>Ga0335085_10000061_pt1 | contig 376257 bp, 301 predicted proteins | sample Lox_Sample_45_FD_206712 | JGI IMG/M metagenome (GOLD analysis project Ga0335085, IMG submission 206712) | Soil microbial communities from Loxahatchee National Wildlife Refuge, Florida, United States - Lox_Sample_4.5 | ecosystem: Environmental > Terrestrial > Soil > Wetlands | place: USA... | reverse complement strand
CACCTCACGCCGCCCTAACCTCCAAAGGTCACTTACATTCCAGTCAAAGTCCGGCTTATGCAACGTTTCCGAGCTTCCGATGCCCGTGGAATCGAAAGTTTGTCCCCTATTTCAACAAGCTCCTAGAGAGACTCGACATGCCGCACCAGTTGTTCGGCAGGCGACATCAACGCCACCGCGTATCTTGAGCCGCTCAGACACCCGCGCTCCACCGCCAGGCTTCGATAGTAATCGTTATACCGGAAGCCGTTTTCGCCCTTCCACATAGGAAATAGCGCGCAAGCCTCCATCCAGCGATCGAACACCGGTGTGATGTCCAGGTAGGTGTCCGCGCGAAAACCGTCGGCGTCTTCCCAGTTATCCGCATAGAAGGTCTTAGACACGTTATGGGCCGGATCTTTGCGCGCGATGGACGGCAGGGCGGCGTAGAAGATCGCATCGGTGACAATCGCGAAGCATGCCTGGTGGTCTTTGTGCCAACTGCCCTTCCAGTGCGTAACCACGATGGCCGGCTTATACCGGCGAATCAAGTCACAGACCGCGAACTTGACTTCTTCATTCACCGGAACCTCGCCATCGGGCCAGGTGAGGAAAGCGGTCTGCGCGCCCAGCATGGTTGCGGCACGTTCCGCGGCTTCGCGTTGCATGACGCCGTAGCGCGCCGGGGGGATGGATGCCGATCCGCGTTCGCCCAGCGACAGGCTGAAAAAAACGCCGGGGGCGCCCTGGCTGGTCTCGAGGGCTACCGGCGCACCCATGGCGAAGAACGCATCACCAGGGTGCGCGGCGATCGCCATAATGGTGCCGCCCGATGGCCGGGTGCCGCTGGGAGCTGCCGAGGGCGGGCGGCCAGGCATCTGCGCAGCGGTCAGTGCGCCGGCTCCTAATCCCAGATATTCCAGAAAGCGCCGTCGTGTTTGCCGCTGCATCAGTCACCGCCCGTTGATATTCTATCCGGTAATGACGGCAGCAGAAGAGTATCTCAAGAGGATTACCGAGGTCGTGTCTACGATCCGGCAAAGTCAGAAAGAAAAGATCGAAGCGGCGGGAGCGATTTTCGCGAAGTCGATCGGGTCCGGGGGGCGAGTTTATCTTTTCGGCAGCGGTCACTCCGTGATTCCGGTGCTCGACATCTTTCCGCGATATGGGAGTTTCATCGGCTTTTTTCCGATATACGATCCGCGGCTGATGTGGTCGAACGTAGTGGGTCCGGGTGGCGCGCGCGAGTTGTTGTGGCTGGAACGGCGCGAAGGCTATGCGGCGGTGGTGCTCGAGAGCTACGAACTGGAGGCCCGCGACGCGCTGCTGGTCTTCTCGCACGGGGGGCTGAACGCCGCGCCCATCGAGATGGCGCTGGAATGCAAGAGGAAGGGGCTGACGGTGGTTTCGGTTTCGTCGCATCAGAACTGGCGGCAGGCCAAGGCCACGCACTCGAGCGGCAAGGCGCTGGCGGACGCTTCGGACATCGCTATCGACAATTGTGTGCCCCCGGAAGACGCGCTGGTGAGCATGGAAGGTATCGCGGAGAAGTTCGCCGCCGGGTCGACGGTGGCGGCGGTCTCCATCGCGATGGCTCTGGTGGCTGAGACCGGAGCGCGGCTGGTAGAGAGCGGAAAGAAACCGCCGACATTCGTTTCGCCCAACGTGGGGCTGCCCGCGGATCACAATCAGCAAGTCTTCCGCGCTTACGAGCGATTCGTGCGCGGGCGGTCGTGAGCGCATGCGGCGCGTAGCCCTGGCGGTGGATCTGGGCGCCACCAAGATCGCGGTGGCGCGGGTGGAAGAAACGGGCCGGATCACGCACCGCCTGCGAGCGCCCACGCCGGTTGGTGGAGGCGCGGCAGTAGTGGATGCGATCGCCGAACTGCTGGCGCAACTGCCGCGCGCGGGCGCTTGCGGCGTGGGGGTGGATGTGCCGGGACTGGCCCATCCGGGCGGGGTGGTGTGGGCGCCGAACATCCCCGGTTGGACGAGCATGCCACTGGGCGGAATGCTCTCGGATCGCTTGCGGCTACCGGCGGTGGTGGATAGCGATCGCAACGCGTTCGTCACCGGCGAAGCCTGGCAAGGCTCGGCGAAGGGCCGCCGTGACGTGGTTTTCGTGATGGTCGGAACCGGGATTGGAGCGGGCATCATCAGCGGAGGACGGCTGATTCGCGGACACGGCGAACTATCCGGCTGCGCGGGCTGGATGGCGGTGCGGGATCGATACCGGCGCGGATACCAGAACGTCGGGTGCCTGGAATACCATGCGGCCGGACCCGGCATCGCGCGCGCCGCGGCGCGCGTCTTCGAGAGCCCTGTGACCGTGCGCGAGGTCGTGAAACTGGCGCGCGCGGGCGATGCGCGGGCTATCGGGTTGCTGGCTGGCGCGGGCCACTACCTGGGGCTGGCGCTGGCTAACCTGGTGGACATTTTGAATCCTGAAATGATCGTGATCGGCGGCGGAGTGGCGGCCGCCGGCAAACTGCTGCTGGACCCGGCACGCCGAACCTTGCGGCAGTGGGCGCAACCGCTGGCGGTAAAGCAAGTGACCGTGACGCGGAGCGCTTTGGGGGATCGCGCGGGGATTTTGGGCGCCGCCCGGTTGTGCTTCGAGCATTGCGAGCCATGACCATGCGCCGCGCCGCTCTCCTGTTGACCGTGAACGCCTGCATGTTCGTCTTCGGCGTGGTGCTGTTGTTGATGGGATCGCTGCTGCCGCATCTGGGTGTGCACGGCGCGCGCGCCGGCAACCTCGGCTCATTGCCGCTGATGGGCATCCTGGCGGTGACGGTGGTAATCGGTCCGGCGCTGGATAAGTTCGGTGCCAAGCCCGTGCTGGCTCTCGGATTGGGGCTGGTGGCCGCGGCCCTGGCTGCTATGCCGTCGATGAGCAGCTATCCCCTACTGGCGGGGGCCGCGCTGGTTTATGGCGTGGGCGGCGGCATCCTGAACACGGCCACCAACGCGGTGGTCTCCGGATTGAGCGCTTACGGGCGAGGGGCGGCGCTGAACCTGCTCGGCTTCTCCTTCAGCCTGGGCGCTGTTAGTGCGCCGTTGTTGATGTCGTTCGCTTCCCGGCGATTTCCGCCGTCGGCCATCCTCTACTTGCTCGCGGTGCCTCCGGCGGCCGTGCTGCTGCTGATCCTGGCGCTGCCCTTTCCCCGCCCCACAAATACGGCAACACCTCTCAGAGAGCTCTTGCTCGTGCTCAACCATCCGCTCGTGTGGATGACTGGACTGCTGCTTTTCTTCGAATCGGGAAACGAGAACTGCATGTTCGTGTGGGCCGGGAACCTGATGAAAGGAACGCTGGGCCTGGCGGTCAGCCGCGCGGATCTGGCGTTGGTGTGCCTGAGCGTGGCTTTAGGCGCCGGGCGTCTGCTGGCGGCCCTCGGATTGAAACGCCTGGGCAGCCGGCAGCTTCTACTGTTGTCAGCCGCGATGATCCTTGCCGGCGCGGCGGTAGTGCGGGCCGGGGCGACATTCGGCGGCATGCTGGCTGGTTTTGCGCTGCTGGGACTGGGGATGGCCGCGGTTTTCCCCACGGCTCTGGCGGTGGCGGGCGATCGTTTTCCGGACCAAACCGGAACGGTCTTTGGCGCCATCATGACGGCTGCGCTGGTGGGCGGCACCGCCGGTCCATCGGCGGGAGGTTGGCTCGCCGGATCCGGACTGATGGATGTCTTGTTGGTGCCCGTCGTCGCCGGCATTGGCCTCATAGTCTGTACACTGGCTGCGTCACATTATGCTGTGCACGGGGCGACCAAATGAAAGTGCCGACCTTCCCGAAGTGGCTGTTTCATCATTTCATCGATGCGTCTCTCTACGGTGGAGATACGCTATTTCCGATGTTGTCCGCTCTCGAAAGGGAGCTCAGTGCCTCAGACGACTTCGCCGCTGCCACTGCGATTACCGGGCGGGTGAAACCACAACTTGAGCAGCGCTTGCGCGCGCGCATCGGGTCACCGGCAGCGTCACAGGCGCTGACGCTCAAGGTCTTGAACCTCTATCTCGCTCGCCAGCACTTTCGTGCGCGCAGCTCGTTTCTCACGTCCCGGCCGATTGGACTGGTCGTGGATCCTTCCAACGTCTGCACGCTCGCGTGCCCGGGCTGCGTCCATTCCGCGCATTCCGAAGCACTGCGATTGTTCAACTGGCCCAAAGGAACACTCTCGGAAGATCGGCTGGCCAGCTTGCTAAGGATCTACGGCCCGCACGCTATCGGAATCTATTTCTGCAACTACGGCGAGCCGCTCCTGAACCTCAACACCCCCAAGCTGATTCGTCTGGCCAAGTGCTATTTGCTGTGGGCGTCGCTGTCGACGAGCCTTTCTGTGCGACGCTTCGACCCGGAGGCTTACGTCAAGTCCGGTCTCGATTTGATGATCCTGTCAATTGACGGCGCCACGCAACCGGTCTACGAACGCTTCCGCCGGAACGGTAACCTGGGGCTGGTCCTCGAGAACGTTCGCCAGCTCGTGCATGCCAAGCGCCGATTGAAGAAGCGGACGCCCGTGCTCTCCTGGAACTTCCTCGCCTTCGAGCACAATGTGCATGAGATTCCGCTGGCGGAGCGAATGGCGCGCGATCTCGGCCTCGATCAGTTCCGCGTGGTGCATCCCTTCGATGTGACTTGGGACGACCCGCAGATCCGGCCCGCCGCGGTTAAGCCGCGTGTGGAGCTCCTGAACTGGCACGCGGCCTCCAACCTGCCGGAGAACTGGAACCCGTTCCCCAGCGACCTCGACGCCGATGCGATCGGCCGTGCCTTCGCGGATCCGTGGAAGCCCGGCGTGCCCGCGGTGCGCTCCAGCGGACACACGTGTCATTGGCTCTACAAGAACATGGTGATGGACGCAAACGGCAGAATCATGCCTTGCTGCGGCGCGCCGCGGCCGGACACGAATCTGGTCTTCGCCGAGTTCGATGGCAGCCAGACCGATCCGTTCAACTCCGAGAAATATCGCCAGGCAAGATCGTTCTTTGCCGGCGCCGCTCCGCCCGCGGCTGGCGCGCCGCATTGCGTGAACTGCGAGTGGGATCAGACCCTCGTAAACATTGGCAGCGACGAAATCAGCCGCTATTTGCGGGCGGCAGACCCCGCGTTTTTCGATCGTCGCACTGTCCGCCTGCTGTCCGAGTGGTAGAGCTATCGAAGCGGTCTATAGCAGTTGGGTCACGCCCGGAATCAACACCGGATAATTTCCATCCGGGCCGGGCACTACCGGCGGTTCCGTTTCTGCGGTGACATTCTCAGGCAATGGTGGGTAGTAGAACTCCGATTTGTCGAACTGCTCCCAGGTAACTTCCTTGCCCGTGTAACAGGAGAATTGCCCGATCAATCCGATCTGCGTGCTGCGCACCATGTAATCGCTGTTGTTCACCGGCACGCCTTTGCGAATGCCGTTGAACAGCGCCACATGTTCCAGATCGTACGCGTCGGCCTTGGATTTGGCGGCTTGCGATTCCCAGTTCGTCTCGCCGGTGATGCGGAGCTGCAGCAGATCGCAACGTCCTTTGGTGCCTAGAATCAGGCTGGAGTTTTCGTTGTAGCAGTTGTCGATGGTGCGGCAGAAAGCATACACGCGCACGCCTTGCGGAAAGTCGTAGACCACCGCATGGTGGTCGAACACATCGCCGTAGATTGCCCCCTTGAGCGTCGAGCGGCCTCCCATACCGTAGCAGCGGATGGGCGCCGCGTTGTGCAGCGCCCAACTGGAGCGGTCGAGATTGTGGATCAGGGTTTGCGGAACATCGTCGCCTGACAGCCAGTGGAAATGATATTGATTGCTGGCCTGATACACAATTTCCGGCATGCCCGGGCGGCGCGGATACAGCACGTAAGGCGCTCTCAGCCAGGTTTCCTGAATGGCCACGATCTCGCCGATCGCCCCGTCATGCACGCGCTCCATCACCTCGATGTAGCCCGGGTGGTAACGGCTCTGCAATCCGGAAACGATCGAAAGGCCTTTGTCCTTGGCCAGTTCACAGGCGGCACGCAGAGTCCGGATGCCCACCGGGTCGATGGCGTGCGGCTTTTCCACGAACACGTGGCGGCCCGCTTCGATGGCTGTTTTGGCATACAGCGAGTGGAACTTCGCGGCGTTGGCGATGATCACCACGTCGGCAGCTTCGATCACGTGCTTGAAAGCGCCAAAGCCGGCAAAGCAGCGGTCATCCGGGACATCCACCTGGCCGGGATATTTAAGCCGCAGCCTGGTGCGCTTTTCCTGCACGCGATCCAGCAGGATGTCGCCCATGGCCACGATGCGCACGTCCTTGCCGGCATTCATGGCGTTCATGGCGGCCGCTTCGCCGCGGCCTCCGCATCCGATGATTCCTACCCGGATCACGTCACTTCCAGCCGCATGCACGTGCGGCAGCGACAGGCTACCCAGCACCATCGCCGGCGCGGCAGCCTTCAGAAAATCGCGGCGCGACGCCGCCTCATGATTCTGCTGTTCCATGAGTAATTACCTCCTCAATTCAGCCGGCCCGCGGTCCATAGGATCGCGTTATGGACCAGCTTGCGATAAGCCGGATAACGCATGGTCGAATCGCTGTGGCCGAGCTGAATGTAGACCACGCGGGCCTTCTGCTGCGGCCCGACATAAACCACCGGCCGGTCATTCAGCGGAAAATCGGTTTCCATCAAAACCTGGATCTGCGGCGAGTGCCACATGCCGCGATAGGCTTCGTCGTGGACCACCAGCGGCGGCACGTCGCGCGTCACCGGGTGCGACCGCCCCAGAGCAGTGTGCGTCACGATCATATCGACGCCTTCCTGATAGACGGACGCCGGGTGGCCCGGCTGCTCCTTGACGAAAAACTCGCCGCCGGTCACTTGCTCCCACCACCAGGGCCAATGCGTGTAATCCACGATGGCATGATGCAGGGATACGATGCCCTTGCCGGCTTCCACGAACTTCTGCAAATTCTGGCGCAGTGCGGGTTCCAGGTCTTCCCACATATCGTGCAACACGAGCACGTCGCAGCGGGCGGCAAGATCGGCCGTGAATGCTTGCTCGGGCGAGGTGGCGTGCTCCCAGGTGATATCGGGCAGGTTCTCGAATAGCGTGTAGAAGGAAACCGGATACGGATGTCCGCCCGTGACTGCCAGCACGCGCACCGCGCCTTGGACGCCGGTGGCGGGCACAATCCGTGCGGGTAGCGTCACTTGTTTCGTGGCCGCCCATTCGGCAGCGCGGGCAAACGCAGTGGTGAAGCCCGGCTGGGACATCGCGGTCAGATCGTGGCCCAAGGTGAGATGCGCCCAACGGCCGTTGCCGTCCGCCCGAATCCAGATGATCGGCTCATCCTTGCCCGTGCCTCCGGTTGCCAGATCGCTGAAAGCCGTAGCAAGCACTTCCGTTCCCGGCAGCAGTTCCATCCGGTGATACAACTCGTCGTTGGCCTGAAACTCAGGTTCAAGGCCCCGGCTGATGGGGTGGTCGCGATTGGTCCACTTCACCACGAAGACATGCCTTCTGCCATGGCCGATGTTCGCGGGCGTCCACCGCGCGCCGATTAAGGAGGGATAGGCCGGCCAGCCCGCGTCCGCGCCCGCGTTCCAATGTCCAACCTCAAAAACCTGCCCGTAAAAAGGTCCGTAAGTGACACCGTGAAACGAAACGACGCCTTTGCCGCGGCGGACGAAGTCTTCCACCGCCCGTTCGCTCTCGCTGCCCCAGCGCGGCCCCATGTAGTTGAGCACCAGCAGGTCGAAGGGCCTGAGGGTCTCCATGGTGATCCCGCGCGGCTGTTCTTCCACCCTCACTTCGAAGCGCCCGGTGCTCTCGAGCAAACTGCGCAGGAACGGAGTGGAAACGCGCCAGTCGTGATGCTGCGTGTCGCTTTCTCCGGTCAGGATCAGAGTCTTGATACGCGGCGGCGGCGATTGCGCCCAAGCCAGCGCCCCAAGCAGAATGGCAATCGCGGCGGGTCTCATCGCGCCGAGACCTGCGCTTCCGCGCACGCGACTACGCCGCGCAGCCATTCCAGGCTGCGCTCGATCATGGGTCCGCCCTGCCCTTCGCATTCGATGCTCAGCACGCCATCGTAGCCCGCGCGAACCAGCATCTCGATACAGCGGACTATGTTCGCCGCGTTGATGCCGTCGCCCAATGCGCAGTGGCTCACGGCGATTCCGGTTAACTCGCCGCGGGCAGCCGACGCCAGGCTTTCGCTGACATCTTTAATGTGGACGTGGTTGACCTTCCGCATTAGCCGCTCAAGAAATGCCGGCGGATCCTGCCCGGCAATAAAGGTATTGCCGGTATCCATGTTCATGCGCAGGAATGGCGAATCGACAAAGGCGAGCATCTCCGCCATGATCTCGGGACGAGTGGTGAAATACCCGTGCGGCTCGATGTTGATGGTGATCTCGTAACGTTCCGCCACCGGTACGAGGGAGCGATAAAGTCCGCGCATCATATCGATCGCCTCGCGTTCGGTCATGCCCTTCGGCGCTAATCGATCGTCCGTAGTATCCACACGCGGACAGCCCGCCAGTTTGGCCCAGCGGATGGTGTGCAGGATATACTCGACACCCAGCGTGGCGCCCTGCGGCACGGAAAGGGGGAACGCGGCGTCGATTTGGGAAAATGCGATATCCAGCTTCTCCATTTTCCGGCGCAATTCGAGCGGGTCCTGCCACAGGGCTACGTGTGGCTGGTAGCCCAGCCCATGGATCCAACTCACGCCATCGATCGCGCCGCACTCGATATAGTGCAGGACCTGGCAATGCGCCCACTCCAGGCACTGATCGAAGCTCCAATAGCTGGAATTAAACGCGTCCGTGTGAAAACCGATGGAGAGCATACTTGTGACTTCAGGCTCATTATAGCTGTTTACAGATTATGAGACCGCAATATAGTGCATATCAAAGGCGGCCGGAGTGGAGTTAGCATTGAAAGATCTGATGTCCAAGGCATTGTTGTTCCGTCACTCCGCCGCGATGCTCTTTTGTGCGCTCGGGGTCGCGCGGGCTGCCGAATTGCCCCTGCACACCGCGCATCACTGGATCGTGGACGCCAGGGGAAACCGCGTGAAGCTGGCCGGGGTGAACTGGTACGGGGCCGACAACATCGAGTTCTCCGTAGGCGGCCTGGCCTACGCCCCGCTGGCCGCAATCACGCACGAAGTGAAGGCCATGGGCTTCAATAGCGTGCGTATCCCGTGGTCGAACCAACTCGTAGAGACCAACCCGCGCGTCCCGGATTACGCGGTTGCGGCGAATCCTGAACTGAAAGGAAAACGCGCGCTGGAAGTTCTCGATCTCACGATCGATGCCCTCGCTCGCGAAGGCGTGTATGTGATTCTGGATAATCACGTCAGCCGCGCCGACTGGTGTTGCTACAAAGGAGACGGCAACGCCCTCTGGCATAGTCCCGCGTATCCGGAAGCAAGCTGGCTCGCGGACTGGCGCTTGATGGCGAAACGCTACAAGCATCAGCCTGCGGTGATCGGCGCGGATCTGCGAAACGAGTTGCGTTTCGAGGCGGCATGGGGCGGCAAGGACCCCGCGCTCGACTGGCACGCCGCCGCGGAGCGGGGCGGCAACGCGGTCCTTGAGGCGAATCCGAATCTGCTGATCTTCGTCGAAGGCATAGACTACGCTCTCGATCTGACCGGCTTTGCGCGCCTGCCCGTGAAGCTGGCGGTGCCAGACCGGCTGGTCTACTCTGCCCATGACTATCCATTCAGTCACCAAGGCATCCGCAGTTACGACGATTACGTGCGGGTCGTGAAATCGCACTGGGCGTTTCTGCGCCAGGAAACCGACGCGCCTCTTTGGATCGGCGAGTTCGGCACCTGCCAGGAACCGCGCTGTCTGGACAGTGCCGATCCCAAACAGGAGGGTTTCTGGTTTCAGAACTTCATCCGCTTCCTGCGAGAGACAGACCTGGACTGGTGCTACTGGCCGCTGAACGGGACCGAACTGAGCGGCCACTCGCGCAAGTTTGGTACTCCGGAGGACTATGGCGTGTTGAATCCCACTTACACCGGACCGGCGTCACAGCAGATGCTGCGGCTACTCCAGAGCGTTCAGGCGCCGCGCTGACCGCTCAGAAGGGCCGCCCGGCGCGCGGTTACTCGCTGCGCAAGGCTTTAATCGGGTCCGCGGTGGCTGCGCGCCACGCGGGCCAGGCACTGGCAGCCACGCCGAGGGCCAGCAGCACCAGGATTGCGCCCAGGTAGGTGACCGGATCGTTCGGCCGGATTTCGTAAAGCAGTGCGGCGAGAAACCGCGCAGCGAACAGCGCGGCCAGCAGGCTGACGGCCAGTCCCGCAGCCAGGGGCATCATCGCGCCGCGCAGGATGACACCGGCCACACGGCGCGGCGTCGCGCCCAGGGCGACCCGGATCCCCACTTCACGCACGCGCAATGCGGTCGTGTAAGCAACCACGCTGTAGACTCCGGCCGACGTCAGCAATAGCGCCAGAATTCCAAAAACCGAAAACACCCAGACTGAAAAACGCTGGCGCCAGGTTGCATCGGAGATCACTTCGTTCATGGTCTCGACCTTCACGACTGGCTGATCGGGGTCGACTGCCCAGATTTCTTTCTGCACAGTGCCGGCCACGGAGAGTGGATCGCCCGAAGTGCGCGCCACGACTGTAGACATGAAGGCGGCAAAATAGAACTGCCGGTATGGGAGGTAGATCTCGCCCTTCGCAGGTTGGTCATAGGCGAGCTGCGCGGAGTCGCGCGCGACGCCCACGATCTCCGGTAACGGAGCACCGGCTTCGGACTGCGGCAGATGCTGCCCAACTGGGTCTTGTTTCGGGAAAAGCTGGCGCGCCAGATATTCGTTTATGATCACGACTCTCGGCGATCCCATCTGGTCGGCATCGGAGAAGATGCGCCCGGCCAGGATCGGGATACCCATAGCCGAGAAATACTGTGGGCTGATGGTACGGGTCGAGAGCGGAATCATCCGGCCGTCGGGGGCGCGCGCGGGCGGTGTGGTGGTGCTGACACCAGACAGCGGCAGGTTATTTACCACGGCCACCGCTTTGATCGAGGGGATGCGTTCCAGCCGCTCGATGATCTCGCGATAATAGGCCATTTGGCGCGGTTTCGTATCGTACTTGCCGGTGGCTCCAGGCCGCGTGAGCGTGCCAATGGGCACACGCATGGTGAGCACGTGATCGGGCCGGAAGCCGTGATCGGCCTGCATCAGCTTCACCAGGCTGCGGATCATCAATCCGGAGCCAGCCAGCAGCAGAAAGGCGAACGCGGTTTGCGCGGCGATCAGGAATGAGAAGAGCCGCACGGAGCGATTGGCGCGATTACCGCGCAGCGCGGCCTGCAAGTCCGTTCGGGCTGCGGCAATCACCGGCGCGAGGCTGCACAGAATCGCGAGCCCGGCGCATACGCCCGCGTTGAACAGCAGAACCCGGCTGTTGATGGCGGCGCGTTGCAAGTGAGGCACGAGGATCGGCGCGACAGCGAGCTGCCGCGTTAGCAACGGCAGCAGGTAGCGAGCGGAGGCGATGCCCGCGATGCTTCCGAAGATGGCCAATAGCAGGCTCTCAGCCATCAATTGCCGGGCAACGCGCCAGAGGCTCGCGCCCAGCGATGCGCGTATGGCAATCTCTCGCTGACGCGCCACAGCGCGGCTCAACAGCAATCCGCCAACATCGGCACAGGCGATCAGCAGGATTAATGCGACGGCCGTCATGATGAAGAGGAGCGTCAGCTCATACTGGCGGTCGGGCGTCTCGCTCCAGGGCGCCACGCTGATTCGCAACCCGGCGCGCTCCGCCGGTTTCTCGCGTTCCAGTTCCTTGGCCACCGCCGCCAGGCTGCTCTGCGCTTGGGCGGGCGTGACCCCGGGCCGCAAACGCGCCAATACCTGCACCCAGTTCAGCATGGCAGGCGTGAGCCGCAGAGGCACCCACAGGTCGACGTTCGAATATTGGAACTCGAATTCGGGAGGCATCACGCCGGCGATGGTGTAGACCTCGCCCGATGCTGTGAGCGTGCGCCCGACGGCCGCGCGGTCTGCGTGAAAAAGTCCTCGCCATAACCGGTCGCTGAGTACGGCGGCTTTAGGAGCGGCGGGGTCATCGTCCGCATCGGTCAGCGTGCGGCCCAGAGCGGCGCGTGTACCGAGCAGCGGGAACAGTGCCCCGGAACAACGCAGGGCGAAGACCTGGTCGGGCTGCCCGGCGCCCGTCAACGTCACAACGTCCTTCAGGTACGGCACGGTTTGGTCGAATAGTCCCGTGCGGTCGCGCACGCGGAAATAATCCTCCGCCGGGACGCCGGAGACGAGATGTTTGGAGCCGGTTTCGTCGACGCGCACCAGCCGCGCGGCTGAAGAATACGGCAACGGGCGGAGCAGCACGGCATCTACAATGCTGAAAGCTGTGGTATTAACGCCAACGCCCAGCGCCAGGATCAGGGTAACGGCCGCGGTGAACAGCCAGTTGCGGCCGAGCCAACGCAATGCCCACAAGAAGTCTGACAGCATACTAACGAATTAGTATACACGCCGGGGAGGATTATGGGTTAGGCGCCACGATCATTTTGCCGACACCATCGGCCCGCCGTTCCACCTGAACAAATGCCTCCGCGATGCGCTCGATCGGGCGCGAATGCGTGATCATGGCGGCGAACCGCGCACGGTTGGCGGCCAGCAAGTCCCGCGCCGCTTCCGTCTCGCCATTGGAGCGCCGCACGTTGTAGATGGTCAGCTCTTTGCGCCGCAGCGGTGAGAACTCGAGCGGCACTTCCCGTTCCACCGGAATCCCGGTGATCACCACGCGGCCGGCATTGCGCGTGGCATGCAAGCAATGATTGACGGACCCGCCTGCCGCGGCGCAGTCGATCGTCACATCGACGCCGCGGCCGCCGGTGTCATGCAGGATCTCGCGCGCCGGGTCGATGGCGTTCGGATCGAGCACCGCATCCGCGCCGGCTTGCCGTGCCAGTTCGCGGCGCGCGGGCACCGGCTCAACGGACCATGCCCGGCCCGCTCCGGCCAACTTCAACGCGATCACGGTCAGCAGCCCGATGGGTCCCGCACCGAAGACCGCAGCGGTTTCCGAAGCCCGCAGCGCCGCAAACTTCAGCGAGTGCAACACCACCGCCAGCGGCTCGATGATGGTCGCTTCAGCCGCACTCAACGACGGCGGAATCGCAATCAGATTTCGCGCGGGGATATTCGCGTGGCTGCGAAAGTAGCCGGGGTCGCCCGGCATGCTCATGAAGCGGATGCTGGCGCAGACGTTGTGATGGCCCGTGCGGCAGAATTCGCAGTGATAACAATAAATCGCCGGTTCGAACATGGCGCGATCGCCCGCTGTCCACCCAGTCACGCCTTCGCCCACCTTCATCACCACGCCGGATGGTTCGTGGCCAAGAACCATGGGATATTGGCAGAGCGTGTCGCCGACGCCGCCCTCCGCGTAGGAATGCAGATCGGAACCGCAAATGCCCACGGCGTCGATCCGCACCTGCACCTCGCCCGGACCGGGATCGCGCAACTCCGCTTCGAACAGCCGGAACTGCCGCAGTCCGCAGAGTTCCGCGACGCGCATTCTCATGGGCCGTCTTCCTTCGGGGGATGCCGCAGTGTGAGCGACGCGATGTGATCCAGTACCGCATGAAAATAAGCCATATCGCGCTCGTTTTCGGGCATGTCGTCGTGCACCTCGGCGCCCGGCCCCGGCAGATAGCGGAACGGGAAGCGCTGCGCTTGAATCCACGGCAGGTATCCCCAGCCGGCTGCATGATGGAAAAAGATATCGCAACTGGCGATGTCGCCCGCCAGATGTTCGAGCGTAGTGGATCGGCCGTTGTCGTCTTCGGTCATCAGCACCGGACGATCCATGTTCTTCATCTCCGCCACGCGGCGTGCTTTTTCCTGCGGGCTGCGGCCGTCGCCGTGGATCAACAGCACGTCCACCTGGCCGCCAAGCGATTGCGGGTAACGCATACGGCCGTCGCTCGAAGTGCCGATCGGCAGCGCGTAGTCTTTTTGCTTGAAGCGCTCGCGTACTTCGTCGATCAGCGGGATGATGTTTTGTGGAATATAGCCTTTGAAATCCCACTGCGGCCCCGGCAGGTCATACTCGTTGGCCACATCCACAATCACGTTGCGGAAGTCATGCGCGATCAGCCAATCCGTGATGTTCCTCGCGGCGTGGTGGATGGCTTCGGTGGATTGGAACTGCTCGTCCTGGCCGTGATAGAAGTACGTCAGGTTAACGAACATGCCGCGCGCATTGGCGGCGAGCAACAGGTGTTCCAGGCGCGACAGCCAGTCAGGCTTCAGCGAACCATCCGGGCGGAACGCGCTCACATAAGTGCCGTGCCCGGGACCGAAACGGTAAGCGTTCTCGCGATCGATGCCGTTCACCGCCTTGTCGTATCCGGCGTGCGCGCCCTGCAGGCTGACATCGATCATCAACACGCCATGACTCTTGTAGAAATCCAGCGCCTGAATCACCGCGTTGGTGTTGAACTCGGGATCGAACGGCCGCTCGTGCATCCACTCGTCCAGATAGAGGGCGTTGGCCACGCGGACGTTCATCAGTTTGCCCTGCGCCTCGTGCCGGTAGGCCGGACCATTGTACGTTTTTTGCCATGCTTCACCCGGGGCATTGCGCACGTAGAACGCGTGGGGATCGTAATGGCTGCCCAGCATGGCGCCCGTGCTGATTTCAGCGGCGCACAGGGCCGTCGCCAGCGCGGGAACAAGGAAAATCCATTTCACGACCACATTATCTCAAGTTGACGATTAGGAAGTGCGAAGGAGCTACTGGCTGCCCAATCCGACAAAAAAGACGCCCACCACAATCAGGAACAATCCGATAAATTTAAAGCGCGTGAGCGGTTCTTTGAAGAAGATGCGCGACCATACCAGGGTCCAGATGTAACCGAGCGCAACCATCGGGTACAGCACCGAAAGCTCGCCGGGCGGGCGGATACCGAGCACGAAGAAGTACGAGGAAAGCAGAAAGAACCCCACCCCCGACGCGAGCCGCCAGTTGAAGAAGGGAGCATCTTTAGAGATGAACATGTAGATCCATCCCTGGCGGACTTTTTCCGCGCCCGCCTTCAGAAATACGCCGCCGAATGATCCGATGAAGGATGCCAGCAGCACCAATAACATGTTGCTGACCGGGGTCTTCAACTCCGGCCGCCTTTCCCCAGCACCGTGACACCCAGAACGATGAAAGCGACTCCAAGGATTTTCCAGAGATTGAAATTGTCGTGAAAAATCAGAAACGAGAGCACCATGACCCACACGTAGGTCAGCGCGATGACGGGATACAGCAGCGATAATTCGCCATCCTTCAGCGCCAGCACCAGTAGCAGTGTGGAGATGCCGTACAGGCAATATCCGCCCATCAACGGCAGGTTGGTCACCATACCCAGAAGGCCGGGATGCGCCATCTGGTTGGCGCCGGTCTTCATCAGGACCTGGGCGGCAGCGCCCAGAATGGTGCATCCGAATACCAGGCCCACGGGCTGGCGCTTAACGGCGTGATCCATCGTCCGGGCGGGGTTAGCGGCGGTAGCGTGCAACGGGTTCTCCGTTCCAACAGAATATCAATCTTTCCGGTACAATAGGTGTCTGTGGAGCAAAAGAAAGTAGCCACTGTCACGGATCCAGGGGTGCCCGTCTCTCAGGCGCCGGCGAAGTCCGACCCTCCCCGCGGATTTATCGCCGAATGGGCGGTAACCATCATCCTGCTCCTCTTCGGCACCACCACCCTGGTGCAGGCCTTCGTCATCCCGACCGGCTCCATGGAAGACACCCTGCTGATCGGAGATCATCTGCTGGTCGATAAACTGGCTTATGCGCCGTCCGGCCCGATTTCCAAGCACATCCTGCCTTACGAGGCGGTCCACCGTGGCGACATCATCGTGTTCCGTTATCCCGTCGATATTCATCAGACCTTTGTAAAGCGCTGTATGGGAGTTCCGGGAGATCACATCAAGCTGGTGAACAAAGAGGTCTATCTCAACGGCAAGAAACTCGTGGAGCCGTACGTAGTCCACAAGACGGATTACATCGAATCCTATCGCGACAATTTTCCGAGCGAGCCGAATGTGCACCTGTACGATCAGGGCCAGGACATGCTCGAACATCACGTGGTGAATGGCGAGGTCGTGGTGCCGCCGGGCGACTATTTCGCCATGGGCGATAACCGCGATTCTTCACTCGACAGCCGCTATTGGGGATTCGTGCCGCGCGAGAACATTATCGGGAAGCCGCTGATCATTTACTGGTCGTACGACGCACCCACGGAAGCGCTTTCCAATCCAACTATCGGCGTTGACCACCTGGTCGACCTGATGGAACACTTCTTCACCAAAACCCGTTGGTCGCGCACGTTCAAGCTGATTCACGGAGTCAACGTCAACTGAGCAGAACTCCCGCAGGCAAGCCCCAGCCTCATTCCTACGCCTTGATTTTGGCCGGCGGCCGCGGTACGCGCTTCTGGCCGCGCAGCCGGCGCCGCTCCGCCAAACAGGTGCTAAACGTGGTGGGTTCGCGCTCCCTGATCCAGAACACGGTCGCGCGTCTTGAGCCGGTCATTCCTCCTGAGCGGATCTGGGTCCTGACAAACAACGATCTGCGCGACGAAATCGTGCGCCAGCTTCCTTCGATTCCGGCGCGGCAAATCCTGGCCGAGCCGGCGCAACGCAACACGGCCCCGGCGATCGGACTGGCGGCGCAGATCCTGCAGTCGATCGATCCGGCCGCCGTGATGGGCGTGTTCCCCGCCGACCACATCATCGCCCGGGAGGCGCGCTGCCGGCAGTTGGTCAGAAGCGCTTACGCCGCGGCCGGCCGCGGAGAGATGGTGGTGCTCGGCATTCTGCCGCGCTGGCCCGAGACCGGCTACGGCTACATCGAATTCCCGCGCGGCGTGGCGCCCGGAGCGAAGACGGTCGCCATCCGCCGCTTCCACGAGAAGCCCGATGCGCGCACGGCGCGGCGCTACCTGGCCGCCGGCCGGTACTTCTGGAATGCGGGTATGTTTTTCTGGCGGACTGGCACGCTGCTCGAGGCCATGCGGCGGCACCTGCCTCGCACGGCGAGTCTACTGGCCGCTTTGCCCGCGTTTCCTGACAACAAGTTCTTGCCCCGTCTCAGCGAGATCTTCCCTCTGTGCGAGAACATTTCGATCGACTACGCCATCCTCGAAAAGGCGCCGGGCGTAACCGGCATTGCCTGTCCTGAAATCGGCTGGAACGACGTGGGAAGCTGGAATGCGGTCTACGAACTGCTGCCGCGAGATGCCGCAGGCAATGTTCTGATGCAGGACGCCGTCTGCCACGCGTCCGGCGGCAATTACGTGGATGCCGGCGGAAAGATGGTGGCTTTGGTGGGAGTCTCGAACCTCATCGTGGTTGACACGCCCGACGCATTGCTGATTGCCGGCCGGAATTCCGCACAGAAGGTGGGAGACGTGGTCAAAATTCTCGAGCAGCGCAAACGCGATGATCTGCTCTGACTGCGCCGGGCGGAACTTTAGGCTCCGCCCGGGCCGCGTCGAACATATTTGACCCTGTACTAATTACTTCTTGGTCCCCTTCGCATCGGGGCACTTGGTAGTATACCATAGTTCTTTCAGACCTCATTTTGAAGCTGCAACCCTTTGATGCGGAATATGTCCGGCGATTGACGGAAGGGGACCCGGCTGTAGAGGCGCATTTTGCCGCATATTTCGGCAATCTGATGTACCTGAAATTGCGTATGCGGGTACGTTCCCCTGAGTTGATTGAAGATATCCGGCAGGAGACCCTGCTGCGCGTGCTTGCGATCCTGCGCCACGGAGGCGGCGTCAAGCAACCGGAGCGCTTTGGCGCGTTCGTAAATGCGGTGTGCGACAATGTCACCCGCGAGCAGCGCCGCTCGGATCATCGCTACGACCACATGGATGAGGAGGTGCAGGATCGCGTGGACACCTCGATCGATCTGGATTCCAGGCTGGTGAACGACGATCTGAAGCGGCGGGTTGCGATGGTCTTGCAGGGTCTTTCGGAAAAGGACCGGAATATCCTTCGCGCCCTTTACCTGGACGAGTTGGATAAGACCGAGATCTGCCTCCGTTATCGCGTCGATCCGGGCTACCTGCGCGTGCTGCTGTATCGCGCTAAGGCTCATTTCCGGGAAGCGTATGTGGGTCTGCGGGAGCCGCCGTTGTTTAGTCCGCCCGCAGGGTGACTATAGCCTGCGCTTCGGCGGAGCGTCCCTCTCCCACCGGCCCAACCTTCTCAGCGGTCTTGAACTTGACTGACACGCGTTCATAGTCGAGCTCCAGCGTAGCGGCGAGCTGCCGGCGCATGGCATCCCGGTAATCCTTCAACTTCGGGCGTTCCAGGATGACCGTCGAATCGACGTTGACGATCTGGTAGCCGCGCTGGCGAGCCAAATCGCGGGCATGTTCCAGGAAACGCAGGCTGCCGGCGCCTTTCCAGCGCGGATCGGTATCGGGGAAGTGCATGCCGATATCGCCCAGCGCGGCAGCCCCCAGAATCGCGTCGGTGATGGCGTGGGCTAACACATCCGCGTCGGAATGGCCTTCGAGGCCGGCTTCCGAGGCAATGGTCACACCGCCCAGAATGAGCGGGCGATCGGGAACCAGGCGATGAACATCCCAGCCGAGGCCGGTGCGATATTCGCTCACAGTTCGCGGGGCGCGGTTTCCTCTTCCAGGAACAAGCGCGCCAGGTCCATATCGCTGGGCTTGGTGATTTTGATATTGCGGTCGCTGCCCAACACCACGCTGACCTCCACTTCCAGGCGCTCCACGAGGCTCGATTCGTCGGTACCCGTGAAGCCGTCGTTTTGTGCGGCTGCGAACGCGCGCATCAGCAAGTCGTAGCGGAAGACTTGCGGGGTTTGCGCCAAAACTAATTTGTCACGCGGCAGCGTGGCGCGGATTTTGGCCTTGTTCGTCTGCGCGCGCGCCACCTGCTTCACGGTATCCACCGGCACGATGCCCACGATGGCCGCACCGGTCTCGGCCGCTTCGTCGATGACTCTTTGAATTGTCTCCAGATCGATGAAAGGCCGCACGGCGTCGTGCACCGCGACCAGCGTGGTGTCCGGATCGAGAGCGCGCAGTGCGTTATCCACCGATTGCTGGCGCGAGTTGCCGCCCTCCACCACGCGCACGCGCTTGCCTTGGACCTCGCGCTCAAGCAATTCCGTGACCCATTCCAAATCCTCGTGGCGGACGGCCACGACGATCTCGTCGACCCGCGGGGAGGCGGCGAACTTGCGCACGGAGTGGAGCAGGATGGGAGCGCCATCGAGTAGCATGAACTGCTTACGGCTGGTCCCCGCCTTTTCGGCGGAGGTACGGCCCATGCGGGTTCCGAGCCCCGCGGCGGGCAGAATCACGGCGACTTTCATAGGTGGCCCGAAAAAGGCACGTAGGCCTGTTTCATCGGGATAACTACGATTCTACCGTGGTTTTCTCGGAGGCGAGAGGCTCGGCCTTGCGCGGCGCGCGGTCGTGCTTCTCGGCGCCCGCTACGGCGTGCATGCGTTCGTCGAACTTACCGAAGATCATCTTCCCGGCAGTGGTTTGTAACACACTGGTAACCGAGATATCGATGGTCTTCGAGATCATCTTCTTGGCGTTATCCACCACCACCATGGTGCCGTCATCCAGATAGGCGACGCCCTGATTGTATTCCTTGCCTTCCTTCAAGATGAAGACGCGCATGGTCTCACCCGGCAGCACGATGGGCTTCAACGCATTGGCCAGTTCGTTGATGTTCAGCACCTGCACGCCGTGCAGTTGCGCGACCTTATTCAAATTAAAGTCGTTGGTGATGATCTTGGAATCGTAGACCTTGCCGAGTTCGATCAGCTTCATATCCACTTCGCGCACGTGTGGAAAATCGTCTTCGACAATCTGCACGTTGAGGTGCGCCATCTTCTGGATGCGCTGCAGAATGTCGAGCCCGCGGCGCCCACGGTTGCGCTTCATGGAATCCGCCGAGTCGGCGACTAACTGCAATTCGCGCAGTACGAACTGCGGGATCACCAGCACGCCATCCAGAAAGCCGGTCTCGGCGATATCCGCGATGCGGCCGTCGATGATGACGCTGGTGTCCAGGATCTTGAAAGACTTTTTGGATGCCTTTTCGCCGCCGAAGATGCCGCCCAACGCGGACAGGTTGAGCATGTCACCCTTCTTGGCGCCGACAATCAGGCCGACGTAAGTCATCCACAACAGCAGGCTGACCTGCACAAAGGGGATCAATTGAGAACTACCGGTCGCCTCCGGCCGGGCCCAGCGCAGCACCAGAGACATGAAGAAGGCTCCGATAATACCAAGCACCGAGCCGAATGCCGCCCCGATTAACCGCTTGAGGCTGATTTCTTCGAGGCGCACCTCGAAGAAGATAATGGCAGCGCCCAAAACCAATCCCACCAACGCTGCCCACAAAGAAGGAGCCGGTTGAAAGGGATGCAGTAAATAGGCGGACGCAGTTAGCACCAGCACGAATATGATGCGAATGATGGTTAAGTCGAGCACAAAAACACCACCTTCCGGTGAGTACGAGAGAGTAGGAAAGCAATCCGTCCCCCGACCCCAAACTATACGAGCTACAAGGGTCGCGCCAAGAGTATAGCATCGAATAACACTTTTGGCGCATTGTATTTAGAACAGAAATCAACTGATTTGGATTCAAACGGCTGTCAGTTTTTCGGGAGCGCGAAGGCCACATAAGTTCCGCCGGAAGGTGCGCCGCATTTGCCGCCGCCCGCGCCGATCACCACGAATTGCCGCCCGTGGACTTCGTAAGTGGCTGGCGTGGCGTCACCGGAAGCTGGTAACGTGGCTTCCCATAACAGCTTGCCGTTGGTCTTGTCGAAGGCATGAAACTTGCGGTCGTGGACCGTGGCCGCGATAAACAGCAAGCCGCCGGCGGTCACGACCGGACCTCCGTAATTCTCGCTGCCCGTATTCCGCATGCCCTCGGCGGCCAGCTCGGGATACTCGCCGAAGGGAATTTTCCAGACAATTTCGCCCTTATTCAAATCGACAGCGTTCAGCGTTCCCCAGGGCGGCTTCACCGCCGGGTAGCCGTCGGGATCCAGGAACTTGTTATAGCCATCGTTCATGTATTTCTGCTCGATAGGCCATCGGCTGTGCGGCATGCCGGAGACCTCCACGTCTTTGCCCGTGGTGATGTAGGTGATGATTGCGTCGACCGCCGCCGGAGGCAATTGCGTGAAGGCCGGCATGCGTCCACTGCCTTGATGCACGATCGTGACGATTTCCTTCCGGGTGTGGCGCTTCTCGATTCCCACCAGCGCGGGGAATTCAGGTGGCGTGCCCTCCATATCCCGGCGATGGCACGCGGCGCAACGCGCCTTATACAGGTTCTTTCCGGTCGTTTTGCCGGCAGGCGGCGCATCTACCAGACGCAAGATCCAGGCCATCTCGTTCGCGTTGACATACAGCAGGCCGGATGAAGGATCGAACGCCGCGCCGCCCCATTCGCCGCCGCCATCGAATCCGGGAAAGATCACGGTGCCTTCAAGACTGGGCGGTACGAATTGTCCGGCGCTGCGCACCTGCCGCAATCGCGCGAGCACGGCGGCGTGTGCTTCGGGCGTGCGGTCGGTGACCATGTCTTCCGTGAAGATCTGGCGCGCGAAGGGAGGCGGCTTCAGCGGCAAGGGCTGCGTGGCAGCGGTCCATTCGCCGTCGACTTCCGTGGCGGGAACGGCACGCTCTTCGATGGGAAACAGTGGCTTGCCGGTTACGCGATCAAACAGGTACACGTGGCCCGACTTGGTGATCTGCGCGACTGCATCTACGATGCGGCCATCGCGGCGCACGGTGACCAGATTCGGCGGGGCCGGGAAATCGCGATCCCAAAGATCGTGATGCACAGCTTGAAAATGCCACACCCGTTCGCCGGTATCGGCTTTGAGGCAGAGCAGCGTGTTCGCAAACAAATCGTTGCCTTTGCGATTTCCGCCGTAGAAATCGAATGCCGCCGATCCGGTGGGAGCGAAGACTAGCCCACGCTTTTCATCGAGACTCATGCCGGACCAATTATTGGCCGCGCCGATATATTGCCAGGCATCCTTGGGCCAGGTATCGTAACCGAATTCGCCGGGCCGCGGAATGGTGTGAAACGTCCAACGGATCTTGCCCGTGTGCACATCGTACGCGCGGATATCCCCGGGCGCCGCAGGGAGCGTTTCGCTTACGATGCTGCCCATGATCAGCAGATCTTTATAAATGATGCCGGGCGTAGTGGCCGAAATGGACATCTCTTCCGGCGGCCGGCCGAGGCCCTGCCGCAGATCGACGCGGCCGCCATCGCCGAACGTCTTGATGAGTGCGCCCGTGCGCGCGTCGAGGGCATAGAGCCAGTGGCCTGCCGGAAGAAAGATGCGCCCGCTGTGCCCATCGGACCAATACGTCACCCCGCGATTGCGCGTCTTCCCTAGCGCGTTCGTGTTCTGACCGGGATCGAACGACCAGCGCAGCTTTCCGGTGGCGGCGTCGAGCGCAATCAGCCGCAGCTTCGGCGTAGTGGCATATAAGATCCCATCAACGACGATGGGATTGCATTCCATCTCCGAATCGGGAAAAGCATCGCCCGTGTCGTAGGTCCAGGCGACCTGCAATTGCGCCACGTTGCTGCGATTGATCTGGTCGAGCGCGGAGTAGCGGATGCTATCGGAACCGCCCCCGTAAACCGTCCAACCGTGATACGGCTCCGCCGCCGGCATGGCCGCGACCAGCAAAACAGCACCCAGAAAAACCGCATCCACGATTCGCACGATGACCACTATAACCCGGCTCGCGACCGGGCTTACAATGTTACCGTGACTTTCCCGAGAGCCAGCGGCATCCTCCTGCACCCCACGTCGTTGCCAGGTAGATTCGGCGTGGGCGATCTCGGTCCGGAGGCCTACGGATTCGTCGATTTTTTGGCGGAAGCGGGCCAGCGCATCTGGCAAGTGCTGCCGCTTGGGCCTACAGGATATGGCGATTCGCCCTATCAGTTGTTCTCTGCCTTTGCGGGAAATCCGCTGCTGATTAGCCTGGATCAATTGGCGGAGGACGGCTTGCTGGCGCACGCCGAATTGGCCCAGGCGCCCGTCTTCCCAGAGGACGCAGTCGACTTCGGCCGCGTCATCGCCTTCAAGATGCCGCTGCTGCGTTCCGCGTTCGACCGCTTCGCCGGCGGCGCCGAGTTCGATACGTTCCGGCGCGACAATGCGGCCTGGCTGGCGGATTATGCGCTGTTCATGGCGTTGAAAGCTGCGCATGGTGGCGAGGCGGTCTGGAGCCGGTGGGAACCGGAAATCGCCGCGCGGCAGACGGAGGCGCTCGATCAATGGCGCGCGCGGCTCGCCCCGGATGTCGAAGCGTTGGAATTTGAACAGTATCTGTTCGCCCGCCAATGGCGCAAGCTGCACGATTATGCTCGGGAACGCGGCATCCGCATCATGGGCGATCTGCCGATCTATGTGGCGCACGATAGCGCGGACGTGTGGGCGAATCCCGACCTTTTCCAACTCGATGCGGCAGGCGATCCGGCGGTGATGTCCGGCGTGCCCCCCGATTATTTCAGCGCGACCGGCCAACTGTGGGGCAATCCGATCTACCGCTGGGATCGCATGGCCGAGACCGGCTTCCGTTGGTGGATCGACCGTTTGCGCGCGGCGCTTCAGCAGGTGGATATCGTGCGCGTCGATCACTTCCGCGGCCTGGAAGCTTATTGGGAAGTTCCGGCCGGCGAGACGACAGCGCGCAATGGCCGATGGGTAAAGGGTCCGGGCGCGGCGCTGTTTCAAGCGCTCGAAGACGCACTCGGCAACTTGCCGATCGTGGCGGAAAACCTGGGCGTGATCACACCGGAAGTGGAGGCCATCCGCACGCAATTCGGCTTTCCAGGCATGGCGATCCTGCAATTCGCTTTCGGCAAAGACCCGCAGGCGCCCGATTTCAAACCACACAACTATCCGCGCGATCGCGTGGCTTACACCGGCACGCACGATAATGACACGACCGTAGGCTGGTGGTCGAGCGCGGGCTCCGGCGACAGCACGCGCACCGCGGCCGATGTGCAAGCGGAGCGCGCTTTCACGCGCCGGTATCTGGCTACCGGAGGCAGCGAGATCCATTGGGTCTTTATTCGCACGCTGATGGCATCGGTAGCCAACACGGTATTATTCCCACTTCAGGACGTACTGGGCCTCGGCAGCGAGGCCCGCATGAACACGCCCGCCGTGCCCAGCGGCAACTGGCTCTGGCGCTATCGCGCGGAGATGCTGACTCCCGCGATCGCCCAACGGCTGAAAGAGATGGTGTCCACGTATGACCGATAAGCAGCGCCTGAGTTTCTGGCAAGTCTGGAACATGAGCTTCGGCTTTCTGGGCATTCAGTTCGGCTGGGGCCTGCAAATGGCGAACATGAGCGCCATTTACGAATATCTGGGAGCGCGCGCCGACCAGATTCCGATTCTGTGGCTGGCCGCGCCGCTCACTGGTTTAATCGTGCAGCCGATTATCGGCCACGCCAGCGACCGCACTTGGAACCGGCTGGGACGGCGGCGGCCGTATTTCCTAACCGGCGCGATACTGAGCTCGCTGGCGCTGGTGCTGATGCCGCGCGTTTCGGCGCTGTGGATGGCGGCGGGGCTGCTCTGGATTCTGGATGCTTCGATCAACATCAGCATGGAGCCGTTTCGCGCGTTTGTCGCGGACTTGCTTCCCGAAGAGCAGCGCACCAGCGGCTTTGCCATGCAAAGCCTTTTCATCGGGCTGGGCGCGGTGGTGGCCTCGGTGCTGCCGGGAATCCTGCTCTCGTGGCTCGGAACGGGCACCGGCCGCATCCCTCTACCGGTGCGCGTCTCGTTCTACCTGGGCGCGGCGGCGTTCTTCGGCGCGGTGATTTATACCATCGCCACTACGCGCGAGTATCCGCCCGAGGACATGGAAGCGTTCCGCAAGATGAAGGCGGAGAAAACGGGCTTAGCTGAGAATGTGCGCGAGATTCTGGATTCGATTCGCGCGATGCCCCAGACCATGCGACAGCTTGCGTGGGTGCAAATCGCCACTTGGCTGGGCCTGTTCTGCATGTGGCTGTATTTCCCCGTCGCCGTGGCGCACAACGTCTTCGGCGCGGAAGATCCGCACAGCGCGCTTTACACCCAGGGCATCGCGTGGGGCGGCTATTGCTTCGCGATGTATTCGGCGGTGTGCTTCGTGTGGGCGTTCGCGCTACCGCCGCTGGCGCGTGCACTGGGACGGAGGGCGACGCACAGCCTGTGCCTGTTGTGCGGGGCGGCGGGGCTGATGTCGGTGGCTGTGATTCACAATAAGTGGCTGCTGCTCGGCTCGATGGTCGGCGTCGGCATTGCCTGGGCCAGCACTCTCGCCATGCCTTATGCGATTCTGGCCGGATCGCTACCGGCCGAAAAAACCGGCATCTACATGGGGATTTTCAACTTCTTCATCGTCACGCCGGAGATTGTCGCTTCGCTCGGCTTCGGCTGGGTGATGGCGCACTTACTGGGAAACAACCGGTTGCTGGCGGTGGAGGCGGGCGGCGTATTTTTCGTGGTCGCGGCGGGACTGATGCAGCGCGTGCGGGACGTAGGCGCCGTGCGGTTGATGGCCGCGCCCGCAGCTACGGCAGTTGTTCGAGATCGGCCAGGTCTTTGAGCCTGCCGCTGGCGCGTTTGTTGCGCTTGAGATCCTCGAGGCGCACCAAATTCACAGGTACCCATCCATCTCAGTTTCCAAGCGCTGCGCGTAACATTCCGCAAAGTCCACGCCTGAAATGGTCGTGAAGATCTCCAGGCGAACGAACCAGATACTCGACTCTACTCGAGTTCAACAACTTCAAAAACTCTTTGAAGTCGGGTGGTAGCTGGATCGTAGCCATAGACTATCTGCCGGAGGAGCTCGAGCGCCTCCATACGCTCTCGAGGCGACTTGGTTTGCCAATAGGCTTTGTCATGTCCTTCGTCATCGAGTGAAGCAACTTCGTAAATAGAACGATCCACTTTGGCGGAGAGCACGGCATTCATATAGTCAGAATAACAGACTGTTCCGCGTGCTACCGGATCTGAATCTGGTGAGCGCGGCTATCGTCGGCGATCCCGACGGACAACACGCCGGTGCCTTTTCGCAGCGCAATCACATGACCGTCGAGTGATGCCTCTCTCACGGGCGGCGGGTTGTGGACCACAAATACCATATTGCGCGCGCCCGGCTGATAGGTTCCGGTTGGGGAACTCACGTCGATTGCATGCGACTGATAAGTGATAGCGGTACGCCGGAAGGCCCCGTCGCGGTACGCAGGACTGATTCCGTCATCCTCGTAGAGCGTAACCTCCGCTTTGCCTTGCGCATCCGGATAGATTTGGAACGTCAGTGGATCCTCCGGCCTCGCGTCCACGTAAGGCATTTCTGGACCCATGGGAATGATGGAGCCGCCGCGCACGTAGAGCGGCACGGTGTCCAGCGGAGCCTCGGTGCGAACCATGCGGCCACCGGCGATCTGCGCTCCGTTCCAATAGTTGATCCAGGTGCCTTCCGGCAAGTAGACGCGTCTGGTGGCTGAGCCAGGCTCGAGGATAGGCGCAACTAATAAGTCGCTGCCGACCATGAACTCATCGTCAATATTCAAGGTATTGGCATCGGCCTGATAATTGAGTAACAATGGCCGGAAGATCGGCATGCCGGTGCGATGCGCCTCTTCGAGCACAGTGTAGAGATAAGGCATGAAGCGGTAGCGCAGCTTTAGATACTTGCGGATGATATCTTCGTAGTAAGTGCCGAAGCGCCACGGTTCGTGATCGTACGCATCCCGCTGCGCATGATTCCGGCAAAACGGCGTGAGGAAGGCGATCTCATACCAACGCGTGAGCAGCTCCGCGTTGGTGCGGCCGATAAAGCCTCCAGCGTCCGCGCCCACGAAAGGCTCGCCGGACAGGCCCAGCGACTCGAACATCGGGATGCTGAGCGCCATGGCATCCCAGGTGGCAGTGTTATCGCCGGTCCACATGGTGGAATAACGCTGGATTCCGGCGTAGCCGGCGCGGGTGATGATGTACGGCCGCTCGTTGGGCCGCAGCCGCGTCAGGCCTTCGTAAGTCGCGCGCGCTTCGTTCAGCGCGAAGACATTGCGATTCTCGGCGTAGAGCGAATTCGCTCCGCCATCGTAGGTCACTACGTCCATCTGGGTCTTGCCGGTCTGATCTAGAAAGTCGGAAGGCTCGTTCATGTCATTCCAGATCCCCGCGACGCCATGGTCCAGGTAGGCGCGATGTAAGTCGCCCCACCAGCGCGCGGCGCCATCAAGAGTGTAGTCCGTGTAAACTGCTTTACCCGGCCAGACCGCGCCGATCCAAAGCTTGCCGTCTTTGCGCTTCAGAAAGTAATTATTCTTGACTCCCTCGTTGAATACGTAATAACTCTTGTCCTGCGGTGCTAATTCGGGGTTAGTTGCAGCATCTTTCGCCCCAGGCTCCGGCGGTTCATATTTCACCCCGGGATCGACGATGACCACAACCTTGACGCCCTCCTTGCGCAGCTTATCCGTGAACGCCGTCGGATCCGGAAATCCATGCGGATCCCATGTAAAAACACGATATCCGTTCATGTAGTCGATATCCAGATAAAGCACGTCGAGCGGCAGGTCTTCGGCCCGGTAGCGCGCAACGACATCTTCGGCGACGGTATCCGGATAATAGGTCCAGCGGCTCTGCTGATTGCCCAGCGCCCACTTAGGCGGCATCGGCATGTGACCGGTCAGGTCGGCATAGCGCGCCAATATCTTCTTCATGGCCGGACCCCAGAAGAAGTAATAATTCATTTCCCCACCATCCGCTTCGAAAACGACATGATCGGGCGACTCACCGGCAAAATCGAAGTTCGTGCGATAGCTGTTATCGAAGAAGATGCCGAAAGCCTGGCCGGCCTGCCACCCGATATAGAACGGAACGTCCTGGTAAATCGGGTCGGTGCCTTCGTGATAGGCCGGCGTATCGGAGTTCCACATACTGAATTGGCCGCGCCGCTTATCCAGATGTGCCGCCTTCTCGCCGAGGCCGTAGAAGTGCTCGTCGAATCCCAGTTTCTTCGTCGCGGCCACGCGGCCGTCCGCGGCCCGCGGATCGAACATCATGGGCAGGGCATCGGCATCGATTGTTTGATGCGTCTTGGCGTCGCGGAACTCGACCAACAGGTCGGGCCGGTGCACCAACACCTCCACTTCATCAGTGGCGATCAGCAAGTAACCCGGCTGTTCGCTGACGTTCCATTTCGGTACATCCCACGTGGTTTTGTCGATCGCCCAGGAATGATCGCGCGCAGGCAGCGGCGCACGGAACGAGGCGCGCACCCGGATCAGGTCCGGCGCCAGGATGTAGAACCTGACCTCGGATCGGTCGCCGCAAGTCACGGTGACGCTGTCACGCGTGGACGCGTAGCTGGTGAACGGTCCGACCGCAACGAGGCCGTGGAGATCAATGGCTGCGGCGAACGGGCTGAGCCAAATCATGGCGAGGATGGATGTAAGTAACTTCTTCATCGAGCACCTGCAATGGTGAAGCGCCATTGTAGTACCCGGCGCGATGCGCGTGAACCCGCCAAAACGGGATATGGGAAACTGAAGTCTGGGCATGCCCAGATCTCCGGCTAGCGCGGCATTCCGCCACGCAAACTTCCGCTATTATCTACTGGTCCGCATATTGACCACCGTGGCTTCCGAGATGCAGGCCGTGGCCATCGCCTGGCAAGTGTACGCGCTGACGCATCGCCCGCTGGACCTGGGTCTGGTAGGGCTGGCGCAGTTTCTTCCCGGCATCCTGCTGTTCCTGGTGACGGGCCAGGCGGCCGACCGCTATCCGCGCCAGCGGATTCTCGAAGCATGCCGCGCAGGTTTCTCCCTGTGTTCGGTACTCCTCCTATGGCTGACATTGCGCGGCGTATCGCACGTCGCGGTGATTTATGCGGTACTCGTGTTGAACGGGGTCGTGCGCGCGTTCAACGGCCCAGCGGCACAGGCATTTTTGCCGCTGCTGGTGCCGGTGGAAGATTTCCCCAACGCGGTGGCGTGGAATTCGTCGTCGGTGCAGGCTTCCATGATTGCAGGCCCCGTGGCGGGCGGCCTGCTTTATGGCTGGGCCGCGAGTCCCGTACCGGTCTATGGCTGCGCGGCCGTCGGCTGCCTGATCGCCCTGCTGCTGCTGGCCGCCATCCGGATCCCCGGTTCGAACGCCGCGCGTCTCCCGCAATCCTACCGCATGGCGCTCGAAGGACTGCGCTACATCGGGCGGAACAGGATGATCCTCGGCGCGATCTCGCTGGATCTCTTCGCCGTACTGCTGGGCGGCGCGGTGGCGCTGCTGCCGGTTTATGCGCGCGAGATTCTGAAGGTCGGCGCTTCGGGTTTAGGCATCCTGCGCGGCGCGCCGGGATTGGGAGCCGTCGCCATGGCGGTCGTGCTGGCGCATTGGCCCCTGCGCCGGCATGCCGGCTCGATCATGATGTGGTGCGTGTGCGGCTTCGGCGTGTTCACGGTGATCTTTGGCCTCTCGCGAAACCTCGCTTTGTCGCTAGTGGCGCTGACTTTGATCGGCGCCTGCGACATGGTGAGCGTGGTGGTGCGGCACACCCTCGTGCAACTCTGGACGCCCGACGAAATGCGCGGCCGGGTGAGCGCGGTCAACGTGGTGTTTATCGGGGCGTCGAACGAGGTGGGCCAGTTCGAATCCGGCATCACCGCGCAATGGTTCGGCACTGTGCCGGCGGTGGTGCTGGGCGGCCTCGGGACCATCTTGATTGTGGCCTTGTGGGCGCGCTGGTTTCCCGCACTTCGTCAGGTGGATGAATTGGCGCCGGCGGCGGTACCATAGACGGCATGCTACGCGGTATCGGCAGCGATCTGCGACAGGCAATCCGGGTCCTGCGGAAGAATCCGGGCTTTAGCCTTACGGCATTGGTCACGCTGGCGCTGGCCATCGGCGCGAACTCGGCCATCTTCAGCTTGGCGAATGCGCTGATCTTTGCGAGCATGCCCGTGGCGCATCCGGACCGCCTCGTGCAAATCTCGACCCTCGATCCGAAAGGCGGCAAGCGCGGTTTGTCGATCCCCGCGTTTCACGCCATCGATCAGACCGGCGTCTTCGACGGGACCCTGGCGTGGCTCGGCGGCGGCGTCGAAAACCTGGAAATGAACGGAGCGCTCTTCGCCGGCGCGGTAGATAATGTGGCGGGCGATTACTACGCGACCCTCGGCGTGCGCCCTGCCCTGGGGCGACTCATCACACACACGGATACCGGACAGGTAGCCGTGATCGGCTATCGCGACTGGCAGGAGCATTACCACGGTGATCCCGCGGCGCTGGGCAAAACGCTGCTCCTCAACGGGAAGCCGTTCACCATTATCGGCGTGCAGCCAAAATCATTTCCGGGATTGATCCGCGAAGTGGCCGCGGACGCCACCATTCCAGTGAACGTGGAAGACCGCACGCATGATTACTACACAGTCATCGGGCGGCTGCGCGACGGCGTGAGTGAAGTGCAAGCCCGCGCGCGCCTGGCAGCATTGTGGCCGGCGATCCGCCTGGCCGTGGCGCCGGAAGCCGCGCCGGGGCACGATGCGTTTCTCGCGCGGCGTATCGAGATCGAGCCGGCCGCGCACGGCATTTCGTATTTGCGTGAGCGATTCACCAAGCCGCTCTACGTCTTGTTCGGAACCGTCGGCCTGTTGCTGTTGTTGGCCTGTGTGAATCTGGCCAGCATGGCGCTGGCACGATCGCACGCGCGCGCCGCCGAATTGAGTATTCGCGCCGCCTTAGGGGCCACCCGTTGGCGTCTGCTGCGGGCCGCACTCGCCGAATCGCTGGTATTGGCGGCGGGCGGCGCTATTGCCGGGTTGGCGTTCGCCTACTGGAGCGCCGGCCACGTCGCGAATTTCATGTGGCAAGGCTACGTGCCGCTGGTACTTTCCACCGCGCCGGATCTGCGCGTGGTGCTGTTCACCACGGTCACCGCTGCGGGCGCCGGCATCCTGTTCGGCATTCTGCCGGCCTGGCGTGCGGGCAATCAGAATCCTGGCGCGGTCATGGCGCGTGCCAGTACGCGTATCGCGGGCGGGATGGGATTCTCGGGGCGCGCCCTGGTGGCGGTGCAGATCGCCCTGTCATTCGCGATTCTCTCCGGTGCCCTGCTCTTCACCCGCAGCCTGGCCAACGTGCTGGTCCGCGATCCGGGATTCAGTGCCGATCGCCTGCTGGTTGCGCAGCTTTTCCCGCGCAGCACCTACAAAGGCTTCGACAATCCGGCGTACTTCCGCCAGCTTTTGGAACGGCTGCGCGCGACGCCTGGCGTGACAGCCGCTACCCTCGCGCACGACCGCCCCGTGGGCTTTCCATGGAAACAGAAGATCCTGCCGGCCGGGATCAGCGCGACGTATCACCTGGTTGCGCCGGGATTCTTCGATACGCTCGGCATGCATATTTTGCGCGGACGCGACTTCGATTTGCACGATGACGAGAGCCGTCCGCTGGTGGCGATCGTCAGCGCGAGCCTGGCGCGCCGGCTGACTGCCTCGGGCGATGCCATCGGCCAGCGCTTGAAGATCGGCGAGATTAAGCGCGAGTTCGAAATCATCGGCATCGCGAGCGACGCCACGCTGGACGACCCGCGCGCCCCGGACGCGCCGGCCATCTACGGCGCCAGTTTCCAGCGGCCCGATTATCTGGGCTGGTCGGATGCCATCGTGCGCGTGCACGGCGATCCAGCGCAATTGGCGGGCGCGCTGCGGCAGCAAATCGAATCGCTGGGCCGCGAGTATCCGCTGCGCATCGAAACGGTGGGCGAGGAACTGGATCGGGCGATGTTGCCCGAGCGCGTCCTGGTGTTGCTCACCGGCTTCTTCGGCGCGCTGGCGTTGTTGCTGGCGGCGATCGGTATATACGGCCTGCTCTCGTACACGGTAGCGGGCCGCACCGGCGAGATCGGGATTCGCGTCGCGCTGGGCGCGTCGCGGCAGGCCATTGCCGGGCTGGTCCTACGGGATGTCGCGATCCTGCTGGCTGCGGGGTTGGCTGCCGGTACCGCGATCGCCTTCGCCGCCGCGCGTGCCATCTCCGCGTTGCTTTACGGCTTATCGAGCCACGATCCCGTGATGCTATCGGCCGCGGCCGGAGTGCTGATCCTGGCCGCCGTAGCCGCCAGCCTGCTGCCTTCGGTAAGGGCCATGCGGATCGATCCAGCGGCTGCTCTGCGGCATGAATGATTCGGGGGAATCGTCGAGGATGCGCGCCAGCAGACCGGGGATCTCATAAACCGCGGAGTTCTTAAGTGCGGCGGCATTCGCCCGGTAACGTGCAAAACACTCGGGAGCGAGCAGGTCTGTTACCGCCCGCCTGAGTTGGGAAAAGTTGCCAACGGCAATGCCGACTTGCTGCTCGACGATCCACTCGGCGTTGTAGCGCTCGTGCGCCAGCGTCCAGGGATTGCGCTCGACGATGACGGGCAAGTGCATGGCCAGCGCTTCGCTGATGCTCCCCGGTCCGGGCTTGCCGATGAAAAAGTCGGCCAGCCGCATATAGAACGGAACTTCCGTGGTGAAGCCTTCCGCGTACACGGGCACGCGATGGCGCATGCTGCGCAGTTTCTTGAGCGCCTGTGCGTGGCGCCCGCAAAGCACAATCATCTGCACTTCCGCCCCGCAGCGGTTGATGGCGCGCGCCACCTTCACCGCATCCATCGATCCTTGGCCGCCGAAGGAAATCAGAGCCGTGGGCAAATCGGGACGCAGACCCAGGCGCGCGCGCTCCGCTGCTCGATCCACCGCAAGCGGCGCATAAAACTTGGGATTGAGAATCATTCCCGAAGTGCGCCGGATGCGGGCCTCATCGTAGCCGAGCGCGCGCGCCTGCTCTACAGCGCGTTCGGAACCGCAGATCACGTACTGATCCTGGCGCTCGATCCAGAAGTGCGGCGGATAGTCCGCGATGTCCGTCAAAATTGTGACCAGGGCGGCGGCCGGGCACACGCGCGCGAGGGCTTCCTTGATGGCGCGGTTATAGTGCGGGATCAGCGATACGATCATATCCGGCGGGTCTGGGCTAAAGTGCGACACCAGCGCCTGCACTTCGGCGTCATGAAACATGCGGATGGCCAAGTGCATCGGCGGGATCAGTTGCGCCGTGCCGAGCGTCCAGCCACGCCGCAGCATGATGTTGTAGACTTCCTGGAACGGAATGCCGGTGAGCTTGCGGATGATGTCGATCGCATAGAGTAGGTCCTGGATGTTGCGCAGGCGGATTTCCCAGGGCCGCTGCTGCTCGCGAATCACGGTATCGAGCGCCGTAGCCGCGGCCCGATGGCCGCCGCCCGAATCGATGTAGATCAGGTCAATCTTGGCCCGTGGCATAAGGCCCGCTGTGCAATCTTAATTGACTTGCCCGGGATGCGAGACTCCCGGGCTGCTCTTCCCCGTATGCTCGGCCAGCACCGCGCCCGAAAGATGCACGCCCTGCACGCAGTCCGAAAGCGGCGCGCGCGCGGCGACATTGGTCTGCGCCGCGACCATGGCCGGGCTGAAAGCCGTAAGAACCGGACGGCCGATCCAACACTGGGATGGCCCAATGTGGAAAATCCAGGCCACCGTAAGCGCCGTGTCGTACGTATTCACCTGCGCCGATATCCGGCCTGGCATGACGCCCGGACCAGCTAAAATCCAGGGAATCTGAATCTCGGCCAGAGAATTCTTGCCGTGGCCGTGCTTGGTTCCGCCGTGATCCGAAGTGATCAGGATATAAGTCGAGTCACGCGCGGAAAGCCGGTCCACCATGTCCAATACCTCGCCGATGTAACCATCCGCGTCGGAGACCGCTTCGTAGTACTCCTTGGCGTACCAGTTGTGCTCATGCCCGGCGTGATCCACGTTATCCAGGTGCACGAACATGAGCGCCGGACGATTCCGGGTCCAGTAGTCGATGGCTGCCGTTGTGGTGTTGGCAGCGCCGGCCACGTGCTGTAAGACATTGGGCGCATCTTTCTCAAGCAGATTCGCGAATCCGGCCCAATCGTGAAACACAGCGATAAGACTCGAAGGATAAGTGGCGCGCATCAGTCCGAAGATTGTGGGGAAAGTGCCTTCCTCCGTCCGGCAGAGCGGCTGAAATTCGACCAGGTGACGCAGATAACCGTTCGAGGTGATGCCATGCTGCTCGGGTGCGGCGCCGTCAATCACGGAGGCCCAGTTGGGGCTGCTCAGCGTGGGCATGACTCCGCGGGCTTCCATGGTCCAGGCCGCGCGCTGCATCAACTCCCGCAGATGAGGTACATTCGCCTTGGCTACGCCGTCCACGCTCAGCCCGTCCACCCCGATGATGATCACGTGCGGGCCGTGCCACGCGCCGGCGGATTCGGCCAGAATGGCCGGACCGCATCCCAGCGCCAGCATAACCAAGAGTGAAGTTGATTTGCACCCCATATTTAATGAATAGACCATCTTTGCTGCGATCACGTTACGAAGCGATGAAAGTTTTGTAGAAGTTGGAGATATAGGCCCTGGCGTACGCCGCAATCGGGCGCCCCCAGACGCAACGAAAACCGATGCACAATCTGACGGTTAACCAAGGTGGCCACCCCTCAAAACTTTTCTTCGTCTGCAAAAATCATCTAGCCTAAGACCAATCGCCGGTTCGGTCCTGGTGCACTCAGCAGCAGTTTGCCGGCCGTTTTGCGACTTGGAGGAATACATGAACAGACAACTATGCAGTTGGATAGCCATCCCAATGGCATTGCTAGGCGGAGCCGCGTTGCTTCGCGCACAGACCTACACATTCTCGACGTTTACAGTTTCCGGGGCCGCGCCGGCGACCAACCAGTCGCTAGGGGTACAGGACATCAACAATGCGGGTGTGATCAACGGCTGGCTAATCGATACCTCGAACGCTACCGAGGCTTGGCAGCGAGGCGTGAACGGAAACATCACAGTGTACATCGATCCGTTGAACACGGGTACGCCGTCGTATACTGCAGCATACGGAATCAATAACGAAGGCGTCTCCGTGGGCATCTTCACGGATACGGCGGCCGGCAACTATCCTGGCTACTTCTACACGAGCAAGGGCCAATTCGTTACCTTCAACCTGCCTGACCAGCCGGCCGGCACGGCCACCTTTCTCGAGGGCATCAACGATCACGCGGGCCAATATTGCGGATCGATCGGCACGCCGCCGGGCTACAACTACGAAACGTTTTTCAGCTTCAGCGGCAAGAACCAGATTATCGCCGTCAACGGATCGACGAGTAGCGGTTGCGCCTCGCTGAACGATCAGAACGCAGCCGTCGGATACTACGAAGATTCGAACGGCGTGGATCACGGCTGGCTCTACAACCCGAGCACCGGCCTGTTCACGACCATCGACGTTCCGGGCGCGGCAACCGTCCCCGGCACGGCACCGTGTTGGGGGAGCGGCATTGCCGGCACCGTCGTCATAGGAATCAATAACAAGGGCATGATCTCGGGTCACTATTGGGACACCAGTTACAACTCGCACGGCTTTGTACGGACGCCCGGTGGTAAGTACTACACCATCAATGTCCCGGGCGCGTACGAAACCGGCGGCGGCGGTATCAACGACAACGGCGTTGTCGTGGGCCACTACTCCGATAGCGCCTGTAATAACAGCGGCTACATCGCCACTCCCAACTAACCCGGGAGGGGAGGCTTGGGGGGCACCAGCTTGTAACCGGGCGGAATCTGAAATAGCGAGGCGGGCGGTTCGCCGCCCTGCGCGCTCTTGCAAGTGTGGCTCTGGAGCCCTGGGATGCCGCTGGTCTTCGTCAGGACCGGCACCTTGAGCGTTGCATGGGTCCAAACCTCCAGGGTCTGCACCTGCCCTTTCGGTGGGCTCACCGCAGGAGCTTGCGGAGCGGCAGCCTGCGGCGCGGCCGGCGGCGCGGGCGGCTTCAGAGCCGGCGCTTGCACGCCCGGTATCTTGGGCGCGCTGGGCAATTTTGGCAGTGCTCCGGGCTTGGGCAGTCCCGCGCCTGGGACCTTCGGCGGCGCGAAAGTGAACATCTTGCCTTCCGCCGGATGTCCGCCAATTACCTGCTTTCCTAAATCCTTCACGTGCAGCAATTGACCGGGCGGCGGCGAGCCCGGCGCACCACCCGCCGCCGGCATCGCGAGCTTCTGACCTTGCGGCGGTGCCGGCACGATGCGCGCTTCGCGTTTCACATGGTCCAGCAGGATCGTCTGCTGGCCGCCCGGCTGAGTGATCGTTGCTTTCTTGCCGAAATCCAGGTGCGTCGCGCCCTGGCTCGACCGGAACATCTTCCACTTCTGGATCCGCGGCGGTTTGCCCGGCGCGCCCCGTAGTGCCGTTTCATACTCGGCGCTGGCCGGCGGTAAGTGAACAGATGGAACAGAAGGCATGTGCGCCATGACGGGCTCCTTCGGCTATTATGACGCACGCGTGAAACATCACAACTTGCGGAATTGGTACACCGGATGCATGAAGCGGACCAGTGACAGAGTATACTCACCGGCTCAAAAACTGCATCCGGTCCGGGCTCGTCCTCACGGTGTTGGCGGTGCATCTACCCGCTGCAACTCCCAAGGCCGATTCGCTCGGCCGCGAGACTCCGCGTTCCGCCGTAACCAGTTTCCTGGAGGCCTGCCAGGATCAGAACTACCAGCGCGCCGCACAGTATCTTGACCTGCGCCGCCTTCCGGAGCAAAGCCGCGCACAGCGAGGTCCGCTGCTGGCGAAGGACCTCGAAGCCATCCTCAATTCCGATGCGCAATTCGCCATCTTCAGGCTAAGCAGTAATCCCGCAGGCGATCCCTCGAATGACCCGGATCCCACCCGGCAACATGTCGCGACCATCACCCAGAACGGGCGCCCGTTCACGCTCGATCTGGAGCACGTCACGCTGACGGCCGGATCCGACCCGGTCTGGATCTTCGCACCTGATGCTGTTCTGGAGATTCCGCGGCTGGCCCCGTCGGGTGCTCCCCCGGCCATCGCCAGGTACCTGCCATCGTTCCTGGTCTCTGTGACCATACTGGCGACAGCGCTGTGGAAGTGGCTGGCGCTGCTCATCGCCGTGCTCCTGCTGATCTCGCTCGGCCGGCTGCTGGACCGCATTCTGAACGCGGTGATCTGCGCCGTGGCCAGGCGTTTCGCCAAAACGGTAGATCCTGCTGTCGCCGAGATCGTAACTGCGCCACTGCGGCTCATCGTCTCACTAGCCCTGTTTCGTATGGCCGTGGAATCGCTCGATCCAGCCGCGGTGGCACGCCTCTATATCGGCCACGCGATCGGCCTGCTGCTGGTCTGGACGGTCGCCTGGCTTCTGATCAGGCTGACCAAAGTGTTTATGGCGCACGCCGAGCATGTGCTCTACGCGCGCCAGCACTACGCATCGCGCTCCATCTTGCATCTCGCGCGCCGGGTGGCCAATGCGACCATCGTGATCCTGGCCATCCTGACGGTTCTCAGCAACTGGGGCTATAACACTACCACGCTGGTCGCCAGCCTGGGCGTGGGCGGCATCGCCGTCGCGCTGGCCGCGCAGCAGACCATCGCCAATATTTTCGGCGGCGTCTCCGTGATCGGCGACCAGCCTGTGCGTATCGGCGACCAGGGAAAATTCGGTGACCTGATTGGCGAGGTGGAAGACATCGGCATGCGTTCGACGCGCATCCGCACGCTCAGCCGCACCGTCGTCAGCGTGCCTAACTCGTCCTTTGCAGGTTTGAACATCGAGAATTATTCGCTGCGCGATAAGGTGCTCTTCAATCCCACCCTGGCGATTAAACGCGCGACGCCCGACGAACAGATCCATCAGGCCATCGCCGCGATCGAGCAGGCATTATCCGGTCATGCATCAGTCGAGGCGGGGAAGAATCCCGTGCGGCTGACGGCTTTGACCTCGGCAGCTTTCAACTTGGAGATTTTCTGTTACGTGCTGACCACCGATCTAAATCAGTTCTATCAAGTCCAGGGCGAGCTTCTGATGGCGGTGAATCAGGCATTGACCGCCACCAAGGTTGAACTCGCCTGACCTGCCGTGCCAGACATGATAGACTCGATATCCATCGGAGGGAAATCGCAAAATGAACAGAATTTGGAATAGAGCTGTGCCGCCCCGGCGGTGGGGTGCGCTGGGTATCTGTGCTTGTCTGATGGTCATGCCCGCCAGCGCGCAATGGCGCCGCATGCTGACGCCGCATGTGCCGGAGGCCGTCTCCAGCGGGCAGGCGCAACTGGTCGGCGAAGTACCTGGCAACCAGCGCCTGGCGATCGCCATCTCGCTCCCGCTGCGCAACGAAGCGGCACTCGACGGCTTGTTGCAGCAGATCTACGATCCGCAGAGTTCCAGCTATCGCCATTATCTGAGCGTCGAAGAGTTCACTGACCGTTTCGGCCCCACCCAGGAAGATCACGACGCCGTAGTCCGTTTCGCCGCCGCCAGTGGCCTGACCGTTACCGGAACGGCGCGCAACCGCTTGGTAGTGGATGTGGCGGGCACCGTCGCCAACATCGAGCGGGCCTTTCACGTGACCATGAACAGCTACCGGCACCCAACGGAAAATCGCAATTTCTACGCCCCCGACCGCGAGCCGCAACTCGATCTGAACGTGCCTATCCTGCATATCTCCGGCCTGGACAACTTCACTCTCCCCACCCCGAAGAACATCCGCTCGCAGGCTCCCGATGCCGGCACTAAAGCCACCGGCTCCGGTCCGAACGGCCAATTCGTAGGCAGCGACATGCGCGCGGCTTATTACGGCGCCGGACCGCTGACGGGCGCGGGCCAGTCCGTGGGGCTGTTTGAATTCGCCGGGTATGATATCAGTGACGTACAAAATTACTTCCAGAAACTGAATCAGCCGTTCAACGTCCCGGTCAACGGTGTTTCGCTGAATGGCGTCTCGCTTAGCTGCGGCCCGCCCTCTTGCGACGATAGCGAGCAGGTGCTGGATATTGAGATGTCCGTCGCGATGGCGCCGGGACTAAGCCAGGTGGTGGTCTATGTCGGTGCGAGCGATGTTTCGATTTTCCGCCAAATGGCGGCGGATAACACATCCAAGCAACTGAGTTGTTCGTGGGGCTGGTCTGACAATGAAACCAGCCTCGATCCGATCTTCAAAGAAATGGCCGTACAGGGCCAGAGCGTGTTTGTGGCGAGCGGCGACTACGGGTCGAGCACGCCGGGCGACTCCACCTGGCCGGCGGACGACCCCTATGTCACCGCCGTGGGCGGTACCGATCTGACCACCACCGGACCGGGCGGCGCATGGCTCTCGGAGACTGGTTGGAGCGGCAGCGCCGGTATGCCTTCCAAGAATGGCGTGCCCACTCCTGCGTATCAGCAACTTCCGGGCGTAATCAACAGTTCGAACCAGGGATCCACTACGTTGCGTAACATTCCGGATATCGCGGCGGAAGCCAACACCAACCAGTACAGTTGCTGGGATGGCTTCTGCAGCGGCGGCAACGGCGGCACCAGTTATGCCGCGCCGCAATGGGCCGGCTTTCTCGCGCTTACCAATGAACAAGGCGCCACGAACGGCATCGCGCCGGTGGGTTTTCTGAATCCCATAATCTACCGCATCGGATTGAGCAAACTGTATGACAGCGATTTTCACGACATCGTGAGCGGAAGCAACGGCAAATACATGGCCGTCCCCGGTTACGATCTGGTGAGCGGCTGGGGCAGCTTCATCGGTCCGAGCCTGATCGACACGCTGCTAGGGGCGAAATGATATGCTTTGGCCCTGTGGCGGAGTCCAGGCACCGGGCCGTTGAGCATGGTGGCGAAATCGCTACGGACGAGCCTGAGTTTCTGAGACGTTATTTCCGGGATCCGTTTGGCCTGATTGATAACCTGACGAGCTCACGGCGGTTGCGCGTGGCTGAAATGCGCGGATGAAGGCCTGGCGCTTGAACTGAAACCGGCTCATCCCGTCGGCCATGGCCTCCTGCAAAGCTCTCGCGTTGTCCCATTTCTCACGGTCGATCCGGTATGCGGCAATCACAACTCCGGTACGGTCGGCGCCCCGCCGGCAATGTACGAATACAGGTCCGCTCGCGGGATCTTCCAGCAGCGTCAGGATCTCGTTAGTCTGGTCCGGAGTGGGCGCGGTCAAGCCTGACATCGGCACACTTACATAACGCATGCCGTCAGCGGCCACCATGCGTTCCTCGCCGGCCGACCGCTTTCCCGATTCGCGCAGATCCAGCACCACCTTCACCCCCAGCTTCGACAGATACTTGAAACCGTCCGGAGTAGGTTGTGCGCCGCGGTACACCTGCCCATCCACCTGGCGGAAATTTTGAATTCCTGGGACGGATGGCGACGCCCCAAATACAGGTATCCCCAAAGCGATCGCGAAGAGCGGCCAACGGATATTACGATACATGCCCAGCGTTCCAACTTTCTAGACGCGGCTGCGATTTGCGGCGTTACTTTGCCTTCAGTGCGGCCGTGCCGGTAGGGCATCTCGGGCGTGTTACACTGTCCCTTGCGGGCGCAACCTTGACTCGTTGGTCTGGTCAATGAGTTACGGACGGGTCTGTTGTAGTTTCATAGGTTTACCGCGTTGAGTTTTGGACGCCATTTGGACTCCCGGAGCGCTGCGATGCGGTTTTGGGCTCCAAACGGACTCCAGATTTTCGGAGTCTCTGGATTTCCTCTAAGGGCTTGTAGCTCAGTTGGTTAGAGCGCCTGCTTGACATGTAAAAAATATCAATCACTTACGTGTGCCTCCACTGAAAACACAAGACTTACAGGATAGCGATTTGGACCCCACACACCTCTTCCGTGCGCGTTTGGACCCTGGGGGTCCAGAGTTCTTCCGCGATAGATAAGCGTTGGACCCCGCGTATCCGGGTTTGATTCGACGCGGTCACAGACGTGCTTTTCACGCGTGCGCGCGCGGTCGTACTCGCCTTCCAAAAATCCTCTCCCCTCACCATAGTATGGTGACGGGACAAGGCAGATCCGGCCCCTATATAGACGAAACGTGAGAACCAGGATTGCCGGGCCGACGTGTGATACTGAGGGACGTGGCAATCAAGCGGCGAGCGATCACCGTGGCATTCAACGGAGCGGAATTGGTGCGGCTGGCGGCGCGCGCCAGGGAGGCGCACGTGAGCATCCCCGCATACGTGAGGACCTGCTGTGGACTGCCGGGCTGGATTTCGCGTGGCGCGGAGAGGTCCAACGCTCTGCCGCCGACGCCGGAGGTGCGCCGGGCGCTCGAACGCCACAGCATCACGATCACCGTCAGACGAGGAGTACGTCGCCCTCCGTGACCAAGCCAGCCTGCCCAACGGGCGGGCATCACGCTAGCCCAGTACGTGAGGACGCGATGCGGATTCCGCGTGCGCTATGTCTCGAACCCCAACACGTTAGATCGTGATGCGGAGGAGGACGAGGCGTGGGAGATCCTGGACCGCTTGGGGCTGAACGCGGATAGCTATTTCGAGGGCTGACGACCCCGAGTACGATGACGTTAACCGGCGTATCCATCCTCTGCAAACGATTTCCAGTTCCTCCGCAAAACCGATCATCCCTGCCCGTTGCTATTCTGAACGTCTTAGAATCTCTCCCCTCGGAGGAGGACGCATGAGTCAGCGACGGAGCATATTTATCAGCCATGCGAACCCTGAAGATAACGCGTTCACAATCTGGCTTGGCGCGAAACTAGTGGCAGCCGGATACGACGTTTGGGCAGACGTGCTTCGCCTGGTCGGCGGCGACGACTGGCAGAGAAGGCTAGAAGAAGCGCTCAGGAACCACGCGCTCAAAGTGTTACTAGTCGCGAATGAGACCTCGGTTGCAAAACAAGGAGTTCGCAACGAAATCCAGATCGCGACTGACGTGGGCCGGAGACTTGAAGATTCCAATTTCATCATTCCACTCCGGCTTGGGCCGTTTGATGCGCCGTTCTTGATTGCGCAGGCCCAGTACATCGACTTCAGTCGCGGTTGGGCAGACGGCCTGCATGAGTTGCTTCGGGCTCTGGAGGATGAGTACAAGCTGCCACGCGATAACGAGTCGCCGCTAGCGCCCTGGGTGACGCTGCAGTCGCTCCACGGGAAGCATATCGTAGACCGACCGGAGCGCCTGATCTCGAATTGGCTTGGTGTGCGAAAGATCCCGGACAAGATCTTCTTTTACCGGGACGAAGAACTAAAGGGCAACCAGATTGAGCTGACGTTCGCAAAGGCTCCATTCCGTGACGGATTCTTCACGTGCGAAGAACACCCCATTCAATCTGGCGTGAGCAAGCCCCTTGACGATGCTCTTGAATCGGATTGGACCGAACTATTAGTTTCGTACTTCGAGATGCGCCGCATCTTTGCCGACCTTGCAAATAAGGCGCTCGATGCATTCTTTGAAGCAAAAGGGCTACACCTGTATGAGATGGCAAGCGGCCGTAAGGCATGGTGGTGCGGCGTGGCCGTGCCCGACTCGCGTATTTCGTTTCAGTGGCGGGATTACAGAGGCAGTCGGCAACTCCGAGGGCATTCGGAAAAGAGAAAAGTCCACTGGCATTTCGGAGTGACCACTTCTTACCGCGGAGGACCTATTCGCCACGTCCGCGTGAAGAGTCGTCTTGTGTTCTCGGAAAATGCGGCAACCCCACTGGCCAGCAAGGCAAGGATGCATCGGCTCCGGCGCTCATTTGCGAAAGGATGGCGTAATGCGAGGTGGCGCGACATGCTATTGGCATTCGTATTCTGGCTATCGGAGGGCGAAACCGTCGTCCGGGTGCCACTGTCCGCTGACCAAGACCTCGCGATTGAAGTACCCCCAATCGCTTACACGAGTCCAGTCTCGATCTTAGAGGATGGCGATCAACAGGCTGACGCCGACGATCCTGACCTGGACTTCCTCGAAGACGGCCTGGAAGACGAGGAATTGGAGGGTGAGGAGGCGGACGATGGCGAATAGAGCAACTGCCACGAAAACAGCGTCAACGAGATCCAAGAGACCAACCGGCCCCACTTTTCACGTCGTACATTTGCCCGAGCCTCGCTTGGAGTTTGCACACCAGCAGGAACTGGAATATCCCAGAGACGGATTGTTTTTGTTTGGCCCGGTTGACGCAAGGAAGGCGTTCTCGACCACCCGGTACGGTGTCATTGGAACGCCGGAGGGTATTGACCGGTTCCGACGTTGGTCACAAACCATCACCCGGTACATTCCGATTCCGCCACCCGGTCCCCGGACCCGGCCGGTCCAGCCTCATCATGTACCTTTTCCCGGATTCAAAGAAGCGTTTCACAGTGATTGGCCGTCAGAGCCAATAGCCACCATATCCGACATCTCCCTGAGCGAGATCTGCGAAAAGCTCTACATCGAAAATCGACACGAGGCAATCAAGGGGTGTGTTGATCTGTTCGTGTCGCGCTTGGTAAAGGAGGAGAACCGTATAGAGGCTTCGCCGGATTTCTGGTTCGTTGTGATACCCGAAATAGTTTATGAACTTGGGCGCCCAGAATCTAAGGTCCCACGAGATGAACGGATCAAGGGCGAGGTTGTCATCTCTCAAAAGAAGGCCCATGAACTGAAGATCCAACCGACATTGTTTGGCGATGACGACGCCGATGTCGATGTTTACGATTATGCGACCCATTTTCGCCGCCAACTGAAAGCCCGCCTTTTGAAGGACCGAATCGTCACGCAAATTGTCAGGGAGACGACACTCACGCCGGGCGATTTCACGAAGCCAAGTGGGATGCCCTCACGACGCGTAGACGACCCGGCAACGATTGCATGGAAACTAGGCACCGGGGCGTATTACAAGGGTGGTGGCAAGCCTTGGCAACTCGCGAATGTCCGGCCGGGCGTCTGTTACGTCGGTCTGGTGTACAAGCGTTCGGATCTTACCGCGGATGAGCGCCACGCGTGTTGCGCCGCGCAGATGTTTCTCACAGACGGCGAAGGCGTGGTATTTCGCGGCGCACTGGGGCCATGGTTCCACGCTGATACGAAACAGTTTCATCTCGACGCCGATGCAGCAGAAGACCTGACGAAAATGGTCGTGAAAGAATACAGCGACCGACATGACAACACGCCTCCATCGGAACTATTCATCCATGCCACGTCCTCGTTCACCGAAGACGAATGGAAGGGATTCGCCGCAGGTGTCGGTGCGAGCACGCGAATAGTCGGCGTGCAGATCTCGGATGCATACGACGACATAAAACTGTTTCGTACGGGAGACTATCCGGCGATTCGCGGGACGGCCTTAATTCTGGGGAGCAACTCAGCATTCCTCTGGACATCGGGCTACGTGCCCCGCTTGGATACCTACATGGGACCGGAAACACCCAACCCTCTTTTCGTCAGAGTCCAGCATGGAGAATGCCCTTTGGAAACGGTTCTTTCCGACATACTCGGACTCACAAAGATCAACTTCAATTCGTGCCTCTTCAACGATCGTCTTCCAGTGACGATAAAGATCGCGAATGCGGTGGGAGACGTTCTCATTGCCGCCCCCATCGACAGTGAGCGTAGGTTGCCGTTCAAGTTCTACATTTAGTCGAGGCGACCCTGGTCCGCATCGAACCCGGCCCGCAATGGAACATTGCGCATCCACCGCTTGTTCACGATGGCGCGTTTGGCCGCGCTCAACTCCTCCGGCGACAGGCGCCGATAATGCGTGCGATGGTAATCGGCGTTGTACTCCTTCTTCGCGTCCTCCCGGCAGGCGGCGCAGTACTTCTGACCATGCCCACGGTGCCGCCCACAACGCGCACAGGGGCGCGACGTTGGCTTGGCGCGGCCGGAGTGGCCTAACAGGACGTCCAACTCGGCCATCCGGCTGTCAGCCACGCTGCCCGGCCTCCTCCTCCGCGTCCACCCAATTCTGCCTGATGTACTCGGTCAGGTCGTGAAGGACCTCCATCTTGTCGCGCGCCGTGGTGCCGGTGTCGGCCAGGATGCAATGGACCGCCGTCGGGCGCGGTCCACGGCACCCGCCATGCAGTCCAGCAGCACGCGCAGGAAGATCGGGCGCGTCTCGGGCGACGCGAGGTTGTACTCGCAAGACTGGTCATGTCTGATCCGATGCCCCAGAGGACGCAACGCCCACGGTTGATGGCCATCGGAGAGCTCTTGCCTGTAGGAGTAGGCTTGGCCGATGTGATCGCGCAACGTAGTGACGTGCGGATCTCCGGGCCGGCGGCGCATCACTGCACGACGGATCTTGCCTCCATTGACGCCCCGCCCCTGCCGAACCAGTTGGGCTGTGCCGTCAACCTCCATCTTGAGCGCGAGGCGTACCGGGATACGGCCTTCGAGAGTGTTGTCGAACCTGTAGAGAGGAATAGTCATCAGGATCTCGGTGGCGGGGGATCTGACGAAAGGCATCGGGGGCACTCGACACCGCTCCTGACGCCATTGCGAGGATCGTGTTTGATCCGTGGGGCCTCGGCACCACGTACTGCTTGCTCTCTGCCGCCCACAATGTCGCACTAAAACAACATCGAGGTCTAGCGTTTTATTTCGTTTGGAATCAATGGCTCCAGGGTGGGTGCCAAGTAATTTTTTGAAGGAGGGTGGTGGGCTCGCGGCGACTCGAACGCCGGACCTCAACCGTGTCAAGGTTGCGCTCTAACCAACTGAGCTACGAGCCCGTTACAAGACTCATCGTACCAAATTTTTGTAGTTGAAAAACGAAAAAAGCCGCCCGCGAATCGGGCGGCGCGTGGCGGGTGATTGCGTTACCCGCGCGTCTCCACACTGCGCTCCTTCCATGCTTGCTGCCGCCCCCGCTGCACTCGCGAGATCCTCGGCCAGCGCCTTGGCCTCGTCAATCGTCAAGCGGGCCCGGAGGTGCGGGATCGTTACCTGCGGCGCTGGTTCGCTGTCGGGGCGACGGTAGCTCGTCGAGTCGTCGCCCGTTACCACGTTGCACATGCCGTATGCGATGCGTGCCATCGTCGTCCCCTACCATTCGGCGCGGCCGTCGATGAGCCGCCCGCCCGTGTCTGCCCACACCAACTTCTCACGCGGCACCTCGCCGCCGCCGATCACATCGTTGGCGGCCAGCGCGATATCGAACAGGGAAATGCGGCCATAGGCGTTCGTGTCGAGGATCGTCACGCGCCAGTCGTCGGTGGCGCGGTCCCATAGGTATTCCACATCGGCCCACCAGCCCCGCGCCAACACGCGGTACTGGCCCTCGCCGATGATCTCGTATCTGGTGGTGTCGTCCATACGACACGATTCATGGCTCAGGTCGTACCAAACCTCAAGGGGAACTTCGCGGTTGCCCGCCAGCTCGCCAGCGGGAGCTTCTTCGGTCTAATAACTCGAACGAAGCGAACTTACTCATGTCGTTCAGCAATAAGCTTACCGGTGCGGACGTCTACAACCCTGAATTCCTGAACGTGAAAAGGAACAAAGAGAACGTTAAGCTGCTCTACAGAAACAGCGGCACCCAAATCTAGCGGTTCGCTGCTCTGGTAAACATGACCGTCAACCATCGAACCAACCACGACTGCTCTCAAATATGGCTTAATTGAGCGCGCTGTGGCCGCGTCGCATGGAAACTTGAACGTGTATACTGCTACCGCCGTATTGTCGTCTTTGTCCATCGCTGCGAGAACAGGAGAATCGAGGCCAATCTTCACTCCGTATTGAAAGTAGTTCTTTTTCCTGCGTGACGTCTCGACGCCGTAGGCGTTCTTGTTGATGTACGAAGCATTTTGAACCAGCCCACTCAAGTGGAAGACCCTCGTATCAAGATTTTCGCTACCATCAAATGCGACGTAAGCACTTAGCGCAACCGTCATTTCGCCCGCGTCGGCATCGTACTCGAGGCTGGCCGTAGTTTTCTCGGATACAAGAAAGGCTAATTGCCCGTAGTGGGAAGACAGCGCTTTCATCCTCGCGTCGAAGTCGCTTGTGGTTTCAAATTCTCCCTTGGTCTTGGCACCGCCAGCAGCTATCAGCGAGTCAATGACTTGAACGATGTTATTTCCAATGGCGGCACGGTGCGTACTCGCTGGCTGTGTGGTTTTTGGAGGGGCAGGCACTGCTCCAGTCGGATTGCGCTGCTGCGCGCTGGATTGCCTGTCTGCGATCAGGCCAACAAGAAGAATACCTACGAAGATCAGTTTTCTCATGACACTCCTGTCTGGTTCTGCTCCAATACTTTCGAACTGGATCAATCTATCGCTGCTCTAAGTAGCTCGCATGCCCGCTTCAACCAGGCAACGTTAGCATCTAGAGCCAAGTTTGGCGGCACCTTGCAATTCGCGGGAGTTCATCGGCGCCGACCAAGCCTGCTACTAACGCCTGCCCGATCAATCAGGCACACGCTTCGAGGCCGCTGCGACGCATTCCGACGCGGCAATGCTCTTCGCATCAAGGTCACATATGTAGTCATTAGGCTTGCTGGGGTGGGCATCGCCCCCCAACAATTCCCATTTGAATCGGCCACCCTCAGCCGTAAGCGCAATGGTCGCCAAGTAATGCTTGGCCTGCCAAGGCTTTAGAGAGGCTATGAGTGCCTTGACTCCTGAAGCCCCGAGTTGACGTTCAGCCCTTGCGAGATCTGAGAGCTGATCGAAGTCTGATAGGCGTGCCGGGTCATCCAGGATTTCAAAATAGGTATTGGGATTCCGGGCATGCAGATCTAGCGCCACATCAACCAGTTCTTCATCATTGACCGGTCGGGCGACAATTGCGTTCATCGACGTTGTCCCGCATGCCGCCTTGACAGGCCATCGCGGACGTTTCACGGAGTAGGCAACGATTGGTTTCCCAGACAGCGCTGGGACCAATGATTTGGCCGCTTGGTTATCGGCTTTGCTGGTCGTTTCGGTTTGCCCACAGCCCGAGAAGGAAAGACACGCTACAGGAAGCAAAAGGACCATTACTCCAAAAGCGCGGCTCAACGACGGATAAGGGCTGTTTGCGGAGAGTTCTGTCCCCATGTTTGCCGTGATTACAATAGCATGCGGCAACCTGGAAATGGTCTCTGGGTTAAGTCTGCCGCATTCGGCATCGTCGAGTCGCATTGATCGGCGCGAGCTTGGTACGCGACGTCTCAGGCACGTCCAACCGCCTTGGCACAAAAAACACCCCCTGCCGATTGTTCTATATAGGCGTCCGGTCTGCCTTGTCCCGTCACCATAGTATGGTGAGGGGAGAGAGCAGAACGTGCGTTTTAGGCTGTCATGGCTGGCACGGCTGGCAACGTGCTGATTACGCGCGTGTTATACTGCCAGAGCAGTTGGGGTCCGGACTGTCGCGATTGGAACGGCGTTTGGACCCCGGGGTCCTGGGTTGGCGATTATTGGACCCCAGTAAGTGATAGATACGAAAAGGAAAAGTGGGTCTGGGCCTCTTACTTGGCACGCAGGAGGTCACAGATTCGAGTTCTGTCAAGCCCACCACCCTCCTACAGTTGTATGAACGTGCCATCATCGCAAGAATGACGATCGGAATGCCAAAACGTGCGGGACGCCGCATCTCCGCATGCGTCGCGTCCGCAAGAGCCGGCGGCTCGAGACGCTCTCCCTGACACGGTTGCGTTCAGGCGTCCGAAGTCGCCACGCGCCCACCACTCCTCCTCTTCCGGTCGCCCGGCAGGAGGCGTTCATAAAGCGTATTATCAGACATAAGGAGCTTTATGACCGCAACAATGGATAGCATCCGGCAGTTCCTCGGCCAGCAGCGGTTTGCCATGATCGGGGTCTCCCGCCAGCCGGGAGATTTTTCCCGTACCCTGTTCGGAGAGTTTCTCAGAAGGGGCTATCAGACCATACCGGTGAATCCGGACGCCCAGGAGATCGACGGGCATGCCTGCTTCGCGCATGTCGCTGACATTCAGCCGCCCGTGGATGAAGTTCTCTTGATGACCTCGCCCGCCGCGACCGAGACCCTGGTTCGCGAGTGCGCTCAGGCCGGCGTCAAGCGGGTTTGGATGTTCCGCGGGGCGGGCCGCGGTTCGGTTTCACCGGACGCCGTCCGCTTCTGTGAAGCCAACGGAATCGACGTAATCCCGGGCGAGTGCCCGTGCATGTTTCTTCCGGGCGAGGCGTGGTTCCATCGCTTTCACGGATTTGTGAAGCGCATTACCGGGACGTACCCGCACTAATTCGCCGATTTGCTGACGATTACAAATCCACTCTCGACGTGGCTATCCTGCATCCAATTCCATACCACGCGCGCACGGCCAGCCGCCTCCGGATGATGGAACGCCGCGATTGCGCCTAAGGGAAGCAGTCCGCGCTGATGTTTTGTCCGGAAACCTGAAGCGCTGACGTCCAGCAGTTCCGCATGTACCTCGCCAGGCCCGTCCCCTTCAAACCTCAATCGAACATTACCCGAAGCGGCACACCGCGGTTCGCGCCTTTTCTCCTGCCAGTTATCAGTGTGGTTGTCATGCATACCAATACCATCATAAGATCGGATTGGCCGCCACGGCACAAGATAAGTGGATAACCTGAAGTTACGCTGAGAAAGCCGCTGACTTATTTCTTCTCCACCCAACTTTGCCAGTAATCCTTCCACTCCACGCCCTCTCCCGCCGGTAATACTTCGATCGGATTGAGACCGTCCAGCATCACCGCGCATTCGTCAGTAAATGCTTTCTTCCCTTGGTTTGCGAGGGCCTTGGGGTGCGGCCCATGATGGATGCCGCGCGGATGTAAGGTGGCCATTCCGGCTTTAATGTTATCCCGGCTGAAGAAATCGCCGTCGTGATAGAAAAGAAACTCGTCGTAATCAGTGTTGCGATGGAAGAAAGGCACCTTCAGCGCGTCGGCATCCTGTTCGAGCGGACGCGGCAGAAAGCTGCAAATTACGGCGCCCTCGGTCACAAAAGTAGTATGCGCACTCGGGGGCAGGTGTGCGCGATGGCTGGCGATAGGCCGGATGTCACGTATGTTGATTTTCCAGACGGTGAGATCACCCTTCCAACCCACTACGTCCATGGGATTGAACGGGTAAAATACCTTCGAGATTTCGTCATCTACCTTGATGCGGATTTCCCATTCACCTTGGTCGTCGAGGCGCGGCGCCGGTTCCGGCGTGGTGATAACGCCCGGATCATAGAGCGCGTGATGGCCCAGCAGCCCCTTGTCCGGCTGATCGAATTCGCCGCGGGACTGTACGATCAGGAAGAAGTTATCGGTGCTGCGCGGTACCATCCGGTAAGTAACCGCGCGCGGCACCACAATGTAATCGCCGCGTTCGAAGTTGAGCGGGCCGAAGTCCGTCTCAATGATTCCCTCGCCGCGGTGCACGAAGATTAATTCATCGCCGTCCGCGTTGCGATAGTAGAAAGGCATGGCGGCGGCGCGCCGGGATACATAAAGCGTCACGTCATGGTTGCCCAGAAAGGCCACCGGCTGGCCCTGCGGATCGCGCAGATCCGGCGGCTCCAGCAGATTCAAATCGAAGCAGTGTGGCCGCAGTTTGCCTTCGAAGCGCACCCAGCCCGTGGGCGGATGCGCGTGGTACAAATGCGAGCTCTTGCCGTAGAATCCTTTGCGGCCGTGTTCTTCCTCGAACGTCCCCTCCGGCAGACCGACGTGGGCCTGCGCGGCAAACTTGCCTTTCTTGAGCGGAAACATGCGCTCCTCCTCAATTCAGCATATACGCTTCAGGCCCGTGCGCAATGAGGCGGAGTCTTGTGCACGGCGTGGGACAGGCCAAGACCCTGCGTAGGCGCCGGCCTGCCCTGTAACCGGGGTCAGTATCCACTGCCGTGGCGTGCGCGCGGCTTGTCACTCTCCGCGTAATCGGCCCCGGCTTCGCTGCTGGACGCGATATCTTCCGCGCCGGTCTGTGCGAGCAGGTCTTTGGCCAGTTTCACCCAATCCGAACTATCGCAATGTACCGACAGGAGAACCCTTCCCTCCTTGACCATGCCTTCGTAACGCTTGGCCTCGTATTCGGGAATCCCCATTCCGATGAGCGCCGCGATCAATCCGCCAACCGCGCCGCCAGTGCCCAATCCCGCCAGAGCCGCCACAATCGGGCCTGCGACTAACAGGGCGCCCAATCCGGGGATCGCCAACGTGCCCAGGCCGGCCAGTAAGCCAAGCGTGCCGCCGGCGACTCCGCCGACTACCACACCGGCCGTGGCGGCCTCCGGGGCTTTCGTGTGTTTCTCGTAAGCGAAATCCTTAGTGCCAATGTTCTCGGACATCAGCACGGATATATCCTCGGCCCGAAACCGGTTCGACAGCAGAGTATCGACCGCCTCCTCCGCTTGTAAACGGCTTCTGAACAATCCGAATACCGCTGTATTCTTTCCTGCCATGAGTTTCTCCTTCTTAGTTTGTTGCTTTAGTTGGCCTCCGGCCTGCCTCAAGCCAAGTCAGCGTTGTGCCACCACACACGTCAGAAGTGTAAGTACCCGAGAAGCATGAGTATGATCAAAATCAACAGAATCGTACCCAGGCCTCCGGTTGGATAGTAGCCCCAACCGCGACTGTACGGCCACGCCGGGACGACCGCAAGAATCAAAATAATCAACAGGATCAAAAGCAGCATTTCATCTCCTCCTTTTCTGCCTGTATGTAGGCACTTCGCCCGCCATTGTAGGAAAGACTCCGGATTAGAAAGTCGCCCGGTGGTCCAGGTAACGATCCAGATTAAAGGCGGCGCTGATTAACGATAAATGTGTAAGTGCCTGCGGAAAATTGCCGAGCGCCTGGCCCTGCGGTCCGATTTGTTCGGCATACAGGCCCAGGTGATTCGCATAGCCCAGCATCTGCTCAAACAACAACCGCGCGTCCTGCAGCCGCGATGGATCGTCGCGGCTGGCGCGCGTCAGGGCTTCCACCAGCCAGAACGTGCAAATATTGAACGTGCCCTCCCGGCCTTTCAAGCCATCCGGCGTTTTGTCCACGTCATAGCGAAACACGAGGCCGTCGGAGACCAGGCCGCCTTCCTTCGGAGACCTGTTGATGGCGTCCAGGCTCTGGAGCATGCGCGGATCGGTCGGGGAAATGAAGAAGACCAGCGGCATAAGGAGCAACGACGCGTCCAACGCGTCTTCGTTGTAACTCTGGATGAAGGCCTTGCGCTTCTCGCTCCAGCCGCGCTGCATGATCGTCTCGTAGATTTGATCCCGGACTTTCATCCAACGCTGCCAGTCCGCCGGAAACGATCGCTTGGACGCCAGCCGCAGCGCGCGATCCACGGCCACCCAGCACATCATTTTCGAGTAAAGGAACGCGCGCCGGCCGCCGCGCACTTCCCAGATGGCGTCATCTTTCTTGCGCCAGTTGCCGCACACCCAATTCATCAGCCGGCGTAGATAAGACCATAACTCGTACGAAATCGGCTGGCCGTACTTGTTATAGAGATACAACGAGTCCATGAGTTCGCCGTAGATGTCCAGTTGGAGCTGCCGGTAGGCCGCGTTTCCGATACGCACGGGCCGTGATCCCATATATCCGTCCAGGTGATCGAGAGTCTTCTCCGTCAGCCTCCGGCGGCCGTCGATCCCGTATACCGTCTGCAAGGATCCGTCCGGATCCAATTCGTGGCACCGCGCGTCCAGGAAACTGGCGAACTGCATTGCCTCGCCCGTATAACCAAGCCGCATCAGGCTGTAGGTCGTGAAGGCCGCGTCCCGAATCCACGTGTAGCGGTAATCCCAGTTGCGGGCGCCACCCACCGTCTCCGGCAGGCTACAGGTCGGCGCCGCCACGATGGCGCCGGTGGGTTCGTACGTCAATAATTTCAAAACCAGCGCCGAGCGCGTGACCATCTCGCGCCAACGGCCGTGATAGTTGCTTTTCGCCACCCAGCCGCGCCAGTATGCCACGGTCTGCCCGAACAATTCTTCACTCTCGCCTTCCGAGAGGGGCGCTTCCGGCGGGAAGCCTCGCGCGCCGAGTTCGTATAGCTCGAAACTCTTGCCTTCCCCCTCGTGCAGGGAAAACTCGGCCGTAGCGCCCGTGCCGGAGCGCTGTAGCTTGACGCCGGACCGCAAGCCCAGCCGTAACTCTGGGGTGCTGAAGGTAGCGCCGGACTTAACGATCCGGGTAACGTGTTTGTCCCGTGCATAGTTGAATGCGGGTTTGCACACCATCGAGAATTGCATCTCGCCGCGCAGGACGCGCACCCGCCGAATCAGTATGCGGTTGCCGGTCTCACCGTGGCTCGTTCCGATCGGCATGAAGTCGACTACCTCTCCGACGCCGTCCGCGGACAGGAACCGGGTGACTAATATGTTCGTGTCGGGCCAATAAAGCTGCTTATGCGTGACCTTGTCGGGAGCCGATGAAATCCGGAAACAGCCCCCTTTTTGGGAGTCCAGGATGGCCCCGAAAACGCTCGGAGAATCAAAACGAGGAAAACAGAACCAGTCCATCGATCCGTTCTTGCCAATCAGCGCCGCCGTGCGGAGGTTGCCGATAATTCCGTAGTCCTCGATAGGCTGGTACACCGCGATCTGACGGGTTGCAACTAAAGATCCAGTGTGATGGTTCGTCCCGGCATCGCCGCGGTGGGTGAGCTTCTCGCATACAATAGCTCGCATGTGGGAAGAAAATATCGATCAGTCTGGCCGCCGCGATTTCGGCAAGCTCGTGCTGGGCGGCGCGGTGGGCGCGGCCATGCTGGCTTCGTCCGGCGGAAAAGCCTCGGCCGAGGTGCATGCGGTCGAGCCCGGCATCAAACTATGCGCGCAGGCGTCCGCCAAGCCCAGCGACGATGATCTGTTGTTCCTGCGCCAGATTGGCGCGCAATATGTCAGCGTCGGCTCCACGCCCGATCTGCGCACGGCCGAGGGCTTCCAGAGCATCAAAAAACGCTACGCAGATGCGGGCATCACCGTCTGGAATATCGGCAATACCAGCGTGCACAACATGCCCGAAGTGACGCTCAACCTTCCCGGCCGCGACCGCAAGATCGAAGAGTACAAGCAGTATCTGCACAACCTGGCGGCGGCCGGTATTTACTACACCACTTACGCGCACATGGGCAACGGCATCTGGAGCAGCGGACGCGCCACCATCCGCGGCGCCTCCGGGCGCGAGTTCGATATGGCGAGCCCCAACAAGCAGGGCGTCTGGGACGGTGCCGTCTTCAAGGAGCCGCTGTCGCACGGCCGCGTCTTCACCAAGGAAGAGATTTGGGAGAACTACGCATACTTCATCAAGCAGGTGGCGCCGGTGGCCGAGCAAGTGGGCGTGCGCATCGGCATTCACCCCGACGATCCGCCGGTGCCGGTGCTCGCCGGCGTGCCGCGCTGCATCTTCACCAGTTTCGACGGATACCGGCGGGCCATGGAGATTGCCTCCAGCCCCAACGTGGGCATCTGCTTATGCTGCGGGACGTGGCTCGAGGGCGGCCGCCAGATTACGGAAAAAGATCCCGAAGAGATGATCCGCTACTTCGGCGCGCGGAAGATCTGGAAGATCCACTTCCGCAACGTCAGCGGGCCACTGCCGCACTTCGTCGAAACCTTCATGGATAACGGATACTACGACATGTCCAGGATCATGTGGGCGCTGCGCGACGTCAACTTCGATGGCATCGTGATCCTGGATCACAGCCCCGGCATGGTGGGCGGCGGCAGCTCACAGACGGCCTACGGTTTCGCGTACATGAAGGCGCTGCTCAATCGGGCGAACGCCGAGGCCAGGGCGTAAGATGCGCGAAGCGGTGATCGTCGATGCAGTGCGAACGCCGATCGGAAAACGCGACGGCGTGCTCAAGGATTGGCATCCCGCCGACCTGCTCGGCTACGTTCTGCGGCGCCTTGTGGATCGGAACCAGCTCGATCCGGCGCTGATCGACGATGTGATTGCAGGCTGCGTCGGACAGGCCGGCGAACAGGCGTTCAACATCGCGCGCAACGCGGTGCTGGCCGCAGGCTTTCCCGAATCCGTGCCGGGCGTCACGATCGATCGCCAGTGCGGCTCGAGCCAGCAGGCCGCGCACTTCGCCGCGCAGGGCGTGATCGCAGGCAGCTACGATATCGCAATTGCCTGCGGCGTCGAATCTATGACCCGCGTGCCCATCGGGTCGAGCGGCGCCGGGCCAGGCAAGCCGTTTGGTCCGGAGGTAATGCGCCGCTATCATGATGCGGTGTTTCATCAAGGCATCAGCGCGGAGATGATCGCCGCGCGGTGGCGCATCAGCCGCGCGGAACTCGATACGTTCAGCCTGGAGAGCCATCGCCGCGCAGCGCGTGCGCAGCGCGAAGGCCGCTTTTGCAACGAGATCGTGCCGGTCGGGACCGCGGCTTCAGACGAAGGTGTGCGGCCGGACACCAGCCTCGAGAAGATGGCGGCGTTGAAGCCCGCGTTCAAGCTTGATGGTGTGATCACCGCGGCGAATTCTTCGCAGATCAGCGACGGCGCCGCGGCGCTCCTCATCATGGAGCGTGACACGGCGGAACGTCTGGGCAAACGGCCGCTAGCACGTTTTGTGTCGTTCGCGCTGGCGGGCGATGATCCGGTCATCATGCTCACCGCGCCTATTCCGGCTACCCGCAAGGTGCTGGCGCGTGCCGGCCTGCGCATCGAAGATATCGACCTGGTGGAGATCAACGAAGCCTTCGCCTGCGTGGTGCTCGCCTGGCAGCGCGAAACTGGCGCGGACCTGGCGCGCGTCAACGTGAATGGCGGCGCGGTGGCGCTGGGGCATCCGCTGGGCGCGAGCGGCGCGCGCTTGATGACCACGCTGGTCCACGAGCTGCAGCGGTCCGGCGTGCGTTACGGATTGCAGACCATGTGCGAGGGCGGCGGCTTGGCGAACGCCACAATTATCGAGAGGATCTGAGGCGGGCCATGGAAATCAGCCGGCGTGACTGGATGATAGCCGCAGGGGCCATCGCGGCGTCCGATGCGGCGCGCGCCCAGCAGACGGCGAACGATGACTGGTTCGACCGGCCCATGCGCTGGGCACAGTTGGCCTTCGTCGAGGATGATCCCGGGCACTACGATCCGCACTTCTGGCTCGACTATTTCAAACGCATCCACGCCGATGGCGCCTGCCTGAGCGCGGGCGGTTGCGTGGCGTTTTATCCAACGCACATCCCGCTGCACTACCGCAGCAGCTTCCTGGGTGATCGCGATCCGTTCGGCGAGATGCTGGCGGGCTGCCGCGGGCTGGGCATGAATGTGATCGCGCGCGTGGACCCGCACGCCGCGCACCAGGATGTCTACGACGCGCATCCCGACTGGATCGCGGTGGACGTGAACGGCCAGCCGCGCCGCCATTGGGCTATGCCGAGCTTGTGGGTGACGTGCGCGCTGGGTCCATACAATTTCGAGTTCATGACCAGCGTCGTCCGCGAGATCGTGACGCTGTATCGCGTGGATGGCATCTTCGCCAATCGCTGGGCCGGCTCGGGCATGTGCTACTGCCGGCATTGCCGCGACGGATTCCGGCAGTTCAGCGGGCAGGACTTGCCCAGAGCAGCCACCGCGGATTACAACGCCTGGCAGAAACAGCGTCTGTTCGAACTGTATTCGCTCTGGGATGCCGAAATCAGAAAACAGAATCCGCATGCCGCGTTTTTTCCCAACGGATTCGACCAGATCCGCGATCGCGCGCAGGTCCCGATCCTGTTTGCCGACCGCCAAGGCCGCGCCGGCAATACGCCCGCGTGGCAGAACGGCCGGTTCGCCAAACAAGCGCGATCCACTTTCGGCGCGAAACCCATCGTGGGCCTGTTCAGCGTCGGACTAGAGGAGCCTTACCGTTGGAAGGATTCCGTGCAGAATCCCCACGAAATCCGCATGTGGGCGGTGGATGGCATCGCGCACGGGTTTCGCCCGTGGGTCATCAAGTTCAATGCGAAGCCGCTCGACTACCGCTGGTTCAAGCCGGTCGAAGATCTATTCGTCTGGCACTGGACGAATGAGAAGTACATGCGTAACGAGCGCTCGCTCGCGCGCATAGGGCTGGTTTCCGCGCCGCGTGCGGCGGCCGATCACGAGTCCGGCTTCTATCACGCGCTGGTCGAAGCCGGCATCCCGTTCGAGATGGTCTCGCCCGACGGTAATATCGATCCGCCGCATCTGAAGCTGCTGGCGCTGCCGAACATCGCGAATCTTTCCGACGCGCAGTGCGCGCAGTTGCGGGCGTTCGTCTCGAAGGGCGGCGGATTGGTCGCCACGCATGAGACGTCGCTTTACGATGAGCGCGGCCAGCGGCGCGCCGATTTCGGTCTGGCCGATTTATTCGGTGCCTCGTTCGCCGGCCACGTGATCGAGCGCCAGCAGAACGCCTACTTGAATATCGAAGACCATTCCCATCCGCTGCTCGCAGGCCTCGAAGACGCCGGCCGGATCATCCACGGCGTGAGGCGCGTCGAGATCCGCACCGCGCCGGGATTGCGCGCGCCGCTCATGACCGTGCCCACTTATCCGGACCTGCCCATGGAAGAAGTCTACGTGCGGGACACGCACACGGACATTCCCGGCGTGCTCGCGCGCCAGGTGGGAGCCGGCCGGGTGGTCTATTTTCCCTGGGACATCGACCGGACGTTTTGGGAGGTGATGAGTCCAGATCACGGCCGGCTCCTGGCCAATGCCGTTCGCTGGGCGGCGGACGAAGAGCAACCGTTGGACGTCACCGGCCCCGGCATCGTGGACGTTTCGCTGTGGAGCCAGCGTTCTTCCGTAACTGCGCACCTGGTGAATCTTTCGAATCCCATGATGCTGCGGGGGCCGTTCCGCGAAGTGTTGCCCGTCGGCCCGCAGAAGGTTCGGTTGAAGCTTCCGAGCAATGCGCAGGCGCGCGACGTGCATTTTCTCGTCAGCCAGGCCAAAGCCCAGTGGCGTCAGACCGGAGCCTGGATCGAGACAACTACGCCGCCGCTCGGCCTTCATGAAGTGGTGGCGGTGGATCTGTAACGCAACCGTTTGAGATAGGCTCGCGCCGACTGCCGCACCGCTGCGCCATCGTGAAACAGCCACATGCGCGTGGCGTACGCATCGATGCGGAATTCGCCTTCGCCGGTGCGGAACCAACTCGGGTCGCGTACGAAGATATCCTGCATCAAAGCATGCAGCAATTCGTGCACGCAGGTGTTCGTGGAGACGAACGGCAGTTGATTGCCGTGCGCATTGCTGATTGCGATGACGCACAGATGATAGCCCTCCCAGAGCGTGGTCGCCCCGGCCAGGCCGCGTCCGCCATCCCAGTACATGGGGATGTGATCGGTCAGGACCAGATTGACGACGCCGAATTCGGCGCCCACGAAGATCGGCCGGTCGCCCGCCGAGCGCTTGATCTCGCCGCGCACGTCGTTCGTTTGAAGTTCGATACCGCATCGGCCGAATTCCCGGACCGCTTCCGGCCAGATGCCCCACCAGAATCGCTGTAGCTCCGGCGGAGTGCATTTTGCCCGCACATCCTCCACGCGATGAACCGGCACTACTAAGGGCCCGCCGGCCGTGCTAAGCGCAGCCATGCGGATGAAATCGCGGCGGTTCATGAACTCTGAGTTTACGCCCGCGCCAACCCGTCGATCTCCTGCTGAATCTCCCGCGCCTCGCGCCGCCGCCGCCAGATGCCGAACGCGATCCACGCGGCCAGCACGATGAACAACGGCAGCATGCCGGGAAGGCGTTCGGTGAATGCGCGGCCGAGCACCGTGGTCGCAAAGATCACGCACGCCAGCAGCAGCGGCCCGTGCCAAAGCCAGGCGTTCCGCAGATGATCGCGGCGGCGTTCCAGTTCTTTGCGATAGTGTTCGAGGCCGGGCGCGGCGAGAGCGTCCTTGGCCGGCGCTTTGCGCCAGATCCGGTCGCGAAACCAATACAACGAAATCAGCACCCACGCGATGACCGCCGCATATGCGAGCGGCGTGACCGGACGCCGTTCCCCAGCGAACCGCCAGGCGATCATGGCCAGAAAAAAGACGGCCGCCACGATGCTCATCAGAACCTCGGAACGGGTGCTCGCGTAGAGTTCCTGCGTGCGGCGATCGGTGAAGTGCTCCAGCTTGACGGCCAGTGTCTCCGCAGGTTGATCCCGCCACAGTGCGCCAAGGTCCTTCGGTTTCGCTTCGTCAGGCATGTTGTTGTTCCTCCTGAAAACGGCGGGCCAGAACACTTTTGATACGGTGGACTTTCATCGCCACATTCGCTGCCGACAGACCCGTGATGTCGGCAATTGCGGCCGTGTCCATCTGTTCGAGATAAGACAACATGATTTGCCGGTCCAGCGGTTTCAGCTTCCAGATAAGGCGCGAGAGTTGCGCAAGCGCCCGCTCACGATCGATATCCGGCTCCGCGGCGCTGACCGCCTGTTCAATCTCCTCCACGCTGACCAACGCCGCGTTCCACCGGCGCTCCCGGTTTACGTACGATACGGCCGTGTTGTGAGCCACGCGAAAGACCCACGTCTTGAGCGCGCAGCGCCCGTCGAAGGCTTCGCAGCTTCGCCAGATTTGAAAATGGATCTCCTGCCGCAAATCGTGACGTTTTTCCGGATCGGCCTCGTAGCCGGCGGCCAGGCGATCGAGCGCACGCCCGAATGCCTGGACGGCGGTCTGGTAGAGTTCGTCCGGTTTCGACCTCACAATACCAATAGTCGATGCAATCGCGGATTTATAACAACCGGATCATTCTTCGCGCAGCGCGGCCGCGGGATCGATACGGGACGCGCGCGCGGCCGGCAGCCAACATGCCAGCAGCACCGTGATGCCGGCCACCAGAATCGCACCCGCATAGACCAGCGGGTCGCGCTCGCTCATGCCGTATAACAAGCTATGCAGGAAACGTGCTACGGCCAACGCCGCCAGTAGTCCGGCGGCCAGCCCGGCGACCGCCAGTTTTGCGCCTTGCCGCAGGACCATGCCGCGCAGTTCGCCGCTATCGGCGCCCAACGCTGCGCGGATGCCGATCTCCCGGGTGCGCTGCGATACCCAATAGGCAATCACGCCAAACAGACCGAGTCCGGCCATTAGGGCCGCCAGCGTAGCGAACGTCGAGGTCAGCACCACGGGCAGGCGGGGCATGGAGATCTCGCGGTCGAACGCCTTCTCCATGCTGCGAATCTCGAAGGCGGGGGAGTTCGGATCCAGTGCCGCGATGGTGGCGCGTACCGCCGGAATCACCGCCTCGGGCGGCACATGCGTGCGCAGCACCAGGAACATGGTCGACTCGTTCTCCTGCCGGTAGGGCATATAGACGGAGTTCTCGTAATCGTCGTCAGGGCCGCCGTGACGGATGCGGCGCACCACCCCGATCACGCGCCGCCAGTCCTCCCACGGCAGTTTGACCTGTTGGCCGATCGGGTCTCTGCCGGGCCAGGCGGTTTCAGCCAACAAGTCGCTGACAATCACCACCGGCTCGGACTTGGGACCATCGGCCTCGCTGAACGCGCGCCCGCGCAGCATCGCGATCCCGATGGTCGCGAAATAGCCCGGCGACGCCATGATGTAGTGGCACTGCAAGTGCACGTCCGCGCCGGCCGTTCCGCGTGCCTCGCACGGACCACCGCTGTATTGCCATCCCATCGGCAGGTCGGAAACGCTGGCGGCCTTGGCCACGCCTGGAATGGCGCCGGCCCGCTCCACGAGCTGCGACCAATACGCGGCTACCTGGCCAGTCTCCTTGTAGCGCTCGCCGATCAGCCGCACCCGCATGCCCAACACGTGATCCGTAGCGTAGCCCAGCGGGCGATGCAGAAGGCCCGCGAAGCTTCTGCCCAGCAGCCCTGTCGCGACTAAAAGCAGAGAGGCCAGGGCGATCTCCGCCGTGACGATGCCGCGCAGTAACCGGCTGCGGCCGAAGCTGGGACGTAATCCGCCGGCCGCCAGGCGAAAGCTCTGAAGGGCCGGCGCCAGGCCCGCCGCCAAGCCCGCGAACGTAGACACGAGAAAAGCGATCGCAAACACGCGCCGGTCGAATGTGAACATCCAACCGAGCTGATACGTGGGCGGCATCAACGCCTTTGCGCCCGAGAGCAGCCAGGCACTGACTAGCGCTCCCAGTATGCCGGCCGAAAGGGCCAGTATCAGGCTCTCCGCGATCATCATGCGGTAGAGCCGGATGCGTCCCGCGCCGAGCGCCACGCGGATGGCCATTTCGCGCGCCTGCGCAGTGGCGCGCGCCAGCAACAGGCCGGCCACATTCGCCGCCGCGATCAGCAACAGGCACGCCACCGCGCCCGCCAGCGCGTACATCGCAGGTTTGGCGTTGCTGCGTAACTCCGCCAGCAGCGGCTGGATCGCGATCGAATACCCGCGATGACTATCGGGGTAGGCTTCGGCGAGATGCGCCGCGAGCGCGTTCAAGCGCGACTGCGCCTGGTTCTTCGGCGCTGCCAAGCGCGCCACGCAATCGAACTGGAACGAGTCCCGCGGTCCTAGATTGTGAATCGGAATCCACGCCTGCACTTCGTAGAGCTGATATGGCAGGAAGTTCCGGCCCGCGACCCCGACGACGGTGCGTACTCTGCCGTTGAAGGTGACGGTCTGGCCGATGATATCCGGCTGCCCGCCAAACCGGCGCTGCCACAGACCGTAGCTGAGCACGGTGACCAGGTCGTGCCCTTCGTGATCCTCATCCGGCGCGAAGCCGCGTCCCGCCGCCATGGGCCGGTCGAGGACGCGAAAATAATCCGCTGTCACGATGAGGCCGCGCAACACCTCGGCGCCGTCGAATCCGGGAAGGCTCTGGCCCGTCCAACTGAATTCACCGTAGTCTACCAGGGCCGATGCTTCGAACAGGCCCGCCTGCTTGCGGAAATCGAGAAAATCCGCGCCACTGATGCCGATATATTGCTGATCCTTGCGCACGGCATGCAGGCTGACGATTCGGTCCGGGTCGCGGTACGGAGGCGGCGCCAGTAGCGCCGCATGCGCCATGGTAAATACCGCGGTGGAGGCGCCAATCCCGAGCGCCAGCGTTCCGATGGCCAGCAGCGACGTGCGCAGATTCCGCCGGACGCGCCGCAGCGCCTCGCGGATATCGTCATATAGCGCGAATCGAGCCATGCACCCGCCTCAAGCACGCCAGTTTCCATCCATAATATTAGGACAGTAAACTCCGGATTGCGCGCACTGTCCGCCTGCGGGACGGCCGAGTCCGCTAATGAACAGGCCGCCGGCATCGTTAAAATACGGAGAGGCGATGAAACTTGGTATTGATTTCGGGACGACGCGCATCGTGGTGGCTCACGCCGATCGCGGTAACTACCCGCTGGTGAACTTCGAGGGTCCGGGGCAACAGGCTCGCGACTGGTTTCCGCCGCTGGTGGCTGTCCACGAAGGCAAGCGCGTGTATGGATGGGACACCTGGGAAGCGCAGGAGAGCTCCGGATCGACCGTCGTGCGCTCGCTGAAGCGCTGGCTCAGAGATGCCGGACCCGAGACCGCGGTGCATCTGGGCGGCCAGACGTTGCCATTGCATCAACTGCTCACGGAACTCGCCGCCGCTCTGCGCGTTCAGCTGCAGGCCAGCCTGCGCGTGAAACCGGGCGAGCCGTTCGAAGTGATGCTGGGCGTGCCCGCCAATGCCAATAGCAACCAGCGATATCTCACTGCGGAAGCCTTCCGCGCGGCCGGGTTCGCAGTGCTGGGCCTCTTGAACGAACCTTCGGCGGCCAGCATTGAGTTCGGCTATCGCAATCCGTCCACCGGCAAAGGCCGACCGAAAGAGTGCCTGCTGGTCTACGATTTTGGCGGCGGCACCTTCGACGCGTCGCTGGTGGCGATCGAGGACCAGGTCCATTCGGTAGTCGCTTCCGTGGGCGTGTCTACGCTCGGCGGCGACGACCTGGACGAAATTCTGGCCGAGCTGACGCTGGATACGGCGGGGATTTCGGATGGCGATCGCGAGGGCCTTTCGCAAGCGGAATGCTTCCGGCTGCAGGAAGAATGCCGCGAAAAGAAAGAGACGCTCAATCCCAACACACGCAAACTGGCGATCGACCTGGAGCGCGTCCGCGATGGCTGGCCCGAAATCTCCATTCCGGTGGCGGAGTTTTACGAACTGTGCCGCCCGCTGCTCGAAGAGACTCGCCAGGTAGTGGAAGACCTGCTCGCGGCGCATCCAGAGCACACCATCGAGACGCTCTACGTCACCGGCGGCGGCTCGGAGCTGCCCATGGTCGCGCGCGTCCTGCGGGAGACGTTCGGGCGCAGAGTGCGGCGTTCGGCCTACATGCGGTCAGCGACCGCGATCGGGCTGGCTATTCATGCAGACGCGCAGGAAGGCTACGTGCTCAAGGACCGCTTCACGCAGAACTTCGGCGTATGGCGCGAGAGCGATAACGGCCGGAATGTGACCTTCGATCTGCTCTTCGCCCGCGGGACCGAGTTGCCGCGTCACGGCGAGAATCCGCTCTTGAACATGCGCCGCTATCATCCCGTCCACAATGTCGGGCACTTCCGCTATCTGGAATGCGCGCAGTTGTCACACGACGGACAGCCGGTGGGCGATATCACCGAGTGGGATGAGATCCGTTTTCCGTTCGATTCGAGTCTGCAGAATCGCCAGGATCTGGCCGCGCTGCCCGTCTTGCGCGGCGCGGCCGAGTCGCACGCGGTCGAGGAAACGTACACCTGCGATGCCAGCGGGACGATCACCGTCGACATCTGCGATACCTCGGCTAATTATTCGCGGAAATACAAGCTGAGCCGCTGGTCGGCGAAACAGGCGCAGATTACACCTGGCCGCACGTCGCGGCTGCGGCACGGACATCGCGGCCGGTAGTTCAGTCCAGCTCCAGCAGGTATCCCTGCTTGCCGACATTGACGGCCTGCGTCTTGCCGATCTCAGTCCGTACACCGGCGCCCTCGTGAATGTGCCCGCAGAAGAAATATTCCGGCTGTTCGCGCAGCAGGAAGTCGCGCACCGCCGTCGATCCGCCATGCAGGCCCGGACGGATCTGGTCGAGCGGCGTGTCCCGCGGCGGGCAATGGCAGATCAGCACCAGGGGCGAGAGCCGGGCGAAAGGCTTCAGCTTCTCGGTCAGCTCCGCTTCGCTGTATTCTCCGGGCGTGTGGAACGGCGTGGGGTTCGAGTAGCCCAGGCCGGCGACATGATAGCGGCCCCACGGCACGCTCTGCGCGTGCAAATCATGCAGGCCGAAGTCGCGGCACAGCGCGGCAGTCTGTTCGACTGTTTCGTGATTCCCCGGCAGCACATAGGTACGATCCGCGCGCCGCTTTAGGATCTCGCCGCATCGGTCGAGCCCGCGCCCGAAGTTCACCAGGTCGCCGGCCGCGATGTAATAGTCGGCCTCCGTCTCCATCAGGCGGGTGAGCGCGGCCAGGTCGCCGTGGATGTCGGAGAAGATCAGTAGCCTCATCCGGCGGATTGTACTACGGGGCGCACCATATCGGCCGCGATCGTGCGCGAGCCGGCGTAGAGAACCAATGCCAGGCCGAGCGATAATGCTGGAATCACGTACATCGCCTGATGCAGTCCGACGGCCCGGTAAGCTTCACCGACCGCAGCGGCGCCCGCCGCCTGCGCCGCACTGCGCGCCAGGTAATCGCTCAGCCGGCCGGTAATCAGCGGACCGAAGGATGCGCCGCAGAGATACATCGCCAGGAAATAAACAGACATGGCGGTGCCGCGCAGTGTGGGCGCCACAATATCGTGGATGGCCGAATACACGAAGCCGTAGTACATGCTCAGGAATCCGTAAGCGGTCATAGTCAGGATCACGGTGGCCGCGGCGCTGCCTGGTGGTTGATGGATGCCCGCGAACGCGAGAGGAGCGGCAGCCAGCGCCGCGCCTGATGCGGAGAGCATGCGGCCATCGGGCCGTCGATGGATCACGCGATCGCCCCAGGCGCCCGCCGCCAGCCCGCCTGCGATCCCCATCACCGCATATCCGACTCCCGCCCACAATCCGGCTTGGCCGACGGAGAGGCCGTGGTAGCGGGTGAGGAAGGCGGGGAAGAAAGTCGCCAGGGCGTATAGGATGAAATTCACCAGCGCGCCCGATGCCACGATCCACCACATCGTCGGGAGGCGCAGGATCTCCCACGGGCCGCCAGCCTGATCGCGCTCTAGCGGCCGTGCGTCGCTCGCGCCGCGCGCCGGTTCATGCAGGCGAGCCAGAGCCGGTATCAGAAGCACCGCGGGCAAGGCGGCCACTACCAGCGCCGCGCGCCATCCCCAGGCTTGCGCCACCGGCCCGCTGATCGCATAGCTGAGCGCGCCGCCAATCGGCACGGCGAGCATGAACGTGGACAATGCCCGCGAACGCTGGCCGGTTGGAAACAGGTCGCCGATCCAACTGGTGGCAGCCGGCGCGCAGGCAGCCTCGCCGACGAAGACACCCAGCCGCGAGACGAGCAGCATTGCGAAGCTTCTCACCAATCCCCCGGCGCCGGTGAGCGCCGCCCAGATCGCCACTCCCACGGCGAGCAGGCGCTTGCGGCTTCCGGCATCGGCCAACCGCCCTAAGGGCAATCCGGCCAGCGCGTACACCACGATGGGCAGCGTCCCGAGCATGCCCAGTTGCGTGTCGGATAGGTGAAACGCCTTGCGGATCGGCTCCAGCACGCCGCCGAGCACCTGCCGGTCGTAGAAGTTTAAGACGTTGACCGCGAACAGCACTGCCAGTGAGCGCCGCGCGTTTGGGAAGTGCACTGGGGCGAATGTAACATGGCGACAGCTAACCTGCGACGACTTTGCCCTCTCCACTTTCACGAATGATATACTGCGGGCGTACGGAAGGTGCGCCGGCATGTGTTTAGCTATTCCCGGAAAAGTCGTCGAGTTACTGCCTGAAGATGGCAATCTGGCTGTTGTCGAAGTGTCCGGCGTGCGCCGTAAGATCGACCTTGGCCTGCTCGATGACGATCCCGCCAAGACTGGCGATTGGGTGCTGATCCACGTGGGCTTCGCCATGAGCAAGATCAGCGAGGCCGATGCCGCCGAGCAAATGCGCGTGCTCGCCTTACTGGGCGAAGATGACGATGCGCTTCATCGATGAATTCCGCGAACCCGAATTGATCACCAAGGCGGCGCAGGAAGTCCGCCGCCTGGCTGAGCCGCAGCGCCATTATCGCCTGATGGAAATCTGCGGCGGTCACACGTACGCGATTTACCGCTTTGGGTTGCACGATCTGCTGCCGCCCAACATCGAATTGATTCACGGGCCCGGCTGCCCGGTCTGCGTGCTGCCGATGGGCCGCATCGATGACGGCCTCTCGATGACCAAGGATCCGAATCTTATCTTCACGGCATTCGGCGACATGATGCGGGTGCCCGGCACCCATGGCAGTCCGCTCGAATTCAAGGCGCGCGGCGCGGACGTGCGCATCGTGTATTCGCCCGCGGATGCGCTGAAGCTGGCACAATCGAATCCCGACCGCCTCGTGATGTTCTTCGCCATCGGGTTCGAGACGACGGCCCCTTCCACCGCGTTGACGCTGATGCGCGCCCGCGCGCAGGGTATTCGGAACTTCTCGGTCTTCTGCAACCATGTGACGATCATCCCGGCGATCCGCGCCATCCTGGAATCACCCGACATGCGGATCGACGCCTTCATTGGTCCCGGCCACGTTTCCACCGTAATCGGCTGCCGGTCATACGAGTGGGTGGCACGGGAGGCGGGCAAGCCGATCGTGGTTTCCGGTTTCGAGCCGCTTGATCTGCTCGAATCCATCATGATGGTGTTGAGGCAATTGAACGACGGCCGCGCGGAGGTCGAGAATCAGTATAAGCGTGCCGTCCCGTGGGAAGGGAATCGCGCGGCTCTGAAAGCTATGGCAGATGTCTTCGAGCCGCGGCCGTTCTTTGAATGGCGTGGCATGGGGTGCATTGCGCAATCGGCCCTGCGCCTGCGCGAGAGTTTCGCGGAATTCGATGCCGAGGTGCGCTTCCAACTTCCCGGCATCCGCGTCACGGATCCAAAAGCCGCGCAGTGCGGCGAGGTCCTGACCGGCACGCTGAAGCCGCAGCAGTGCAGACTGTTCGGCAAGGAGTGCACGCCCGAACAGCCCGTGGGCGCGTTGATGGTCTCGTCCGAAGGTTCCTGCGCCGCATACTATAACTACGAGCACCGCAAGGCCGCCCTGACGACGTTGGCCCCGGCGCTCTGAGCCGCGCATGCCGTCATCTCCCAAGATCAGGTTCCGCGATACGCAGATTGAAATGGCGCACGGCGCCGGCGGCAAGGCTAGCCGCAAGCTGGTGGAGGGTCTGATCGTGCCGCTGCTCGGCGGTCCGCTGACCGGGCCGTTGGGCGATGCGGCGCAAGTGAGCACGAACGGGACGCGCCTGGCCATCACCACCGACAGCTTCGTCGTCAAGCCGCTGCGATTTCCCGGTGGCTCTATTGGCGAACTCGCCGTGAATGGAACGGTGAATGATCTGGCCGTCTCTGGCGCGCGGGCCGAAACATTGGTCGTGTCCTTCATCCTGGAGGCTGGGCTTGCGACTGAGGTGCTGGAAGAGGAATTGCATGCCATGGCGGCCGCCGCCCAGAGGGCAGGCGTCGCGATTGCGGGAGGCGATACCAAAGTGGTGGAGCACGGCAAGGCCGACCGCATGTACATCACCAGTTGCGGCATCGGACGGCCGATCGAAGGCGTCGAAGTATCGCCGGCATCAGTGCGTCCCGGCGATCGAATTCTGCTCTCTGGCCCGATTGGCGATCACGGTATCACCATTCTGCTGGCGCGCGGCGAGTTGGACTTGGAAGCCGACATTTGTTCCGATACGCGCTCCGTCCTGCCTTTAGTGGAAGCCATGGCCGCGGTGGCCGCGCCGGGCATTCGCTGGATGCGCGATCCGACGCGCGGTGGCCTGGCGACTTCACTCAACGAACTGGCGCTCGATTGCGGCCTCGGAATCTGCCTGACCGAGGAGCAGATCCCGGTGCGCGACAGCGTGCGCGGCGCTTGTGAGTTGCTCGGCTTGGAACCGATGCATATCGCCAACGAGGGGCAGTTCGTGGCGGTTGTTGCACCCGAGTTTGCCGAGGCCGCGCTCGATGCTTTGCGCGCGGCGCCGGGAGGCCAGGATGCCGTGATGATCGGCGAAGTGCGTGAAAAGCCGGCCGCCACCGTGCTGGTCTCGACATCCTACGGCGGCACGCGCGTGGTCGACATGCTGGTGGGCGATCCGCTGCCGCGCATCTGCTGACGTCGCCGCCATTTTCACAGGTTAGAATAGAACTTTCCACGGCATGCTCGAACAACAATTGTCGGATCTTGAATCCGCCGCGCTGGCCCGCATTCACGCTGCGCATTCCGCGCAGGAACTGGAGCCGGTGCGCATCGAAATTCTGGGCCGCAAAGGCACGTTGGCGCAGGTCAGCAAAGAGATGGGCAAGCTCGCGCCCGAGGATCGCGCGCGCGTCGGTAAGCTGCTCAATGCCGTGAAGCAGCGGCTTGAGACGGCCTTCGAGGCGCGGCAGGGGCAGTTCGATGAAGAGGCCCTCACCGCGCGCCTCAACGCCGAGTGGATCGATCTCACATTGCCCCCATCCGGTCCACCGCTAGGGCACCTGCATCCCATCACCCAGATTCAAGCCGAGATCGAAGATCTGTTCACGTCGCTCGGCTTCGCCGTTCTGGATGGCCCGGAGGTCGAGGATGAGTATCACAATTTCGACGCGCTCAACATTCCCGCCGATCATCCCGCACGCGACATGCAGGACACGTTCTGGCTGACGGATGGTCACTTGCTGCGCACGCACACGTCGCCCGTCCAGGTACGTGGCATGGAGCGGCTGGGCCCGCCGCTGCGCATGATCGCGCCGGGCCGCGCCTTCCGCAACGAAAACGTGGATGCCTCGCACGAACACACGTTTTATCAGCTCGAAGGCATGATGATTGACCGCGACGTTTCCGTGGCCCACTTGATCTACTTCATGAAGACGCTGCTCACCGCCATCTTCAAGCGCGAAGTGACGGTACGCCTGCGGCCGGGCTACTTTCCATTCGTCGAGCCGGGCTTCGAGCTGGACATTCAATGCCTGATCTGCGGCGGTCCCGGTTGTCCGGTCTGCAAGCAGAGCGGTTGGGTCGAGTTACTGCCGTGCGGGCTGGTGAATCCGAACGTGCTGCGCATGAGCGGCATCGATCCCGAAGAGTGGAACGGCTTTGCTTTCGGGCTAGGACTGACGCGCCTGGCGATGATGCGTTACGCCATCGATGACATCCGCCTGCTCCAAAGCGGTGACCTGCGTTTTCTTCAGCAACTCTGATGAAGTTCTCCTATAACTGGATTCGCGAACACGTCCCCACGCTGGATACCCCGGCGCGTCAACTCGAGCGCCTCATTACGATGCGCACCGCCGAATGTGAAGGCATCGAAGAGGCCGGCGCGCTGCTGGCCAAAGCCGTCATCGCGCGCGTGGCGTCCGTCGAGCCGATTGCCGGCGCGCACAATGTGAAGGCCACGGTCGAGACCGGCCGTTATGGCGACAAGGTAGTGGTATGCGGCGCGCTCAACTGCCGCGTCGGGATGCTGACCGCTTACGTGCCCATCGGGAAGAAAGTCATCAACGGAATCGAAAGCGACGGCATGCTCGCCAGCGGCGCTGAGGTGGGAATTAGTCGCGATACGGCGGGGATCATCGAGATCACTGGCGAGATCGGCGCGCCGCTCGTCGATTGCGCGCCGGATAGCATCATCGAGATCGACAATAAGTCGATCACGCACCGGCCCGACCTATGGGGCCATTATGGCATGGCGCGCGAGGTGGCCGCCATTCTGCGTCTGCCGTTGCGCGACCCGGTGCCGGCGAAAGCGCTGCCGGATGCGCCGGCGCTGATCCACGTTTCGATCGAAGACCTGGATCTTTGTCCGCGATACAGCGCGCTCGTATTTGAAAAGGTCACCGTGCGGCCGTCGCCGTTGTGGTTGCAGTACCGCCTCACGGCGATCGGGCTAAACCCGATCAACAACATTGTGGACATGACCAACTTCATCATGTCCGAACTGGCGCAGCCCATGCACGCGTTCGATCGCGATCTGCTCAACGGCGATACGATTTTCGTCCGCCGCGCGCGCGAAGGCGAATATTTCCTGGCGCTGAACGAACAGGAATTTACGCTGAGTCCATCGAACCTGGTGATCGCCGATTCGAAAGGCGCGGTGGCGCTGGCCGGAGTAATTGGCGGCATGGACAGCGCCATCACAGACGGCACCACCCGCATCGTGCTCGAAAGCGCGTGCTTCAATGCTGCCAGTGTGCGCCGCACCTCATCCGCTTTGAAGTTGCGCACCGATGCGTCGATGCGCTTCGAGAAATCGCAGGATCCGGCCAATACCGTGCGCGGGCTTGCGCGCGCTATTGAACTGCTGCAGGAGCTTTCGCCGGGCATCCGGTTGGTGGGCGGCGTGGCCGATCAACGCAAGCGAATTCCGCCCCCGCCTCCGATTCTGCTGCCGATGGATTGGCTGGTGCGCAAACTGGGCAAGAGCGTCAGCCCCGAGGAAGTGCGCGACATCCTGGAACGGCTCGCGTTCGGCGTGACCGAGCACGCGCCCGGCGTCTTCTCCGTGACCGTACCGTCGTGGCGCGCGACCAAAGATATTGCGGTGAAAGACGACCTGGTGGAAGAAGTCGGCCGCATGATCGGCTACGATTCGATCGCGCCCCAGCCGCCGGCGGTTTTCACTACCGTGCCGCCCGCCAACGAAGAGCACGCTTTTCACCGCGGGGTGCGCGCCGTGTTTGCGGACCGCGGCTTCACAGAGGTCTACAATTATTCGTTCGTGGCCGAAGCGGACGCCCGCGCGCTCGGTATGGATCCCGCCGATCACGTCACCGTGGCGAATCCGATCGCGCCCAATCAGTCGCTGCTGCGCATGTCGCTGCTGCCCGAGCTGCGCGCGAACGTGATCGAGAACGCCAAACATTTCGATGCCTTCCGGATATTTGAAATCGGCCGTGAGATTCACATGCAGCCGGAAGGTCTGCCGCGTGAAATTCCGCATCTGGCCGCGGCGATTCATAGCAAGGATGGCGATGGCGCTGCGGGCCTGTTCGAGATGAAACGCGCCGCCGAGTGCCTGCTGCCGGGCGCGGAGCTGCGGCCGTCCGCCGCGCTCGCTTACGAACATCCCGCAAGGGCCGCCGAGATTCATTGGAACGGCGCAGTAGTAGGACGGTTGTTCGAGTTGCATCCATCGCTCTCGGAAGGCCGCACGGCGATGCTCGACGTGGATCTGACGCTAGTGCAATTAGCTGCGCCAAAAGAGAAGCGCTACACGCCCATCCGGCGGTATCCGTCGAGCGCCTTCGATCTCTCAGTGGTGGCGGGAGAGCGAGAGTGGGTCGGCGATCTGCGCGGCAAGCTTGCGTCACTGGCGGGACCGCTGCTGCAGTCGATCGAGTATCAGCGGCAATACGCCGGACCTCCGCTTGCCGAAGGCACCAGGAGCATTTCGTTCCGCCTGACTTTGGGCTCGCCGGATCGCACGCTCTCGTCAGAGGAAGCGGGCGAAATCCGCGCGCGATTAATCGACGGCATGCGCGCGCGCGGCTACGACCTGCGGCTGTGAGCACGCGCCGCACGCAACCCGGCGGATGGGTCAAGCGGCGGCGCCGGCCATGCCGCTGGTGTCACGGTGAGGTACCCCCTGGCCGCTTCACTTTCTGCTCTACGGCTTGCGTGCGCGAATGGATGCTGCGCACCGATCCCGGCTACCTGCGCGAGCAGGTGTTTCTGCGCGATCACGGCGTGTGCGCGCAATGCGGCCTCGACACGGAAGCGTTGCGCAAAGATAAGCGCAAGCTCGATTACGCCGCGCGCCGGCAGTTTGAAAAAGACTGGGGCCGGCGCCGGCACCTCTGGGATGCCGACCACATTGTGCCCGTGGCTGAAGGCGGCGGCGAGTGCGACTTGGCCAACATGCGCACGTTGTGTCTGAAATGCCACCGCCAGGCGACGGCAGCGTTGCGTGTGCGCCTGCGAAGCGCTACTTCCCCACCTCGATAATCGAAAACGAGCCCGGCACCATCTGCCCGCGGCGCTGACCTGGCGGCGGTGGCGTGAACTCGCCCGTGATCGTGAAGACGTGGTTGGTCTTGCTATCGATGGTCATGGTTCGTGCGCCGGCCTTCGTTTGTACCGTCTGCTCCACCACGAAACTGGTCGGGCTGTTTTCCTTGATCACGGTCAGCGTGCCCTCGCCTTGCGAGCTGAACGCTTCCATCGTATGCGGATTGAATCCGGCGCCATCCACGCCTCTGCCGATTGGCAGAGTGGTGATGATCTTGCCATCGTCGGCATTCAGGATCACCATCGTGGCTGGTTCATGGCAGGCGGCGAACAGGATGTGATGCTTCTCGTCGAGCGCCAGCCCGCCTGGGCCGCCTCCCTTGCCTGCGAGATCGTACTTCGCGGTCACCTTGAGGGTTTTGGCGTCCACCGCGGCGATACTGTCCTTGTCTTCCAGATCCACCCACAGGTGACCTTTGCCATCCGTGACTGCCTCCTCAGGGGCGCCGCCTAAGTCGACGGTGCCCACCACGGATCCCTCCTTAGCATCGATCACGGTGGCGTTCGGTGCACGATGGCTGAAGATCCACACGCGCTGATTGAACGGATCGAACAGGATGCCGTCTGGCGCGCCTTCCACAGGAATAGTCTTGAGCACGGCCAGCGTTTTCGTGTCCCACATCACTACCGGCTTACTGCTGGCGAAGCCATGGTGCGTCTTCGGATCGACCGCCACGCCGCGTGCGTTGGCATTCGGGATCTCGCCCACAGGGGCGAGCGAATCGAGGTTGAAGACCGTGACGCGCGCGCCGGATGCCGCGGGCCGCGGTATATATAAGCGGCGCCCGTCTGCGTCGGCGTAGACGTAGTCGTAGCCGCCCTCGCCGCCCACCTTCACCGTCTTCACCACGCGATATTGTTGCGCGAAGCCCGCGCAGGCAGCCAACGCTATGGCCGCCAGCATCCGTACCAGTCGCCGCATGAGATGTCCTCCGGGCACCTAACCTATCACACGTACACGCGCCGCACCCGCGCACTGATGCTCGAAAGGATGTTGTACGAGATGGTGCCAGCCACGCGTGCGATCTGTTGCGCGTCCAGGCGAGCGCTTCCCTCGGCGCCCAGCAACGTCACGTCATCGCCGGCCGCCAGTTCCGGCGCGTGGCTCACGTCGATCGTGGTCAGATCCATCGAGATCGTGCCTAGGATCGGTGTAATCTGCCCGGCAGCGATCACCTTGCCGCGGTTGGAAAGGCGATGAAAGACGCCGTCGGCATAGCCCGCGCCCAGGATCGCGATACGCATGGCTGCGGGCGCACGAAACGTGCCGCCGTAGCCCACCAGCGTGCCTTCTGGGATTTCTTTGACTGCCAGGATCTTCGCCTTCCAGGTCAGGGCCGGCTGCACATCGAGTATCTGCTGCGGGCCGGCGCCGCGCGGCGGCGACACGTAACCGTATAATGCGTGTCCTGCGCGCACCATGTTATGCCAGGCATCCCTGCGCGCATAGCCGATGGCGTTTGTGCTCGACGTGTGCGCGTAGTCGACGGCGATCCCGGCAGTGCGGATGGCCTGCAGGCACGCATCGAACCGCGCCACCTGCTGGTCGGTCTGGTGTGAGGTGAAGTCGGCCGCCGAGGCGAAGTGCGTCATCAGTCCTTCGATACGCGCATGCCGTAGCGCGCGTAACGCGGACACAATTTCGCCTGGCTCCGCGCGCGTGCCGAGCCGCCCCATGCCGCTGTCGATCTTCAAATGAAACGCCAGCGGGCGGCCGGCGCGCCCGGCCATGCGATCGAGCTCCGCGATATCGTCGAGCGAATGCGCCGTCGGCGTGAGATCGTGCGCCACCAGCGCGTCCCTTTCCTGCGGCAGGAATCCAGCCATCACCAGGATGCGCGTCTCGATCCCCGCGGTGCGCAGCGCCACGCCTTCATCCACCGAACTGACCGCCAGCCAGCGTGCGCCTTGGTCGATCAGTGTCCGGGAAACGGCCAGCGCGCCGTGTCCATAAGCATCCGCCTTCACCACGGCGAGCACCTCGACGCCCGGTCCCACGGCCGCCCGCACGTTCCCGTAATTGCGTGCGATTTGAGAGAGCGATACCAGGACGTAAGAACGAAACGGCGGAGAGATCATTTCATTATCGATTGGAACAGACTTTCGTACGCGGAAGCTACTGCATCCCAACAGTAGAATTGGCGGACACGATCGAGCGCGCGCTGCCGATAAACTTCGCGCTCCGCTTCGGGCATAGCCAGGACTAATTCTATTTTCGCCGCCAAGTCATCAGTGAACGGAATGCCCGCATCGCCGGCGACTTCGGCGTTCTCAGCCGTGTCGCGATACAACACCAGCGCGCCGCGTCCCATGGCCTCGATCAAGGCCGGATGCGTGCCGCCGACTTCGGTGGCGTGGATGTAGGCGAAACAATGCGAGTCGAGTTCGTGATAGCTCTGGCCGTAGATCGCGCCGGGCATCACGATACGTGGATCGCGGGTATCGCGCACCTGCCGGATGTAATCGCGCGCATAAGGCGCATCGCCGATCAGTGCCAGTTTCATGTCCGTGCGCACGCGTTCAAAGGCCTGCCGCACTTGGAGCGGATGGTTCTCCGGCTCCATGCGGCTCACGTAGAGGAAGTAGCGGCCAGGCTCCAGGCCCAGTTCCGCGAGCACTCCCATGGTTGCCACCTTGCCGATCTCGGCTCCATAGGGAATGAACGTCGACGGCTTGCCGTATCGTTCGCGATAGTAATTTTGAATCGCGCGCGCGTCGGTGATCACAACCGTCGGCAGCACCGTAGCCAGATACTCGGAAACGAGATACCAGGCCTTCGCAGCGCGATTCCATTTCTTGCGTTTGCGCTCCAGCCCATCCACATTCAGCGCGACCGGCATGCCAAACAGGCGCGGCAGAGCCGTGAACACCGCGTTTGCGCCATTGCAGTAGAGCGCCACATCCACGCGATGCGCCAGCAGATGCAGAGTAGAAACGAAGGTATGTGCAATCGTGTCGAAGTACTTATGACGGATGGTGGGAAGATACTGCAGCCGGACGCCGCGATAAGTGGGCTCGGGCGATCGTTCGCGGCAATACACAACCACGCGATGGCCGCGCGCAACTAACCGAGTGGAAAGCTCCTCAGCGAAGGTTTCAAAGCCGCCGTAGTTAGCAGGAATCCCGCGAGTGCCAAGAATAGCGACGGAGGCGGGCTGCCAGTCCCCAGCACCCAGCACCTAGCACCTATGTTTTAGCGGCTTGCGAACGCGACATCAGGCGGGGCGCTTTCTTGGGAGCCTGCACGCTCACGGGCGCATACTTAAACCAACTGGCGATGTAGGCGTGATCGACGCGCCGCCGCCGCTGGATCTCCGCACGCTTTGCCATCACGCGCCGCCAGTTGTGCGCCAGGAACCAAAAAGCCCGCAACGACGAATGTTCCCACATCAGGCAGCACATGACTACAGTGACATCCCGCAGCGTGATCGAGAAGACATTGCGCCGGTAGAGATCGGGCGAGATATTCTTGATCCGCATCAGGAAGCGGTTCTTCACCGAGTGCATATTGATTTCGGGCGGCAGCGCGCCACGATTTCCGGGCAGCACCTTGCGCACGTGATAGCCGCGCGCGTAGGGCACGTAGATGCACTTCCAGCCAAGCAACTGCGCGCGCCAGGCGACGTCCGCGTCCTCACGATAAACGAAAAAGTCGGAATCGAAGAACTCACCGTCAAGCGAGATATCATCGATCATCTCGCGCCGGTAGAGCGCCGCCGCGGCAGTGGCGCCGAACACATATTCGTACTGCAGGTAGTGGCCGTTGTCGACCTCCTGGCTGCCGCGATCCAGGTGCCGCAACATCGGGTTGAAGTAGATGCCCGTGGAATCCACTACCGGCTTGGCAGGGATCTCGAAGGTGGCCGACATGGTCAGCAGTTTGCCGCAAACCGTGCCAATGGCCGGATCGAACCTGCCGGCATCCACGAGCGCCTGGATGAAATTGGGCAGTAACAACACATCCGGATTCAAGGTCAGAACCCAGTAGCCCTGAGACAGTCCGATGGCCTGGTTTTGCGCGGCCGCGAACCCGACGTTCTCCTCGTTATACACCACCGTGCAGCGGTTCTCGAACTGTTCCAGAATGTCGATCGTGCCATCGGTCGAAGCATTGTCAATGACAATCACTTCCTTCTTCGGATACCGTTGTTCGAGTACCGATTCCAGGCACCTCTTGATAAAACGGCCGCTATTATACGTGACGATCGTGACGGATACGAAGTCGTTTTGGGACATGAACTCGAACCTGAACTACAATCACCTTGTAAATCCGTTCACCCCAGACTGCGGGAAAAGTAAAAGAGCCTACTTAGCCGGGTGGCGCGACCAAAGCCCTGCCAGCCATCGCCATGACCTTACTGAATACTGCAATGGGCGACAGGCTTTGAAACGTTATCACCCCTAAAAGCATTCTGGGGAGAGCCCCCAGCACGACAGCCAAACTAACCATTCTAAACTTGCTGGAACGAAAATGCTTGGCCGAAAACCCTAGTAGACTACGATACCAGTAAAGCTGCCGGTTCTCCAGAGAAATTTTTGACAAGGAGTGACCGCCCGTGTGTTTGGCTACAGCTAGCGGCGTATAGGACATGTGATAGCCTCTTTCTCTGGCTCTCCAGCAAAAATCTACATCCTCGAACCATAGCGGGTAGAAGCGTTCGTCGAAACCGTGCAGTTCCTCCCATACATCCCGGCGGATCATGAAGAAGGCGCCCGCCGGTTGCTCCACGTCTCCGGGCGAGGAGAAATCAAAACCTAAGCAACGGTATTGCCAATTGACCGGGTTGCCGGGCCACAGGCGGTTCACCAGCAGGACCTCGCAGACGAGCGCCGCCGCTGAAGGCAGACTCCGGATCGCGAAGCCGCTCTGCGGCCGGCCGTCCGCGCCGACCAGTTTGCCGCACGCACCGGCCACGCGCGGCTGGCGACAGCACTCCACCAGCGCCTCTACGCCGGACTCCAAACGGGCATCTGGATTGATCAGCAGCACGAACGGCGTTTCGAGGGCACGGACGCCCTGATTCACCGCCGCGGCAAAACCGAGGTTAGAGGGATTCGCGATCAACGGGACGGCGCGGCGTGTTACCTGATAGCGAGTGCCATCAACAGAAGCATTATCCACCACCACGATTTGGGCTGCGGCCCGCCGCACAGAGTCCAGACATTCCCCGATTTCGGGCTCCGAATTGTGTGTCACGATGACGATTCCTGTCTCAGTCATGTGTCACTTTGCCCCACCTGCCGTGAGGAAAAAGTAGAGAGTCCAGTAAAGATCGCGGCCTGATTCGCGCTGCACGCTGCGGATTTCCCGCTCACCTTCGGACAGCCAGTGAGACAGCGCCGGATTGTCCTTCCTGCCGCGATACTGACGGAACCAGCAGAGCCCCTCCCACTTCCCCCGCAACCAGGACCAACCCCGCTCATGACGCAGCGCCACCAAGCCCCACAAGACTTGCGCGGCCACGATCGGCCAGCTATACCGCCACAACAATCGCGCGGGATAATGTTTTGCAATCAGCAGTACCTGGTTGCGCGATGTCCGCCTCACCGTGGCCGCGTGCCAACGGCCCAGAGTGGCGCTGCCCTGATGCCACGCGAGGGCCTCGGGCACGTAGCATCCGGAGTATCCGGCCATCGCGCAGCGCAGACCGAAATCCACGTCTTCCAGGTACGATTCAAAACGTTCGTCGAGCAGTCCGATCGAGCGAAACAGTTCGGCGCGATACAGAGCCGCGGTCATGGGTGCACACGATATGGGCCGCGCGTTCGCGAACGCCGGGCCATCGCGGCAGCCGTGGCCTACACGCCACGCCGTTCCTCCGCGACATACCACATCGTAAGTCGCATCGATGCGATCCCGCGCGGCGGCCTGCAAGATCCGGCCAGTGGCGAACCAGACATACGGAGCAATCGCGCCCGCCAGCTTCTCGATCCAATCCGCGGCCAATTCCACGTCGTTGTTGACGATAGCCAGAAGCGGCGTGCGCGCCTCGCCGATGGCGCGATTCACCGCTTTGGCGAAGCCGCTGTTGACTCCCATGCGGATCGTGCGAGCGCCCATCGTCTCGGCCAACTCGGCCGATCCATCCTGCGAGCCGTCGTCCACCACCAGCACCTCGGCGGGCGGCTCGGTTTGCGCGCGGAGCCCGCACAGCAGACGCTCCAACAGGATGCGCCCATTCCACACGGGCACAATCACGGTCACATCGCCGCCGGTCATATTCTTCGCCGCGGGAAGCGCTTCTTGATGAGGAACATCAGGTTGTGAATGCCGTCGCGCCACGGGTTGAGCTTCTTTTCCCCGACGCGCGACGAGTACATAATGGAGATCTCGCCGAAGCGGATGCGCGGATTTTTCAAAGCTTCGATCTTGATCTCCTCGGAAAACGCCATGCTGTCGGATTCGAGCTGCATGTCTTTGATGATCGACCGGCGCAGCACCCACATGCCGGACTGCGAGTCGCGCACCCAGCGGAAGTAGAGCAGCGACATGGCCAGCGAGAGCACCAGGTTGCCGAAGTGGTGCTTCAGGCTCATGGACTGCCGGTCGCGCACCGGGAAGCGCGACGCATTCAGGAAGTCGACTTCCAGATGGCGGAACGCCTCGAGCAAATACGAGAGCGCGTCTACGGGGTAGCTGTGGTCGCCATCGAGCGTGACGATGAGATCACCCGTCGCATAGGTGAATCCGCGTTTGTAACTGCGTCCATAGCCGCGCACGTCTTCGCGGATGACCTGCGCTCCGAGTGACGTTGCTACGTGCGACGTACGATCCGTGGAGCCGTTATCCACCACGATGACCTGGTCGACGAATTCCGGCATGTCCCGCAACACGCGCTCGATGCCCTGTTCCTCATTCAAGCAGGGAATGATGACGGTGATCGTGTCGCCCTTATACATGGATCGCGGCGGAAGACTCCTGAAAAAGCGGCATTCAGCTATCCATGCTATCAGGCATGCGCGGTATGAGCGTCGTCTTTATCTCGATGGAAAGCGTCCCTTGGTATGATGGGAAAAACTATGAAGTGGGCCGCAGTGCTACTCGGGTGCCTGAATCTGGCCGCCGCCGCGGAACTTACGGGCGTGCGCAACGTGTACATACTGCCCATGAGCCACAGCCTCGACCAGTTCATCGCCAACCGCCTCACCGAGATGCATGTATACCAGGTGGTCACTGACCCGGCCAGGGCGGATACGGTGATTACCGACCAGGTGGGCCAGGCGCTGGAAGACCGGCTGAACGACTTGTATCCGCCGCCGGAAAACAAAGAGGCTAAAGAAGCCAAGGAGAAGCAAGAGAAGGAAGCCGCCGATAAGAAGCCCGCGGTCGCAGGCCGGCTCTCCATCCTGAGCGAGACGGTCAATCAGGCCGACAGGCAAGGTTCCATGAGCCTCTCGGGACGCGGCCACGGCACGATCTTCCTGGTGGATGTGAAAACACGCGGCGTGCTTTGGTCGGTATTCGACAGGCCGAAGAACACCAGCCCGCACGAGTTGGATCACACCGCCGGACGCATCGTGCATCGCCTGAAAGAAGACATCAAAGCCCAGGAGAAGGCGAGCACGAAAGACACTCAGTAGCGCAGAGGGGCGCGCAGCGCTCCGTTTTGCGCGAGTTCCTCAGTAGAATTTTTGCCGCAGCGCATCGCGATAACTTTCGACCAGCCGGCGGGTGAGTGCCGCCATGTCCCAGTTCGCCGCCACCTCGGCGCGCGCGCGCGCAGACATCTCCGCCGAGACTTGTGGGCCATCGAACACCTGCAGCACCTTGTCGGCGAATGACTCGGGATCGTCGGCTAACAGGCAGAATTCACCATCCTGGCGCGCCAACCCTTCCGCACCCAGCCGTGTCGAGACTACCGGAATGCCGCTCGCAAATGCCTCGAGCAGTTTGACCCGCACGCCGGAGCCGCTCAGTATGGGACAAACGAACACCGCATAGCGCGACAACGGTTCGCGCACATCCTCCACAAACCCGCGGATTTCGATGGCTGTCCTGCCCGCATAGGGATGCCGCGGCGGCGGATCCGACCCCACCACGACCAGGCGAGCTACGGGCCGGCGCGCCAGGACCCGCGGCAACACCCGATCAGCGAACCAGTCGAGCGCGGCGATGTTGGGCTCGTGACGGAAGCTACCCAGGAAGAGCATGGTGAACGGCTCCCGCCCGCCGGGTGAAAAATCGTAGCGGCTGGTGTCGATGCCGGCGCGCAAACCCTCGCGGATCCGGCTTTGGATCTGAGGCAGAAATCCGGCCAGGTACGCGCCATTCTCGTGAGTGCAGACCTGCACCTGCTCGCAACGCGGCAGCATACGCAACTCATAGCGCAGCGCCCGCAGATACTCATAGCGGGCCTTGGTGCGCGCCAGGGCCGGCATGCTATCAAGGCCGCGTGCGATGGACTGGAAGTAGATATCGTGCTCGAACAGGATCGCCGGTATGCGGCGATAGGCGTGCGCATACTGGCCGAGCGGCGTGTATTCGAGCTGCACCACGTCGATGCGCTTGCAGTAGATCTGGCGATGGATGAGCCAGTCGAAATCCTCGTTGGCGAATTCGCGCACCGCATGTGGTGTGATCGAGCCGAGGCTGTTCCCCGTTAGTGGCGGTCGCACCAGAAACTCGGCCGATGCGCAGAAGTCCCGCAATGCTTCCTGCGCGGCAGCTTGCGACGGCTGATCGAGCATTGCCGCCACGTGGACTTCGCAGTGCTTGGCCAGCTCGCGCAGGGTTTGATACATGAACACGCCGCCGCCGTGCACGGGCGGGCAGATCGGGTACGGCGAGACGAACAGCACGCGCAATTGGCTTTCGCTAGTGCGGCCGAAGCGATCCCAGAAATAGCCGCCCAAGGGCCTCCGGAAGGCTTCCGTATCGTCGACCAGGGCGAGACGGCGCGCGCGCCATCGCGACCGGACCGCGCCGGGAATCTGGCGGAAGGCGCGCCACCAGCCATCCAGGTTGGACCGGCCAGGCGCATCGCCGGATAGCAGGCTGAGCAGCGCGCCGCCGTAACTGAAGAAGAAATGTGCGGCCAGGCGCCGCCAGTCATGTATGTTCTTCCAGCAGAACAGCAGGTAATTCTTCTTGAGCACGGCCTGGATTTGGGCTTCGGTGAAGCGCTTCCCGATAGTGCCGCGATGCTCGTGATACACGATGCTGCGCGGCTGATAGAGCACCTGCCAGCCGCGCTTCCAAGCAAGATAACCGAGGTCGGTGTCTTCCAGGTAGAACGGCGCGAGCAACTCGTCAAAGCCGCCCAGTTCGAGAAATTTTCGCCGGTCGAACCCACACGAACCGCCGCCGCCGTAGAAGCACGGGAAGACATCGTCAAGCTCGGGGTCCGTGCGATGACGAACTTTGAGCGTGCCATCCTGCCACCAGCCTTGCGTCAGGCCGGTTTCCTCGCGTCGCTTATGCGGGTCGCGAAAGAAGATCTGGCAAGAGACGGCGAAGACGCGCTCGTCGCGAAAGCCTTCGCAGAGCGGCGCCAGGAAATCCGGCGCCACCTGCATGTCGCTGTTCAGCAGCACGACGATATCGTTCTTCGCCGCACGAAATCCGGCATTCGAACCGCCGCCGAAGCCCAGGTTGCGGTCGAGCGCCAGCACCGTCACTTGCGGAAATGCCTGGCGCACGAACTCCGCGCTGCCGTCCGTAGAGCCGTTATCCACCACGATGATTTCGTTCTGCGGGTTCCCGCCAAGTGCCGCGATGACCGAAGGCAGATATGCCGCCAGCAGATCGCGCCCGTTCCAGTTCGGGATCACGGCCGTGGCCGCATCGGTCCGGCATACCTGGTTTTTCGGTGCATCGCGACGACCGGCGAGCAGCCACGCCAGATCGGTCACGGCGAGAGACACCACCGCAGCCAGCCACGTGAGCGGAGAAACGATCAGCAGTGCCGCGGCCCGCAACGCGCGCACCAATTTCATGGCTTGAGGTCAGGCCCCAGGCCCATCCGCTGGGCCAGCCGCACCCAGGGCGAAGCCCGCAGCAGGTCCACCTTGCGGCGCAGCTCGGTATACTCGGCATTAATCGACTGCGCCCAGCGGGTGCGCTCGTCGATGGTCTTCTCCGCGGCATGCAGATACTCGACGCATTGCGCGAGTTCCCGTAACTTAGAGTCGAGCGTCTCGTTCAACTGTGTTGCCCATTCGGTCTTGGTGCGGTTTTCCTGCTCCAATGCGGCGATGGCCGTCTGTGCGTTGGCCTGCGCGGCGGCCAGTTCTTCCTGCAGCATAACGACACGCGCTGACTTTGCCGACAATTCGTCACCCAGACGCGCCGCCCAGCGATTGCTCTCTTCGAGTTCGGCGGTGACCGCAGTGTGCTGCTGATTCAGGTCCGCCAATGCGCGTTGGGCGGCCTCCAGCCATTCAGTTTTCTGGCGCACTTCGCCCGCCAGCAGTGCGATGTGCGTCTCGCGTTCGCGCAGCACGTTGGCCGCGCTGGGCACATAAACAAACGTCGGATTACCGGTCTGCGGGCGATGCGCGCACACGGCCACGAAAAAGTGCGATTCCACAGGTGCGATCTCGCCGCCATCCACGCGCACCTCGGCCGTCCCACTGGCTTCCACCGGACGGAACGCGACGCCCTCCACGTGATTTTCCAAAAACAGCGAAATATGCGGAAACACCTCCGCCAGCGCGATCCGGAATTCGGCGAATTCGAATTCATGCACGTGGAACGGATTGGCGCCGGCGCCCCCGCGCGATTCGCCGTAGTAGAGCCGGTTGGGCGTCGATACGATGAATTGCCCAGTAGACGCGAGCACGCGGCGCACTTCGCCTAGAAAGGCACGCCATTCGGTGAGATGCTCGATCACCTCGAACGCCACAACCAAATCGAACGAGGCGTCCTTATGCGGAAGCGCGGTGCAGGAGGCCTGTTCGAAGAACAGGTTGGGCAGCCGGTAATTCTGCCGCGCATAAGCCACGGCTTCGGCGGCGCTGTCCGCTCCCACTACGGACAAAGCGGTCTTCATCAATTCGGCCGAACCATACCCCGTGCCGCATCCGGTATCGAGCACACGCTTGCCGCGTGCCAGCCGGGCCGCGAAAGCGTAGCGCGCCAGGTGTTCGTTCAACAGATCGGCATCCACCTGGCCCGGGATGACGCGCTCGCCGGTGAATTCAGCCAACGCTCGACTCCCGCAGCGGCGCGCCCATGCGCGCATTCACTTCCACGCGGCACGGCAGCCGCAGGAAGCCGTAGATCTCGCCCGGCGAGTGTCCCATCTGCAGGGCGATGGCGTTGTCGATCCAGTCGCACATTTTGTAGCCTAACAGCGTGCCGTCAGCGATTGCGGGCGAAAACGAGAACGACGACGGATAGAGCTCCGGCAACTCCAGGTGAAAATCCACGGTGTAGATGTCGCCGGGATGCATGGCCGCGAGATCGTAGCTCTCGCGCGCCGTGTTCGTGCCCGAGAAGTCCACGCCCAAGTGATTGCGCATCATGAAGCCCACGATGGGCTGCGCCACGTCCTGGCGCGCCCGCACGCTGATGCGCACGGTGATGCGCGCGGATGGTTCGAGCAGATGTACCGGGTCGCCGTGCACATCCAGCACCGCAATGCCCAGTATCTCCGCGCGTCCATCGCCATAGCGGTGGTCGATATTAGGAATGTGCTCGACCACCTCGGGCGCGCGCACCACAGCGCTTGCGCCGGCGCGTCCACCCGTGCCCTTCAGAGTCAGGTAAGCCGAATCTTTTTCCACCATCGCCGCCAGGTATTTGGCCACCACGCGATCGGTCTCGCCAAGCTCGCGCACGCGGCCATGATCCAGCCACATCGCGCGATCACCGATGGCCTTCACGTCGGCCACGGCGTGCGACACAAATAGAATAGTAATGCCGCGCGAGCGCAGCTCGTGTACTTTGCGCATGCAACGCTGGCGGAAGTAGATGTCACCGACCGCCAGAGCCTCGTCCACCAGCAGGATCTCCGGATCGACATTGATGGCCACGGCAAAAGCCAGCCGTACCACCATGCCGCTCGAATACGTTTTCACCGGCTGATTGATGAAGTCGCCGATCTCGGCGAACTCTTCGATGTCTTTGTAGCGCTCGTCGATCTGCCGGGTGCTCAGACCCAGAATCGACCCGTTGAGATAGACGTTATCGTGACCCGTGAATTCGGGATTGAAGCCCGCGCCAAGCTCAAGTAGCGCCGATACGCGCCCGTTCACCGTGAGCGTGCCGGTGGTGGGGTGCAAGATACCGGCGACCATTTGCAGGAGCGTACTTTTTCCCGAGCCGTTTTCGCCGATGACGCAGAGAGTCTCACCGCGGCGTGTCTCGAAGCTGACATCGTGCAGTGCCCAGAAGTCTCTGTGGCGCTTCAAGCGATTCAGCGTGAGCAATTCTTTGAGCCGGTCGGCGGGAGCATCGTAGACCGAGTAACTCTTGGAGATGCGTTGAAATTCGACTGCGTTCACTTTTTGGTGGCCAGGGACTCGCTCTGGAAACAATCAGTGTAACGGAAGTAGGTGGGCTGTGTTTGAAGCAGGAGAAGATGATTGGGCGACCGCCAGATCCCCGCTACGCAAAACTGCACTGGCCGCTGAACCCAGTTTGATTGCGGTGCAAAATACCGCGGCGCCTGCTGCAAACGATACTTGCGTCGGGCGCGTCAAATTCAACTTCCAGTTAGCCGGGAAACCCGGTAGCCGCCCTCGTTGTGGACTGGTTCTATGTAACCTCCTTTTCCAAGCAGGCTACCCCAGCAGGGGTATCACATACTCCCCTCGGTTACAGGGGCTTACAGATTGGAGAGCCAACCACACTCCCCGCTCCACCTTCAATATGCACCCGCCGGACGGGGCTGTCAAGCACATTATCGAGCGCACTATCCGGCGTGCGCGGCGAGGTAAAGGCGCAGCGTGGGCGCCAGGCTGGCCGACAGTTGCAGGTTGCCGGTGGCGTCCATGTCGGAGATCACGTAAACCAGGAAGCCGTGGCTTTCGAAGCCCACCACCTGGAAGCGATCGACGCCCGTTTGATAGACACTTGCGCCCAGGGCCTCTCCGGCCTGGCGCGGCGTCAGGATCAGCGACACCAATTTGCGGCCGTCCGCCACTATGAAATGCGTGTATAAGCGGCCGTGCGCGGTGCAGTGATGCGCCTCGATGATGTAAGCCCTGGCAGGGAGTTTGGCCTGAATCAGCGGCGCCAGCTCCGCGAACTGCGGCCCGAGATCGGCAGACAATTGTTTCGGTGGCGCGGGGGTCCTGGGATACTTGCGGAACACCGCGCACTGCAGATGATCCACCAGGCCCACGTTGACGACCGCCGCCAGAGGACCGGACGTCTTCTCGAGGATCGCGTTTTCCGGGTTGGCCTGCTTTCGCAGAATGCCAACACCGGTCACGATAATCACTACAGCGGCGGCAGCGGCGATGGCCCACAGTCCCGTGCGCGGGCGCATGGGTTCGGCCCGGACGGCACCTCGCACCTTCGCCTCCAAGCCGGCCGGTACGGAGATTGCCCGTACCGCCGCGCGCAGTTGTTGCCGCAAACGAGTACGCGCGGCGAGATCGGCGGAGCAGTCCGCGCAGTTGTCCAGATGACGGGCCATCTCATGCCGTTCCTCGACTGGCAATTCGCGGCTCAGGTACGAATCCAGCTTTTCGCGGATCTGTGCGCAGTTCATCGGCCGCCCTCCTGCCCAATGCCGTACGAGCGTGCCAGTTCGGCCAAGCGGTCGCGCAGCAGCCTGCGTCCGCGGCTCAGCCGGCTCATTACCGTACCGATGGGCACGTCCAACAAACCCGCGATCTCCTTATAGGAGAACTCTTCCACATCGGCCAGTAGGACCGCCGCGCGGAAATCCTCGGGCAGGCCGTCCAGTGCGCGCAGGATCTCGCCCTCGGTGAGGTGTTCCGGCACCGTGGGGGCGGGCGCCACGGCCTGCTGCAGTACCTCTTCGCTATCTTTCACCAAGCGCAGATTGAATCGCTTGCGCCGGTGGTGATGGACCGTGTTAATCAGGATCTTGAACAGCCACGCCCGGCAATTCGTGCCGGACTCGAAGCGGTCGAACGACCTCCAGGCCTGCAAATAGGTTTCCTGCACGACGTCCTCGGCTTTTGTACTGTCACCGAGCAGTCTGGCCGCCGTCCGGTAAAGTTCGTTCAGGTGCGGAATGGCGGCCCTCTCGAATTCGTCGGTTCGTAGGCGTCTTGAAAACACTACTTCCCATGTTTGCATAAGACCGGGACGGCCGAGTTTATTCCCGGCAAACAGGCAGTCTCCGGCTGGCGCATACTGAGGAAAGGATTTGCGATGTTCCAACTCTTCACGCAAGAAGCGCGGCGAGCTATTTTCTTCGCGCGCTATGAGGCGGGTTTGTTTGGCTCGCCTAAGATTGAAACCGAACATCTGCTGCTCGGCATGTGCCGGCCTGAGCACCCTCTGCCGGTCCATCTGCCGCCTGGGTCTGCCGGGCAGATTCAGAAACTGATCGAGGAGCGCATACCGAAGCCGGCGCGGAGCACGGCTACGCCGGTCGACCTGCCTGTCACCCAGGACCTAAAACCTGCCTTGGCATATGCCCAGGAAGAAAGCGACGCTGGGGCATCCCTCCATCGATTGTGCCCACCTGCTGCTGGGCCTCCTGCGGATTGAAGCCTGCGCCGCGACGGCCATTTTGCGGGGAGTCGGTGTCACCTACCAGGATTACCTGCAATCGATGATCAGCCGCGAGCCAGCCGCATGGTGGCGACGGTCGCGCAACTCGAAGATAATGGCGGAGCGCGTCTGAAGCGACTTGGATGGACGCGCAAGGAAGCCTTGGGGCACTTGATCGACTGGGCGGCGGCACATCAGCAGTGGTTCGCGCGTACTTGTACCGAGTCGAAGCTCCACGCTGGAGGATTTCCGGAAGATAGCTGGTTAGGCGAGCAGGAATATGATGCGATGCGCTGGCAGGATTTGCCGGACTTGTGCGCGGCGACTCGCGGCTGACTTCCAGGGCGCCGCGAGACGGCGCCCTTGAGCCGCGCGCACTACGGCGTAGTCACCGACGCAGGCGACGACAGTGCGGAAAGATCTCCGCCGGAGTCCTGTGCCGCGATGGCGTAGTAGTATGTAGTCCCGCCTGTCACCGTCGTATCGGTGTAGGACATGGTAGTGCGGGATGCAACATAATTAGCGGTGGTTACCGGGAGCGAAGTGCTCCGGTAGATCTTGTAGGTGCTGACGGAAAGACCGCCGGTCGGAATGGTCTCCGCCCAAGTCACGGTCACGTCAGTGGCACTCTTGGCGGTGGCCGTCACGTTCGTGGGCGCGTTCGGCATGGGCGGCGTGGTGACGGAAGCCGTGCTGGACAGCGGCGAAAGCGTATTACTGGAATCCAACGCCGCGATGGCGTAGTAATAAGTAGTTTTTGCGGAGACGGTCGTGTCAGTGTACGACTGCGTCGTGCGCGACGTCACATAATCCGCCGTAGTCACCGGAAGGGAGGTGCTGCGGTAGATTTTGTACGTGCTGATGGGCAAGCCGCCGGTCGGGATCGTCTCCGTCCAGGTTACAGTAACCTTCGTGGCGCTGTTGGCCGTGGCAACGACATTAGTGGGCGCATTCGGCGGCGAAGAAGTCGTGACCTTAGCCGGGCTGGATAGAGCCGAGGCGTCATTACCGGAGTCGATTGCGGAAATCGCGTAGTAGTAAGTCGTTCCCGCCACCACCGTGGTATCCGTGTAAGACTGCGTTGAACGGGTGGCAACATAATCGGAAGTAGTCACAGGCAGCGACGTACTCCGGTAGATCTTATAGCTGGTAACTGATAGCCCATTTGGAGGAATGGTTTCACTCCAGGTGACCGTGACATTCGTGGCGCTCTTGGCGGTGGCGACGACGTTTGTCGGGGCATTGGGCGCCGGCGGTGTGGCCACCGACACAGGATTAGATGGCAAGGACTTATTGCTGCTCGTATCATACGCGACGATCTCATAGTAGTAGGTCGTGTTGGCAGACACGGTCGTATCGGTGTAAGTAGTGGCCGTGGTCCGATTGGGAAGCGCCGTGAAAAGGCCGGGCGTGGTGCCGCGATAAATCTGATAGTTCCCGATCGGCAGGCCGCCAGTCGGCAAAACTTCGGTCCAGGAGAGAGTGACCTTCGTCTCCGAGGTAGCCTTGGCGGTTACGTTCATGGGCGCATTCGGCAACGGCAGCGTGGTAACCGAAACCACGTTGGACAGCGGGGAGTTAATGCCGTCCTCCACAGCGACGAGGCCGTAGTAGTAAGTGGTCGCGGGATTGAGCGGCGTATCCAGATACGACGTCTTGGTGGATGGCTGCGTCGCATATATCGTCAGGTTCGAAGGCGACGTGCCGCCATAAACCAGATATTTGGTCAAGCCGTTTGTATTCGTTGGTGGTGTCCAGTAGACGGTCGTCTCCGACGGAGAATTCGCCACAACGGAAGTGATCGTAGGCGAGCTTGGAGGGGTGTTGTTGTAGGTCGTCACGCTGAACACGCTCGACATCCCGGAATTGTTTCCCGCCAGATCAAAAGCCTGGACCTGATAGTTGTAGGTCGTATTATCGTTTACGGTCAGGTCGTTGAATGACGCCGACGCGGAGTTTGCGATCCACACCCCGGTGCAGGACTGGCCCTGAGCCGGCGGCGCGCAGCGGTAAACATTATATCCGGCGACTCCAATATTGTCGGTGGAGGCGTTCCAGGTGAGGCTGGACGTGTTATAGCCAGCCGTCCCAGTCAAGCCCGACGGCGTACTGGGTGGCGTCGTGTCGGGCGGAGCGATCAGCAAGCTGCTGTAGTACAAGCCCGTGCCCGTATACTGCGACATCGTGTCGGCGGCCGTGGCCAAGCTGTTTTCGTCGCCCTCGATGGTGCCGCTGTCACAGCTCAGAGTGGTGCAGGTGCAGTTCGCGGCGCCGCCATTGGCAGTCGTTCCGCCATAGGTTTGGTAGGTGAAGAAATAATTGGTGCCCTCGGAAGACAGATACAGCATCTGGGTGTAGTTAGCCAGATTCTGCATAGTCTGCACAAAATACTCGTCCAGCGGCTGCCAGAAGCTGAATGGATATCGCGCGCGGAATGTATCGGCGGTGAGCACGCCGTACTCGCTATCCTCCATCTTCCAGAGCCACGATTCGCTGATCGCCACGGGCATGTTGGCCGCCGCCGCCATGCTAGCGATGGTCAACGCGTTACCAATCAGGCTGTCACTGTTTTCGGTGTTAATGGGATAAATGTGAAAATCGATATAGTCGAGCGGCAGCGCCACGTATGAGAGTAGATAGTTCACCAGACTGCTGGTCCCGCTGGGGCCCAACCAACTGCCGAAGCCGGCGCCAAGTTTCATAGTAGGCGCGACTAAGCGCACCGAGGTGATTTCGCCCAGGATCATAGCCGCGGCGTCAGCCGGAATATTGAGGTTGCTTTGGCCCGTACTCGCAGCCTCCGTATCAGGCTCTTCGGCCAGGACCAGGTAGTCCGGCTGCATGGTGGTCGCCACGGTGGCGGCCATCGTCGCGCGGCCGGCAATGTACTGAGTCCAGTTCAGCGTAGCGTAGAAGGATGTGAGATTGGTCCAATTGGCATCCGAACCTGAGGAGAGCAGGACATTGTTCTCCACAATCAGTTTGAGGCCCGCCGCGTGGATGGCTGTGGCTAACTGGGAGTAGAAGGTTGTATAAGGAGCCATCGCTGAGGAGCTGTTGTTATAGAAGGGCAGATAGAGTACCGGAAAACCAACCTGGACTACCACGCCTTTGACGCCCTGCGCCTGCAACTCTTGGAGTTGAGTTTCTACGCCGGAGATGTAGTCCGGGCTGGAGATCGTGGGGCCGGTATTCGCGTCCGCCATGCGAAGCTGCGCCAGGTTCAACGTGGGATACGAAGCCGGGTTGCCGAGCGTTTGGTTGAAGGTCTGCAGATCCGTCTGCAATTCGTTACTGATGGTCGTGCAGTAGCCACTCGGTACTGGCGGCGGGCTGGGCGGCGTCAGGACATCGGCCCGGATGTTCGTCCCAACCGACAGGGTTGCAGCCGCTAACAGGCAGACATCATACAGCTTGAGCTTCATCGAAATTGGTCCTCCTCAGACAGCGATCACGCGCGGCACACTTTGGGTTCGCGAATGCAGCGGCGCTTATTAAGCGAAGTGATTTTTCCCTGACTTAGCCGGGAATAGATCGATCAATATTACTTTTTTCGCGCGGATATTGTCAAGGCAGCATTTTGACCTCATTACTTGCGATATGAAACCGCCGGCCTCCTATCAAGGTCGCTGTTACTTTCGATATGGTACGTCCATACTCCAGCGGCGTATGACGCTGTATAACAGCTTTATAACGGCCGCTGAATGCGGTGATCGGTCACCAGTAGTCCGCCAGCATCCTGTGCGTGACGTTCTGGCATATGGCAATGGTTACAGTCGAGAGCCGCGCGTTCATGCGTTTCCGGGTGGCAACTGCGGCAGACCATCCGTAGCTCGGCTGGGGTCTTCGCAAAGCTATGTGGCGGATGACACATGGCGCATGTGAGCTTGCCCTGAGTCGCCTGGTAGCAGCGCGATTGCAACAGGCGATAGGCGGCGCTGTTCAGTTCCAAGAGGTCGTCGGTCTGCGCTATTACTGTTCCGTGAGTTGAACGTAGCGAGTGACTCTCCAAGTGGCATGTCAGACACACCGGCTGACTGGGTCTACTTTCGTTTACGCCTGAATGACAAGCCTGGCACCCCATGGCGGTCAGGTGACTGCCTTCCGAGCTTGCGTGGCAAACCAGGCAATCCGGTGAAAACCTGAAGTCCGGATCCGGACCGTAGTGTCCGCCGCCGTCCTGATACCAGGCCAAAGGCAGCTCTTTCCAAGTGTTTCCCGAGCGCGTCAAAAGGATTCGCAAATGCCGCCCGGAACCGATCGCAGCGTCGATCGTGCGCTCCTGCATCTGTCCAGATGGGTCGGGGCTTTCGAAAAAATACCGGCCATCGCGGCGGCTCACCCGGTCTGGGCCAGTAGACAGCAAAGGCAGCTCCGGCCGCTCCGTGAACGAATGCGCCATACCGGTGCCCCCATATGACTCCGCGGGACCGGACGGCGTGCGCAACCGCTCCAGGTCCTCTTTGACCTTGCCCGCCTCCGGCGAATCAGGGTGATATTGCAGGAACGCCTCCAGTTCACCGGCCGCCGCCACGCGATCCTGCTGTCGCAAATCGATCTCGGCCAGCATCAATTGCGGGTGGGAGAAATGCGCGGGATCGAGATGCGTGGCGATCGTTAGATATTTCTTACTCAGATCCAGCCGGTTCAGAAGGAAATAGTTCATGCCCAGTTGCGAGTTCGCTAGGGCGTCGTTGGGCCGGCTGAGGGCCGCATACCGGTTGTAGTTGAGGGCTTCGCTGGCGCGCTTCAAGTTGAGCAGCACGCCACCCAGGTTGACCAACGCCTGATAATCGCTCGCATCGGCGTCCAGCGCCTTACGGAAAAGACTTTCCGCCCGCGGATAGTCCCGCGACTGATATGCGATCGTTCCCAAGTGATTCCAGGCCGCGGCGAATTGCGGCGCTAATTCTACGGCCCGCTGCAGATGCGCCACGGCTTCGGCCACATCGCGTTTGGCCAGTTTCTTCTGGGCTTCATCGTACTCATGGCGCGCCTGGTCCGGAATCGCCAGCTCTTTGACGGTGACTAAGGCCTCACGGCGCAGGCTATCTTTCGATTCGAAATCCTCGTCGCGCAGTTCGACCTTCAGGTTCACGCGCTTCCGGGCATCGGCCTGACTCGGGCCTATCTCAACCGTTCGGCGCATCTCGCCGCGCGCGGGCACGAAGACGCCCAAGGTATACGTCCCCGGCACAAGATCGCGGAAGCGAAACTGCCCGCTGTCATCTGCCAGCGTGCTGTCTTCGAATGGCGCCGTGGCTCCGTGCAGCCAAACCGATGCGTTAGTGGCGGGAACCAGACGCCCACGCAGTTCATAGCGGGCCGTTGCGGCCCACGCGCTCAGACACGCTGCTACGGCCAGTAGTGGAACGCGACCTGTACAACCCACGGCTTATAATTCTGTCATGATCGAATACGCGGATGCCAGTCCCGAGGTGCGCGCCGTCTATGACGACATCATGGCCACTCGCCGGACGGACTGGATCAACAATTTCTGGAAGGCGCTGGCGCATGACCCGGGCACGTTGCGGCGTACCTGGGAAAGCATCAAGCAGATCATGGCCCCCGGCGCGCTCGACGCGCTCACCAAAGAGATGATTTACCTGGCGGTCAGCGCGTCGAACCAATGCCCCTATTGCATCGCTTCGCACACCGCGGCGGCGCGCAAGGCCGGCATGTCGGACGCGATGTTCGCCGAACTGATGGCGGTAGTGGGCATGGCCAACGAAACTAACCGGCTGGCCAGCGGGTACCAGGTCGAAATCGACGAGCGGTCTCGGCCGCAATAACGTCATAAAAGCATGCAGAATATGCGCTATGCGCTCCGCACGCTCACCCGGAGCCCCGGCTTTGCACTCACCGCCATTCTGACCCTGGGCGCCGGTATCGGCGCCAGCACCGCGATCTTCACTACGGTGGATGCGGTCTTACTGCACCCGCTGCCCTATCCGAATCCGGCGCAACTGGTGCGGGTGACCAAGAACATGCCGAAATTCGAATTATTCAAGTCGGATCATTCGGCCCTCGATTTCTTGGATTACCGGAGCTTCAGCCGCTCGTTTTCGGGCATGGCCGCCCTCCAGACCAATAGCGTGAATTTGACCGGCAACGGCGATCCGGTACGGGTTTTCGGACTGCGGGTCTCCGCCAGCCTCTTCCCGATGCTTGGCGTGCAGCCGGTCGTAGGCCGCGTGTTTCGTCCGGAGGAAGAGGAATCCGGCAAAGAGCAAGTCGCGCTGCTGGACGAGGGCTTGTGGAAGAGCCGCTTCGGCGAAGGAATAGCCGCCGCGCTACCATGTCTGCATGGCCGACGCCGTGCGCAGCCTGCTGACCGATCTACGGCACATTCTGCTGGTGCACCACAAGACACTGCTCGACTCAGAGCGCGCGCGCTACGACCACGACGTCGAGCGCATTAAGTCCAGCGGACAGTTGTTGAACCTGGTGCTGCACGATCCGTTTTTCGCCTGGCTGCACGAACTCTCCGAGCTGATCGTGATGATTGACGAAGTCCTGGATGCCGATCAGCCGCCCACCGGCGCGGACGCCGCCCGACTACTGGGGCAGGCGCGCGCGCTGCTGGCGCCCGCGGAATCGGGCAATGGATTTCGCGGCCAGTACTTCGACGCGCTACAGCGCGACCCGGATGTGGTCATCGCACATGGCGCGGCCATGAAGGGCTTAGGCAGCCTCGCGAACGGCTAAACGTCGCACAGCTTCACGGCTTCTTCAAGCGATGTCATGGGATCGCGCGTGGGGATGAACTCATGCGCGAAATAGCCTGTGTAGCCGGTGTTCACGATAGCTTCCGCGACCGTCCGCCATTGCAGTTCCTGGGTATTGTCCAGCTCGTGCCGTCCCGGCACCCCGCCCGTATGGAAGTGCGCGATGTATTGGATGTTCTGCCGGATGGTGCGAATGATATCGCCTTCCATGATCTGCATGTGGTAGATGTCATAGAGCAGCTTCACCCGCGGGGAATTCACGCGCTGCATCAGCGCGACGCCCCACGCCGTGTGATCGCACTGGTAATCATGGTGGTCGATCTTGCTGTTCAGCAATTCCACGCAGATGGTCACGCCTTTGTCTTCGGCCAAGGCCTTCACCCGGTTCAGGCCGATGGCGCAATTCTCCAGGCCTACTGCGTCGGCCTGGCCGCGCCGGAGGCCGGAGAACGTGATTACGTTGGGCACTTTCGCGGCCGCCGCGCGGTTGATGTTTTCTTCCATCTCGCGCACCAGGCGGTCATGATTCTCCGTCCGGTTGAAGCCGTCGGCGATGGTGCCCGCGCCCGGAGTCATGGCCGGCACCAGGCCGTATTTCTGCACGGTGGGCCACTCTTTGTAATCGATCAGGTCGATGCCTCGCAGCCCCATACGGGCACCTTCGCGCGCCAGATCATCGAGGCTCATCTTGCCATAGCACCAGCGCGCCGCCGATTGTTTCAAACGGCCCTTCAACGGGGACGACTGGGCGCTCAAAGAGGGCAGCGCAACCGCCGCGCCCGCCAATTCGATAACAGTTCTGCGAGTCATAGCTGAGAAATAACATACACCCGCGCGCCAGTCTTCTGCGTTGCGCCAACCAGGCTAATTCAACCGGGCACCAGGAAGCGCCGTTCAATCAAGCGCCTCGCGACCGCCAGGCAATCGCTCAGCACTGTCCGTCTATCCGCCGGAACGCTTGGGGCGAAAGACGCGATAACGTCGGCGAAACTTTGACGGCCGTTCAGCCGGACTAAAAGGTCGGCTACCAAGCGATCGATGCGGATAGAACCCATCAGCCCACTGGTTAGACGCAGGGTCAGGCCGGTTCGCTCCCAGCGGCCACCGGCCATCTGCGATTGTTCTTCAAGCCGGGCTTCCGGCGCGAGACGTAGATGAGCGGCTAACAGGTCTGAGTCGGCAGCACTCGATCGCATAAAATCGGTACAAGCGAATAAACTCAAGACGGAGTCTCCAAATGCCTGGCTCGCGCCTGGCGGCATTTCCTCGATGCGAAACCAATTGGAGGCGCTACGCCGGCGTAACGCCATTACTCCCCCGTGGATCCGCTCGACGCCACTTTGCGCATAATGGTCCAGCCACCGCGCCAAAGTCTCGGCATCCGCGACACCGGCGGGTCCCTGCTCGATGCGTTCGCGCGCGTATGCGTATGCAGGCCGCATGTAACTGTGCAGGACCAAGACATCACAGCCGATGCCCGACACCCATTCCTGCAAACGTTCCTGCCACGCCTGGTCACGCACTTCAACCCATTCCAGGGTCATTTGGGCCCAACCGCCTTCGTTGAGATGCATCGCCGCGTCTTGCACCGTGCGGCGGCAGTAGCCATCCAGATTCATCCGGTTTTCGCAGTAGAGCCGGTCGCAGGAGGGCGTGACGAAGAAAGGCAGATTCGCCAGAATCAGATCGAACCTGCGATTCTCGACCGGCGCGAAAGTGTCCCCGGTAAGGCACTCGACATTCTCGACGCCATTGAGCCAGGCATTGAAACGAGTGAATTCCTGGGCCCGCGGATTTAAATCAGTGGCGGCCACGTCCCGGCAATGTTGCGCCGCCAGAATGGCCTGTATGCCGCAGCCGGCGCCCAGATCAAGCGCCGCGCCGGCCGGCCTGCGAATGGTGAAACGATCCTGCAGTTGGGATGTAGGATTTGGCCAGATGACAACGTCGCTCGCATGCGACTGCCAGCGCGTGGCGTTGTCCGAGGCGAACAAGAATCGGTCTTGGGGAGTGAGCATGATCGTGGGCGCCCACTCACCACCGCTGTGAATCAGCATGCCGGTCTCAAGCAGGAGTGCCAGGATCTCCGGGGGAATCAGCCTCTCCACGGCCTCCCTGCCGGCCGGCTCACCCAAATAGAACCAGGCCAACAGCAGGTTCGCGGTGCTAGGCTCCCGCTCAGATTCAAACAATCGCGGCACAGGACCTGCGCGCCGCACCTTAAGGTCGCGTAAAACGGGGTCCCGCAGGATCAACTCCGGACCGTATGCGGCCTGCGAAAAAAAGTCGCGCAACATTCGCGCGTCGGAACGGGCGAGAGATTTGAGCATGTACGTTGTCCCCCCTGCTTCTTCAAAAGAAGGTTCTGGCGGCCGCCGCGCACCCGGTGATCACAGGATTGCGCCGGCCGCCTGATTAGAACTTCGTCTGCGCGGCGAAGTCCGCGGTCAACTGACTGAGGTCGTATCCCTTGGGTGTCGCCGCATCCAGAGATCCGTCGTCCTTTTCCGCCTTATAAGCAACTTCTACGGCCTGAAAGGCAATCGACAGAGACTCGTTAGGAGTCTCGCTGGCTCCCGAGAGTTGGACGTTCGTGATCAGCGCATCTTTGAGGTAGATTCTGAAGTAGTCTTCCTGTTTATCGCCTGTGGGTTTGTCGTAAACGAGATAGACCTCCTTCAGGATGTTGCCGGTGGCGCAATGATCGATCAAAAGCGGTGTGGTGCTGTCGAGGACCTTCATGATGGACAGGTCGGTGAAAGATACGCGCCCCACCTTGGCTTCCTTGCCGGATGCTCCGGCTCCGTATGTCTTGGTTTGCGAAAGCCCCCACGTAAACGAGAGGACGTCGATATGGTTTGCTTTGCTGGTGCTGGGACCTTCGATCCCATCGATGTATAGATATGCGTTAACCACGTGAAATGCTCCTTTTTTGTTTTGAAATTGAACCGGGTCAACGGTTCAAACTCTTTGTTGCAGCGGCTCAGTGGATTCCGAGCGGCTATGTCGAACTGCTGCTGGATGATGCGGAACTGGATGCGGCCGCCGCCGCGGCAGCCGCGGCCGCTTCTTTTCTTACCTTGGCCTCGGCTCTCTTGGCCGCCCGTCTGGCGTCCTTCTCGGCCTGCACGATTGCTCCCGCTGCGCGTTTTTGAGTGATCTGGGCCAACCGTTTCTGTCTAACCGCGGCGAGTTGCGCCTTCGTCTGAGCCACTCTGCGAATGGCGCCCGCGAGGAGGGTATCCTTCCCGACCGCGACTCCAAGCTCCGCACTCACCTGTATTGCCAGTTTGGTGATGGCAGACATATTCCCGCCCTGGTTGCCGGAACACCGGGGACACTGAGGGCGCAACGCGAACTTGGTTGGAAGATCCACGCCAAGTTTTTCGCAGAGCACCGGAAAATATGCCGTGCAAAACTCGCGTGGAACAATGTGGTCCGCGATATAGCGGCGCGATGGCACCCTGTGATTCTTGTTGCTATGGCATCCCAGCGTGGTGCCCAGCTTCTGGATGTATGCTCCTTCGTTGACCGTTACTTTGTCCCCCGAGGAGGATATACAATTCGTGTAAGGCACGGGCGCCTTGTCATCGCCGTGAATTAGACGGTAAATCCGCTCTTTTTCGCCGGCGTCTTTAAGTTTATCGGCGATGCCTTTGGCATCCAGCCCGTTCAACGTATGTACCAGCGTCGCCTGCTCATTTGAACATTCATAACATTGAGGAAAGAGATAGATGCTATCCCGTTTCTCATAACGGTCATCGTTTTTCATGAGCGCTTCGAGCGCGAACTTCTCCAGGTTCGTTGGATAGCTGTGGTCGCCAATCCAGGGTTGATCCGGATCTGTTTCAATATGCGAACCGCAGGTGTGACAGCCGGTCCTTTGGCCGATGTTGTTGACCGTCTCGACCTGAGCCGCCGTGGCGAATTTCGGGTAGCTGTCCTTGAGGATGACTTCGTCGCCGTCCGTCACGGTGTTCAGCGATTGATTCCGGTCAAGTTCGTCCTCGATCAGGTCCTTTAGTTTTTGCGCCGTGGGCGACAGCTCTTTATCGCCAGATGCCGAAACCGACGCTAAACTGGAGGCAATTGCGGCCATCAGAACGCCTCCCTTCCCGAACCAAAACGGTTATTTCGTTTTTGCCATCTCTCGGAATTCATCGAGTTCTCCTTCGCCCTGCCGTATTTTTGAACCTCACCGTGATACGCGCAATCCCGGACGGAAAACTGGCACGCCGGGGAACGGCCGATCACGCCTCTGGCGGCCGTTTCGCCGGAGCCTTAACGGGCTTCCGTGGGTAGCGTATAATTGCTGATTCAGGGCCGCATCCTCCGGTGAAGCCATCCGAGGGGCCGGAGCGTACTCGCGCCAATTGTCTCGAAAGGAAGATTTTGGCTGAATCCACTCCGAGCGATGTGACTCGCTTGCTGAATGCGTGGAGCGATGGCAACAAAGGCGCCCTGGATCAACTGCTGCCGCTCGTCTACCAGGAGTTGCGCCGTCTCGCCCGCAACCACATGCGCCGCGAGCGGGCCGGCCACCCGCTCCAGACCACCGCACTGGTCAATGAAGCATATATTCGCCTGATCGACCAGCGCCAGGTTAAATGGCAAAATCGATCGCATTTTTTCGCCATCGCGGCCCAGGCGATGCGGCGAATTCTGGTTAGCATGGCGCGCGCGCGGTTTGCGGCCCGCCGCGGGGGCATGGATCAACCCGTTTCGCTGGATGAGGCGGTGATATTCTCGCCGGACCGTTCCGCCCAACTGGTGGCGCTGGACGAGGCCTTGCAGTCCCTGGCGGTGCTGGATGCCCGCCAAAGCCGAGTGGTCGAACTGCGATTCTTCGGCGGCCTGAGTGTTGAGGAGACCGCGCATGTCCTCGGCGTGTCGGCTGAAACCGTCATGCGCGACTGGAAACGCGCCAAGGCTTGGCTCTATCGCGAACTGAGCGGGCCGGAAGTAAATTCCAAGGCAGTTCGCGCCCACGAAGGCTGAGCCGTCATGTCGCCGGAGCGTTACCAGCGGATCACTGCCCTGGTGGAATCCGCGCTTGAGCTTCCACCCGCCCGGCGTGACGAATTTCTCACCGCGGCCTGCGCGGACGATGAAGAGTTGCGCCGCCAATCGGCGGAGCTGTTGGCGGCCCGCGAACAGAGCGGCGATTTCCTGGCGTTGCCGGCGCTCAACTTCCTTGCTGAAGACGTGGCGCGCGATCTGGAATCGAGAGAACTCGCCGGCCGCCGGCTTGGCCGTTACCGGGTGGTGCGGCAGATCGGCAAGGGTGGTATGGGCGAAGTGTGGCTGGCTACAGACTCCCAACTGGGCCGCGACGTCGCCCTCAAGCTGCTCGCGCCGGAATCGATTCTCGAACCGTCGCAAACGCGGCGCTTCCAACGCGAGGCGCAGGCGGCCTCCGCGCTCAATCACCCCAACATCGTTACGATTTACGAAATCGGCGGCGACAACGGTGTCAGCTTCATTGCGCAGGAGTACGTGCTCGGTGAGACACTGCGCCAGCGGCTGGCAGCAGGACCGGTGAAATTAGCCGCCATATTGGATATCGGCGTTCAGATCACCGCCGCGCTGGCAGCCGCGCACGACGCCGGAATCGTGCATCGCGATATCAAGCCGGAGAACGTCATGCTACGGCCGGATGGCCTGGTTAAAGTGCTCGACTTCGGACTCGCCCGCTGGGTAAATACCGCTCCGGCAAGCCGGATTTCCGCAGGATTGGCCGCGACCGCGCCCGGCCTGGTGGTGGGCACGGTAAACTACATGTCGCCCGAACAAGTGCGCGGAATCGAGGTGACCGCCGCCACCGACATATTCAGCCTGGGCGTAATGTTGTATGAAATGATCGCGGGCGCCACGCCATTCGCCGGACCGACCGCGGCGGATGTGATGGCGGCCGTGCTGCAACAGGAGCCAAAACCGCTCCCACGTGAATCCACGCCCCACTGTGCGGAAATCGATAGAATCGTGCGCCGGTGCCTCGCCAAAGACCCGGCGGCTCGTTATTCATCCGCTAAGGATCTGCGGACCGATCTGATGCAATTGGCTGCAGCGATCGAAGCGGACAGGCGGACCGCCAGAACCGCGCGCGCGCTGCCAGTCCGGTGGGCGTTACTGGCTATCTCCGGCGCGCTTGTATTTCTGGCATTCGCCATGCTGATGTATCGTGTCCCGGGCAGCCGTCAAGCGTGGTCTCCCAATGCCATGCATCAAAGCCTGCTTACCGTGCGCAGTGGGCTGGCGGATGCCGCAATCTCCCCGGATGGCAAATTCGTGGCCTATGTCCTGAACGAGTCGGGCGGACAAAGTTTGTGGGTCCGCCAAGTGGCCGCGGCTCGCGACATCCGGATACTGGACCCCGAGCCCGGCGTACATCGCGGACTCACTTACTCGCCGGATGGAAATTTTCTCTACTATCTACGCGCCGATGACGGCGGCGGCGAGAATCTATACCGGGTGCCAGTCCTCGGCGGCTACGCCCGCCAGGTGTTGGCCGCCGTGAATAGCCCGATTGCCTTTGCCCCGAACGGCAATCGATTCGCTTTCCTTCGGCTGGACGTAGCGCGCCATGCAATGAACCTGATGGTTGCTGGAGCGGATGGGGTAGTGGAACGCCGAATTGCCACCCGGCACCGGCCCTCCAGTTACTCCCCATTCGGTTTGGCGTGGTCGCCGGACGGCCGCACTATTGCCTGTCTCGGCAATGCAGGCGGAGCGGACGCGGACAGTTTCAACTTACTGGGTATACGCGTGGCTGACGGCAAGGAGTCTCAGATTACTTCCCAGGGCTGGGCCGACGCGCATTCCCTCATCTGGCTGGCGGATGGCCGTGAGATTCTGGTGGCGGGTAAGAAGCGCCAGGAAGGCGTCGATCAGATCTGGGCGGCTTCCTCGACGAATGGCCGGATCCGAAGAATTACCAACGACCTTGATTCCTATTCCCGAATCAGTCTCACGGCAGACGGCAAATCCATGGCGGCGGTGCAGACTGCCGCGGCCGCGGATATCTGGGTTGCGCCCGCGGGCGATGCCGGGCGCGCGGTTCGCATCACATCCGGCAGCTTCCCCGCCCTCGATAGCATTGCCTGGACGCCGGACGGCAGGATCGTATTCGCCGCTACCGGCAGTGACTTTGAAAGCATCTGGATTACCAACGCGGACGGGAGTCCCCCGAGGCAACTCACTACCGGGCCCGGTTACGGCAACGAACTGACCGTCACTTCGGACGGCCGTTATATTCTCTATCAGTATCAGCGCAACATATGGCGCATCAATATCGACGGCAGCAATCGCATGCAACTGACGCACGGAGATCTCGATGTGCATCCGTCGTCTTCACCTTCCGGACCTTGGGTGGTTTACACGTCGTTTCAAGGTTGGTCGCCGGTGATCGGCGGCACACCGTTTCTTTGGAAGATCTCTGTCGAGGGTGGCGACGCCGTTCGCTTGATTTCGTCGCCGGCATCATTTCCCGAGATCTCGCCCGATGGCCGGTTGTTGTCCTGCATTTACTTCCTTGGGGATGACCCTCGATTCTCTGCCTCCCGCATCGCGATTCTGCCCGCGGCAGGCGGGCCACCCATCAAAACGCTGGAACGCCCCGCGGACGCGCATGCGGAAATTCATTGGGCGCCAACCAGCAGAGCTTTGGATTACGTGCGCAACATAGGCGGTGTAGACAGTATTTGGAGACAGAGACTGGATGGCGGAAAGCCGGTCCGGATCACCTCGTTCAAGGCCGATCGCCTTTCCAATTTTGCGTGGTCGCACGACGGCACCCGGTTAGCGGTCGTGCGCGGCAAGACAGTTAGTAACATCGTTCTAATAACAGGCTTTCAGTGAGGCATTTTTCCGAATCGCCGGAATCGCCACTCCCGCGGTTGACTGCATCTGGTCACGCACGATTTCGCCTGGCTGGGTAACCTACGGCGAGCGGCGGTATTGGGCGAGGGGCCGTGGTCCGGAGTAAGTCGCGGTGATTCCGGCCGGATAAGTCGCCGGACGGCATTCGCGGAGAATAAGTCAGCCCCGCTGGCTCGGGCCCCCAGGCGATTATCCGCCCAGTCCAGGCGATGCACCTTTTTGTGTGGCGGAGATCTGGCGCCGAGATCTCCGCCATTGGCGGTCTAATACACAGCGATAGATCCCAAGCTCTGCGACAGAGGGGGAATGCCATAGTCCCAGATTGCCTGGCAATAATTCTGGTTCCGATCGAAGAGGATGTAGTGCAACCCAGGAGCTGCCGGAGCCTTCATCGTCAGCGTCTTGGAGCCGTTCTTGACCTCTGCATAGAAACACGTTTGCGGCGTACTCACGTCCAATCCGAGCTGAATCGCGATCGGGCAGGCGCTGCCGCTGCACACAGCCGAGTAGTTGAATTCAACGGTAAACGTTGCGCCGGGACTGACGTGGGCCTGGTTGCTACCGCCGTTAATAGAAACCGAGTTGACAGTGGCTGAACCGTCCCGGTCGGCAGCCGCTGAACCCACCGTGGCGGATACCAGGGAGACCACGAAGTTCGCAATCGCCCCGGTGGATGTCGTCACCGACACGGGATAAGTCGCAGTCTGGTCGGTGTAAGCCGAAAACTGAACTTCCGTGTCACTCCAATATGTTACTGTTGCGGGGCCGGATCCCACGACCACCGTTCCCGTGGTGGTTCCGAATCCGGACCCATAGATGTTGACGAAACCCGGGCTCTGTACCTTGGTCCCGGTAATCGCCGGCGTGTTCTGCGCACGTAATCCGGCCGCGGCCAGGAATGTTAGGGCCAGCACAAAAATGCGGCCCCGTTGCAGGTTGCTGGTTAACGTTGTGTGCATTGTTTCCCTCAGAGCGAGCTGGGCTCGCGGTTTTAACGGTTGACATCGCCCGCCGGCCCCACTCGTATGGGACCGGAATCATGCCATAAGTGATGGACTTGGCATTCTTAGCCTCCGTGCGAGCCGGAGTACCCGGGAAAGAGAAGCAGTAGGGCCGCGTCTACCTCATAGATAGGGCTGCGGAAGTAAGTCGCAGTGATTCCGGCCGGATGGAAATCGCCGGAGATCCATCTCGGGAGAATCAGTCAGCGCGCCGGCGCCTGCCACCAGACAATCGTCCGTCCACGCGAGGCAGTGCGCCGCCAGGGCTTCGTATCCCGGCTCGGCGATACTCAGATGGGTCAGGTCCGGGAACAATGCGAAATCAGTACGTGCAGGCGAGGCGCAGTACCTTTGCCAAGTGCGTTGTTGGGTTTCCACGGGAACGCACCGATCCTTGCCGCAGGCCACCAGTAACAGAGGAGCACGCGCCGGGTTGCGAAAGTCAACCGCTGCGGCCGAAGTCAATAGCTGCCAGAAAATCCTCCGGCTTTCAGGGACCAAATGCATCTCGATTCCCTGGGCCTGGTGCACGGCCCATTCTCTGGCGTCCGGCTGAGGAGGATGGAGTATCCCCCGCCACGGCGAGGTAGCGCCGAAAAGCTTCCACAACTTTCTAATCGCCCGTGTGGGAGATCCGAACGCTGATACTCCTCGCGGCGGCACCGAACTGAGCACGATGCCGGCGGCCCCATAGCCTTGGTCGAGCAGGAGTTGGACGATAAGGCCGCCAAATGAGTGCCCGATAAGTACCGGGGGGTTCGATTGACTGCGGATAATTTCCTTGAAGTGTGCCACGATTTCCGGAATGCCAACCTCGGCCAGCCTGGGATCGGGATGCCTCAGTTGCTTGCTAACCTCACGGTCCTTAAAAGGCCACGCGGGCAGCAGCGTGCGATGACCCTTGTCCGCGAATAGCGGTGCAAAATACCGCCAGCACCGCGGTGTTACCCATGCGCCATGAATGAAAATGACGGTGGACATAGCCTTCATCCCTCCCTTACCTTTCTCGCCGGCCGCACCGGCGCGCGTCGGATCAGACAGTTCTCGGGGCGGCCGCCCAGGAGCGGCATAGGCGGTCGATGGCAGGCCCGTCTATTTGGGGTTGGAGCGCCGGAAAGTGCACTCGCAATTCCGAATGGCAACCATTGCAGCGTGCCAGCGAGCAGCCTTCGTTCGTGTGCCACGCCCGCATTTCATGTCGCGCACCGTGGCAGGGAAGGCTGCGATTCGTTGCAAGGCCGCGAGTTGGCTTGGAAGTTCTGTAGTCATACAAGAGCCTCCTTGTCCGCGGGTTTCCGGTTGTGAATCCCGTAGTTATTCGTACATTGCGTTCCTGACCAAACCCTGTTTTGTTTGACCAACTCTATTATTAAAAGCGAGAAATATAAGTCTAAAAAGGTAACAGTTTGGATAATTCTTTCACCGCACTTACCGAGCTGCGCCCTCTTTGCTACGCCCTCTTTCAGCCGCCGGCTGGGGAGGGTGGCGGTATGCGCCAGCCGGATCGCTTGTCACAATCGAGCCCCCCGGTTCCACGTACACTTAAGCGCCAGGTCTGAATAATGCCGGAACGGTTAGGGATATCTACGCCGACGTCAGTTACAACGAGCATGGGTCTTGCCGGGCTGGGCTGTGCGCCCAAGATCGACACTCTGCACCAGGCGCAGCAGCAGATCCGGAAAAAGCCGGCGACAACGGCCCAGGATTGGGCGGCGCATTTCTTGTTTGCCGATTATTTGTAGGTAGAAGAGGGCACCTGCCGCATCGCGGCTGCGAAACGCGGATCGCTACGCAGGAAGTCGAAGACCGGATCCCAACGCGCCGAGGACAAATTCGGCGAGCGCTCGGCCAAGGCATTCTCGATCCATGCGATGCTTCGCTGCCGATCGTTCGTGCGGGCGAAGGCGACGGCCAGGTCGTAAGAATCTACGTAATCCCGGCTGCGATCGCGCACCACCTGGTCGAGCATCGCCAGACCTTCGCGGCGGCGCCCGGCAGCCGCCAGGAATGAACCGAAGTCGGCTCGCCGGACTCCGAAATCCGAGGGCTTCGCAACGTGCAGTATCTCCGCTAAAGCTTCATCCGGCTTTCTCATAGCAAGGAAGGTGCGCGCGATGATCATATCGGCGACCGCGTTGCCCGGCTCGATGTGCAGGACCTGACGCGAAAGATCAATGGCGTCCTGATAACGGCGGGCATAATAGTAAAGTTCGGCGCGGATCATGGGCAGCGCTGTCGAGTAGGGGTTCAACGTTTCCGCCTCGCGCATCAGTTTCTCCGCACCGGCGAAATCTCCGAGCGAGAAACGCAGCGTGCCCAAGCGGACGTAGGCGCGATCGTAGCTGGGATCGAGCGCAATGGCGCGCGCATACTCGGCGGCGGCGTCCTGACAATCCCATTCGATACCTTTCAACAAACCGAGCGCGGCATGCGCTTCGGCCATGGTAGGGTCGAGCGCGATGGCTTTAGACGCGGCCGCCTCGCCCTCACGAACGGCGGCAGCAATGGGCATCTGGCCGTTGGCAGCGGTCAGCACGTACGCGTCGGCGATTCCCATGTAGGCCAGCGCATAGTTGGGATCCACGGCCAGCGCCTGGCGGAATAGCTCAATGGCCTGCTCCGCGCTTTCGCGAGTTCGCCGCGCCCAAAGATTACGGCCCTGCAAAAAGAGGTCGTGCGCTTTGGGATTCTCCGGCGGGCGCTTCAAAGCGGGAACCTGAATTGCCAACGCGCGGGAAGCTCCGGCTTCGATCTCCCGGTCTACGGCCAATGCCGCGATGCCTAAAGGGAAATGATCGGTCCACAGAATGGATCCATCGCCGCCGCGGATGAGCGAGGCGCGCACCTGCCGTCCGGCGGCGCCAGGCAGAATCGCACCGGTAAGCAGAACGTTCGCCCCGAGCCTCCGCGCTAACGCGGGATAATCGACCTCGCGATGCGGTGCGAGCCATTCGGCAGGCGGAGGCGCATGCAGCCGCAGTCCCGGCACTTGCGAGAGATCGCGCTCCAGATCTTCGGCGATGCCTACGCTCAAATAGCGCGTCTGGCCGCCGGGGTCGTCCAAGTCCTCAAACGGCAGCACCGCGAGCACGCGTGGACTCTGCGAGGCGGCCACCGGCCAGTGGCCCAGCACCCGCCATCCGGTTAGCAGCATCGCGCCGGCAAACAGAATTGTTGCGCCCAGCATCACACGGCGCGCCGCATTGGGCTGCGGGACTGCGGCGGCAACTGGCGGTTCTGCGGCCGGCTGAAGCGAACGAAAGACCGGCACGTAGACGCCCTTCGGAATCTCGATCAGCAGGGGGTCGTCTTTGCCGGCGTGCAGATAGTAGTGCGAAAGCTTCTCGCGCAGACGCCGTGCCTCGGTGCGGACGATCGAGTCAGTACGTGTGTCATAGTCGGCCGGGCGCTGGAACACCTCCACGCCGATGGTGGATTCCTTGATTTCCGATTGGCGCCCTGCAAGCGTTCGTTCGACGACGTGCGTCAGGAAGGCACCGGATCTCGGCGTGGCGGCGAACTCGGGGTCACGAAGGATACGGCCGAGCTCACCGCGGATGGCTTCCGTTGGGCACTCAGACGCAGACGAATCAGCAACGTTGCTACGGGCCGGGAGCATTCGACGGACCTGAGGAAAACGGATTTGACCCACTATAGCACGGCCTTGGGCTATGTCGAGGAACCAAGTTTATTTCAGAAGGTTAACTGAGGTGGCCACCCCCGAAAACTTTTGTTTCTACGTGGTCAGCGGATAAGATGGCGCAAAGACTATGTCGAACATGCGGAGCCGGGGCAGTTGTATGGCGCAGATCAAGGGACTCATGGGGCTGGCAGCGCTGTCGATCGCGCCTGCGTTTGCCAGCCCGATTACGGTGGACGTGAACTCCACCGATATGCCGTGGCTGTACAGTGACAGTTTGAACAGCGCGTATCAATACGGCACCTATGACGGAACCGATCCATTATCGGTGACTGCCGCCAGCGGCCTCAGCTTCACGCCCGGCGATATTCTGACAGTCACGTGGCAGAGCGGTTCGGCTTGCATGGGCTATGCCTTTTCCGAACCCATCTACTGCGGCACCGATGCCCTCGGCGACACCCAGTACATCGTCAACAACAGCCCGGGGACATCCGGCAAGGTGATGCCCAGCTATTACATGGATCCCGCGACTTATCCGATCTATCTTGGCGAGCTGGTTGGGGTGTTTGCCGATAGCGGCGGCGGCATTGTTGGTACCCCCTTCGCCATCGGCGACAGCTTGTCGTTCACCATCCCCCCGGGCGCCACGCAGTTGCTGCTGGGCGTCAACGACGATATCTACAGCGACAACCAAGGTTCCTACACGATGTCGATCAACGAGACAGGCGGAGGCTCGTCCGTGCCGGAACCGGCGACTTCGTATGAGATGCTCGCGGGCATTCTGTTGATCGGCGTGCCGCTCCTGCGCCGCCGGAAGACCTGCCGATAAAGACTTGCTGTCACAATTCGTTCGCGGCCGTCGTTTGAAGTAGTGTGGACGCGAGCGAAGAAATCCCTTTAAGTCTCCAGTCCAGTCTGGAGGACATTTTCCATCTCCAATACCCGCGCCTGGTGGGCATACTCTCCCGCGTTACGGGTGATCGTGCCCGCGCCGAGGAACTCGCGTCAGAAGTTTTCTGCCGGCTGTCGTCGCGGCCGTCGCTGTTCCGGCCAAATCATAACCTGGAAGGCTGGTTGTATCGCACCGCCGTGAATTTGGGCCTGGACGCGCTCCGCGTCGAGGCGCGTCGGCGGCGCAACGAGCAGGCTGCCGGAACCGAAGCTGCGCGCGGCTCCAGCGCCGATAATCCACTGGCGGACATGCTGCGCTCGGAACGGAGGATGCGCGTGCAGGCGGTCCTGGCCGCGCTGAAGCCGCTACGGGCCCGTCTGTTGCTACTGCGTCATGCGGGGCTATCGTACGGCGAATTAGCGGATGCGCTCGGCATCCAGCGCGCGTCGGTGGGCACGCTGCTCGCACGCGCCGCGGCGGATTTTGAAAAACGATATCGCTCGTGGTATGGAGGCGAGCTATGAAGTGCCTGGATGAAGGTACGCTGCAGGCGTATCTGGATCATGAGCTTTCGGAAGTCGAGACGGGCGACGCGGGCGGGCACGTCACGAGTTGCGCGGATTGCCGTGCACGGCTGGCCGCGCTCGAAGCGTCTACCGCGCGGGTCCGCGCGCTGCTGGATCTGTGCCCGCTCGATATGCCTTTGCGGCGCAGGGATCCCTTGCCGGCCGTTCTGAAATGGAGTTGGAGCGTGGCGGCGCTGGTGGTGCTGTTCTTTGTGGGAGCCGGTAGAATCGAGACGCCGCGTCCTCCGGTGGCAGTTGCCAAGGCCGTCTCGCCCGCTCCCGCGCAAAGGGTCGCCCGCGCGGCGCCGCGGCATGCGCCAAGGCTGCAACCCGCGGCCAATGAGTTCATCCCGCTCGACGACGCCGATCCCATACAGATGGGAATGGTGATCCGCGTGATGCTGCCGGTCACCGGCGTGGCGGCGAATGACGATGTGACGGAGATCCCCGCCGATGTGGTGATCGGGGAAGACGGGCGCGCGCGCGCCATCAGATTCGTTTACTAGAAAAGGAGACTAGACGTGAAGCAGATCAGCATCATTATCGCGGCAGGCGCCCTGGTGTGCGGCGCCGCTTTTGCCCAGAACGATTCCGGAGTGGCGGAGAAGCTCCGCGCTGAAGCGGTGGCAGGCGGCGGACTGGGCCCGATCACGGTGGCCAGATTCGGTATGATCGGGCCGACTGTGAAGGGTGCGCCATACTCGGCGGACGGCGTTACGGAAAGCACGCAAACTCTCGGCGACGGCACGCACATCAGCCGCCAGGAGACGTACAAGATCTATCGCGATGGCGAGGGCCGCGTGCGCCGGGAGAGCGGCGATCAGGTGTGGATTTCGGATCCGGTGGCGAACGTCAGCTACGTTCTCGACACGAAGCATCAGACGGCGCGCAAGTTGGGCTTGGCGCGGACGATTGCGTCCGGGAAAATGGCGCTGGATCAGGCCAATAAGGTCAAGGCCGAACAAATGGCGGGCGGCCCGATCTGGTTCAGCACCAGCGGGAATAGCGTGAGGATGGTGACCGGCGGTAAGATGGGCGCCGTCGGCGGAGAGATCGCGGCGCCGAAGGTCGAGCAATTGGGAAAGCAGGAGATGGAAGGCGTGGAAGTGGAAGGCACGCGTACGACCACCGTAATTCCGCAGGGGCAGATTGGAAACGACCGGCCGCTCCAAATCGTGCATGAGCGCTGGGAGTCGCCCGAATTGCAGGTGACCATCATGTCGAAGCATACCGATCCGATGGCGGGGGACTTCACCGAGCGGCTGACCAACGTGTTGCGTGGTGAGCCGGATCCGGCGCTGTTCCAGGTGCCGGCCGGATACACGGTGGAATCGGTGGAATCGGATCAACGGTAGTAGCGATCAATCGAACTCGCGGCGGGGTGGGATCTGGTCCGGTCCCACCCGGCCCGCGACGATTTCCGCGCGATGGTAATTCTCGCCCTTCATCGCGCCACCTGCCATCCGGCGCAGCATCGCGATTTGTCCCACATGCGTGAGCGCGTCGGCCACCGGACCTTGAAACAACTTCTCCGCGGTTTCATGTAGCGGCTCTCCCGACGCCAGGTAAGCATCGAATTGTTCGAGAGTGGCGAAGAAGCGCGCGGCCTCGTCATCCCACGGAAGCGGTTTGGAGTTGAACCACTCCTCCTTGCCGCGCACCACGGAAAGCGCCCAGGCCATCAGATCGCCGATATGCGCCAGGATCTGGGCCGGCGTGCGCGTGGTTTCCGCGGCACGGTAGGAGGCGAATCCGGCAGGCGCGCCGCGCACGGCTTTGCCGCCGCGGTAGGCTAATGTTGCAAGCGTATGACGCAGCAGATCAAGCTTCGGATCGGAGGGCATCCCGGATATTATGGCACGCGTGCCGCGAGCGCGTTCGCCAGCGCGAGAGGATCGTGCCCTTCGGCGACGTTGGCGTAGCCTACGATGTAGCGGCCTTTGTGCAGAAAGCAGAGGCGGCCGAGGTAGCGGTCGTTCAGTACCAAGGGATCGCCCGTCGCTGCGAACCGCGCGCGCAGCTTATCCATCACGGCGGCGGCGGCATCTGAGGATGGCTCCGCGACGATGAAGGCTTTGCCAAAGTCGTACTCGGCCACGTAGCCGCGCGCGAGCAAACGAATTCCCAACACGCTTTCGGCGATGAGCCGCGCGGATTTCTGGCCTTCGGGCGGAAACCAGGCGAGCGTCTCGGGTACAGCGGTGCTGCCCGGAATCTTCTTTTCGAGGGCGGTGGCGAAGGCCAGCAATTCCGGGCCGTGCTCTTTATCGGCTGCTAACTCGGCGTAGTAGCGATCCTTGACGAAGATGACACGGCGCGGCGTGGCCTGTCCGCCGGCGCCAAGCTTCTCCCCGGGCAGGCGCGGATCGCGATTCGCCGAGAACATGCCGTAAGCCGAGTCGCCGTCCGGAAACTCGGAAACATCGATCAGGATGGAATCGTCCCCGCGCACGCAGGTGACCCCATGCATGGCCTGGAAGCCGTAGAGCAGATAGCCCTCCGAGTTGCCATCCATGTACTCATACAGGCTCGAAGCGTCGTAGCTGCGGGCCGCGCCCTGCTGGGTCCAGCCCGTTACCAGATCGCATGAGGGAACCTGTGCGGCACAGACCACGGCCGCCGCCAATCCTGCAAACAGCAGCTTCACGCGAACAGTTCCTGCGCGCGCGTGAGCCGTTCGCTGACGCGCACGCCATGCGGGCACTCTACCGTGCAGGTGGTGCACGAACCGCAACGCACCTGCGCTACCTCCGCCGGCAATTCAAGAAATCGCTCCCGGCCAAGCGAAAACTGACCGTATCCGTCCGCGTAGGTAAGGTAGCGCAGGAGATCGGCGACCGGCAGGCCCTTGGCGCAGGTCCCATCGCAGGCGCCGCACATGCGGCAATAGAGCGGTGCGATGTATTCCAGCCTGCGCGCCAGCAGGTCCTCATCGGACTTGCCGAAGCCGCCGGTCATAGCTTTAAGATTTTCATCGAGCTGATCCATATCGGTCATGCTCGGAATGGTGGTGCTTACATCCGAATTCTTCAGCACCCAGCGCAGCGCCGCCAGTAGCGCGCCTTCCTTCTGGAACGTGGTGTAGAGCTTGTCGCCGGGTTTGGCGAGACGCATTCCGCCGGCCATCACTTTCATGGCTACGACGCCTTTGCCCGCCGCACGCGCCGCCGCGATCACCGGGTCGAGCGTGTGCCCCATGCTGAAGTTGTAAGCCGTCAGGATCACGTCGATGTGCGGATTGGCGGTCAGTGCCGGAATCAACTCCGCCTGTCCGCTATGCGTGCTGACCCCCGCGAAACGAATCTTGCCGGCTTGCTTGGCGGTCTGCTGCGCGTCGATTAACTCGTCGGTGACGTCCGACGGTTTCGTTTTGGCGTGCAGATACCAGATGTCCAGATGATCCGTGCCGAGCTCCCGCAGGCTGGTGTCCAGATCGGCGAGTGCGGTTTCTTTTGTTTTCGATGGCGTCTTGCTCGATAGCGTAATATGCTCGCGCCTGCCCTTGAGCGCGGCGCCCACCATGCGCTCGTTGTTGCCGCTCTGATAGACGCGGGCGGTATCGAAGTACGTGATGCCGATATCGGCGGCGCGCTCGATCACGCTGGCGTCGGAGGTGATCATGCAGCCGAAGCCCACGCTGGTGACTTTGAGTCCGGTCTTGCCCAACGTGCGATAGTTCAGCTCGGGCGAAGCCGGTTTGGGCAGGGGCGCGGGGCGTTTCTGATCGTCCGCGGTCGGGCGGGCGGCGGACGCCGCGACAGGCACGGCCAGTCCACTGAGCAGGAAATTGCGGCGAGATGACTCCGGCATGGATCTTCTCCTTATCAGGTGCTAAAATCTTATTCTAAACCGGAGCCACTCTAATGCCAACTGATTTTTCCCGACGTATGTTTCTGGGCGGATCTGGCGCGCTGCTGGCCCAGAGCTTGTTCGCCAAGTCCCAAACCAAAACCGCCGCGGCCAAAACGCCCGCATCCAACCCTGCGGTTGCGCTCATCAAAGGCGACGACCGGCGCAAGAATGTCCACGACGCGCTGGCGGCCATCGACGACCAGATCCGGCCGGCGCTGAAGCATAAGAAATACGTTCTAATTAAGCCGAATAACGTTTCCACGGTGAATCAGTTGGCGGCTACTCATGCGGACACGCTCAACGGCATTCTGGATTATCTCGAGCCGCGATTTAAAGGTCCGGTGATTATTGCGGAATCCTCCGCGGGCGAAACCATGGAAGGCTTCGAGCATTTTCATTACGACCGCGTGGCCGCGGAACGGCGCGCGCAGCATGTGAGCCTGATCGACCTGAACACGGAAGCGCGCTATGTGACCATGCCGCTGGTGGATTACGACATCCATCCGGAGCCGGTGCGGCTGGCAGCGCGGCTGGTCGATCCGGAGGCGTTCATCATCTGCTCGGCGATGCTGAAGACGCACAATACCGTAGTGGCCACGCTTTCGGTGAAGAATATGGTGCTGGGCGCGCCGCTGCACTTCGCGCCGAAAGAGACGCCGCACTGGAACGACAAGCGCCGTTACCACGTGGGTCTGCGGCAGACGCACTACAACATGTTCCTGACCGCGCAAAAGCTGCGGCCTTTTTGGGGCGCCACGGTGATCGACGGCTTCGAAGGCATGGAGGGCAACGGCCCTTCGTCGGGAACGCCGGTGCCTTCGCGTGTGGCGATCGCTTCCACGGATTACATTGCCGCGGACCGCGTGGGCGTGGAAGCCATGGGCATCGATCCAAAATGGATCGGCTACTTGAATTTCTGCGGCCAATTCGGCCTGGGGCAATTCGACCTGAATAAGATCGAAGTGCGCGGCGAGACAGTGACATCGGTGCGGCGGAAATATCAACTGCACAAAGATATCGACCGCGAGTTGCAGTGGATGGGTCCGATGACGGACCTGCCGCCGCGGTTGGGATAGCTCGCCGTTCGGCACAGTCAGTCGTGCCGCAGAGCGACCGCGGGGTCGACCCGCGCAGCCCGGCGCGCGGGGATCCAGCAGGCTGCGGCGGCCACGGCCAGCAGGATCGCCGGTGCGGCTACAAAAGTCGCCGGATCGGTCGCGGTAACGCCGAACAATAATCCGGCGAGCAAACGTGTGACGGCAAAAGCGCCTGCGAGTCCGGCCGCGACGCCCACGCATGCAAGCGCTACGCCTTGGCGTAACACCAGAGCAGCCACATTTTCCGAGCGGGCGCCGAGCGCCATCCGCACGCCGATTTCGTGCGTGCGCTGCACTACAAAATAGTGCATCAATCCGTAGATTCCGCCACCCGAGAGCAAGAGCGCAATCAGCGAAAACAATCCCAGAAGCGAGGTTTGAAAACGGCGCGGCGCTGTCTCTTCGCCCATTTGCTGCTCAACGGTGGAGACCTTAAACTTCGCGACGCGCATATCCAGATTCTGGATGGCATCCTTCACCATGGGCGCGATAGCCGCGGGGTCCACAGACGTTCTCACGATGATGTCCAGCATGTCCTCAGGCTCCTGCGCGTTCGGCCGAAACACCTGCGGCACGGCTTCCTTTTCGAGGCCCTGGCGCCGCATGTTGCCCGTCACTCCTACCACGGTGAGCCACGGATGCTGGCTATGGCTGGAGAAGCGGAAGCGTTTACCGATCGGATCCTCGCCGGGCCAGTAAGCGCGCGCCATGGCGGCGTTGATGATGGCCACCGGAAGCGATCCCGCGCGGTCCTGATCCGTGAACAGGCGGCCCCTTTCAAGCGGAATGCCCGCGGTCTCGAAGTAGGCGCCCTCGATCAAGTCGTCGCAGGGGCCCGGCCGCTGCGGCGCGCGGCTTTCGATCTCGACCGCATCTTCGGGATCGGAGCGCAGAAATCCGCTGATGGCGCCGGCGGATCGCACCCCCGGGAGGCTCCGGGCGCGCAGGATCGCCTCACGAAAATATTGGGCATATTGTGCCGCTGTCCTGCCCACGTGCAGGTCGACGCGCATGATCAGCAGCTTGTCCGGCCGGAAACCCGGATTGACGCTCTCCAGCCGCAGAAAGCTGCGGATCATCAGGCCGGCGGCCGCCACCAGCACGAGGGCGATCGAGAATTCGCCAATCACGAGAAAGTTGCGGACGCGGCGATTGGCGGCGGTGCGCCACTGCCGGCTGCGCGCGGATGTGGTGCTGGTCTCGAGCGCGGGCCATAGGCCGGCGGCCAGGGTCGTGAGCAGGCAGAGCGCCAGTGCGAACAACAAGACCCGGAAGTCAACGCGGGCTTCTGCCAGGCGCGGGATCTCGCGCGGTCCGAAGGCGATCATGGCCTTGGTCGCCGCTATGCTGAGCGCCAATCCGAAGGGCGCCGCAGCCAGGGACAGCAGCAGGCTTTCGGTCAATAATTGTACGGCCACACGCGCGCGGCTCGCGCCTAACGCCCGGCGCACCGAGAATTCCCGTTCGCGTGCCGATCCGTTGGCGAACATCAGATTGGCAACGTTGATGCACGCGATCAACAGCATCAGAAAAACGGCCGCGGAAAGCACGGCCAGCGGCAACTGTGCGGCTGCGGTGGTCTGGGCGTAGAGCGGGACGACCCGGATCTCGGGCATGGCGCAGTCTTCCGGATGTTCGTTTGCGAGCTGCCGCGCAATCCCGCGCATTTCGGCTTGCGCCTCGGGCCATGTGGCGCCCGATCGCAGACGTCCCAGGGCAAACCAGGCAGAGTTCGATCGCGAACTGTTGCGGTCGCGCGCCGCCCAATACGGGTGCGCGGTCATCAACTCCCACACCTGCGTATCGGCGAAGGGGTATTGGAAAGACGCCGGCATCACCCCGATGATGCGGTGCGGACGGCGGTCCATCTGCAAATCGGCTCCCAGCGCCTGCGGCGAACCGCCGAAACGCGATTGCCACAACCGGTAGCTGAGCACCACGACCGGCTCGCCGCGCTTTTCTTCCGCCGTGGACAAGACCCGGCCCAGTATCGGATTGACGCAGAGCAGTGGAAAAAAGTTCGCCTGAACCCGCGCCGAACGCATCCGTTCCGGAGGGCCGCTGTTGTTTCCCAAAAGGAAGGTCTGCGGCCCAAATAGGGTCATATCGGCGAATGTCCGGGCGCGGCTCTTCCAGTCCGAGAAGTTGAGCAGCGACACATGGCCCTCGTGAAGCCCATGCGCCGCATCTTCCTGCCACAACATGGCCAAGCGGCCCGCGTCGCGATAGGGAAGGGGGCGCAGCAGCACGGCATCGACGACGCTGAACACGGCTGTGTTCGCGCCCAGGCCGACTGCGAGAATCGCAATCACGACCAGGCTGAACGCAGGCCGCCGCCATATTAAGCGAGCGGCCTGCCGGACATCGCGCGAAAGGTGATCCCAGAAAAGCCAGCGCCGCCGTTCATAGATTGCTTCCTCAACGGAGGTTACGTTGCCGAAGGAGCGGCGCGCCATCCCTTCGAAATCCGTGCCGCCGCGGCCGTGTTCCTGCAGTTCGTCGGCTTCGTGTGCGAGGTGCGATGCGATCTCGTCGGCGAGATCGCGCGGGGTCCGTCTTCTACGGCGGAAGGTCATTATGCCTTCGCTCCTTCCGGGCCGAGGATGCGCGCCATCGCCGCCGCGATTCTGCGCCACTGCCCGGCCTTCTGAGACAACTGCTTGCGGCCCTTCGCCGTGAGCGTATAGAACCGCGCACGGCGATTGTTCCGCGAAACGCCCCACTCCGCCTTCAACCATTGTTTTTCTTCGAGCCGTTCCAGGGCCAGGTAGAGCGAACCGTGGTCGACCAGGAAGACATCGCCGGATTCATGCTGGATGGAACGCGCGATTCCCTGTCCGTGCTGCGGGCCGAGAATCAGGGTTTGCAGGATGAGCAGGTCCAGCGTGCCTTGTAATAGCGCGGTGCGCTCGCGGTCGTTTCTTTGGGTAGGCATCCGACACGATTATCCGTCATGTTTGGGTCGGATGTCAACAGGAGCGGCCCCGTCCCGTTGGCGGCTTCCAAGTTACAGTAGAGTTTGGCCAACCTGCTGATTGTGGACGACGACGCCAACACGCTGGCGTCCCTCTCCCGCGCCTTCCGCCTGGCTGGGCACGAGGCCACGGTGTGCGACAACGCGGCGCGCGCTCTGGACCTGATCAAGAGCGAGCGCTTCGACCTGGTGCTTTCCGACGTGGTGATGCCCGGAAAAGACGGGCTGGCGCTGCTCGCAGAAGCGCGCGCGCAAGGCGCATCCGTGCCGGTGGTCATGATCTCGGGCCAAGCCAACATCGAGATGGCCGTGCGTGCCACGCGGCTCGGCGCGATCGATTTTCTCGAAAAGCCGCTCTCCACCGAGAAGCTGCTGTTGACCATCGACAATGTACTGCGCCTGAAGCGCCTGGAGGCCGAAAACCGCCAGTTGCGCCAGCAGGTGGGCAGCCACGAGATCGTGCACGTGGGCGAGCGAATGCGCCGCGTGATGGCGCAGGTGGACCGCGTGGCGGCGAGCGAGTCGCGGGTGTGCATTCTGGGCGAGACCGGCACGGGCAAGGAGTTGATCGCCCGCGCGCTGCACGAGCGCAGCCCGCGCCGCGACGGTCCGTTTGTCACGTTGAACTGCGCGGCGGTCCCGGGCGAGCTGATCGAGTCCGAGCTTTTCGGCCACGAGAAAGGATCGTTCACCGGCGCGGTGTCGCGCCATCTGGGTAAGTTCGAACAAGCCCACCGCGGCACGTTATTTCTCGACGAGATCGGCGACATGCCCGCCGTGATGCAAGCCAAGCTGCTGCGCGTGCTCGAAGAGAAGCAGGTGGAGCGCATCGGCGGCGACCGTTCGATTCCGGTGGACGTGCGGGTGGTGGTGGCCACGCACCGCAACCTGGAGGAGATGGTGGAGCGCGGTGCATTTCGCCAGGATCTCTATCATCGCATCTACGTTTTTCCGCTGGAATTGCCTCCCTTGCGCCAGCGTCTCGAAGACATTCCCGTGCTGGTGGATCACTTCGCGCAGCAGGTTTCGGCGATCAACGGGTGGAAGCCGAAGCCGGTCACGCCGGAAGTCATCGATACGCTGCGGGAGTATCCCTGGCCGGGCAATGTGCGCGAGCTGCGCAACGTGGTCGAACGGCTGCTACTGTTGGCTGCGGATCGCGTGGATGGAGACGCGGTCCGGTTGGCCCTCCCGCATACCGCCGCTGCCGGGACTGCGGCGCCACTCGGCAATGGGACGCTCGCGGCGCGCACCGAGACCTTCGAACGCGACGTGATCCTCGCCGAGCTGAAGCAGCATCAGCGCATGACCGATACTGCGAAGGCACTAGGCCTCGAGCGCAGCCACCTTTACAAGAAGTGCCAGCAATTGGGCATTGATCTGCGCGCGTTGCGCTCCGGCGGCGGGGCCTGATTCGGTAGGGCCGCGCAAACTTGTACAATCGTTACGGAAGCTAATCTTGGCCGGTGCTGGGCGCGGGCTTCAAACCCGTTGTGCGGTACTTGAGTATTGCGCGTGGGTTCGACTCCCACTAGCTTCCGCCACGTAACCGTAAAAGCGGCCACGTGAGTACCGCCATTGCTGAAGCCGCTTGCATCCTGTATCATCCCAGGACCGTGGCTTTCAACACTCTTATCCCCGCTCCCGTCATTGCCCGCCGGACAGCCAGCGTTCCAGACGGTTCGCATACGTCCGGCTGGAGCGGTGTTCCGAGCATCGGAAAGCCGCACGACGAATTCGCGATTCTCGATCGAGCGCAGCTCCACGATACTCGCTGACTGCACGATTCGGGAACGATGGATGCGAAGAAAATTTGCCGGATTGAGCCTTCGTTCCAGCGAAGCCATAGCTTCACGCAGCAGGTAAGCGCGGCCGTGCGCGTAGGAGTTCCGCATAATCCCCGGCCGCTCCAATCCATGCCACATCGTCAACTTGAACAATCTGTATGCGCGGCCCGGTTTGCACCGTGAAACGGGAGATAAATCTTTCTTGTGTCTGATCGAGCATCCGCAGAACGCGTTCAGCCATGCTGGCCTTCAACGACGAATCGAGGAGCTTGCGGGCCCGGCCAATCGCGGCGGCAAAGCGCTCGTCGTCCACCGGCTTCAGAAGGTAATCCAACGCGTGCACCCCGAATGCGCGCAACGCGTGCTGTTCATACGCAGTCAAAAAGACTATGTTGGGGAGCTTCTCTTTCGGCACCGTGCGCAAAACCTCGAAGCCATCCATTCCCGGCATCTGCACATCCAGGAAGACCAAGTCGGGCGTAAGCCCGAGTATTTTCTCGACCGCGGATATGCCATCGCCGCATTGTCCGACGATCTCGAGATCCTTGAACTTTCTCACCCGCGCGGATCTGGTCGGGCAAGCAAGGTGCAAGACTGCCCCAGGCAATCCTTAACGAGCAAGACCAGGTCTCCAGGTGACCATTTGACTGGCCGATGCAGGACAGGCCCGCCGGGGGAGGTTTTCGAGGGGAGAACCGCCGGACGTTTGGACCCGCATGCAGGAGGGTCGGCGTGGGAACCGGATTCAGTCAGCCCCCGATAATGAAACGCGTCGGCGGCAGCGCGCCCGCTATTTTTGCCAGAGCCCCCACTTCGGCGATCAAGTCCGGGACCGGCAGCGGTTCGCTGGGCGAGTAAGGACGTGACAGCCAGTCGAGTTCCCACTCTTCCAGGGCAGGTTCAACCCCCGCCGAGAGACTGGAGAAAAAGACTTGCCATCGACGAAGATAATAATCCCGAATGAGTCCGCTATAAATGCGAGAGGCATAGTCCTGCAGCTCCTTCCAACCCCAGACAGTGATCAGCGTTCGGCCATTGCGATCATAGTATGCGGCCTCATCCGGACCGCGCGCCCAAAAACGAGCAGAGGCTACCCAGGTTTCCAGCCGGCGATCGGGACGTAGGTGGAGCAGGCCGTCAACGCGCGCGAGTAATTCGAACGCCTCCCGGGCCACAGCGTCGCGCACGTCGGCGCGGCCGGCTGTATGTTCGTGGCAGGCCAGGGCCAGGCGCTCATCCACGGCACCCCCTACGGCTTGTGCGACGAATTCAATGAGGTCGTTACGATAGAGCTGGGAAGAACGTAAGTCGCTGGCACACGACACAAACAGGCTCACGGCCCGGCGGAACAACGGGCCGGCATCGACGTACTGGGGCTTCGGATTCAGGCTAGGACGACATTGAAAGGCGTGTTTGGTCTTCCATGTGCCGGACCCGTAGGCGCTCTTCAGTAACAGCTTCCAGGCTTCTGCAATGGCCGGCGGGTATGCTCCATATCTGGCGCGGCAATAGCTCGGAATCCATCGGCCGAGATCGATTTTTTCCGGCGCCCAGCCGACATCGGTCATTAATTCGTAAACCACTTCGTTCGATTCGATGCCTTCCATGTCCAGTCCCCAACCAATCAGGTTGCCTTTTCGCGGATCGCTCGAAATATCGAAAGGCTTCGCGGCGATCAGGGGAAGATTGCCCTTGACGTTGTTATTACCGCCAAACGTATGAGCCATGCCGGCAATCCAGCGCTTGCCGAAAAAGCCGTGCAACCGTCTCCAGGAGTCCGGAGCATCGTGGTAGTCGAATCGATGCACCTCATCCATGTCGGACGCATAATCGATAATCAGCAAACCGTCGTCCGGCACCGCGGACAGGAACGCCGCGGCCGTTTCCAAGTTCCAGAACCTGGGATTGTTGGCAAACGCCCATCCTTGCATTACCCATTTGCCTTGCGGATCGGCGGTGTGGATGGCCTGGTAGATATTCCGCGCATACGTTTTTAGTTCTTCCTGGATTTGCGTGGCGCCGGCGGCCGGAATGGTCAACTCGTTGAAAGAATCAGCAAGATAGTACTCGCCCGTCTGGAACTCCCGCTTGTATTCGACGATGAAGCGCCGGCCCACCTCGACAAACAAGTCCCTCTCGTCGGGGTGCAACAGGAATGTCCTCGACTCGCGCGGGAACCCGGCCGTGGCTTCGCCGCCCCAGAGCATGGTGGAACAGCGCAATTTCGGATAGATGCGCAAAAATGCCCGCGGGACGTGCCCGGCAAATGCAGGCACGATGGGCGTCATGCCCAATTCCAGCATGCGGGTGAGAATTTGTTTTTGCAGATCTTTTTTCTGATCGATCCAGCCTTGAGGCAAAGGCCCCTCAAAGTTATTGATGTTCCCCATGCGATGCCAGGGAAGGTGCGCCGGCCCGGTGGTAAAGTGATTCCATTCGGCAGCAGTGACGCCGAATGACAGCCAGACCTTCTGCCAGATGACCTCTTGACCATCCAGCGCTAGCGGCATAGTCACGCCGTGTAGCGCCATCCAATCCAGTTCCCGTTCCCATCGCTCCCACGGCCAGAACGCGGCCGAATAACCGAAGGTACAGGGGTTGAGATACTGCACGAAAAGGTTGGGACACACCGCGCGGCGATGGGACAGGTCGGGCAGCCGATCGGGCAAGGCTATGCGCCGCCCGCCCCAGGTACTCATGCCGTAACCAGTCTCCCGCAGGTAGGCGTAGAACCCTCGCGCCAGGGCGACGCCACTGCTGCCCCTTATCGTTAACCTTCCGCCATCCGCCGAGAATTCATAGACCGGATGCCCGTTCTCTTCGGGAACCCGTTCCAGGCGAATATCCGCTGCGCGCGACCCCAGTATCCGCGTTAGCACGGAGCGTGCTGAGGTAATCGGGTCGTGCGGTCCTGCTGCGGATTGAGGTGGTCCGGCAGCTTGAACCATCGACGATACTGCGCTGAGGCCAGCACCGGACAGCTTAAGCATCCCGCGTCGGGTGTACATGCATGGGGACTTAAGTTTTGAATGGCAGACGCATGATCACATCAAAAATCCAGCCTCGCCCCAAGCTGGATATTGCGTGGGCCAATATTGGTCGTACCGGTGACCTTGCCAAAGCCGCCGTCGCCCAGGGTGGTGTCGGCTCCTCCGTACTGCGGGGTATTGGTCAAATTGTAGGCCTCGCCGCGTATTTGCAGACGCAGACCTTCCTTGAGCGTGAAGGATTTGTTGAGCCCGAGATCGAGCTGGCGATCGCCGCGCCTGCGCACCGCGCCCACGAAACGCGGTGCGTCGCCGATGGTATACGGCGCCGGATCAACCACCGCGGCGGTGTTGAACCAGTTGTTAGGGTTCTGGTTCACATTAGTCAGGGCGCTCATGGAAGTGATGTCGGGCCGCAGGACGGCGAAGCCATAAGTGCTTAGATCGTTCGGCGCGTAGAATTGGAGCGGCAAACCGCTGCCTACTCGTCCCACCGCGGCAAGCTGCCAGCCACCTATAATGGCGTCGGCGGCGCGATTCATGCTATTGCCGAATCTCCGCCCTTTGCCCACCGGCAGATCTACGATAGCGTTGGCTACGAAATCCTGCGGCAGATCGTGCGCGCTTATGGAGCGATCCTCGGAGATGTTATAGGCATTGCGTAGGTTGTCGTTGATTTCCCAAGCCTGAGTTTCCGAAGTGTCATCCAAAGCTTTCGACCAGGCATAAGTGGCCATCAGTTGGACGCTGTTCGAGAACCGGTGGCTGAACTTCACTAGCAAGGCATTATAACTGGAACTGGCACCCGGCGTATCGCCCTCCAGGTTCACCGCTTGAAATTGAGGATAGGGCACCAGCAGCCGCCAGTACGGAATCGTGGGGCCCGATAGCGGGCCATTCGTAATGATGTTGTAAAAGGGATTCGCGACGTTATTATTGAGAGCGCTGCCGAGCGACAGGTAGCTCGGATCGAGCTGATTGATGTTGCGTGTGGCACCCATCAGCAACTTGCGGCCTTGCGTGCCGGTATAACCGACTTCCAGGACCGAACTCGGTGTCAACATGTATTGGAAATCGGCGCTATAGGTTTCCACGTAGGGAGTCGGATGCTCTCGCTGGAATGCGTTTACGGTTTGGCCAATATCCGTGAGCAGACCCTGTGAGCTGCCTAAGGGCTGATTGATACCCTGCGGGTAAGGGTTGCTGAGCGGGTTGAGCGGTATGATTCCGTTGCCGCCCACGGTGGAAACCCAGGTCGTGTTGGTCGAGAATCCGTCAGATGTTCCAAGGATCTGGGTGGCTGCCGCCGGAGAATCGAATATCGCGAAGCCCGAACGAAAGACCAGCTTATCGGTGATTTTGTATGCCAGAGAAACCCGCGGTGCAAAATTCGTATAGTCCGGATTCCACCAGCCGCGCTGGCTGGAACCGTCGAACTCGAGCCCTCCGACCAAGTTGAGGCCTGTCTGCGCGGCCAACGGACTGACGACCCCGGTGGAAAAATAGTTCAGCCTGTTATAACGTTCGGTCCGCGGCGTCTGGATTTCATAACGCAGACCGGCGGTGAATGTGAGGCGGCGCGTGGCTTTCCAGCTGTCCTGCACATACCAGGCGTAATATCGCTGCGCCAGAGCCAGGGCGGCATTGTACGGGGCATTGCCGCTGGCGCCAGCACCGAGAAGCAGCGAAGCCAACGAGTTTCCGGAATCGGTAGCGTTGGTGGAGGCGACCGGTCCGGACGTGAGCCCGCGGTCGAAGTTGAACATAGCAGACGTTTCGTCGAGCGAGTTCAGGAACTGAAGCTCAACCATAAAACCGAATTTGATGCTGTGAGAGCCCTTTTCCTTACTGACATTGACTTGGCCATTTTCACTCTCTCTGGCGGTAGAGGTGAATTCGGCGTTGCCCAACTGATCGTAGCCGCTCACGTTGAATTGAGGGAAGGTGTTGATGGCCCAGGCGTCCACCAAGGACGCGGGGAAGCCTACTAGGGTTCCGGAGTATTGCTGGCTGGCGGTGGTATCAATCTCGTGCCATCTGCCGGAACCAATCAGGACGTTGACTACCCAAGTGGGATCGGGGACATAGGTTTGCCCTAGGACAATTTCAAAGCGCGGGTCCTTCTCGCCTCCTGTGTTATCCGCTCCGTTCTTGAAATAGAGTGGGATCCCGTCCTCCTCCCAGCCCTTGGTCACGCGCCCGAAGAGGCTGTATTTTTCACTCTTTACCCAATCGATGCGGGAATCGAGCTTGTAGTAATTGGAGACTAGCTGGCCGGCGCCGGCGAAATTGTTCGCGTTGGTGATGGCGTCGCCAGCGGTATTCGGGTCCGGATAAAGATCCAAGGCCTTGGCGCCCACGGGATCGAAACGGTTGGAAGGGATGGTGTTATTCGGAAAGGGTGTGCGCACGTAGTTGCCATTCGATGCGGAAGTGGTCGAATTGGGATCGAAGATTACCGCCAACGAGCCATCGGAATTGTAGGTCTGGGAGAAGTTGCCGCCCCGCTGCAGGGAGGTGGGAACGCTCGAAATCTGGGTGGTAGGGCTGCCCTGTTTGAAAGCTTCAAAGGCGGAGAAGAAAAACAGCTTCTTGCTCTTCCAAATGGGACCACCTAAATTGGCGCCAAACTGGTTGCGATGGAAAGGCTGCCGCGGAATGCCAGAGAAATTCGCGGACCAGCTATTGGCATCCAGATCATTATTCCGCAGAAATTCGAAGGCGCTTCCATGAAACTGGTTGGTGCCGCTCTTGGTTACCAGGCTGACCACCCCGCCGTCTGTCCTTCCGTATTGTGCGTCATAAGCCTGACGGGTTACCTGCGTCTCCGCCACGGCATCCTGAGAGGGGACCGCGATGGCTCCGCCCCAGCCCGGGGAAACGATGGACACTCCATCCACGAGGATGGCGGCGGACTCATCGCGGCCTCCGTTTAGAGCAAAGCGGTTCGTGTTCTGGTCCGTCATGTACGGTTCCTGGCCTTGACGGACGGCTACCACTCCCGCCGTGTCATGCACGAAGAGCAACGGATTGCGCTCGATGGCGGGAAGTCCAACCATCTGCGATTCATTGAACATGACATTCTTGTTGGCGGTCTGCGTATCCAGCGCTTCCACGTTGGCGCTGACTTCCACCGACTGCGTAACATCTCCCAGAGTCAGATTGGCGTCTTGTTCGCCAGTCTGGCCGGGATCGAGCGTGATTTGTGATTTTACGAACTTTTTGAAGCCCGCTGCGGAAACCGTCAGTTCGTAGCTCCCCGGCGGTAATTGAGAGACTGTGTAACGGCCGGTCGCATCGGTCGTGGTCCGCCGGATTTCTCCCGTAGCTTCGTTCTTGACGACAACCTCGGCGTTCGAGATGAAGTTCCCGCTCGGATCCGCCACGGAGCCGGTGATGTTGGAGGTGAAGACCTGACAGAAAGCCGCCACCAGAAGTGTCATTGACAGCGCGATTGCGGCACAAATTCGGTAACGCATGCGAGCCTCCTCTAAGGGCAAAGACTTGGAAAACTGAGATGAGGCTAAACCGAATCCCCTCCGCCAACAAGGTCTTTTCACGTGTTTTTCACTGTGAAGAGCCTCGTATGTAGTTCAGTGTGAAGGATTCCCGGAGTGTTGCTGGAGTTCCTGCTGTCGCGTCATGGCACGTGAAGCCAGCTCGGTTTTGCCTAAGCGGCGATAGGCAACGGCCAGTTGATAATGCAGTGAACCGTCCTGGTCCAGGCTTTCGGCGCGTTCCAAATGTGGGACCGCGCCTGCGGCATCGCCCCTGCGCAGCAGGAGTTCCCCCAGCTTGGCCTGGGCCGGCAGGAGATTGGGGGCCAGCGCGACTGCCTGCTGCAGGTGAGGAGTCGCCTCTTCCGTTTTGCCCATGCTGAACAGCGCATCCCCCAGTTCGAATTGCCACTCGGGCTGTTCCGGATGGCCGGCAACGAGAGGGTTCAACAGCGCGATCGCCTCCTCGTACCTGCGATCGGTCCAAAGCTGCCGGGCTAACTGGCCACGAACCAGCGGATCGTTCGGGCTAAGCCGGGCGGCGAGGCGCAACTCTTCGATGGCTTCGGAGCGGTGCCCGAGTTCGGTATAAGCTCGCGCGAGCATTTGGTGCTGCTCCGCCGAAGGCGGGAGAGCGGCCAGTTCTGCGACGGACTCTCTGGCCATCTGAGAGTAGGCCCGGCATACCCAATACAGGCTGGCTGGATCGCGCAATTTGGCGGTTGCGGCGGCCACGGCGGACCAGTCTCCTTTGTAGAATGCACAGGGCAATGGCTCGACGTCACAATCGCCCACTTTGGGCTTTTCCGAAGGTCCGCGCGCAAGGGCGGCAAGCTCCGCGCGCATCCAGGGGGCCTGCGGCTGTTCGGCCAGGGCCCGGCGGTAGGAATCCTCTGCCTTAGCTGTATCTCCTGCTTCCGCCTCGGCAACCGCCGCGAGGCCATAGCGCAGGGAAGCCGAAGCAGGGCTTTTCGCGAGCGCCGCAAAAGCCCCGCGCGATAGCTCGAACTGGCTGAGCGCCAGGCCTTCCCACACTTTAGGCAACTCGGGATGCGCCGTCGAAAGTTGTCGAAATTCTTTCTGCGCGGAGTCGAACCGGCCGGCTTCGAGGAAAGCGCTCGCCAGTTCGAGGCGATTATCTAAGGTGGCAGGATCCAGCCTGACGGCGTCTTCGAGCGCCGGGATGGCTTTCCCCGGGTCACCCAGTTTCAAATAAGCGAGTCCCAGCAGAAACCAGTACTTGGGGTTGTTCTCCTGGCTGCCCCGAATGGATTCCAGCTCATTGGCCGCTTCGCGGTAACGTCCCCCGGAGTGCAATGCCAAGGCGAAATTGAAGCGGAGATTCGGCTGATCGGGCAGAGCGGCCACCATCTTTCGATAGATGACAATGGCTTGGTCGTAACGGTGGGCAAGCATCGCCTCCCTCGCGCGCCGGCCCTCTTCCTTCAGGTCCGACTGCCAGGCCCCCAGAAGAAGGCTGAGGGAGCATATCGCCGCCACCCTCGTGTATGACATACTCATGAGTATCGCAACCTCCGCGATAATGCGCATCACCCGTTGGATTCAGCCGCTGTTCTTTCCTTTGGCTCTGTTGGCCGCACCCCCGGTGATTCACTTCGACCTTCAACGTCTGCCCGTGATCCTGGAAAACCATCCGACCCAGCGCAAATACCTGCCCGAGACCATGGCCGGTGGCGTGGCCGCGTTTGATTACGACGGAGACGGGCGCATCGATCTGTTCTTCACCAACGGCGCCCCACTCTCTTCTTTGACCAAGCAAGCCGGTAGGGACGACAACCGCTTGTTTCACAACGAGGGAAACTTCCGGTTTCGAGACGTCACCCGCGAGTCAGGGCTGGCCGGAGAAGGATACTCGATCGGCGCGGCCGTGGCTGACTATGACAATGACGGCCGGCCGGATCTGTTCGTGGCCGGAGTGAACGGCGGACATCTGTATCACAACGATGGCCGGGGACATTTCACGGATGTGACCGTGCGCGCCGGAGTGGCAAGTCATGATTGGTCCGTGGCCGCGGCGTGGTTCGATTACGACCGCGATGGCCTGCCGGATTTGTTTGTGGTCAATTATGTGAAATGGTCGCGCGAGTCAAATCCTTTCTGCACGGAAACCGCCAGGGCGATTCCCGTTTATTGCCACCCCGACAAATTCGCGGGATTACCAAACCGGCTGTTCCACAATTTGGGAAACGGCAAGTTTGAAGATGTATCCGAGAAGAGCGGTATCGCTCGTTTCACCAGCAGAGGTATGAGTGCCTCCGTCATCGATTACGACGGCGATGGCTTTCCGGATAACTTTGTCACCAACGATACAGGGCCCAACTTTCTATTTCATAACCTGGGCAACGGTAGATTTGAAGAGGTAGCATTGAGTGCCGGCGTGGCCTTGCCGGATAACGGACGTGCGGTATCCGGCATGGGAACGGACGCGCGGGATTACGATAACGACGGCCGTCCGGACATCATTTTTTCAGCATTGACCGGAGAGACCTTTCCTCTTTTTCATAATCTCGGACGCGGGAGTTTCGAGGATGCTTCCTATTCCACCGGGCTCGCACCGCTCACCATCCGGCGGAGCGGTTGGGGAATCGTTTTCGCCGATCTGGACAACGACGGATGGAAAGATGTGGTTTCCGCCAACTCACACGTCACCGACAACATCGGCGTGTTCTCCGGCGATCGCTACGTCTTGCCGAACAGCATTTTCCGAAACCGGGGAAACGGAACGTTCGAGGATGTGTCAGCCACAGCGGGCGAGGCCTTTGGCGTGGCGCGCGCCCACCGCGGCCTGGTTGCCGCGGATCTCGACGGAGACGGCCGCCTCGACCTGGTGGTTACCGTCTTGGGTGACTCACCGGAGATTTGGCATAATACAACGCCGGGTGCCTACCATTGGATCGAATTTCGATTACACGGCCGGACCGGCAATCGGGATGCCTTGGGCGCGCAAATTCGCGTTGCGGGTCAAACCAACGTGCAGTCCAGCAGCTCCGGTTATGCTTCTTCGACGCTGGCGCCAGTCCATTTCGGGTTGGGAACTCTCGAAAAAATTCCGGAGGTTGAAATTGTCTGGCCGAATGGGCGTACACAAAAGTTGACTGACGTCGCGCCGGACCGGGTGGTCGATGTCCAGGAGCCATAGCCGCGCCTCCGCGGCGGGCAGCCGGAGGTATAATCGGTCTACGCAGTCCGGCTAGTCTGGCTCAATCGAGATCGGCAAAGCGGTTCAATACTTTAGGACAGGTACGGCTGGTGATGATTTATGTCGACCCCTGTGCGGCACCACCCGCCAGTTAATGACCCGCGGTGGGAACTTGTGGAACGTATTCTGGCTAGCCCCAGGTTCGCGCGTTCCGCGCGGCTTTCGGAGTTTCTCCGATTTATTTGCGAATGCGCACTCAAGGGGCGGGCGGACGAGATCTCTGAACAACTGATCGGCGTACAGGTTTTCAAAAGGCCCGCAAACTACAATCCCAACGACGACAGCATTGTCCGTTCCCACGCGCGGCTTCTGCGGCAGAGCCTCGATCAATATTTCGATCAACAGGGCCGGAACGAGGAATTGCGCATTCTCATTCCGAAGGGCCGCTACGTGCCGCTGTTCGAACATCACAGCGCGCCGGCGGCATCATCCGGTAGTCTGCTGCCTAAAGTAGGGCCTTCCGCGGTGGTACCGGGAACCGGTATATCCTGGCGAAAGTGGTTCAGAATCTCGCTAGGATCGGTCGCCGCCGTCGTGCTGGTCTTTGCCGTTTTCCGCTGGACCGGGTACGAAATAAATGTGCGGCCGGCATCGCACCGCTTTTGGCAAGACTTCTTTTCGGCCGGACGGAGGGTCTGGATCGTGCCGGCTGACAGTGCTCTTGCTCTTCTGGAAGACCTTACTCATGAGCCCGTTCATCTGACCGATTACCTAAATCGCAAATACCGGTTCGACCTCGCGGGACGCGCCGGCTGGAGCGAGACGCTCCTGTCGAGTATTGCCGTCCGCCAATACACCAGCATGGCGGATTTGAACCTGACGGTTAGATTGATCCGGCTTCACGAAGCGGGCTCGAGCCAGGTTCAGGTGCGCTACGCTCGCAATGTTCAACTCGCCGACCTGAAGGAAGGCAGTGCCATTCTTATCGGCGGCCCGCGCGCAAATCCTTGGGAGGAACTCTTCGAAGGAAAGATGAATTTTTATATCGACTTCGATGCGGCAACCACAATGAGCCGTGTTTGCAACCGATCCCCCAGGGCAGGTGAACAGACCAGCTACGGTGAGACGCAGGGCGAGGTTTCGGTGCGTGCCTACGGCCTGGTGGCATACCTTCCGGGCCTTACGCCCGCCACCCGGACACTGATCGTTGAGGGGACCACCGCGGTGGGGACTGAGTGTGCAGCCGACTTTCTGTTGGACGAAGCCCTGCTGAGCGCGTTTCTGAGGCAAATCGAGGCCGCCGGCAAAACCAGCCCGTACTTCCAGGTGCTTTTGCAGACATCGCCGGTCGGCGGCAACGCGCAGCAGCCCCAAGTCCTCGCGTACCGAATCTTGAGAAACTGAACGGCAGTTAAAGTTCTCGCCTCCTCTACTCCATGCCGGTTCACCCCGGCGCAACCAAGGCGCCAACTCGTCCGAGTGGTATGTTCGAGCAATGGTCAGGCTGTATTGGCTGTTACTGCTCGCCGCGGCAGCGTTCGCGTACAACCCGCCGATGGATACGGCAGGCCCTCTGACTCTACGCATTCACGAACCGGCATCCGGTTCCTACGGGGCCGGCGGACCGGTGGAGCTGACGCGTCCCGGCATGACGTTCACGGTGATGGTGTCGTTGCAGAATTCCGGTCCCGCTCCGCTGCGCGGCCATCTGCGGCTCACTGCGATTGACCAATGGGTTGTCGAGCCTGGCGGACAAAAAGAGTTCACCCTGGAGCCGCACGGCCGCCGCGACGATGAGTTCCGCGTAACGATAGCCGCGGGCGCCTACAATGCCCAATATCCGCTGCACGCTTACGCCGACGCCGAGGAGAACGGCCAGCGATTCAGCACGCACGCCGTGATGATTCTGCTTACCGATTTCCCGGACCCGCCGCACGCCGCTCCGGTTGAATGGAAGGTTGTGGAGGTCGGTGCGAATCGGGCCATGGGTTTGTGGCGGCTGCCCGTTCATCGCCAGGCGATCACCACCGAAACAGGTCCGCGTCCGGTTGAGAGCTTTGCGGTCACACCCGCGGTGGAATTCGGCGCGCGCATTCAAGGCCGCGACGCGATCGCCATGCGCCTGGGTCCGCGGCTGCCGTCCCGGCAAGAAACCGTCACAGGCGCAGCGGTCGAATACTGGCTGAAGCTGCCGCCGGCCGGCCCGATCAGCCTGGCATTCGCCAACAGGGTGGAGGGCGATGGGACGAAGGCTACGTTCCTGGTTCGAGCGGATGACTCGGAAATTTGGCAGCAGTCGTTGACTCCTCAGCCGTGGCGGGACACCCACGTGGACCTCACCCGCTTCGCGGGACAGACTATCCGGCTAAAGCTCGAGAGCACCGGAAAAGGAATGGCGCTGTGGGCCGAACCAACTATGGTGTCCGGATCTCAATCGACGAAAGTGCACCACACGATCCCCTGCCCGCCGCCGCTCGAAATCGTGCCGGGTGACCGCGGCTTGCTGGATGCCACCGTGACGCTGACCCAAAGCGGGCGAAAGTTGTCCTTTCACGGATTCCGCGTGCGTGTTGTGGGCGATGAATTGGAAGACGCGCGATCGGCCAGCGAGCTGATCGGCGTCCGGCAGGAGCAGAATGGCGGCCGTCCGCGCCTCCGGCACCAATTCCGAAGCTGGGCGGGCAGTTTCGATCTGCTGGCCGAGTGGTGGGTGGAACAGGGCGCCGCGCGCTTCCGCTTCTGGCTGGAGAACACGCCGCCTGACAAACCCTGGCAGCACGTGTATCTGGAAGAAGCCGCCGCGGGCGCTTGGAGCGCGGCGGCCGAGCGGGCGTATGCAGGACTCGGCAACGTAATCCAGAGGCCAGGCGCTTTCCGCCTGCCGTTTGATGGTCATCGCCTGGCGACATCTTTCGCCGGTTTTGATTTTGCGGGCTTCTCGCTCGTCCAGGGCGTGGATGCGGTGCCTGACCGGTTGGAAGTAGACCCACAGGCGCACACTTACACGCTCGTGACTCCGCATGCGCAGACGCTTACTTTTATTCCGGCTCATGACGTGTGGTCAGCGGTCAAGGTCTGGCGCGACCTGAATCCGGTGCGCCCCGCCGGCGGCGTGTCAAAGCTGGCCGGGCGGTTCGTCTTCGACCTGTGGGGCGGGCGTTATCGCGAGAGTGCTGAGGCTCTGGAGCGCGCGTTCGCATACGGACTCACCGACGCGGTGGTGGTCTGGCACAACTGGCAGCGCTGGGGCTACGACTACCGGCTGCCGGATATCTTTCCTCCAAATCCGGAATTCGGCACACTGGCTGAATTCGCCGCCCTCGCCCGCACCTGCGCGCAGCACGGTGTGCTCTTTGCGCCGCACGATAACTACATCGATTTCTATCCCGACGCCACCGGCTTCACTTACGCCGATGTGGCCTTCCAGCCGAACGGCGAACCGCACAAGGCCTGGTTTCACTGGGAGCGCCAGGCGCAATCCTACCGCTTTCGTCCCGACCGGATGCGGCCCTTCCTGGAACGCAACGTACGCGCGATTCGGGACGCTATCTCGCCGACGGCTTATTTCATCGATGTATGGTCGTCCATGGCGCCCTGGGACTACTGGTCGAATGAGGGCCAGTTCTTTGACCGCCAGGTTACCCGCCGTGCCTGGGGCGAGAGCTTCGCCTGGATTCGCGATCAACTCGGCGGAGCGCCCCAGATCTCCGAAGCGGGCCACGATCAACTGATCGGTTGGGTGGATGGAGCACAAGCCAATCATCTGCGCGTGGAAACGCCGCCGGCGAGCGGATTCGTATGGGCCATCCCGCATGAAGACGCGGAGCGGATCCCCTGGTACGACATGGCATGGCACGACAAGATCGCGCTCCATGGCGCCGGATACGAGGACCGCTACGCGGCCGGACTGAATGTGAAGACGCACGGCATCTACAGCGCGGATTACCAGGCCACGGAAGTGCTGACCGGCCATCCGGCCATGGTCAAGTCGCCGTTTGGCCGCGAAGTCGTGCGCACTTACTGGCTCTTACATGGACTGATGCGGGCTCTGGCTCTGCGGCGTATCGAATCCTGCGAATTTGCGGGCGGCAACCTGCACCGTCTGCACGTCACTTGGGAGGGCGGCGACGTCTGGGTCAATCGGGGTGTTGACGACTGGGAAGCGGCCGGACATGTCCTGCCGCCGTATGGTTTCTACGCCCATGTGGGCGCGATCGAAGCTGCCCGCGAGCGCCAAGCCGATCGCATTGTCGAATGGTCACGCGGTCCGGACGGCGAATACCGCGACGGCAGACGCACCACTCCCGATGGCAAGACGCAACAACTGCCGCCCGATTGATCCCGCCGGCGACGGCCTGCTGTCCATGTCCACGGCCAATCACCAGTACGTGTCGCGCCACCTTCCCCAATGAGCGCGATACCAATTTCTGCCCAGCGCTCCTGGATGTTCTCCGACCCAGTTTCGGACGGCCATTGGACAGGGCCAAGGCAATCTTCTTCTATTCGCTTCGATGGAGAAACCCAAATGCCGACCGTTTACCCGTCAAGATGGCCTGGAGGCTTCAAGTTTTACTCCTGAGTCGCTCGATAATCTGACCCGACGGCCAGAGAAGGTCACCGCAACGAGATGGGTCCCAGGTCGTACCAACCATCCTGGTTGCGGCCTTCGATTCCCAGCCTGATGGCGGGCTTACGGGTGCGCGGGTCCAATAGCGCCACCCGCAGGCGGTATTTGTCCGCCTTTAGGGGCGGCACGTCGATGGCTTCCTCCACCACCCAGTCACCCGGCAGCCACTTCCGCACATCGGCGGGAACCTCCACCTCTCTCTGCACGCCGCTGGAAGCGAACGCCAGCGCCAGTACATAAGGTCGATAAACCGGGGCCACGCCCGAGTTCACCCACCACATCTTGAAGGACGCGGCGCTGCCGCTGCGCACCGACGTAGGATACTCGATGCGCCGCAACTCCAGGCGGTATCCCATCTTCCGTTCGAAGTCCTCGAAAGCTGCTGCGAACGCGGGCGGGATGGGGCTCGATTTGATGTTGACCGAAGTGACATGCCAGCGCAGCGCCTCGCCGAGGATATACTGCACGTCCCAACCCTGCTCCATCCAGTATCCTGGCACCCAGCAGGTTTCAAGCGACACCGGGCTGTGTTTCCACACATCCTGAATACCGGTACGCGCGATCTGCTCGGGATAGAAATCCAGCATATGGGCCCACTTCGGCCGCAGATCCCCGAGGCAGTCGAGCCTCCAGCCCGCACCGCGTTCGGTGCCATAAGCCAGTGCCTGCGGCTCATCGAAGTTCATGAGCAGCCGCGTGGCCGGAAAGGCATCGAACCAGATGTCAATCAGCTTCTTCTGGTACGGGAAGGCGGGCATGTAGTCGCTCCAGCCTTCCCCCCAGTAGCCGACCGAAGAGATGTCCACCGTATCCAGATCCGGATGGCCGTCAAAGCGACGCCCGGCTTCCTTCACCAGATCGCCCCAGTATTTGAGATACAGCGGATCGCTGAAATCCGGCTCCCAGATTGGCGCGCCCTCCTTATTGGCGCGCCTGGCGCCCGACTTTTGGTACCACACCGGCAGCGGATGCTTCTGGTCGTATGGCATCAAGCGGATTGCGAGTGTCTGGCCATGCCGGTGGGCTTCCGCCAGCGCGTGCTCGACGATATCCCACCGCACGTGACCTTGTTCCGGCTCTAACGTTTCCCAAAACCAGCGGCAATAGGCGATGGTCGAGGTTGGAAACTCCGGCTTCGCGGCGGCGGCCAGCGGGCCAGTGGGTCCTTCTTCCGACCATTTCAATTCCGAGTTCAACCGATCGCCGTTGAAGCGCTGAAACGTCTGAATGCCCATCCCCGGATTGACCAGCACATCGTGGATCAGCTTGGGATGAACCACCACAGTTTGCGCCGCAGCGGCGGATGCGCACAAAAGAAACCAGACGATCTTTGGCATGGCTCACCTTCCCGGTTCCATTTGGGGCGTCATGATATCGACTGGCTTATCCACACCGTCTACGCGGCCGTGCCACACGCTTCCGCCGAAGGTGGTGATGTACACCGCGGCCCGATCTTCCGGATCGGAAATCACGCGGTGGCCCCACTTGAAATTGAAGCCGGGGATACGCGTCCAGTGCTCGCCGCGATCGGTCGAGCGCCAAGCCGAGGATTCAAATCCCGCCGCGTAGAGCAGGGCTGGATCGCGCGGATCGATGGTCACGTCGTAGACATGGCGGTCGCGATCGAGCACCGCTCGCCAGTTCGCGCCGCCATCGGCGGTGAGGTAAATGCCCCCGCCCTCGCCGTGGGTACCAGCAGCGCGCGCCCACGCGGCGAGATACATACGCCGCGGATCGCGCGGATCGATGGCCAGCCCATTGGGCCCGTTAACGCCCGCGGGCAACGGCACTGGCGACCACGTTTCCGCGCCATCCACGGATTTGTACACGGCGCCGTCGCCGGTATCGCCAATGCTGCCGTTCTCACTGCGCCGGGCCAGCAAAACATACAAAGTTCCATCGCCGGCCTGTGCCAACCGCCACGCGAACGGCTCCTTCTGAGCGATTCCGCCGTTCTTCGCCTGCCAGGTCCGGCCGCCGTCGGCGCTCTTGTAGACGCCCCGGCCGAACGCCGCGACATACAGTACGCGCGCGTCACGCGGACTGCGCCGGTCGAGCAGGATGTGGGTGGGAGCGGTCTCCGGCATTCCGGTATTGGAGACCTGCCAGGTGCGGCCGCCGTCGGCGCTGCGGCACACGCCGCCTTTATAAGACAGTACGGACGCGTGCCGCCACATCTTAGGCCGCGGCAGGTCGTGCGTGTAGCTCATGACGCCCCACATACGGCCGCGGACTTCCGGATCGAATACCACCCAGTAGGTCGTGTTGCTCCACTGGCGCGGCACACCATCCACGGAGCGGGTCCAAGAGCGGCCGCTATCTTCGCTGCGGAATAGCCCGATATCCGTGTATGTGATGAACCAACGCTTGGGATCGAACGGATCGAAATTGATGCCGTAGTTGGTGGTTACGTCGAGACCGGTGGTTGTCCAATCGCCGCCCGGCACGCGCCGGCTATAAACCCCCTCCCAGGTTGCGCCTCCATCCACAGTACGCATGGTGCGGCCGAAGTCCGTGCCGTAGCATATCTTCGGATCCTGGCCGGCGACGCCCAGCGCCAGCGGATTCTCGCCCCAGCCTGGTCCCAGGCTCTCGGTGATCCAGGCGTCGTGCACGTTCGGCGCGGCCTTGTCCGCTTCTTTCCAGACCAGAGTCCATGTTCTGCCAGAGTTGTTGGTACGCGCCACGCCGAACCAAGTCTGGCCTTCCAGCTTCAGCCCCCCGTATGAGATATAAGCCGTTTCCGGATGGTTCAGGCTGCTTGCCACGGCTCGCACCTTGGCTCCGGCGCCCGGCAGTTGGCTCGCGGTCCAGGTCGCGCCGGCGTCCCGCGAGACGAATACGCCGTGCTCCGACACGCCGTAAAACACCGGCGCGCCATCGGCCGGGAAGCCACCTGAGATATCCGTGAAGACGACCCCGGGCGGGGCCTGGTGCTGCGACACCGCACCGCCGCGCACTTCGGCGATGCCATGCGGGCCGCCCGTGAATACCCTTCCACCGCCGCTCCAGATGCGCTGCGGAGCTTCGGGCAGGCGCGCCTGCTCACGCCACATCGCGCCGGAATCGCGCGAGACAAACAGGGCCGCGTCCCGGCCTTGGCGAGTCGCCGCGAACAGCATTCGCGAGTCGGCCGGATCGATCGCCAGGGCTACGATTTCACCCAGCGGGTCGGGCTTCGCGATGATCTGCTCGTCGGCGTGATCGGAGCTCATCTGCACATCCTGAATAGTCGCGGGGTTGGGCCACACCAGGTTCCAGGACTCCCCGTCATCTGTGCTGCGCCACAATCCGTGGACCCCCGCGTAGATCGTTTTGGCCTGCCCGGGATCGAACGCGAAGAAGCGCACCGTCCCCCGCAGATTGAACATGCGCCACGAACTGCCGCCATCGTGTGTGATATAGGCGCCGGTCATATCGCACGAAACCAGCACGGTCCGGGAGTCGTGCGGACTGATGGTGGGATTGAACATGGCGCCGCCTCCACCGGGTCCGATCACACGGAAATCGCCGGGACGGGCGCCGATGGCCACGCAAGGCAAGGTCGCCACGATGAGCGCCAGGACGCGTTGCATCATGAAGGCGACCGTCCTACTCTTTGACTTTTTCCGGAAGCGGCACGATGGTCACCTTGTTCGCCTCGATCACGATGGGCTTCTTGAAGTCTCCGAATACCGGCGAGACCACGTGCAGCTCGTATGTGCCAGGCTTCAGCAACAGCCCGCCGCCGGCGTTGTTCAGTTCGTCCACGTAGCCGAAATACTTGTCGTTGATGTAGACCGCTCCCGTATCCCCTAGCACGGACAGAAACGAGTCCGCCTCACCACCGCCCAGCCGGAATCTCCCGAAAGGCGGTTCCGGGACCGGCAATTTCTTCAATTTGTAGTGGATCGTGGTGGATTTGTGCGCCCTGACCGTCACCTTCGTGGTGTATTCTTCATAGCGGGGCTCGCGCAAGGTCACTTCGGTTTCACCAGCCGGCGCGGTGTATTTCTCGGGCACGGTGAATCGTTCGGCCGGTCCAATAAACTTGCCGTTGATGAATACCGCCGCGCTGCCCGGCTTGCCGCGGGCTTTGACGTAACCTGTGTCTTGCGCGTACAGAGCTACTGGAATCAAGATAGCCGCCACGGCTCCAAATCTTCTCATCGAGTCCCTCCCATATCACACCTGTCAGACGTACTATTTCCTTCTATTGCATTTCAGTCAGCTCTTGGCGCACCTGCGCGATCACCTGGCCGTATTGGTCGGGCGAGGCTTTCGCCAGGAAAGCATGGAAGCACTCCCGCGCCCGCGCGCGATCGCCGGCCATCTTATAGATAAGTCCCAGATTGAGATCCGCGTCGGCCAGTTCCGGATCCAGTTGCACCGCCTTTTCGAAATAGGTGCGCGCCGTCGCTGTGTCTCGCCGCTGGATCGCAATCACACCCAGGCCGTTATAGGCCGTGCCGTACCCCGGGTCGATGGAGAGCGTCCATTTGTAGACGCGCTCAGCATCCGCGAGGCGGCCTTTCTCCATGTACGCCGTGGCAAGGTTGGCCTGGCTTTGCAGGTCGGCCGGGTTGAACTGAGCGGCCTTCTCATACTCGGGAATGGCTTCGTCCTTCTGGCCGGTGCGCACCAGCAGGTCGGCCAGGCGGGAGTGCAGGCGTCCGCTCTGTATCCCGTTGGCTATCGCACTGCGATAGAGTTGCATGGCGTCCGCCGAGCGACCGGCCCTCTCGTATGCCGCGCCGAGTTCATAGTAGATATGCGGATCGGCGGTATCTTCGGCGAGCGCTTTGCGCAACATCTCGATGCGCCGCGGCATGGGAAGACCGCCGGTCTCCACAGTTTCGAGCAGCTTCAAGATGCCCGTGCGATCTTTGGGATCGATCCCCTGCCCCTTCAGATCGTAAGAGCGCGACACAAACCCGGAGAGGTAACCGAGCGACTTCAACTGGCTCAGAGTGCGCTCGTCCACCACGCTGGTCGCCACCTTTTCAACACCGTCGTTCCCGACCACCGAATTCAGCCTGGCTTCGAATTCGCGGGCCACCGCCTCGTGGCCCTGGATCACATTGTGCGTTTCGCCTGGGTCCTGGGAAAGATCGTAGAGTTCCGGCTTCGGTGCACGGATATACTTCCACTGGTTGGTGCGCACGGCGCGCAGTTCCGCCCAGCCCATGTTGATCTTGGGATAAAGCGTCTCCGCATAGGAGGAGAGCGTCGCACAATCTTTTCCGGCGAGGCAGGGCGCCAGGCTCACGCCTTGGACGGAGGTGGGCGGCCGGCCCCCCATCAAAGCCAGGATGGTCGGCAGAAAATCGATCGTGCGGGCCTGCGTGCGGATGCGTGCGCCGGCTGGAACGCCGGGACCCGAAAGCAGGAACACGATCCGCAGCGTCGCATCGTACAGAAAAACTCCGTGTGTATATTCGCCATGCTCGCCGAGGCTCTCGCCGTGATCCGAAAGCACGGCGATTAGTGTGTTGCCGGGCGATTTCTTATGGACGGCGTCGAACAAACGGCCAAGCTCATGGTCGGCATACGCGATCTCGCCATCGTATGGGCGAGCCTTGTACTTCTCCCAGAACGGCGAAGGCGGCTGGTAAGGGGCGTGCGGGTCATAGATATGCACCCACAGGAAGTACTGCTTGCCGGATTGCGCCTCAAGCCAGCGCAAGGCATGGTCCACCGTTACGCCCGCGCGGCGTTCGGCATCTTCGTCGAATTCATGTCCTTTGCCGGGCTTGGGCATCTGGTCGTCGTAGACCGCAAAGCCCTGGTTGAACCCGAAGAGTTTCTTCAAAACCGCCGAACTGATGAACGCCGCGGTATCCCAACCCTGCTGCTGCAGAATGGTGGCCAGGGTGGTGGTGGAAGGTTGCAGCACGAATCCGCCGGTGTCCCGGACGTGATGGGACGGAGGATTCAGGCCCGTAAAGATGCTGGCATGCGAGGGAGGCGTCAGCGGCGCCTGCGTTACGGCATTCTCGAACAAGACCCCGTCCCGCGCGATGGCGTCCAGGTTCGGCGTCTCGATTTTCGAATAACCGTAACAATGCAGGTGATCGGGCCGCAACGTGTCGATGGTCACCAGTACCAGGTTCAGTGGACGCATCGCCGGCGTGGAGTCCTTGGCGCCGTGGTTCTCAGATCGTTTGCAGGATCCGAGCAGCATGGCTGCCACCACACACGCACAACCGCAAACAGATCCGTAGGCTCTCATCAGGACCACCCGCACTGAGACACTACACTAGCCTAGCGCCACTCTAGCCGGCCTGTCAGGCCGCTGCCAGGCCGCTGCCAGGCCAAGGGCTTGCCACGCACTTCAGAATGTGAACCGCAGTGCTACCTGCACCTCACGCGGGCCGTCGGCGACGTCTAGAATCCGGCCAAAAGTCGGGTCGCTGAGGGTCGTATCGGGGTCGGCGCGCCCCGCCCGGTTAAAGGCGTTGATCATGTCGCAACGCGCCTCCAGGAACATGCCTTCGCGGAAGGCAAATCGTTTGAAGAACCCGAAATTCTCCATGGGCTGCCAAGGGCCGCGCAGGTTACCGAAGTATCGGGGCGAATTGCCCAATGTCAGCGCCACACCGTCGGGAGTAGTGGGGGGCGCCGCGAAGGCAGCGGTATTCAGATACGCCTGGCCGGTGCCTCCCGCATAATCGAACGGCCCTCCGGATGACACCTTCAGAGGTACACCGGATATCACGTTGGCGCGAACGTCGCCAAGGACATTGAATAGGTAGCTGCCACTGCCGATCCCGGCGTCGATAGATAATGGGTCGCCTGATTGGTACGTTTGGATTCCCGTCACGGTCCAGCCACCTAGAATCTGGTCCACCACACCGCCGCGGTTCAGGAACTGCCTGCCTCGCCCGAATGGCAGCTCATAGATCCATGTCACCTTGAGCTGCTGCGGGTGGTCGAAGCCGGCCACCGACCGTTCCAGCTTCCGGTTGTAAACATCCTGCGATCCGTTGGTGTAGCCGTACAGGTTACTGTCGGTCAAGCTGATGGTCTTCTGGAAGGCGTAGCTTACCAGGAAGCTGAGACCCTTGCCGGTCCGGTGATTGGCTACCACTTGAGCGGCGTTGTAGTCGGAAGTCCCAAAATAGGGATAGTAATAATACACACCGCCGGGAGCATACTGCGGATACGGAAGCAACGCTTGGGCCACCGTTCCAGTAAAGCTTGGATAGGGAAGTGGTATGTTCGGATGCAGGCTGACATCGTCCAGCAGTTCGTCGCCGAGCGAGAGATACTTGGGATTTAGCTGGTTGAGGTCATTCAGACCAGATGCACCCAGGTGGGTTCCCTTATTACCGACATACGACGCCATCAGTGTCGTATTCTTTGGTAATAAGAACTGAAAACCCATCGTGTAGTTCTGCGAGTATGGCTGGTGGTTTGAGTCACTTGGAATATAGGCGATGCCTTGCCCATTATCCAGGGTTGGGTCCAGGTCGGGAAGGGCGAAATTGTACGGCGGGTAGCCGTTGTCCCAGTACATCACGGGGTTGAGCGAACTGGCGGAATAGCCGTGGCTGCCGTCGTACCCGTCGATGTTCGCGTATCCGAACTGATTGGCGATGGGCGGCGAGTACATGATTCCATAGCCGCCCCGCAACACCATCCGCGAGTTGATTTGGTAGGCGAAGCCGAAGCGCGGACCGAACTCCTTCCAATAGGTGTTTTGGAAAGAACTCCGATGTAGATTGCTCGTGAAAATCAGTGCGCCGGGATAACCGTCCGCTCCAGGATTGGGCGTGTTCGGGCCCAGACTCGAGGAAAGGCCTTGATTTTCGGTGATGGCGCCCACGATATCCCATCGCAATCCGATGTTGAGAGTCAGCCGGCGGCTGACCTTCCAGTCGTCCGCCACATAAAACGCCGGATTCCAGACATGCGAACTGGGGCTCACCGGAGACTCGGCCAATCCGGTGCTATAGGGCGCTCCCAACAGGAAACTGGCGAAGGCGTTGCCCGTGGAGGCCAGCGCCGACGGATCCGCCGTCTGGTCCGGGCTAAAGGTAAATGTGCCCGATGTGCCGCTGCGATAATCTTGATCGTAGTAATACTTGCGGACCTCGACTCCAAACCTGACATTGTGCTTGCCATGTATCCAGGTAGTGTCATTCTGCACGATGTAACTTCCGTTCGGTTCGACGCCCGCGTTGTTACGGCCGAGCGGATTCAGCGTACCACCTTGATAACTGGTGCCGGTAAAGTTAATCAGCGGGAAAGTAGTCTCTTCCACGCCGTTCAGGCCTATCTTACTCGGCCAATCCTGTCCTAAGGTAACCGAGCTGTTCCCGTTCTTAAACCGGTTGTACCCAAAACCGAAGTGGTTGAGCAATGTCGGGCCGATGACCCAATCCTCAGTGGCGCGGATCATGGTTCCGAGGATATCCTGTATCGCAAAGTAACCGCTGGCGCTACCGGGAATCGGCTCATAGCCGTGGCCTGCTCCGTTATACCTCAGGCGCTCATTGGAGTTCACAAACACGGCTGTGCGATTTTTGGAGTTAATTACGTGATCGAGCTTTCCGCTGTAAGTGTTCAAGTCGAAAAACGGCTGATTGGCGACCCCGGGGTAGTTGCGGAGCATGGTCGACAGAAGCGGGTTGGGGATCGGGGCCAGTTTTAGAATGTTTTCCGACACCTTGCTGATATCCGTGGCCGGAATTATGTTTCCAGGAAACGGAGTCCGCGCATAGCTGCCGTCCGGCAACTGGGTAGTGCTGTGCGGATCATAGATGGCGCCGAAAACCGCGGAGTTCCCGTCGCCGTCGGTTATAGCCGTTCCAGATTGGGGATTGCCCGTGAACGAGGGATCCAGCAAGGCGGAGAAATCGCCGTTCTTAAACGCCTCGGTGGGAAGCGTGCGTAGTGCAGTGGGGCTGTAATTGCGCTTGCGATCCCCTTCGTAGCTAAAAAAGAAGAACGTCTTGTTCTTGCCATCGTATATCTTTGGCACTAAGACCGGGCCACCTAAATCGGCCCCGAAGCTGTTCTGGTTGAAGGGCGACTTACCGACGCCAAAAGCGTTATTGTCGAAGGAATTCGCATTGAGAGCCTTGTTCACCAGATAATCGTACGCGGTGCCGTGGAATTGGTTGGTGCCGGACTTAATATTGAAGTTCGCCACGGCAGTCAAACCTCCGCCGTATTGGGAGCTGAGCGCACCCGTTTGCAGCGTGAATTCGCTGATGGCATCCACGCTGGGCTCAAATTCGTCCGCGTCGCCGGCCAGGTCGGCGCGTCCGAGCGACATGCCCTCGATCAGGATCTCGTGCGAAAACTGCGGCCCCCCGTTTATGCTTCCCTGGAAGGAACCTCCAATGGTGCCGGGCAAGCTGTTAAAGATGAACGCCTGGATCTGCCTTTGGCCGTCGTCGTTGCTGTCAATGGGCCAGGCGTGATAGTCTTCGGCCGAAACGGAATACCCCAGCTCTGAGCTGGCCGTTTCCAGGTGCGTGGCTTCCGCGCTGACCTCCAAGCTCTGGGCAACCGCGCCCACCTCCAGTTTGAGGTTTGCGGTCACCACCGTAGCCACCGGCACTTCCACGGGTTCCATCACTTCCGTTTTGAAGCCCGCTGCCGTTGCCGAGACGCGATAGGTACCCGGCGGCAAGTACGGAATCCGATAGATCCCCTGTTCGTTCGTCACAGCTTTGGATTCGACTCCGGTTTGCCTTTCCGTAACGGTAACGTCCACCTGCGGAATGACCGCGCCACTCGAATCCGTGACCAGACCTGTGATCGCGCCGCGTTCGCCCTGCGCAAAGAGTGAAACTGCCAGGCACAGCAAACCCGCCGGCAGAACGGCTAACCGCAACATTACCCTGTTCATACGTTTCGTCCTTTCGAAACAGCGGTGCTGGCGATGCTCAAAAATCCAATCGGATCTGACGCTCTTTATATATGACCACGATACCGATGTCAAGGCCACTCCTGTTAGGCGTCAGCCGAAGGGCCGGTTTAGAATGATGTAGATGCGTTCGACGGCCGGAATCCTGTGCATAGGCATCGCTTTCGCACTAGCCGCCGCGCGCGACAACAGCGCACTGGAAGAAGGCGTCGCAAAGTTTCAGCGTGGAGATTACGCCGGAGCCGCGCAGGCGCTAGGGCGGGCCGCGCAGGAACAGCCTTCCGACGCCCGGATCCAAACATATCTCGGCATGGCGTATGCGGTGCAGGAGGACTACAAGTCAGCCGAAGATCCGCTGCGGAGGGCCTGCGCCCTCAGCCCGGCCCAGGACAATGCCTGCTACTTTCTTGGGCGGACCTTGTACAACCTGAGCCGCTTCGAAGATGCCTTGGACGCTTTCGAAACCGCCCTGCGGCATGCTGGCCGGTCCGGGCGCACCCTTAACGGCATGGCGCTGGCGTGGGAAGCCCTGGGCCGGGTTCGAGAGGCGGAACGCTGCTACCGGGAGGCCATACGGCAGGGAGAGACCCGCGCACAAGTGGATTACGGCATGTTCCTATACAAGACGGGCCGTACGGCGGAGAGCGTGGCTGTGCTCCGCAAGGCTCACGCGGAACCGGAGCTGGCGCGCGTGATGGAAGCCATGACACATCAACCGGCCCTCCATGCCGGCGCCAGCCAGCCTTCGCCGGTAAACTTCCAGGCAAGTACCCTGCCCATGGTTCTGAAAAACGACGCCACCGGCTCGAAGTATCTGCCCGAAACCATGACTGGAGGCGTAGCCATCTTTGACTACAACAACGACGGTTGGCCCGATATCTACGTGGTGAACGGGGCCACCTTGCCCTCGGGGAAAAAGACCGATCCGTCGTTCTGGAACCGGCTGTTCCGCAACAATGGGGACGGCACGTTCACCGACGTTACGGAAGCGGCGGGTGTCGCGGGCCATGGGTACTCGATGGGAGTGGCAGCCGGCGACTTCGACAATGACGGGTTCGTCGATCTGTTGGTGACGGGGGTGGGGTCCAACACGCTCTTCCGGAACAAGGGGGACGGTACCTTTGAGGACGTGACCGATCGCGCAGGCCTGGGCGGAAATCACGGCTGGTCGGTATCCGCAGGTTGGTTCGACTACGATCGTGACGGACGTCTGGACCTGTTCGTGGTGCGCTACGTGATATGGGACCCCGCCACGGAAATCTATTGCGGAGAGCGGCAGCCAGGACATCGCAGCTACTGCCATCCCAAATACTATCAGCCGTTGCCGAACCTGCTGTATCACAATCAGGGCGACGGCACTTTCCGGGACGTCTCGCGCGAATCGGGAATCGCGGCCCACGCGGGCAAGGGGTTGGGCCTGGCTTTCGGAGATTACGACGGAGACGGGTTTCCGGATGTGTTCGTGTCCAACGACAGCGTGCCCAACTTTCTGTTTCACAACAATGGGAACGGCACCTTCGACGAACGCGGACTGCAGGCCGGTGTGGCCTACAACGACGATGGAAAGGCGGTCTCGTCGATGGGTGTGGACTTCCGCGACTATGATAATGACGGCCGCGAGGATATTTTCGTCACTGCGTTATCCAACGAGAGCTATGCGCTTTATCGCAATCTGGATCTTCTGCACTTCACCGATGTAACGTACTCCAGCCGCATCGGCGCCCAGAGCTTGCCATGGGCCGGCTGGGGCGCGGGCATGTTTGACTTCAACAACGACGGATTCAAAGACATCTTCACGGCCAACAGCCACGTGATGGACAATATCGAGCTGACCACCAGCCGCCATTCCCGGCAGCCAAATAGCATTTTTCTGAATAAGGGCGACGGCACATTCGACCAGGCGGTCCTGGGAGGCGAGGCTCTGCACCGCGGCGCCGCGTTCGGCGATCTGGACCGCGACGGGCGCTTGGACGTGGTGGTTACCCGGCTGAACGAATCCCCGTTGGTGCTGCGCAATGTCTCGGCGGCCACTGGACACTGGATAGCTATCGACCTGAAAGGCACGCGAAGCAATCGCGACGCGATTGGGGCGCGCGTCCACATCGTCACCTCCGAAGGCGCGCAATGGAATCGGGTGACTACCGCGGTAGGCTATGCGTCGTCCAGCGAACGTACCGTGCATTTCGGGCTGGGCGCTGCGCAACGCATCGACCGCCTGGAGGTGGATTGGCCGTCCGGCACAAAGCAAGTTCTCGAAGACTTGCCGGTCGACCGGTATCTACCAATTGTGGAGCCTCCCATCGTTGCTCCTATACCCGTTCCTCACACGACCGGAGTGGGAGCTGTTTATTCGGATGGGGTGCCGATACGCGAATAAAACGAAGATCAGATCAAATGTATTTGTCCGCCGGCCAACTCCAATCGGTTGCCGATTCCACGAGGCCGAATACATGGGCGCCGATCGCCGGCGGTAAGGGCTAGCCCCGAACAACTGGCGGCTCCTGCGGAGCTTCCTTGTCGTCCAAACAGAGGATCCGGCTGGTGCGCCACTGTCGCGACCCCTACCCCCCGTCTGTCAGGTGCGTGACAAAAAGGATCTTCAGCGATTGCCGGCCAAACACCAGACGTCACTTTTTGTTGCAAAGTACTTGCGTGGTTTAGCATTGTCATTCTATAATCACAACGTGGCGATTGTTCGTCCCATCCGGCAGGCCCGTCCGCAGGCAGTGGCGATGGAAGCGCACGCGCTCGATAACCTGCAATACATCCGGTCTGCGATGGAGCGCGCCGGAGCGTTCACGGCGGTGCCCGGCGTGGGCGGCATCGTGCTCGGGTGCACGGCCCTGGCGGTGGCGGCGCTGGCGCGCACTGTGTCGAAAGCGGATTCCTGGCTGTGGCTTTGGCTGGGCGAAGCGGTGATTGCTTGCCTGATCGGTGTGGCTACCGCGGCTCGCAAGTCGCGGCGGGTGCGGGTGCCATTGCTCTCTGGGCCGGCCCGCAAGTTTCTGCTCGGTTTCGCTCCGCCCCTGTTCGCCGGCGCTCTGCTTACGCTCGTACTGTTCCGCGCGGGATACACCGCGGCTTTGCCGGGCGTCTGGCTCCTGCTCTATGGCACGGGCGTGTTGTGCGGCGGTGCGGCTTCCGTGAAAGTCATCCCGGCGATGGGCATGTGCTTCATGGCTCTGGGCGCGCTAGCGTTGTTCGCGCCGGCACAGTGGGGCAACATTTTTCTCGCGTCCGGATTCGGCGGATTCCATATTGTGTTTGGCATTTTGATTACGGTGAAATACGGTGGCTAAGCAAAACGCACTCCCGCGCGAGCGGGAAAAGAAAATGCGCCCCTCGGAAGTCGCGGGCGGCGCGCCCAAACTCGACCGTCTGATTCACGAGCGCCTGCGCCTGGGCATTCTGAGCGCGCTGGCGGTGAATGAGTCGCTTACTTTTAACGAACTGAAGAAACTGCTCGAAACGACCGACGGCAATCTCAGCGTGCACGCCCGCAAACTCGAGGACGCGCAATATATCGCTTGCAGCAAATCCTTCGAGAACCGGTTGCCCCGCACCGAGTACCGGCTTACAGCAGTGGGACGCCGCGCGCTGGAGCGCTACCTCGATCACCTGGAAGCGCTGATTCGCACCATGCGGGAAAAATAGGCACCCTTTTTTTGAGGTCTTACTTTATGATGCAAAGTCCATTAAAGAGGCCGGGCCGCCTACACGCGGCTATCATCATGGACGGCAACGGCCGTTGGGCGCTGGCCCGCGGCATGCCGCGGCTGGCCGGACACCGGGCCGGCGCAGAGGCGCTCCGCCGCACGGTGGAAGCCGCGCCCTCGCTCGGTATCGGCGTACTTACGCTCTTCGCTTTCTCGTCCGATAACTGGCGCCGTCCGCCCGAAGAGGTCGCCGGGCTGATGCAACTGCTGGCCGAGCACCTGCGATCGGAGACCGGCCGGGCTATTCAAAACGGAGTGCGCATGGAAATGATCGGCCGCCGTGACCGCCTGGGTCCCGAACTTGCCGCAGCCATCGCGGAAGCTGAAGCCGCGACCGCTCCTGGATGCCGGTTGCACCTGCGCATCGCCGTGGATTACTCGGGCCGGGATGCTATCGCCGGCGCACTGCGCCACGCGGCGCATGCCGGCTTGATGTGCCGCGAGTGCCTGGAAGAGCACCTGGGACCGCCCGTCGATTTATTGATTCGCACCGGCGGCGAGCAGCGCCTCAGCGATTTTCTGCTGTGGGAATGCGCCTACGCGGAGCTGATCTTTTCGCGGCGCATGTGGCCCGATTTCGATGCCGGCGATCTGGCCGCCGCTGTCCGCCAGTTCCACACGCGCCAGCGCCGCTTTGGCGCCGTGCCGCCGGAAATCCCGAGCGCCGGCCCCACGCCGGCCTGCAAGGCCGACAGCCCGCAGCCTTGGTTAGACTGAGTAGCGGTGCAATTCTCCGCCGCCAGACAACACGCCGGCAAACGCCTCGATCAAGCCTTGCACGAACAGTTTCCCGAGTTCAGCCGCGCGCGCCTGCAGGAGTGGATCAAGCTGGGCCGGGTGCTGGTGAACGGCTCGCCCGAACGCCCCGCCCGGGTGCTGCGCGAGGGCGACCAAATCCACGTGGAGCCGGCCGCGCTGCCTCCCCTGCATGCCGAGCCGGAATCGATTCCGCTGCACATACTCTACGAGGACGCGAGTTTTGTGGCCATCGATAAGCCCGCCGGCATGGTGGTACACGCCGGCGCGGGAGTCCACAGCGGCACGCTGGTGAACGCGCTGCTGGGCCGTTTTGCAGCGCTCTCCACGCTGGGCGGCGATCTACGGCCGGGCATCGTCCATCGGCTCGACCGTTTTACCAGCGGAGTTATCCTGGTAGCCAAGAATGACGCGGCGCATCGTGCGCTGGCTGCCCTGTTCGCCGGCAGGCATGTCGAGAAAACCTACCTCGCACTGGTACACGGCAGTTTCGACACCGACCGTGGCCGCATAGAAAAGCCCATCACACGCGATCCGCGCCACCGCACGCGCATGACCGCCCGCTTGTCCCACGGCCGCGCCGCCTGGACCGAATACCGTGTGCTGCAGCGTTTCCCGGGATTCACTTTTCTCGAGGTGCGCATCGGCACGGGCCGCACGCACCAGATACGCGCGCATCTTGCGAGCATCGGGCATCCCGTGGCGGGCGACCGGCTCTATGGCGCGCCCGCGCCACGTGGTACGGAGCCCGCGCCCGAGCGCTTCTTTCTGCATGCCCATCGCATCCGTTTCGAGCATCCGCTTAGCTGCCAACCGGTCGAGATCGTCGCGCCCCTGCCGGACGATCTGAAGAGCTGGATGGAACGGTTATAATATGGGACAAATGAAGGGCACTTTTTTACTCGCGGCGGCTGTAGGCTGTGCCGCGCTTTACGCGCAGCAGGCCGCGGTTCCCGCCGCCCAGAAACCCGCTGAGGTTATTGACGACCCCGGCACCCGCATCATCCTCGACGTCACCCGCGTGAACATGCTGTTTACGGTAACCGACAAGAAGGGCCGCTTTGTCACCGACCTGGGTAAAGACGACTTTCTGGTAACCGAGAACAAGAAGCCGCAGAGCATCGTTGAATTCACCGCGGAAACCGACCTGCCCCTGCGCCTCGGCATCCTGATCGATACCAGCAACAGCATCCGCGACCGCTTCAAGTTCGAGCAGGAAGCCGCTATTTCGTTCATCCAAAGCGTGGTCCGCAAGGGCGAGGACAAGGCCATGATTGTCAGCTTCGATACCTCGACAGACCTGGTGGCGGACCTGATCGACGACACCGAGGTTCTCGAAAACGCGATCCATAAATTACGTCCTGGCGGCGGCACCGCTCTCTACGACGCGCTTTACTTTGCCTGCCGCGACAAGTTATCGAAGGATCAGCCGCGCCACAAATTCCGGCGCGCCATCGTGATTGTGAGCGATGGCGACGATAACCAGAGCCAGGTTTCGCGCGACCAGGCGCTCGAGATGGCGCAAAAGGCCGATGTGGTCATTTATGCCATCTCGACTAACATCACGCGCGCCGAGTCCGATGGCGACAAGGTCCTGAAGTACTTGACCTCGGAAACCGGCGGCCAGGCTTTCTTCCCGTTTAAGGTCGAAGACCTGGAGCAGTCCTTCGAGAACATCGCCAACGAACTGCGCCACCAGTACAACGTCTTTTACCGTCCCGAGCCGCTGCGCGCCGACGGCCTGTATCACACCGTGGATTTGAAGGTGAAAGGCCACAAGGACCTGATCGTGCGCTGCCGCAAGGGTTACTACGCGCCGAAGCTCTAGTGTGAAGCATTGACACCGGCACGTCCGGTGCTTGACCCCAGCACCCCGGCACGCTATGCTAGACTCGTTTTCAAAGCTTAAGGCATTCCCGCCATTATTCACCCATGGAGGATGAATGAATCCGCACGAAGTATTAGAGTTTGCAAAGAAGAATGAGGCCCGGCAACTGGACCTGCGGTTCACCGATATCCCGAGCCTGCAACACCACGTTTCCTACCCCATCAGCGAGTTGAGCGAGAGCAGCTTCGAAGAAGGCTACGGCATGGACGGCTCCAGCATCCGCGGCTGGGCGGCCATCAACGAGAGCGACATGCTGCTGGTTCCGGATCCCTCGACGGCGTTCATGGATCCTTTCGCCGAAACCCCCACGCTGGTGATGTACGGCGATGTGATCGATCCGATCACGAAGCAGCATTACGAGCGCGATCCGCGCTGGATTGCCAAGAAGGCCGAACTATACCTGCAGAATAGCGGCGCTGGCGACACGGCTTACTTTGGCGCGGAAGCCGAGTTCTTCATTTTCGACAACATCCGGTTCGACCAGAATCAGCACTCCGGTTTCTATTTCATCGATGCCGAGGAAGGCCGCTGGAATTCCGGCCGTGAGAAAGACAACCTGGGCTACCGGCCGCGCTACAAGGAAGGCTACTTCCCGGTTCCGCCTACCGATCATTACCAGGATCTGCGCAGCGAGATGGTACAGACCATGATCAAGTGCGGCCTGCGCATCGAGTGCCACCACCACGAAGTCGCCACCGGCGGCCAATGCGAAATCGATCAGCGCTTCGACACACTGGTCAAGTCGGCCGACAACATGATGCTGTACAAGTACATCATCCGCAACGTGGCCAATCAGTACGGCAAGACGGTGACCTTCATGCCGAAGCCCCTGTTCGCGGACAACGGCAGCGGCATGCACACGCACCAAAGCATTTGGAAGGAAGGCAAGCCGCTGTTCGCCGGCGATTGCTACGCGGGCTTCAGCCAACTGGGCCTGTGGTACATCGGCGGATTACTGAAGCATGCGCGCGCGCTGTCGGCCATCATCGCCCCGACCACCAACAGCTACAAGCGGCTGGTGCCGGGCTACGAAGCGCCGGTGAATCTGGCGTACTCGCGCCGCAACCGCTCGGCCGCCTGCCGCATCCCGATGTACTCGGCCAGCCCTAAAGCCAAGCGCGTAGAATTCCGCCCGCCGGACCCGTCGGCGAATCCTTACCTGGCTTTCAGCGCCATGCTGATGGCCGGTCTCGACGGCATTGCCGGTAAGATCGATCCGGGCGAGCCGCTCGACAAAGACATCTACGACCTGTCGCCGGAAGAGATGCGCAAGGTGCCTTCGATGCCCGCCTCGCTTGAAGAGGCGCTCACCTGCCTCGAAGACGATCACGCGTTCCTGATGAAGGGCGATGTGTTCGGTGAGGAACTGATCGAGACGTTTATCGATTACAAGCGCAAGAACGAAGCAGACGCCGTGCGGCTGCGCCCGCATCCGTACGAGTTCGCACTCTACTACGACGTTTAGATCTCACAAGGTGGGGCAGCGCGCGAGGCTCTTAGCCTCGCCGGGCGGCCTCTTGAGGCCGCTGCAGGCAAGGCGCCTGCCCCACTTCTCCCCATTCAAACAATGCCGCCGCCCAAGTGAGACCCGCGCCAAAGCCCGCCAGCAGGACGTGGTCGCCGGCGCGCGTGACCTTCCTCTCCAGGAGATCGCCTAAGGCCAGCAGCACGGATGCGGAACACGTGTTGCCGATTCCCATCATGTTCACGATCCACTTCTCGGGGGCAATCCCACTGCGTTCCTGAAGCTGCTCGACGATACGGGTATTCGCCTGGTGGACCAAAACCCAATCCAGATCCTCCGGCCGGATGCCGGCCTTGGCGCAGGTTTCGAGCAGCATCTCGGTGCCGCGCTGCGACGCGAACCGGAACAACGGCCGGCCCTGCATGGATACCGTGGCTGCGCGCGGATCCCCATTGCCGGGTGCCTGCCAAGGCGCCGCCGAGCCGCCGTGCGGCACGTGAAATAGCTTGGCTCCCGATCCGTCAGACCCCATTACCCACGAGCGCAGCGCGATGCCCTGCGGGCAGGATTCAATCAGGAAAGCTGCCGCGCCATCACCGAACAGGATGCGGGTCTGTGCGTCATCGTCCGCCAGATGGTGCGTCACCGTATCGGAAGCTACAAGCAAGACACGCTCAGCCGTGCCCGCGGCGATGAAGCTCAGCGCGGTCATCAGCCCCAGAACCCCTCCGGAGCAAGCGGCGTTGAGATCGAAAGCGGGCACTGGGCCTAACTCGAGCGCGTGGGCAATCGAGGGACCCGAGGGGCAAAGCGGATAATCCGGTGTAAAGGTGGCGCAGACCAGGAGGTCCGGATGGAACGAGGGTGCGCGCGACAAGGCTAGCCGGGCGGCGCGCACACCTAAAGTGGTGGTGGTTTCGCCGGGCCCTGAAATATAGCGCGAAATCACGCCGCAGCGGGCTTGGATCCATTCCGGATCAACACCCAGTGAGGCGGCCAACTCGCTATTTTTCAGTGTGATAGAAGGAAACGCCTGAGCATGGCTGACGATCCGGAATCGGGTTCGCCGCAACGGCAGGCATCCTTGCTGCTCCATTTTCCGCCCCCGGGAGTGCCCCCTCCAAACGTAACGCAATTTGGGGCGTTGTAACCAGGATTAACGAGGCTTGAGTACTATGATACCGTAAAGCGCTACTGGGTGTTTCTTGACGATCGGCGTCTGTAGAAGAATGCCACCAGACCGAGACCGGCAAGCGTCAGTATAAGGGACGCCGGCTCAGGAGTTCCGACGACCGGAGCGTAATCGAAACCGGTAGTCAAGCCGCCATCGTAGTTGCCGCCATTTCCCGCAGTTCCGAAGTATGCGCTGCCACTGACCACCGGTGTGCCCGACGGGCAATAGGTTTCGGGACCACACTGCGGCGTGTTCAGGTAAAGTGGGTTGTACGGATTCGCAGAACCGGAATAGGTGACTGTAAGCAGCAAGTTGCCATCCGCAGGGTTGTAAACGAACGGCGTGCCGCTGATTACAAGCCAGGCGCCCGATCCCTCGGGGGTCAGCACCGGAAGGCTCCCCGTAAAAAACGTTTCATTATCCGCACCGATATTGTTCGAAGGACTGGCCAGGTTGAGCTCGCCGGGATCGAACGAGGTGTAGGAAAAACTGAGTGTGTAGGTTCCCGTAGCCGGCAGTCCGCCATTATGCGTGACCTGTCCCTCGTAGAACGTCAACCCCTCGATATCGATCGCGCCGGGAAACGCGGAGCTCAGGTACACCTGTTGATAGGTGCCCAGTCCGAAGAAGCCAGGACATCCGAACGGATCGCAGTTCCCTGTGCCTAGCATGGGAGGGTCTCCCACAATAACAGTGGTGGCCCGAAGGCTCGCGGCCATGCATGCCAGCCACAGAACTCCCACACAAGCGGCTTTCTTTCCCATAGAAGGTAGTCGTCTCTCTCAGACAATTCTGATGAAGCCTATTTGTGAGCATAGAGCCGTTTCATTAGGATTGCAAGAGGTACTAGTATTTCGTCTGAGGGCGTGTAAATTTACCAACTTTTGGCTGACATGTTAAATTTTCGCGGCGACCGCCTGGCGGGCTCGTTGCGCCTCTTCCGAGAACCACATGTCGAGGAACCCGGTAAGCGCGAGGCGATCCGAATGCGTATCGTCTTCACGCGCTCCGAACTCGCGTAGTGAGAGCTTGATCGCGCGATAGGCGGCCGGCGGTTTCGCGGCCAAAAAGCGGCCACAAGCGATGGCCCGTTCAAGCACCTGGCCCGCCGGCGCCAGTTCCCGTACCAGCCCGATTTCCAAGGCGCGGCTGGGCGTGAGCGGCTCACCGAACAGCAACACTTCGCGGGCGCGCGCCACGCCGATCGCATCTGCCAGCATTCTGCGAATGGTGAGTGACAAAGCCAGGCCCAGGTTGATTTCATTCAGGGCGAAGCCGAAATCACCTTCGGCCATGATACGGAAATCACAGGCGATGGCCAGAATTGCGCCACCGGCAAAGGTGTGGCCGCTCAGCGCCGCCACTACGGGCTTTGGAAACCGGTACAAGCTCTCGTAGAGATCGATGAATCGGCCAAAGAAGCGGCCCATACCCTCGCGGTCGTACGTGAAGACCTCGCGTATGTCGAATCCGCTCGAAAAGAATCGCGGCCGGTCGCTCGCCAGCACCAGGCCATGGACGGAAATGTCGTTCTCGGCCGCGCTCACCGCCGTGTAGAGCTCTTCCACCAATGCGGCATTCAGGGCATTGGCTTTGCCGCGCGCCATGGTCAGGACCAGCAATTCGCCGTCGCGCTCGGATCGAATATGTTCCACGTTGGGCTACTGTAGCATGGCTAGCAGGCCGTGCAAAAGTCAGAAATGACCACTTGTTGACGTGCGCGGCTCCGTAGCTTCAATGAGTTACGGAGCGGCTTTCGTCACGGGACTGCTATCGCTTCCAGAACGGACGCTTGGCATCCGCTATGCCCAGCAGCCGGCGGTAGCTCTCAGCTTCGGATTCCGGCAGCGGCCTGGCGCCGCGCAGCACGTCCACAACTTCGAGCAGGCGGCAGTAGTGATCGATGCAATACCAGCAGCCTTTCACATGGCGTTCTATATCCTCGCGCCCGCTCCAGGTCGTCCGGCCGTCAATTACGTCGAGGAATGCCTTGGCGGGCACGCAATCCTGGCTTTGCCGCGCGGCAGCTGCTTGCCCCAGCATTGCGCCGTTGTCGGTGAGCAGGGTGCTGCGCCATGCATCCAACGCGCCGCGGATCAGTTCGGCGGCGTGCGTGCGGATCTTGCGCGCCGTGGCGGGCGACATACGCAGCATCCGGCCGGCATCGGTATCGCTGTAGCGCATCGTCTCAAACCAGACCACCAGTTTCTCGGTCAGCGTGAGCGGTTCGAGCGCGCCGTTCAGCGCGTCGATATCGATGCTGACTTCCGGCGTGGCGCCGTCCCGATCCCCACACGCGGCGCGCAACAGACTTTGCCGCAGGGCGGCCACGAAAGCGCGCTCGGGCGCCGGATCAAGCGATTCGAACAGCCCCGCGGACGGCCGCCGCAGGGTCGTCAACACGCGCTCGACCGTGGCCTGGTCTTGGTTGGGTTCGGGAAAATAATGCGCCAATAATCCGCGAATCACCGGGACATAATTTGTCACGAAATAAGACCAGCCCGCGGAACGGCCCTCGCGGCAATCCCGGATCATTTCGTAGCAGGTGTAAATCATGCGACGTTGAACTCGATGCCCTGCGCCAGAGGCAATTGCGATGACCAGTTGATGGTGTTGGTCTGGCGGCGCATATAGGCTTTCCACGAGTCGCTGCCGGATTCGCGCCCGCCGCCGGTGTCCTTCTCGCCGCCGAACGCCCCGCCGATCTCCGCGCCGCTGGTACCGATATTGAGGTTGGCAATCCCGCAGTCGCTGCCCGCGTGGCTCAGGAAGCGTTCGCCTGAAATCAGGCTGGTCGTGAACATGGCGGACGACAAGCCTTGCGGGACATCGTTGTGCCAGTGGATCGCCTGGTCCAGGTTGTCGAACTCCAGAAGATAAAGAATCGGCGCGAAGATTTCTTCCCGCAGAATCGGCATGTCCGGCTTGGCCTTCACCAGCACGGGTTCGACGAAGCAGCCGCCCAAACGCGCGCCGCCGTGCAGGATCTCGCCGCCCTGCTGCCGGATGGCCTCGAGCCCCGCCATCATATCTTCGACGGCACGCGGGTTCACCAGCGGACCCATGAGCGTGTGCGCATCGAGCGGATCGCCGACCGAAACCTGTTGGTACGCGCGGCACAACCCCTCCGTCATGCGGCCCGCAATGCCCTTTTGGAGAAACAGACGGCGCGTCGTGGTGCAGCGCTGCCCGGCGGTGCCCACCGCGCCGAACAACACCGCGCGGAGCGCTAAATCTGGATTCGCGTCGTCCATCACGATGATGCCGTTGTTGCCGCCCAGCTCCAGGATGGTACGGCCCAGGCGCGCCGCCACGGTTTGCGCCACACGCCGGCCCACCTCGGTCGAGCCGGTGAAGCTGATGAGCGGCACGCGCACGTCATGGAGCAAAGCTTCTCCGACCGGATCGCCGCGCCCGATCGCCAGATTGAAAACGCCCTTCAGCCCATGCCGCATCAGAACGCGATTGGCGATCTTTTGCACGGCGATGGCGGTCAGCGGTGTATCCGATGACGGCTTCCACAACACGCAATCGCCGCAGACCGCCGCGATCATCGCATTCCACGACCATACGGCGACCGGAAAATTGAAGGCGCTGATCACGCCCACCACGCCCAGCGGATGCCACTGCTCGTACATACGATGGCCTGGGCGCTCGCTGTGCATCGTCAAGCCGTACAATTGGCGCGACAGGCCCACGGCGAAATCGGCCACATCGATCATCTCCTGCACTTCGCCCTGGCCTTCGGCACGGATCTTGCCCATCTCCATGGTGACGAGCGCGCCCAGATCGGCCTTCACGCGGCGCAGTTCATCGCCGAGCTCGCGCACGATTTCGCCGCGTTTCGGCGCCGGAATCATGCGCCATTCGAGGAAGGCCTCGGCGGCGTGTGTCGCGATCGTTTCATACTCCGTGCGGCCGGCCATGCGCACGCGCGCGATCACCGAGCCATCGCTCGGATTGATGGAGGCCAGTTCGCCCCCCGTGGGATTCGGTATCCACTCCCCCCAGCAGGCTCCGGAATTCACCGGCTCAATTTCCAATCGATCCAGAACTTCGTTTGCCGTTGCAGTCGCAGACATGTTCATTATTGTAGAGCGGACGGCTACGGCAGGAACCTGTAGCCGACGCCATGCACCGTCAGGAAGTGCCGCGGCACGTTGGGCTCCGGCTCGAGTTTCTGACGCAGTTTCACGACGTGGGCATCCACGGTGCGCGTGTTGGGAAAGAATTCGTAGCCCCAGACCGAATTGAGAATCATGTCGCGAGTCAACGGCCGGTCGGGGTTCTGCAGGAAATAAGCGAGCAGGTTGTATTCCGCCGGCGTGAGTTTTAACTCCTCGCCGCGCCGGGTCACAACGCGGCGCTCGAGGTCGACTTCCACATCACCGAAGTGCAGAACTTTGCGCGCCTCCGCCGAGGTGCGACGCAGCACCGCGCGGATGCGGGCCAACAATTCACGCGTGCCGAAAGGCTTCACCAGGTAGTCATCGGCGCCCATTTCGAGCAGCAGTACCTTGTCGATCTCGTCTCCCAGGGCGCTGAGCACGATGATGGGAGTACCCACGTGCGCGGCGCGCAGTTGTTTGCAGATCTCGACGCCGCTCATGCCTGGGAGACGCAGATCCACCAGGACCAAGGCAGGTTTGAGTAGCAGCGATTTCTCGTAGCCCACGCGGCCGTCCGCTTCCAGCACGGCGCGAAAACCCTCCTGCTCCAGCAGCACGCCGATCGTATCGCGCAGGCTTTCATCATCGTCAATGACCAGAATCGTGAGCATTCGGCCCCACCTATTGTATCTAAGCCGGCCTGAGTACTTGTAAAAAGAGCACCATCAAGTGAATAATAGGGGTTTGGCGGAGCGCGCATTATTATGCGAGTAACAGTAATTGGAACGGGATACGTGGGGACCGTGACAGGCGCCTGCCTGGCCTATATTGGGCATCGTGTTACGTGCGTGGACACTGACGCGCAGAAGATCGACAAGCTATGCCGCGGCGAGATGCCCATCTATGAACCCGGTCTGGATGAATTGCTGCGGCTTGCCGCCAAGCGCGGAGGGATCGACTTCACAACGGAACTGAGCGGGCCCGCCGCGGAGAGCGAAGTAATCTTCATAGCCGTGGGGACGCCGTCACTCGAGAGTGGCGAAGCGAATCTTTGCTATCTGGAAGCCGCCGCGCGCAGTATCGGGGCAGCGATGGACGATGCCAGGTTCCGCGTGGTAGTGAATAAGTCGACTGTGCCGGTGGGCAGCGGCAATCTGGTGGAGACCCTGGTGCGCGAAGGCATTCACGAAGGACACCCGGATCAGATGAAGCGCATCCGCTTCGGCGTGGCCAGCAATCCGGAGTTCCTGCGCGAGGGCAGCGCCATCGCCGATTCACTCTATCCCGACCGGATTGTGCTGGGAGCCGAAGACGACCGCACGCTGCATGTCTTACAGCAGCTTTACTTGCCGCTGATGGAGCAGAGTTTTGAGGCGCCGGCTTTCCTCCCGCGACCGGCGGCGATGGGACGCGCGCCCGTGGTCACCACGACGCTGACCAGCGCGGAGATGATCAAGTACGCAGCCAACGCTTTCCTGGCCGTGAAAATCGGTTTCGCCAACGAGATTGCAAATCTTTGCGAACGCGTCGGCGCCGAAGCGCCGGAGGTGATGACGGGCATCGGACTGGACGCCCGCATCGGCGCGCGCTTCTTGAATCCCGGCCTGGGTTGGGGCGGCAGTTGTTTCGGCAAGGACATCCAATCGCTGCTGCACACGGCGCGCGAGTATGGCTATCAGAGCCGCCTGCTGGAAGCCGCGATGGAAGTGAACCGCGCGCAGCGGCAGCTCGTGATCCAGAAGCTACAAGAGAAGCTGTACATCCTGAAAGGCCGCACGATCGCGTTGCTAGGCCTGGCTTTCAAACCGGAGACGGACGACTTGCGCGATGCACCGAGTTTGCAGATCGCCGAACGCCTGGTGCAGATGGGCGCGCGGGTGAAGGCGTACGATCCGATTGCCATGCAGGCGTGCCGCGAGAACCATCCCGTGCTGCGGATTCACTACTGCGAGTCAGCCGAAGACGCCGCTGTGGATGCCGACGCGGTGGTGCTGGTGACGGAATGGAAGCAGTTCGCGCGGCTCGATCTGCACGCGCTCGCGAAAAGCATGGCGCGGGCGATTCTGGTGGACGGGCGAAATCTGTTCGATCCCGAGACTGCGCGGCAGGCCGGGTTTGACTACTGCGGTATCGGACGTCCGCAACGGGCCCGCAACGGCGCCCCGAATCATGAGACGGCGCCGGCCGCCGACTAACCCCGCCGCAATCGCAAACTGTTGCTTACTACTGTGACGCTCGAGAAGGCCATGGCAGCCGATGCCAGCACGGGCGACAGCAGCCAGCCGGTGAACGGATACAAAACTCCCGCCGCGATCGGAATGCCGACTACGTTATAGGCGAACGCCCAGAAAAGATTCTGGCGGATGATTCGCATGGTCCGCCGCGCCAGTTCGAGGGCGTTCGCGACACCCATCAGGTCGCCGCGCACCAGCGTGATAGCGGCAGCTTCTTTTGCGATATCGGTGCCGGTGCCGATCGCCACACCCACGTCAGCCTGGGCCAAGGCGGGCGCGTCATTGATACCGTCGCCCACCATGGCCACTTTTTTCCCGGCCGCCTGCAGCTTGCGCACTTCTTCGACCTTGCCCTCGGGCCGCACTTGCGCGAGCACGTGTTCGATGCCCACCTGGCGCGCGACTGATTCCGCGGTGCGCCGGTTATCGCCTGTGATCATCCACACGTCCAGGCCCATCTCTTGCAGACGCGTGATGGCCGCGGCCGCCTCGGGCTTCACCGTGTCGGCAATCCCAATCACTCCGACTGCTTCGCCATCCACGGAAACTGCCACGGCCGTCTTGCCCTGCTCGGCCAGACTGACCGCCTCGGGCAAGTCACTGGAACCGGCCGTCACCGCGTGACCGTCGACGCGGGCTTCTACGCCTTGGCCGGTTACAGCACGAAAATCGGATGTCTGGCCGAGATCAATGGCCAGCGTTTCCGCATGCTCCACGAGTGCGCGCCCTAGTGGGTGTTCCGAGTATCGTTCAGCCGATGCCGCCCAACGCAGCACCTCCGCCTCGGTGTACGCATTCAATGGGATGACGTCGGTGACGCGCGGGCGGCCGGACGTGATGGTACCGGTTTTGTCCAATATGACTGTGTCGATCTTCTGTGCGGCCTCCAGCGCTTCGCCGCCCTTGATCAGGATGCCGCACTCGGCGCCGCGTCCTGTGCCGGCCATGATCGCCGTCGGGGTGGCCAGCCCCAGCGCACACGGACACGCGATGATGAGCACTGCGACGCCGTTCACCAATGCGACCGGCAACGGTGCAAATAGCAGCCACACCACAAACGTCACCAGCGCGATTCCCAAGACAGCGACGGTGAAATAACCGCTGACCACGTCCGCTAAACGTGCCACGGGGGCGCGCGAGCCTTGTGCCTGCTTCACTAGTTCGATCATCTGTTGCAAGGCGGTCGCACCTCCGACCTTGCGCGCTTCGAAGCGCAGAACGCCCGACCGGTTGATCGTGCCCCCATAAACCAGATCGCCCGTCTTCTTATCGGCCGGCATGCTTTCGCCGGTCAGCATCGACTCATCCACGGCCGAGTTGCCGTCCATCACGGCGCCATCCACCGCGATCTTCTCGCCTGGCTGCACAATCACTGTGTCGCCTACCCGCACTTGTTCGATCGGTATGTCCTGCTCCGCGCCCCCGCGCACGACGCGGGCCATCTTCGGCTGCAATTCACGCAAACGGCGGATGGCTTCCGAGGCCTTGCTGCGCGCACGGCTTTCCAGCACGCGTCCCAACAGAATCAAGGTGATGATCATAGCGGCGGCTTCGTAGTAAACTTCGTGCCCGCCGCCAATCGTAACCACGACGGAATAGAGGAACGCCGCACCGGTGCCCAACGCGATCAGGGTGTTCATGTTCGCCGAGCGGTGGCGCAGCGCGGTCCAGGCGTCCGCATAGAATGGCGCGCCGGCGTAGAACACTACCGGCGTGGCCAGGGCAAGTTGCATCCACGGCATAGCACGAAGATGCATCAACCCAGGCCACATACCAAGCAGCACCACCGGCGCCGCAAACGCGATTGCCAGCCACAGCCGCCGCTTCAGCGCGCGGAATTCCTGCTGGCGGGTCTCTTCTTCAACATCGACCCCGGCAAGGGGCTGAGGAACGCCATAGCCCAGATCCTCGATTGCGCCGACCAGGTTGTGCACGGCCGTACGCTCCGGATCGAACTCCACGGTCGCGGTGGAGGTGGCGAAGTTCACATGCGCGCTGCTGACGCCCGGAGTGCCCGCAAGCTGATTCTCAATGGCGCGCGCGCACGCGGCACAGCTCATCCCGGAGAGCGGTAGATCCACGCGTTCTGCCGTAGCGTTCATTGCTGGACCGTATAGCCGAGCTGTTCGATGGCGTGCAGCAGGTCAGGCAGCTTGGTTCGATCGGCATCGAACTCGACTGTGGCGGTACCTCCGGCCAGGTCCACGCGCACGCTCGTCACCCCAGGACTTGTCGAGAGCTTCCGTTCCACGGTGCGCGCGCAGTTACCGCACGTCATGCCGCCCACGGGAATCTTCGCAGATTGCAGGCTCATACATTAATGATGCATCACGGCGGCGCGGGGTAGCGGCCACTCTGATGGCACGATGCCGTGCAGCCCTTCCGGTGAAGGATGCGAACACTCTCGGTAGCGCCCCAGGGTGTTAGCCCTAATCCGAAACCTGAATGGGCAGACTGGGCCAGGGTCAGTAGGATCTGCTGCTGCGGCCCAGCCTCGTGGCGCTTCAATTCACTGAATTCACACACGATTGCAATCGAAATGAAATAGTTCTATGGCATGGTGGTGTGAGCCAAAAAAATTGAGCCATGGTTGCCGGAAGCCAGTGCGCTGCCACGGCCGGAAACCATCTGTGAGTTTATCAATGGAGACGCGAATGAGGATGGTTGCATGGACATGCACGGCATTGGCCGCAATGGTTGGAATGACGTTGGTCTCGTGCGGCGGGAGCAGTACGGGCGGCGTCAAGTTGCAGGGCGCCGGCGCCAGTTTCCCCGCTCCGATTTATTCGAAGTGGTTCAAGAGTTATAGCGAGGCGCACCCCACCGTGCAGATCGATTATCAATCGGTGGGCAGCGGCAGCGGCATCAAGAGTTTCATCGATAAGACGGTGGATTTTGGAGCGAGCGACGCCGCCATGACGCCGGAAGAGATCGGCCGCGTGGATCCCGCGCTGGGAGTGCAGTTGTTGCCGATGACCGCCGGCAGCATCGCGATTACGTACAATCTGCCGGATGTGAAAGAGCTGAAATTATCGCGCCAGGCTTATGCGGGAATTTTTCTGGGAACCGTGAAGAAGTGGGACGACCCGCTGATCGCCAAAGCGAATCCGGGAGTCAAGCTGCCGGACAGCCCGATCAACGTGGTCGTGCGGGCCGATTCGAGCGGCACCACGTTTGTGTTCAGCCAGCATCTGAGCGCCATCAGTCCAGAGTTCGCCAAGGGTCCGGGCACCAGCAAGATGCCGAACTGGCCGGTGGGCACGCGGTCGAAGGGAAATGAAGGCGTGACCGCCAGCGTGAAGACTACGCCCGGCTCGATCGGCTACATCGAATATGGCTACGCCAAGAGCCAAGGCATGCCGATGGCGTCGCTCGAAAACAAGTCGGGCGAGTATGTGGCGCCCACCACCGCGTCGGGACAGGCGGCGCTGGCGTCGGCGCAACTGCCGGACAACCTGATCGCCTGGGTCTCCGATCCGGAGCCAAAAGACGCCTATCCGATCACCACCTACACCTGGCTGCTGGTCAACAAGAAATACCCGAAAACCAAGCTGACGGTCCTTCAGGATCTGCTGAACTATTGCCTCACCGACGGCCAGAAGGAGGCCGAATCGCTCGGTTACATTCCCCTGCCGGCATCGGTGGTGGCCAGGGTGAAAGCCGCGGTAGGCACACTGCAGGCCGCGGGCTAACCTACGATGTCTCCACAAGCTCAGATTTCTCAACCGCCTTCCCGGCTCCAGCTCCTCATGGATGTGGCGTTCCGCCGCCTGTGCGTGGTTTTCGCTTGGCTCTCGGTGCTGCTGGTGGCATTCATTGTTTTGCGGATCGCCTTCGCCGCCGGACCGGCCATGCGGCATTATGGCGGCGGATTCCTGAGCGGCCGGACCTGGGATGCGAACCGCGGGGAATTTGCGATTCTGCCGGAGATCTGGGGCACGCTGTACAGCTCGCTGCTGGCGCTGATTTTCGGAACGTTGTTCGGCGTGGCGGCGGCCGTGTTTCTGAGCGAAGGCTTCCTGGCCACCGTCCTGTTCGGCGTTCTGAAGGTGTTCGGAATTGAATTCCACAGGGTTTGGGGGAAGATTCCGGAGCAGGCGGAAAACCTGCTGCGCAACCTGATCGAGCTGCTGGCGGCGATTCCCAGCGTGGTCTACGGCCTTTGGGGCCTGTTCGTGGTGATCCCGCTCATCCGGCCGGCGTGCAACTGGCTGCACCTGAAGATGGGATGGATGCCGTTGTTCGGAACCGATCTGAGCGGTCCTGGAATGCTGCCCGCCGCGATCGTGCTTTCGATCATGGTATTGCCGACGATTACGGCAATCAGCCGGGATGCGCTGACCTCGGTCCCGCCCAAACTGCGGATGGCGGCGTATGGGTTGGGCGCCACGCGCTGGGAGACGATCCTGGCCGTGATTCTGCCAACCGCGTCGCGCGGCATCTTCGGCGGCATCGTGCTGGCGTTCGGGCGCGCGCTGGGCGAGACCATGGCGCTGGCCATGCTGGTGGGCAACGCCAATACCGTCAGTGTTTCGCTGTTTTCGCCCGCCAACACCCTGGCCGCTCTGCTGGCCAATACGTTCCCGGAGGCTCGTCCGAGCGACGTTTCGGTCCTGATGTACGCGGCCCTGGTGCTGCTGGCCATCACGTTGTTGGTGAACGTGATAGGCGCGGCGATTCTGGAGCGGGCGTCGGCCGGTCTCGAAGGAGGTAAGGCATGAGTGCGGGATCGGCGCCTATGCAAGACCAGTTGAATCCGTTTGCAGATGTGAATTTCGCGGACCTGGAGAAATCGCTGCTGCGCCCGCGGACGCTGATGAGCGGGCTGTTGAGCGCAGTGGTGGCGGCGATGACCGTCTTCGCGCTGATCCCACTGATCTCGGTGGTATGGATGCTGGCCTGGCGCGGCGGCCACAAGCTGAGCATGATGTGCTTCACGCAATTGCCGCCGACGCCGCTCGAGCAAGGCGGCGGCTTCGGCAACGCGATCGTGGGCAGCCTCATCATCGTGGTATTGGCGGCGGCGGTCAGCGTGCCGATCGGCGTGCTGAGCGCGATTTTCCTGGCGCAGAGCGATCCCAAGAACAGACTGGCGCAGGCAGTGCGGTTCGCGGCCAAGGTGCTGACCGGGTTCCCGTCCATTCTGGCGGGGGTGTTCGCGTACGGCGCGATTGTGCTGACGACCGGCGGCTACTCGGCGATCGCCGGCGCGATCGCGGTTTCCGTTCTCATGCTGCCCACGATTCTGCTGACGGCCGAAGACGCCGTGCGAGCGGTGCCGGCCAAGATGCGGGAAGCGGCCATCGGCATGGGAGCCACTTCGACGCAGGTAGTGTGGATGGTCTCTCTGCCCACCGCGCTGCCGGGGATCCTCACCGGCGTCATGCTGGCGATCGCGCGCGGCGCGGGCGAAACGGCGCCGCTGTTGTTTACGGCCTTGTTTAGCAACTACTGGCCCATGCAGCACGGGCACCTCAACCTGATGCAGCCGACCGCGTCGCTGGCGGTCCTCATCTACAATTTTTCCGGCATGCCGTTTCAGAACCAGGTGGAACTCGCCTGGGCCGCCGCGCTGGTGCTGGTGCTGATGGTCCTGGTAACGAATCTGGTGGGCCAGAGTTTTTCACGCCGCAAGATCGAGTAATCGGAGCACTCTTATGGCAACTACGCAGCCCGCACCCAACGGGAATGGAAAAGCCCAGACCGACGTGGTCATCGACTGTAATATCAGGGAACTCTACTACGGCCCATTTAAGGCAGTGCGCGACGCACAGGTCCCGGTTCACAAGAACGCCATCACGGCGTTTATCGGCCCGTCGGGCTGCGGCAAGAGCACCGTATTGCGGTGTCTCAACCGCATGAACGACCTGGTGCGGGGATTCCGGTTCGAAGGGCACGTGCGCTTTCGCGGCAAGGACATCTACGCCCCGACGGTGGACCCGGTGGCTGTGCGGCGCTATATCGGAATGGTTTTTCAGCAGCCGAACCCATTCGCCACCAGCATCTTCAACAACGTGGCGTTCGGTCTGCGGCTGAACAATTACAAGGGCAACAAGGCGGAGCGGGTGGAACAGGCGCTGAAACGCGCGGCGCTCTGGGAAGAGGTGAAAGACAAGCTGCACAAGAGCGGCCTGTCGCTCTCGGGCGGGCAGCAGCAACGTTTGTGCATCGCGCGCGCGGTGGCCACCGAGCCCGAGGTGCTGCTGATGGATGAGCCGTGCTCGGCCTTGGACCCCATCGCCACGCGGCGCATCGAAGAGCTGATGCTGGAACTGAAGCTGCGCTACACCATCGCCATCGTCACCCACAACCTGCAGCAGGCCCAGCGCGTGGCGGACAAGACCGGTTTTCTGTACGTGGATACCTCGCAAGGCGCGCGCACCGGATATCTGGTGGAATTCGGGGACTCGCACCAGATCTTCCAGTCGCCCAAGGAAGAGCACACCAAAGCCTACATCAGCGGTGCGTTCAGCTAACAGCGCCAGCCGCGCACGTGGCCAACATGAGGTCAAGATGAAGACGGAAAGCAGGTCCCAATTGAGATGGGCGCTGGGGGTTGCGATTCTGGCGGCAGCGCTCTGCGGGTGCGACGCCGGAGGGCGCGCGGATGCGGTGACGGTGGCGCCGGCGGGCGGCATCTTACTGCGCGGCGCCGGGGCGACGTTTCCTTCTTTGCTATACAAGAAATGGTTCGCGGAATACCGCGCGGCGCATCCGGACTTCGCGATCAGCTACGACGCGGTGGGCAGCGGCGAAGGCATCCGGCGGTTCATTGGCAAAGGCGTGAAGGAAGACGAGCAGGTGGACTTCGGCGCCAGCGATGCCGCCATGAGCGACGAGCAGATGGCGCAGGTGGCCAAGGGCGCCCTGCTGGTGCCGGCCACGGCAGGCAGCGTGGTGCTGGCGTATAACCTTCCCCAGTTCCACGGCGAGCTGAAACTATCGCGCGCGGCCTGCGCGGGCATCTTTCTGGGGCACATCACGAGCTGGAACGATCCGGCGATTGCCGCGACGAATCCGGGCGCCAGCCTGCCGCGGCTCACCATCGTCACGGTGGCGCGGCTGGACGCGAGCGGCACCACTTTTGCCTTCACCAAGCACCTGGATGCCATCAGTCCGGAATGGCGCGCACGCTACGGGGCGGCCACGCTGATCGACTGGCCGGGGAACACCATGCGGGCGCGCGGCAACGAGAACGTGGCGGGACGCATTCAGCATGCAGAAGGCTCGATCGGCTATGTGGGTTACGAATTTGCCCATGGCCTGGGCTTGCGGATGGCCAGCCTGGAAAACCGGGACGGGAGCTTCGTGCAGCCGGGAGGTCAGACAGGTACAGCCGCCCTGGCAACCGCGCAACTGCCGCCCAACCTGCGGCTGTTCATTGCGGACCCCGCGGGGCGCGAGGCTTATCCGATCGTGACGTTCAGTTGGATTCTGCTATACAAGAATTACGACGATCCGCGCAAAGCGAAGGCCGTCCGCGATCTGTTCCGTTGGTGTTTGACGGACGGGCAGAAGTTTGCCTCCGATCTCGGGTACGTCTCCCTATCGCCGAACGTAAGTTCGAAAGCGCTCGCCGTTGTGAACGAAGTGAGCCCTTCGGATTGATATCTGGCTTTGAGCTCGCCTCCAATCGCGGCCTATAAACGGCATGTAAGCCGAGCATCAGCGCGCCGCGATGGTAACGGCGTTCGAAGTGATTCGACCAGTTTGTAAGAGGTATCGACGATGCCCCCTGTCCGGAACGCTGCGCGTTGGTGGTGAAGCCAGACTTTGGGCGGAGCAGGCTTGGCCGTTGAGGACCGCCCATGACGTCGTGGCCGAATTGAGGCTGGCTGCGTGACTCGACTCTCTATGGTGCGGGATCCCCAGGCCGGGCTACAGTGTAATCGATGGACATTATCGCCGCCACCACTGCGGAACACGTCGCCGCCGTTCGCCACCTTCTTCAGGAGTATTGGGCCGCCTTCGGTTTCACGGCGTGTTTCCAGAATTTTGCTGATGAATTGGCGAGCCTGCCAGGCGACTACGCGCCGCCCGCGGGACGTCTCGCCTTGGCGTTCACGAGCGGCAAAGCCGCGGGATGCGTGGCCCTGCGCCCGCTCGATGCGACGCGCGCCGAAGCCAAACGCCTGTACGTCCGGCCCGAGTTCCGCGGACAAGGCATCGGGCTGGCGCTGCTCGCATGGCTGATTACCGAAGCACGTGCGGCGGGATATCGCGAAATACTGGGCGACACCCTGCCGGTGATGGCGCGGGCCCTCGCCATGTATGCGCGCTTGGGGTTCGAGCAGACCGCGCCATACTCGCCGGAAGCCACGCCTGGCGCGATCTACCTGCGGCTGGCCCTTTGACCCGGCACTCCGCTAATCGCTTTTGGTTATTGACAGCTTCGTACCTGAGCCGCTAGCCTCAGCACATGACTGGATCCTCGAAACGCGCCGGGCTCGCGATAACGGTCCTGTTGGCCTGCCTTGTTATTTCGTTGTTCTGCGTAGTCTATCCCCTGTATGTGATCCGGCCGTTCCGGGCGCAGGGCGCGCGGGAGTTGATGATCGCCCTGTTGGTCACGCGCTTCCGATTCGTTGCGGCCATTCTTTCCGGCATTGCCGCGCTCATCGCCGTGATTCAATACTGGCGGGCGCGATCGGGTTGGTGGCGCCGCTCGCTGGCCGTGCTGGGCGCGGCTTTTGTCTCCGTTCTGGCCGTTCTGGCCCGGGTGAACATCTACGAACTGATGTTCCATCCGAACGCACATCCGGTCTTCGCCGCGGCAGACCAGGTGAAACTCGACCAGGACGAAAAGGTGATTGCAGTGAAGATCGGCGGGGCGGCGCGCGCATATCCGATTCGCGATATCTCGTATCATCACGTCATCAACGATGTGCTGGACAGAGTCGCCATCGTTGCGACGTATTGAACGCTTTGTCACACCGGTCTGGTGTGGGGCAGGGATATCGCAGGGCTGCGGCTGACGTTTCACTTGGCCGGCATCAATAACCAGAACTTTCTGATGCGGGATGACCAGACCGGCACCTATTGGCAGCAGATCAGCGGCAAGGCGATTTCCGGGCCGCTGGCCGGGAGGCAGTTGACGCCAGTGCATTCCGACGAGCTGACGTTCGCCACGTGGAGATCTGAAGAGCCGCACGGCACCGTCCTCCAGGACGTGTCACGGTACGCCGGCGAATACGCGTCGAAGGATTGGGACGTGAAGATGGGGCGCGCGCCCACGGTGATCGGCTTTCGCGAGCATGGGCTGAAGGGGCGCGACCTGATAGTGGGAATCGCAGCTTTCGGCGCCAGCCGCGCTTACTTGTATGACGACGTACTCAAACAAAAGCTTGTGAAGGATCGCGTCGGCGCCGAGGCCGTGCTGCTTATAGTGGGTCAGGATGGACAGTCTGTCCGCGCATTTCGCGGCCGCATCCGCGGTGTCGCGGGCGCTCCCGATTTCTATCGCCTCGAGAACACACCGGGCGCGCTGTTCATGGATGCATCCACGGGCAGCCAGTGGAATTTCGAAGGCTGCGCGGTTTCAGGAAAGGCTACGGGAGTGTGTCTGGAACCGGTGGACATGCTAAAGGATTATTGGTTCGATTGGCGGAATTACCATCCCGACACGACCATCTACGGCAGAAGGTAGAATCCCAACACAGGCACGGCGACGAGCCATCGTCATTGAAATCCATGCGCAGCGTGGCGCCGTTCTGTAGAGTAACCGTGATCTTCCGACCGGATGTCTATGGCCGAACGGACTTCGATGGCGATTTCGGGTGCGCCCGAGATCGGCCGGCCGGCTTCCGCCAAACGTTCAGCGCGGACAACTACCGCCTCCGGCGCGAAAGTATCGCGGTCTGCCACCACGAACCCGGCTGCGCTAGGCCAGGAACTCCGCGGAGGTCCTGGTCGTCGCAGTCGCCACGTTTCGATTTAGCGCGCCCATGCCGCCCCTGCTAAAATGGGGAGGAACCAATCCCCGGGAGGACAATCGAGTTGCCATCCGCCATCCTCGCCCTGGAAGACGGCAGCGTCTTCGAGGGTAGCAGTTTTGGTGCGTCCGCCGAGCGATCCGGCGAAGTCGTCTTCAATACCGCCATCACCGGCTATCAGGAAATATTCACCGATCCGTCATACGCCGGGCAAATCGTTATCCTGACTAACCCGCAAATCGGGAACTACGGCACCAACGCCGCCGACAACGAATCCGCGCGGCCCTACATCGAAGGCTTGGTGGTGCGCGAGTTTTCGAGCATCACGAGCAACTGGCGCTCGGACGAAGAAGCCCGCGCCTTCCTCGGCGAGCGTGGCATTCCCGTGGTTTCGGATCTGGATACGCGCGCGCTGGTGCGGCATCTGCGCACACGGGGCGTGATGCGCGGCGTGCTTTCGGCGGTCGAATCGGACGGCGCGAAATTGGTCGAACGCGCGCGGCAGATTCCCACCATGGCGGGCCTCGACCTGGCGAGCCGCGTGTCAACTGCCGAGCCCTACGAGTGGTCGAAACCGGTCGAGCCGTGTTCGCCCTCTGAGTTGGTGGCGGCGCGGCTCGAACCGCGCTATCACGTGGTCGCGTACGATTTCGGTATCAAGCAGAACATCCTGCGGCGGCTCGTGCAGGTGGGCTGCCGCGTGACGGTTGTACCGGCGCTCACCTCCGCCGAAGACGTGATCGCGCTTAAGCCCGACGGCGTGTTTCTCTCGAACGGGCCGGGCGACCCCGAGCCGCTCGAAACGCAAGTCGCGAACGTGCGCAAGCTGTTGGGCAAGACGCCGGTGTTCGGCATCTGTCTGGGCCATCAGATTCTGGGTCTGGCGGTCGGGGGGCGCACTTACAAACTGAAATTCGGCCATCGCGGTGCGAATCATCCGGTCATAAACAAAGTCACCAATAGAGTAGAAATCACCTCGCACAATCATGGCTTCGCCGTGGATCCGGATTCGCTCAACGCGAACGACATCGAAATCACTCACATGAACCTCAACGATCAGACGCTGGAAGGCTTCCGGCATCGTAACTATCCGGCGTTTTGCGTGCAGTATCACCCGGAGGCTGCGCCCGGGCCGCACGATTCGCATTACCTGTTCGACGACTTCGTGAAATTGATGGCGAGCGAGCACTAACCCATGCCCCGGCGAAACGATCTGCACCGCATTCTGATCATCGGCTCCGGCCCGATCGTCATCGGGCAAGCCTGCGAATTCGATTACTCCGGTACGCAGGCGGCCAAAGCTCTGCGCGGCGATGGCTACGAAGTGGTGCTGGTGAATTCCAACCCCGCCACCATCATGACCGATCCGGACCTGGCCGACCGGACTTACATCGAGCCGCTCACGCGCCAGTATCTGGAAGAGATCATCCGCCGCGAACGGCCCGATGCGCTGCTTTCCACCGTCGGCGGGCAGACCGGTCTGAACCTCTCTGTCGATCTGGCCGAAGCCGGCGTCCTCGATCAATACGGCGTGGAACTGATCGGCGCCAAGATCGATGCCATCAAGAAGGCCGAAGATCGCCTGCTGTTCAAGGACGCCATGCGCAAGATCGGCCTGGAGACGCCGCGCTCTAAGCTGGTGAAGACCGAAGCGGAGGCGCTGGAGTTCGCCGAGCGCATCGGCTATCCGTGCATCCTGCGGCCTAGCTTCACGCTGGGCGGCACCGGCGGCGGCATCGCGTACAATCGCGAAGACCTGGTCGAGATCATCGAGCGCGGCCTGGCGCTTTCGCCGGTGCACGAGGTGCTGATCGAAGAAAGCGTACTCGGCTGGAAGGAATTCGAGCTGGAGGTGATGCGCGACCTGGCGGACAACGTCATCATCATCTGCTCGATCGAGAATTTCGACCCGATGGGCGTGCACACCGGCGATTCGATCACCGTGGCGCCGGCCCAGACGCTGACCGATCGCGAATACCAGATGATGCGCGATGGCGCGATCCGCTGCCTGCGCGAGATCGGCGTGGATACCGGCGGATCGAACGTGCAGTTCGCCATCGACCCGAAGACCGGCCGCATGGTCATCATCGAGATGAACCCGCGCGTTTCGCGCAGTTCGGCGCTGGCTTCGAAGGCTACCGGCTTCCCGATCGCCAAGATTGCCGCGAAGCTCGCGGTGGGCTACCGCCTGGACGAGATCCGCAACGACATCACGCGCAAAACGCCGGCGTGCTTCGAGCCGACCATCGATTACGTGGTGGTGAAAATTCCGAAGTGGCAGTTCGAGAAATTTCCCGGCGCGGACCCGACCCTGGGCACGCAGATGAAGTCCGTCGGCGAAGTGATGGCCATCGGCCGCACCTTCAAGCAGGCCATGTGGAAAGGGCTGCGCAGTCTCGAAACGGGCAAAGCATTCGGCTCGGAAAAACTCGACAAAAGCCTCATCCCGCAGAAGCTGATCACGCCCACGCCAGACCGGCTGAACTACATCCGCTTCGCGTTCGAGAGCGGCTACACGGCGGATGAGATCCACGAGATGACCGCCATCGATCCGTGGTTCCTGCGGCAGATCGAGGAGGTGATCCGGCTGCAAGGCGAACTGCAGCGCGGCAACCTCGATACGGTCTCGAAGGACATGCTCGTGCGCGCCAAGCGGTACGGCATCTCCGATGCGCAGCTCGCGCGCACGTGGGGCACGGCGGAATTGGCGGTCCGCGAGAGGCGCACGGCTCTCGGCGTCGCGGCGGTCTTCAATCGCGTGGACACCTGCTCGGCGGAATTCGAAAGCTTCACGCCGTATCTTTATTCGAGCTACGAAAGCGTCTCGGAAGCCGATCCCACGGATCGCAAGAAGGTCATGATCCTGGGCAGCGGCCCGAACCGCATCGGGCAGGGCATCGAGTTCGATTACTGCTGCTGCCATGCCTCTTTCGCGCTGCAGGAGCTGGGCTACGAATCGATCATGGTGAACTGCAATCCCGAAACGGTCTCGACGGATTACGACACCAGCGACCGGTTGTACTTCGAACCGCTCACGCTCGAGCATGTCTTGAACATCTGCGATACCGAGAAGCCGGATGGCTTGATCGTGCAGTTCGGAGGCCAGACGCCGCTCACCCTGGCGCTGCCGCTGAAGCGCCAGGGCGTGCCGATCATCGGGACGGATCCCGAAAACATCGACCTTGCCGAAGATCGCAAGTTGTTCGGCAAGCTGCTCGACGACCTCGGCATTCCCGCGCCGGAAAACGGCTCCGCCACCAACGCGGAAGAAGCCTGTACCATCGCGCGCCGCATCGGCTATCCGGTGTTGGTGCGGCCCAGTTACGTGCTGGGCGGCCGCGCCATGGTGATCGCCTACGACGAAGAAACCGTGCGCGAGTACATGCGCGAAGCGGTCAGCTTCTCGCAGGACCGGCCGGTGCTGATCGACCGCTTCCTTGAAGACGCCACCGAAGTGGATGTGGACGCGCTTTGCGACGGCGAGAGCGTGCTGATCGCCGGCATCATGGAGCACATCGAAGAAGCCGGCGTGCATTCGGGCGACAGTTCCTGCGTGCTGCCGGCGCAATCCATCCCCCGGCGGCAGCTCGATACCATCGAAGATTACACCGTGCGCCTGGCGAAAGCCCTGCACGTGATCGGTCTGATGAACGTGCAGTACGCCATCCAAAATGGCACCGTGTACGTGCTGGAAGTGAATCCGCGCGCGTCGCGCACCGTGCCCTATGTGAGCAAGGCGACCGGCGTGGCGCTGCCCAAAATCGCCGTGGGGCTGATGTTGGGCAAACGCATCCGCGATTTCACCGACGCCACGGGCGTGCTGCCGGTGCTGCAGAATTTCGTGAAGTCGCCCGTGTTTCCGTTCAACAAATTTCCCGGCGTGGACCCGGCGCTGGGCCCCGAGATGCGGTCGACCGGCGAAGTCATGGGCGTGGGCGCGAACTTCGGCGAGGCATTCGCCAAGGCGCAGATCAGCGCGGGCACGCCGCTGCCGGAGAGCGGCACGGTCTTCATCAGCGTCAACGATCATCACAAGCCCGAGGCGGCGGATGTGGCGCGCCGTTTCGCAGCGCTCGGATTTCAGCTTGTAGCGACTCGCGGAACCGCGGCTGCGTTGCGCGCCGCGGGACTGACTTGCAAGACCGTCTTCAAAGTGAATGAAGGGCGCCCCAACGCCGTCGATCTGCTGAAGGCGGGCGCCATCCAACTGGCCGTCTACACCACGGCGGGTGCGCCGGCATTCTTCGATGAGAAAGCCATCCGCCGCAGCGCGGTGATGCATCGCGTACCTTGCATCACGACGCTGAGCGGCGCGCGCGCCGCTGCCGAAGCCATGGCCGCACGCAAGCGCGACCCCATCCGCGTCTGGAGCCTGCAGGAAATCCACGCGCGCGAAAAGGCCACAGCTTAGTCAGCTTTGTCTCCTCATCGGCACGCTGCCAAATGGCCGTCCCTGAACGGCGGCGAGCGCTTATTCCGGTCTGAGCGTCTCGGCGGGGTCCAGAGTCGATGCGCGGACGGCTGGAAGGCCTGCCGCGAACAATGCCGCGAGGAGCAGAATCCCGAGAGCCAAGATCAGAGAGAGCGGATCCAGGGGCTTCATATTCGTCAGCTCCTTTTGCAAGTACTTCCCACCGAGCCACAGGAATGGCACACCCAGCAGGATGCCCAGCACGGCCATGCCGAGTCCTTCGCGCAGAATCAATGAGATCACGTTGCGTGGCTGGGCCCCCAACGCCAGACGCACGCCGATTTCGCCGCGGCGGCGCGACGTGCTGTAAGAGATGACGCCGTAGAGTCCCACCACCGAGAGGGCTAGCGCCAGGATTCCGAATCCACTGCACAGAGCGGCGAACATTCGCTCGCGCTGCAGGCCGTTCGAGATCTGCTCTTCCATGGTGATGGTGTCCACCATTGGCAGATTACGATCCACTTCGCTCACCGCCCGCCGGATGGCCGGTAATACGGCTTGCGGCGGCTGGGAAGTCCGCAGGACAACCGTTGCCTCGGGCGCATCCCCGGTGAACGGCAGCCACAGCGCGGAGGGCCGTTCCTTCATGGAGGTGACGGCCATGACGGGGGCAATGCCCACGATGTCGTATTCCGGCGGCTTCGCGCCCGGCGGACCGCCGGCCACCGCCAGCCTTCGCCCGAGCACCCCGTTTCCGCCCAAGTGGCGGGCCAGGTCCTCGCTGATGATGGCAACTCTCGCCGGGCTTGTGAGATCCGCACGATTGAAGTTCCGCCCGGCAATCATCCGCGAGGTGTAAAGCGGCAGGTACGTGGGCGTTACGGCATTTACCGAAACGTCGTAGCGCTTCGCCTGGCCCGGAATCTGTATCGCCTCCCACCAGCCGCCTATATTCATGGGGCGCATGGCGGCGAGCCCCACGCCCGAGACGCCCGGTGTTGCCCGCAGTCGTTGATCGAGCTGGAAATAATACTGCGCCAGACGCGGCTTATCGTAGCCGGAGGTGCCTGGACGCGTGCCAAACAAGATGAGATTGCGGCGATCGAAGCCCGGATCGCTGGATTGGATACCCGCCAGATTGCGTGTAAAGATAACCGCGGTCATCACCAGGATCACCGACAGCGCCATCTGAAACGTGACGAACCACCTTCCACTGTTCCAGCCGCGGCGGGATAGGGCGCCAATGCTGCCGGCGCCGTGTTTGAGCGAACCTGCATCCAGCCGCCTGGACGCCTGCCAGGCCGGAAAGAGGCCGAATGCCAGAAGGGCTCCCGCGGCGACGGAGGCAACCATTGCCAGCATGCGCCAATCCAAGGTGAAGCCGATGGCGATGGTCTCATGTCCCGTGAGGAACCGGCCCAGCATGGTCGCGATCAGCCACGCAATCCCGACGCCGGCTATGCCGCCCAGGATCGCGAGCAGGGCCCTTTCGGTGAAGAGTTGGCGCATCAGGCGGGCGCGGCCGCAGCCGAGTGAGATACGCATGGCCAGTTCCTTTTGCCGGGCGTTGGCGCGGGCCAGCAACAGGTTCGCGAGGTTCACGCAGGCGATGACGAGCAGCAGAGTGACCAGGCCGCCGAGCACCAGCAAGGGTTCCCGGAGGTCGTCGCGCAGGATACCGAGGCCTCGCCGGCCCGCGTCCAGACTGATCCGCGGCGCGGCCGCGAGGTTCTTTGGCGCCTTTGCCCAGCTAGCCCGAAACGCGGCATCCATGGCGGGTTCCAACTGGGTTTCAGTGACGCCCGTAGCGCGCCGGGCCAGCAGTTGCATGCCCCAATACCGGTTATTCTCGAGCGTATTTTGCGTCTCCCCGGACCGGGCGTGCAAGAAACTGGCATGATGCAGCGGTGCGTAGATCTCGGCGGCATCGCCGGGGGCCAGCCCGTAGAATGCCGGTTCCAACACGCCGGCGATGACGTACGTTTCGTTGTTGATGGTGATGGCGCGCCCGGCCACCGCGGGATCGCTGCCCAGAGCGCGAACCCAGAACCGGTGCGCTACCATCACCACGGCCGGAGCCGCATACGTATCGTCATTGTCCGAGAGCAGGCGGCCGAATTGCGGACGCACCTGGAGGGTGGCGAAGAAGTTGCCGCTTACGGCCCGTTCCCGGGCCACCGTGGGTCGTCCCGCGAAGCTGACACTCACTTGATCCGGGTAAGTGAAAGCCACTACCGATGCCAGCGCGGAAACGCTTTTGCGCATTTGCGCGAAGGCGGGATGAGAGAAGAAATCGGCTACGTCCCATCCACCCGCCCGTGACATGCTGCCCGATGCGCTATCCGCCAGCTCCGGAAATGGGAAACCGTGGCCCATCCAATGCACCAAGGTGAGTTGTTGCGGATTGGGGAGCGGCAGGTCGCGCCACAAGACACGGTCCATCAAGGAGACGATCGCGGTGTTGGCACCGATGCCGAGCGCCAGCGAAATGACCGCTGCCGCGGTAATCACGGGATTCCTTCGCATCATGCGCCAGCCGAATACGATATCCTGCCGCAAGCCGGTCATCCACGCCCATCGCCGTTCATCGCGGCAACGGTCTTCCACCTGGGTGGCGCCGCCGAATTCCCGGTTGGCGAGGCGCAGCGCTTCTTCCCGCGAGTATCCCTGCCGCTCGTATTCCGCGGCCAGGTGATGCAGATGATGCGCCATCTCGCGCTGCAATTCGGACTCCCTGCGTTTCCAGAAAACTGTCATGGGACCTTCCCTTTTCAAGACTCCAGCACCAGGGCCACTGCGCCCGCGTAGCGCTGCCATTGCTGCATCTCCTGGCGGAGGCATGTGCGTCCGGCCGCCGTCAGCGTGTAGAATTTCGCCATGGGCCCGGTGCCGGTCTCGCGCCACTCCGCTTTGAGCACGCCCTTGCGCTCCAGACGATGCAGGGCCGGATACAGGGATCCCTGCTGCACCTGCAGCAGTTCTTTTGAAGTGACCAGGATTCGCTGGGCAATTCCATAGCCGTGAATCGGGCCGTGGGCGACGGTTTTCAGAATGAGCAGATCGAGCGTACCCTGAATGAGATCGGTCTTCTTTGCCATGTGCATCTAGTATGGCATGCTATGTAGGTAGAATGTCAAGGTAGTGGCAGAAAGCCGGTTCGCATGATGCAAGCTGGCGGCAAGCTCAGAAAGTTTAGAAGAATTTCTCGCCCGGCTTGCGGTATTTGTACGCGACGTCTTCGTCGAGCTCGATGCCCAGCCCAGGTGTGTCCGGAACGGCGATGCGGCCGTCTTCGATCAGCGGACCTTTCGCGCCTTTCACCAGATCGTCGAAGAACGGCACGCTGGCCGCGTGCCATTCGAGTGCCAGGAAATTGGGAATGGCGGCGCAGAGGTGCACGCCCGCCATCGTCCCGATAGGCCCGCTAATGTTGTGCAGCGTCAGGTTCACGTAATGCACGTCGGCCAGGTCGGCGATCTTGCGTCCCTGCCAGAGGCCGATTTTCTGGACATCGGGTGCGAGCACGCGCAATCCCGCTTCCACGATCAGGCGCTCGAAATCGGAACGCAGATAGTGATTCTCGCCGGTGGCGAGCGGAACCGCCGTATTCCGCTGCACCGTGCCCAGCGCCGCGATATTCTCAGGCGGCGTGGGATCTTCAAGCCACATCAAGTTGTATCGTTCGAGCGCCCGCGCCAGGTTGATGGCGGCCTGCGTGCTATAGCTCCAATGGCAGTCGATCGCCAAGCCTATGTCCGGACCCACGGCATCGCGCGCTGCCCCCACCAGCGCGTCCATCTGTTCGATCTCGCGGCTGCTCAAATCGCGATTGTGCGCGTCGGCGCGGTGGGGAGTCGGCACGTCCACATCGAACTTCAGAATGTTGAAGCCGCGCCCCGCCATTTCCCGGGCACGGATGGCATAAGCACCTGGGGCAACCGCGGAGAGTTGTTCCGGACCGGCTGCCACCCACTGCGGACGGCGCGGCACGAGCAGCGGCGTCAGGCTTTCCAGCGCCTCGCCAGCGTGGCAATCGGCGTAAATCCGCACGTGGTCGCGATACTTGCCTCCCAAAATCTGCCAGACCGGCAGCTTGTATTCTTTCCCGATGGCATCGAGCAAAGCGCATTCGATGCCGTGTACCGCGTGCAGCACCAGGCCTGGTGCGCTCGGCGCCGAACACGCATACAAGCGCCGCAGCATGCGATCGATCGAAGTCGGATCTTGGCCGATCAGAACGCCGGCATACTCCGCGATAACCGCCGGCAATCCCGGTCCCATGAAGGCTTCGCCGTAGCCGGTAACGCCCCCGGCGGTCTCCACTTTGACGATAGTCCAATCGAAGTTTGCTTCGATGACCGCGGTGCTCACGCGCGTGATCTCCATCAGCCGCCAATGTAGCAGGCTGGCGATAACGCGCTGAAACAAACTTTATTGTGTGCGTTTTCAGACAATTGCGGCCGGCCCGCAACGGCCGGAACCTGCTGCCCGCTTATCGTGAAGGCGAAAGAGGGAGTTCGGTCCCCTGTTCTTACCTGCCAGGACGACCTGAACATCCTGCCCTTGAATCCCACCCGCTCCCAGGAGCGTTACCACGTCACGCGCCGGATTCCCTCTCTTCGCTAAACTTCCAGCTTCCACGGCGCGCGATATTCGCGTGTCAGGAACGCTCGAGCGCTCTCCTGCTTCACCGTCAATTCCCCTTCATCCCAATCCAAACGCTCTTTGCTGCGCAGCGCCACGTTGCCCAGCAGGCAGGTGCTTGTGGAGCGGAAACATTTCTCGATATCGCTGGCCGGCCGTTGGCGCGTCCGCACGCATTCCAGAAAATTAGCCCAATGATTTGCGTTCCCACTGTCGGTCGCCTTTACCTGGCGCGCGTGGCCGCCATGCTTAGGCTCGGGAATCACGCGGTACTCTTCGCGATCCACATATAAGGTCGCTTCGTTGCCGCAGAAGAGAATGCCGCCGCCTTTGTTGAACATCGATTGTCCGTTCGCTTCGCGGTTCTCGTAGGTGGCGATGAAGCCGGGATATCTATAAGTGACCTGCAGCGTATCGGGGGTCTCGCGGTTATCGGTGAACCACAACTTATCGCCGATACTGGCAATGGTGTTCGGCATGGCCTCGTCGAAGGCCATTTGGACGATGTCGAGCCAATGCACGCCCCAATCCGTCATCATGCCGCCCGCATAATCCCAGAACCAGCGGAAAAAGGAGAACTGCTTGGGATCGACACCGAAGCGGTTGCGGTTGAACGGCCGCATGGGCGCGGGGCCCAGCCACATATCCCAATCGAGTCCCGGCGGCGGATCGCTGTCGGGCGGGTTGCCGATACCCTCCGCGGGCGAATTCCCGTAATTCCAAGTACGCACGAATGTCACCTTGCCCAGTTCGCCTTTGCGCACGATATCGCAGGCTTCCTGGAAGTGTACGGCCGAGCGCTGCATGGTGCCAGCCTGCACCACGCGATTGTATTTGCGGGCAGCCTCGACCATCTTGTGGCCTTCCTCCACGGTCACCGAGATCGGCTTCTCGACATACACGTCTTTGCCGGCCTTGCAGGCTTCCACGCTCATATAGGCGTGCCAGTTGTCGGGCGCGGAGATGTTCACGATGTCGATGGACTTGTCCGCCAGGATTTCCCGGAAATCGTGGACCGGGCGGGCCGTATGGCCTTTCTTCGCGGCGCGGGCCACGGCCTCGTCGAGATGCGGCTGATAAACATCGCAGACCGCCACCACCTGCAGATTCGGTTGTTGCATGGCGTATTCCATGTTGCTGTTACCCATGCGTCCCATGCCGATGAAGGCCGCGGAAACGCGGTCGTTGGCGCCCTTGATGTTGCCGGCGAAGAGGGATGCGGTCAGCGCCGCTCCCGCGGTTTTGAGGAATTGCCTGCGATCGGCGTTCAGATCTTCCATGCGGTGGATTCTACCACCGCGCACGGTATCCCAGGACCTTTCGATCGTTGAGCTTTTCAACGAAAAGGACGGCCCCAAAAAATATTTCAAAACTTTTTTAAAAACACTGGACAACAGGGTCCTAAATAGTTATATTGAAGTCAATACAGACAGCATCCCTGGCGGCGAGTCCCCTCCCGCCGCCAACCCTCTGAGTGCATGGCCCCGGATACCCAGCCGGGGCCTTAATTTTTTGGCGGCCATCTCGCCGGCAGTATTTATAGACAAATACTAGACAAGCATATCTGAAACTGCTATATTGAAGTCAATACAGACAGCATCCCTGGCGGCGAGTCCCCTCCCGCCGCCAATCCTCTGAGTGCATAGGCCCCGGAAACCCTGCCGGGGCCTTTAAACTTTTAGGCCACCGCGCGCCGCACGCTATCATGGAAGCTGGTGCCGGGCGTTTACGTTTCCTATCCGTTCTGCGCGCAGAAGTGTACTTACTGCAATTTCTCCTCAGGCGTCTTCCCTGAGGCGCTGGAATCCCGCTATCTTCATGCCCTGCGCGCGGAAATCCAACGGCATCAGTGGGCATGGCGGCCGGAAACCGTATATTTTGGAGGCGGCACGCCTAGCGCCCTGGAGCCTGACGCGCTCGCTTCCATCCTCGCGCTGATTCCCGGCTGCCCTTGGCAGGAAGCCACCATCGAAGCCGCCCCTGGCAGCATTAGCCCCGAAAAGGCCCGCGCCTGGCAGGATCTCGGCATCGATCGCGTCAGTCTGGGAGTGCAATCCTTCGTCGCCGCCGAACTTAGCCGCACCGGCCGCAAACACACCGCCCAAACTGTCGCCGCAGACGTGGCGACGTTGCGGGCCGCCGGCATCCACAAAATTAACATCGACCTGATCGCGGGCCTGCCCGGCCAAACCGAAACAAGCTGGCACGAATCGCTCGACTGGATCGCCCAAATCGCGCCGGATCACGTCTCAGTCTATATGCTCGAAGTGGATGACGATAGCCGCCTGGGTCGCGAGATCCTGGCCGGCGGCACACGCTATGGCGCGGGCGCGGTTCCATCCGCCGATCTCATTGCGGATCTGTACGAAGCCGCCGTCCTCCGGCTGGCCACCCTGGGCCTCAATCGCTACGAAATCTCCAACTTCGCCTTGCCAGCCAGCGAATCCCGCCATAATATGAAGTATTGGTTGCTTGAGCCTTACGCCGGCTTTGGCAGTGACGCCCATTCCTTCGACGGCCGGCTCCGCTGGCAGAACCCTGAAAAGATCGATGAATATCTCGGCGCCTGGCAGGCAGTGCGCGCCGAGTCGAATCCTTTGGAAGAGCGTTTTTTCGTGGGTCTGCGTCTGACCCGCGGCATCCGTCCCGAGCCGCGCGAGTGGGAACGTTTCGGCGAGCCGATCCGCCGCTTCATTGAGCAGGGCTTGCTTGAAACCACGGACGGCATGCTCCGTCTTACTGCGCGCGGCATCATGCTGTCGAACGAGATTTTTCAGGAGTTCCTGATATGATTGATTTGCGCAGCGACACCGTCACCAAACCCACGCCTGAGATGCGCCGGGCGATGATGGAAGCCGAAGTCGGTGACGATGTTTATGGCGAAGATCCCACCGTAAACCTGCTGGAAAGCAGCGCCGCCGCCATCGTGGGTAAAGAGGCGGCGATCTTTGTGCCCACCGGCACGATGGGCAACACCATCGCCGTGAAGTTGCACACGCATCACGGCGAAGAAGTCATCTGCGACGCGCGTGCGCACGTTCTCGAATACGAACTGTCGATGCTGGCTTGGTTTGCCGGCTGCGTGGGACGGCCGATCCAGACCCCCGGCGGCATCATGCAATGGGAGCAGATCGCACGCGAGATCCGCCCGCTCGGCCCGCATCGCGCGCGCACGGCGATGGTCGAGATCGAAAACACGAACAACATCGCCGGTGGAACCGTTTATCCGCTGCCGCTCATCGACGAGATTTGCGACCAGGCGCACGCGCGCGGCCTGAAGGTCCATATGGATGGCGCGCGGGTGTTCAACGCTGCCGAAGCGACGGGCAAGCCGGTGTGCGAGATCGTGGCCAAGGTGGATACGGTGATGTTCTGCCTGTCGAAGGCGCTGGGCGCGCCGGTCGGGTCGATGCTCGCGGGAACTGCGGAAGACATTGCCCAGGCACGGCTTTACCGCAAGCGGCTGGGCGGCGGCATGCGGCAGGCCGGGGTGTTGGCGGCGGCAGGACTCATCGCGCTGGAGCAGAGCCCCCGCCACCTGGCTGAAGATCATCGCAACGCGCGGCTGCTGGCCCGCGGTCTGGCGCAGATTCCCGGCATCCGCATCGATCCCGCCAAAGTGCAGACCAACATCGTGATCTTCGACGTCGGTGACACCGGCATGCCGGCGGCCCGGATCAGCGCGAGGCTGAAGGAGCGCGGCGTGCTGATCAATCCAGTGGGCGGTAACGTGATGCGTGCCGTAACGCATTACGATGTCGACCGCGAAGGCTGCGAACTGGCTGTGGCGGCGCTGGCGGAAGTGCTGGCTAAGGTTTCTATGAACGTTGCTCTACAATAATGAAGGTGGAAATGGAAGCGGCGCTGCAAACAGCCGTCGAACGCCTGGCTGGCGTGCGACGCGAAATCGCCAAAATAATCGTGGGCCAGGATGACGTAGTGGAAGGTGTACTCATCTGTCTGCTGGCTTCCGGACACGTCTTGCTCGAAGGCGTGCCTGGGCTGGGCAAGACTACGCTGCTGCGTACCCTGGCCCGCGCCTTACAGTTGAAGTACTCCCGTATCCAATTCACTCCCGACCTGATGCCGGCCGATATCGTCGGCAGTATGATCATCGAGACCGGCGACCGTGGCGCGAAGTTTCTGCGTTTCCAACCCGGCCCGATCTTCGCCAACTTGGTGCTGGCCGATGAAATCAACCGCGCCACACCCAAGACGCAATCCGCGCTGCTTGAGGCTATGCAGGAGCGTACCGTCACCAGCGGCACCACCACGCATCAATTGGAAGCGCCGTTCCTCGTGATGGCCACACAGAATCCCATCGAGATGGAGGGCACCTATCCGCTGCCCGAAGCGCAACTCGATCGCTTCCTCATGAAAATCCTGGTGACGTATCCCACGCGTGCGGAGTTGAATCGTATCGTGGAACGAACGATTCAGCCGGAAGAAGCCACTGTCAGCCCGGTGCTCGATCGCGACATGATCCTGGAAGTGCGTGCTGTCTGCCGGGAGGTGCTGGTGGCGCCGCACGTGCAGGAATACGCCATCCAGCTGGTCATGTCCACGCAGCCGGAGCAGAAAGAAGCTCACGAACTCGCGCGCAAATATGTCCGCTACGGCAGTTCGCCGCGCGGCGCGCAGGCGCTGGTTGAGTGCGGACGCGTGCTGGCGCTGATGCGCGGCCGTTTCCACCTGAGCGTGGAAGACGTGGAGCACGTGGCGCGCGCCGTGCTGCGCCATCGCATCATCCTGAACTTCGACGCGCATGCGGATGGCCAGACACCGGAGACCATCCTGAACACCATCATCCAGGAAACCAACGCGCAAGCCGCCGCGTAAGGTTTGAAGAAGGACATGGAGTCCGCGCCTATCCTCGACCGCGAGTTTTTGGAGAAACTTGAGCGGCTCGCCCTGCGCTGGCAGAAGTCATTTCCGGGGCTGGTAGGCGGCCACAACTCCTCCCGCTTCTCGGGCGCCGGGCAGGAGTTCCTCGACCATCGCAGTTTCCATCATGGCGACGATCTGCGCGCGGTGAACTGGCGCGCGTATCTGCGCCTCGAAAAGTTGTTTCTGAAAATGTTCCAGGTGGAGCCCCGCGTGCCCGTGCGCCTGCTGCTCGACACCAGCGACTCGATGGCCCGCGATGGCAAGTTCGATTACGCGCGGCGCCTGGCGGGCGCGCTGTGCTACGTCGGCATGGTGCGGCTGGACGGCATCGAGCTGCATCCGTTTTCGAACAAGTTGGGACGCCAGTTTCTGTGTACCGGTGGCCGGCACCGTTTCGGCCCGGTGCTCGATTCTCTAGCCCATCTCGAAGCCGGTGGCCAGACGGATTTCTTCGCCATGGTGCGCGAGTTCATCTCGCGCTATTCGCAGCGCGGCCTGCTGATCGTGATTTCGGACTTTCTGGACGATCAGGGTTGCGAGCGCGCGCTGCAGTTTCTGGCGGATTTCGGCCACGAACTGCTGCTGCTGCAGCTCTGGTCGGAGCAGGATCGCACGCCTCCCTGGGATGGCGAACTGGAGCTCGAGGACGCCGAGACAGGCGGGCGCCTGAAGGTGCAGTTTGACGACTCTGCGCGCGCCCGTTATACCCAGGCGTTCGACGCGTACGCGCAAGGCGTGCAGAAGCTGGCGTTGCGCAACAGCGGCCGCTACGCGGGCATCGCCACATCGCAGCCGGTGGAAGACGTGATCTTCGGGCCGCTGGCGCGCGCGCGCGGGGTCGCCTGAAGCGCAGCCCATGCATCTGCTGAATCTTACGCTCGGACAGTTCCTGGCCGTATTCGGATCGGTCACCGCGTTGATGCTGGCGCTCTATCTGCTCGATCGCTCCCGCCGCCGCCAGATCGTTTCCACTCTGCGCTTCTGGGTCTCGGCCGACCAGCCCACGGTGGTGGATCGCCGCCGCCGGATCCAGCAGCCCCTCTCGCTCGTCCTGCAACTCGTCAGTATGGCGCTGCTGCTGCTGGCCATTGCGCAATTGCGCCTGGGTAACCCGGCCGGGGCGCCGCGCGATCACGTGCTGATCCTGGACACTTCCGCGTGGATGGCGGCGCACACCGGCGGCGGGCGCACATTGATGGATCGGGCGCGCGATCGGGCCCGCGCTTATATTCGCGCTGTTCCGTTGCGCGATCGCATCATGCTGGTGCGGGCCGATGCCCTCACCACTCCGGCGACCGCCTTCGAACCGGATCGCCACAAACTCGAAGAAGCCATCGCGGAGTCGCAGCCCGGCGCTACGGCGTTGAACCTGGACCAGGCGCTGGCCTTCGCCCGCCAGATCCAAAATCAGAGCGGGCATCGCGCCGGGGAGGTTGTTTTTGTGGGTACCGGCAAACTGGCCGGCCGCGATCCAGGCCAAGTCGGCTTGCCCAATCTGCGGTTCTTGAGCGTCACGGATGCCATCGAGAACTGCGGGTTGCGCCGCGTCGGCGTGCGCCGTTCGGCGGCCGATTCGAATGCCTGGGAGATCTATGTTTCGCTGCGCAATTACGGTACGGCGCCGCATCCGCTGACGCTGTCGCTCAGTTTTGGACCCTCGGCCGACGGTCCGGGCAGCGTGCCGGTAGGGTCGCAGCACCTCATGCTCGCGCCGGGCGCGGATCGGGAAGCCAGTTTTCGGTTTCAAGCGCACACCGCCGGATTCCTGCGCGTGCAACTCCTACCGCACGACGCCTTTCCCGCTGACGATCGCGTGACTTTGCCGCTCCCCGGCGAAGGCCTGCTGCATGTGACCGTTTACTCCGCCGCGCCGGATTTGCTGCGCCCGGTGCTGGCAGCCAGCCCGCAGGTCGTAGCTACGTTTCGCGCGCCCGCCGAATACCGGGCGGATTCGTCCGCCTCGCTCGTCATTTTGGATCATTTTCATCCGCCATCCCCTCCGCGCGGCGATGCTATCTGGATAGACCCGCCTGAGGATGGATCTCCGATTCCCGTGCGCACACGCGTGTCGGATGCGCCGCTCACTCACTGGCTCGCCGATCATCCCCTGGGCGCCGGATTGCGCGCCAAGGATTTTCGCCTGGCATCCGCCACGGTGTTCGAGGCTGCGCCGGACGATCTGAAAATCTCGGAGGTTGCGGAAGGACCGGTAATGGTGGCCCGTCCGGGCAAGCCCAAGATCGTGGTGCTGGGATTTAATCCGGCGCTCTCGGCCATGCGCTATGAGTTGGCCACGCCGCTGCTGTTTGCCAATCTGCTGCGTTGGATGGCGCCCGGGATTTTCCGCCGCTGGGAGTTGACGGCCGGCAGCGTGGGTACGGTCAAAACGCCGCTCGACACGGATGTCCGCGCGGCCGACGTGCGCGTAGTGCGCGGGGATGGCAGTCCGGCGCCCTACACGCTGCGCGGCGCATCGCTCGAGTTTTTCAGCGGGACCCCCGGCACGGTGCGGGTCCTGGCCGGCGACCGCGAATCCGTCTACTCGCTCACCTTGCCGCAACTGTGGGAGTCCAAGTGGGACGTTCCGCCTCAGACCCGCCGCGGCATTCCGCGATTCGCCGCGCCCGTCGGCGGCGCCATCGATCTGTGGCAGTGGCTGGCGCTCGCGGGCGGCGCCGGACTGCTCGCCGAGTGGATCCTCTTTGGCCGTTTCCGCCGTGCGATGGCGCGCGCCATGCGCCGGCCGGTAGCCATGCGAAAGGCATCCTGAGCGTATGAGTTTCACGCATCCCTGGCTGCTGCTCCTGGTTCTCCTGCCTGCGGCATGGTCCGCCTGGGAGTGGCGAAACTCCGCTCGGCGTGCCGGCCTGGTGCTGAAGGCCGCGGCGCTGGCCGCCATCCTGCTGGCGTTCTCCGAGCCGCACCTGACCTTCCATGAAACCAAAGTCGCGCTGGCCATTCTGGTGGATACGTCCGCCAGCGTGCCGCCGCAGGACCTGGATGCCGCTTCTGCGGCCGCTACCACGGTTGAGCGCGGACGCGGGCGCAATTGGACCGAGGTGCTGCCCTTCGCCCGCATGCCGCGGAATCCCACTCCCGCCGAGCGTACCGCGAAAGCCTGGAAGCTGACATACAGCGCGGGCCAGGAGTCGCACGGCACCAACATCGAGGCCGCGGTGCGCGAGGGCCTTGCCATGTTGCCGGCCGGTCTGGTGCCGCGTGTGCTTCTGATTTCCGATGGCAACGAGAACCTCGGCAGCGTCACCCGCGCGATCTGGCAGGCGCAGCAGCGTGGCGTGTCCATCGATGTGATCCCGCTGTCCGGGCGCCCGCTCCCCAGCCTGGTGCTCGAAGCCGTGGTGCGGCCTGCACAGGTTTTCAGCGGCGAATCTTTCCCGGTCGATATCACCCTGAATTCCCCGCGCGCCGCGGAGGCCACGGTCGAGATGACAGCCGACGGCAAGCCGCTCGGGACCAGCCGCGTGACTCTGAGCGCCGGCGCGAACCAGTTTCGCGCGCATGCCAGTGTCACCGCTACGGGAGCCATCGATCTGGCCGGACGTATCACCGCTCCCGGTCTGGGCGAGGCGCGCTTTGAAAGCGCGCTGACCATGCGCCGCCCGCATGTTCTGTTCGTCAGCAACGATCCCGCCTCAGCCGAGGCGCACTTGGTCCGCACCCTCGCGGCCGATCAATTCGAGGTGGATCGCGCGCCCGGCGGTCCTGCGGAGAATCTCGACGCCTATCAACTGGTGATCTTCAACAACTGGGACATGCGGAGCATTCCAGATGCGCGCAAGGCCGCTCTGGAGGCTTTCGTCAAACAAGGCGGCGGCTTGCTCTGGATCGGCGGCGAACGTAATGTCTACGCCGAAAAGAAAACCGAGGATGCCCTCGATCGCACGCTGCCGGCCAAGCTCGCGCCGCCGCGCAAGCCGGAAGGCACCGCGGTGGTACTGATCATCGATAAATCGTCTTCGATGGAAGGCAAAAAGATGGAACTGGCGCGCCAGGCGGCTATCGGCGTAGTCGAGAACCTGCGGCCGATCGATGAAGTCGGAGTGCTCATCTTCGACAATTCGTTTCAATGGTCAGTGCCGCTGCGCCGCGCCGACGATCGCCCCTCCATCAAGCGCCTCATCTCCGGGATCACCCCGGATGGCGGCACCCAGATCGCCCCGGCGCTGACGGAAGCCTATCGCAAAATCCTGCCTGCCACGGCGGTGTACAAGCACATCGTGCTGCTGACCGACGGTATTTCCGAGGAAGGCGACAGCATGACGCTGGCGCACGATGCCGCGGCCGCGCACATAACCATTTCGACCGTGGGGCTGGGGCAGGATGTGAATCGCGCATTCCTCGAAAAAGTCGCGCAACTCGCGCAGGGCAAATCATACTTTCTGAACGACCCTGCGGGCCTCGAGCAGATCGTGCTGCGGGATGTGCAGGAGCACACCGGTTCCACGGCCGTTGAGAAAGACATTCGCGCCGAAGTGGTGAACGGCGCCGAAATTCTAGAGGGTGTCGGCATCGAGTCGGCGCCGCCCTTACGTGGGTACGTGCGCTTCGAGACCAAGCCCACCGCTGAGCTGATCCTGCGCGCGGGCGCGGAGGATCCCCTGCTGGTGCGCTGGCAATATGGACTGGGCCGCGCGGCCGTGTTCACTTCCGACGCGAAGAATCGCTGGGCCGCGAGTTGGGTCACTTGGCCGGGCTTCGACAAACTGTGGGCCAACATTTTCCGCGACCTGCTGCCGCACGCCGAAGCGAGCGAGGCAGCCGCCGAATTCGATCGCGCGGCCAACGAACTGGTGGTCGATTATCGCCTCGGCCGCAACGTGCCCGAGCCGGCCACCGTTCCCGATCTGTTCGCTTTCGGGCCGGGCGGCTTTCAGGCGCCGCTCAAAGTGGCCAAGATCGCAGCCGGGCACTATCGCGGGCGGATTTCGATCGGCGAGCGTCAGGGATTATTCCGCGTGCGTCCCCTGGCTGAATCGCGCGCCTTTCCGGAAGTCGGCTTCTACCGCCAGGAAGACGAAATGCTCGACTACGGAGCGAACGATCAGTTGCTGCACCAGGTGGCCGAGGCCACCGGCGGCCGCTACAATCCGCCGCTCAACACCATCTTCGACGCCACCGGACGGACGATTCCCGCCACGTTGGAACTCTGGCCGCTGCTGCTGGCGCTGGCCCTGGCGCTCAACGTAGTGGAGCTGATTCTACGTAAGTGGCGCGGGCTGCTGGAAGGCCTGCGGATGCGCCGCGATACACCTGCGGCAACATTTTAACGAACTCGGGCCAAAGCCAATACTGTTCACTTTAAGATTGAACAGGCCAACGGCTATCTTTTCGATTCCACCCTCAGGATACCAATTGACATCCACAGGAACTGCGGACCGTAACGCATCTCGGGGCAGAGGGCCCGAGAGGGCGATACGGAGATCGCTCCCATGCTTTAAGCGAGCCATATTCGCGCTAAGGCTTACTATCTACCCCGCCCAGGCAACGGGCACACACGCATATTCTGCCAATCAGGCCGATAAGTCTGTTATCGGCGACTGCGTCTTCGTCTTCGGGCGCCCGCGCTGCCGCCGACAGACAAGGAGACCTCGATGCAGCGCCGCCCCGCCCCACTTTTTGCGACGTTTTTCAGTTTTGTTTTTTTCTTCTTCCTGGCCCAATCGAACGCGCAGCCCGTGAATCGCATCCCCGCCCTGATCGACAATAGCCACGTCATCTCGCTGGTAGGGAACCGTTATCCGCTGGCGCTGCCGCAATTTGACCAGGGCGCGGCGGCAGCCTCCACGCCCATGGATCACATGATCCTGGTACTCAAGTCCGATCCTGCGCGAGAAGGGGAGCTTGAGGATCTGCTCGCGGCGCAGCAGGATCCGCACTCGCCGCTCTATCATCAATGGCTCACGCCCGAGGCTTTCGCCGATCGTTTTGGCGTATCGAGTGACGATTTGGGACGGATCGTCTCCTGGCTGGGGGCGCTAGGTTTCACGATCGACGAACTGCCTGCGGGCGGCCGGTCAATCATCTTCAGCGGCTCGGCCGGACAGGTCGACGCCGCATTTCATACAGCCATGCACCGCTACCGGGTCGGCGGCCAGATGCATCTGGCCAATGCCACGGACCCGGAGATTCCGCAGGCCCTGGCAGGCGTGGTGGCGGGCATCTCCACGCTGCATGACTTTCGCCGCCAGCCGATGCATTCGGCTGCGCATGCGGTACCAGCCTACAGCGCGGGCGGCTCATCATATTACCTTTCGCCGAACGACTTTAGCACCATCTACGACGTGAACTCGCTTTATACGGGCGGCATCAACGGCGCCGGCCAAACCATCGCCATCGTGGCGCGTTGCAACATTCCGATCTCCGACGTGCAGACTTTCCGGCAGACCTTCGGGTTGGCCGCCAATAACCCCACGGTGATTGTGAATGGCACCAACCCGGGCATCACCTCCTCGGCAGAGCTGGATGAAGCCGACCTGGACGTGCAATGGTCGGGCGCGGTCGCGCCGCAAGCAACCATCGATTTCGTGGTCTCGGCGTCGACCAATACGAGCGACGGCGTGGACCTGTCGGCGCAGTATATCGTGAGCCACAACCTGGCGGGGGTCATGAGCACCAGCTTCGGATCGTGTGAAGCCGCCATGGGTTCAACCGAGCGCAGCTTCTACAACAGCCTCTGGCAGCAGGCGGCCGCGCAGGGCATCACCGCTTTCATCGCGTCGGGCGATAGCGGCGCGGCGGGATGCGACGGCGGCTCGGAGTCCCAGGCGACCGGGGGCCAGGCGGTCAACGGGCTATGTTCAACGCCTTACAGCGTCTGCGTGGGCGGTACGGAATTCAACGAGGGATCGAATGGCAGTCAATACTGGTCGTCGAGCAACGCTTCGAACTGGTCGTCTGCGCTTGGCTACATCCCGGAGAAGGTGTGGAACGAAAGCGCCAACGCCGGCGGAACGGGACTCTGGGCGGGCGGCGGCGGAGTGAGCGCCTATTACACCAAACCCTCCTGGCAGAGCGCGCCGGGTGTACCTGCCGACGGCAAGCGCGACGTGCCGGACGTATCTCTGACGGCGGCCGGCCACGACGCTTACCTGATGTTTCTGCAGGGCACCCTCGTAGCAATCAGCGGGACTTCGGCGGCTTCACCCTCCTTTGCCGGCCTGATGGCTCTGGTTAATCAGCAGACCGGCTCGCGGCAGGGAAACGCCAACACGACTTTCTATGCGCTGGCGACGTTGCAAGCCTCCGGCGGCCAGTCCTATTTTCATGACGTCACTACGGGCAACAACACCGTGCCCGGCGTAACGGGATTCACGGCGGGAACCGGATACGATCAGGCCAGCGGGTTGGGCTCGGTGGACGCCGCTACCCTGGTGAATCACTGGAACGATACCAGCAGTTCCGCGCCCAGCTTTACAGTCGGTGTGTCGCCCGCGACGCTTTCTGTCGCTGCCGGCGCTGCCGGCGGGGTGACGGTTCAAGTCGGTGCGACCGGCGGATTCAATTCCGCGGTAGCGCTCGCGGTTTCCGGACTTCCTACGGGAGTGACGGCTACGCTCGGCAAGTCCACCCTGGCGGCGCCCGGATCGGGCAGCACCAGCTTGACGATCAGCACCACAGCTTCGGCGGCGGCGGGCGTCTACGCGCTGCAAATCGCCGCGACAGGCAGCGGTGTGACCCAGAGTTCCACATTGTCGCTGACGATAACGAAGGCCACGGGCTGCACGTTATCAGCCGCCCCATCCAGCCTGGCGCTCAATCCGAGCAGCTCTGCATATACTCAGGTCAGTTGCGGATCGGTGCAAAGCGGCTTCAACAGCGCGCTGAAGCTGACGGTTAGCGGCGCCCCATCCGGAGTCACCGCCGCGTTTTCGACCACCAGCCTGGCGCCTGGTACCGCGCAATCGAAGCTGACGGTGACCACCACGAGTGCCGTTAGCGCACAGACCGTATCGCTCACCGTCACGGCCACCGGCGGCGGACTGGCGCTCTCGCTGCCCATTTCCGTGACCGTCAATCCGGCGCCCACGTTCACCTTGAGCATCGCCTCGGCGGCATTGGCAGTCCCGCCGGGCACAACCAGCCAGCTTACCTTGACCACGGCGGCCGTGGGGACATTCAATTCCGCGGTCAGTTTATCGGCGACAGGTGTACCATCCGGGGTCACGGCAACGTTTTCGCCGGCTTCCATCCCGGCCGGCAACGGATCGAGCACGCTCACGATCGTGACCACCTCCACCGCTTCCGGAGGCAGCTACACGGTGACGCTCAAAGCCACCGGCGGCGGCCTGACCAGGACCCAAAACATGGTCCTATCGATACCTGCTTTCACCCTTACCGCGGCACAAAAGAGCCTGACGGTAGGCCAGGGAACCATCGCCGCCACCAGTTTGACCCTCTCCGGCGTGACGGGCGGCTTCCATTCCGCGGTGGCGTTGTCCGTGGCTATGACGAACGGCGCCAGCCTACCCGCGGGTCTGAATCCCAGCTTCACCCCGGCCAGCGTCACGGCGCCAGGCACCAGCATCCTTTCCTTCGCGCCGGACAATTCCTCCAAGGCAGGCACTTATGCGCTGAGCATCACAGCCACGGGCGGCGGTCTGACCCGCACAGCCGCGTTCTCTTTGACCGTCACACCGCCGCCCAGCTTTAGCCTGCACGGTGCGGCGGCCAGCATCAGTGTCGTGGCGGGCGGTGCTGGCAGCACCCAGCTTACGTCCACGGCGGTTTATGGGTTCTCGTCGCTGGTGGCGCTTTCGGCGAGTCACCTGCCTGCCGGAGTGGCGGCCACGTTTACGCCGGCGAGCATGTCCGGCAGTACCGGAAAGACTACCATTAACTTGCAGACGACCAGCTCCGCCACGCCGGGCAGCTACACGCTCACGATCAGCGCGACCGGCGGAGGTGTCACCGCGACGTTGCCGCTCACGCTCAACATCGGGCAGATCGTAGTGGCGCCGCAGGCGAGCGCGCTGAGCGTGAAGCATGGCAGCAGCGGCAGCGTGGTGGTGAAAACCAGCGTCACAGGCTTCTATAGCGGCACAACGACGTTCGCGGTGACCGGATTGCCGAAAGGCGTCACCGCGTCCTTCTCTCCGGCGAGCGTCACCAATCCGGCCGCGGGCAGCACTACCTTGAAGCTCACGTCTGCTGCGTCGGCGGCCATCGGCACGCAGGCGGTCACCGTCACTGTCACCAGCGACGGCGTGACCGCGACCAACACGCTGAACCTGACGGTGCAATAGACCGTCCCTTGACAGCAGCGGCTCATTGATCGTATACAAGTAGTATGTCTACGGTAGACGATCCACGGGAGCGGCTCGAATTCCTGCAGGGCACGCTGGAAGTCCTGATCCTGCGCAGCCTGCAGCTCGGGCCCAATCACGCTTACGGCATCACCCAATTCCTCGAACAGCAATCCGGCGAGGAGTTCGTAGTCGATAACGGCTCGCTCTACCCCGCCTTGCAGCGCCTGCTGCAGCGCGCGTGGATCGTTGCGCAATGGAAGACATCGCCCAATGGCCGCCGCGCGAAGTATTACCGGCTGACGCCCGCCGGCCGCAAACAACTGGCCGCCGCCACCTCGCGCTGGGAGCGGTTCGTGGCGGCTATGGGCCGCATCCTCGCGGCGGAGGGTTAAACGATGCGCGCCCTCTGGTCGAAGTTACGCCGGTTCATCACAGGCCGCCGCGAGTTGACCGGCGATCTGGAAGCCGAAATCGCCGCCCACCTGGAATTCGAAATCGACGGCCAGATCGCCCGCGGCATTCAGCCCGAGGAGGCCCGCGCCGCCGCTCGCCGCCGCTTAGGCAATCTCACCCGCATCGAGGAACACGCCCGGGATGCCTGGACTTTTCCGCCGCTCGAATCCTTCGCCCAGGACATCCGCTACGGCTGGCGTGCCATTCGCCGGTCTCCCGGTTTCGCGCTGATCGTGGTACTCACGCTGGCCCTCGGCATCGGCGCAACCACGGCCATTTTCAGCGTGGTCAATGCCGTGCTGCTGCGTCCGCTACCCTACCCGTCTGCGGCGCGGCTAGTCACCCTGGGCGAATCCGATCCCAAGGCCGAAGGCATCAGCGTCACTTGGGTGAACTACCAGCATTGGCGTAACGAAAATCATAGCTTCGAAGATATGGCCGGCTTCCGCATGGCGCAGCTTACGCTCACCGGGCGCGGCGACGCGGCTCTGACGCGCGCGGGCTTGGTCACTTCCAGCTTCTTTGCGCTGCTGGGCGCCCGCCCGCTGCTGGGCCGTACTTTCACCGAGGCCGAGGATCAACCCGGCGCCGCGCCCGTAGTCGTGCTCGATTACCGCTTGTGGGCCGGCAGGTTCGGCGCCGATCCCGCGATTCTGGGTGCGGCGCTGGCGCTGGACGGCACGCCCTATACGGTGATCGGAGTCATGCCGCCCGGGCTGCGTTTCTTTGCGGGCGGCGCCGATTATTACCTGCCGCTGCACCGTTTCGAAGGCCCCGTCACCGACCGCTCGCGGCATGGCTCCATGCGGCTCCTGGCCCGCCTGAAACCGGGTGCGACCCTCGGCTCCGCCCTCGCTGACATGAACGGCATTATGCGCCGCTTGGCCGAAGCGGACCCCGGACCCGAGTCGCAGCATCGCGCGTACGGCGTCTTTCTGACCGAATCCACCGCCGGCGACACGCGCCCTGCGCTGCTCATGCTGATGGCCGCTGCCGCGTTCGTGCTGATCATCGCCTGTGCTAATGTCGCCAGCGTGGTGCTGGCGCGCGCCACCGCCCGCGAACGCGAGATCGCCATCCGTGCCGCGATTGGTGCGGGCCGCCGGCGCCTGCTGCGGCAATTACTCACAGAGAGCCTACTGCTCGCGGCCTTCGGCGGCGCAGCCGGCAGCCTGCTGGCGCAGTGGGGAGCGCGCACCCTGGTGGCCGTTGGCCCGCGTGCCATCCCGCGCCTGGCGGAGACTGCTTTCGATGCGCGCGTGCTGTGGTTCGCCATCGCCGTCACCCTGCTCACCGGATTATTCACCGGCATCGCGCCGGTGCTCGCGGCCGGAAGGCTCGACCTGGTTTCGGCCTTGAAGGATAGCGGGCGCACAGCCACGGGCCGCTCCGGCCAGCGCTCCCGCGGCGCGCTGGTCACCGCCGAAGTAGCCATCACGCTGATGCTGGCCTTCGCCGCCGGCTTATTGCTCCGCAACCTGATCGCGGCCGAGACTGCCGATCCGGGCTTCGTCCCCGGGCATGTGCTGTCGCTCCAACTAACCCTGCCGCGTGCTGCGTACCCCGGCCCGCCCGCCATCGCCCGCTTTTACGGCGCGCTCGAACAGGATCTGCGCACGCTGCCCGGCGTCACCGCGGTAGGCGCGGTGAATTGTCCACCATCCGGAGGAGACTGCGGAGACTGGTTCTATTCCGTGCTCGACCGGCCCGCGCCTGCGCCTGGGGAAGTGCCCATCGCGCTGTTCAACGACGCCGATCGCGATTACTTCAGCACCATGCACATTCCCCTGCGGGAAGGCCGCGCATTTCGCGACACCGACCGTCCATCCGCGCCCCCGGCGGCCATCGTGAATGCAACCTTCGCGCGCAAATGGTGGCCACGCAAGTCCGCCATCGGGCAGCGCATCAAATTCGGCGGTCCCTACCGCGAAGGCCCGGTCTACGAAATCGTCGGCGTGGCGGGCGACGTTAGCCAGATGGGTCTGGGAACCGAAGTCTATCCGGAAGTCTATCTGCCGTTCGCGCAATCGCCGGATCGGGGCATGGTGGTGATGATTCGATCTGCCGGTGATGCGGCGTCCCTGGCGCCCGCCGTACGCGCCCGCGTCAAGACTCTCGATGGCAACCTGCCGGTGGTGAGCCTCGCGCCGTTCACCGAATCGCTGGCCGCCTCGCTCGACCAGCGGCGCTTCAGCACTCTGCTGCTGGCTCTGTTCGCGGCGCTCGCCATGCTTCTCGCGGCCATCGGCATTTACGGCTTGCTGAATTATTGGGTGCGCATGCGGGAAGCTGAAATCGCCATCCGCATGGCTCTGGGCGCGTCCGCGCGATCCATCCTCGGTTGGGCGGCCTGGCAGGCGCTGCGCCTTTCCTTGGCTGGAGCGGCGATTGGCATACTCGCTAGTTGGGCCGCGGGGCGCTGGCTGGGCAGCTTTTTTCCGGACGTTGCCGCGCACGGCCTCACCACGTTGGCCGCGGCCGCTGTGGCGATTGCCTTGATGGCCGTGCTCGCCGCCGCCATCCCGGCCTGGCGCGCCGCACAGGTGGATGCGGCGCATCAATTGCACTGTTCTTAACAAGCACTTAACACTCTGAATTTGTAACGCAATCCGGCGCTGAAGCGCCTATAATGAATCATCGCTTCAGGTCTCGTGAAACTGTTTATACTCATCCTGCTGTGTCCGCTCTTACAGGGCGCGGAGCCTCCGCTGCACCCGGTGACGGTGTGCGAAGTCCTGCAGGATCTTGCCTCGTATGATGGCAAAGTAGTGGCCGTGGTCGGAAGGTACTCATTGCGCGAGACAGGCCGCTGGCTGGGCGAGCAGAAGTGCGCGCACAAGTTCGTCACCGGCGATCAGGAGTGGCCCAATGCCCTCTGGGTGACTTACGATCCGGCGACTGCGCCGAAACCTCCCGATGTGTTGGCTGTGAGCGCCACCGCGCTGGCCGAAAAAGTCCGCGAGGTCAAGCAGGGTACGTCACTGACCCGGCTTCCGTTCGGCAGCACGGATTACGACAACTGGGCCGTGATCTATGGCCGCATTGAAACGCGCAAAGATCTCCTGATCGCCACGGGCGACGGCACCCGGCGCAACGGATTCGGTTACGGAGCCTCTTCTCCCGCGAGCCTGATCTGTCACGGCGACGCGGTCGTGATCTTTCTCAACGACGATGCGGCTACGACGCCCGCTTCGCGGTAAATTCCTGCGTGCGGCCTTCGCCGCCTTCACGCTGTCGCGTGAACTTGATTTCATCGCCGGAGATAGTGCCCTTGTACAACAGCTTCATGGTGTTCCCGTTGAACTCCATGGTCTGCGTAAAAGAAATCTGGTCGCCGTCGATCTTACCTTCTGAAATGGGCATCTCGCCGCGGAAACCGCTGACCGTGCCGGTCAACATGTTACCGTCGACTTTAAAAGTGAACGTGGTCGTGCGGGTCTGGCCTCCGCGGCCTGGCATTTCAGCCGTCCATTTGCCGGTAACATCCGCGGCCAGGGCGGTCAACGCGAGCAAGCCAAGTAGGAACCCGGTAGTGAGTAATCTGCGCATGCCAATAGGGCGCGTTTGAAGCCGCTAACGTTACGCAAAGCCCATGGTTTACAATGTCTTAACAGGTAACGGTGCGGTATCTTCCATCGTCCTTGTTACTTGAGGCACCTGAAAAACCTTGCCTAAGTATCCTCTTCTCATTCTCGCGCTGTGGCTGACGTGTGGCGGGCTGTACGCTCAGAGCGGATTCGTCAAGTCAGCGAATCAGCCGATCCCGGGTGCCACGGTCACGGCTACCATCGCAGGCCGGAAGTTCAGCACAGTTACCGATACCACCGGCCACTTTGCCTTTACCGCCGCGCCTTCCGGCGAGTGCACCATCGAAGTGCAGATGTTCGGCTTCGTGCCGGCCAACAAGAAAATGAGTTGTAGCGCGAACGAGAAGGTGGATTTCGCCCTGCAGTTGCAGGAGTCGCCGATGATGGAACGGCTCGCCCGCATGAGCGCCGCGGGGCGCGGCACCAGCAATCAGTTCGAGGCGCAGTTACAAAATGAACTGAACGAGCCGGAGACCGCCGCCGCAGCCACGCCTCAAGGCGACGGACAGAATAGCAACGAGGCCTTCCAGGTTTCCGGGAGCCTGAGCCAAGGTTTGGCCCAAAATGCTCAGCCGGACTTCGGCATGATGATGGGTCCAGGAATGGGGCCGGGCGGTCCTCCCGGAGAACCTGGCGGGCCCGGTGGCGGCCCCGGATTCGGTGGACCGGGCGGCGGCGGCTTCGGTGGGCCCGGCGGCGGACCGGGCGGCGGATTTGGCGGACGCGGCGGCGGCTTCGGAGGTCCGGGTGGTGGTGGGCGGCGCGGACAGGGCGCATTCAGGCCGGGCGCGCAGTTCGGAAACCGGCGGGCGCCCAGCCAGATTCACGGCATGGCGTTTATGACTTTGGCCAATTCGGCCGTCAACGCCAAGCCGTTTTCCATCACGGGGCAGGTCGTGCCGCAGCCCGCTTACGCCAGCGCCCGATTTGGCATGCTGGTCGGCGGACCGCTGGTCATTCCGAAAATTGTCAAAGACACTTCCACGTTTTTCTTTTTGAACTACACCGGCACGCGCTCCCGCCAACCGTATTCGGCAGTCGAGACCGTGCCGACCGCCGCCGAGCGGACTGGCGATTTTTCGCAGACATTACAATCTACCGGGGCCGTCCAAATCTTCTCTCCAGGCACCAACATGCCTTTCCCCGGCAATGTGATTCCCTCGTCGATGCTGAATCCGATCGCGACCAAGCTACTCAGTTACATTCCGTTACCGAACCAGCCGGGCACGGTGAACAACTATCAATACATGGCCTCGCCGCCCAACAACACTGATAATGTGAACGGACGCGTGATGCGGAACATCAGCAAGAACGATCGCCTGGCTTATCATCTTTCGTATCAGCGCCGCGACGGAGACACCGCTGAGCCATTCGCCTTTTTCGACACTCTCAGCGGCTACGGCGTGCAGACCGACCTTACCTGGACGCACAATTTCTCGCCCGCTACCATTCTGAACTCGAAGGTGTCTTTCAACCGCAACCGCAACGAGACTACCCCATATTTTGCTTACGGCACGGATATCGCCTCCGAACTGGGTATCGCCGGCACATCGTCGAATCCGGTGGATTACGGCCCGCCGAACTTGAACTTCACCAACTTCGGCGCGCTCAGCGACGCCAATCCGGTGCTCACCCGCAATCAGAATCAGAACGTGACGGAGAGCGTGGTGCTGGCGCGCGGCGTGCACACCCTAACGCTCGGCCTGCAATACGGCCGCAACGATCTGAGTACCGAGACCCAACAGAACGGCCGCGGCACTTTCAATTTCACGGGCCAGGCCACCAGCGAATTGGGGTCCAACGGCCTGCCCATACAGGGCACGGGTTTCGATTTCGCCGACTATCTGCTGGGTCTGCCGCAATCCGCCTCGATTCAGTACAGCCCGGCGATGTACTTCTCGCAGAACACCTGGAACGCCTTTGCCGTCGACGACTGGAAATTGACCGCGAATCTCACGCTGAACCTGGGCATGCGCTGGGAATTCTTCGCTCCGCTCCAGGAGAAGTACGACGAGATGGCCAACCTGGATATCGCGTCCGGATTCAGCGGCGTGGCCGTGGTTTCGCCCACCGTCCCCGGACCGTACTCGGGCCAATTCCCAGCCGGCTTGATCAATCCCGACTACCGCAATTTCTCGCCACGCTTGGGCCTTGCCTGGAAGGTGCCCTTCATCAAGCGCTCCACCATCGTGCGCGCGGGCTACGGCATCTATTACAACGGCCAGGCATACATTCCGTTCGCCCTGAAATTGGCGCAGCAGCCGCAGCCTGCCGGGCAGCCGCCATTCGCCGTATCAGAAAGCGTGAACACCAGCGCGGCCAATCCGCTGACGATCGCCGACGGCCTGGTTTCCGTCTCGCCCGAGGCCATCACCAACACATTCGCCGTCGACCGCTACTACCGCACACCTTACGCGCAAACCTGGAACCTGACGATCCAGCACGATCTGGGCAAAGGTTTCTTTATGGAAGTCGGCTATCTGGGCACCAAGGGCACGCGGCTCGATGTTCTGACGCTGCCTAACGAAGGACCGGCCGGCTCGACGTTCGGATCCGGAACGCAGCTTGGCAATGCCACCGGATTCATTTACGACTCGCCCATCGGGGACTCGACCTTCAATGCCCTCCAGACGCACCTGATGCGCCGTTTCCGCGGCGGCTTCTCGATGAATGCGCGCTACAACTTTTCGAAATCCATCGATGACGCGTCCAGCTTTGGAGGCGTCGGCGGGACGGTGGCGCAAAACTGGCTCGATCTGGCCGCCGAGCGCGGCTTATCCAGCTTCAATCGCACGAATGTCTTCACTATGAACTGGGTGTACGAATCGCCGTTCGGCAAGCCCAACTCGCGCTATGCTTCGAGCGGCTGGGCCGGACGCGCACTGCGTAACTGGTCGCTCAGCGGCGGCGTCACGGCGGAGACGGGTACGCCCTTGACTGCGCGTGTCCTCGGCAACACCGTGGAACTGGCGCAAACCGACGGCGTAGGCAGCGAGCGCGCGGATGCCACTGGCGAGCCCATCAATTCCGGCTCCGGCTTCTTCAACCCGGCGGCTTTCGCGGTTCCGCCCACAGGCGAATTCGGCGATGCCGGACGCAACACCATTCCGGGTCCCAACCTGGTATCGGTCAACCTGGCATTCGGCCGCTCGTTCCAGTTCGGCGATACGCGCCGGCGCCTGGAGTTCCGCGCGGAAGCCAATAATGTGTTGAATCAGGTGAACTACACGAATTTCGGCACGGTGGTGAATGCTACCAACTACGGCCTGCCCACCGCGGCCTCCGGTATGCGCACGCTAGACATTGTGATGAGGTTCCGGTTTTGAAATACCTGGCGATTGTTTTGACCGCTGCGCTGTTGGCCAGCCAGTTGAGCTCGCAGCAAATGCCCACGTTCTCCACCACGGCCAATGTGGTGGTGGTGAACGTAACGGTGACCAGCCGCGATGGCAAGGCCATCGGCAATCTCACCAAGAGCGACTTCCTGCTGTACGAAGACGGGAAGCTGCAGACCCTGCAAAGCTGCGAGTTGCAGAAGCTCGACAATAAGCCGCTCGCGCCCATCGCCCAGCCGGCGAAGACGCTCGAAACGCGCCAGGCTCCCAAGCCGGCCGCGCCCGCCAAACCGGCGGCCCCGGCTCCTGAGACACCGCCCGCCAAGCCGGACCCGCGCGATCACCGCCTGATCGTCATGCTCTTCGATGCTTCGTCCATGCAGCCGCAGGAGCAGATTCGCGCGACCGACGCCGCCATCAAGTTTCTTAGCACCCAGATGACCGCCAGCGACCTGGTCTCGATCATGGTTTTCGGCAGCGAATTGAAAACGCTTCTCGACTTCACCGCCGACCGCGATCAGTTGATTGCCGCGCTGCGCGCCTTCCACACCGGCGATTCCAGCGAGCTCGCGTCAATGGCCGATACGGGCGCAGATGCGCAGGACATCAGCGGCTCATTCGTGGCCGATGAAACCGAGTTCAATATTTTTAATTCGGACCGCAAATTGGCGGCCCTCGAAGATGCTGCCCGCCGTTTGGGGCGTTATCCGGAAAAGAAGGCTCTGGTCTATATCTCGAGCGGCATTCAGAAGACCGGCGTCGACAATCAGTCGCAGCTTCAGGCCACCGTAAACGCCGCCATCCGGTCGAACGTCTCTTTCTATCCGATCGACGCGCGCGGCCTGATGGCTACACCCCCCGGCGGTGATGCCAGCCAGGCGGCGTCCGTAGGTTCCAATATGTATAGCGGTTCCGCGCAGCAGTCATTGATGGATAACTTCCATAACACACAGGAGACCCTGGATACGCTGGCGGCCGATACCGGCGGCAAAGCGCTGCTCGATTCGAACGACCTGACTCTGGGCATGACCGAGGTGCAGAAAGATATCAGCAGCTATTACATGCTGACCTACGCCAGCACCAACGGCGCCGAGGACGGCAAATATCGCCGCATCACGGTGAAGCTGGCTCCTAAGTTCGGGGAACTGCGCGCCAAGCTCGATTACCGCCAGGGTTACTATGCGCCCACCACGTTCGCCAAGATGTCAGGCACCAACAAAGAGGCGCAGTTGCAGGAGGCGCTCGAAAGCGACAATCCTGTGACCGATCTGCCAATTGCGGTGGAAATCGATTACTTCCGGCTGGCGAAGAGTAAGTATTTCGTGCCCGTTTCCGTCCGCATTCCCGGTTCGGCCCTGGAGTTCCACAATAAGGGCGCCAAGGCTACGACGGAGCTTGATTTCATCGGCGAGATCCGCGATGCGCGCGGGCGCCAAGGTTCAGTCGTGCGCGATACGATTCCGGTTAAGGTAACGACGACGACCGCGGGCGAGGTGGTGCGCAAGCAGATCCAGTACGACACCGGCTTCACGCTGGCTCCCGGCAAATATACTTTGAAGTTTGTCGCGCGCGAAAACGGCGAAGGCAAGGCCGGCACGTTCGAAGCTCCCTTCGTGGTTCCAGACCTCAGTTCGGGCAACGCCATGCGCCTCAGTTCCGTGATTCTCAGCAACCAGGTGCAGTCGATGAAGGACCAGATTGCCGGCGCGAAGAACAGCAGGAAGCTGGTGGCCGAGGATCCACTGGTCACTGCCGACGGCGACAAGATCATGCCCAACGTGACGCACGTTTTCCGGCCGGGCCAGAAGCTGTCGGTCTACCTCGAACTCTACGATCCGGGCACTTTGCAATTGCCGGCGCAATTTCAGGGGCAGGGCCAGAATAACGGCGCGCTGGCGAGCGTGACCGCCAGTATGTCTTTCTACCAGGGCGACAAGAAAGTTTTCGAGACGCCCGCCATCCGCGTGATGCGTCTGAACCCCAAGCGGCCCGGCGTGGCGCCGCTGCGGTTGCAAACGTTGCTGAACGCATTGCCGGCCGGCCGGTACGATTGCCAGGTGAACGTGATCGACCAGGCCGGGCACAAGTTCGCGTTTCCGCGCCACGAGATCGTCATCCTGGCCGCAGAGACGCAAGCCAAGCCCGCCGCATAAAGCGGCCGAAACCGGTTTTGTAGGAAAATAGTCCTTATGAAGTTTCGCTGTCTCGCCGCCGTATTTGTGCTGGGTTTGCCATTGTGCGCCGCGGCCGGCTACACGGTAGAGCAGATCAAGTCGTTCATCGAGTCCGCCATCCAGTTGAAGAATCCGGACAAGGAAGTGGCGCAAACGCTGCGCTCGATGAAGCTGTCCGAGCGGCTGGACCTGGACCTGGTGGAGAAGCTGCAGGGCGAGGGCGCCGGCCCGAAGACAGTCGCGGCGCTGAAGGAACTGGCTACCGAATCCGCGAGCCTGCCGGTTGCCGCGCCGGCTCCGCCCAAGGTCGTTTATGTTCCGCCGCCTCCGCCACCCGCCGACGAACAAGCCAAGCTGCTCGACGAGGTGCGGGATTACGCCATCAATTACACGCACACGCTACCGGATTTCATCTGCCTGGAGCAGACCCGCCGCTACATCGACACCACCGGGCGGGATAACTGGCGGCTGGCGGATATCATGTCCGCGCGCCTCACTTACTTCAATCAGAAGGAAGATTACAAGCTCATCTCCCTGAACGATCAGTTGGTCACCGATAAGTCTTACACCCAGGCCGGCGGCGCTTTGTCGACGGGCGATTTCGGCACGACCATGCGCGAGATCTTCCAGGCGGCCAGCCGCACGCATTTCGAATGGCTGCGCTGGGGTAAGCTGCGCGGGCGCATCGCGCACGTCTACCAATACCGCGTGCCGCTCGAGTTCTCCCAATGGTCCATCGAATACCAGGGCGAAAACAAAGACGACACACAGCGCATCTTAGCCGGCTACCACGGCCTGATTTTCGTCGATAAAGAGCTGCACACCATCGTCCGGATTACGCAGGAGGCCGAGAATCTGCCCCCGACCTTCCCCGTTCAGGCGGCCAAGGAAACGATGGATTACGACTTCACCAAGATCGGCGATAGCGAGTTCTTCCTGCCCTTAGTGGACGACTTGCGCATGCATTCGGGCCGGCTGTGGAATAAGAACATCAAGGAATTCCGCCTCTACCGCAAATTCTCGGCCGATTCGGTCATCAAGTTCGACGACAAAGACTTGCCGCCTCTGCCCGACGATAAGACCAAGGAAGAGCCACAGCCGCAGCCACCACCCCACCAGTGAGGTTCTGGCAGGGCGTCTTTCACTTTCAAACCGAAAAAGTCTCGCCGTGGACCGCGTTGCGAAACACACTGGGGATCGTGTTGCTACTGGCGGCGGGCGCCATTGGTCACGATCTGGCGCCAGCTCTGATCGCCGCCGTCGGCGCGCTGAACGTGGCTTCTTCCGATAGCCTCGAACCATACGCGCTGCGCGCCAAGCGGATGCTGGCGGCTTGCGCACTGGTTGGCTTGGCGGTGTTCGCTGGCGCCATCTGCGGCGATCATCACCTGCTCGCCGTGCCGCTAACCGGCGCCTGGGCTTTCGCCGCCGGCATGCTAGTCGCGTTGAGCACCACCTCTGCGGACATCGGCATCATGAGCCTGGTGACCCTGGTGGTGTTCACCGCCCGGCCCCTGCCGCCCGAATCGGCCGCGCTTTCCGGCCTCCTGGCGCTGGGCGGCGGATTGCTCCAAACGGTGTTGGCGCTGGTATTCTGGCCGATCCGCCGTTATGTGCCGGAGCGCCGCGCGCTGGCGGCCCTCTATGCGGAATTAGCGCACACGGCGGTAGCGAGGGTCGATTCCGGTGAGGCCCCTCCGGCTAGTGCGCAAAGCACCCAGGCGCAGGCCGTCCTCGCCCCATTGGCCGGCGACTATTCCATCGAAGGCGAGCGTTATCGTTCTCTGCTGAGCCAGGCCGAACGCATCCGCCTGGGACTGTTCGCGCTCAGCCATTTTCGAGGCCCCGATTCGCGCGGCGCCATACTCGCGCGCTACTTCGAAATCGCTGCGCGCGTGCTGCGGGCGATCGGCGGCGTGCTGGTGGCTGCCGTCCCAGGCGATTCGGTGAACGCCGAACTGGAAGCGCTCGGAGCGCTGGCCGAAGACCTCCGATCGGTCGAAGCGGATGCGCAACTCGCGCGCCCGCAGGTCGACGCCCTGAACGGTCAACTGCGCGCCGCGTTTGAACTGGCCGACCACGCGACGGCCGCCGGCCAATTGGCCTTCGCGCGCGAAGAGACGCGCCGCCCGTGGCACTTGCGCCTCAGTGGTCCCTTGGCGATCCTACGAGCGAACCTGAGCCTTGAATCGGCCGCGTTCCGCCATGCGATTCGGCTCGCGGTCTGCGTCACGATCGGCGATGCAGTGGGACGCAGCATCGAGTTGCACCGGTCCTATTGGCTGCCCATGACCGTCGCCATCGTGCTGAAGCCGGACTTCGCGTCTACATTCAGCCGTGGAGTGCTGCGTCTGGCGGGAACCTTCGCCGGGCTGGCGTTTGCGACCGCATTGTTTCATGTGCTGCCCGGCGGGGCAGCCGCACAGATCACCGCCATTGCCGCTCTCATGTTCGTGCTGCGCTGCTGGGGACCGGCTAATTACGGCATCCTGGTCACGGCCGTAACCGGGATGATCGTGGTGCTGATCGGCATGGCCGGCGTGGCGCCGCAGGGCGTGATTGTGGCGCGCGGATGGAACACTGCTATTGGCGGCGCGATCGCGCTGGTGGCATACTGGCTGTGGCCGACCCGCGAGCGCGTACGCATCCAGGTGGAGATGGCCGACATGCTCGACGCCTATCGCGATTACTTCCGCGCGATCCGCGAAAACTACTCGGGTATGGAAACTGCCGACGAAACGGACCTCGATCGCACGCGCGCGACGGCGCGCCGCGGACGCTCGAACCTGGAAGCCTCATTCGAGCGGCTCCGCTCGGAGCCCGGGGTCGCGATCGAGACCATCACGGCGCTAACCGCGATGATGGCCAGTTCGCACCGCCTGATCCACGCCATCATGGCTCTTGAAGCGGGGCTGCGCACCAGCCAGCCGGCGCCCGCGCGGCAGGCTTTCTATCGTTTTTCGGATGACGTGGAATTGACTTTATATTCGCTGGCGAGTGCGCTGCGCGGCTCGCCGCTCGCGCGTGCCGATCTTCCTGACCTGCGCGAAGACCATCATGCCCTGGCGCACTCTGGTGATCCCGCGGCGGAACGCTATGCGCTGGTGAACGCGGAGACGGACCGGCTCACCAACAGCCTGAACACGCTGTCCGAGCAGTTGCTACGCTGGCTGGAGCCCGGCCCGCCAATTACTTCGGGTGCAGCGCCATCTTCTTTTCGAGCGCGGCCATGAGGCGCGACTCGATCTCCGGCGCGATGGGATGCGGCTCCATCCCCTTGTAGATGCTGATGGTTCGTTTGGTAGTATCGCAAACCACCCAGCAGTTGGGGCACTCGGTAATGTGCTGTTCCAACTTAGCCCGGATTTCAGCGTCCACGTTCTCATCCAGGTAATCGCTGAGTTCTTGCAAAAACTCCTTACAGGTAAGCAAACGCATCATCTCCCTTATGCTTGAAGAAACGGGTTAGCTTGTCGCGCAGCTGCAGGCGCGCCCGCAGCAATCGGCTTTTCACCGCCGGGACTGACAAGTTGAGCGCCTCGGCGGTCTCCTCCGTGGACAGTTCTTCCATGTCCCGCAGCACGAAAACAGCGCGGTACGGCGGTGCCAGGCTATCCACGGCGGAAGCCAGGATCTCGTTGATTTCCTCGCGAGAGTAGCGTTGTTCCGGATTCTCGTCCCAGGCGGCAATCTCCCGTGCTACGGTGTCTTCGCCGGTATCGATGGTTTCGTCGATCGATACAGATTTGTCGGTCTTGCGCTTGCGTAACTTCATCAGCGCCTGGTTGACGGCAATGCGCACGATCCAGGTATAGAATTTCGAGTTTCCCTGGAACTGGTCGAGGTGCTCATATGCCTTGAGGAAGGTTTCCTGCAACACATCCTCGGCATCTTCGCGGTTTTGCGTAATGTGCATGGCCAGGCGGAAGATCTTGCCTTCGTAACGGCGCACCAATTCCGAGAAAGCTTTTATATCGCCTTCACGCGCCTGGAGGACTACCGCGGTTTCGTCAATAATCGGGCTGGTAGCTGGCATCCTTTATTTTTAGTATCGCACGTGAGGGATGTGGCTACCTCTGTGCCTGGCTGACGTCTGCATGGCCGATCCGCAAAGGGGGCTCTGAACGACGGCAATTAGCAGACTAAGCGGCCGTGAGGCTCAGTTCTTATTGCGGTAACCGGAAACCGGAAAGTGCCGCGCTAATTTCGGCGGCCTGGATTCGCCCGGTTTCCAAGCAAAACAGTTGCGTCCGTCCGCTCTGAAATTTGAAACCGTACCGACGAATACGCATTCGAACTGCACTACTATCCTATGTGAGCCGGAATCTCGAGCAACTGCGAACGCATTCTGAATACCATACCGCGTGCTCAATTCTCCGTGAAATGCGTCGAGCAAGTGTCGGCCGTGCGAGTCCTCAAAGGCATATTCGATGTCGTCGACGCGCGCCAAATTCACCGACGAGGTCTGCATACGCCCCCCCCACGGACATCCTGACGAGGTATCGTCCGTTCTCTACTGGAAGTGTGGACCGTGCAGCGACACCGTTGTCCAGCCGAAGCCATCCGACGTACCCTGGCGGAACAATCCAAAGCTCGCGCTTCGACGCTGGACGGCAAGCGACCAGAAGCACCAAGCCGGCCCATAGCCACGCGCGGACGAGGCTCAACACGCAGTTAATCCGTCAGTTCCACCCGTGTGGCGCTGTACGGACTGCATGACAAAAAGGACGATCGGACGAATGCCGTGCCCTATGGCAGGGGCGACCGCCAAAACAGAGCACCAGAGCGACACCACAATCCAGCCCATGGCGAAAGCCTGGGGGACATACCGGGCGTCCAGATCGGGCCGCGCCTCTCTCACCAACTCGGCGAGAAAAACCGGTCCCCAGCCAGCCACCAAAGATAAGAGAATCATCCAGGGACTCAGCAAGATCCGCCAGGTCTGTTCTTAGACATAAGATCTGTCCTTCACGCCTTGATATCGTCTTTGGCGAAATCCCACTCCACCAACCGGTGTTCCTGCGCCGACTGATTGATCATGTGCGCGCAGGCCGCCGCATGATGCCCGGCCGTGGCATCCTCCCAGTAAGGCTGCCGCGTGCGGACCGAATCGAAGAAGTGCCCGAAGTGCGCGAAGGTCGGCTCCGGACCATCGTCCTTGAAATGCTCCGGCTGCTTGCGCGGCCGTTTGGCAGGCTCGATCTCCGTGGCAATCACCTTCGGATCCTTGTAATAGGCGTCTTCGAGCGACTGCGCCCAGGAGTCCACGATCCAGCGATTGTCCTCGATCGGGTTCTCCGGATAGAACACCAACCCATCGCCGCCGATAGTCAGGCTGCCTTCGGTGCCGAGCACCTGAAATGCGCCCTCGGCATTCAATTCGTTGTTAAACGATGAGCTGAGATTCACCGTGAAGCCTTCCGGATATTCCAGAATCGCGTTGAGCGTGTCCGGCACATCGCGGCTCGCCTTCCAGCGGTAGAGTTCGCCCATGGCCATCACGCGCGCCGGCGCCTTCGCATCCATCAGGAAATGGATCGTGGTGCAGAGGTGTACGAACAGGTCGGTGGCGATGCCGCCCGAGTATTCCTGATAGCAGCGCCAGCGGAAGAACCGCTCCGGGTCGAACGGCCGTTTCGTGCCCGTCCCTTCGAACATCGGCCAGTTCACGGTTTCAGGCGATGCATCCGGCGGAATCGGATAAATCCACGCGCCGGAAGCGGTGTTGCGATTGTACGCCGCGCGAATCATGGTGATACGGCCCAGTTTGCCGGCCCTGATCATGTCCTTGGCCTTGCGCTCCATATCGGAGCTCACGCCCTGGCTGCCCACCTGCATCATGCGCTCGTTGCGGCGCGCGGCCGCGATAATCTCCAGGCCCTCGGAAGAGCGATAGGTCATGGGTTTCTCGCAATACACATCCTTGCGCGCGGCCAGGCACTCGACGATGGCGGTCTTGTGCAGATGATCCGGTATCGCGATCACCACCGCATCAATCGATTTCTCGGCCAGCAGTTCCTGATGCGTCGCGTAAATCTTGGCGCGCCCCTTGGTGCGGCTCAGCGCGCGCTCGCGGCGGCCCTGGTATCCGTCGACGATGCCCACAATCTCGGCTTGGGGATGCTGCTGCAGCGAGTCCATCAGTTCCTGGCCGCGCGCACCGGCTCCGATGATGCCGACCTCAATACGGTCGTTCGGCGCGGGCCGGGCCGCGGGTGCGGCAGCGGCCAGCAGAGCGCCGGCTTGTAGTAAACTGCGGCGAGTGATTTCCATGCAGTGGTCTCCAGGGCCGATTATAACTGCGGGACGGGCACTTCCGCCGGAAGCAGCACCTGCGCGACGCGCAGAATCTGCGCCTCCGCGAATGGCTGGCCGATGATCTGCAGCCCGATCGGCAAGCCTCGGCGATCGCTCCCGCACGGGATCGAGACCGCCGGCAATCCCAGCAAATTGATGCCGCGTACCATGCGCGTCGCCGCGAGCCGCACATCTTCGTTTTCGCCGGCGATGGTGGTGGTGGTCTCGCCGATGCGCGGCGCAGTCGCGGGCGTCGTGGGGGTAATGAGACAATCCACGCGCTTCCACAGCGCGGCAAACTCGCGCTGCATTACCCGCCGCAATCGTTGCGCGTTGATGTAATCCGTAGCCGGAATTAGACGGCCTTGATCGAGCAGCGCCAGCACGTCCGCGCCGATCTGATCGCGCTGGTCGAGATACGGCTCCAGAGCGGCCGACGCTTCCCCCAGCAGAATGGTGCGCGCGACGGTATTAATCGCGGCGATATCCGGCACGCGCAGCAGCACAATCTCCGCGCCATGCGACTCGGCGGTGCGCAGGGCAGCGCGCACGGCCACGTCCACTTCCGGGTCGAGCCGCTCGAAATAGAAATTCTCCGCCAGGCCGATGCGCAACCCGCGAATCGAAGGCTCGGGATCGGGCACGTAATTCTCGATCGGACGCCGCGACGACGAATCGTCCAGCGGGTCGTGCCCCGCGATCACGTTCAGTACCGCGCCGGCATCCCGCACGGAGCGGGTGAGCGGCCCGATGTGGTCAAGCGAGAAACCCAGCGGCATGGCGCCATACCGGCTCACCCGCCCGTAAGTGGGCTTCAGTCCGACGACGCCGCAGAACGATGCCGGAATGCGGATGGAGCCGCCCGTGTCGCTGCCCATCGCCATGAAGACCATCCCCGCGGCCACTGCCGCCCCCGATCCGCCGCTCGATCCCCCCGGAATGCGATCGCGGTCCCACGGATTGCGCACCGCGCCGAAATGTGGATTGCTCGACGTGATGCCGTAAGCTAGTTCGTGCATGCCCGTCTTGCCGATGAGCACGCCGCCGGCTGCACGCACGCGCGCGACCACCGTGGCATCATGATCCGGCACATGGCTGGCGAATAGCTGGGAGCCGCCCGTGGTGCGCACGCCTTTGGTATAGAAGAGATCCTTGAACGCCCCCGGGATACCTTGCAGCGCACCGCCGCCTTCGCCGCGTGCCCGTGCCTCATCGGCCGCGCGAGCCTCGGCGCGCGCTGCATCCGCCGTTATCAACTGCATGGCGTTGGTGGCGGGATTCAGGCGTTCGATAGCGGCCAGCGCTGCGGCGGTCAATTCCGCCGACGAGACTTCCCCGCGGCGAAGCGCCAAAACCGCTTCCAGCAGAGTCACTCCGCATCCTCCAGCGCGGCACGAAATACCGGGGCGGGATCGGTCTCCGGACCGAGTGCGCGCACCAGCGGACGAAAGCTCTGCTCTAATCCGTCGAGCGTTTGCGCGATGCGATCCAGACCCTCGCCTGAGATGGCCAGCCCGTTAGCCTTCGCTATTTTTTTCCAATCCTTCTGCATTCTGACCCTCCATGCGCGCGGCCCACTCCGCCGCCGCCAGCACAATCATGGCGGAAACAAACGCCCAGATGAGTATCGTAGCGGAATTGCGGAACACGCCGTACTCGCGGTCGAGCCTGGCGCCGACGATGGGCCAAATCAGCAAAAACACATATTTCGTAGACTCCAGGATGAGACCGGTCAGGATCGCGGCCGGGGCCACGCGTCCCGGCCGGATGCGGCAGTTGGGCAGCAGCCAATAAATCAGGAAGAGCACCAGTATGCCGACCGGTACCGCGGCTACCTTGAAGATCAGTAGCCTGGCCCACAGCTCCAGCCGCGCATGCGGACCCGCCAGGCTGCGGACCCACTCGCCGTTCAATCCCGTGAGGATCAGCGATAGCAGGGCCAGGCCGCCGCAAAGAAAAATCATCCCCAGGCTGACGAGTTGATTCCTGATGTAGGACCGGTTGCAGGCCGCGCCCCAGGCTCTGTTGAGCGCCACCTCCATCGGCTCGAAGACGCCATTAGCGGTGATCAGCAACAGTAGCATGGCAACCGGCTGAAAGGGTCCGCGCGACGGTAGATTGCGCTTGATGAATGCGCCCAGGTCGCCCGGAAGATAATCGTTCAGCGCCAGGTAGATGGCATTCACGGCGGCCGGCCAATGCAGCACGTCCCGGCAGAACGACAACATGACGATCAGAAAGGGATAGAAGGACAACAGCACGCTGGCGGATATGGCCAGCGCGTAGACGTGCACCTCTGTCTGCATGCAATAGCGTGCCGTCTGGCGGCATGCGGCGATACCCCGGGACCAGCGGTTGAGCGGTCCCGGGGCGGCGAAAGGCGGGCTCAAACGACTAGCTTACGCTATCTGCGCCGGCTAATCGTGGTGGCTGCTCAGCGGAATGCCGAATTGCAGCCAGATCGCATTACCCACCGGCCGGTTTTCCGTCAGGAAATCCTTCTCGTACTTCAGGATCATGGCGTAGTGGCTGAAATGGCAGCGGATCTCCGGCCCAAACTCCGTGTTGCGTCCGCGGTTGCCGCCGGCGTAAATCAGACCATTCTGCATGTCGTTGCTGGTCTGCTGATAGTAGTAACCGTTGAAGCCGACAGCTACGGCCTTGGTGATGCTCCGCATGCCGTCGAATTCCCAGATGAATTCGTTCCCGGATTGGTAGTTTGTGGCGCCGTCGATATAGTTGTGGATGAATTGAAACTTGGAACTGATCTCGTCGCGGCCGTGATCCGGCAAATAAGTGAAAGCGGCCGTGGGAGCCACTGCATAATTATGCTGGCCGATGTTCACCAGATCATTTTTGTTGTAGCTGAAGCCCGGCGTGTAGCCATCCAGGCCGTACCACCAATGCAGCGATCCCTTCTTATAAGCCACCAGCGTTTCCAGGTCGGGATTGGAGATTCCGGCCTTGTCGCCCCGGCCGAAAGGGGCGTCCAGATGAATGTAGACCAATGGCAGGGCCGCGGTGCTGACTAATGAGCCGCCCAAGACATGCAGCCCCCAATTGTGCACGAGCTTGGGCGCCCACGCGGCTACCCGCAGGTGAAAGCCCGGCAACAGCGCGTGCCCGGAGCCATCGGACAATTCATTCGCCTGATAAAAGTTGTTGAACTCGAGCAGCATGGTCTGGCCGTCGCCCGGCATGCGCCCCGGCATCACGGTCTCGACACCCGCGGGATAGACGCTCGCGCCTCCCTCGGACGCGGTCGCCATACCAGCCATCCACAACACCGTTCCCGCGAGCACCGCGTTACGGAGAATCCCCTTACGGTTGGACTGCAACATTGCTAACTCCTGGGTTGAAATTGAAGCAGCCCGCGTCATCCCCTGAGGGCGCGATCCGCTTTCGAGTCTTATATCGGCCGATTCAATTGAAACTTGACCCTATTGGACCGGGAACTCGCGCCGATATGCTCTCTAAGACCGGTTCGCGGTCCAGGAGATTCCATTGCGTCAGCAGAACATGGGTATGCGTACCAAGTTAGTCGTTTGCTTCGGATTGGTAGCGGTCGCCGCGACCGGCGCGGCCGTTTATTCTTTGTCAACCATACGGCAAGTCCGGAACAATATCCGGGCGGAGATCGTAGGCAGCGCGGCGCGCCTCGATCAGGCCCGTCAGATCACCATCGGCCTGGCGAGCATGCGCTCGGCGATGCGCGGCATTTCTATGTTCGCCCTGATGCATAACGAGGAAATGCTCGCGAAGACCCGCACATCGTTCGACGCCAATGCAGCGCAGATGCGCAAGACCCTCGAGCAAATGCAAGCGTCCGGCATGACGCCGGATGAGCGTACCGCAATCGCCGCCGTCCGCGAATCCTTAGATCGTTGGTGCGAATACTTCCCGCAATTCGTGGACTTGTCGAGCAAGAATCCGGCCCAAGCTGCGGAGCTCACCTTGAAGAACATCACTCCCATGATGGATGCGATCCAGAAGCACGCTAAAGCCTTCGGTGACGCCAACCAGGCGCGGCGCGACGAAGGCGTGGGCGCTACGGAAGCCTCTATCCGGCGCAACCAAGTGATCACCATGCTGCTGACCGCCTTGGTGCTGCTGGCGGGCTGCGGCGGGCTCTATCTCGTGATGGGCATGACGCAGACCTTAAAACGCATCGCGGAGTCCGTGGATACTGGGGCCAGCCAGGTTTCCCAAGCGGCTGCGCAGGTGTCCACCTCCAGCCAGGCGCTGGCGCAGGGTGTATCGGAAAGCGCGGCTTCTCTCGAGGAAACCTCCGCGTCTACCGAGCAAATCCATTCGATGGCTCAGCGAAACACCGAGAATTCCACGAAGGCAGCCGGCATCGTGGCGCACTCGGAAGCGAAGTTCCGCGAGACCAACGCCGCGCTCGATGAAATGGTAGTGGCTATGAACGAGATCAGCGGCTCCAGCCAGAAGATCTCGAAGATCATCAAGGTCATCGATGAAATCGCTTTTCAGACCAACATCCTGGCTTTGAACGCGGCCGTCGAAGCGGCGCGCGCGGGCGAAGCGGGTATGGGGTTTGCCGTGGTGGCCGACGAGGTGCGGAACCTGGCGCAACGCTCCGCCCAGGCAGCGCGTGACACGGCCTCCCTCATTGAGGAATCCATTTCCAAGTCGGATGGCGGCAAGTCCCGCGTCGACCGCGTTGCCGAAGCCATCCGTCGCGTTACGGCGGAAGCCGCCGAGATCAAGATCCTAGTGGATGAGGTCAGCGTCGGCAGCCAGGAGCAGGCGCGCGGGCTGGACCAGATCGCCAAGGCGATCGCGCAGATGGAAAACGCCGGCCAGACCACCGCAGCTACCTCAGAGGAGAGCGCTGCCGCCGCAGAGCAGCTTACGGCGCAAGCCGAAACACTCACCGCTACCGGTCATGAGTTGCGGGCGTTGATGGAAGGCGCCTAGTAGAGCAGCCTCTCAGGCTGCGCGGGGCTCTCAGCCTCGCTGAAGAAGCTGCCAGGCCCCGGGTGATCCGCGGCACACAGGTTAAACCACTACCGTTGCTTCCTTCCGGACCTGGCGGGGTTCGCGGCCGCCTGTCGCACGGAGCCCGAGACCTGACAATTCATTATCGTAGCACGCAGCCTCTTGTTATCCTCATTTACGATGCTCGATCTCACGCAGCACCCGCACCGGCGTTTCAACGTGTTGAACGGCTCCTGGGTTCTGGTGTCGCCGCATCGCACCCAACGGCCCTGGCAGGGACAAGTGGAGAAATCAGTTCGCGACAGGCAGCCGGAATACGATCCCACTTGCTATCTCTGCCCCGGCAACTCGCGCGCCGGCGGCGCCATAAATCCTCCCTATACGAGCACGTTTGTGTTCGATAACGATTTCGCCGCGCTGCTGCCCGCGACGCCTGCGGAATCCGTGGATCACGGCGGGCTGCTGATCGCCCGGGGCGAGCCGGGTATCTGCCGAGTAGCCTGCTTTTCGCCGCGCCACGATTTGACGGTGTCGCGCATGAGCACCGCCGATCTGACCCTGGTAGTCGACCTGTGGGCCACCCAATACGTCGAGCTGGGCCAAATGCCCGAGATCGGCCACGTCCAGATTTTCGAAAACCGCGGCCAGATGATGGGCGCCAGTAACCCGCATCCGCATTGCCAGATCTGGGCCACGCGCAGCGTCCCGACGGAAGCCGCCGCCGAGGAACGCCAGCAATCCGCCTGGCACACCGAACGCGGCGCCTGCCTGCTGTGCGATTACCTGGCGTGCGAGCGCGCATCCGGCGAACGGCTGGTCTGCGAGAACGACGCGTTCGCCGCACTGGTGCCCTTCTGGGCCGTCTGGCCCTTCGAGACCATGATCGTCAGCAAGCGCCATCTCACCGCCATGGATGAGCTCGGCGCACCCGAGCGCCGCCTGCTCGCCGACATTCTGCGCCGTGTCACCACGCGCTACGACAACGTCTTCGAGGCGCCTTTCCCTTACACCATGGGATTTCATCAGCGCCCCACCGACGGCGCGGCGCACCCCGAGTGGCACTTCCACGCGCACTTCTATCCGCCCCTGCTGCGCTCCGCGACCATCCGAAAATTCATGGTCGGCTTTGAAATGCTATGCATGCCGCAGCGCGATATCACCGCCGAAAGCGCGGCCGCGCGGCTGCGCGACTTGCCGGAAGTTCACTACCTCAACCGGTGACTTAAGACTTTACCAGTTCCCCGCTGCGCAGGGCCTGATTGCCCAGGTGTCCCGTGCGCGCGGAAGTCACTCCCACCGTGACCGGCGCGTTCGGTGTATTGCGCGAGCGGACGCAGTCCAGGAAATTCTGCACGTGCTCGATGGCCCCGTCGTGCTCCGACTTCACCTCCTGCGTCACATCCTTCAAATCCGGCAGCTCGGTGTAGTGCGTCTGTTCGGGATAGATCGCGAACCCGCCGCGATGCAGCCGCATCAGCGCCTTGGTGCCGTGCAGAATCAGCCCGCCGCCTTCCAGATACCCCATCAGGCTGCAATCGAAGCTCACCAGAAAATTGCCCGGATAATGAAACGACGCGTTCACCGTGTCCTGCCAATCCCACTCCGGGAACAGATACTTCCCCCCAATCGCCACCGCATCGGTCGGAGTATCGTTCGCCATCGACCACTGCACCACGTCCACCCAATGCAGGAATAAGTCCGTCAGCGAGCCGCCGCCGAAATCATAAAACCACCGCCAGTTGCGATAGCGCTCCGCATCGAACGGCTGGTCCGGCGCCGCGCCCAGAAACGTCTTCCAATCGATTTTCGAGCTGTCGATCGGCCGCACCTTGTCGCGTCCCAGCAGATAGTTCTGGTACCAGTAAGTGCGAATGAAGGTCACCTGGCCCAAGCCGCCGCCCACGATAATATCGTGCGCCTGGCGAAAGTGCGGCCAGCTGCGCTGCTGCATGCCCACCTGCACCACGCGCTTCGATTCCGCCACCGCCTCGATCAACGGCGCGCCTTCCTCCACGCGATGCGTCACGGGCTTCTCCACGTACACGTCCTTGCCGGCGCGTACCGCGTCGATGGTTATGGGCACGTGCCAATGATTCGGCGTCCCGATCACCACCGCGTCCAAGCCGGGATGCTCCAGCAGCTTGCGGTAATCGCCATATTCGCGCGCTTCCGGCGCCAGTTTTTCGCGCGCTTCCTGGCGATGCACTTCGTTCACATCGCACACGGCCACAATCTGGCCGCCGCCGCCTTTGTTCACCAGGCTCAGAATGTATTGGCAGCGCCCGCCCGTTCCGATCCCGCCCACCTGCACGCGGTCATTGGCGCCCAGAATGCGGCCATAAGATGCCGCGGTGGCCAGCGCCGCGGTTTTGATGAATTGTCGCCTGTCTGTCACGTTCGTTGCTCCTATGCGTGCATGCCTTCCAACTTCCAAGGTGCGCGGTATTCGCGCACCAGCATGCGATTGGCTTCCTCATTGCCGATAAAGCGCTCTTCCTTTGCGTCCCAGCGCAGTTTTTGCTGCATGCGCAGCGCGATGTTGCCCAAATGGCACGCGCTGGTGGTGCGGTGCCCGATCTCGATATCCGCCACCGGCAACTCGCGCGACTTCACCGCGCGCAGGAAGTTCTGCACGTGCGGCACGTGCTGCACTGAACTGGTGCCGCGTCCGGCCGTACCGTCCAGCTCGTAGTACATGCTGATGCCCGTCAGATCGTCGTAGGCTGCCCGCGACGAAATGCCGCCCGGCTCCGTGTAGCTCTTCATCTGCGGTGTAACTTCATAGCCGGCCCGATCCACAAACAAGGTGCCGCGCGTGCCGTGAAACTGGATGCCGTAACTTCCGAAGGGTTTGTGGCCCGCGTTGCCGTTATGCCCATAAGAGTTATGCATCAGGCACGTATAATGCAGTAAGAACCCCGGATACTCCCAAGTTACTTCTTGAGTGTCTGGAGTATCGCGGCGGTCGTGTACATATAACTTACCGCCGGACGCCGTAACTGACTGCGGCGCATCCACTCCCATCGCCATGTGGACGATGTCCACTAAGTGGACGCCCCAATCCGTGATGCGTCCGCCGCCGTAAGCGAAAAACGATCGCCAGTTACCCAGGAAGTGCGCCGGATTGAAAGGCACCTTGGGCGCCGGCCCCAGCCAGAAATCGTAATCCAGTCCCGCGGGCGGTTCCGAGTCCGGCGGCGTGCCGAGTCCCTCGGGCGAACTGGTCTCGTGAATCCAGGCCTGCGCGTAGTGGATCTCCCCCAGTTCCCCGGTGCGTACGATTTCGGCTGCGCGCTGGAAATGCGATCCGGAGCGCTGCTGCAGCCCCACCTGCACGATGCGCTGGTTGCGCCGCGCCGCCTCCACCATCAACCGCCCTTCGCGCACCACGTTCGATACGGGCTTTTCCACGTACACATCCTTGCCCGCATTGCACGCGCTCACCGTGATCAGCGGATGCCAATGGTCCGGCGTGGCGATCACCACCACGTCCACCTCACGGTCGTCGAGCACCTTGCGGAAATCTGTGTACTTGCGCGCCTTGCCGCCGGTAAGCGCGTGTGCCTTTTCGAGATTTGTGTCGTACACGTCGCACACGGCCACGATCTCGGCTTCGGGCTGCTTCTGAAAATCGGCGAGGTCCATCGAGCCCATGCCGCCGCAGCCGATCACGCCGATCCCGATGCGGTCGTTGGCCGCCGCCCGCGCCTGTTGCGTGAGTGCCCCGCTGGCAGCCGCGCCGGCCAGCGCCACGTTCCGGAAGAGGTCTCGACGATTCATAGGTCCATTGTAGGGCAGGCGCCCCGCCTGCGGCGGTCTCCCAGGCCGCCTGCCGAACTCGCTGGCAATGCTGACTCACCGTCCGTAATAGTTCCGCCGTCAAATGAAATTGATCACAGCACCACCCGTCACGCCGACCTCAGCCGCGTAGTGAGTTGGCCCTCCGGTGCGGCACAGGCGCAGCAGGTGCGCTAACAAGGACATCAAGGGTCAATTTGGACTGCAGCGGTTTTTGTAAGTCAAATCAGATGTAACTTGCCTGATTCGATCTGCCGAGTTCGACCCGCACCGTTGCGCCAATCGCCAGAACAGCTCACGCGACCGCGCCCAAGCCCAGTCCGGTTAGCTCGCCCGTCCGCATGAAGCCGTCGCGGATTTTGAAAATGCCCGGGAAGCGCGCTTCCCAGTCGCGATTGGCCGCCGGCACGTATTGCCTGGCATTCGCCTCGATCGCGGCGACGCCCGGCACGTGCGCCGCCAGGCCGGCCGAGTGAATCAGCGACGCGCCCGGACAGGTCAGATCCTGCACGCACAAAAACATCTTGTGCTTTTGCCCGGCCGCGGCCATCAGCAGCACCTGGCTTTGCCCCTTGCAGGCTTTTAGCGCCACGCCGCTGTATCCCATCTCGCGCGCCAGTTCCAGACTCTCCAGATCCACCAGCGATTCATCGATCACCACCGGCACGATCTTCGCGGCCTGGTGCATCACGTTGCCGCGATCCGATTTCAGATCGCGCTTGGTGGGCTGCTCCACGTATTGAATGCGCGCGAATCCTGCCGGCGTCTTCTCTTTCAGGTGGCCGAGGAACGCCAGCAGGTAATCCACGTTGGGGCACTTCTCGTTGAAATCAAGCGAATAGAACCACGTGGCGACTTTGCGCTCGCGCTGCGTTTCTTCGGTAGCGCGATCCACCGCTACCACGCGATCCACATCCCACGCCAAGTCCGAGCCGTTCAGCTTGATCTTGATATGATCGATGCCGTTGTAGCGGATCCATTCCGGCAGCGTCTCCGGCAATCCGTCGCCCAGCTTCTGGCGCACATCGGCGGCCGTGATCGGATCGACGGCGCCCACCAGGTGATAAAGCGGCATGCGCGGCTTGGGATCGCGCAGCAAATACTGATCGAGCCACTCGCCGCGGAATTGATCGGTCAAATAGTAGCCGAGGTCACGCGGCAGGAAGTCGCGGCCATAAGTGCTGTAGCAGCTCAAGCCGTGCAGCTTCCCGTAAGCATCATGAACGGCGGCGTCGAACGGACTGTAGGTGACCAGCGTACATAGCTTGGGAATCGGCACGGCGAGCTGAAGTTGCCGGGAAACCTCCGCCGCGGCCCGCAAATAAGCGGGCTCCAGCGCGCGATTGATGTCGATCGGGTGGCCTTCTACGTCGGCATTCCGCGTCAGGGCGGCGATGCGGCCGGCCAGCGCCTTCATGGCCACGAGCGTCGTGTCGTAGGGCAGCGCGGGAAACGACCAGACATTCCCCAGCGGCATCGACCCGAATCCATGCGCAATGCGGCCGTCATCGCCGCGCACCGTGCAATGCACGTTGATCAGCGTGACGCGCTCCACCACATTGCCGCCGAACTTCATGGGCGTGCGATAGCGGTAGTCTTCGTAGGCGAACGACACGTCGCCCACCCGGATGCGCTTGCCCGACGCGGCGCGCAACAGCGCCGGTGCAGCCGCCGCGCCTGCCAGAAACTGCCTGCGTGTGATCGTCATGCCTGGCCCAACCCCGCGCGGCGCATCGATTCGCGCACCTGATCGAGATCGTGACGCACCTTGCTTGTGAACTCCGCGCGGCCGATCGTCAACGTGCGTTGGCCCGAATCCGCGCCGCCCATCTCGGCATACTCGAAGTGTAGTTGGAACGGTCCGGAGAAACGCGCCGCGCGCAGCATTTCGAAGAATTCGGCGAAATTCACCATCCCCTCGCCGATCGGGCACCAGCGCGGCTCCCAAACGCCCTTTGCGTTTTTTTTCCAATAGAAATCCTTAAGCGCCACGCCGCGCATGCTCGGCGCCATCAGGCTGGCCGTGTTCCGCCATCCGCCCAACCCGCCTTCGATGGTGGCGTGCCCGATATCGTAATTCACCCCCACGAATTGCGGATCGAAGTCCTTCAGCAGCAGGTAGAGATCCCAGATGGACGCGCCCATCAAGCCAACGCCCGAGTGCGTGTGATACATCGCGCAAACGCCGTAGCGGCGGTTCAACGCCTCCAGGTCGCGAACGGCCGGCCGATCCGCGGCGATCTGATCTGGAATCGATTGGCGCGCATCGAGCCGAAATCCGCCCCAACGATAACGCCGGATGCCGAGCGCGCTCGCCGTACGCAGAATCTCGTCCGCATGCGGTGAGTGTACGGTCTCGATACCCGCGGTGATCATCGGCACATCCAGCCCGGCTTTGCGCACCGCCTCCACGGCCTTCGGCAGATCCTCCGCGGCGCGCGCGGGATCGACGTGCCCGCCTTCTCGAACCGTGATGTCGATTCCGTCGAAGCCGATTTCAGCCGCCAGGCCCGCCGCATCGGCGATGTTCAGCCACTGCAGATGCTTCGAGAAGATGCAGATCTTCGGCAGTTTTTCCGTAGCCCCGCCAGCCGCCAGCGCGCCCGCGCCTAACGCCAGCATTGCGCGCCTGGACATGGAACTCTCCACCATCGCCGCTAAACCTCAACCCGCCGTTCGGCCATGTTCCATCGTACGCGGCGGCCCAGCTTCAATGACATCTCCGCCATCTGGATCACCAGGGCGGCATGGAATCCTTTTTCGATGGTGGCATTTGGTTCCTGGCGCGTGCGCACGCAGTCGAGGAAATTGCGCACGTGCGCGTCGCTCGCTGCGGCGAACGATCCAGTCGCCGTGCTGGTGGGCGTCTCCGGCTTCGACGCCGGATAAACGGAGACGAACTCGCGGCCCACATCCATGCGGCCTTTGTCGCCATCGAACTGATTGAGTTGGTCGAGCCGCGTGGGATAATGCATGCCCGCATAATTGATGGTAAAGATGCCCAGGAAGTCTTCCGGATATTCAGCGGCCACCACCACCGTCTCCGGCGTATCGGCCTTCGTATTGTGTATGCGGCCTGCCGACGCATTCACGGCCGATGGAAAACCGACGCCGCGGATCAGATGAATGCCGTCGTAAATGTGCGCGCCCTGGTCGGCCACGATGCCGCCCGAATAATCCGAGTAAGCGCGCCAATGCGCGAAGCGGTCCGGATCGAAAGGCCGGCGCGGCGCGGGGCCTTGCCACTGATCCCAATCCAGGCGGCCATCGAGCTTGGTGGCCGGCTGGTCGTGAAGGCTGTTGTTGATCCACCAGGTACGCACCAGCCCCACGTTACCGAGCGTGCCGGCGGCGCGAATGTCGCGCGCCTTCAAATACAGATCGTAGCTGCGCCGCTGCATGCCGACCTGTACGATGCTCTTCGAATGCCGCGCCGCATCCATCAGTGCCACGCCCTGCTCCGGCGTGTGGCACAGCGGCTTCTCCGCATACACGTCTTTGCCCGCGGCCATCGCATCCAGCAGCATTTGGGCGTGCCAATGCTCGGGCGTCGCGATGATCACGGCATCTACATCTTTATCGGCGAGCAGTTCGTGGTAATTGCGATAGGCCTTAGCTTCGCCCTTGGCGATGGACAGCCCCGCCTCCAGGTTCGGCTCGTACACATCGGCGACCGCAATCATGCGCACGCCCGCGTTTTCCAGAAAGGTCTTCATCAGGAACTGGCCGCGCCCGCCCGCTCCGATGATGCCCACGCGAATCTGATCGGAAGGCGCGGCGCCCAGCCACATGGCTGTTCCGCTGCCAACGAGAAATGTTCGTCGATTCACAGATCCTTACTCCTCAGACTCGATGCAGAAAACTAGCAGCTCATGGCAGAAGTCACCGGCAGGCGATTGCAATTGGCGCCCGCCTCCCCACTCCGCTGACCTCTGCCATGGGATGCTAGACGATCCGCATCGTCATGCCACCGTCGATCGTTACCGTCTCACCCGTGACGAAATCGTTGCGCACCAAACTCACGATCAGGTCCGCGACCTGCTGCGCGCTCCCCTCGCGGCGCAATGGAATCCGGTTCTCGATGTTGTTGCGCACTTGCGCTTCGGTCAGATAATCCTGAAAGCGCGTGCGGATCACGCCCGGGGCTACACAATTCACGCGAATATTGAATGCCGCGAAATCGCGGGCCAGGCTGCGTGCGAACTGCGGCAAGGCTCCCTTTACCACGCCGTACGCCAAAGCATTCGGACATCCCCGCATGCCCGCCGCGGACGAAATGAAGATAATGGCGCCTTCCTGCTTCGCCTGCATCGCCGGGATCGCCGCGCGGCACAGATAAAAAGCAGCATGCACGTGCAGATCGAACGCCGCGTGCCATGTTTCCTCGCTCACCTCCAGTAGGTTGCCCGGCGCCGGACCGCCCGCGGCATGCACCAGCACGTCCGGATCCCCGAGCGCGCCGCGTGTTTCCTCCACTGCGCGGCTGGCGGCCTCGGGCGCGCGTAGGTCTGATTTTACAAAGCTACTCCTTCGGCCGGCCCCGTCTATCTGCCGCCGTACACACGCAACGGCTTCATCATCGTGCCGCGCGGCAATCGCGACATCGGCCCCGGCCGCCGCCATCGCTACGGCCGTCGCGGCCCCGATCCCGCGCGAACCGCCGGTCACCAGACAGATCTTGCCATCGAGTTTCATCGGGTTGAAGCGCCAGACTCCGTCATCACAGCCATCAGATCCGCGCTGCGCACCGATGGGCACCAATATTTCTCGATGTACTCGATCACCAGGCCGGTCCCTGCCGCATGCGACACAAAAGGCCGCCGCGCCGGGTTGTACATGGCGTCCGTCAGATCGCGCACCAGGATGCAGTGCAGTCCCCAACGCGTCATCTGCTTGATCGCGAAGGTGCGGTTCAGGATGCACATGTTCGCGTGCACCCCCATGATGAACAGCGTCCCGATTTTTCTTTGCCGCAGCAGATTGTAGATCTGATCGCCGTTATCGGAGATGGCGTCGTGCGGGCCCATCGATAGCAGCGGATTCTCGCGCATCCATGCTTGATGTTCTTTGTCGCCCGGGGTGTCGCATCCGCCGTCGGAATCGTCGATCGGCAGCGGCGGATCGGGAAGCGTGAGGTCCGCCGGAGGCTTCACCACTGGGACTTCCAGAATCATCCGCCGCTGCGGATAGTCTTTGTAAAACGGCATGGTGTCGGACGGCGCGTGGATCACCAGGACGCCTGCCTCGCGCGCCTGCCGCAACACGGGATCCATCCGCCGGGCCAGATCTTCCACACGCCCGGTCGCACCCCGGCACCAGTGCTTGTCCCACATATCGCAAATCACGATAGCGGACTCCGCCGGCGCGAATCGCTCGTGGATGGTCACCGGCTGCCATGCGTCGCTGCTCTTGAACGGCTGGACGCGAATCTGCAATGCCAGAGTGGATGGCTGCACGGCGTCCCCCGGCGTCACGAGCAGTATACAACCCGCGATGGCCATGACCAAAACAACGGCCAAGATCTGCGATCGCATAATTGATATATCAAACCATACTCCATCATGGGTGCTCTGTCAAATTGACATGGCAAAAAACGGGATGCCATAATACCGGCTGGTGACGTCCCCTAAGTCCGTCCGTGCCCGGAGCAAGGCGGACCTCCAGATTCCGCTTTCGGAGCAGGCCTACCTCATGATTCGGGAATCCATCCTGCGCGGCCGCGTGCGCCCCGGAACCGTGTTTTCGCGCCGCAAGCTGGCGGAAGAATACGGCATGAGTTTCCTGCCCATTTCTGAGGCCCTGCAACGCCTCGAAAACGATGGCTTGGTCGAAAGCCGTCCGCGCGCCGGAACGCGCGTGCGAATTCCCACGGTGGAAGAGATCCGCGGCCGTTACGTGGTGCGCGAGGCGCTCGAAGCGCAGTCGGCGCGCCTCTGCTGTGAACGCGCCACGTTTGAAGAGCGCCTGGAATTGCGCCGCATGGCCGAGCAGCTCGACACACTCTACGCGCACGCGGAATCCGCCGGGCCCGACTTTCAATTCGTGGTGCACACGCATCATCTGGAATTGCACATGCGCATTGCGCAGTATGGCCGCTGCAAGGAACTACGCGACGCCATCGAGAAGAACCACGTGCTGATTTACAACTGGTTCTACGATGTGGCCGCGGAGCGCCGGTCGCTGCCGCCGCATTTTCACGCGAAACTCGTCGCCCAGATTACCGGCGCCAATATCCGCGCGGCCGACGATGCCATGCGAGAGCACGTGCGCTACGGCCTGCCCGATATCGAGGAACGCATCGTGCCGGATACGCCGGGCGAGTGGCGTTTGAAACGCTAGTCTCCTGTCCGACCCAACATGTGGGGCAGGCCCTCGGCCTGCGGCGGCCTCAAAGGCTGCCCTGCGCGACTGAGAGCCGCGCGCAGCCTGAGAGGCTGCCCCACGGGACGCTAAGCTTCGGCGGGCCCGCTCTTGCGCGGCAGCCACCACACCAGCGCGGCCGCGATCAGCGGGATGCATCCGAAAAGTACGAATGCAGGCCCGAACGAATAGCGTTCCACAATCGCGCCGGTGATCAGGCTGAACAGCATGCCGCCGAATCCCGCGCCCATGCTGGCGATGCCCCAAACCGATGCCACTGCCTCGCGCGGAAATTCGTCAGCCGGAATCGCCAACATATTCGCCAGCGCGCCGGTATAACCGAAAGCCGCCAGCGATACCAGCGCGATCGCCAGCGCCGCGCTGCGGGTTGCCACGGCCGGAAGCGCCGCCGTCATCAGCAGCGAAAACAGCACCACCGACAAACGATGCGCGCGCTCGGGCGAGCGCCCCCGCCGTTGCAGCGCCATGCAGAAGAATCCGCCCACCAGATTGCCCGCGTCGGCCGCCAGAAACGGGATCCACGCCGTCTTGCCGATCTCGAGCAGCGTGAACCCGCGCGCCGTTTTCAGATACTCCGGGAACCAGAAAATGTAGAAGTACCAGACTGGGTCGCTGAAGATTTTCGAGATGGTGAATTGCCACAGAAACCGGCTGCGCAACAGTTCCCGCATGCGGCCTGACTCCGGCGCCTTCTCCTGCGCGGCGGGCACTGCGCCACGGCGGTAGACGATCAGCCACACGGCCAGCCACAAAAACCCGCTCGACCCGACCACCGTAAACACGCGCGGCCAGCCCGCATGCAGCGCGATCCACGCCACCAGCGGCGGCGCGATCAACGCACCGATCGAAGAGCCGCTGTTAAAGATCCCGGATGCCAGCGAGCGCTCCTCCGGCGGGAACCACTCGGCGACCACGCGCACCGCCGCCGGCCAATTCCCTGCTTCGCCCATGCCCAGCAGAAAACGGAACGCGCCGAGCGAGCCCACACCGCGCGCCAGGCTGTGCAGCATCTCCGCCCCGGACCACCACGCCATCGTCAGCGCATAGCCGGCCCGCGTGCCCAGCCGGTCGATCAGCGGACCGGACAGTCCGTTCATGATCGTGTACGCCAGCAGAAACAGAAACACGATGCGGCTGTACGCGCCCGCCGTCATGCGGAGCTTATCCTGCAGCAGCGGCGCCAGCACGGAGAGCGTCTGCCGGTCCATATAGTTGATGACCGTGGCCGCAAAAACCAGCGCCAGCATCACCCAGCGCAGCCGCGGCAGGTTCCGTTCTCCGACTGACATTTCAAAAACAGCAGATCAGGTTGGGTTGCCTTTTGTCAATCCATCTGGTCTGATGGTGGCTGATGCACCGCCGAACCTTCCTCACAGCCAGCCTCGGATTGCCCATTTCATGGGCCGCCGAACGCCGGAACCATCGCTTGCCGGAAAGCGACGTTCACTACCGCAGAGTCCGCGGGTACGTCGAGGATGTTCCCGTACCGCAATATCAGTGGGCGCCGGATTCAGCCTACGAGGCGTTCCGCGATATGAAGTACGGCGTGCGGATTCATTGGGGCTTGTACTCCATCGCGGCGCAGCCCGGCGAGTCCTGGCCGTTTCTCACGATGCCGAACCCGAAGAAGCAGGCATACCAGCAGCTTTACCATACCTGGAATCCGCGGGGTTTCGATGCTGACGATTGGATGGACCTGTTCGCCGTCTGCGGCATGAAGATGTTCGCCTTCACCACCAAGCATCACGATGGATTCTCGCTCTTCGATACCAAAGCCCGCGTGGTGCGCCGCGTCAATTACACCGCACCCGGCGGGCCGCGCATCGAATCCTGCGACCTGAGCTACAGCATCATGGAGTCGCCCTTCCGCCGCGATGTGGTCGGCGAACTGTGCCAGGCGGCGCGCAAGCGCGGCATCAAGATCGATCTGTATTTCTCGCACCCCGACTGGTACGACGCCGATTTCCGGCCGTACAATTTTCACCCGCTGCAAACACCGTCGTCCCCCGAACTCGCGGCAACGCGCAAGCGCCTCGGCAACCTGATGATCATGACGCCGGAGCCGAGTGCCGCCGAAGTGGCGCACATGATGGCGCGGCACAGGCAGCAGTTGGAAGAGTTGTTGACCAACTATGGCCCGATCGACATGCTGGACCTCGATCAATGGCTGGGCCCAGCCGTGTGGCCGCAGCTTCGGGAAACCATCCTGCGCCTGCGCGCGATTCAGCCGAACGTCATGATGCGCGCCCGCGGCATCGGCAATTACGGAGACTACTACACTCCCGAGGGCTTCGTGCCGAGCGACAAAGACAATACCGATACGCCCTGGTTCGTGATCCGCGGGCTGGGAGCGTCGTTCTCTTACGACCCGAATCCGGCTAATTATAAAGGCGCGGCGTGGATCGTTCAAAACCTGCTCGACGCCGTGTCGAAGGGCGGAAACTTCATGGTGGGCGTGGGTCCCGATGGCAACGGAAGGTTCCATCCCACCGCGGTCGCGCAACTGCGCGAGGCCGGGGAATGGCTGCGCGTGAACGGCGATGCCATTTATGCGACGCGCGCGCGCGACGGAGAGCTCTGGCGCGAAGGCGACCACATCCGCTTCACCCGCACGAAGGATCGGCGAACCGTCTACGCCCTGCTGCTCAGTTGGCCCGGTTCGGAAGTTCGCCTCGCGACCGTGCGGCCGCTGCCGGGGTCGACGATCCGCATGCTGGGATATCCCACGCCGCTCCCTTGGACCCTCGATCCTGCGCAGGGCCTGCTCATCCGTATTCCTCCTGAACTCCAGAACGAGGAGCGCCGTCCCTGCCGGTTCGCCTGGACGCTCCGCCTGAACGCCTCGGCATAATCGTCAATCAGATTAATCATTAACCTAGTTGACTAATTTCCCCGACCGCGCTATGATCTTTCACCGGGAGCGTGGAAGCCCATGAAGTCTGCGGCCGCCAGTCGTCCGGGCGGCAGGTCTGCCGGTCAGTTGCCGTGCTACCGTTTCCGCTATCGTCAAATGAGGAGCATGGGAATGGATCACTCTGAGCAACTGATCGGCGAGTTACTGGGCAGCGCGCACGTATTCGATGCCGCGGTCGACAGCGTCATGGACGAGCTCCTTTCGCGAGCCATTGACAACCAACTGACCCCTTTGCAGCTCAAGATTATGCGGCTGCTACACCTCACCGACGCCAGCAGCGTGGCGGATGTAGCGGCCTTCCTGGGGGTCAGCAACGCGGCCGCCTCGAAGTCCGTGGACCGGCTGGTGCGCCGCAAGTTTCTACGCCGCGTCGAAGCCCGGCAGGATCGCCGCACCAGCGACCTGACGCTGACTCCATCGGGCGAGGCGATCCTCGCGCAATACGAGCGCGCCAAGTTCCGGAAGCTGAAAAAGGTGTTCCGCGGATTTGCCGCTACCGAACTCCGGCATGCCGCGGAGCTGCTCGAGCGCATGGCCAAAGCCATTGTGACCCAAAGCGCCAACCTGACCGACGTCTGCCTGCAGTGCGGGATCCATTTAAAGGAGCGCTGTTTGGTGCGGGAAGCCGCGCGCGCGGAGTGCGCGTACCAGTCGCGGCGAACCAAGCGGGAAGTGAGAGGTCATGGAACGAAGATTGAAACTTCAGAAGGAGGCGGAGCCGGAATGGGCCCGCCGGATTAGCGAGCACCCCGGCTGCGAGGGCGTCTTTTCCTGCCTCCAGTGCGGCGCATGCTCCGGGACCTGTCCGTTATCCATCTACATGGATTTCGGTCCCCGCCGCATCATCGGTCTCGTGCGCGAAGGTTTCCGGACCACCGCCCTCAGTTCGGAAACCATCTGGTTGTGCGCCTCGTGTTACTCCTGCGCGGTCCATTGTCCCCGTAAGATTCATGTCACCGACATTATGTATACGCTCAAGCGCGAAGCCATCGAAGCGAAGCTCTATCCGCGTCGGCTGCCGATCCCCGTTCTGGCACAGGAATTCTACAGGGCCGTGCGCAGCCGCGGCAAGAATCCGGAGTTGTGGGTGGTGCTGCGGATGGCGCTCAAATCGCATCCGCTGATCCTGCTCAGTATGATTCACACCGGTTGGGCCCTGTTGCGCACGGGCCGCTTGTCGCTGCACAGCGAGCACTCTGACGGTATCGCTGAGATCAAGCGCTACCTGGACCTGCGGGAGGTGGCCTGATGGCGCCCTACTGTTACTTTCCGGGTTGTTCCTTGCGCGGTACCGGCATCGCTTACGAGGAGAGCCTGCTCGAAGTATTCCGGCTTCTGCATCTGCCGATCGAAGAGCTGCGCGATTGGAATTGCTGCGGCGCCACCTCGTACATGTCGATCGATGAGGGCTCGGCCTGTGTGCTCTCGGCCCGCAACCTGGCGCTGGCGCACAAGGGTCATTACCGCGACATCGTGGCGCCGTGCAGCGCCTGCTACCTGGTGCTGCGCAAAACGCAGGATTACGTCGAGCGCTATCCGCGGATCGGCCGCCGGGTGGAAGAGTCTCTGGGACCGGGACGGCTTCGTGTGCTGAACGAAGTGCGGGTCCGCCATCCGCTGGAAGTGCTGTACACCGATGTGGGTCTTGCGAAAATTAAGGCGCATGCTGTCCGTCAGTGGCCGGGCGGCAAAGTGGCCTGCTACTACGGATGCCAGATGGTGCGGCCCTATGCGGATGGCGATCCGGATCACAACCCGGTGCGCATGGATGAGCTCATGCATGCGGCCGGCGTGCCCACGGTGGATTTCCCGCTGAAGACCAGGTGCTGTGGAGGCACGCTGACCGGCACCATGCCGCCTGTCGGCCTCCGGCTGAACGAAATTCTGCTGGCCGAAGCGCACCACAGAGGGGCGGACGCCATGGTCACGGTCTGCCCGCTGTGCCAGTACAATCTGGATGCCTACCAGGCGGACCTGCGCCGCCGCTCCAAAACATTTTCTGAAATGCCTGTTTTTTTCTTCACCCAGATTCTCGGCTGGGCGCTGGGTAGCGATCCGGCCAGGTTGGGCCTCAAACGCGCGATCTCCGGGCGCAAGCAGATCGCGCAGTGGTTCCCCAAACAGCGCGCGGAGGTCGCCGCCCATGTCTGAAATGAATGGCACGGTGCGCATCGGCGTATACGTCTGCCACTGCGGCACCAATATCGCCGGCATTGTGGACGTGAAGGCCCTGACGCATTACGCGGCAGGCCTGCCGAACGTGGCCGTGGCGCGCGACTACAAGTACATGTGCTCCGATCCGGGCCAGGATCTGATCCGCCAGGACATCCGCGACCAGCATCTGAATCGCATCGTGGTGGCCTCCTGCTCGCCGCACCTGCACGAGGCCACGTTCCGCAACGCCACGCGGGCCGGCGGCCTGAATCCGTTTTTCGTGCAGATGGTCAATATCCGCGAGCACGATTCGTGGGTCCACACCAACCACGCGGAGGCCACCCTCAAGGCCATCGATATGGTGCGCGCCGCGGTACGGCGGGTGGCTTACCATGAGGCGCTCGAAAAGGGACGAGTGTCGATTCGCCCCGAAGCGCTGGTGGTGGGCGGCGGCATCGCCGGCATTCACGCCGCGCTCACCATGGCCAACGCCGGCAAGCATGTCTACCTGGTGGAACGCGAGCCCACCATCGGCGGGCACATGGCCCAGTTCGATAAGACCTTCCCCACACTGGATTGCTCGGCATGCATCCTGACGCCCAAAATGTCGGCGGTGAAAAACCATCCGAACATTACGCTCTGGACTTATTCGGACGTCACCGCGATCGAGGGCTACGTCGGCAACTACAACGTCACCGTCACACGCCGGCCGCGCTACGTACGCGAAGACTTGTGCGTAGGATGCCTGGAATGCCTGGAAGCCTGCGTCTACAAGCAGGCCAAGGTACCGGACGAGTTCAACATGGGCCTGAGCAAGCGCCGGCCGATTTACATTCCGTTTCCGCAGGCCGTGCCGCAGACGCCGGTGATCGATCCGGAAACCTGCATCCAGTTCAAGAGCGGCAAGTGCAAAAAGACTTGCATCGAAGTCTGCGGCGATCGCCATGCGATCGACCTGTACATGCAGCCGCGCACGGAACATATCGAAGTCGGGACGGTGGTGCTGGCTACCGGCTTCCAGACGTACGATGCGCGCCGCAGTCCCTACTACGGCTATGGCCACTATCCGAACGTCTACACGGCGCTTGAAATCGAGCGGCTGGTGAATGCTTCCGGCCCCACGGGCGGCGAAGTGGTGCTGCGCACGGGCGGGCATCCCAAGTCCGTCGGCATCATCCACTGCGTAGGATCGCGCGACGAGAATACCAACCGCTGGTGCTCGCGCGTCTGCTGCATGTACTCGCTGAAACTTGCGCACCTGCTCAAGGAACACACCGGCGCCGAGATCTTCAATTTCTACATCGATATGCGCACTCCGGGCAAAGGCTTTGAAGAGTTCTACCAGAAACTGCTCAGCGAGCACGTGCATTTCATTCGCGGACGAGTGGCCGAAGTCACGGACGCCTCCCTGCACTCGAGCGAGGAAGGCCAGTTGGTGATCCGGGTGGAAGACACGCTGGCGGGCTTCGTGCGGCGTATCCCGGTGGACATGGTGGTGCTGGCCACCGGCCTCGAGCCGCGGGCGGACGCGCAGGAAGTGCGCCGCCTGTTCAACATCACCTGCTCCAACGAAGGATTCTTCCTGGAGCGCCATCCCAAACTGGCGCCGGTGCAGACCTTCACCGAGGGCATCTTTCTCGCGGGATGCTGCCAGGGGCCGAAAGACATTCCGGACACGGTGGCGCAGGCCGGGGCGGCGGCCGCGGAAGCCCTGGCGCTGATGGATGCGGGCTACATGGAGACCGAGCCGAACACGGCCTACGTGGTGGAGGAGTCCTGCTCCGGCTGCAAGACCTGCATCTCCGTGTGCCCCTATCATGCGATTTCGTTTCTGGATGAGAGGCAGGTATCGGCGATCAATCCGGTGCTGTGCAAGGGATGCGGCACGTGCGTGGCCGCCTGCCCCTCGGCGACCATCCGGCAGCACCTGTTCGAAGACGAGCAGATCTTCGAGGAGATCGAAGGGATCCTGGAATATGCCTGAAGAATACGAGCCAAAAATCGTGGCGTTCTTCTGCAACTGGTGCACGTATCTGGCCGCGGACCTGGCTGGCACATCGCGCATCAAGTACGCGCCGAACACGCGCGTGATACGCGTGATGTGCTCCGGCCGTGTAGATCCGCAGTTCGTCCTGGACGCTTTCGCCAAAGGCGCGGACGGCGTGCTGATCGGCGGCTGTCATCCCGGCGATTGCCATTACCAGGAAGGCAATTACAAAGCGCTGCGCCGCTTCCGTCTGCTGCAACGATTGGTGAGTCAGATGGGCATCGAACCAGAGCGCTTACGCCTGGAGTGGATTTCGGCCGCGGAAGGCGATCGCGTGCGCGCCGTGATCGACGAGATGACCGCGCAACTGAAAGCGCTCGGCCCGGCGCGGCGCTCCCATGCGGAGGCGGCATGAAACCGAAGGTCGCATTCTATTGGTGCGCCTCCTGCGGCGGCTGCGAAGAAGCCGTGCTGGACCTCGCCGAGGATCTCCTGGAGGTCACCGCACTGGTCGACATCGTCTTCTGGCCGGTGGCACTCGACTTCAAGGAGAAAGATGTCGAAGGGATGCCGGACGGCTCGATCGCCATCGCCTTCATCAACGGCGCGATCCGCACCAGCGATCAGCAGAAGATGGCGCGGCTGCTGCGCGCCAAGTCCGAGTTGGTGGTGGCCTTCGGCGTCTGTGCGCAGTCGGGCGGCGTGCCGGGACTAGCGAATCTCACCGATGCCGCCGGCATCCTCGAGGAAGCATTTGGCGATGGAGTCCGTCCTGAGCGGGAGTATCGCGTCGACGGCTCCAGCGTGACGCTGCCCAAGTTGTTCGATACGGTCGTGCCGCTGAGTGCCGTGATCCCGGTGGATTATTACGTGCCGGGCTGTCCTCCCACGCCCAAAATCGTGGCCGGCGCGCTCACTGCGCTGCTAGATCCGCATCCACCCGCGAAGGGCGCGGTGCTCGCGCCGGACCACGCGCTGTGCGAAGAATGCCCACGGCGCGACAGCCGTCCGCAGGAGCTGCGTCTGGAGAGATTCCGGCGCGTATCGGAAACCGTGCTCGATACGGAGAAGTGCCTGTTGGCGCAAGGCGTGCTCTGCCTGGGCGCCGCGACGCGCGCCGGTTGCGAAGCCCGCTGCATTGCCGGAAACATGCCTTGCACCGGATGTTTCGGACCCCCCAGCCGCGTGCGCGATTTCGGCGGCAAAGCCATCGGGGCGATCGCGTCCGTGTTGGGCTCCAACGATCCCGACGAAGTGGAACGCGCGCTCGAAAGCATCCCCGATCCGGCCGGCACTTTCTATCGTTACAGCCTGCCTACGTCGTTCCTCGAACGCAGGCGCATGGAGGCATCCAATGGCCGCGGCAACTGAGATTCAACCCACGCGCCGGATCACGATCGATCCCATCACGCGCCTGGAAGGTCATGGCAAGATCGAGATCTTTCTCGATGCAAAAGGCGATGTGGCGCACGCGTATTTTCAAGTCCCCGAGCTACGGGGCTTCGAGAAGTTCGCGCAAGGCCGGCCGGCCGAAGATATGCCGCAGATCACGTCTCGAATTTGCGGCGTGTGTCCGATGGCGCACCACATGGCGTCCACCAAAGCCCTCGACGCGCTTTATCAGGTCGCGCCGCCGCCCGCCGCACGCAAGATCCGCGAACTGGTCTACAGCGCGTTCATGGTGGAGGATCACGCTCTGCATTTCTATTTTCTGGGCGGCCCGGATTTCGTGGTCGGACCGCAGGCGCCCGCGGCCGAGCGCAACGTGCTTGGTGTGATCGCTAAGGTAGGTACGGAGGTCGCGCAGCGCGTGATCGGCATGCGCCGCAAACTGCGCGAACTCACCAGCCTGGCAGCCGGCAAAGCCGCCCACCCGGTCTTCGGATTACCCGGCGGTGTCTCGAAGCCGCTTCGCGCCGAAGACGTGCAACAGTTTCGCTCGGTAGCCGACGAAGCGGTCGACTTCGCCCGCTTCACGCTCGACCTGTTCGAACACATCGTGCTCGACAACAGCGCCTACGTGGACCTGCTGCGCTCCGATGCCTACACGACGCGGACCTATTATATGGGCCTCGTCGACGAAGACAATCACGTGAACTTCTACGACGGCATGCTGCGCGTCGTTTCGCCGGAAGGGCACGAATGGGCGCGCTTCGATCCCGCGCGCTATGCCGAATACATCGCCGAACACGCCGATCCCTGGACCTACATGAAGTCGTGCCATCTGAAATCGCTCGGCTGGCACGGCCTGCGCGACGGTCCGGACAGCGGCATCTACGCCGTGGCGCCGCTCGCGCGCCTCAATGCATCGGAAGGCATGGCCACGCCGCTGGCGCACGAGGCCTGGCTGAAGTATTTCGGATTGCTCGGTGGCAAGCCGGTGCATCACACGCTGGCCAATCACTGGGCGCGTGTCATCGAACTGCTATACGCAGCCGAGCACATGCGGGAACTAGCCCAGCATCCCGAGCTTACCGATCCGCAAGTGCGCACGATTCCCACGGCCACACCGCGCGAGGGCATCGGCATAGTCGAAGCGCCGCGCGGCACGCTGATTCACCACTATCAATCCGACGAGCGCGGCGTCATCACCAAGGCCAACCTGATCGTCGCCACCCAGCACAACGCCGCGCGCATCGCCATCGGCATTGAGAAGAGCGCGCGTGCGCTGGTGCATGCTTCCACGGTCGACGAAGGCATCCTGAACATGGTGGAGATGGCCTTCCGCGCCTACGATCCGTGCCTGGGTTGTGCGACGCACTCACTTCCCGGGCGCATGCCGCTCTGCATCCAGGTGCGTGATCACCTGGGCAACCGCTTGACCCTGTTGAGGCGTGACAGCGATGGCCGCATCCACCGCGAGTGAACACGCGCGCGTGCTGGGGCTCGGCAACGAGATTCTGGCGGACGACGCATTCGGCATCCTGGTGGCGCGCGAGGTGCAGCGGCGCTATCCGGATGCGGAGGTGGTTTGCTCGTCCGCATCGGGTTTCGATCTGCTGGATAACCTGTTGGATGTAGAACGCCTGCTGGTGGTAGATACCGTCATCACCGGCGACTGCCCGCCAGGCACGCTGCGCGTCTTCCCGGCTCGTGGCATCGAGCCGATGGCTGGCGGGTCCCCGCATTTCGTGGGGCTGGCGGAAGTTCTGCGCGTCGCCGCGGCGCTGGGCATGTCCTTGCCGCGCGAGGTGGCCGTGATCGCGGTAGAGGCAGCCGAATGCTCGACGGCCGGTGGCGCGATCGATCCCGCAGTCACCGCCGCGATACCGCGCGCGGTCGAACTGGCGGGAGCGTTCCTGCGGAACGACACGTCATGAACGGCACAAATACCACGGGCGTGACCGTCACGAATATCGTGCTGGGAGCGGCGGTCGTGTTGATCCTGGTGGCCACCGCAGTCGCCATGGTAGAGGAGTGGATCGCAAAAATTCGCAAGCGGCGGGCCATAGAGGCCGAGATCAAACGGGATATGAAACATTTCTTCGGGCCTTTGTAGTTGAAATGCAATAAGGAGCAAGCCATGGCGAGCAAGCGTATTGGTATATTGACCGGCGGCGGTGACGTCCCCGGCCTGAATTCCGTCATCAAAACAGTGGTGTACCGAGCCAGCGAGATGGGCGCCGTAGTAATCGGGATCCGGCGTGGGTGGGAAGGACTGACGCATTTGAATCTCGATGAGCCTTCCAGCCGCGCGCTGTATCTGGCACCGCTCAACCGCGAGAACACGCGCACCATCGACCGCACGGGCGGGACTTTCCTCCACAGCTCGCGCACCAATCCAGCCAAGATGAAACGCGTCCCCGGCGTGCATGCCCGGGAGTTTCCGCCGCTCGAAGGCGGCCAGAGCACCTACGACCTGACTCCCCAGGTGTTGAAGAAGATCGATGTGCTCGACCTGGAGTGCCTGATCGCGATCGGCGGCGATGAGACCCTGGGTTACGCCGGCCGGCTGCACCGGGAAGGCGTCAAGGTGATCGCCATTCCCAAGGCGATGGACAACAACGTCCGCAACACCGAGTACTGCATCGGCTTTTCGACCGCGGTGACCCGCGCCACCGAGGCCATCGAACGGCAGCGCACGACCATCGGCTCGCATGAGCGCATCGGCATTTTCCGCATTCTCGGCCGCTGCACCGGATACACGGCGCTGTTCACGGCTTACGTGACCTCGCTGCGCTGCTGCATTCCGGAGTACCGCTTCGACCTGCCGCACCTGATCGGCCTCGTAACAACCGACAAGCGCAACAACCCCAGCAACTACGCGCTGCTGATCGTTTCCGAGGGAGCCGAATGGGTACAGTCCGGCGATGCCGCTCCGCGGCGCTCACTGAACGTAGCCGAGGACCTCAGTGAGGCGATCCGGCGGCAGATCGGCGAGGAGGCTATCGTCAGCGACCTGACTTACGATCTGCGCAGCGGATCGCCCGACTTCGTCGATAAGATGGTCGCGAATACGTTCGCTGGTATGGCCATAGACTGCCTGACGAACGGCACCCATGGGGTGATGACAGCCATCACGGGCGGCTGCTACACAACCGTACCGATACCCGATTCCAGCCTCGGCCCGCGCCAGGTGGACGTGGAGACGCTCTACAACACCGAGCGCTACCGGCCGCGCTACGATCACAAATCCGGACTGCCGCTGTTCCTCACTTGCGAGCCGCACCCGGAGATGTGGCGGGCCGCGGAGAAGACCGGGATCGAAGAACTGCAGCCGAGTATCGCTTAAACTCCGGCCAACCCGCCGTGGCGCCTCGCAACGCGCCCTCCAGCACCGCCATCTGTTAGACTGAAGTTTCAGGTGCTGAAGCGTTTCATCCTCTGGGACTTTCCGCGCGCCAGTTGGCAGTACGACGTGATGGTCGGAATCATTGTTGTGTTCGTGCTGCTCACACCGCGGGGCTGGTTTCGCGACCAGCCGCGCAATCCGCAGGTCAGCTCCATCGCCGTCGTGCCGGGCGAACATGGCAGTAGCGTTTACTGGCTCGAGCCGGAGCTGCTGGCCGGTATGAACAAAGACCAGCAGGCGCAGAGGTTGCCGGAAATCCTGAGGAAACTCACACACCAGAAACAATTGACCGTGAGCAGGGTTCAACCTGTGGCAGACTCCGATGGCGAGACCCGAGGCTACATGGTCTTCGCTAAGCCCTGAGCCCGTACCCCATGCATCGTTGCGCCATCGTCCTGTTGGGAATTGCCGCGAGTGCGCCCGCCCTCCCCGGCGCGGTTAATCAATTGGACACCTTGCTCGGCCGCATTGATAAGGCAGGTGCGGCATTCAAGGCACTATCCGCGCATGTGCACCGCATATCCCACACGGCGGCCATCAACGAGGACAACGAAGACGACGGCACGATCCTGCTGAAGCGCATGCGGGGCCACGATGTGCGCATGCTCATCCAAGTCAGCGATCCGGATGCCCGCACGGTCGCGTTTCAAGGTCGCAAGCTGGAAGTCTACTACCCGAAGATCCAGACCGTGCAGGAGTTTGATGTCGGTAAGAGCCGGGATCTGCTGGAGCAGTTTTTTCTGCTGGGATTCGGCACGTCGCGTGCGGATTTGCTCAACTCGTACGATCTGCGGCTGCTCGGTCCGGAAACGGTCGCTGGTACCAAAACCGAGCGGCTCGAAATGATTCCGAAATCAAAAGAGGTTTTGCAGTATCTAACGAAGGTGGAGTTGTGGGTCAACGATAGCGGCTATCCGGTGCAACAGAAGTTTTTCATCAAGGGAGGGGACTATCAACTCGCTACTTACTCGGATGTGAAGATCAATCCGGAGATGCAAGAGTCGGCCCTGAAATTGCAATTACCAAAGAACGTGAAACGGGAATACCCGCAAAAATAGATTCGGACCAGGCGAAGACCAGGCGCATGGCAACGAACGGCAAGAAGAATAGACTTACGTATTTGGACTGGCTGCGTGGCGTGGCGGGCATCATTATGCTTCAGGGCCATGCTTTCCAGTCGTTTACCAAGCCCGAACTGCGCGGCACGCCCGCGTACATGCTGTCGCAATTCCTGGGCGGCATGCCTCCCGCGATCTTTCTGTTTTTGACCGGCGTCACACTCGCCTTTCTGATGCACAGCTTTGAGCGCAAAGGCGTTTCGCGGCGCGATCGGATCATCGGCACGCTGCTGCGCGCGCGTTATCTGTTCGGCATCGCCATCCTGTTCCGGCTGCAACTGTGGCTGTTCAGTTGGCCCGGCCCGTGGATGAATCTGCTCAAGGTGGACATCCTGAATTGCATGGGCTTCGGTATTGCCCTCATGTCCGTGATGTCGCTGTTCACCACCGGGCAGCGCATGCGTTACTGCGCGCTGTTGGGACTGGCGATCGCCGGCGTCTCACCGCTGGTCACGCAGATGAATTGGTCTGGCGTGCCGTGGCTGGTGAAGGCTTACTTCGCGCCAGACTACAACTACTTCAGTTTCTTTCCCTGGGCGGCTTACATGGCGTTCGGCATGAGCTTCGGCAGCCTGCTGCGCGTGCTGAAGCCTGAGCATCTGGATCGCACCATGCAGTGGATGGCGCTGCTGGGCGTGGGCGCGATTCTTGCCTCGCGGTATTTCGCGAATTTGCCGTTTTCTATTTATCCGAGATCGGAATTCTGGCTCGATAGTCCCGCGCAGGTGTTCATCAAGCAGGGTGTGACGCTGTTGATCCTGGTAGTGGCGTACGTCTGGACACAGTATGGCGCGGCGCCCGGTTGGAGTTGGGTGCGCCAGTTCGGCACCACTTCACTGCTGGTGTACTGGGTACACGTCGAACTGGTCTACGGCCGCTGGCTGCCCTGGTGTAAAAATAACCTGGATGTCGGCCAGACGGCACTGTCGGCGGTGATTCTGATCGGGCTGATGCTGCTGCTGGCAGTCGCGAAGACTTACCGCAAAGACATTGGCGCGTATCTGTCCACTTGGCGGCTGTCTTGGTCGGGGCCCAAGCCCGATCGCGTCCCGGCTGATTAGTTTTCCCCGCCCCTCCACCTGCTAAGCTATAGAATCAATTATGGCCTTGAGCAAGGATTTGCTGGAGATCCTGGTCTGCCCATTGTGTAAGGCGGACCTGGATTTGAAGCCGGACAACAGCGGGCTGAAGTGCGTCCAATGCCACCGCGTTTACCCCATTCGGGACGATATTCCAGTGATGCTGGTGGACGAGGCTAAGATCGAAGAGTGACCGAGTTGTCGCACGGCTGCCGCGTGGCCGTGATCCGGCTGCGCTCGCTCGGCGATTGCGTCCTGACCACGCCGGCGCTGGAGATTCTAAAGCGCGCGCGTCCGGACGTGCGCATCGCCGTGGTGGTGGAGGATCGCTTCCGCGCGATCTTCGAGGGCAATCCGGATATCGAAGCGATACTCGATCCAAGCTGGCAGCCTTTGCGCGCATGGCGGCCGGATCTGTGCCTGAACCTGCATGGCGGCAGCGCCAGCGCCCGGCTGACCGTGCTTTCGGGAGCGCGCCTGCGGGCCGGATTCGCGCACTATCGCTGGCGGCCGATCTATCACGTGCGCATCCCCCGCGCGCAGCAGATTCTGGGCGAAGAGCGCCCCATGCACACGGCGGAACATTTGGCATCCGCCATGTTTTATTTAGGCGCACCGCGCGTGGAGATTCCCCGCGCGCGATTGTTCGCCGGCCTGCCCGGCGTCGCCTGCGCGTACGCCGTGATCCATGCCGCGGCATCGGCTCCCGACAAGACCTGGCCGGCGGCGCGCTTCGCCAGCATGGCGCGGTTCTTGCAGGAATCGCTCGATCTGGAGCCGGTCTTCATCGGGGGTCCGGGCGATGACCTGTTGGCCTTCGCCGCATATCGCACGATGGTGGGGGCGCCTCTCGCCCAGATCAAATCGCTGCTGCGCGGCGCGGCGCTGTTTCTGGGCAACGATTCCGGACCGGCGCACATGGCGGCGGCGTTCGGCTTACCAGTGGTGGTGCTGTTCGGCTCGTCCGATCCGGCGATCTGGCATCCGTGGCGGACGGCGTCTGTAGTGTTGCATGACCCCGCGGGCATCGCGGCCATCCGCGAAGACCAGGTACGGCAGGCGCTCGAGCGTATGCGGGTGCCCGCATGAAAGATCTGCTGCGTCTGCTGGCTTACGCCAAACGCTACTGGCTGTTTCTGGTGTTGTCGGTGTTTCTGATGGCCTGCGTGGGCGCCGCGCACGGCATGATCGCGCTGCTGATCGGGCCCATCTTCGATCGCGTGCTGAATCCCGCGGCGCCCAATGGGCCGGTGCTGCTGTTTACCGATCCCGTATTTCATCATCCGGTGTACCTGAGCACCATCGTGCCCTCCGCGTTCCATAACCGCAGCATCTGGACCATGGTGGCTTTCGCCATCGTAGCCGTCTTCCTGACCAAGGGCATTTGTGATTACCTGGCGAACTATCTGGTCAACTACGTGGGCTGCTCGGCGGTCACGGATCTGCGCAACACGGTCTTCGATAAGGTCGTGCGGCAGGGCTCGCAGTTCTTCGAGGCGAATTCGACCGGCAAACTCATGTCGTCGATCATGAACGACATCGAGAAGATTCAGACCGCGGTTTCGCATATTCTGGCGGACTTGCTGCGGCAGTCGTTTGTGGTCATGGGGCTGCTGTTCGTGATCCTGCACAAGGATTGGAAGCTGGCACTGGTCAGCCTGACGGTGCTGCCGTTCGTGCTGATTCCGACGGCGCGCATCGGGCGGCGCATCCGGCGCATCAGCCGGCGCAGCCAGGATTACACCGCGGAGCTGAACGAGATTCTGCAGGAGACGCTCAGCGGCAACCAGGTGGTGAAGGCTTTCGGCGCGGAGAAGTTCGAATCGCGGCGGTTCCGCCAAGCGGCTGCCGCGCTGCTGAAGAGTAACCTGCGGTATGTGCGGCAGCAGGCGGTGGCGTCGCCATTGATCGAGATATTCGGCGCGCTGACGATAGTGGCGCTGCTGACTTATGCGCGCACGCAGATCAAGACGCATACGCTCACCTCCGGCGAGTTCACCAGCTTCGTCATCGCGCTGCTGATGATGTACGAGCCGGTAAAGCGGCTGACCGGTATCCACAATATCTTCGAGCAGGCCATTGGCGCTTCGCAGAAAGTTTTCGAATACCTGGCGCGCGCGGAAGACATTCAGGAGAAGGCGGGCGCAGTGAAGCTCGAGCGGTTCACCGGCTCGATCCGCTTTGAGAATGCGAGTTTCCGCTATCCGCTGGCGCCCAACGGATTCCAGTTGCGCGGATTGAATCTGGAGGTGAAGGCCGGCGAGGTGGTGGCAGTAGTCGGGCCCAGCGGATCGGGCAAGACCACGTTGGTGAACCTGGTGCCGCGCTTCTACGATGTCACCGCGGGCGCGGTGCGCATCGACGGGCACGACGTGCACGATTTCGACCTGGCCTCGCTGCGCGCGATGGTAGGGATCGTGGCGCAGGATACTTTCCTGTTCAACGATACAGCCGCGAACAACATCGCTTACGGGCGGCCGGGAACGCCGCTCGACGAGATCCGCGAGGCCGCGCGGTCGGCGCTGGCGGACGACTTTATCAGCGAGCTGCCGGAAGGCTACAACACCATCATCGGCGAGCGCGGCGTGAAACTCAGCGGCGGGCAGCGGCAGCGCATCGCGATTGCGCGGGCGCTGTTGAAGAACGCGCCGATCCTGATCCTGGACGAGGCCACTTCGCATCTGGATACCGAGGCCGAACTGCTGGTGCAGGGCGCGCTGGCGAACCTGATGACGGGCCGCACCGTGATCGTGATCGCGCATCGCCTGTCGACCATCCGGCGGGCCGACAAGATCGTAGTGATGGAGCACGGCGAGATTTTCGAAATCGGCACGCATGAGGAACTGGTGAACGGCGGCGGAGTTTATCAGCGGCTGCACGATTTGCAGTTCGTGGAGGCCGGGAGCGTGATGGATCTATGAGCGTGCGCAGCATGACCGGTTTCGCACGGGTGCGGCGGGAGACGCCCGAAGGCGAAATTGTGGTGAGCATCAAGAGCGTGAACCATCGCGGGCTGGATATGCATTTTCATCTGCCCCCGGAGCTCGACCCCTTCGAGACGGCCATCCGCAATGCGGTCAAGGCCAAGGTGGCGCGCGGGCACCTGCAGATCAACATTGCCATCAATCGGGCCGTGGCTGCGGATCCTTCGAGCTTGAACCGTCCGCTGCTGCAGGCGTATCTGCAGGCATTCCGCGCAGCGGCTGAGGAATTCGGGCTCAAGGGCGAGCCGGACTTGAACGCCGCGCTACGCCTGCCCGGAATGCTGCAGGCGGGCGAAAAAGCCGAGCCGGACGCCGCGCTGGAGCAGCCGTTGATCGAGGCCACCGGCGAGGCGCTGGATGTGCTGAACCGTTTTCGCGAGCGGGAGGGCGCGGCCATGACGGCCGAGATGCGGACGCGCTGCGCGGCGCTATGTGACTTGGCCGTGCAAATGGAGCAGATCCGGTCGAGCGCCACGGCGGCCTTTCAGAAGAGATTGAGCGAGCGATTGCGTGAGCTGTTGCGCGGCGCCGCCATTGAGCCGCAGCGCCTGGCGCAAGAGGCCGCGATGCTGGCCGAACGCAGCGACATCAGCGAAGAGCTGGTGCGGCTGAAGACGCACACCGGGCAACTAGAGAAGCTACTCGACTCCAGCAGTGAGGCCGGCAAGCAACTCGATTTTCTGCTGCAGGAGATGAACCGCGAAGCCAACACTATTCTGTCGAAGACCGGGGGACTGGGAGAACTCGGATTGACGATTACGGATCGGGCACTGGCGGCGAAGGCAGAGATCGATAAGCTGCGGGAGCAATCGCTGAACCTCGAATGACCACGGTTTTCATTATTTCGGCGCCCTCGGGGTCTGGCAAGTCCACGCTGGTGCGGCGGCTGCTGGGCAATGTGCCGGGGCTCATGTTTTCGATTTCGTATACCACGCGCGCGCCTCGCGGGCATGAGGTGAAAGGCGAGAGCTACCATTTCATCGCGCGGGCGGATTTTGAAGCGCGCATTGCGCGCGGTGAGTTTCTGGAGCATGCCGAGGTATTCGGGAATTATTACGGGACCCACTGCGGTGTGCTGGAGCAGGCCCGGCAGCAGGGCCTCGACTTGGTACTCGACATCGACGTCCAAGGTGCGCGACAATTGAAAGGTAAGATTCCAGAAGCGGTCACGATCTTTATCCTGGCCCCGTCCCGCGCAATCCTTGAGCAAAGGCTGCGTTTACGCAGCGAAGATAGTGACGCCGTGATCGAGCGGCGGTTGCGCGATGCGGCCAACGAGATTCGCAATTACAGCGCTTACGACTACGTGCTGATCAACAAGGAACTGCCCGAATCCGATCAAACGCTGGCGGGGATCGTGCGCGCGGAGCGGGTGAGGCGGAGCCGGATGGAAGAACAGATCCGTCCGATTCTGGAGACTTTCGGAACGAACGCATAAAGGATTTTGAAGAGCATGGGCGATAAGATTCCGCGCAACAACGCGCACTGTACCATCCCGGACGATCCGGAACAGAGCACCTACCGTTTCATCATCGTGGCCGCCAAGCGCGCGCGGCAATTGCAAGGCGGCGCGCGGCCGGTGCTGCCGACGTCGTCGAAGAAGCCCACCATCATCGCGGTCGAGGAAGTACGGCGCGGTCTGGTGAAATACGAGATTCCGGGCGTGACGCCGGTGGAAGAAGTTCCGGCTCCCGAAGCCATCCTTTAAATCCAGAGCCATGAATATCGTCCTGGGGGTGGGCGGCGGCATTGCGGCTTATAAGTCCGCCGAACTGGCGCGGCTGCTCATGCAGCGCGGCCACACGGTCGAGGTCGTCATGACGGCGGGCGCCCAGGAATTTATGCGGCCCTTGACCTTCGCCGCGCTCACCGGGCGCAAGGTGATCACCAGCCTGTTCGCGGTGAGCGATGCCATCGAGCATATAGGTGTGGCGCAGCAGAACGATCTGCTGGTGGTGGCTCCGGCGACTGCGGATCTGCTGGCAAAGTTCGCACACGGCCTGGCCGACGATTTCCTGAGCACCATGTATCTGGCGTTCACGGGCGCGGTGGTGCTGGCTCCGGCGATGAATACGAACATGTGGCAGCACGCGGCGACCGAGAGCAACCTGGAGACGCTGCGGCGGCGCGGGCATCGCATCGTGGATCCGGGGGAAGGCGAACTGGCGTGCGGCATGGTGGGGCCGGGTAGGCTGGCGGAACCGGAACAGATCGCGGCCGCAGTGGATGCCGAGATCGGGCGGCGGCACGATCTGGATGGCGAGACGGTGCTGATCACGGCGGGACCGACACAGGAGCCGCTCGATCCGGTGCGGTACATTTCCAATCGCTCGAGCGGGAAGATGGGCTATGCGCTCGCGGAGGCGGCGGCGGCGCGCGGGGCCAAGGTGATTCTGATTTCGGGGCCGGTGAACCTGGCGCCACCGCGCGGGTGCACGGTGATAGGGGTACACACGGCGAGCGAGATGCGCGACCGCGTTTTCGAGCACTTGCCCGAGGCTAGCATCATCATCAAGGCGGCGGCTGTGGCGGACTTTCACCTTGCGAAGGTGCCGCAGCAGAAGATGAAGAAGACCGCGGCGCGCCTGTCGTTGGAACTCGATCCGACGCCGGATATTCTGGCGGAACTGGGCCGCAAGAAAGGCGACCGGCTGCTGGTGGGATTCGCGGCCGAGACCGAGAATCTGCCGCAGGAGACGCGCCGCAAGCTGGAAGCCAAGAACTGCGACATGGTGGTCGGGAACCTGGTGGGCGGCGAGGACGGCGGATTTGAGTCCGACAACAATGAAGTGCTGTTGGCGCTGCGCACCGGCGACATGATTCCGGTGCCGCGCGCTTCAAAGCGCGAAGTGGCCGGCCGGATCTTCGACGAAGTCCTGAAGATGCGCCTGCATCAATACGCCACCGATGGACGCTGAGACGCTGCGGCAATATCTGGAGTTCTACCAGGACTTGGGGATTCAGACTCTCTATCGCAAGGCGCAGCCTGCGCGCGCCGAAGCCGCGCCCGCAGCGCCGGCCGCCACGGAGCCGCTCTTCCGCATCATGGAAGACATCGGCGACTGCCAGCGCTGCCGGCTGCATGAGCAGCGCACCAAGATCGTCTTTGGGGTGGGCAACGAGCAGGCCAAGCTGGTGTTCGTGGGCGAAGGCCCGGGCGCGGATGAGGATGCGCAGGGCATTCCGTTTGTGGGCCGCGCGGGACAACTGCTGACCCAGATGATCGAGGGGACGGCGAAGAAGGAAGGCATTCCGCTGCTGCGGAAGGACGTCTACATCTGCAACGTGGTGAAGTGCCGGCCGCCGGAGAATCGCACGCCACAGCCGGATGAGATGGAGATGTGCGGGCAGTTCCTGACGCGGCAGTTGCTGTCGATCCGGCCGAAGGCGATATGCGCACTGGGATCGACCGCGGCGAAATACCTGACGCACAGCAAAGAAGGCGTGACGCGCATGCGCGGCAACTGGTATCGCTGGAACGACATTCCGTTGATGGTGACGTATCATCCGTCGTACCTGCTGCGCGCGTACAACACGGGTCCCAAGCGCGAGGCTTGGGAGGATCTGAAGAAGGTCCTGCACTTCGTATACGACTGAAGGCGGCCTGCGAGGCCGCCGCCGGCAGAGTGCCGGCCCCACCTGGTCAGAAGCGGAAAGACATCTGATCGGCGAAGTGTTCGCGGCGGATGGTATCGAGCTCGCGGGCCTCGGTGGTACGGCCCCAGTGTTCCAAGATCCAGACCTGTTCCCAGGCGCAGTCTTCCAGTACGCGGCGATCGCCGTGCTCGCCGGCCACGCGGGACCAATCCTGTAGCATCTCGAAAGCTTCGGCGAGTCGTTCCTGCGCCTTGGCCCAGGCTACGCCGCGGCGAGCCAGGGTGGAGGCAAGCGTCCAATCGGCTTCGAGCGCGCCGCGGAAGGCGTGCTGGAGATCGGGCCAGTAGGCGGTGAGATCGGGCGAATCCGGCGGCGGCGAGCCGAACAGGTCGGCGACGGTGCGGGCGTGGTGGCGGGCCCAGCGGCCGGAATCTCCGCGCAACGCGGCGCGCTCACGGACACCAGCCGGTATCAAAAAACGCGGACCATTTTCATCGAGCGGAAGGACAATCCCTTTTTGGACATTCGAAGCCAATAAGTCTTTTATTTCCAACGATTCGATATCGGCAGTGCGGCTGGCCATGCCGATTGGAAAGCCGGATGGGGCGCAGGCGCACATGGCGGAGAGGAGGCGGCGGGCATCGCCGGCGAGATCGCGGATGGCGTCGGCATTGGGGGGGAAGGAATCGGCGAGGGGGATTTCGGTGGCGGAGAGGGAGGCGGGGAGATCGAGATGGCGGGTGGTGAGGAGCACGGAGGTCCGTCCACGGGGTGCGAGCAAAGCCGCTGTGGCCGGTACGGCGTCGTCGAGAACCAGCAGGCAGCGATGGCGGGAACAGAGGTGGCGGATCTCGTTGAGATTGGTTTCGAGGTCGCGATCGAGGCGGACGCCCAACTGAAAGGCGAGATCACCGGCGAGGCCGGGTAGGGAACGGGCGCCGCAGGTGAGCCAGAAGACGATATCGAACTCGTCACGGCGGCGGCGGGCGAATTCGAGCGCGAGGGCGGTCTTGCCGGATGCAGGTGCGCCGACGAGCGCGGCAATGCCGGGGGCGTCAGCCAGCAAGGTGCAGAGGGTCTCGAGTTCGGCATCGCGGCCGGTGAAGGCGGGTTGCAGGGCGGGGGAAAAAGGCGGGTGCTGGGCCAGCGGCGCGAGGCTCATCAGCCACCGCTTGATGGCACGGAAGGCGGAGAGATGGTTATGGCGCAGATCATAGAAATGATTGCGGCGCAGGAGATCCGGGAATTTGGCGTCGCGGCAGAGAAGGGTGGCGAGGGAGGTGCCGAGCGCGGCCGGCTGTTCCCAGAAGACGGATTTCCAGCGCTCGAGGACCCAGCGGGCAGGGACGGAATCGGGTGAGAGGAGCACGAGGACCACGTCGGCGGAGAGGCCTTCGGCGACTTTGGAGATGAGGTCCTCGCCGGATTCGATTTCACCCTCTTCGAGCAGGACTTCGACGCCACAACCGCGTTCGAGGAACGCCGCGAGGTCGCGGACGAGGTCCCGCTCGGAGGGTGCATAGCAGGGGAAAACCTTGGGCATGCGCGAGACACTCCATTATCCCGCACGGCAAGGATCTAAATGTGCAGGCCGCGGAAGATATCGATGACGTCTTGCGCCAGGCCCTTGACGACATCGGTGACGGCTTTGCCAGCGGTGACCGCATCGGTGGCGATCTCCTGGCCGATGGGAGTACAGAGGAACACGAACAGGTTGCCGGCGGCGAAGGCGGCGGCGCTGGCGGGATCGGACGGTACGGCGACCATCAGAGCGGGCGCCGGGGGCGCGGATGCGACCGGCGAGACGGTGGGAGACGTCACGGGTGAAGAGATGGTCGCCATAATTATGCTCCCACCTTGGCCGCGATGGCAATAAGCGACGTCTGGATGGCGGCGAGGGAGGCTTTGATGTCGGCAAACTGCTGGTCGTTGGTTTCGGGCTGCTGAGGTTGGGGCAGATCGGTGCGCTCGACGACCCAGGTACCGGCCTGATTGAAGAGCGTACCGGGCAGCAGGACGATCTTCTCGTTAGGCAATAAAGGACGAATGGGCACGGCGAGGTTCACGGCGTTAGCTGGGGCAGAGATGACGGGCGTATCGAGGACCCAGGTGATGCCGGTGGACGTTATCGCCCAGTGACCGGGATAGCCGATGCCGTGGGCGTTCTGGGCTTCGATGAGGGTTTGAGCCACGATGGCGTTGTTGCCGATCTGGATGACCCACTGGCGGCGGGGGTCGACGCCATAAACATAGTGATAGACGCCTGGGGGTTCCTGGAGGACGGTGATGGTCTGCCCGGGATAGAGCGGCGCGATTTCGTTGGCGATAGTCTGCGCGTCGGATTGGAGACAGACCTGATCGGGACTGGCCGGACCGATGGTACCGAGGGGTCCGGCTTCAACCGCATCGGTGGGCGGCGAGACGTAGGCCGGATAGTTGTAGACGCCGGGCAGGTTGACGCTGCCGGCTTGCGCAGGGGCGACGGTGAGTTGGCCGACATAGCCAGTGGCAGCGGCGGCGGGGTTGAAGACGTTGTAAGGCTGGCCGGACGGGGAGGGGTCGGCCCATCCTTTGAGCGGGCAGGCCGGGTTGAAAGGCGGCGCCTGTTGCCCGGTGGCCTGTTGATAGGTGGCGCGGGTGGCGTAGAGCGGGAACAGATAGAGCGTCGAGATGGGGTATTGCGGTTGATTCGGTTGTATCGGTTGTGGTTGTGACATAGTTGGATGCGAGAGAGCGGAAGCTCTTTCAACTTCACGGTAGGGGACAGGGCAGGGGATGGGGTGGGGCGGGGGTGGTAAGCGGCTGATAAGGATGGGGGATTATTTTTTGGGGAGAGGTGATTGGGGTATGAGGCATGATCCTCGCCCACCGTTGCAAGCCGCTTGGTACAGGGACAGAAGGTGCCCATTGGGCAGCGCACGCGCAAGACGTTTACCCTGCTGACGTGTTCGTGCAGCGAAGGCACTCGGGCGTCACGTCGGGCAGCAGTCGCGACTCCCGAAGGCGACGTTGTCGCTGTCGGCATGAACGAGGTCTATCCCGCAGAGGAGGTCCAAACTCAGCGCGACCGAGTCGTCCAGAGTGTCGTAGCGCCCTCCGGCCCGCCTTGATAAACGAGGAGAACTTATCGCCGATCCGTTCCCGGATCGGAAAAAGACCAGCGAGATTTGCCGAGGCGGCGCCGCGGAGGCAGTCATTTGCTGCATGGCAGGCGGCTTGCTGAGCCAAATCGACGGCAAGACATGTTGCCGTCAGTTAGCATCCGCACGCATTGCAGTAAATAATACTGGAATATCCGTATCACTGATATTCTGTGGGCGATTGGTCCGGCAGTTTCCGTGAGAGCTTACGCCTCTGCCGGGGACCAACATGTTTACATGAAACTGTATCTTGCCCGGTGCGCCACACTGGCTGTGTTGTGCGTACCCTTCCTGGTTGCTCAGCACCCGGATACCACCACACTCAAACAGGTTATTATCTTCGGCCGGCATGGCGTACGTACGCCCACGGTTGGCCCCCTGGTACTCAATGGATTTTCGGCCCTGACGTATCCCGTCTTCGCGGAGTCGGGGCAGGACACGATCACGCAACACGGCAAGACGAACGAGACGATTCTGGGCGGCTACTTCCGCTTGTGGCTGACTCAGGAGAACCTGCTGACGGGTAACGACAACTCCGACGCGGCATTCGTTTACGCCCGCGCCAACAACGCTCCGCTCATCGTGGACACGGCCCAGGCGTTCGTGGCCGGCCTGCTGCCCGCGGCGCAACTGACCGTGAATACGGTACCTGCTCCCGACCCACTGTTCGACCCCATCGATGCGGGCGTGGCGAAGCTGGACAACAACATGGCGATGGCGGCCGTCAACGGGCGGCTGGGCGGCAATGCGCAGTCGATCTCCACGGCCTATGCCGCCGAGTTCGCCCTGACACGCGCCGTGCTGTTCAATTATCCCGTGGGCACCACGCCGGCGCCCCCTACCCCCGCGGGTAAGACCGACGTGACCACAGTTCCGATCACGATCACGCCGGGGAATTCGACGGCTCCGGTCACCCCGGGCGGCCTCGCAGACTTTTACTACGCCATCGATCCCTTCATGATGGAATACGCCGACGGTATGTCGCTTTCCAACGTCGGCTGGGGCAACCTGAACGTCGCCCAAATCAGCCAGATCTTCCGGGTGTACAACGAACTGCTCGATTTCGAGTACAAAACCCCGTATCTGGCTGCCGTGCAGAGCTCCAATCTGGGTTCACACATTGTGCGTACGATGCTGCAGGCAGCCACGGGCACTGCCACGAGCGGCGCGGTGGGATCTCCGTCGGACAAGATCGTGGTGCTGACGGCCGCCAACACCAACCTGGTCGGACTGGCGGGTCTCTTTCACCTGGATTGGCTGGTGGCGGGTGACCAACCGGATGTGGCCGCTCTGGGCGGCGCGATAGTCTTCCAGTTGCGCCAATCGCAGCGGACGGGCGAGTTCATCGTGCGAGTGGCGTATATCACGCAGACGATGGATCAGCTTCGCAACCTCACGCCTCTGACGCTGACCGTTCCGCCGGCCAACGTTCCGGTGTTCATCCCCGGCTGCAGCATCGACAACGCGACATTCGATTGCCCGCTGAGTACCTTTGTGCGGATCACCCAGCACCAGATCGATCCGCGGTACGCCGACCTCAATAACTGAAGGAGCTTTGAGCCATGAAGCGACCGATTTGCAAGCAGGTAGTGCATGCAGCCGCCGTGCTGACGGGCTGGGGAGTGCTGGCCTATGCCCAGGTCCAGCCCCCGGCCCAGAACGAGTATCCCCTGGCGATTCCCAACATGGGCCAGCAGATCAACCCGTTCGCGCCCACCGGGGCACAGTTCGTGTGGCTGAATCCGGGCATGGCCAGCCGGCCGGATTGGTATGCCGGCCAGGCTGCCACCGCCGTCGTGAGTCCGGACAATCAAACTCTGCTCGTTTTGACCACCGGGTACAACCGCGTCTACACGCTGGGTGTACCTTCGGGGGCTTACCCGTGGAACGCGGCGGAATCGAATGAGTACGTATTTATCTACGATATTTCGAAGCAGACGCCGAATTTGCAGCAGGTGATCCAGATCCCGAATACTTACTTCGGCATCGTCTTCGATCCGGCATCGTATGCGGCGAACGCGCCGGCCGGGACGAATAAGCGCTTCTACGTGGCGGGCGGTGAGAACGACGACGTCCACACCATCAGCCTGACCAACGGCCAATGGGCGGAGGAATCCCCTTCGGCTCCGGCGCTGGCCATGCACCATGGGCTGGGCGTGGGCCTCAACATACAACCTAGCGGGGCAATCCAGATCAACAGCCAGGTGGGCGTGTATCCGTGCGCGGCGGGGCTGGCGATGTCGAGCGACGGAAAGACGCTGGTGGTGGTGGACTATTACAACGAGGCGATCACGGTATTCACGGGAGGCTACGGCAACTGGTCGAAGCCTGTGGATCTCGATTTGCGGCCCGGCAAGAGCGCGGTCAACCCGCAGTCCGGCAAGCCGGGCGGTGAATATCCTTTCTGGGTGGCGGTGAAAGGTACCGGCGCGAGCGCGGTGGCGTATGTGTCGAGCATTCGGGACCGCGAGATCGATGTAGTCAGCCTCGGCTCGCCGATGTCGGTGACGGACCGCATCCATGTGAAGGGCCAGCCCAACAAAATGACACTGGATGCGGCGCAGGCGTTTCTGTATGTCGCCGAGGACCAGGCGGACATCGTGGATGTGATCGATACCGGCTCCAACACGATTAAAGAGAGCATTTCGGTGGTGGCCCCGCTGCAGCCGGATTCGCTCCAACAGTATAGAGGCGCCAACCCCAACAGCGTGGCGCTCTCGCCGGATGGCACCCAGCTCCTGGTGACGGACGGCAATTTGAATTGCGTCTCGGTGATTGCGCTGGGTGGAAATCAAACCGGCGATCACGTGGTGGGACTGATTCCCACGGGCTGGTATCCGAACTCAGTGAGCATCGTGAGCACCGGCGGCAGCACTGCCCCGTATGTGTACGTGGCCAACGAGAAGTCCCCCACCGGCGCCAATCCGCAATGGTGTTATGGAGGCTACGGGCCGCCGAACTCGCCAAATTGCAATCCTTCGAACGAATACAATCCGCAACTGACCAGAGCCGGGTTGCAGAGCTTCGCCTTGCCCACTACGCAGCTCGCCAGCCTGACCCAGTTGGTGCTGACCTACGATAACTTCTCCTACCAGGAAACCGCCAGTGATGCTGCGGTAATGTCGGCTGTGCGCGCGGGCATTAAGCACGTAGTCTTCATCATCAAAGAAAACCGCACTTACGACCAGGTTCTGGGCGACCTGCCCAATGATAGCAATGGCGATCCCGCTTTGACCGAGTTTGGCGAGGCGATCACGCCGAACCTGCACGCTCTGGCGCAACAGTTTGTCACGCTCGATAACATCATGGCCACCGCGGAAGTCAGCTACGACGGCTGGCATTGGACCACCGCGGGGCAAGCCCCGGACGTGGTGGAACATCAGTACCCGGTGGCCTACGCGTATCGCGGCACCAGCCTGGATTCCGAAGGCGTCATGCGCAACGTGAACGTCGGGATTCCGCCCGTTTCCACCGGAACCCCGACGGGCGATGTGGCGGCGCGGCAGAAGGCCAATCCTTTTACCTCCAGTGACCCGGATGACTTGCCCGGCCAAGCCGATGTTGATGCTCCCGATGGACCTGGCAATGAGATCAACACCGGCTTCCTGTGGGATGCCGCGATGCGCGCCGGTCTCACGGTGCGGAGTTATGGGTTCTTCGTCGACACGACCCGGTATTCGACGCCCGACTTCACCATTCCCGTGCTGCGCAATCCCTACGCGAGCGGTACGCAAGTGGCCTTTCCGACCAATGTCGCGCTCAACCCGGTCACTGATCCGTATTTTCGCGGCTTCGATAACTCACTGCCGGATTACTGGCGCTACCAGGAGTGGGCGCGAGACTTCGATGCGCGCTATAAGGACAACCATCATGCCGGGCGCACGGTTGCGGACCTGCCGGCGCTGACGCTGATCCGCCTGATGCACGATCACACTGGAAACTACTCAACCGCCATCGACGGCGTGAATACCCCGGATCTCGAGATCGCCGACAACGACTATGCGGTGGGCCTGGTGGTGCAGAAGATCTCCCAAAGCCCTTTCGCCGGCAGCACCCTGGTCTTTGTGATTGAAGACGATGCCCAGGACGGCGCCGATCACGTGGATTCGCACCGCACCATCGCGTTTGTGGTGGGCCCTTACGTGAAGCAGGGCGCGGTCGTCAGCACCCGATACAGCACCCTGAACTTCCTGCGCACGATCGAGGAGGTGCTGGGCATCCCCGAGATCAATGCGCAAAAGGGCCTGCAGCCCATGATGAACCTGAACGACGCCCTGGCGCGGCCCATGGCCGATATCTTCAACACGACGCCGGGCACCTGGAGCTACACGGCCGCACCCTCGGCGCTGCTGTACAACAGTTCACTGCCGCTGCCGCCGCAGCCGGCGGGCATGTTGGTGCCCCGGCCATCGCACGATGCGGCGTACTGGGCGCGCGTGACGAAGGGCATGAACTTCAGCGACGCCGACCTGCTGGATGGCGGCGCCTTCAATCGCATTTTGTGGAAAGGGCTGATGGGCGACAAGCCTTATCCAGCCAAGCCCACCGGCATGGACTTACGGCAGAATCGTGCGGCGTTGCTGGCGCCGGCGCCGGAACAGAAACAGTAGCCGCGGAGAAAATCACGATGCGAATCATAGCGTTCTCAATGCTGGCCCTGGCTGCCGCCGCGCTGCCCGGGCAAACTGTTGCAGTTCCCGGAGCGCAACCGCCGGTCACCGGGCCGGTGTATTGGTCCACGACGGCGCCGGATTGTACGAGCCTCGCGGGTGAATCGGCGGTGGCCATCACCGGCGCATCCGGGACGGTCGGCTATTCCTGCTATGTCAGCGGCACGTTCGTGTGGCTGGCCGCGGGCGGCGGCTGGAGTACCGCCATCCGTGTGGCGGCGCCCGCGTCGGCGCCTGTGGGCGTGGATTATTCTTTTTACGACGGCAGTGGAAACGATCTGCAACTGGACAGCACGGCCGGCGGTGCGGCGGCCGTATCTGGCGATGATGTCAACTTTGCGCTGGCGGCCAACCAGCCAGCCGAAATCGATCTGCTGGGCGCGACGAGCACGGCGCCGAAGTATGGCAGCACCACAACTGGCTCGGTGTATGCCGTCTTCTACTGCCCGGACGCCGCTACCTGCGCCAACGTGTTTCCGCAGTTACTCTATTCCGCGCTGCCCGGCATGCCCTGGGCGCTGAGCGTACCGATCGCCTGGGACACGGCCGTCACTACCGACTGGTCGGCTGTGGGCGTGGACGATGGCGGCGCGCACCGGGTGTCGCTGGTCGTTTATAACGAAGACATCGCGGCCACCAGCTACAAGATTGACGTGTTCGACAGCACGGGAAAGCTAGCCACCAGCGGCACAACACCATCGATTCCGCCGTTGCAATCGCTCGCGGGCGGGGCTTACGGCGAAGGTGGCACTTACGCGGCGATGCTCTCCGATGTGGTGACGGGAGCGTTGCCGTCAGGTCCTTTCAAGATTCTGGTCGATGGCGGATCGATTTATTCCGCAGTGGAAGTGCTGCAATTCAACGGGGCATCCGCCACGGCGTTGCAGGCGGGCTTTGACAGCCAGCCGGATCTCACATCGAGCGCGGCTGAACGGCGCGCCAATCTGCGGCGGTCGCGCGTGGCATCGCGCCCCAAGACGGTATTCAGGGTATTGCCGTGATTCGAATCAACCTCAGAGCCGCGCTGCCAGGCTTGGTGTTGACGCTGGCAATCGGAGCGCCCGCCGCGGCGCAGACGGTTACGAACGATAACACCATACTCAAGCAGATCATCATCTTTGGCCGGCACGGCGTGCGGTCAGCGGTGGCGCCGGTTGACCTTTACGCTATCTACTCACCGCGGCCGTACGCCGACTTCGGAGTTTCGGTGGGCTATCTGACCGTACACGGGCAACAGGCGGAAGTTCTGCTGGGCACTTACTATCGGGACTATTTGCTCGCCGAGGGGCTTCTGACAGGCGATGCGGCGACCGATCTGGGAAGCACCTACTTCCGCGCCAATTCGATTCAGCGCTCGAACATGACAGCCACCATGCTTGGTGAGGGCTTGATTCCGGGCGCTACGATTCCAGTGCATTCCTACCCGCTGGGCCAAGCCGACCCGCTTTTCGATCCGATTTCGACCGGTGTAGCCGCCGTGGATGCCAATCGCGCGGCCAACGAGGTGCAGGCAATCTTCAGTAGCGGGACGGCTCTGGCGTCCGCCTACGCGAGCGACTTCTCGCTGGTGCGCTGCGTGATCTACAATTACCCGCTCGGCACCGAGCCTCCGCCCGCCACCCCTACGGGCATCACCGATCCGACGGCGCAACCGATTCCGCTGAGCGCCGTAACCACGGGAGTGTCGACCGGAAACGTGGTAAACACCGGTGCACTGGGACTCACTGACCTCGCCGCGGACCCGTTCATTATGGAATACACGGACGGGTTACAGCTCACTGACGTGGGCTGGGGCGAGCTTTCCACGGACGCTCTCTCGCAGGCGACCCGTTTCGTGATACTCGACGAACGTCTGAGTTACCGGACGCCCTATCTCGACCAGGTGCAGAGTTCAAACGCAGCGGCGCACGTACTGCGCACGTTGAAGCAGGCGGTCCTCGGCTCGGCGATTCCGGGGGCATTCAGCGGCCCTGCGGCCCAGATCAACGTGGTGATCAGTTCCGACGCCTATGTCGCGGGCCTGGCCGGACTGCTGCAGACCCACTGGCAGTTGGCCGGCTATCAACCCGACTACTGTGCGCCGGGCGGCGCGCTGGTCTTCGAACTGCGCCAATCGAAGGACACGGGGGAGTTTCTGGTGCGCGTGTATTACACCGCGCAGAGCGCCGACCAACTGCGGAATCTGACACCGCTGTCGCTTACCACGCCTCCTGAAACGGCGCAGCTTGTCATCCCCGGCGGCAGCAGACCCGGCGGCAGCTTCGATGTCAAGTTTGAGACGTTTCAAAGATTGCTGGAAAATGCCATTGGCCGGCAATACGTGCAAAATCCATCGACGGAAGTTCCGCCCGGCGTATTGACGGGCGTTCCCACGCAGTAACGCTGCCCGGCGACTTGGTATAACAGACCAATGCGCCCAGACTATGCACCGCGGCCCGCGGTCCTCAAATGGCTGCTCGATTCCGACCCGGCCATCCGCTGGCAAGTGATGCGGGACCTCACGGACGCAGCTCCAGATGTGATTGCAGCCGAGCGGTCCCGGATCGCGACGGAAGGCTGGGGTGCGCAGCTTATCGCGCGTCAATCTACAAGCGGCAAGTGGGGCGGACCTGAGGAAGATCGCGGCTTGCTGATTACGTTTTACGCGCTGGTGGTGTTGAAAGACCTGGGTCTTGATCCCGCCAGCAAGCAGGCGCGCAGGATGATCGATCGCGCCGCTAAGCTCGTGTTCAAATGGCACGACAACCGGCCTTTCTTTCAAGGCGAGACGGAGCCCTGCATTAACGGCAGAATCCTCGGGTTGGGCGCGTATTTCGAAGAGCCGCACGATGCGCTGGCGGATCAGCTCCTCGGCGAACAACTCCAGGATGGCGGCTGGAATTGCGAAGCACCGAAAAGCCGCCGCTCGTCGTTTCATACCACGATCTGCGTGCTCGAAGGGCTGCTCGAATACGAGCGGGCCGGGCGCAAATCGGCGGCGGTGACCAAGGCCCGTAAGCGGGGCGAGAAATATCTGCTGGAGCGCCGCATGTTCCGCTCGCTGCGCACCGGCGAAATCATCAACAAACAGTGGCTGCGTTTCGGCTATCCCACGTTTTGGCACTACGATGTTTTGCGCGGACTCGATTATATGCGAAATGCCGGCATCCAACCGGACGCCCGTATGCGCGAAGCGATCCAAATCGTGGTTGAGCGCCGGCATCAGAACGGGCGCTGGCCGCTCAACTTGCTGCATCCCGAACATATTCCGCTCGAGATGGAGACGGCGGTTGGCAGTCGAAGCCGATGGAATACACTACGCGCGCTGCGGGTCCTGAGGTGGTATTGCAACTACGGGTACAGCAGCTAGAAGATCAAACTGAGGCCGCCGCGGCCCGCTGGGGAAAAGCGGCTTGACGGCGGCGTCCCCGCAGGCGCCGGCACATCGCGCTTGTATTTCTACCAAGCCCTATGGTATGGTCGATCTCTAACTGGGAATTGTCATGGCTTACGTCATTGCTGAACCTTGCATCGGAACCAAAGATACCGCTTGTGTAGACGCCTGCCCGGTGGACTGCATTCATCCCAAGAAGGATGAGCCCGCCTACGCCGACGCCGAGCTCCTTTATATCGATCCGGTTGAGTGCATCGACTGCGGCGCCTGCGTGCCGGTCTGCCCGGTGTCGGCCATCTTCGCGCTGGACGATCTACCGGAAAAATGGTCGCATTTCACCGAGAAGAACGCCGCCTACTACGGCCGGTAGGTGGCGCAGGAGGTGTCGGTCTCCCAGACACGCACGTGCCCTAGTGTCACGGAACCGCCCGCCAGGCCGCCGCTGATCTGGTCGTAGAAGTATTTCGCAATATTTTCCGCGGAAGGATTCAGCACGTCGAAGGGCGCTAATTCATTCAAATATTGATGATCCAGCCGGTCGACCACGGCTTGCATTAACTTCTTCACCACCACAAAATCCACCAGCAGTCCGGCGGAATCCAGCTCCGGACCGCTGAACATCGCCTGCACCCGGTAGTTGTGCCCATGCAGGTTCTCGCATTTGCCGCGGTAATTGCGCAGGGCGTGAGCAGCGGCGAAGGTATCTTCCACGGAAACTTCAAACATCGAAAAACCTCTCCACGTCTGTGATTCTGGTCGTAAAGCCGTAGTCCGGCAGGCTGTCGAAGAACACCTGGCCGTAGCGCTGCTTGGTAATCCTGTTGTCGAGCAGCACCAGCACGCCGCGATCGGAACGGCTGCGGATCAGCCGGCCGAAGCCCTGCTTCAGGGAGATGGCCGCCTGCGGCACCTGGTAGTCATAAAAAGGATTGCCGCCTTCCTTGCGCAATTTATTCACGCGCGCTTCCACGATCGGATCGCTGGGCACGGCAAACGGCAGCCGGTCGATGATCACGCAGCTCAACTGCTCACCGGGCACATCCACGCCCTGCCAGAAGCTCGAGGTCGCGAACAGTACGCAGTTGGGCGTTTCGCGGAACTCTTCGAGCAGCGCGCTGCGCGGACCGGTGCCCTGGAGCAGCGTCGGATAATCGATCTCGAGCGAAATCCGGTCGTACATCAAACGCATCTGCTGGTAGCTGGTGAATAGCACGAATGCGCGCCCCCGGCTCAGCTTCAGCAGCCGCGTGACTTCCTCCGCGGCATCTTTCGTGAACGCCAGGCTGCGCGGATCAGGCAAGAGTTGCGGCACGTAAAGCAGGGCCTGCTTCTGATAGTCGAAATGGCCCGGCACGATCAGGGTACGGGCCTGCTGGATCCCCAGGCGCTTCTCGACGAATTCGAATCCGCCGGAAACCGCCAGCGTGGCGGACGTCAGCACCACCGTATCCACCGCATCGAACAGCCGCTTCGCCAGCAGCGGCGCCACGTCGATCGGCGTGGCCTGCAAGAAACAACCGCGACCGCGCCGCTCCACCCAGTAGACGTACGCTTCATCATCGCTTTCCAGCACGAACTGCAGAGCGCCCGCCAGCTCGCCGGTGCGGCGTTGCAGCGGGATAATTTCGAGCGGCGGATTCTTCAGCAGCTTCAGATGCGAGCCGATGAGTTCGAGCGAGGTCAGCAGGTCGAGGTATGTATCCTCGTGTTGTTCGCGGAACGCCGCGCGTCCCGCAAAGGCGGCGCGGCCCTCCGGAGCCGGCAAGGCCATGAAGAACTGCAGTGCGAGCTCTTCCATCCGGTCCAAAATACGATCCAGCTCCGCCGATCCGAATTGCTTTGCGCGCGCCACCGCCGAAACATCGCGGCGCAATTCCTGGAACCGGTAGTTACTCACCGACACGCCGAAATACTGCCCCGCCACGTCTTCGATCTCGTGCGCTTCATCGAACACCACCGCGTGATATTCGGGCAGGATGCCGCCTTCGGTATCGCCATCTTCGAGAACTTCTTTGAGGGCCAGGTCGGCGAAAAACAGGTGGTGATTGACAATGACGATGTCGCTCGCCTGCGCGCGCTGGTGCATCAGCGTCAGAAAGCAGCGCTCGAACTGTTTGCACTTCTGGCCCGTACACAGATCGCTCCGGGCATCCAGCTTGGCCCACGCGCTGCTCGATTCGGGCAGCTTCTTAATCTCCGCGCGATCTCCGATCTCCGTAGTCTTCTCCCAGGCCTGGATCACCTGGTAGTCGGCCACCTCTTCCAGTCCATTGAGCACCGGCTCGCGCTCGGCGTCATAGATCTTCTGGCGGCAGGCGTAATTGCTGCGGCCCTTCATGTAGCAGACGCTCAGCGGACGCGGGAAGTGCTGCTGTAGGAAAGGCACATCTTTGAAGAAAAGCTGCTCTTGCAGATTCTTGGTACCGGTCGAGACCACCACGCGCTTGCCCGATAGAATCGCCGGAACCAGGTACGCCAGCGTCTTTCCTGTGCCCGTGCCGGCCTCCACGATCAAATGTTTGCGGTCGGCCAGCGCGGATTCCACAGCTTCGGCCATCGCGAGCTGTCCGGGACGATACTCATAGTTCGGATGCCATTTCGAAAGCGCGCCGTGCCGCGAGAAAAAAGAATGCACGCGGGGAACGGTTTTGACATCGATGGCCATGCCGGAATTAATTCGATTGTAGCGTGGGACGCTAACCCGGCATCAGGAGGTACTTCCTGAGTGCGCGGGGCTCGCGGCGGATGCCTCGGCCACGGGCGGTTTCCTCACGTAGAAGCCCCAGATGTGCCCCTTGTGTCCGGATTTCGATTCCTGTTCGCGAGATCACCGGCCGGCGAACTGAAGGCCTGCGGCTCCCGCTCCACCGCTTCCAGGATCAATGCACTTCCGACAGAGGCGCCCAATCCACCGCGCCGTTTCGGGCCGGGCTGATCTCGACGATTTCCGTCCACGGATAGAAGTGCATGCTCATCGTATCCTCGGCCACGATGCCCAGGCTGGACACCTCCCGCAGGGTCAGCGGCGGCAGGTCATCTTCATCCACAGCCACGATCCGCACCCGCTTGCCCAGCAGGTCGCGCAGAAACAAGCTGTCATTGTCCATAACTCTTCTCGCGAGGCAATTGTAACATTCACAAGAGCGCTACGTCCGAAACTGTGGGCCCGATGTTGCGGCCTATAATGAAAGTTCGCCCCATCCAGAGTTTCTTATGCATACACCTCGAATCCGCCGCTTGGCTGCGGCTACCGTGTCTTCCGGGATCCTCCTGTTTTGCCTGCCTTCTTCCGCCGAGGAAGGCATGTGGACGTTCGACAATCCGCCCGTCAAGCAACTGGAGGAGAAGTATCATTTCACACCCACCCAACAATGGCTCGACCATGTGCGGCTATCGTGCGTCCGCCTCAACGATGGCGGCTCCGGCTCGTTCATCAGTCCGCACGGCCTGCTTCTGACGAATCACCACGTGGCCCGCGGGCAACTGCAAAAGAACTCCACCGCCGAACATGACTACGTCAAGAACGGATTCTATGCCGCGACTCCCGAAGAAGAAATGAAGTCGCCGGATCTCGAGGTCAACGTGCTCGAATCCATGGAGAACGTCACCTCTCGAGTGCAGGCGGCCCTCAAGGGTGCCAAGACCCCCGAGGAAGAATTCGACAAGCGCCGGTCCGTGATCGCGGAAATCGAGCGCGATAGCCTGCAGAAGACCGGCCTGCGGTCGGATGTGGTCACGCTCTACCAGGGAGGCGAATACTGGCTCTACCGCTATAAGAAGTACACCGACGTACGGCTGGTCTTTGCGCCCGAAGATCAAGCGGCGTTCTTCGGCGGCGACCCCGACAATTTCACTTACCCGCGCTATGACCTTGATATGGCCTTGTTCCGCGTTTATGAGAACGGTAAGCCCATCGACAGCAAGGATTATTTGAAGTGGAATCCGAAAGGCGCAGGCGACGGTGAACTCGTGTTTGTGCCGGGAAATCCCGGCAGTACGCAACGTCTGGATACCATGGCGCAGCTCGAATTCGAGCGCGACTATGTCGAGCCGGCCGTACTAAAGCTACTCAAGCACCGCGTCGGGGTAATGGAAGATTTTTCGAAGCTGGGCACGGAACAAACTCGCGAGGCCGCCTCTATGATCTTCGGCCTGCAAAACTCCATCAAAGCCTACGAGGGGCGTTACCAGGGGCTGCTCGACAAGAATGTGATGGATACGAAAGCCAAAGACGAGGCGGACTTCAAGGCCAGGGTGGATGCCAACCCTGAGTGGAAACAGGCCTACGGCGGCGCCTGGGCGGCTATTGCGGAGGCCATCCGCAAAGACGAACCCAGGTTCAAACAGCAAATCTTCCGCAGTACGGATTCGCAGCTCGCCAACAACGCGGCCACGATTGTCGATTACGTCGCGGAGATCAAGAAGCCGGATGGCGAACGTCTGCCCGGCTACCACGATGCGCAGTTACAGTCGCTGCGCTTCCGCCTGTTTTCGCCCGCGCCGATTTATCCCGCAATGGAAATTGCCCGCATGACCGGAGCGCTCGAAGAGGACGTGGCCCAGCTCGGAGCGGACGATCCGTTTCTGAAGATCGTCCTGGATGGCCGTTCGCCGAAGGAAGCGGCTACCGCGCTGGTCAACGGCACTAAGTTGCGTGAACCGGCCTTTCGCAAGGAGTTGGTGGAGGGCGGCCAAGCCGCCGTGGACGCTTCGACCGATCCCATGATCGTGCTCGAACGCCGGCTGGATCCGCTGCGCCGTGAAATGATCAAGTGGCAGCAGGATAACGTCCAGAGCGTAGAAGAAGAAGCCGGCGAGCAATTGGGTAAGGCGCGCTTCGCAGTCTACGGTAAGGGCACTTACCCCGATGCGACTTTCACTCTGCGCCTCTCTTATGGACAGGTAAAAGGCTATCCCATGAACGGCACGAAAGCTCCCTATAAGACCACGTTCTACGGCCTCTGGGACCGCGCCACCAGCTTCGATTTCGAAGGGCCGTTCTATCTCCCCTCGCGCTACAAAGAGAATCGCGACAAGTTGGACCTGGCGACGCCGCTCGATTTTGTCACTACCAACGACATCATCGGCGGCAATTCCGGCTCGCCCGTAATCAATCGCAACGCCGAATTAGTCGGCTTGATCTTCGACGGTAACATCGAGTCACTGGTCGGCGACTTTGTGTATGACATCACGGCGAATCGCGCGGTGGCTGTGCATACCGCGGCAATGACCGAGGCGCTGCGTAAGTTATATCACACCGACCGGCTGGTGAAAGAGATCCTGGGCGAGTAGCCTGCTTTTACTGGGCCGCGGCCGGCGCCAGGCCGACGGCCCACACGCCTTCGAAATCCGCGAAGTAAGCCTGCACATCGACTCCTGGGATCTGCTGCGCAAGATACTCCGCGGCCCGCCGCAATTCGCCCTCATGATGCTGCGCTTCGGCGGTAGTGTTTCCGCCGAAGTTCGCCAGTCCGCCATACCCGCCGCAATCCGAATGCACCATCAGAATTACCCGCCTGGTGCCGTGCAGCCGGATGGACTTCTGGATTTGTCCCAGCACGAACTCGCGGTCCGTCTCACGCTCCGGCGACGCCAGCGATTTCGCTCCGCCGGCCAGTTTGATGGCGTCCACAATCGCGACGCCGCGGCGCTTCAGAAACTTGGCGAAACTCACCTCAAAGCGCTGGTCGAAACACCAGACCACCGCGGCGTCCGCGCGATACTCCTCGCGCGGAGAGTCGAAATGAAAGATCTTATCCATCATCCAGCATTCTCATGCAGACTCAGCCGGAAAGCAATCGGTAGTGTCCTAAAGAACAGTACCAGGCAAGCAAGCTGGATCTCCTGCGGTAAAGTGATGCTATGTCTTCCAACCGAGTGACACTCCCAGGCAGCCGGATCGGTCTTCCCCGCGGCGCTCGCGTGGCCGGTCCCGCCGACCCCGAACAAGCGATGCGCATCACAGTGATGCTACGGCGCCGGGCGCCGCTTCCGGACCTGCCGCCCGGCCGGTACCTCACCCGCCAAGAACTCGCGCGCCGCTATGGAGCCGGCCCGGCGGATATCGAAAGCGTGCGCCAGTTCGCCGCGCGACACAACCTGCAGGTGCGCGACGTGCATATAGGGCGCAGAAGTATGCTGCTGGCCGGCCGTGTCGCCGATGTGGCCGCAGCCTTCGCAGCCGACTTGCAGACGGGCGCCATCGGCAGCCGCCAGTTCCGCCTGCGCACCGGCGAGATCAGTATCCCCGCGGAGTTGGAGGGCGTCATCGTGGGAGTGTTCGGCCTGGATACGCGGCCCCAGGCGCACGCTCACTTCCGCGTAAGATCTTCTTCCGCCCGCGCGAGCGCTACCGGAGACACATCTTATACTCCGCCGCAAGTCGCCGCGCTTTATCATTATCCGGCTGCGGGCAACGGTGCCGGACAGACCATCGGGATCATCGAACTCGGCGGCGGTTACAACGACTCAGATCTGACCGCTTTTTTTTCCTCCCTGAATCTGCCCGTGCCCAACATCACATCCGTCCCGGTCGACGGAGGCAGCAATGCGCCGTCCGGCGATCCCAATAGCGCGGATGGCGAAGTGGGCCTGGATATTGAAGTCGTGGGCTCCATTGCGCCCGGTGCCTCGATCGTCGTCTATTTCACCGATAATACGTCGCAAGGCTTTCTCGACGCGATCACCACGGCCATCCACGACGAGACTAACCACATCGACGTCATCTCCATCAGTTGGGGCGGTCCGGAACCCACCTGGACCGGGCAGGCCATGCAATCGTACGACCAGGCTTTTCAGGATGCGCAGGCGCTCGGCGTGACGGTCTGCGTCGCAGCCGGCGACAACGGTTCCAGCGATGGCGAAACGGACGGCAATGCCTACGTCGATTTTCCCGCCTCCAGCCCCAACGTGCTGGCTTGCGGCGGCACCAGCCTGGTCAGCTCGAAAGGGATGATTCAGAGTGAGGTAGTCTGGAACGACGGCTCCCAGGGGGGCGCCACAGGCGGCGGCGTCAGCGGGACGTTCCCCTTGCCCTCCTATCAAACGTCGGCGGGTGTTCCTGTTTCGGTGGATTCGTCCCACTTCGCGGGCCGCGGTGTGCCGGATGTCGCCGGAGATGCCGATCCGGACACCGGCTACCAGATCACCGTCGACGGCCAATCGATCGTGGTAGGCGGCACCAGCGCCGTCGCGCCGCTGTGGGCGGCCCTGGCCGCCCTGCTCAACCAGCAACTCGGCAAGCCCATCGGCTTTCTCAATCCGCTTATCTACGCATCCGGCGCGCAGGCTGGCTTTCGCGATATTACCTCGGGCAATAATGGCGCCTATTCCGCCGGTCCCGGATGGGATGCCTGCACGGGCTGGGGCAGCCCTGTCGGCACCGCGCTGCTGACCATCCTCGGCGGCCAGACGCCGTAAGATTTCAGGGACAAAAAAGGCCTCGTCACCGACGCTCCAATGGGCGCCGGAAGCTCGGCGCGCGCAGACTGGATCGATCAAGCAGAGCCAGTTTTCCGGTACGCCGCAATCCGAGCACGACCCGCAATATTGCTGTTGACACTCGACAACAAGAACGCTATGATGTAGACACTCGACAACATTATGCCTCCAGCATCCAGTCTCGACCTTATGCAAGGTACGCTTGACCTGCTCATCTTGCGGACACTCGAATCAGGCCCCCGGCACGGGTGGGCGGTTTCCGATCGCATCCAGCAAATTTCGCAGGATCTCAAGGTGAATCAGGGTTCACTCTATCCGGCGCTTCACCGCCTGGAACATCAAGGCTGGATCAAGGCCGAATGGGGTGTATCCGAGCTGGGGCGCCGCGCGCGTTTCTACAGACTCACGGCAACCGGGCGAAAGCAACTGGCGCGCGAGACCGAGATGTGGGCGCGCTTGACCGCCGCGATCGGGCGAGTCTTGGAGATGGCGTGATGACTTGGAGTGACCTTCTGTTGCGCCTGAAAGCGGTGGTCTTTCACGTCCGCGTGGAAGACGAGCTCGCCGAGGAGCTGCGTGCGCACATGGACTTCGAGACCCGACGAGGCGTCCGTGCCGGGCTATCACCCAGCGAGGCCGAGCGCGCGGCCCGGGTAGCCTTCGGCGGCGCTGCCCAGGTGGCGGAACAATGTCGCGACGAGCGGGGCATTACGTGGTTCGAGGATTTCGCCAAGGATCTGTCCTACGCCTGTCGTCAGTTTCGCAAGCAAAAAACGTTCGTAGCGGTCGCCGCCCTCACGTTGGCACTTGGTATTGGCGCCACCACGGCAATTTTCAGCGCGGTCAATGGCGTGCTGTTGCGGCCCCTGCCCTATCCGAGCCCCGAGCGCCTGGTGAACGTGTGGAGTTCCATACCATCCAAGGGCATTCCACAAATGGGCTTCGCTCTGCCTGATCTTGAAGCCGTTGCCGCTCGCAACCATTCCTTCGAATCCGTAGCCGGATATTTCTTCGGCGACGCGAACATCGCCGGCCAAACGCCCCAGCGGGTACCGGCCCTGATTGCAACCGCGAACATGTTTCAGCTGCTTGGCGCCAATGCCGCTCTCGGGCGAACCTTTTCGGCGTCGGAGCAGTCGTTCGGCAAACACTACGTCGTGGTATTGAGTGACGCACTCTGGAGAAGCCGCTTCGGTACACGTCCTGACGTAATTGGCGAGGCCGTTCGACTGAACGGCAAGATGTATAACATCATCGGCGTGATGCGTCCGTCGTTTCAGTTCCCCTCCCCGGATATTCAGCTCTGGCTGCCGATGTCATTCTCTCCCCAAGACGGAATGGCGACACGGGACAACCACTTCATCAGTGCCATCGCCCGGCTGACGCCTGGTGCGAGTGTCGCGCGCGCCAATGCGGACGTGCGTGCCATCGCACTCAACCTGCAGCGAGAATTCGCCGAAAACGCCGGCATTGAGGGTGGCGTATCTGATTACTTCACTTCGGTGGTGGGAGACGTGCGGCCGGCGCTGCTCATCCTGCTGGGCGCCGTAGGATTGGTGCTGCTGATCGCGTGCGTGAATGTCGCCAACCTCTTCCTATCGAGGGCTTCCGCGCGTCAACGCGAGTTTTCCGTCAGAACGGCTCTCGGCGCCGGCCGCGCGCGCCTGGTGCGCCAACTTCTTACGGAAGCGGCACTGCTCGGCTCTCTCGGCGCGTGTTTGGGCATCGCGCTGAGCGCTTGGCTGTTGCGTCTCATTCGGGTATACGGTCCGGGCGAAATCCCCCGCCTCCAGGACATTGACATCGACATTCGCGTGTTGGCGTTTACCGCCGCGCTAACGCTGGTGTCCGTACTGTTGTTTGGTCTAGCCCCTGCCTTCGGCCTCTCGCGAATTGAAATCAGCGAGGCGATGAAAGCGGGCGGCAGAAGCGTAACCACAGGCAAAGGCGCTGGACGCTATCGGGATGCGCTCGTCATTGCCGAGGTCACGCTGGCCCTCGTCCTCGTGATTGGAGCCGGATTGCTCCTGCGAAGCCTGGCCGCACTGAACCACGTGGATCCCGGTTTCCGTCCGGATCACGTTCTAACTATGAGTCTCTCGGCTCCTGACGCCGCTTGGACGAGCTCGGCCAAGATCGAACGTTTCTATGGCGAGCTGAACCAGAAACTGGAGCAGATTCCGGGTGTTCAGGCAGCCGGCGCCAGTACCGCACTGCCGATTGCGAACGTGGGCGGATGGGGAAAGAACTTCACCGTCGAAGAACACCCCGCGTCTCGCTCTTCTGACGTACCGTTGATTCAATACCGCCAGGTGACGCCCCACTATCTACGCGCTCTCCAAATCCCAATTCTCGAGGGGAGGTTTTTCACAGCGGACGATGACTCGAGCCGCCCGTTGGTCGCGGTCATCAATGAGAGCGCGCGGCGCCGCTTCTTTCCCAATGAAGATCCGATCGGGAAGCAGGTTCACCTTGGTGTACCCGAGGTCCTCATCAAAGATCGGCTCCCGCGGCCCGACTACCGGATGCCTCGCCTCACCATCATCGGCGTCATCGGTGACGTCCACCATGCTGGTCTTCGACAGCCGCCATTTCCGGAAGTCTTTGTCTCTCATCTGCAAGGCTCCGTCAAAGACAACCAGGAATCTGCAGGTCACATGTACCTGGTAATCAGGACTGATTCCGATCCGCTCCGTATCATGCCAGCGGTGCGGGCGGCGATTCGGTCACTCGATCCCGATGTACCAGTGGCCGAGGTCGCCACAATGGACCAGCGGCTGCATGGGTCGCTGTCTGCGAACCGGTATGAATTGTTTCTGTTCGGCGCGTTCGCTGGCTTGTCACTCGCACTGGCAGGTATCGGCATCTACGGCGTCATTTCTTACTCAGTGCGTCTCAGGATGCACGAGATGGGGATTCGCATGGCATTGGGCGCCGGTTCGCAAGATGTACTCAAGATAGTATTCCGCCACGGTCTCCGGACGGGGATTGCAGGCGTTGCCTTGGGGCTGATCCTCGCCGGGGCCCTGACACGTCTCATGTCAACTCTCCTGTTTGGGGTAAAGGCGATGGACGCTCTCGCTTTCGCAGGCGGGGCCGGCGTGCTGTTAGCCGTCGCCGCTGCTGCCAGCTTCATTCCAGCCCGGCGCGCGGCGCAGGCCGATCCCCTGAAAGTGCTTCGCGCCGAATAGACGGACTACCAATATCCGGAACGTGTTTAAGTGCTCCGAGGCGCTTCACATCCTCGATCGTTTTCACATCGTGGCGAAAATGAACAACGCACTGGATGAAATCGGAGCGGGAGAATCGCGCCGTATGGCGAGCGCTGTCTGCTGGTGTCGGCCAGTGATGCGCTCGCGCATCGAGCCCATGATGAACATCGCCCGGTCACTCCGCCAGCACCGCGAACTAATCCTCAACTATCTCCGCGCCGCTGTCTCAAACTGGCGCTCTATCACTCACTTGGCAAGTTGCTCGAGCCGGAACCGACCCGCGAATTTTTCTGACGAACCAAAAAAAAGGCCGGACCACTAAGGCCCGGCCTGGGAAGTGCAACTTACAACTATTGACTATTGGACCGTGACAGTCAGCGGAGCCGTCTTCGTGACACCGCCGCCCGTCGCCGTAATCGTCAGTTTGACAGTTCCGGCTGCGGCGTTCGGGCCCACCTTAACAATGATGTTTGAGGTGCCCGAGCCAGGAGCCGCGATAGGATTGGTCGAGAACGTCACGCTCATGCTCTTCTCCATCCCCGAAGCTGACAGGGTGATGGCCGAGTTGAAGCCACCGGAAACTGTGGTGGTGGCCCTGGCGCCGCCGGCCGAATTGGGCGCAAGCGAAAGAGTCGCCGGCTTCACGGACAGCGTGAAGGTTCCCGCGGTCGTGCCCGTCAGAGTGTTGATCAGGGTCGCACCGTTCGGGCTGCCCCAGCCAGTGGCCAAGTCATAACCGACCGTCGCCGAATAGCCGTTGCTACCGCTGGTGATGTCATGGAAGTTGCTGGTGTAGCTCGAGCCCAAGCCCGTGGTGTACAGGGTCGGATTGATGAAGCCCAGGGTCTTGCCGCTGTTGGCTACTGATTGCTGGTTGGCAAGCGCGAGATAGGCGGCCCACATGGGAGTGGCGAAGCTGGTGCCGCCGTACTCGTTGGCGGTACAAGTCGTCTGATCGGCGCAAACGTAGAAGGTGTAATTCGCGTTGGCCGAAACGTCCGGACCGTTGCGCAGGGTCTGCGAGCAACTCGCGCAGCCGGCGGCGGTCGTTACCTGCCAGGACGGAATCGCGATGTTGTCCGGCGAAATGCCGCCGCCGCCATCCGCCCACGCTGTTTCGGAAGCCCACGGGCCTGCCGCACTGGCAGTGGTCAGATCGGTGCCGCCCACGGAAGTGATGTACTCATCGTCCGACGGCCAGATCTCGGAGCGCTTGCCCCACTTGGCGCTGTCGCCGGACGCGTTGAAGTAGTTCTGGCCCTGTAAGGCGAATTCCTCGAAATAGGGGTCGTCCGTCGTAGGATCTGCCGGGCGCCAGGTCCACGAAGCGCTCAACTGCGCGCACAGCGGGCTGCCGGTAGCCATCCCGTTCAGGATCGCCGAATCCGTCGATCCAATGTACATGATTAGGTGCGCCAGGCCCGGGGCCATGCCGATTGCCTGCGTCATGTCGATGGTCTGCTCCGTATCGTCGCAGCCCTGCGCGGCCACGCAATTCACGCTCGTGCCGTCGGTCGAAACCAGCGTGACCGGCACGTTGTTGGTCTGGTGTGCGTTGGTGAAATAGGTGGTCAGATCCGCGAGATCCGTCCCGTAGTATTCGAGCAAACCGAGCGACTGGCCGGCGCCGGTGAGCGCACCGTTGCCATAATAAGCCGGACGCATATCGCTGCCGCAGAAAGAAGCGGATGGGCAGGAGCCGGTGGTGGCCGCCGGAATAGCGTTGGCTGGTCTCTTCACCAACGCCGGTTGCGGAATGTCATAGTTATCCAGACCGGCGATGCGCCACAATGGGATCGACAGATCCGGAGTCGGCTCCCGGTCGGCGGAGAAGAAAGTGCGATTTTCCGTCGGGTGCTGGTAGACATTCATGGTCACGTGCAGGGCGGACTCGATGCCCGAAACCGGCCCCGTGACATCCAGGTTCACGCGATTGCGGGAAGTAGCTGCAACCGAGAGACCCTTGTTTTGCACGAAACTGACCAGCGCATCATAATCTGCCTGGGTGGGGCCAAACTGCTCCGTGAACTGCTCCACCGTCAGGAACTTGTGATACGAAGGGTTGGAGGGATCGTACACGTCCTGCAACATGCTCGTCAACGCCGGTTGGTTGCGAAGCGGCAGAACAAATACGATGCGCATGGACTGGTTCGCGGGCACACGCCCGATAAGTTTCGCCTGACCATTTACGACGGCGTCACTGATGTTGTGCGTCAATGGGGGCAATGAAGCGGCGCGACCGGCAATACTGACAACCGGCAAAAGCGCGGCGACTGTTAGCAAAGATGTACTGAACTTTCGAATCATTATTTCTCCTGTTGTCCGGTCTCGGGAACAAAATTGGGTGTTTAGCTGTCGCCGGCTGTAAATCCGGAATGTCCTTGATTTCGCAAGCAGATGTCCCTCCGAGCGTAACCGTAACTGCCCTTTTGAACCCAGACTTTCGACAGTATACACCAACATTGGGTTGTGGAGTGTTTTTTTTACACTCTGTCATCAATCTATCGGCCGCTGTCTTCGGCAAGCTCTACTGGCGCTCGCTCCGGGCGTTTCGCGCGGTACTTTGCCAGCCGCCTGGCGCGCAGCTAACTTCCAGCAGATGATCGTTTTATCTGCTGGCAACGGGAGCCCGCCGCGATCCACGCCGGGCATCCATTTTTCCCAGGACCCGCCCTGGTACTGGCGGTACCGGGGCGCGCGGCGCGGCGGCCAACCCGGCACGCAAATCTGATCTACGAAACTTTTCGTTGACAATACGAATGTCTTCGTAGTAAGTTAGTCGCAGATGTCCCGGATTAAGCTGCCCCGCCCCACCGCGTCCGAACTCGAAATCCTGCGCGTCCTTTGGGATCGCGGCCCCAGCACCGTGCGCGACGTTCACGCCGCGCTGGCGCGTGGCCGCGACACCGGCTACACCACGGTGCTGAAGCTGATGCAGATCATGGCCGCCAAAGGGCTGGTGGAACGGGACGAATCCGCCCGCGCGCACGTCTACAAAGCGAGGCTGGCGCCCGAACAGACGCAGCGCCAGTTGGTCCACGACCTGTTGGATCGGGCCTTCGGCGGCTCGGCGGCCAAGCTGATGATGCAGGCGCTCTCCGGCCGCAAGTCCTCCGCCAAGGAGATTACTGAAATGCGCCAGATGCTCGACAAGTTCGAAAAAGGAAAGGATCCCCTGACATGATGCCAATCCAGCAGTTACTCGAAGGGCCCGCCGGACAGGCCCTTGGTTGGGCTCTGATCCATTTCTTGTGGCAGGGAACCTTGGCCGCATTGATTTATGCCGCCGCGCTGCCCCTGCTGCGGAATTCGTCCGCGCGCCTCCGCTATGCGATCGGGTGTCTGGCGTTGCTGGTAATGTTGGCCCTGCCCGCGGCGACATTTGCCGTCGCCTGCATTCCGGCTTCCGGTTTCTCCGGCCCGACTCTGGGTGTGACTGTCGCGCCGGCGCCGGTGGCTCGGAATATGGCCGCCTCCGTGGTCTACTCCCGCGCATCGATCGCACCCATGCTGCCTTGGATCGTGTCATTGTGGATCGCCGGTATCGCGCTGCTCTCTTTGCGTTGGCTCGGCGCGTGGGCGTGGTTACGTACCTTGCGGCGCCGTGCGCGTTTCGACATTCCCGCCGCATGGGAACAGTCCTGGCGCGATCTGCTGCATCGCGCACGCGTATCCGCGCCGGTGCGTCTGGCGATCGATTCCGCCATCCAGGTGCCTTGTGCGATCGGCTGGCTGCGCCCGGTCATCCTGATGCCCGCCGCGACGCTCGCCGGCGCCGACTGGCGGACGATCGAGGCACTGCTGGCTCACGAACTGGCGCATATCCGCCGCCACGACTATCTGATCAACCTGCTGCAGACCGCGGCCGATACCCTTCTCTTCTATCATCCGGCGGTGTGGTGGCTGTCGCGGCAGGTGCGCATCGAACGCGAGAATTGTTGCGACGACATAGCCGCCACCCTCTGTGGCGACCGCATCCTCTATGCCCGCGCTCTCATCCACATCGAAGAACTGCGTGCCCCCCGTAGGGCATTCGCTATGTCCGCCGGCGGCGGCTCGCTGGCGCAACGAATCCAGCGTTTGTTAGGAATCCCCGGAGCCCGCGACTATCGCACTGCCTGGCTGACGCCGCTGGCCGTGGCCGCGATCGTCGTCTGCCTGTTCGCCGGATGGCGCCCGCCGGTCCACGCCAGCGGACCCGCCCCTCAGCCGCAGCCCGCAGAGGCGCATGACTTCTTGAGCGGGATTGTAGCTGCTGGATTTCACCATCTCACGGTCGACGAGTTGATTCAGTTGAAAATTCACGGTGTTACTCCGGAGTTCGCCACTTCCATCAAGAGCGCCGGTTACAAAGATGTCACCGCGCAGGAGCTCGTGCAATTGGCGATTCACGGTGTTGACGCTGCCTTCGTCCGGCATCTGCAGGACAGCGGACTGAAGAAGTTATCCATAGATCAACTGATCCGGCTGAAGAACGCCGGTATCTGACGGAGTCATTATGATCGACAAGCGAATCTGGTTACTGGCGTTGCTGGCCATCCCGTGCTGCTTCCTGATGGGACAGGCGCACTCGAGCAACGTGCCGATTACAGGACAATGGACACTCGAACTGCGGCCCGACTCCCGCGTGGAGTTTGGCATCCAGCGGCATTGGGTGGGACATAATGAATACTCGTCCTCTGACGACTACGATCTCACCGATTTTCGTGGATTGACTCGCGCGCAGATCGAGACTGGCGGAACAGTCAGGTTCGAGATGTTACGCGACGCCGGTACGCTGGCCTGCGAAGGCGTGTTTCGCGCCGGCGGAGGCGGCGGAACGTTCACCTTCTCGCCCAGCGCGGACTACGTTGCCGCCTTGCAGGCGCTCGGATACCGCGGCCTCGATGCCGAACGCTTGTTCGAACTAGCCGTCCACAATGTCTCGCGCGCCTATATCCGGGAGCTCGACGAACTCGGTTATCATCATCTGCCGCTCGACCAACTCGTCGCCCTGCGCATACACGGCGTCAGTATTGCCTATATTCGGGAGCTGCGGGGGCTGGGTTACAACCTGCAGCCGGACGAGTTAGTGCAGTTACGCATCCACGGTGTGACAACCGGCTTTGCCGCTGCCATGAAGAACTCCGGATATGGAACCGTTCCGGCGGACCAGTTGGTCCAGTTACAGATACACGGAGTCACAACGGCATACATGCAAGGATTCCGCGACATGGGTTATCCGCGCATTCCGGTCGACGATCTGGTCCAGCTTCGCATCCACGGTGTGACTACAGAGTTCGTCAATCAACTCCGCTCGATGGGATACGGACGCGCCGGCATCAGCGGCCTGATCCAGTTACAAATCCACGGCGTCAGCGCGGGTTTTATACGCGACCTGCAGTCACTCGGCTACAAGAATGTGCCGCTCGACGAATTAGTACAGTTACGCATCCACGGGGTAACTACAGCCATGATTCAGCGGCTGCAGGCGGCGGGTTATAAGGATCTTTCCACCGATCAGCTCGTACAACTTAAGATCCACGGCGTTGTCGAATGAATTACCGGCCGCGCCGGGACATCACGGCCACGGCGCTCAGCGCCAGGGTTGCGAGTCCAACAGCCGCGGCCACCTTGGGCCAAGGATCGGCTACGGGCGGAGGCACAAAGGTGACACCGGTTTCGTCCGCGCGGGCGGGCTCGCTCGAGTAGCGTCCATGGCGCGGCTTGGGGAAATTCCCCGCCAGGTCCGCGAGTCCCGCGGTGACGGCGCTGCCGCTCATCGGTTTGCCGTGCCCCGCCGCCAGCACCGCCGGCCGCAGGTCGGCCAACAGCCTCACCGAGAGATGCGCCAGCTTCCAGTCGTAGGTGACCGGCGCCGGCGGGCGCGAGATCACGGGCGCCTCCGTCAGCATCCCAGCCCAGGAGTCCAGGTCCATCGTCACGCAGGCATCGCCCGCCAGCAGGATGGCTTCGTCCGGCTGAAAAAGGGCCACGTGGCCGGGCGCGTGCCCTGGCGTGTAATACCATCGCCAGCCCGGCAGGCCCGGCACTTCGTCTTCCGGCAGGTCGCGCAATCGGGTGCTCAGATCCGGCAGCTTAGTGGGAAAGAAGCGGCAGAGGAACGAGAAGGCGCCTCCCGCCATTGGATCTTTGGGCGGATACGCCGACTTACCTGTGAGAAACGGACGCTCCAGCCGGTGCGCGTAGATCGGCACGTCCCAGGCTTCGGCCAACTCCAGCGCCGAACCCGCGTGGTCCATGTGGCCGTGCGTCAACAGAATTGCGCTCGGACGCGCCTTCGGTCCGAAGCGCAGTTCCGCCTCCTCCCGAATGCGCGGCGCGTTTCCCGGCGCGCCGGAATCCACCAGCACCCACGCTCCGCCCGGTTTGCCCACCAGGTAGATATTCGCGATCAGCGTTTTCAGCCGCGCCAGTTCGGGGGTGATCTCTTCCACAGCCATCGCCTTCAGAATAACCCGCTAGCGTCCCGACGATCCGAAGCCGCCCTCGCCGCGCCGCGATTGGTTCAGTTCGCCTTCCTCCCATTCAATCGCTTCATACCGCGCGATGACCATCTGCGCGATGCGATCGCCGGGATGAATCTGGTACGGCTCCCGGCCGAGATTCAGCAGAATCACGCGGATTTCGCCGCGATACCCCGGATCGATGGTCGCCGGACTGTTGGGCAGCGTGATCGCGTGCTTCGCGGCCAAGCCGCTGCGCGGCCGGATCTGCGCCTCGTATCCCGGCGGCAGCTCGATCGCCAGGCCGGTCGCCACCAAGTGCGGGACGCCCGGCTGCAACACGGCGCTCTCCACCGCGCGCAAATCCATGCCGGCGTCTTCTTCGGGGCCGTGTGCGTACACCGGCAGCACGGCGTCTTCGCGCAATCTGCGAATTCGTATTTTCAATCCGTTATCATAGCTGTTTCATGCCGGAATCCAAACCCAAGCGCGTGATTTCCGTTTCGCCGATGCCGCCGGAAAAATCCGCTTACGCGCTGGCGCGTTACAGCCGCTCGCCGGATTCGATTCGCGAGTCGCTCGACTGGGTGCGCACGCACGACTCGCAGAAGTTTCTGGAAAGTTTCTATTTTCAGTACGGGCACGCCTCCATCGCCGACCTGGGACACACGGTGCTGTGCTTCGAAGGCATTTCCGAATTGGCCGCCACCGAAGTGGAGGAAGAGCCGCTCTGGGATGGCCAGGCGAAATCGTCCCGCTACCAGGATTTCTCGCGCGCCGGATTCATTACGCCGCCAGACCTGACGGGCGACGACGCCGCGTGTTACCAGGCCGCCGGGCGCAAGCTGCTGGATGCCTACGCGCAGGTCAACGCGCGCGCGTTCGAGTGTCTGGCCGCGCGCCTGCCGCGTCCGGACGACATGAAGCCCGAAGCCTACCGCCGCAACATCGCGGCGCGAGCTTTCGACGTGGCGCGTTATCTGCTTTTCTGGGGCATCCCCACCAACGTCGGTCAAGTTGCCAGCATTCGCACGCTCGAAAAACAGATCCGCCGCTTGCGGGCGTCCGCATACGCCGAGCTGCGCGACTTAGGCAACGAGATCGCGGAGACTTGCGCCGCCCAACCCGATTGCGTTTGGGACGCGCAGGCCGCGCCTGAACCGCTGGCGCCGACGCTGGCCCGGCACGCGGAGCCGGACGAATTCGCGGCGCGCGCGCAAGCCGATCTGCGCCGCTGGTCCGAACAGAACCTGCCGCCCTCTACGGCCGGCGAATCACTCCGTGTAGATCTGATGCGCCCCACCGACACGGCCGCCGACATTGTCGCGACGCTTTTGTACTCCGTCACCGACCGGCCCTTCCGTGAGCTATACGAGATGGCGCGCGGATGGAGCGCCGCGCAGCGCGCCGAAGTGCTGGACATCGCGCTCGCATCCCGCACCGGCCGCGATGATCTGCTGGCCGGATTCCACGGCGGCCTGTACGCCTACGATCTGACCATCGACATCGGCGCCTATCGCGACCTGCACCGCCATCGCCGCTGCCAGAAGTTCCGCCAGAGCTACACGGGCCGGCTGGGTTTCGACACACCCGCGCTGGTCGCCGAAGCCGGCGCCATGGAAATCTATCGCGATGCCATCGAATCGGCGCTCGACACCATGCAGCATCTGCCCGCCCCCGCAGCGCATTACTTGCTGCCGTTCGGAGCGCGCGGACGTTTCCTGTTCAAGATGGATTTCGCCGAAGCGGAATACATCGCGCGCGTGCGCAGCAGTGTGAAAGGGCACTTCAGCTATCGCCAGGTGGCCTGGGAAATGAAGGTCAAGATGGAAGAACTCGAGCCGGAACTAGGGCGGTTGATGGAGGCCACGCCCCCCTGGGTCGAGGACATGCTGCGCCGCTAAGCCCGCCGCGGTCTTCCCGGCGCGAACGCGTAATACAACTGCACCAGCACTATAAACCCGATGCTCACGTAGGTGTTGATCCAGCACAGCGACGCGCCGAAAGCATACAGCCCTTGCGCGATCACGATCCGCCGTTTGATGGCCACCGCTGCCTCCGGCGTAATATCCTCCCGCACGAGTCCCAGCCCCGTAGCACACACCCAGGTCAAGTACAGCGCCCCGCCCAGCACCGCGATATTCAGCCAGTACACCAACAGTGCCGTGCGATAAACCATGAACCCCGCCAGCAGCGAAGTGGAAAACGGCATCATCGAAACCGCGAACAAAAATACGATATGCATCCACGACAAACTACGGTCGGAACGTTTCAGGTGATTCAACTGCGTCTGCTGGCCGACCCAGAAAATCCCCAGCGTCATAAACGTCATGGCGCACATGGTGAGCCGCGGACCGAGCGCGCCGAGCGCCGCCCACAACCCGCGCTCATCGTGGATGGCTTCCACCGCGGGCGCGCGCACATCCAGCACCAGCAGCGTCATGGCCACTGCGAAAACTCCGTCGCTGAGCGCGGCCAGGCGCTCCACGCTCTGCCCGGCGATGCGGTTGTACGTGGTGCTCATCTCAGGCCAGAGTAGCCTCGGGCCGCGGCGGCCGTAACCCTTCGTGAAAGGTGCGCAGACACTCGGCGTACAGCAGCCCGGCCACCTCGACGATGTCGGTATGGTCCGCACCTTCGACCGTCCAAAATGTTTTCGGCTCGTTCGCCGCCTCGAACAGCTCGCGGCCCATGGCGTACGGCACCACGCTGTCGCGGTCCCCGTGGATGATCAGCAGCGGCGCGTGTACCGTGCATATCTTCTGCAGCGTATCGAAACCGCTCACAAACAGCGGACCCGCTACCGGCACCAGCGCCGCCGCTTCGGCCCGCAGCGAAGTGAACGGACACTCCAGCACGACCCCGGCGCACGGACGCCGCGAAGCCAAATCCGCCGCCACGGCCGACCCCAGCGATTCGCCGTGCACCACGATCTGATCCGGCCGGTAGCCCGTGGTAATCAGGTAGTCGTAAGCCGCTTCCGCGTCGCGATACAGTCCCCGTTCGCTCGGGCGCCCCGCACTCTTCCCGTATCCCCGATAGTCGAAGATCAATACCGCTGACCCCGCTGCGGCCATCTCGCGCAAATGGCCCGGCCGGTGCGACAGGTTGCCGCCATTGCCGTGCAGGTACAGTGTCACGATCTCGCTGCCGGGGACATCGACCCACCACGCGTGCAGCCGCGTGCCATCGCTCGCGCGCAGCCACAAGTCCTGCGCGCCGGACTCCGCCTGTGTGTGCCACCAGCCCACCGGAAAGCGGACCGGATCGTAGATCATCCGGCGGACGATCAGACGGATCGCGACATATAAGACAAGGAGAAAAAGGGCAATCCCAGCCAGCCACATGAGTGTTTATTCCCAATTATCGCGCAGCCGCCACGCGACTGCCGCAGGCGGTTATCGGGCGTCCTGGATCGCCTTGCGCAAATCCTTAAGGAGCAGGAGCATCTGAAACGGGTCCGCGGGAGACGATTCGAATTCAAAATGCGCGTAGAATCTATGCGCCGTTTCGTCGATGGCATGCACCATCACCGCGCGCACGGCTACAATGTCTGCGGCTGCTTCGACGCGCGTGAGAGCGTCAAACAGGAGCGCCTTCCCCAAGCCTTGCCCCTGGTACGCGCGGTCGACCGCCAGGCGCGCTAAGACGATGACCCCGATCGGGTGGTTGGCCAGGCCTTTTGCAATCCGCTCAGGGATCTCGCGTTTGTGGACCGATCCCGCGGTGAGCGCGTAGTAACCGGCCACGCGTTCCCCCGACAGCGCCAAGTACGTTCTGGCGGAATCGGCCTGCTGATTCATCCAGGCATATTTGCGCAGCCACGTATTCAGAGATGCCGTGCCGCAATCGAATCCAGATACGTCGTGCTCGCGACGCATCTTCTCGATTGCGAACTCTGCCGCTGAGGGTTGCTTCATGACCGTCGCTTGGCGACGTGTGGCTCTTGAAACAAGCGCCGGAGCCGAGGTTTGTCCAGCGGCGGCCGGTCGAGGGCGGCCATGAACAATCTCCACTGTTCCTCATCCAGCACGAACCGCGTCCGGTCCAACAGGACTTGTTCGGCCTTCTCGCGCGCACTGCCCATAATAAAATCAGTGACGTTGACGCCATCGCGGGCGGCGGCAGTCTTGATGAGCGCCTCTTCGCCGGCGGTCGCGCGAATCTGAAAGCGGCGGTTGCGTGGAAGACTGGAGGTGGCCATCGGGTTCCTCCTTCATTGTACTACCGCCGTACTCCGGCTCTGATCCGGGGGAACTTACCGGACCGCCCCAACGTTATCTTCACCGGGCCTGATTTCACCCGCTACACTGTTAAACATCCGCTCCTGGAGCCGTCTCATGTATGAAGAGCAAGGGAGGAAACCAAACGTGGAGGCCACCGCCCAGCTAGAACCCCTCCAGACCGCGCCGCCGCCAACGCAGCCCGATCTGGATTCCGTCTTCCGGGAGCACCACGCCACCGTGTTCCGCGCGGCTTACCGCGTCACGGGCAACGCCAGCGACGCTGAAGACGTCCTGCAGACTGTCTTCATGCGCCTGCTGCGCCGCCAACCGGACGCCGCAGCCGTCGGCAACATGGAAGGTTATCTACGGCGAGCCGCCGTGAACGCAGCGCTGGACCTGATCCGCTCCCGGCAGTCCGCGCCGCAAATCCCGCTGGACGATGTGGCCCCACTGCTTCCCGAAAAGGCCTCGCTTGCTCCCGATCGCGTGCACCGGTCCGCGGAAATCCGCACCTGGCTGCGTCAAGCCGTCGCCCGTCTCAATCCCAAAGCCGCCGAAATGTTCGCCCTGCGCTTCTTCGAAGGGAAGGACAATCCGGAAATCGCAGAGACTCTCGGCACTACGACAGCCACCGTCGCGGTAACCCTTTCCCGCACGCGCGACCGCATCCAACAGGAGTTCCGGTCATACATGGGAGAAATCAGATGACACCGCAAGATCCGAATCTCGATCCGCTCTTGGAGCAAGCCATCGCGGAGATCCGCGATGAGCCCATCGATCCGGCCGTGATGGAGGCCGCCGCCGCGAGCGTGCGCGCCAACCTTACCGAGCACACCACGCTACACACCTGCGAAGACTTCCAGGCCCTGATGCCGGCCTACCGGGCCGGCACCCTCGCGCCCGCGCGCGCCCTGCTGCTGAAAGATCACACGCACGAATGCGTCGCCTGCTACAAGGCGTTGAAAGCTAATCCACCAGCCACCAGCCACCAGTCACCAGCCACTCGCGGAGGCCGCGCGTGGTATGCTACTCCCGCTTTTGGCTGGGCCGTAGCCGCGACACTGGTGGCTGCCGTAGCCATCTACGCCTTCGGCGACCGCCTCCGCCCCGCCTACAGCGGCCCCGAAGCCACCCTGGAATCCGCCCAGGGCCTGATCTATCGCGTCTCCGGCACCGGCACCGTCCCGATTATCCGCGGCGCGGAGATCATGGCCGGAGCCGATATCCGCACCGCCCGCAACGCGCATGCTGTGCTGCGCCTGCGCGACGGCTCGCATGTCGAGATGCATGAGCGCGCCGGGCTCTCCGTATCTGAGCGCGGCCGTGACATGACCATCGGTCTCGACCGCGGCGCCATCATCGTGCAAGCCGCCAAGCGCCACGCCGGTCACCTCTATGTCGCCACCCGCGATTGCCGCGTCGCCGTCACCGGCACCGTCTTCAGCGTGAACAGCGGCATCAAAGGATCGCGTGTTACGGTGATCGAAGGCACGGTGCTGGTCGCGCAGGACCGCCATCAGGACATCTTGCATGCCGGCGATCAGGTGGCCACCAGCCCCTCCATGGGCGCCACTCCCGTGGCCCATGAAATCTCCTGGAGCAACAACGCTGCCGCGTACATCGCGATGCTGAACGCCGTCACCGCTCTCAACGCCAAGCTCGACCAGGACCAATTCCCGGCCCTGCGCTATTCGAGCAACCTGTTGAACCTGGTGCCCGCGCAAGCCATCATCTACGCCAGCATCCCGAATCTCAGCCAGGCGCTTACTGAAGTCCAGCAGGTCTTCGTGCCCAAGATCCAGCAGAATGCCACGCTGGCGCAATGGTGGCAGACCAATCACCTCGACCAGGTGATCGCCGACATGAGCACCATGAGCAGCTACCTGGGCAACGAAATGATCGTGGCCGCCTCTCCGAACGCCAGCGGCCATCCCGGACAGCCGGTGATCATGGCCGAGCTGAAGCAGCCCGGATTTGAGACCTTCGCGCAATCGGAAATCGCCAAGCTCGCGACCGGTGCGAATTCTCAGAAGATTCAAGTCGTCACCAATGCGTCCGCACTCTCGAGCGTGCCGCAGGGCGAATGCATCTTGCTGGTGCTGCCGAACCTGGTGGCCCTTTCGCCGGATGTCGCGACCCTGCAGCAGATCGCTGCCGGCACGCCGACGCAGTTCGCCGGTACCGAATTCGGTGCGCAGATTGTAGCGGCTTACGGCTCGGGCGTGGGCCTGCTCTTCGCCGCCGATGTGCAAGCGATGGCGCCCGCCAGCCACGGCCACGCGCCCAACGTGCAGTATTTCATGGTGCAGCAGACCGGGAATGCCGGCGCCGCTGAAACCCGCGCTTCTTTGATCTTCAATGGCCAGCGCACTGGGGTGGCATCCTGGTTGGCCGCGCCCGCGCCGCTCGATGCGCTGGATTTCATCTCGCCGCAAGCCACGCTGGCTTGGGGCGCCGTGGTGATGCAGCCCACCGCCATCATCGACCAGGTGATGACTATGCAGTCGGCGAACCCGGCCTTCGCGCAGCATCTGGCCGAAGTCCAGGCCGCGCTGGGTGTCGATATCCGGAATGATCTGGCTGCCGCGCTCGGAGGCGAATTCGCCGGAGCGCAGGATGGTCCGCTGCTGCCCACGCCTTCGTGGAAAGTAGCCATCGAGGTCTATAACCCGACGCTGCTGCAATCAACCATAGAGAAGCTGGTCGCCGCTTCGAACGGCGCGGTCACCTTGCAGCCGTCCACCGTCAACGGTGCCACTTACTACACCGTCTCGTGCCAGGGCGCCGCGCATTTCCCGTCGATTTACTACACTTACACGGACGGCTACCTGCTGGCCGGATCCAGCATTGCGCTGCTCGAAACCGCGATTCAGAATCGTGCCAGCGGCTACACGCTGCCGCGCTCGTCCACCTTCACGGCGCTGATCCCGCACGACCAATACGCCAACTTTTCCGCGGCGCTCTACTACAACGCCGCGACGCTCGCACCCGTGCTCGAGCAGTTCAGCAATTCATCCACGGTGCAGCAGCTCACCGCGAACCTGAAGCCCACGCTGATCGTGGCCTACGGCGAGAACGACCGCATCAGCCTGGCCACCAGCGGCAGCCTCTTCACCACCTTCGGTAACATGAGCATGCTGCAGTTACTCGAAAAACCCGGAACACAGGTACACTGAAGTGCGTAGGTAAGACAGGTGATGGGTTTTGGGTGATGGGTGATGGTCAACCCACAACCCATAACCCATCACCCATAACCCAATGAGCTCGGTCATCCAACTCGAAAATCTCGAAGTCCGGTTCGGCGAGCGAGTCATTCTCAAGCAACTGAATGGCTCGCTCTCCGGCCGGGCTATCGGTTTGTTAGGGCCCAACGGCGCCGGCAAGTCGACCCTCATCAACACCCTGCTCGGCTTTCACCAGCCCGCCGCGGGCACCGCCCGCATCTTCGGCAAAGATATCCGCACGGAAGCCAAGGCCGTCCGCAGCCTGATCGGCTACATGCCGGAAAACGATTCCTTCATCGCCTCTATGACCGGCGTGCATTTCGTTCGCCTGATGGCCGAACTCTCCGGCCTGCCCTCCGAACAAGCCATGGAACGCGCGCACGAAGCGTTTTTCTGGGTCGGCCTGGGCGAAGCGCGCTATCGCACCCTGGGCACTTACTCGCTCGGCATGAAACAAATGGCCAAGCTCGCGCAAGCCATCGCGCACGGTCCCAAGCTGCTGTTCCTCGATGAGCCGACCAATGGACTCGATCCGCCCGCGCGCGCCCGCATGATCCAGCTCATTCAGGAAATCCGCGATCGCGGCGAACTGCACCTGATCCTCTCCTCGCACCTGCTGCGCGACGTCGAAGAGTGCTGCGACGAAGTCCTGATCCTTAAAGACGGCCGCATCGCCGCATCCTGCAACCTCGAGGAAGAGCGCCGTGCCAATCGCAAATTCCTGGAGCTGGAAACGCGCGGCGCCAACGGCACGTTCACCAGCGCCATCGAACAACTGGGCTGCGAAGCCGCCGCGTTCCCCAATGGCCGCATGAAGCTGGTGATGCCCGATGGCGTCGAGATCCGCCAGCTCTATGCCCTGGCCGCCGAACAGAACGTGCAGATCCGCCGCCTGAATCACAAGCGCGATTCGCTCGAAGACATTTTCCTGAAAGCCATGGAGGTGCCCAATGGCGGTGTTTAAGCACGCCTACAAAGGCTATGACGGCCCGCTCACGCCCACCTGGTCGCGCTTCCTGATTCTGCCGCGCTATGCCTTCGAGCAGATGCGCGCCTCGCGCTTCTACAGCATCTTCTTCCTGGTCACCATGCTCGCGCCGCTAGTCTTCGCGCTGATGATCTACCTCGAACACAATCTCAGCGCCCTCAAAATGCTGCGGATCGATAGCTTCATCGAGATCAACGCCCGCTTCTTCCAGAACTTTCTGGGCTGGCAGAGCATGATGGCCTTCTTCCTGGCCGCCTTCGTGGGTCCCGGACAGATCTCGCCCGACCTGGCGAACAACGCCCTGCCGCTTTATCTCGCGCGCCCCTTCTCGCGCAACGAATACGTGCTCGGCAAAATGTCCGTCCTGCTGATCCTGATGTCCGTGATGACCTGGATTCCCGGACTGCTGCTCTACATCCTGCAAGGCACGCTCGAAGGTAATGGCTGGCTGATCCACAATCTGCGCATCGCCCTCGCCATCTTCTTCGGCGCTTGGATCTGGATTCTGCTGCTCTCGCTGCTCGCGCTGGCGCTCTCCGCCTGGGTCAAATGGAAGCCCATGGCCGGAGGCTTGCTCTTCGGCGTCTTCTTCGTGGCTGCCGGATTCGGCGGCGCCATCAACGGCATCATGCGCACGCAGTGGGGCAACCTGCTGAACTTGAGTCACCTGATCGGAGCGGTCTGGACCTCGCTGTTTGAACAACCCATGCATCGCGGCTCGGGAGCCGTCTTCTTTCGCGTACACGGCACCGACGTGCCTATCTGGTGCTGCTGGGTCTCGCTGCTGGTGATCTGCGGATTTTGCCTGTTCCTGCTCTCCAAGAAAATCCGAGGCGCGGAGGTAGTCCGATGAGCGAACCGCGCATCGTGTTCGATAACGTGTCGCGCTTCTACGGCGAAGTGCTGGGCGTCAATCGCGTCAACCTCTCGATCCCGCCCGGCATCACCAGCCTGGTCGGACCGAACGGTTCCGGCAAGACCACCCTGATGAACCTGATGACAGGCCTGATTCGCCCCTCGCGCGGCTCCATCCGCGTGCTCGGCATCCCGCCGGATCGCCCCGAAGAATTGTTCCGCAAGATGGGATACTGCACGCAAGTCGATGCGTTTCCCAAGGGCCTCACCGGATACCAATTCATCTACTCATTCCTGCTGGTGCACGGCATGATCGAATCGGAAGCCGCCAAATTAACCGAAGAAGCCATCGCGCGCGTTTCCATGACGCAGGCCGCCGATCGCCCCGTGGCCGCCTACAGCAAGGGCATGCGGCAGCGCATCAAACTGGCGCAAGCCATCGCCCACCGGCCCAGCGTGCTGGTGCTCGATGAGCCGCTCAATGGCCTCGATCCCATGGCCCGCGCCGAAACCATCGCCTTGTTTAAGACCTGGGGCGAGGAAGGCCGCCACGTCATCGTTTCGAGCCACATCCTGCACGAAGTCGACCGCATCTCCGACCAGGTGATCCTGCTGAGCCACGGTTACGTGGTCGCCGAAGGCCAGATTCAGGGTGTGCGTAGCGAAGTCAAAGATCAGCCCATTCAGATCCTGGTGCGCTGCGACAAGCCCGCCGTGCTGGCCGCGCGCCTCTTCGAACAGGACAACGTTGTGGAAGCCAAGGTCAATGCCGACGGCAAAGGCTTGCTCGTGCGCACGCGCGATGCCGACAACCTGTATCTGCTGCTCAACCGCATTGTGCTCGACAATCATCTGGAAGTGGAGGCCGTCGCTCCCGCGGACGACGACGTGAACTCCGTCTATCAATACCTGATCGCAGGCGAAGGAGGAACCACATGACCTGGACGCAAATCGCCAATCAGCCCTGGATGCTCTGGCGCCGCCAGGTAGCCGCCATCCTGCGCCTCGAATTGAAGAAGACGCTCTTCTCGAAGCGCGCCTGGTGGATCTATCTCCTCACGCTCGGTCCGGTCTTCATCACCGGCATGCATTCGCTGTTCGCAAGGGGCGGGCATCACACTATGGGTGAAGATCAGATGATCTTCGCCGGCATCTTCCAGGTCTATTTTCTGCGCCTCGGCATCTTCTTCGGCTGTCTGGGCATCTTCTCGAATCTTTTCCGCGCCGAAGTACTCGAACGTACCTTGCATTATTACTTCATGGCGCCCGTGCGCCGTGAGGTGCTGACCGTGAGTAAGTACCTGGCCGGAGTGCTCGCCGCCGTGATCTATTTCTCCGGTAGCGTGGCGCTCAGCTTTCTCTTCATCTCCGCGCATTGGGGACCGGTCTTTCAGCAGTACCTGGCGCACGGCGGCGGCCTGGCGCAACTCGGCTGGTATGCGTTGACGGCCGCGCTCGCCTGTGTCGGCTATGGCTCGGTGTTCCTGCTGAGCGGCATCGTCATCCGCAACCCGCTCATCCCCGCGGCGGTCGTATTCGTCTGGGAGAACCTCAATCCGTTTCTGCCGTCGCTGCTCAAGAAATTCAGCATCATCTTCTATCTGAAATCGCTCTGCCCTGCCGGCGATACCGCCGACGGTCCACTGGCGTTCCTGGCATCCACCGCTGAACCCACGCCCGCCTGGCTTGCGATCACCGGCCTGTTGATCGTCTCCGCCCTGGTGCTGGCGTACGCCGCCGCACGCTCCCGCCAGCTGGAAGTGAGTTACAGCGAATAAGTGACTGAAGTCGACGACATCCTGAAGCGCCTGCGCGCAGCCGGCAGCCAGGTCAATGTAGACGGCATGGCGCGCTTCGGAATTCGGCCCGCAAAGGCCTATGGCGTCCCTACGCCGGAGATTCGTTCCATCGCGCGCGAATTTCGCAAGCGTCCCGAGTTGGCGCCCGCGCTCTGGTCGGCCGGAGTGCTCGAAGCGCGCATCCTGGCTACCATGATCGCCGACCCGCTTTCGATCGGCGATGCGGAAATCGAGCGCTGGGTGCGCGACTTCGATTGTTGGGCCGTGTGCGACGCAGCCTGTATCTGCCTGCTCTGGAAGACGCCGTTCGCCTGGCGCAAAGTGCGCGAGTGGGCGCGCCGCGAGCCGGAATACGAGCGCCGCGCCGCCTTCGCCCTCATCGCCGCGCTGGCTGTCCACGATAAGGAAGCGACGGCCAAACAATTCCAGGCCGCCCTCAAGCTGATCGAGAAAGCCGCGGACGATGACCGCAATTTCGTAAAGAAAGCCGTGAATTGGGCCTTGCGCCAGATCGGCAAACGCGACGCGGAGCTGCGCCCGGCGGCCATCGCGGTGGCCGAGTCACTGGCCGCCTCCGACTCACGCTCCGCCCGCTGGATCGGTCACGACGCCCTGCGCGAACTGCGCCGCCAGCCCGCCAAGTGACGGCTCAGCGGCGCTGTTTCTCTTCGAGCGTTCGCCGCATGACGGGCAGCACGGCCAGGTCCTTTTCCCCGGCGATTTCCTCCTTCACCGCGATCAGCATCTCCAGGTTGAGCACCCGCACGTGCAGCCCGGCACTCAACTCCATTTCGCCGGTGATCCACCTGGTACCGGCGCAACTCCGCGAGAATCGCGGCGATCTTAGATCTCGTGATTTCGGGCACGCGCCTCCGACACGAAATCGATGAAATCCTGCAGTACGGCTAGCCGCTCGGCCGGCGAGAGCGATAGCATCCAGCAGATCAGCGTCAGATCGACGCCATCCTCGCTATACGCCGCATCCGATTCGCCAGCCGCAGCCGGAATGTGAAGTCCGGCATCCGCTCGGGCGTCGTGTCTGCCGTGTTCCGCGCGGCTGAAATCGTCTTGCGGCTTCATATCGTTAAGCGCCCACAACGTTCATCTTCAAACGAATCCCGCCTGAAGTAAAGTGCCGATGCCAGCCACGCTAAAAATTAGGACAAGTGTTCTTCCCTTGGTGCTTTGCGGTTCGCGCATTAATCGCGCGTTGAGCCTCCAGCGCTCCTGAACCTTCCCGTGCCGCCCGCGCTAGAATAGAAAGAGCGGATCTCCCTTCTGTAACGAGACCTCTCTATGGATCTTGACGCCTTACTGGCCAAGGTTTTTGGCACCAGAAACAAACGCGAAATCAAGGCGATGCAGCCCATGATCGCTGCCATCGGCGACCTGGAGCCCCATCTCCAGCAGCTTTCGGATATTGACCTTGCCGCCAAAACCATCGAATTCAAAGAAAAACTCGCCCAGGGCGCTGCGCTCGACGACCTGATCATCGAAGCCTTCGCCGTCGTCCGCGAAGCCGGCCGGCGCGTGCTCAACATGCGCCACTTCGACGTGCAGTTGATCGGCGGCGTGGTCTTGCACCGCGGCAAAATCGCCGAGATGCGCACCGGTGAAGGTAAGACGCTGGTTGCCACACTGCCCGCATATTTGAACGCCCTCGAAGGCAAAGGCGTACACATTATCACCGTCAACGATTACCTGGCGCAGCGCGACTCCGAGTGGATGGGCAAGATCCACCGCGCGCTTGGCCTAACCGTGGGCGTCATCGTGCACGACCTTGACGATCGCGAACGCCAGGATAGCTATCGCTGCGATATCACCTACGGCACCAACAACGAGTTCGGTTTCGATTACCTGCGCGACAACATGAAGTTCCGCCTGGAGGATTGCACCCAGCGCGGCCATCACTACGCCATCGTCGATGAGGTGGACTCCATCCTGATCGACGAAGCGCGCACCCCGCTCATCATTTCCGGACCCAGCGAGGAATCCACCGACAAGTATTTCAAGGTGAACCGCATCATTCCGCGCCTCATGCGCGGCGAGGAAATCGAAGGTAAGGAGCCCGGCGAAAAGTACACCACCGGCGACTACACGGTCGACGAAAAGCACCGCAGCGCGGCGCTTACCGAAGAAGGTTTCGACAAGGTCGCCAAGCTGCTCGGCTTGCCGAATATTTACGATCTTGCCACCATCGAGTGGAAGCATCACGTCGAGCAGGCCGTGCGGGCCCACGCGCTCTACCAGCGCGACCGCGATTACGTCGTCAAGCACAACGATGAGACCGGGCAGGATGAGGTCATCATCGTCGACGAGTTCACCGGCCGCTTGATGCCGGGCCGCCGCTGGAGCGATGGATTGCACCAGGCGGTCGAAGCTAAGGAAGGCGTCAAGATCGAGCGCGAAAATCAGACCCTCGCCACCATCACCTTCCAGAATTATTTCCGCATGTACAAGAAGCTGTCCGGCATGACTGGTACGGCGGAAACCGAAGCGGCTGAATTCCAGAAGATCTACAACCTCGACGTCACCGTCATTCCCACCAACCGGCTGATGGTCCGCAAAGAGTTCCCGGACATCGTGTACCGCACCGAAGATGAGAAATTCCGCAACGCGGCCAAAGAGATCAAGGCGCTCCAGGAAAAGGGCCAGCCCGTGCTGGTGGGTACCATCTCGGTCGAGAAATCGGAGCGCCTGTCGGGCCTGCTCAAGCGCATGGGCGTCAAGCACGAGGTGCTGAACGCCAAGCATCATGAGCGTGAGGCCTTCATCGTGGCGCAGGCCGGGCGCAAGGGCGCCATCACGGTTTCCACCAACATGGCCGGCCGCGGGACCGATATCTTACTGGGCGGCAATCCGGATTCCATGGCGCGCGAAGCCGCCCGCAAGCAGGCCGTCGATCCCGACACCATGCCGCGCGAAGAGTGGGCCAAGCTGCTGGCGCGTTACAAGGAGCAGACCGATCGCGAGCACGATGAAGTGGTCGCGCTGGGCGGCCTGCATATTCTGGGCACCGAGCGGCACGAGTCGCGGCGCATCGATAACCAGTTGCGTGGCCGCGCCGGCCGCCAGGGCGACCCCGGCAGTTCCCGCTTCTATCTCTCTCTGCAGGACGATCTGCTGCGCATCTTCGGCGGCGATCGCATGCAGCGCCTCATGCTGCGGCTGGGCATGGAAGAAGATGTGCCCATCGAGTCGAAGCTCATCACCAAGCGCATCCAGAAGGCGCAGGAAGCCGTCGAAGCGCAGAACTTCGAAGCCCGCAAACACCTGCTCGAATACGACGACGTCAACAACAAGCAGCGCCAGGCCGTCTACGGCATGCGCCGCCAGTTGCTCGAGGGCGTGGACGAAAAAGAGCGGGTCATGGAGATGGTCCGCGGCCTGGTCCAGATGTATGTCGACCGGCGCTGCCCCGAAAACAGCCACCCCGACACCTGGGATCTCGCCGCCCTCAAGACGGATGTCCTGAGCCAGTTCGGCTACCGCATCGAAACCGCCGAGTTCGCCAACATGAACCGGACCGAGATCGAGGATGCCGTCTTCGACCGGCTCGCCCAGAAGTACCAGGAGAAAGAGGAACTGATCGGCTCCGACGTCATGCGCCAGACCGAGCGCATCATCATGCTGCAGGTGATCGACGATCAGTGGAAAGACCATCTCCTCTCGATGGACCATTTGAAGGAAGGCATCCACCTGCGCGGCTACGGCCAGAAGGATCCGCTGGTCGAATACAAGAAAGAGTCCTTCGTTCTGTTCCAGGACATGATGGATCGCATCGAAGATGAGTCGCTGCGTTACTTGTTTTTCCTGCAAGTCAGCCGCGAGGGCGGTCCGATCGGCTCTTCGCCAGCCCCTGTATTGCCGTTCCCCATGGATGACGAAGAAGAAGAGGAAGACGAAGACGAACAGCCGGCGCCCGTGGCCGATCAGGAAAGACGTGCCGCGCAGGCCGCCGTCCAGGACATTACCAAAAAGATCCAGCGGGATAAAGAAAAGGAAATGGCCGGCCTGCAGTTTGTGGGCGGCGACGGGTCAGCCACTGCCCAGAAGCAGGTCATCAAGAGCGATAAGGTAGGCCGCAACGATCCATGCCCGTGCGGGAGCGGAAAGAAGTACAAGAAATGTCACGGCGCGGCCTAGCGATCTTACTTTTGCTCCCGTCCCTGGCTTCGGCCGCCATTTGGCCTGGCGCCCTGGGCACCTTCAAGCGCCTTTCGGCGCACGCCTTCGCGCCCACCGCCGATCAAGCCATCTGGAACGAGTACGGCCTCCGCGACGGAGAAACCGCCCAATACCAGGGGCCCGACGGTAAGTTCACCGCCACCGCCTACCACTTCGAGGATCCCACCGGCGCCCTGGGTGGGTTCGAATGGCTTCGTCCGGCAGATTCCAAGCCCTCCGCCATCGCCCAACTGTCCAGCGAAACAGCCACCAACACGCTGCTGGTCCACGGTAATTACGTCTTCAACTTCGCGGGTTACCGGCCACCCACGCCGCTTCTCGACGCACTGGTTCAAGGGCTAAACCAAGTCGATAATTCCCCGCTGCCTTCCCTGGCCGGCTATATGCCTTCGCAGCAGCTTGTGCCAAACTCCGAGCGCTATATCGAAGGACCGGCAGCCTTGCAGAAGTTTGATCCGGGAATTCCCCCATCTACCGCCGCCTTCCACCTTTCGGCGGAGGCGCAGGTCGCCACCTTCCAGAACGGTCCCGCGGCCAACTCCGGCGAGATGAAACTGGCGATTTTCAACTATCCGACCCCCCAGATCGCCCGGCTGCAAACCAACGAATTCCAGAAAATCCCCGGTGCTATGGTCAAGCGTAGCGGGCCCCTGGTGGCCGTAATTTTGGCGCCTTCCAGCCCTGATGCCGCCGAGCGCCTGTTGTCTCTGGTGCGATATGAAGCGGACGTCACGCTCAACCAGCGCGTCTCTACGCGCCGCGATAATATCGGCAACCTGGTTATCAACGCCTTTATTTTGATTGGCATACTGCTCTGCTTTTCGGTGGTTGGAGGACTCGCCGTGGGCGGCGTGCGCGCTTTCCTGCGCCGCGGTGGCCGCGGCGAGGCCGCCGACGCCCTGACCGTACTGCATCTCAGTGATCGCTAAATTACCGCTCTACAGCCTTTTAGAACAAAAGCACGCGGCCAAAACAGTCTGTTTTTCCGTTTCCGGACACTCTCTGTGGAAATGTGGAAATCCTGTAAATATCTCATATTCCTTCAATTACAGGCCAAAATTTTCCGGCGGATTTTTGCTTGACTTGCGGCGCGCAGGGCCATAAGATCCAACTACCAAAGGTTTTTGGCGGAGTTGCGATTCCGTCGGACCTGATTCTCCCATCGAACATCCCCCTGGTAGAACAGGGGAAAGGATGCTCACCCTTCGGGGTGAGCATTTCTATTTTTGGCCACCCCGCCTGCGGCCGTTGCTAAACTGAACGTATGCACCCACCCATCCCCCGGAGGCCGGAAGGCGACGCCACTTGGCGCAGCCGCCTCGCTTCCATGCGGAATATCGGTCCGCTGCTGGGAATGGTGTGGGATACCAGCCCGCCCCTGGTTGCCGTCACCACCGTCCTGCGCCTGATCCGCGCCATGCTGCCCTTGGCCATGCTGTGGGTCTCAAAGCTCATCCTGGATGCCGTGGTGGCCTGGATCAAGCGCGGAAATGGCGATTTCAGGCATATCTGGAAGCTGGTGGCCCTGGAACTGGGCCTGGCCGTCCTCAGCGACCTGCTGGCGCGCGCCAATTCCCTGGCCGACAGTCTGCTCGGCGACCGCTTCACCAACCGCATCAGCGTCCGCCTGATCGAACACGCCACGCAGCTCGATCTGGCCTCCTTCGAAGATCCGGTCTTCTACGATAAGCTGGAGCGCGCCCGCCGCCAGACCACCGGCCGCATCGGCCTGCTGGCTGCCGTGCTGAACGTCGGCCAGGATGCCGTCAGCCTGATTTCGCTCTCCGCCGGCTTGATCGTCTTCTCGCCCTGGCTGATGGTCCTGCTGCTCGCCGCTGTGATTCCGGCTTTTCTGGGCGAAACCCACTTCACCGCGCTGGCCTATTCGGTGCTCTACCGCTGGACGCCGCAGCGCCGCCTGCTCGACTATCTGCGCCTGCTGGGCGCCTCGAATCAGAGCGCCAAAGAAGTCAAGATCTTCGGACTCGGCCCGCACATCGCCGAGCGCTACCGCGAGGTCTCCGACCGCATCTACGAAGAAAACAAGACCGTGGCCGTGAAGCGCGCGACCGTCGGATTCCTGCTCAACCTGATCTCGACCGGCGGGTATTATGGCGCGTACGCGGTGGTGCTGGTGCGCACGCTCGCCGGCGCCATCTCGGTCGGTACGTTCACGTTCTTAACGGGCGCGTTCTCCCGCTCTCGCAGCTACATCGAACGGATCCTGCAGAGTTTCACCGACATTTCCGACCAGGCGCTCTATTTGAAGGATCTGTTCGAGTTCTTCGAGATGGAGCCGGCCATTCGCAGCGTTCCGCAAGCGCTGCCCGCGCCGCGTCCGATCCGCTCGGGCTTCGAGTTCCGCCACGTGGGCTTCGCCTACCCTGGATCTGCGCGCATGGTGGTCGACGACATCAATTTCCGCCTCGACACGCAGGAGAAGATCGCTTTGATTGGCGAAAACGGCGCCGGCAAAACCACGCTCGTCAAGCTGCTCGCGCGCCTCTACGACCCGACTGCCGGCCAGATCCTGCTCGATGGCGCCGACCTTCGCGATTACAGCGTCGAAGATCTGCGCAAGGAGATCGGCGTGATCTTCCAGGATTACATGCGCTACGAGTTGCTGGCCCGCGAGAACATCGGCTTCGGCAAAATCGATGATCTGGCCGACCGCGACCGCATCGAAATGGCCGCGCATAAAAGCCTGGCCTTTCAGGTGATCGGCAAGTTGCCACATGGCTACGACCAGATGATCGGCCGGCGCTTCGAAGGCGGTGTGGATCTTTCGGGCGGCGAATGGCAAAAGTTCGCGCTGGCCCGCGCCTACATGCGCGACGCGCAACTATTGATCCTCGACGAGCCCACTGCCACGCTCGACGCGCGCGCCGAGTTCGAAGTCTTCCAGCGTTTCGCCGAGCTGACGCGCGGCCGCATGGCGGTGCTCATCTCGCACCGCTTTTCAACCGTCCGTATGGCGGATCGCATCCTGGTGCTCGAAAATGGACAGATTCGCGAGCAGGGTACGCACCGCCAGCTCGTGGCCCTGGGCGGGCGCTACGCGGAACTGTTCGAATTACAAGCGGCCGGATACAGATAGCGAGTTTCTACTGAATGTCTGAAAACAAATTACAAGTCATCCCGCTGGGCGGATTGGGCGAGTTCGGCATGAACATGACCGCCATCCGCTACGGCGAGGACATTATCGTCGTCGATGCCGGGATGATGTTCCCCGAAGATGAGTTGCTCGGCGTGGATCTGGTCATGCCGGACCTCAGCTTCCTCATCGAAAACCAGTCGCAGGTTAGGGCTGTCATCCTGACGCACGGCCACGAAGACCATATCGGCGCCGTACCTTTTTTCCTTTCCGAGATTTCGGTGCCCGTCTACGGCACGGCTTTCACGCTGGCGCTGGTGGAGCGCCGCCTCGAAGAATACGATCTCGAGGAGCGGCCCAAGCTGATCGCGGTCAAGCCCAAACAGATTCTCCAAATCGGGCCGTTCAAGATCGAGTTCATCCACGTCACCCACTCGATTGTCAGTGCCGTCGCGCTGGCCATTACCACTCCTTTGGGCGTCATCATTCACACCGGCGATTTCAAAGTCGATCCCACTCCCACCGACAACGAGTTGTTCGATCTGCACACCCTGGCCGATTACGGTAAGCGCGGCGTGCTGCTGTTGCTCTCCGACTCGACCAACGCCGACCGCCCCGGCTACACAGAATCCGAGCGCGCCGTGCAGCCGCGCATGGAGGACATCTTCAACCGCGCCGAAAAGCGCCTGATGATTTCCTGCTTCAGTTCATCGATTCACCGCATTCAACTCGTGCTGGATCTGTCGGCGGAGTTTGGGCGCAAGGTCGCGCTGGTGGGGCGCAGCATGACCAACGTCAGCGAGATCGCCCATTCGCTGGGCCTGCTCGACATCCCCGACGGCGTCCTGATTCGCCCCCAGGACGTGATGGACGCGCCGCCGGGAAAGGTCACGGTGCTGCTGTCCGGCACGCAGGGTGAGCCGATGTCCGCACTCTCGCGCGTGGCGGTGGATAATCACAAGCACGTCTCGGTCGAGCCGGGTGACACGGTGGTGTTGAGCGCGCGCATCATTCCGGGCAACGAAAAAGCCATCTTCCGCATGATCGATCATATGTCGCGCCGCGGCGCCGACGTGCTGTATGGCTCCATGAATCCGCCGGTGCACGTCTCCGGGCACGCCAGCATGGAAGAGATGAAGCTGGTGCTGAACCTGGTGCGGCCGCGCTACTTTATGCCCATTCACGGCGAGTTCCGCCAGCTCAGCAAGCACGCGCGCCTGGCCGAGCATCTGCGCGCCTCGGGCTTGGAAGACACCTTCGTCATGGAATCGGGCGACGTGCTCGAAATCGATCATCATGGCGCGCGCAAGGCTGGCAAAGTCACTGTGGGCCGCGTCTGCATCGATTCCGGCTCAGTGGATGAAGTGGTGGAAGAGATGGTTATCCGCGACCGCCGCCACTTATCCGAGGACGGCATCGTGCTGCCGATCATCGCCATCAACCGCCAGACCGGCCGCATGGAAAACATGCCGGAAATCGTCAGCCGCGGCTTCGCGCTGGCCGAGGACGGTTCCGATTTCATGCAGAGCGCCCGCCAGGTCGTGGCCCGGACGCTGGAAGCCTCAAACCACGAAGAGAAGACAGACTGGGGCGTGATCAAGGAAAAGATCCGCGCTGACTTGAAACGTTACATCGTCAAGGAGACGTCGCGGCGGCCTTTGATCATGCCGGTCATTCTGGAACTATGAAGAGGCTTGCCCGCCCGTGGTGGCTGGCGGTTCCCTTACTCGGCATCCTTTATTTAACAGGCCTCACTTCCGCGGGCATGCTTGGCCCCGACGAGCCACGCTACGCCTCGATCGCCCGCGAAATGGCGCGCTCCGGCGATTGGATCACACCGCGCTTGTGGGGCGCGCCGTGGTTTGAGAAGCCCGCGCTGCTTTACTGGATGAGCGGCGCGGCTTTCAAGCTGGGGCTCAGCGATGATCTGGCGCCGCGCTTGCCCGTCGCGCTGCTCTCCATAGCATTTCTGATCTTCTTCCAGTGGATCCTCAGCCGCGAATTCGGCGCGCGCGCCGCATGGACCGCGACCCTGATTTTAGGCACATCCGCGGCATGGCTGGGATACAGCTTCATCGGCGCGACGGATCTGCCGATGACGGCCGCGTTCGCCGCCGCCATGCTGCTCTCGCTCGAGTGGCTCGCAACCGGCGCGCGCCGCCGCCTTCCATTAGCCTCCGCTCTGCTGGGAGTCGCCGTACTGGCGAAAGGACTCGTGCCGCTGGTCCTCACTCTGCCACTGCTATGGTGCGGCCGGCGGCGTTTCGCCGATTTGCTGCGGCCCGCGGTCATACTGCCGTTCTTGATCGTCGCGCTGCCATGGTATGTGCTGTGCTACCTGCGCAACGGCGCGGTGTTTCTGCGTACTTTTTTTTGGCAGCAGCATTTCGAGCGCTTCGCGACACCGTCATTGGCGCACGGCCAGCCGTGGTGGTTCTACGTGCCGGTGCTGGTGGGCGCGCTGCTACCCTGGTCGCCGCTGCTCATCCTGCTTCTGCGCCGCACGCTTTATCAAGACGCCCGCCATCGCTTTCTCCTGATCTGGCTGCTCTTCACCCTGATCTTCTTTTCGCTGTCGAAGAATAAGCTACCGGGCTACCTGCTGCCTTTGACTCCGGCCGCGGCCACGATGATGGGAATCGCGCTTGCTGAAACCCGCAACCGCCGGGCACTGCCCGCTGTCGCGCTATGTCTGGTGGTGATCCCAGTAGCCATCCCGATACTGCCGCGCGCGCTAGCCGGCGGCATTTCGCGCGCGCCATTGCCCATGCCCCAGTGGACCTGGCTCTTGCCGCTCGGCATCGCGCTCGTCATCTGGCGGCTGGAACATACGGGCCGGCGCTCCATTGCGTTGGCCGCGATGGCGGCCGCGGTCACCGCGGGTGTCGTCGCGCTCAAGCGGATCGACCTGCCCGCCGTCGATGCGGCTGTATCCGCGCGGCCCATGTCGCGCCAGATCGCCGGCCAGCTCGACACCGTTTGCATCCAGTCGATGCACCGCAGTTGGCGTTACGGGCTGAACTACTACACGGTGACTCCGCTGCCGGATTGCAGCCAGTCGGCGAGGCCGCTCCAGATCTGGCAGGATCCCGGCCAACCGCCGCGCGTGGTGCGGTCGCCGCGCCCTTGACCGGCCCGACAGATACGTTGTAGGCTCAGGTTTCGCATCGAAAGCATGTCATGATCCTACCGCACACTTACATCGCGACCTTGCTAGTGGTTTTCTTCAGCATGCTCTGCTGGGGTTCATGGGCCAACACGCAGAAGATGACCGGCAAGTGGCGCTTCGAGTTGTTCTATTTCGACTACTCTTTAGGAGTCCTGCTGGCCGCGGTGATCGCCGCCTTCACGCTGGGATCGCTCGGCTACGACGGCTTTACATTCCTGGATGACCTGCTAAATGCGGGCAAGCGTTATGCCGCGATGGGCTTCGGTGCGGGAGTCATCTTCAACCTCGCCAACATGCTGCTGGTGGCGGCTATCGCCGTGGCGGGGCTCTCGGTGGCATTTCCGGTGGGCATCGGACTGGCGTTGATCATCGGCGTGATCTGGAACTACATCATCCGCCCGCAGGGCAACGCGATTCTGTTGTTCACCGGCTGCACGCTGGTCGTCGCCGCCATGATCGTGGATGCGCTGGCGTATCGCGCCATGGAGATCATGCGCGCGGAGGCGCGGGCCAAAGACGGCCACGGCCGGACCACACGTAAGAAGGTCAACCTGAAGGGCATCTTTCTGAGCCTCGCCAGCGGTGTGCTCATGGGATCGTTCTATCCGTTGGTAGTCATGGCCAAGTCCAACGAATGGGGCGGCACGGCGGGCGATAACGGCCTCGGCCCATATGGCATCGGATTTGTCTTTGCGCTGGGCGTCTTCCTTTCCACGTTCGTCTTCAATCTATTCTTCATGAACCTGCCGGTGGAAGGCGAGCCTCTCGAGTTTCCCGATTATTTCAAAGGGACGCCGAAACTCCATCTGCTGGGGGTCTTGGGCGGCGTCATCTGGTGCGCGGGGACGGTCGCCAATTTCGTGGGATCGAGCGCGCCGGAAGCGGTACAGGTCGGGCCGGCCATCAGCCTCGCGCTGGGCCAGGGCGCGGCGATGGTCAGCGCGCTCTGGGGGTTGCTGTTGTGGAAGGAATTCGCCGGCGCCGATGCGCGCATCAAGGCGCTTATCTTCGTCATGCTCTTCCTGTTTATTACCGGCCTGGCGATGATTTCAGTCGCGCCGCTTTACGCGGTGCAATAGGCGCGTCACTCCTGGCGTAAGGCCTCGAGCGGCTGGATAGATGCGGCCCGCCGCGCGGGAAGCCACGCCGCCACCAGCGCGGTGACAACCAGCGCAGCCACCGCCGCGCCGAGCAGCCACGGGTCGCCCGGTGTCGCGCCGTACGTGAACCGCGCGATGATCCTGCCCGCGGTTATCGCCAAGGCCAGACCGGCGCCGATGCCCACCAGCATCACGGTGCCTATTTGCCCCAGGATGAGCCGGCAGATCTGCGCGCCGGTCGCGCCCAGCGCCATGCGCACGCCGATCTCGCCCGTGCGCCGCGCCACGTAGACACTCAGAATAGCGAATAGCCCGATCGCCGCGAGCACCAGCGCCAACAGGCCGAACGCGCTTGCCAGGTAGGCCAGCAGGCGGTCCTCCACAATCGATTCATTGAGCGATGCTTCGATGGTGCTGTGTTCCTCGATGTACTCGTGGCCCATCGCCTGCACCGCCGCGGCGAGTGCTCTGGCGTCCGGTGCGCCATGCGCGCCTTTCACCAGCAGCGCCGGGTAGCGCAGCTCTTTCGGGTTCTGCCAGAAACTCAGGTACACCACGAACGGGTTGGACGTGCGTGGATCCTGCATGCTGATGCGCATCGTAGGCGCGACGCCGATCACCCGATAGCGCGCCGCCGAACCGGCCTCGCCGACCAGGATGTAGCGGCCCAGCATACTGCCGCCAAACATCCTGGCCACCGACTCGCTGACGATCGCTTCCGGCGCGGTGCGGTCGCGGCTGAAGTCTTCACCCGCCAGCAGCCGTACGCCGATGGTCCGGAAATAGCCATCGCTGATACGGATAGTCTGTGTGTGCAATTCGCGGCCAGCTTCTTCGCCGCGCACCGGTTCAGGAAACAGCATCTGCCAGTAGAGCGCAAAGCTTGATAGGCTCGCGGATTCGACGCCGGGCAGCGTCGAGACGCGTTCGAGCAGGGCTGAATAATAAGGTTGCGGATTCTCGAATCCGTAACCGCCTGGCAGCGGCGCGAGCATCGATTGCGCTACGCCTTCCGGGTGGAGCCCGAGCGGAAGATGCGCGAGCCGTGTGAACGAAGACGCGAACATGCCGCCCGCGGTAACCAACGCCAGTGTGCAGGCGACCTGAATTCCAATCAGCACTTTCTGGCTGCGCGCGGAACTCCCAACCACTCCGCGGCCGGCCGCGCGCAAGCTGCCAGTGCGGGCGGAACGGCGAGCCTGCCAGACCGGCACAATCGACAGAACGCCCGCTACCCAAACAATCATGCCACCGAGCAGCGCGAGCGCCCGGCCGTTCAGCGACGCGTCCATCGTGAAATTGGGAAACATCGCAGATGCGCCGCTCGCCATCGCGTGGCTCATCCACGACGCGCACAGCACTCCGGTGATGCCTCCCGCGATCGCCAGCAGCATACTTTCGAAGGCAAGCGGCCGCATCACGCGCCAGGGTGTCCCGCCAATCGCCATGCGGATGCCCAGTTCCTTCTGTCTCGCGAGCGTGCGCGACACCAGCAGCCCGGCCAGGTTCAGGCAGGCGATCAGCAGGATTGCGACGCAGATTCCAAAAAGCGCTACGAGCGGCCGGCCGAAGCGCTCGCGCAGCATCCAATCGACGCCGGTTCGGGCCGATGTCACCGCCAGGTGATTGGCCAGATAGACGCGCCTCTGCGCGGCGTTGTAGCGCGCCGGCACACTCATGGCAAGTAAAGCAGATGTCCTGACCGCCACGCGGGCGCGCGCACTCTGCTTCGAAACACCCGGCGCCAGACGCGCAAACACGCTGACCCAGTAATATTTGAAGAACCGCTGGCTCGGGACGTCCGTGGGCGTGTGATGCAGCGGGATGATTAAGCCGGGTTCGAAGCCGAGCAACACGCCGGTGAAATCGTCGGCTGCAACGCCAATGACGGTGTAAGTCTCCGCGCCGGCCTGGATCTGCTTGCCGATTACGCCGGCCGATCCGCCAAATGCCTTGCGCCACAGCCGCGCGGTCAGCACGGTGACGTTCGGCGATTCCGGCAGGTCATCCTCGAGGGTGAAAGCGCGGCCGATCTGCGTACGGACGCCCAGCGTCTGGAAGCAGTCGCCGGTCATCTCCAGGGTGCCGGTGCTGGCAATTGCGCCGTTGATGTTGGTCGTCACGCGCGGAGTCGTGAATCCACAAACGCCGCTGAAGACAGGCTCGCCGCGCAAGCCGTCGAGCACCGTAGAGGGCATCCCTTCCGACCGGCCCTGCGGCCCTACCGGATTGACGTGCACCAGTTGTTCCGGATGTGCCACCGGAATCGCGCGCAACAGCAACGCATCGATCAGGCGGAAAACAGCCAGGCTGGCGCCGATAGCGATCGCCAGGATCGCGACGGCCGCCGCGGTGAACCACGGGGTCTTGCGCAGCATGCGGCAGGCGTAGCCGCAGTCTCTGAGGAGGTTGCCAGCCGAGGTCCAACGGCCACTTTCGTGATAGCGCTCCTCGGCGGCGGTCAGGTTTCCGAAGACTTGCCGCGCCGCGGCGCGGGCATCGGCATCGCTCAGGCCTTCGTCTTCGAGCCGGCCCTGCTCCAGTTCCAGGTGCGCGCGGATCTCCGCGGCGAAGTCGTCATCGGGTCTTCGGGTCGACACTCTACACGAAGTATAGACCCGTTCGGGTAAGGCGTCAACAGGAGCGAACTACGGCTATGGCTGCACTAGCTCAACGGCCATCGTCACGACATTGCTTTCGACGATCCGCCCGCTCGTCTCGGCCACCAGCAGCGAGACGGGCACGGCATCGCCTACGGGTACGCCGGCTGGTAGAGTCACGGCCACGTCGGAGGCTCCGCGAGATCCCGCCACCGGCGTCACGGATTCCGCGGGCACTAGGATGCCTCCCACTTTCACCATCGGTTGCGACTCTGCGGGTACGCCGGTGACGCGGATCGCCACACGATCGCCAGGTTGCGCCGGCTGCGCCGCATAACGCGCGTTGCGGACCATCGCCAGGGTCGAGGTTCCCTCGAGGACGATCGCGCCCTGTCCGCCACCAGTGCCGTCGACGCTGTAGACGCCCGGAGCAGCCTCCTGCATGCTGGCAGCCAGGGGGGGAGTCTCGCCAGAGCCGTTCTCGATCGAGATCTGAAGCGGAGTACCCGGCGCGGCATCCGGGCACAAGAAATCGAGCCGTGTTGCTGACGCGCCCAGCACCGGAACATTTTCTCCATTCACAATCACAAGGGCATCCTGCAACCAGCCGCCTGTCACACTGGCGGCCGAACCGGGACTGCATGCCGCGGGAGCGGATGCGCCGGCGCCGTTCATGAGGACCTTAGCCACGGGACGGCCGTCGCCAACATCGATGCGCACGTTGCTCGTCGCGGAAGCATGCCACGGATTCGTGGCCGTGAAGGCCACGCGGTACGCGCCTATTTGCGACGCGCCAGGCAACCATGTGAAGCGGCTGCTCCTTTTATCGAAGGCCGCTCCCGAGGGAAGGTTTGACGCTGAGAGATTTACGGCACCGCCGTTCGCATCATATGCCGATACGGCAAACTCCAGGCGAGTTCCCGCCATGACCAACTGCGTAGCGGGAACCGTGAGGACCGGCTCGCCGGCAGGCAGTGTTTCAACCGAATCCCGCTGCTGGCCGCCAGGGGATGCCACCTCGACTGACACGGACCCCTGCCCCGCAGCGGCGCGCGCATAAGCGGCGAAACTCAGCGTGGCCTGACCGGCCCGGGTCACGATCGTAGCCGGAACTTCCAAGTCGGGCGAACTGCTGGCGACATTGAGGCGCAACGGCTCCGCCGACGCGGCAGATAACCGGACCGCGCAGGTGACAGATCCACCCGCCCGGACTGTCTTGGGAGCACACTCCACAGCGGCGAGTTGCGTGTCAGCGCTCTCCAGGAGCATCTTATGGGGCCTGCGCGGCTGTTTCGAAATCAGGTTCTTGAGGATGGAGATGGTGAGGTGCACTATTGACGAAGACACTCCCGCGCTCAAGGTGTACGTGCCGAGTAAACTCCCGGCAGTGACAGTGAAGCTGGCAGACGTGGCGTTCGGCGGCATGGTCACAGACGAGGGAGCTATCAGAGCAGTGCTGTTGCTGGTGGAGATGCGAACGGAGAAACTGCTCCCCACCGAGCGGGTTACCGTAACCGTACAAGTGGTGCTGCCACCCAGTAGCAGGCTTAGAACATTACAATTCAGGGATGAGATCGAGATCGGCAGCGCTAACGAAAGCGACGTCGATTTGGAACTGGCACCCAGGGTGGCGGTGACTGTCGCCGTGACTCCGGTTGTGACAGTGCTCGCGGTAGCCGAAAAGCTAGCGCTCGACGAACCCGATGCGACTGTCACATTAGCCGGTACGGTCAAATAGGTGCTGTTACTACTGAGTGACACGACGGTGCTGGAAGAGACCGTCTGATTTAAGGTGACTGTGCAGGTCGAAGTTGCGGGAGTAAAGAACGTAGCTGGGCTGCAACTCAAGGCCGTCACGGTTGGTTGTTGCGTGGTCGTAACGGTAACACTGCCGCCCGTGCTGCCGGTGGTAATGCCGAGACCTGTAGCCGACGTCGCCAGCGCGCCGGTGACACCGATAGACACGGTGCCGGTTGCCGACGGGGACAGTGTCACGATTACGACGGCGACGACGCCATTCGAGATAATGTTTTCATTGATCCCGGTCAGCAGGCAGAGATCGCTGCCCGCGCTGTTCGTACAATAGACCAATTTCACAGCCGCGGTGGCGGCTGCGCCCGCGCTCACAGTAATTCCTGTGACGGCGGAAGAAGGATAAGTTAGCGACCATTGCAGGCCGGCGGGAGAATTTCCGGACGTCGCGGTGAGAGAGAGATTGAGCGACACGGAGCCTCCCGGTGTGGTGGAACCGGATGATAAAGCCAGCGTATCCGACTGGCAATAAGCGGGAGCCCCGCCACAGAAGAAAGCGATTAAGACGATCGGTATCGTTTTTGAAAACATCGTTCCTGGTCGATTGAAGACTATGCATCTGCCGATGCCGTGAGGAGCATACTGGCGCAGGGCATCTTATTGACACGGGAGCCTGCCGCGGCACGACGATGACGGATGCAGACACGTTTCACCTGTTCTCTCGCGGGGGCCAGCCTGGAACCCACCGCGACCTTTTAAGACTCCGCTACTGGGAGATAGGTCATGACCCACGCATAGCTGCACGGTCTAATTGCCAGCTCCTGCGGAGGCCGAAGTTACTAACAACCTGCCGCAAAATGCCACATCACGCTGATGTGGAACGGTGCGAAAGAGCATCCCACAGCGTACGAAGTCAAGGTTGTCTGAAGCGCGATTTTTAGCACTCCGGGTGCCAAAACCGTAGGGTTGGATGTTGCTGAGTTCAAAGCGCGAGAGACTCTTGGCCGGTTCTCGGAACGATGTCGTTTTTCATACCGTGCAAGTATTCCCCGTGTAATGTCTACGTGCTTCGCCGGCATGGCCCGGCCATGTCTTCACGGACGCGGAGTGCGGCTCGGCGCGATGGCGTCCGAAGCGTTCGCAAAAGGGGGGAGTCACTTTTGCCCACATTACTTAGTAACTTTCGTTGGACCGCCGAGTAAGTGGTGTACGATTCGCGGCTGACGCCGACAGGTCTGATTACAGCAGCGTTAACGGGTCCACATCGATCACCAACGCGGTCGCGCTCCATTTCCGCTCGCGTGCGAAATCCTGCGCTTTGCGTAGCAGTTCATTGAGCGCCTTGCGGCTGGCGGCCTTGACCAGGAACTGATACCGGTACTCGTTCTTCAGCCGAGTCACCGGAGCTTCCGCGGGTCCCAGGATTTTGATCTTCTCGGGCGCGGGGGTCAAGATGTGACCCAACTCCGTGCTCCAGCGCATGGCCTGCTCCTGCTGTTCACTTCGCACCAGGATATTGGCCATGGCGCTGAACGGCGGGTAGTGCATCATACGGCGAAACTGCAATTCCTTTTCATAGAACGCCTGGTAATCCTGGGCCGAGGCCATGCGCACGGCATAGTGATCGGGATTGATGGTCTGGATGAGGACGATGCCAGGCAAGCTGCCGCGTCCCGCGCGTCCGGCCACTTGTGTGAGCAATTGAAAAGTGCGCTCGGCGGCGCGAAAGTCCGGCAGCCCGAGACCTACGTCGGCCGAGACTACCCCCACCAGGGTCACATTAGGAATGTCGTGCCCCTTAGCGATCATCTGCGTGCCTACCAGGATGTCGTACGAGCGTTCGCGGAAGGCTTGCAGAATCGCTTCATATTGGCGCTTTGCGGTGGCCGTATCGCGATCCAGCCGCGCGATGCGCGCCTTAGGGAACTCGCGATGCAGTTCGTCTTCGACCTTCTCCGAGCCGGTCCCCAGGAAGTAGATGTGCTCGCTCTGGCACTTCGGACAGTGCGTGGGCACGCGCTCGGCGTAATTGCAGTAGTGGCAGAGCAGGCGCCGGTCGCGGCGATGAAAGGTCAGCGTGACGGAGCAGTTGGCGCACTGCACGCGTTCGCCGCAGGCGCGGCACGCCACGAAGCTCGAAAAGCCGCGCCGGTTGAGGAGAATGATCGTCTGCTCGCCGTTATCCAATCGATGCGCGATGGCTTCGAGCAAGCGGCGGGAGAAGGTCGCCTGTTTGCGGGTTTCCAAGAACTCTGTTCGCATGTCGATCAATTCGACGGCCGGCATGGGACGCTCCTCGATGCGGCTGGGAAGCTCGAGGAGCGTGTACTTGCCGCGTTCGGCGTTATAGCGCGTCTCCAGGCTGGGAGTGGCTGATCCGAGAATTACACAGGCGCGGGCGGCTTGCGCGCGTACGATGGCCACATCGCGGCCGTTGTAGCGCGGCGTTTCCTCCTGTTTGTAGCTTTGGTCGTGTTCCTCATCCACCACGATCAGGCCCAGGTCGCGCATGGGCGCGAACACCCCCGAGCGCGTGCCTACCACTACCGCGGCCGAACCCGCGCGGATGCGCCGCCATTGATCGGACCGCTCGGAGTCGCTGAAGGCGCTGTGTAAGATGGCGACGCGGTCGCCGAAGCGATGGAAGAATTGGCCGGCTACGGCCGGCGTGAGGGCGATCTCGGGAACCAGCAGCAGCGCACTGCGGCCTTCGGCCAGCGCCGCGTCGATCGCGTTCAGGTACACTTCGGTCTTGCCCGAGCCGGTGACGCCGTGCAACAGGAAGGTGTGGAACTGGTGGGCCTGGATGGCGGCGCGGATCTCTTCGAAGGCCGCGGACTGTGCGCGGTTGAGCACGTGGGGGGCGCGCACCGTTCCGGCGTTGATGGCCACTGGTTCGGACCGCAACGTCAACAGTTTTTTGCGCGCCAGCGCGCGGGCCGCCGGGCTGGCATTGCGAACCAGCTTTTCGAGGTCTTTCAGATTGTGTGAGCCGGGATGCAGTTCCAGAAACGCGAGCAACTCGCGTTCCGGCTTGCTCAGCTTGGTTGCCGAAGTGCTGCCCACCAGTTCGACGCGCAACCGCTCGGCCGGCGCCCGCAGCGGATCGCGCTCGGTTTGGACCTGTTCCACCATTACGAAATGTTTGCGCTCCAGCGCACGCATAGCGTTCCCCGCCAGTGGCAATTTACGTTCCAGGTAGGCGGCGGAGAGCGGCCGTTGGTCAAGCATGCGCAGGATCTGCACGGCCGGATCTTCCGACGATGCATCGAACAGAAGCTGCCGCGCGGCATCGCGTCCTGCGTCGGTAAGCGAGTAGACTTTGCCGCGCCGGATCTCGGCAGCCAGCGGCAGCATGCCGCGCAGCACCTCACCCAGCGGCGCGCAGTAGTAGCCGCCGATCCAGTTGCCGAGTGCTAGCAAGCCGGCGTCCAGCACCGGCTCGGCATCGATCAGGCGGAAGACTTCGCGGGTGGTCACGGCAGGTGTGTCATCGTGGCAGCGCAACACGACGCCCGTGAGACGCCGGCTGCCGAAAGGCACGAGCACGCGGCAGCCAGGCTTCACACGATGCCGCAGCGTTTCGGGAAGCTCGTAAGTGAACGGCTGGTCGAGCGGTACCGGCAGGCTGACGTCACAATAACGATAGGAAGCTTCGGGCAAACTTCAGGATAGCCGCTCTACACTACCTTTATGGATGTTCGCCGCCTGCCTAAAGTGGAATTGCACCTCCACCTGGATTGCTCGCTCAGCTATGCGGTGGTGGCGCGGCTCGCGCCGGACGTGACCCGAGCGGAATACGAACGCGACTACATCGCGCCCGCGCGCTGCACGGATCTGGCGGACTTTCTGACTCGCCCGCCGCGCTCGGTCCGGCTCATGCAGGATGAGGCCGCGCTCGAACTGGTGACCGAAGATGTTTTCGCGCAGCTTCAGGCCGACGCGGTGGTCTACGCGGAACTGCGCTTCGCGCCGCTGCTACACCTGGAACGCGGGCTTACCGCCGAGCGTGTGGTGCAGGTGATCGACCGGGCTACCGAGCGCATGATCGCCGCGACCGGCATCGACGCTCGTCTGATTCTCTGTACGCTCCGGCATTTCGCAGCCGCCCAGAGCATGGCGACCGTGCGCCTTGTCGAGCAGTTCCGGGGAAGCCGCGTGGTGGCGCTCGACCTGGCGGCGGATGAGGCGGGCTTTCCTTTGGACGCGCACGTTGCGGCGTATCGTTACGCTCGCGAACGCGGCTTATTCCGCACCGCGCACGCGGGCGAGGCATGCGGGCCGCAGAGCGTCTGGGAGACTCTGCGCATGCTCCAGCCCACGCGGATCGGGCATGGCACGCGCAGCATCGAGGACCCGCAACTGGTGGAACATTTGCGGCGCGCACAGATCCATCTGGAGCTCTGTCCATCTTCTAACGTGCAGATCATTCCCTCGATCGCCGCGTGGGCCGATCATCCGATTGATCGCCTGTATCGCGCCGGCGTGTCGCTCAGCATCAGCACGGACACGCGCACTGTTACACCCACGACGCTCAACAAGGAATATGAAGGCGTGCACCGGGTCTTCGGATGGACCGCCGAGGATTTCACGCGCGCCAACCACATGGCGATTCAAGCGGCGTTTGTAGAAGAGCCGGTGAAGGATCGCCTGCGCGCGGCGCTATGGGGCTAGCCGGCGGCGAACGCTATCAGATTCCGGCCGCAGATCATGCTGGCTTCGTGCTTGTCGCCGTGCGGACCGGTCCAGTGCGTTTCCAGACTGATCCATCCGCGATAGTTGTCACTGGCCAGCGCCGCGATCTGGCCACGCCAATCGATCGCGCCTTCGCCCAGGGCGCACCACAGGGGACGATGGCCGTCGACGCGGCAATCCTTGGCATGCACGTGGGCGATGCGCACGGCAGGTAAGCGGCGATACCCATCGGGATACGGCGTCTCGCCGGATACGTAACAATTGGCGGGATCCCAGACGGCTTGCAAATTCGCGGCGCGAACCGCTTCGAGTACGCGGGCCGTTTCCGCGCCAGTGGCAATGTTGCAGGCGTGCTCGTTCTCGAGCCCGATGATGCGACCGTACGGGGCGGCTTGATTGGCCAGATCTTCCAGCGCGCGCGCCACCCGCTCGATGCACTCCTCCGGCCGCACCGTGCGCCAGTAGGAAAATACGCGAATGATCCGCGCGCCGGTGCGTTCGGCGATTTCGAGCGCGCGCGCAGCCAGACGCGGTTGGTCAGCGAAGGTGTGCGCGGAGGCGAATACGTCCTGCTGAAATCGTTCGTCTACCGCGGGCGCATCGGGTAAGACACACTTGAGCAGGGGCGAGGCGATCGAAATGATTTTGAGACCGTGCCGGGCAACGATTTCGACGGCGCGATCCACTTCGTCGTTGCTCAAGTCGATGATATTTTTGCCGAAGACCATGCGCAGTTCGGCGCCCTGCATGCCGATTTCCGCCATGGATCGCGCGGCGGTCTCGATGTCCTGGGAGAATTCGTCAGTGATCGCGGCGATCGGGAAAAGTTGCGCCATCAGCTTCGCATCCGTAGCAACAGGTATAGCCCCGTCAGCGAAAACAGCGCGTCGGGCGACCAGGCCGCGATGGCCGGCGGCAACTGGTTCACATCGCCGACCTTTTCAAACAGCAGACCGATTCCCCAATAGGCGACTGCGATCCCGATGCTGACGCCGATGCCCGCCATCGCGCCGCGGTTGCCCACCAGGAAGCTGAAGGGAATCGAGATCATGGCCATGATCAGCGCAAACAAGGGCACCGAGAACTTCCGGTAGAACTGCACCCGCAGCTTGACGGTGTTGAATCCGCTCTGCTGTAAGTCGCGGATGTAACTGTCGAGTTCCTGGAAGTTCATCTGCGAATCCTGCTTCACTTCCTTGAGGAAGTAATTGGGGGGCTCGTTCAATTCTGGAAAGGTCGTTACCTGGAACTTGGTGAATGGGATATTCTGCGCATGAAACTCACGATACCAGCCGTTCTCGAACACCCAGGTCTTCAACGACGGCTGCCAATGCGCCCGCTCCGCCGATATCTGCCGCACCAACTGGAAAGTATTTGGCTCAAGTTCATAGACAATGACGCCGCCCATTATGTTTTCGGCCTGGTCGAAATACTTGTAGTAATAAATACGCGGGCCTTTTCCGAAAATCCATTTGCGTTCGGGGCTCAGGTATGTCTGCACCGGCCGGCCTTTGATTTCGTTGCGCAGAGCGTCCTGGCGGCGATTGGCTTCCGGCACGTAGTAATGATCGAAAGCGAACAGGCCACCGCTGAGCAAGGTGCTCATCACCAGGATCGGAATGGCCAAGCGGTACAAGCTGATGCCGCAGGCCTTGAAGGCTGTCACCTCGTTGTGCTTGGTCAGTACGCCGAACGTCACCAGCACGCCCACCAGAACGCTGATGGGCAGCGTCTCATAAATCAGCTTCGGGGTAAGAAAGAAGAGATAGGTGAAGACCTTGGCCAGCGGAATCTTATTGCGGACAATATCGCCAAGTAACTCGAAAAAGTTGTAAATCTGAGTCATCGAGACGAAACTGGCGAGTAACATGACAAAGTAAAAAATAAAATTAGTTAGAATGTAAGTATCAAGTATCTGCGGTAACAGCGGCCAGCGAAAGCTGCGCGCTCGGGAGGCCTGCCCGGGCTCGATGACGAATTTGCCGCGCAGGCGGTTGAACGCCGCGGCTGCCGCGTCCTTCAGGGCGCCGACGAAATCCCGGCCGCCGGGCTTTTCCATCATGGCCACCGTAATGATTCCGGCCACCAGAAATACGGTATTCGGCAGCCACAAGGCGACCTCCACCGGCAACGCGCGTTGGCGCGCCAGGCCCACCAGCGTGATGAACGCCAGGTAGTAGCAGAAAAATGCCAGGAAAACGGCGGTGACGTATCCGCCGGACTTACCGCCTTTTCGCGAGGACACCCCTAGCGGGATACCGACCAGCGCCAGCACCAGGCAGCCGATGGGCAGCGCCATGCGGCGATGCAACTCGATGCGCGCCTCCACCCAATCCGGACCTGTGGACGAATAGCGGCTCAATTCGCGCGTATTCATTTCGCTGAAGGGACGGCGCGCGGTCGGTTCCGGAGGCGCGGCATAGAGCGCCTGATCGCCCCGCGGAAAGAAGCTGTCGTAACCCTTCCGGTCTTTGCCCATCTCGTGCGTGGCGGCGTCGCGCATGGAGAGCTGAATGCGGTTATGCACGGGATCGGGAATGGCGATGGCTTCGCGGGCCACGGTGATGAGCGGCCCTTCCGCCTGATCGCGCATGCCGCTGGTGCGCTGCTCGGGCGGCGTCAGATCGGCCAGAAAAACATTGCGCCAAAGCACTACCGTGCCCGGACGCACGTCGCCCACGTACAGAATTGTGTTAGGGAATTGCTCATCGAAGACGCGCGGTTCAATATCGGCACTCACCGCGGAAGCCGAGAGCTTGTCCATGGCGTCCTTGCTCAGGCGAAAGGAGAGAGGCGTCAGGCGCAGCGTCATGGCTCCGGAGACCAGCATGGCGATGAATGCGAACGCCATCACGGGCGGCACTACCCGCCGGCTGGATACGCCCGCCGCGCGCATGGCGGTGACTTCGCCATCGGTCGCCAGGCGGCCAAGACCCACCAGGATGCCCACCAGCGCGCCGAAGGGAATGGTCAGCGGCAGCAGCGGCGGCAGCGACAGCGCGAACAGATACAGGATGGTCTCCGGGCCGGGCGAGGTGCGCACGAGCACTTCGAACAGCTTGCCCACGCTTTGCAGGAAGATGATGGCGGTGGCCAGCGCGGTCCCCAGTATCGCGCTCGACAGGATCTCGCGAAAGATGTAACGGCTTAAGATCCGCATCGCAATTATTTCCGGCTTACCTCAAGATCCGGCGGCGGCACGATCGGCAGTTTTGGGAGTTCCTCTGCTATCGGCCGCAAGTCCAGATCGTCGACCAGCACCGAAGGCGCAATCACACTCGTCTCCGCGACAAAACGGGCGCCGCCGATCAGCGCCAGCGGCGCATCGTTATTTAGAAACTCGAATACTTTATTATCGTCGCCTGCAGACAGAATGTCTTTGAGCGACCGCGCGTCCAGACCGCGAAAGCTTAGGCCGCGCACCAACTCCTCGCGGCCGTCGGTATAAACCCGGTACGCCAGCACCGGCGCGCTGACCAACTGCCCGCCATCCTGCCGGTTTTCGCCCATCAGGCGGCGGATTTCGGCCACCGAAGCCGACGAGGGGAAATCCAGCTTGCGGACGACCATGCCGTAAGGCTTGCCGCGCTGCTTGCAGATATCGATGAGTTGGCGTTTCAGTTCCGGAGCTGGGGATGTTTCCGATGCCCGCACAAACAGGTTGCTGATGGCTGCCGTGTTCGCGCCGAAAGCGCCAGGCAGGCGTGCCCGGCCGTTTGAGCCCGTGAGCCCCGGCATCGGCTGGCGGGTCATCAGGAACGTCTTCAGCACCCCCTTCTCGACGAGCGTCAGGGGCACGGGCGCCACGCCTTCGCGATCCACTTCGTAGCTGCCGAACAGCGGCCGGCCCTGCCATTCCTTCTGCGTTGGATCGTCCACCACGTCCATCCACTCGGGTAGAATCCGCGCGCCGCGGCGTCCTTGCAATTCGCTCTCGCGCGCGACGAAATTACTACGTCCCGGATCGGCAACCGGCCGGCGCGCCGGCGCCAGGTTCTCGCCCAGGACCTCGGCGAACAACTGCGCGGCCGCGCGGCCTTCAAACAGCACCGGGCCTGCGTATTCGTCGCCCCGCGGCGCGCCCGCCAAGGCGGTGACATCCGCGGCCAGAGCGGTTACGCCGCGGCGCAGTTCCGCATCGGACGGCAGGCGGCCGAAATCCAGTGCCTGAAAAATCGCGGCGTCGTGCACCAGCATGCCATCCGGTGCTTGTGCATCCGCGCGCGCCACCAGAAAGATCAGGTCTTCCGGCACACGTACTTCGGTGCCTTCCGAGTTCACGTAATAATGAACGCTCTGGCCGGCCTGCACTTGCACGCTGGACGCGAGCAGCGACGGATAACCCTCGAAGATTGCCGAAAGTGACCGTACGCGGCCGGGCCAGGCTTCCTCATCGAGCGGCACATGGCGGACTTCGAGAAGCTTCTTTAGCGGAGGAGCCGGCGCGAAATCGTCCAGTGGCTCGCTGACCGCAACGTTCTTCAATGCGGCCCGCTTGCGTGCGATTGCTTCTACCGCGCCTTTGTAGGCGCTATCGGTCTCGAGCCACAGATAACGCCGCAGAGCCTCGTACGAGTTCTCGATAGGAAAGCGTCCGATATCGTAGTGCGCACCCGCGTGCGGGCTGCCCAGATAATCCGTATTGTCGAACTTCGGGCCGCCCACCCGGACATTGATCTCGGGTACCCGGAAGCGGTCGTGCCGCACCGACAACAAGCCGCCCAGTGTCGCCGCGGCCTCGAAGCTGCTGGCATCCTCGATCGAGTATTCGATGAAGTAAGGCGCTTCGAGCGCGAGCATCTTCAAACCGCGCGATCGGTCGAGTTCGTCGCGCATGGCGCGCAGAACCGTGTCACCGGAGGTTTGGGCCAGGGCGATCGAGGCAAGGCAGACTGCTAGCGGCGCCCACTGCAGTCGCCTCACTGGGCACCCGTCTCAGTCGGGAACGGCAGCAGAGGCGGCCGGTCCTGCGACTTGCTACGCTTCTCGATTTCGATTTCCGAAACCAGAATGGCGGGCGAGACCGCTGAAACCGGCACGCTGCCGGATTCCGCGCCGCAGTAGCCGTTGAACACTTCCGGCTTATCGGACGTGGCCACGATCTTGCCAAAGCTCGCCAGCGGGGTTCCCACGATGTCGGCGCCACGAATCAGTTCGTCCGGGCGTCCATCCGGATAGACCTTGTAGACCAGGATCGGCACCACCTTAAAAGCTTGCACTCCCTGCCGCGCGGTGTTGGTCACGCCGCCGGTCACATCCGCAAAATACAACCCGTACGGTTTGTTCTGGCGCTTAATCTCTTCGATCAACATGCCGCGCAAGCGCGCTTCTGGCACCGCACGCTGGGATTCCACCAGCAGGTTCGATTGGCGCGCGACCACTTCGTATCCGGGCTGGCGCCGGCCGTGACCGTTCGAGTGATCGAATCCGCTGATGGGCGACCGCGACATCAGGAAAGCCTTCAGCACGCCGTTGTCGACCACGGTCACGGGCCGCGCCGCGACACCTTCATCATCGTATGTGTACCAGCCGTTCAGCTCGATGCCGCCGATCTTTTTACGCGTGGGATCGAAGATCACCGACAGAAAGTCCGGCAGCACCGGATTTCCGACGCTCTTGGTGAACGTCTGTCCTTCGGCTTCATCCTTCTGGCGGTGCCCTTCCACCCGGTGACCGAAGATCTCGTGGAAGAATACCGCGGCCGCGCGTCCGGAGAAGATCGCCGGGCCGGCGAAGGGTTCGGCTTCGGGCGCGAGCAGCAGCGCTTTCAGATTCCTGGCTACCCGTTCCACGGCGGCTGAGATCTCGGCATCGTTCGGCAGCCCGCCCGGATCGCTGGCTTCGAACGTCTCGCTGGTCGCGAGGTCGGCTCCGTCCATGGCTTTCGCCTGCGCGCTGACGATGACGCGCGCGAAGCCGCGGCCGAATTCCAAGCTGCTGCCTTCGGTGTTGACGAGGTACTTAGTTTCGTCCTGGTACAGCACCGAAACGCCGGACGTCAGAATCTCGGGGTAGTCGTTGAACTTGGCCGAGAGCTTGCGTACGCGTGCCGTCCACGGCTCTGTTTGGAATCGCGGATGACGGATCGTGTCCACATGCTCGGCCGGCTCTTCGCTCGAGAAGTCGGCGGAGGCGTCCTCTTCGGCGACTTTCACCTCGGCGTTGGTGCGGATCTTGATCAATCGCTGGGCCGCCAGCCGGTAGGCGCGATCAGTTTCGAGCCAGATGCCGTGTTCGATCGCGGCCGGCTGATTTTCAAAGGTGAGCGGCGCGCCGGAGGTGAACTGTGCGCGTTCCCCGCGCACGCGATGGTAATTGTCCAGCTTGGGCGAGCCGACGCGCACGCATACATCCAACTGCCGGCTCTTCGACTGGCCGCTGCCGGTGATGGCGCCGAGCGTAGCCGATACGCCGTGGAAATCTTCTTCCGTGACTTCGTATGAGAGAAAATAAGGGGCGGGATCGGCCTTGCTTTTGAGCGCCGTGAAATTGCGATGCAACTCCTCGCTCATGGCGTTCAGCAGAACCGGCGACTGAGCACGCGCCGACGCCGCCAAACATAGAAAAAAAAACCCGAAAGATCGGCTTCCCACGAGAGTAACCAGCATAGCATGCGGGGGGAAAATCCCCTGCGGCCGGTCCGCGTCGAAGCGCCAGAAGCGGGCGTCCCACCCCCTTGCACCGAAGATCGCGTTCCGGCATAATGACAAAACGGGTGAGATAGCGAGCCGGTTTGTAGGGGTCCGGGTTTGCGCACAACCTTGATTTCCGCCATCGCCGCGTGTGTCGACCAGCGCCTTCAGCGCCAGGCACGCAAGTTCCTGTTGGGCCTTTCCACAGACGAATTGCAATACATCGCCGATTTTTTAGGCGCGTGCGCGCTCGAATCTGTGGTACGGTCAACCGCCACGCGCAGAGAACTGGCGGAACACGTGGCCCACTTCAGCCATCTGCGCGCCTCGGCACGCGCCGCCGGCCCGCGCGATCGCGATCACAAAATGATCCTGCTCTGGGAATACCTGCGGCGCTGTGAGCCGGCCCAGCAGTCGCATGCGGCTGGCGAAGCGTGAAACAGACGCCGATCTACTGCAACTCCCGGATCCAGATGTTGCGGTAGCGCACGGGCTGACCATGGTCCTGCAGCAGCAGCGGCAGCTTGGCGGGGGTGACTTTGTACGGCGGCCGGTGCATGTAGTCCGTCGGCCCGGTCAGCACCGTGTGATCCTGCGCTAGCACCCCATTGAACAGCAATGTCACCGTGGCCGGCTCGGCCAATTTGCGGTCTGCGAAGCGCGGCGCGTGGAAGATGATGTCATACGTCTGCCACTCACCCGGCGGACGCGCGGGATTCACCAGCGGCGGATACTGGCAATAGATCGCGCCGGCCTGTCCATCCGCGTAGGTCTTGTTGCGGTTCGATTCCAGCACCTGGATCTCATAGAGCGATTGCAGGTACACGCCACTGTTTCCGGGCTCCTGATCGGTGCCGTGTGGATGCGCGGGAGTGGCCCACTCCACGTGCAACTGGCAATCACCGAAAGCCTGCTTGGTCACCAGGTCGCCCGTTCCGAGCTTCACTTCGAAGTAGCCATCTCCCACCGTCCAGGCGGCGGGCTTGCCGTTGCGTTGTTGCCATCCGGAAAGATCTTTTCCATTGAAAAGCTGCACGGCGTCGGAAGGAGCTGTGCCGGCGTGCTGCTCGGTGCTGGGCTCGCCGGGCGTGACCATGGCGGGCAATGGGCGGCTACGATCCCCCGTCTTCCACTTGATCACCGGCACGGTAGCAGCGAATGCCGTAAGGGCTATGGGCAAGAAATAGCGAATTCGCATTTGGCTCGATTTTATCACCGCCGCGCGCTGCAAGGCGTCCGCGCAAAAAGATCGCCCGGAAAGAAGCCTCCATGCGTCTATCTTCTTAACGGCTTGCTTATGCCTTTTTTATGGCTGCGATGCGAGTATAGACGATTGTGACGCACCGGTTAAGAACTGTTGCCGCAAGGCCGCTCTGACTCGAAAGATAGCCGTGCAACAACCAAAAGATAGATGGGCTTGGGAGTTCCAGTATTTGATGAAATGATATGATGAAAAAGTCTGTGGGGTGCTCGTTCGCCTTTGAGGATCCCGGTCTTCTCCGTCGGCTGATGATAACCCTCCTCCTGAACCAGTGCGCCCAACCAATTTGTCAGGGAGGTGAAATGCGGCGCCTTACAGGGCGGCTGTTCATAGGATTTGTGTTCGCCGGATGGATCAGTAACGCCGTCTTTGGTCAACCTGCCGTGCAGAAGACGCTGACGTGGCAGCAAGCCCGTGAAGCGCTCGAAAAAGCGAACCCCACGCTGCTGGCTGCCCGGCTGGGCATCGACGAATCGCGCGCGGAAGAGGTGACGGCCTATCTGCGTCCCAATCCGGATATCACGTTCAGCCTCGACCAGATCAATCCCTTCACCAAAAACCCGGTCGACAAGTACAGCCCGTTTTCCGAGGCGCTGCCATACGTCTCCACCAGCTATCTGCACGAGCGCGCCCACAAGCGCGAGTTGCGCTTACAGAGCGCGCAACAGGGAACCGGCATCGCCGAGTCGCAGTTGGCCGATCAGGAGCGCAACCTTCTTTTCAATCTGCGCGGCGCCTTCGTCCAGGCTCTGCAGGCCAAAGCCGTGCTCGACCTGGCCAAGGATAATATCGCTTATTTCGATCATGAGCTGGCGATCAGCCGGGACCGTTTCAAAGCCGGCGATATCGCGCGCGTGGACCTGGATCGGCTCGAGTTGCAGCGCGTGCAATACGAATCCGATTTGCAGACAGCGGAAGTAAACCTGCGCACCGCCAAGATCCAGGTACTACAGTTGCTCTACGATAAGACGCCCATAGAACAGTTCGACGTCACGGGGCCGTTCGATTTCAGTGAGAACCTCCCGGCGCAGGCAGACGTGCGGCGCATGGCTATGGAAGCCCGGCCCGATCTGAAGGCCGCGGTCGAGTCCGTTGAAAAGGCGCACACCGACTACAAACTGGCGGTGGCGAATGGCTCGACCGATCCGACGTTTGGCATGGACTTCGCACGCAATCCGCCGATTCCTGTTTACGTTGGTGTGAGCGTCAACATCCCAATACGCATCTTCGACAAGAACCAAGGCGAGAAGGCTCGTACGCTGGTGGACATCACCCGCAATGAAAGGCTGCGCGATGCGGCGGAAGCGCAGGTCTTCAGCGACGTCGATTCCGCCTACGCCACGCTCCTGAATAATATAGTTCTGCTGCGGCCGTACAAAACAAGTTACCTGGCAACCGCTGCACGCGTACGCGATACCATCGCCTTTTCTTACCAGCACGGACAGGCCGCGCTAGTCGACTACCTGGACGCGCAACGCGATTACCGGGCGGTCGAGGTCAGTTATCTCAATCTGGTGGGCTCTTACTTGAACGCCGCAAGTCAGTTGAATCTGGCGGTGGGACGTGAGGTGATCCAATGAAAAGTAAGCGGGCGTTTGTTTCCGCTTGCGTAGGGGGTCTTTTGCTATCGGTCCTGGCTGTGCTGCTGGCTGGTTGCAGTGCGGAGGGTAAGGGGGACCCGCGGGAGGAAGCGCCGCCGCCGGCCGAAGTCGAACACGTCCATAACGCGGGCTTGTTTAAAGTCGACGACCCGAGTAAGTTTCCCCTGGCCACTGCGGGCCAGATCGATGTGGCGCCCGAACTGAACGTCACCGGCGTGGTGGCCGCGGATGTTTCTCGGAACATCCCCGTAGTTACGCTGGCGACCGGCCGTGTGGTCCAGGTGTTCGCGCGCCTGGGTGACACGGTAACCAAAGGCCAGCTTCTGATGAAGGTGCAGAGCGCGGACATTGCCGGAGCCTACTCCGATTACGAACAGGCCCTGGCCGACGAAACTCTCGCCAAGGCCCAGCTCGATCGCTCCAAGGTGCTTTTTGAAAAGGGTGCCATCGCCCAGAAAGAACTGGAAGTCGCGCAGGATGCCGAAACAAAGGCGCAGGTGACGGTCAAGACCACGCTGGAGCATCTACGCGTGCTAGGCGCGGATCCCGATCATCCATCGCCCATTGTGGAAGTGCACGCGCCCGTTTCGGGCGTCATCACCGATCAGCAGGTGACCACCGCGGCCGGCGTGCAGGGATTATCTTCACCCAATCCGTTTACGATTTCGGACCTCTCGCGGATCTGGATCCTGTGCGACGTCTACGAAAATGACTTGGCCCAGGTGCACCTGGGTGAATATGCGGATGTCCGTTTGAACGCCTACCCGAACCAGGTTTTCAGAGGCCGCATCGGTAACATCAGCCCGGTCCTGGACTCGAATCTGCGCACAGCCAAGGTCCGGCTCGAAATGCCGAATCCCGGCCAGATGCGCCTCGGCATGTTCGCTACTGCGACTTTCCACGGGTTGACGAAACAAACGCATGCCACGGTTCCCGCGTCTGCCGTTCTGCATTTGCACGATCGCGACTGGGTCTACGTGCCGGCCGAGGGCGCGCAATTCCGCCGCGTGGAAGTGACCGGCGGAAGGATGCTGCCTGGTAACCTGCAGGAAATCGTGTCGGACAGCTTGCACCCGGGCCAGAAAGTGGTCTCCAATGCCCTCGTCTTGCAGGCGACTACGGAACAATAGGTCAGCGTGACCGCGATGACGAGAGCCGAAGTCCACGCACGCATCCAGGAAGTTGGAATCATCCCCGCCATCCGCCTGGCGTCCGCCGAAGACGCGCGGTTCGCCGCAGAGTCCATTTATCGCGCGGGTTTGCCTATCGCGGAGATCCCCATGACGGTTCCCGGAGCGCTGGAATTAACCTCCGCGCTGGTGCGCGATTTCCCGGATTTCGTCGTCGGCGCCGGCACCGTTTTGGATGCGGAAACCGCCCGTCACGCCATCGAAGCCGGCGCCAGATTCATCACTAGCACGGGCATGGACATCGGCGTGGTCGAAACAGCCGTGGCCGCTGATGTCCTGGTTCTGCCCGGCGCGCTGACGCCCACCGAGATCATCGCGGCATGGAAAGCCGGCGCCGATCTGGTCAAAGTGTTCCCTTGCGCTCCGCTCGGCGGCGACACCTACATCAAAGCCCTGAAGGCGGCCTTACCTCAAATCAAGCTCGTCGCCGGAGGCGGCGTCCAGCAGCATACGGCTGGAAACTACATTTCCGCTGGCGCCAGCGCGGTCGGCGTCGGCAAGGAATTGATCACGCACGAGGCGATCCGTCTGCGCAAGACGGAGTGGATCCTGGAACTCGCGCACCGCTTCATGGCCGCGGTGAAGAACGCTCGCAGCTATACGAACTCCGCCAACGTGGTGCGGTTCAAGTAATGGCCATTCCCGATGATACGCCGTCTTGTTGATTTCGCCCTGAACAACCGCTTGATGGTGGTGGCCCTCGCCATCCTGCTGTTCGTCTGGGGCGTCATCTCATTTCGCAATCTTCCGATTGAAGCTTATCCGGACGTGGCGAACAACTACGTCCAGGTCATCACTCAGTGGCCCGGTCGCGCCGCCGAAGAGGTCGAGCAGCAGGTCACCATCCCGATTGAAATCGTCATGAACGGCCTACCTCACCTGGAGCACCTGCGATCCACGTCGCTGTTCGGTCTCTCCAGCGTGATGCTGATCTTCGATGACTCTTCGAATGACGATTGGAACCGGCAGAAAGTGCTCGAACGGTTGTCGGAAGTCACTCTCCCCGATAATCTGCAGCCGCAGATTGGAACCGACTACAGCCCGGTCGGCCAGATTTTCTGGTACACACTCGTCAGTACAAATCCCGCGTATGACTTGATGGAGCTCAAGTCACTCGAAGACTGGGTGCTCGAGAAGCAGTTTAAGTCCGTCCCAAACGTGGTGGATGTTTCGAGCTTTGGCGGGATCACCAAGGAATACCAAGTCGCCATCGATCCTAATAAGTTGGTGGAATACGCTCTGAACATCGGCGACATCGAACAACAGTTGTCGAACAACAATGTGAACGCCGGTGGCAGTTTCATTCAGCAGGGATTGCAGCAGGTCAATGTACGTTCAATCGGTCTGTACCGCAACGTGCAGGATATCGGCAAGACCGTGGTCAAAACGCAGAACGGTACGCCGATCCATATCCGCGATATCGCTTCGGTTGAGCAGGGGCCGAAGATTCGCCTGGGCCGCATCGGCAAAGCCATTCACCGGAAGGACGGTAGGATCGTCGACGATGACGATGTCGTCGAAGGCATTGTGCTGTTGCGCAAAGGCGCGGAATCCGACGCCACACTGGATGCTATTCACGCCAAGGTCAGGGAACTGAATGAACGCATCCTACCCAAGGGAGTGAAGGTGGTTCCCTTCCTGGATCGTAGCGACCTGGTGCACTTCACCACGCACACGGTTCTGCACAATCTTACCGAAGGCATTATCCTCGTCGCGATTGTTCTGTTCATGTTCCTGGGCAATGCGCGCGGCGCTCTGATCGTGGCCATCACCATTCCTTTCGCTCTGCTGTTCGCCTCGATCTGTCTCGACCTCAATCATATTCCTGCGAACCTGCTGTCGTTAGGTGCGCTTGACTTCGGCATGGTCGTGGATGGCGCAGTGGTCATGGTGGAGAACATCGTGCGGCATCTGGGGCATCAGGGCGGTCCGCCGCGCCCGTTGGTCGAACGCATTCGCGAAGCGGCTCACGAAGTGCAGCGGCCCGTGTTCTACGCCATCGGGATTATCATCACCGCTTATCTGCCGATCTTTACGCTACAAAGCGTGGAAGGCCGCCTGTTCAAGCCGATGGCCTGGACCGTGGCCTTCGCCCTGTTGGGGGCGCTGATCTTTTCGATGATCCTGGCCCCGGTGCTGTCGAGCCTGGCCTTCGGCCAGAACACGCGCGAGTGGCGCAACCCCGCGCTCGCCTGGCTGATCGCACGCTACCGCGCGACCTTGCGCCACGCCATCCGGGTTCGTTGGGTTACCGTGGGCGTGGCCATCTGCAGCGTGGCGGCCGCCGGCTGGCTGGCATCCAGCGGGATCATCGGCTCCGAGTTTCTGCCACATCTGGATGAAGGCGCGATCTGGGCGCGTGGCACGCTGGCTCCCAGCACCGGTCCGGACGAAGGCAATCGGCTGATGACCCGGGCGCGCCTGATTCTGGCGGCGTTCCCCGAAGTGACGCAAGTGGTCTCCCAGGTCGGCCGTCCGGACGACGGTACCGACACTACGGGCTTCTTCAACACCGAGTACTTCGTCGATCTGAAGCCGAAAGATCAATGGCGGAAGGTCTTCAAGGAAAACAAGGTCGAGCTGATCGCCGCCATGGACCGCGAACTGGAAAAGATTCCCGGCGTACTCTGGAACTTTTCGCAGCCCATCGCCGACAATATGGAAGAGGCCGTCAGCGGCGTCAAGGGCGAGTTGGCCATCAAGATCTACGGCGACGACCTTGAAAAGCTCGAACACAACGGAGACGAGATCGTCAATGTGATGCGCAGTATCAAAGGCATCGAGGACCTTGGCTTGTTCCGCGTCATCGGCCAACCCAATCTGAACTTCACCGTGGACCGCGACGCCGCCGCGCGCTACGGGCTGAATGTCTCCGACGTGCAGGACGCCATCCAGACCGCGGTTGGCGGCAATGCGGTCGGCCAAGTTCTGCAGGGGGAGCGGCGTTACGATCTCGCGCCACGCTACACGGCGCCTTACCGCGACACGCAGGAAGCCATCGCCAACGTTCGCTTGCTCGCGCCCACCGGCGAGCGCGTATCGCTCGCGCAGCTCTGTAGAGTACAGGTGAAGGACGGCGCCTCTGAGATCTATCGCGAGGAGAATTCGCGCTACGTCGCGATCAAGTACAGCGTGCGCGGCCGCGATCTCGGCAGCACGGTGCAGGAAGCTATCCGGGATGTCGGCCGCCAGGTGAAGCTGCCCGAAGGCTACACCATCAGTTGGGCGGGTGAATATGCCAGCCAGCAGCGCTCGCAGAAACGCCTGATGATCGTGCTGCCCATTACCATCCTGGTGATCTTTATCATCCTCTACACCATGTTCCACTCCTTCAAGTGGGCCACGCTGATGCTCGCCAATATCGCCATGGCGCCGCTGGGCGGGTTGCTGGCGCTGCTGGTTACCGGCACGCATTTCAGCGTTTCATCAGGCGTCGGATTCCTCGCGTTGTTCGGCGTGTGCGTGCAGACCGGCGTGATCATGCTCGAGTACATCAACCAGCTTCGCGCGCGCGGCCACTCCGTGTTCGATGCCGCCGTAGAGGGTGCCGTACTGAGGCTGCGGCCCATCATGATGACCACATTGGTGGCCACGCTGGGACTGTTGCCGGCCGCCATGTCGCGCGCCATCGGCTCCGACTCGCAGCGTCCGTTCGCGATCGTGATTGTGGGCGGATTGATGGTCGCCATGGTGATGAACATCTTCCTGCTGCCAACGCTCTACGTCTGGATCGCGGGCGACCGCGACGTGTTACCTACGCCGGAGGCGGATTTCGAAGAGTCGGCGTAGGGCCCTCTGTTGTGGCTGGGTCGCAACCTGAGCAATAATGCCAGTGTCGATGGTCAACTTCCTATTCTGGAACATCAACCGCCGCCCATTAGAGTCTTTGGTCGCTGAGATCGCGTCTTCCCAGAGAGTTGATCTGCTGATGTTGGCCGAATGTGATATCCACCCGACCGCGCTTTTGGATATTCTCAACGCGGCTCGTCCGATGTTCCGCTACATACCGGTCTTGTCAAGGGGCTTCGAGCTTTTCGCCACGTTCTCACCAGATTTCCTTACGCCGTTGTACGACAGCGATAAGATCACAATCCAGCGCCTCTCACTCCCCGCCCGATTGGACGTCCTCCTCTGCATCGTCCATCTGCCCAGTAAACTTCGCTGGTCCGGGGAAAGTCAGGCTCTGGAGTGTACTCGCTTGGCCCGTATAATTCGCGAGGTCGAAGCTCGTGTGAGGCACGAGCGCACCGTACTAGTGGGAGACCTGAACATGAACCCTTTCGAGGCGGGCGTCGTCGGAGCTGCTGGGTTCAACGCCACCATGGCTCGCCAGGTCGCGTCGCGCGGTTCTCGCTCGGTTCAGGGGGAGCGCTACCCATTCTTTTACAATCCGATGTGGGGACATTTTGGCGACCACCGGGGAAATGCCGGCGGCTCGTATTATTACGACAGCGGCCAGCATGTGAACTACTATTGGAATGTGTTTGATCAGGTGCTGGTTCGTCCGGAGCTGATCCCCCGATTTCCGGTCGAAGAGCTCCGGATTATCGCCAGCACTCCGTCCCGAACGCTGCTCTCGCAGCAAGGCAGGCCAGACGGGAAGGTGGGGTCTGATCACTTGCCGTTAGTTTTCAAGCTTGATTTGTGAGGAGAACATGCCAGAAAGCAGAGCTGAATCACAACCCGGGGACAACGTGGATCTTTGGCCGGAAGAGATCGTTGCCACGGACATCACACCGCCCGCGGCCATTATGCAGATGCAGGCTTCGCTCCTTTCAAAGCGAACAAATTACAAACTGCGCGGTGCGGTCGAGACCACCAACACCGGCCGCAAGCTCGTCCACACCTTTTGTATCGTCGCGCCTAGCCTCGAGGACTATCGGTACGAACTCTTCACGGTTTCGCATGGCGTGATGCCTTATCCGGTTGAGGTTACGATTGCCCCGAATGACGTAAAAATCCCGCCCTCCAAGGAGTTGAAGGACGAGCAGGGGTTTCTCGATTGGCTGCGAGCCGTTCTTTCCTCCGGAGAGACCAAGCGAGTGGTAGGGGCGCTTCTGGCGCAGGTAAAGGGCTAGGCTGTTTTACTCCCGCGGCCACTTCGGCCACACCCGCGCGTGCGTCTTCCGCTGCTGATACCCGCGCGCCAACTCAAGATACACGCCCAGATCGCGGTCGAGGTCCGATTGCGTGCCGTCGAAATAGAAATTGCGGATCGGGATGCCGCCTAAGTCGCGGCTCAGGCGCGGATAAATCGCTTCGCACACGATGCCGTTCATGCAGGTAAACGGGCTGATGTCGATGATGCCGTCCACACCCTTGCGCGCCAGGCAGATCACTTTGCCGACATTCAGCACCATCTCGCCGAAGGCGCCCTCTCGCGGCAGGTAGGGGCGCGCGGCTTCCAGGATCTCGTAAATGTCCGGCTCCTCGTAGCCGATAAAGTCCTGGCGGAACGGCTCCAACAAAACGTGCTCGTCGCGCTTTTGCACGTGCGTGCGGACCCACGCGCCCAGCGCCTCACCCGTCAATAGCCGGCCGGTGAGCTTCAGCTTGCGGAAGTGCTCGGAGTTCGTATACCAGATCCACTCGACGATATCGGAGAGCCACGCTTCGGCCCGGTATTCTTCCAGGCGCCGCACCAGGTTCTCATTCGAGAAGGTGTTCAGGCGGCAGAAAATTTCGCCTACGATACCGATCAGCGGCGTGCCGCGATCGCGGCGGCCGGGGATTGCGCGAAAGCGGTCGCGGCTGCGAGCCAGCGCATCATGCAGCGCGGCAAGCTGCACCGCGGGCTTCACGGGTGTCGATTCGATGGTGTGGCAAACATCCGCGAGGCACTCTTCATAGACGCGATCAGTGCGGCCGGATTCGAGCTCATGCGGGCGATACTGCAGCATCAGCTTCTGCAGAATATCGGCGGCCAGCAGCGCACGCCATCCGGTGCGCATGAAGGGCTGCGCCATCTCGCCGAGTCCGCCGTAGCCATTGTTGCTCGAAGGCGCCAGCACCTCGGTCGCGCAAAATCCGTTGGTGTCCAGCACGTGCCGCAGATACGGTGAATATTGCCCGAAGCGGCACGGGCCTTGCGCGGTGGGCATGAAAAACACCGTGCGGGCGGGATCGGTGCCTGGCGCTTCCAGCACCTTCATGAAATCGCCCACCGTGACCTTGGCCGGATAGCATTCGTCACCGGAGGTGTACCGGGCGCCCAACTCGCGCGTGCGATTGTCGGACGGCGGCGTGGGCTCGGCGTCCAAACCAACCGCGCGGAAAGCGGCGGCAAAGGCCTGCGCGCTGCCGTACGCCATCGGCGGGATGTGGATCTTCTTGCCTGCTAGTGAAGGCTCGCAGCCATGGCTAACGGCCGCGGCTGATCCGGCACTGGCTTGTAGCATCGCAGAATCCCCTTGCTGTCGAGATACGCTTCGCAGCGCGTCATGTATCCGGCGTCGTTGCCGTGTCCGTCGAATTGCAGCACCAGCAGCGGCGCGCCCGCGGCTTCACGCGCGAAGTGCTTAATGTACGAATCCGGGCCGCACTTGAAATTCGATAGATAGATCACGTGCAAGTTCGCGCGCGTGCTGGCCACGTGCGCGGCTTCCAGAATCTTGCGGCCGGACGCCCAGTACATGTTCTCGTGCAGACCCGTCATCGGCTCGCGTCCGGTCACCAGAAAGTCGAGCGGGATCACGTTGGCGCCGTAGCGATGCCGCAGCTTGCGCGGGATATCGCAATTGATGCCGCGATCGTAGATGTTGTATCCGCGGCCGGCCAGCACCAGGCCGGGCTCGCCGGTCTTCTCCAGCACATCGAGCGCGCGCCGCCCCAGTTCGAGCAGCCGCGCTTGAAACTCGCGCTGCGCAGCATAGGCCGCATCCACGGCGCGGTCGCTGGCGCGCCGGCTGATCCCCAGCGGCCGCATGCATTCCGCCAGGCCGCTCTTCACCTGCGCCGGACCCAACTGGAAATGCAACGTCGGCACCAGCAGCTTGGCCTGCGCTTCGGCCAGGCCGGGCGCCACGCGCAGGATGTAAGGCAGCGTTTGATTCCACGGGCAGTAATGCGCGGGGCAGCCGCTATCGTCGGCCTCCGCATCCGCGATGTTAGGGACCAGGATGTAATCCACGTCCATCTGCGCTAACGCGTGCACGTGGCCGTGCGCCACCTGCACCGGATAACAGGGCTGCGCTACGGCCATTTCAACGCCTGCCGCCGCGATGCGCGGATCGGTGGCCGGCGAAAGCACCGTCTCGATGCCCAGTTCAGCGAAATAGCGCCGCCAAAATGGATAACGATCGAAAGTCGACATAGCGCGCGGAATGCCCACGCGCAGCCCGCCGGCCGCCGGACGATTGCCGCCGGCGCTCAAGTCTTCGATGATTCGTTCGCGACAGGCGAATAAGTCGTCTATAACCGGCTGCCTGCCGGTAGCCGATGGCTTGCGGAACTTATCCGAGCACTTATCGCCCCAGTAACTCTTCTGGCCTTCGATCGTGAATTCCTTGATGTCGCACAGATTCGAGCAGGCGCGGCAGACGAAATCGCGTGATGCCAGTTGCAACCGATCGAGATGATAACCGCGGAAGCGGCTGCGTCCTCCTGTAGCCAGGTGCCATTGCCGCGCGATCAGTGCCATCCCGATCGCGCCCATCACGCCGTTGTACGGCGGCACCGTGATGCGCTTGCCCAACAGGCCAGCGAAGGCCGCCGCCACCGCATCGTTATAAGCCGTGCCGCCCTGGAAGTAGATCACGTTGCCGATGTGCCGGCCGCGCACCACGCGATTCAGATAGTTCAGCGCGATCGAGTAAGCCAGTCCGGCGACCACGTCGGGCACCGGTTCGCCTTTGTGCAGCCAGCCGGTGACGTCGCGCTCCATGAAGACCGTGCAGCGTTCGCCCAGCCGCGTCGGCGATGGCGCGGAAAGCGCCAGGTGCGCGAATTCGCCCTTGATGCTGATGCCCAGCTTTTCGGCCTGCTCTTCGAGGAACGAGCCCGTGCCGGCCGCGCATGCTTCGTTCATGGCGAAGTCCACCACTACGCCGTGCTCGATTGAAATGAACTTCGAATCCTGGCCGCCGATTTCGAAGATCGTGTCGACCGGCTCGCCGCCCAGCGTCTCGCTCACGTGGATGGCACCGGTCTTGTGCGCGGTGATCTCGTCGTTCACCACGTCGGCTCCCGCGAACTCGGCGATCAGCTCGCGCCCCGAGCCGGTAGTGCCCACGCCGCGAATCTCCAGCCGCTCGCCCCACAGTTGGTTCAGTTCGGTCAGCCCCTGCTGAACTGCTTCGATGGGCCGGCCCGCGGTGCGCAAATAAATATCGTGGATCACCGAGCCGAATTCATCGATGGCCACGACATTGGTCGAGACCGACCCCACGTCGATGCCCAGAAATGCCGGAACCGGATCGCGGCCCGGCGGCGCGACGAATTTGCCGACGCGGTCGCGCAGCAGCACTACGTGTTCCATCGAAAGCGGAGTGGTATCTTCCAGCCGTTCGTCGCCTTCATGCTGATTCAGTCGATGGATATCGCGCAGCGAGCGTTTGCGCGGCTCTTCGGCCTCGAGCATGGCCGCGCCGATCGCGCCGCACCAGGCGTATAGCGGCGGCACGATCAATTGCGTGTCGAATAAGCCGAAAGCCTCGCGTAGCGCGCCGGTCACCCCGGAATTCTGCGAAACCGCACCGATCAACGCCACGGGCGCTTCCACGGGGCGGCCCTTCACCACGCTGCTTTTGAAGTTCCGCGCCACTGCATCGCACAGACCGCGCAGAATCTCGGGCGGAGAATAACCCTTCTGCTGCGCGTGGATCATGTCGCTCTTGGCGAACACCGAGCAGCGGCCGGCGATGCGCGCCGCGCAGCCCGCGTGCTCTACCAGGCTGCCCACATCCTCCACCGAGTACTGCATGCGCAGCGCCTGTTGATCGAGAAACGATCCGGTGCCCGCCGCGCATTCGCCGCTACGGTCGTAGTCCAGAATCGTCTGCTGATCGAGGCGGATGTACTTCGAACTCTCGCCGCCGATTTCAAACACCGTGCGCACGTCCGGATAGAACGCGGCAACCATGCGGGCAATGGCCTTGAATTCGTTTTCGAAATACAGCCCCACGATTTTGGCGATCGTGCGGCTACCCGAGCCGGTGACGCGAATGCCCTCGACGCGGCCCTCCGGCACGGCTTCATAGAAGATCTGCAGCAGATCGTAGGCGGATTGAATCGGGCTGCCCACGATACGCCGGTATTCCGACAGCGCCAGCGGCGCGCCGCCCTCCGCCATGAAGAATCCCCGGCCGCTGTCGCACAAGGCCTGCAGAACGCCGCGATCCTGCGTCCGGCCCAGCGCGGCCAACTTCAGGCTGATGGAACCAATGTCCAGACCGATATTGATACCCATAGCTGTGCCCGTTTATCCATGATAGGCCCGAGGCATCGGCGTTGCCAGTATTTAAGGCCCGAATAGCTGTTTAAGCCGGTTGGCGGTGCGGAATCAGGGGCCGAACGGATGGACGCCCCCTATTGCAGGAGTCTTACAAGCTCGTGTAATTCAGCGGCATTCAAATCCGAAACCGCCCACCAAGCCATGCCGCCGCGACTCCAATGGATGGCCGTGTAACCGTTCCGCGCAAACTCAGCTTCGCCGGGGGCCGCGGCCGATGGCCAAGTAAAGACGTTGATCACGTGCTGCCGCCGTTGGTAAACAAGCGCTGCCACGGGGCGATGACCGATGTAGTCGAGCCGTCCACCGATTAAGCAGAAGCCCTGATCGGCGAAATCGCGGACCTCCGGGGAAAAGTCCAACTTGCCGTTAAACCAGGGCTTCACCGTGTGACGGTCGGACGAGGGCACATCGAACAGATGCATGGCCATCAACGACCGCACGTGGCTGGATAGGACTTCCTGGGCAACTGCATCGAGCGGCCGCCGCACGGCGAACGTCCAGACAGCCGCAAATACCAGCACGACCGCGGCAGCCATGGCGATCCACCGCCATGCTTGGGCGGGCCGATCCGCGCGTCGCACGGCGCACAGGTGGCGAAATGCTCATCCCGACGCACTCGTGCCGGGCAATGACATGGCTTTCCATGTGGGAAGCGCCGCCGAACGTCGCGAGATCATCGCCTATCTGAAACAGCGCTACACTCGACCAATGCGCAGATGGCTACCGATTGCCCTGTTACTGCCGCTTGCCGCGGCGGGCGAGTACGCCGAGATTCACGGCGTCAAGATGTACTACGAGATCCACGGCGAAGGCCGGCCCATCGTGTTGTTGCACGGCGGCACGTCGTCGCTGCATATCTCGTTCGCCGAACAGGTCCCCGTCTTCGCCAAGAATCATCGCGTGATCGGCATCGAGCAGATGGGCCACGGTCATACCGGCGACGTGGCCGGTCGCGAGCTCTCGTATGAGGGCATGGCCGAAGACACCGCGGCGCTGCTGGTACATCTGGGCATCCAAAACGCCGACCTGGTGGGCTGGAGCGACGGCGGCCAGATAGCGCTACGGCTGGCATTCACGCATCCGGAACTGGTGCGGCGGGTGGTAGCATCGGGCGTCGGGATCGGCGCCGAAACGCCCCAGGAGCAACAGGCAATCCGGCGGCTCTCGGCGGACCATTGGGCCCCGCCGGTGCAGGCGGAATACGCACAGATCTCTCCGGATGGCGCGCAGCACTGGCCAATTTTCTTCGACAAGATTAAGGCTATGTGGGCCAAGCCGAACTGGGGGATCTCCGAGCCGGAGCTGCAGAAAATCAAGTCACCGGTGCTGATCGTGGCCGGCGACCACGACGTCACGAGTGTTGAAGAGACTGCGCGCATCGTCCGCATGATTCCGGGTGCAAGGCTGCTGGTTCTGCCTGCCACCAATCACTTCACGTTTCAGAAGCGCGCCAACTGGCTCGATCCCATCGTGCTCGATTTTCTGGACGGCAATTAAACGGTCAAGGGTCGTAGCGCATAACGTACGTCGACGGTCGAGTGCTGTTCCGCCTAGCTCTTAGATCGGCTACCTCCAAGCCGCTCCCGTAAGCTCCCGCCGTTCGGACAGATCGCCATCTGGGACGATTACCGCAATCCATGGAGTATCGCGTTCGAGGATCCGCCCGCGCCACTCCACGGTCGCGGTGCTGCCGTCTTTTAGATCCGCTTCCTTTTCGTGGCCGGCGAGGGTCATGTTTTCCGTGCGCAGCGCGAAGTGATGCAGCCCGTTGCCGTGCGCCTGCGCTCTGATGATGACCTCGCCTTGCCGCGAAGTTTTTGCGGAAACCTGAAAATCCCACGACTGCCCGGGAAGCAGATTCAATGCGTACGTCGCGCCGGGCAGAAGGGTCCGCTCCAGTTCCATGCCTTGGCTCCGTACTGTGTATGTTCCCTCGGGCAGCAGAGCGCGAAACGATCTGGTGGCCGGGTCGGGATGAACTTCAGTCAGGCGGCCCCAAGTTTTTTCCTGGAATTGAACGGGGCCGCTGGCTTCACCTGTGACCACGGCGGGGCCGGCAACGTCGCGCATGGCGGCGATCCAGCGGCCCACCGGATGCACCCAGACTTCTTTGTACGTCCAGGTGTTTTGAACAGGCCAATAGGGCACGTCCGCATCGCCGCGAGTCTGGATCCCCACCGGCAGCGATCCCACGATGTTACCCGACGACGGCGTATACTGATCCGCGAAGTCGTAGCCTTCGCCCCACATCATGCTTTGGGCAAAAGGATTGCGGCCGATGATCCACTCCAGTTGCTGCTCAGCCACCTGCTCCGATGCGAGGTCCCCGCGCAGGCGCGATGCGAGACCCAGGGCCTCGGCTTTCGGCAGGATTGTGCCGAAATGGCCGCGATAATCCATCCAGACCGGAAACAAGCGCAAATAATAACCGCTGCCCAGCGGGACGCCTTTGAGCACCTGCTGGCGAAATGCCTCTCGCCGCGATTCCGGCGCATCCTTGTACTCGTCGTCCTGGTAGATCGATGCGGGCAAGACACCATACGGCTCGGTGGCGCGCGCGATGGTCTTCAGGTATTCGGAATGCAGCACGACGGCGCCGTACCACTTCATCCAGTCCGGATGGTTGGGGAAGGCATCGCAGAGGCGGGTCAGGGCCAGAATCGGTGCGTTTTCGCGGCCGCGATGCACATAGTGCAGAATGCGGTCGCGCGCGGGACTGGTGTAGAAGAAGCCCAGTATGGGCGTGGTCCAGGGCTGACGCTTTTGCTCCTGCGAGTCGAGAATTACGTGCGCCATCCCGGTGGCCCGATCGGCATAAAGTTGGTTTCCGGTGGCGAGCCAGAGCTCGACGGAAGCCAGCACGCCCTGCGAAGCAATCTCATGCACCACGCCGTTCGAATCGAACGAGACGTGGAAGCGTTCGGTGGATGGGGGCGCGGCTTTGGCCATCCCTTCCACTGCGAACCGCCAGTCGGCTTCGGCCATGCGGAGCGAATAGGCGGCCAGCCGGGGATCGTCGTCCTTCAGCACGCGTGCCGCGATGGCTTCCGCGGCGGCCGCGACGAAGTTTACGGATGGGTCGTTTTTAGCCGTGACGGTAACATCATCCGCCGTGCCGATGATGCCGTCCGTGCGCCGGCTACTTACGGAACCGGCGTCGCGGTAGCCGTCTCCGAAGCTGGTCTTGAGCACCCAGTCGAGTCCCCAGCGCGCCTCTTCGATGAGCCGCCGGTACAAATCGGTGTCGTGGTCTTGCGCGCGCATCCGCTCCGCCAGGCTGAACATGGCGTACACAATGTCGCCCGTATTGCCCATGCCTTGCGTCAAATCGCCGGCATCGTGCCAGCCGCCGTTGATAATGATGCGCTGGTTTCCATGTATGGCCTGCCAATCGCGATGACAGACGCCGTGCACGCCCGGGATAGCCATGCCGCAACGTTCGGAATAGAAGAAGTTGAGGGCCTTCAGAAGTGTGTCGCGCCAGATGTCATCCGCGATGCGAAATGGATGAGTAGCCTCTCCGGCCGCTTCGAGACGGTACCATCCGGGCCGCTGTATCTCGGAAAAGTCCATCGCCTGGAAGGTTCCCAGGCGCGTCTTCACCGTTTGGCACGGCTTGGTCAAGATCGCCTGCCCGGTCGCCTGGTCAATCACCTGAAACTCACAACCGCCCAAGCTGCTGGCGAGCGCTGTCTTTGGTGCGCCCGATTGATAGCCGGCCTGGCTATATGAAATGCGTCCCGGCCAGACGTTCCAACCCTCGATGTAATCCGGGTCCACCTGCTGTAACTCCAGATCATCGAAGTAGTAAGTGGCGTCAGCGGCAGCTTCGGGCTCGTGGCCGCTCATGTAATAGGAGAAGTCGAGCGCCGTGATTCTGTCTCGCGCCACGTTGCCGATCTCCCAGACGACGTGGTTCCACTGGTGGTTGCGCAGCACCAGGTTGGTCTCGCCCTCCTGTCCGAACGCGGCCGGCAGTTTGACGGTGCCGTCGTTGTGCAGCGCCAGCCCCAATGCGGTTACATAGCCGCCTTGCCAGTCGGGATAGATCCACACGGAGAGGCGATCGAAGCTGGTCCAGTTCTCGCCATCAACGTGGCGGCTGACACCAGTTTCTCCCCATCCGCGCCCATTTTCAGGACCGGGCACGGCCAACCTGGTAGGTACGCGCAGCCGCAGAGAACTGCGCCCGCCGCGCGACTGTTCCTTGGTCAGTGAGATTTCCGCGGCAATCACGTCCGCCTGCGCCACCGGCGAATTGAACCGCGCGTCCACCAGGGCTGGCGGCTTGGTGGTGAATGCCTTCCAATGCTCGAGGCTGTGCATGTCGTCGAGCGGCCGGCTGGCGAGCACCTTCTTGTGCAGCCAGCGATACGCGGCGGAATCCGGGAAGTTTGCCTGCAACGGGGACGGCCCCGGAATCTGCGCATCGACGAGGACACCGCTCGCCAGGAGCGCCGGCAGAAATCGCAAAAATGAAGTCATGATTATAACTGCATCCTGACTCGCCACTTAGTAAGTACAGCGGAGAGAGCCAGGATGAAAGCGGTGAACAGGAACGCCCGGAAGACGCCATACGCGCCGCTCGACCCACCGGCGGAGATGTAACTCAGGAACGGAATGCTCAAGCAGATCCAGGGCAGCAGGTATGTCAGCAGCGTGTTGGAACCCACGGGTTTCACGAAACCCGCCCAGGTGGTGATCCGCCGAATATCGACAAGATAGTAGAGAGCGGCCAGGATGGCGACGCACGCTGCTTCCGAAAAAAGGCACCAGGTGGGTGTCGCATGGTTCTTGGAGACGCCGAGCGGCAGCGCCGCCAATCCGCCGGCAAAGAGGATCAGCGCCAGCGCCCCGGACCAATAGAGCTTCTTCTTTAAGTTAGCGGCGAAGGCGTCATCAAAGAGGATCAGCGAGAAAACCACGCCGGCCATGACGATGGAGGCCAGCGCGCCGTCGCCGAGCGGCCAGAAGTAGAGGGGCGCGTGCGCCAGCGGCCGAAGGTCCCCCATCTTCGCAGCCACGTTCATCAGGTTCAAGACCACGAATGCCCCGGCAGCCCATGCGAGTGTCTTGGGAACGAGGAAATAAATAACGCCCGCGGAAAAATAGGCGAAGCCGATCAGGCCCAGGATTTCCGGATAACCGAGAGCCAGCCAGGCGGCGCCCCCACCAGTGTGTCTGCGGAAGATAGCCGCCAGGACTGCCAAGAGTACGAAACCGGTGATCTTGAGAATTTCGTACAACCGCCCGCGCCCACCGGGCTTCGGATTTGCGCTCCAGGCCAGCAGGATTCCCGCGAACGCCAAAAGGTCCCAGGTTCGCACGCCCATGCCGGTCAGGTGCGGATCGAGCCCGTCGAGGTTGGCCAGGAAATATCCGATGATCACCAGGCTTAACGAGCGGACCGCGATGTGCTTCAGCAAGCCCAGGCGTGATTCGCCTAGGGCGAGGCGCCGCTTGAAGGCGATTGGCATGGAGATGCCCACGATGAAGAGGAATGCGGAGAAGACCATATCGACGTAGGTCATCCCGTTGACGCCTTCGGGCATGTGATGGGTCCACCAAGGCAAGCCCTTGACTCCAGCCACGTCGTTCACAAAGACCATGACTAGGACAGTCAGGCCGCGGAATATGTCCACCGATAGAATCCGTGTGGAGGCCGCGGCCGGCGTTGTGGTTGCCGGTACGGTTGCGGATGAGATGCGAGACACTTGAGTGAACTCAACGATAGCACCCTGCGGGGGTCAGCTTGAGGCGTGCGCGCACGTTCTCCGCCGGCGCGTTACCGATGAGTTCAACTGCTACGGGATGAGTCCGGTGAAGATCAGTCCAGCTCGACCTTCGTCCTGGAGCCTCCCAACTCGATGGCAGTCAGGCGCTGCGTGTTGCCTTGATTGATGAGTTCGATTGCCGTCTGGGAGTACTTGGTGGCGCCGTTTTGCACCTTAACAGCCTCGGTGATGCGCTTGCCGTTGTCCTTATCGGTAAAAACGGCCGTCGAGCCGGTCACCTTCACGCTATAGTTGCCAGCCGCCAGTTGCGCTTGGCCTGCCATGGTGGGACTGCTGATCAAGATGCTGTAAGTTTTCGCGCTTGCGATTGGCAAAGTCAGGATAGCCATCGCCACGATCAAGAGAAACGATTTCATTTGCGACAATTCCCTTCACTTATCACGACGGGCAAACGAATATACGGGTAGCTACAGCCTGGACGGGAGATCGCAGCTAAAGTGGCTGGAGACGCACAAAGTTCGAGTGTTGAAGGTATCGGAACACACCTCCACGTAAGGCTAGGGAGCCACCTGTACGGATAATTACTAAGAGCACCCTGGCAGCCCTCACAAGATGCCCGAGGGATAGAGTACGTTAGAAGAAGGTAACACTACAATTCACTGGAGGGATTATGGCAACGACGGCAAGCCCGCAGATTGGGGCTGCGCCCATGAAAGTGGCGCAGATTTCCAAGGCGGGTGGCGATTTCGAGATCGTGGAGCGCGAGATTCCCAGACCTGCCGCCGGGCAGGTCTTGATCCAGGTGCAGGCCTGCGGCATTTGCCACAGTGACGTGCTCACCAAAGAGGGCATGTGGCCCGGGATACAGTTTCCGCGCGTGCCCGGACACGAGGTCGCCGGCGTTATCGACGAGCTGGGGTCGGGCGTTTCCGCTTGGCGGAAAGGACAACGCGTCGGAGTCGGCTGGCATGGCGGACAAGATGGAACGTGTCCTGCCTGCCGGCGCGGCGATTTTCGCAACTGCCGGAACCTTCAGATCCCCGGTATCAGCTATGACGGAGGCTACCAGCAATACATGGTTGCCCCGGTGGAAGCCTTGGCCGCCATACCGGACAGCCTCTCGGCCGTTGAAGCTGCGCCCTTACTTTGCGCCGGAATTACTACTTACAACGCATTGCGCCACAGTGGAGCTTTTCCCGGCGATCTGGTAGCGGTGCAAGGCATTGGCGGACTGGGGCACCTCGGCATTCAGTTCGCGAGTAAGTTCGGCTATAAGGTGGCTGCTGTGGGTCGAGGGCCCGAAAACGCGGCTCTGGCCAAGAGGCTCGGCGCGCACACTTACATCGATAGCCGCGGGACGGACGCAGCCCGGGAATTGCAGAAACTGGGCGGCGCACAAGTGATCCTGGCGACTGCACCCAATTCCAAGGCCATGTCCGCCCTGATCGATGGCTTGGCGCCGAACGGAAAGCTCGTGGTGATCGGCGCGACCTTCGATCCCATCGAGGTTACGCCGGTGCAACTCATTACCGGAAGCCGGGCCATTCAGGGCTGGGCCGCCGGAACGCCGGCTGACTCCGAGGACACCCTGCGCTTCTCCGAATTGGCTGGCGTACGCGCAATGATCGAAACTTATCCGATCGAGAAAGCCGGCCAGGCTTATGCCCGCATGCTGAGCGGTGAAGCACGGTTCCGGGTCGTGCTGACGATGTCCGGCGCCTAGGCCCAAGCCGGCTGGGAGCCGTGTCAATATCGCCAACTCGTGAGGTCCGCTCCCGGCGGTGCGGTCTTCAATATTCGGTCCATGATCTGCGGCACATACATTTGGTTATAGTGCAGCCGCGAATACCAATTCGGCTTCGCCGGATCGCCGTTCCAGCAGTGTTCGGCGCGTGGCCCATAGCGAACTTCGCCTGCATATGGAACGCCGAAACCAGGAGCGCCGGTCTTGTTCAGGAAGTCTTCCATCAGATAGACGGCGTCGTTCAGGAAATATGTATCATCGGAACCGACATAGATGTGAAGCTTACCCTGCAGCTTAGGCCCTAGCTGCGCCCAGTCACGCTGCAATATCGCGTCCAGGTCGTAATGTTCCCGCCAATATTCCGCTGTGTGATGATCGATCACGCCGGTCCGCTTATCGAATATGGATTGCGGATAGCCGTCTTCTCCAACCGGCGAGTAAACCGCCTGCCAAATATCGAATTGGTCGCCTGACCGGCCATGATCGCCCAGCGCGGCTTCATAGGCTATGTTATCCCGCATGGAGATTAGCGTGTGCCCCAGGTAGTCGCGCATGGCCGGCTGCTCGATTTGCTTGTTCGCGCCCGGCAAGAAAAACATATTGTCCTGTTTGTATAAGTCGACCGTCATGTAAGCGTGAAAGTCGACCGGATCCGGACAGGCCACAAACGCGCCGTTGTAATGATCGGGATAAAAGATCTGTACGGCGAGTGACTCCCAGCCGCCCGTCGATCCCCCATAGACAAATCGTGCCCAGCCCTGGCCGATACCGCGAAACTTGCGCTCGATAGCGGGAATTAGCTCGGTCTCGATGGCGTCGCCGTAAGGCCCCACATTGGCCGAGTTCACCGCGTACGAATCGTCGTAAAAGGGGTTGGCATGTTGTAGCTTCACGATCAGCATGCGCGGCGTACCCGGTGCGATCCAGTTCTGATAATTCTTGTACGCTTCTTCCTGCTGGATGCGGTTGTAACCTGCCAAGTGAAAGCGATCGGAGTAATCGGGCTTCAGGTTCGGGTCCGGCGGCGTCTCGCGAAAGTCGTTCAGTTCGGAAACGAAGTGGTCGTGGAAAATGATCAGCGGGTAGTGCGCGTCGGGATGCGTATCGAAGCCCTCCGGCACCAGAACGATAGCCGACAGATACATCGGCGCGCCCCAGAACTCTGACAGTAACTTCGATTGAATCCGGATATGGCGGACATACTTCGTGTCGGGCTCCGGCTTGATCGGCGGCATAACTTCGTCGAGCGAGACCGAGACAGGTCCGGCGCCGGGACCGACGTGCACCAGCCGCGGCTTCGACATCAGGTTGCCCGGCGCGATGTTCCAATGCTGGCCTTCGCCGCGATCCGGGGCCAGTTTCAACGTCTTGCCATCGGCACGGTGAAAGGTCTGGTAGATATTCAGCACTGCCTGTACCGTGTACTCGCCCGGCGGGACATCGCTTAGATGCGGGCGGGGGTAGCCTTGGGCAGCGTCATCGACCGTGATCGGTTGACCGGCGTGCCATCCATCGACGGTCACGCCAAAAATCATCTGCGACTTAGGCGTGTCGTCGATCTGCATACGCGGTTCATCGCTTGGATTATTAGAGAGCAATAGCAGCAAGCGGCCGTCCAAGGGCTGCGGCGAGCGCGAGGCGGGGAATGTCACCGTGAAAGTTTGGGCAGATGCTGCGGCGAGCAGAGTTGCCATCAATGGAACGACGAAAACAGAGAAGCGCATGGATGGAGTATAGCCGACTGCGCCGAATGGGTCATTCCCCGAGAAGAAGCCGATGATAGCGTCCCAACCAATAGGGCAACAGGAAGGCGGTGCCGTCGTCTTCTCCGCGGCCGCCGCCATCGCCGTCGATGTCAAAGGGATTCGAATTCCACTTTCTGGCGGGCAACTCATCGGGCGGCAGGAGCGTCTTTGCCTGGCGATGCCTGAACCGGTCCGTGGATGATTGCCATTGGATATCGCTGCGATTCGAGTTCTTGACCGTCCAATCGATGGTGTCGACAGGCATGCGATATAACCGGCGAACGGAGGCCACAAGATCCACCGATGCCGTGGGCTCCGCAAGCGCGTAGATCAGGCTCCACAGCGGGTTTTGCTCGCGCACGATATTCGCCCACCAGGCATCCAGCGCCGCGCGATATTCGCGCAGCAAACCGGCATCGGTCTCGTAACGAAACAGGCCGTAGAAAGCCAGCATGGCCAGCTCTTCATCGGAGTAGTTGATCTCCTCGCGCAGTTCGCGGTAGCGCCCGGCAAGCGCGGCGTAACCCAGCTCGATCGCCGCTTTCCGATATTCACGCTCGTATCGCGGATCGCCGGTGATGTGCGCGGCTGTTCTCAAGAAACTCAGCAGTTCCAATGCATTCAGCGGACTGTCACCCGGCTCCTGGCGGAAGTAAGCTTGCGACCATCGTCCCCACGTCGTAGGCTTGCCGTTCAAGCCGACCAGGTAATAACCGTTATCGATGATCCGGTTCATAATCCGCGCGGCTGTCGCGCGAATGCGGCGCTTCAGGTCGCCGTCCGGCAGCAGATCGGTGGCCACCCCATAGAGGAAGAAGTGTCCAACGATCTCGTCCGAACTGGTGTCGCCCTTCCAGTAATACTTTCCGTCCGGCGTCCAATGCCATTCGCCATCGCGCGGCATCGGCTCACCTTTACGGATATAAGACCGCGCCGGGAAGCCCACGCCGCCTGTGACTTGTTCCAGAAAGAGCACGGCCTCGGTGGATTTGTTGGCATAGGCGAGTGCCTCGGGCGACTTCGTCGCGGCGTAGCGGAAGCATTCGGCTGCCGCATACATCGAGGTCCACAGCCCGTCGTTGTCGTCGTCGCGCATCTGGTTGCTCGCCAGATCGCCCGACACGCGCAGGTTCGAGGGAGATACCAGACCGTGCCGGTCGTGCCGCGCATGCACGCGTGCTTCGAATAATGCGGCCTTGGCTGCCATGGTCATCGGCCGCAACTCGATGTGCGAAACGCCGGTCCTCGTCCGCACCCACACACCCGCGGCGTTGTCGGGCAACAGGTGCTGTATATCGTCGTCGGGCAGATAGCGCTTGCCGGCAAAATACTCGCTGCCGCCGCGCCACAGACCGGCGTGCGTACCGCGCCAAACCACGCCGTCGGACGCAGTCGCCGTGGCCGCCCCCGTTTCGAGTGACGGCGGCACACCCGCGTCGTACACCGCATAAAACGTACGGAACTTCTGCGGCTGCGGCGAAAGCTGCACGGACGCGGCCGCGCACGACAATGCCGCAGCCAGCCATCCGAACCCAATGATTCTCACGTCTACTCTATTCTGGCAGACGGAGCCGCCTGGAATGCCGCGGTGTTGAACCAATGCGAGAGCGTCTGCCCGCTCGAAAGTGTAGGGCTGCCGACTTCGTTGAGGGCGCTGCGACTCGGTGAAGCCGTGTGTCTCGTTCGGCTGCGTGATGGCCAGCGGCTGGCCTGTCTGGAACTCCGTGATGCCGGAGAGTTCCCACCCGGCGATGACATCGCGCAGCACCGGCGTCTCCGCGCCGTACTTCTGGCCGCGCCCGAAGGGCAGCACGTAGTAGTAGCTCGCCGCGGACCGCTACCGGAATGTCATAGCCTCCGATACCCCACACAGTCGGCAGTTTCACGCCCTTGCTGCCGACATAATCGGCCTCCGCGAACCAGGCCCCGAATTGCCGTTCAATGCCGAACTGATAACTGATGTTATAAGGGTCCGCACGCGGCTATCGATCTCGGTGATCCTGGCCGCGGTGCTGCTCGGCGAGCGCCTCAGCGCCCTGGCTATCGCCGGATCGGGAATCGTGTTGGCCGCCACGATCCTGATCATGAAATACGACAGCATCCAGCCCCCGTACCACATTATGCTTCCGTGAAGTATACTGTGAGAAAGTATGTTCAATCGCGATCTCCATAAAGGCAGCGCCGAACTGCTGGTGCTCACTCTGCTCGAGGCTCGCCCGCGCCATGGCTACGATATCGGCCGGCTGATCGAGGAGCGTTCCAAAGGCCAGATCCGCTTCCGCATCGGCTCGCTCTACCCCATCCTGTTCCGCCTGGAGGACCGCGGCCTGATCGCCGGCCGCTGGATGGAGAAGCCCGGCGAACGCCGCCGCCGCTGCTACCGGCTCACGCCCGCCGGCCGCAAATTCCTGCAAACCCAGCGCACCGCGTGGGAAGAATTCGTGGCGGTCGTCAACCAGATCGTGGGGCCAAGCCATGCTTGACTGGACCGCTGATGTCCGCCAAAATCTGCGCCTGCACGGCTTCGAGCCCGTGCGCGAGGCGGAAATCATCGAGGAAGTGGCGCGCCAACTGGAGGACGCCTATACCGACGCGCTCCAAGCCGGCGCGAGCGAGCCACAGGCCGCAGAAGCCGCGCGGCGCCACATCAGCGATTGGGCGGCGCTGGCGCGCGAGTTGGAAGAATCGCACAGGGGGAGGGAATCGGCTATGACGCTCTGGCAGCAAAAAGCGGAGGATCGCGACCTGCGCAAACGCGGCAGGTTCTCCATGATCACTGACTTGCGGCAGGATGTGCTGTACGGCCTGCGCGTGCTGACGAAAAGCCCGGGCCTCACCATCGTGGCGGCGCTCACGCTGGCGCTGTGCATTGGGGCGAACACCGCGATTTTCACCGTCATCAACGCGGTGATGTTGAAGTCGCTGCCCGTGCGCGATCCGCAACACCTGATGCTCCTGCACTGGTCCGCGCGCGTGCGCCCCAAGATTCGCAGTTCCAGTTCCTACGGAGACTGCGAATCCACGTTCAGGCCAATCAATGCCAGCGGCTGTTCCTTCTCCCGGCCCTTCCTCGACGACGTGCGCAAGCTGGGCCTGTTCTCGGCGATTGCGGAATTTGCCGGCGCCGGGCCGGTCACGGTGAGTGGCAGAAACGCGGCGCACCAGGCCAACGGACAATTCGTTTCCGGCGGATATTTCCAAACGCTGGGTGTGGGCGCCGCGATTGGACGCACGCTGATGCCTGCCGACGATGCGCCCGGCGCGCCGGCGGCGGTGGTCTTGCACTACGGTTACTGGATGCGCGAGTTCGGAGGCGATCGTTCCATCATCGGGCAGACCCTGCGTCTGAATCGCATGCCATTCACGATCGTGGGCGTCGCGGCGGAGCGCTTCGCCTATCTGACGCCCGGCACCGTGCGCGATCTGTCGATCCCTATCAGCCTGCGGCCTCGCCTGCATCCCGAATGGTCGAAGGAGGAGGGCGCCGATTCGTGGTGGATCGTAGCGGTCGGCCGCCTGAAGCAGGGCATCACGCCCCAAGCCGCCCAGGCTCGCGTGAATGCCCTGTTCGTGAACGATCTGCTGCATGGCGACAAACCGCTATCTAAAGCTGGAGACCGGCCGGAGATTCGATTGATTCCGGCGCAGACCGGCCTCACCGGCATGCGCGAGCGCACTGCGCCGCTGCTTTACGTACTGATGCTCGCGGTGTTGATCGTGTTGCTGATCGGCTGCGCCAATGTGGCGGGCTTGCTGTTGGCGCGGGCCAACAAGCGGCAGCGGGAGATCGCGGTCCGGCAGGCGCTGGGCGCGAATCGCGCACGGCTCGTCCGGCAGTTGCTCACCGAAAGCGTCACTCTTTCGTTGCTGGGCGGCGCACTGGGCGTGCTGCTGGCGCATTGGGGAGTGCAGGCTTTGTTCTCCCTCGTAACCCGTAACTCGCATCACGATGTAGGCATGACGGCTGATCTGGATCTGCGCGTGCTCGGCTTCACTTTTGCGGCTGCCATCCTGACCGGCGTGCTCTTCGGAATCGCTCCCGCGCTACGATCGATGCGCGTGGATCTGACGCCGGCCTTGAAATCCGGCCCCGAGGGCGCGCATGCACCGCAAAGCCGTCTGCGGCCCGGCGACCTGCTCGTCGTCCTGCAAGTCGCTCTCACCGTGGTCGTGCTGGTGGGCGCAGGCCTACTGGTCCATACCCTCAGCAACCTGCGCAAGCTCGATCCCGGATTCGCCACGCAAAACCTGCTGACCTTCAGCGTCGATCCCACACTAACCGGCTTCAAAGACGAGCGCCTGGAGCAGTTTTACCTGCAACTGCAGCAGGGGTTCAGCGCGATTCCAGGCGTGCTGACCGTGAGTCACTCAGGTGCACCCTTATTGGCGGGGGACCTTTGGGGTACAGACTTCCACCTGCCCGGCACGCCGCCCAAATCTGCGGCGTACGCGGATTACATGCCCATCGGTCCGGGATTTTTCGAGACGGTCAAGATTCCAGTAATCAAAGGCCGCGATTTCAAACCGGAAGAATACGAATTGGCCGGCAAGGTGAATGCTGATAAAAAAGCCAAAGCTCAGCTCGTGGTGCCGGCGATCGTCAACGAGGCGTTCTTGCGTGCGTATTTTCCGAAAGGCGACCCGCTGGGTCGGCCGTTTGGCGCGAACAGTCCGGGTATGAGCGGCGATCCCGAAGATCCGGCCACCGCGGGTTGGAAGATCGTTGGCGTGGCGCGCGACGCCATGTACAGCGAACTGCGCCGCGAAATCCACCCCACCATGTATGTCCCGAGCGGCGGCCAGGCCGGGACCTTCGAGCTGCGCACGGCGCGCGATCCGATGTCCGTCATGCCCGAGGTGCGGGAAGTGGTGCGGAAAGCCGGAAACGATATCCCCATCGTTGACGTGCGGCCCCAAGCCGAGCGCATCGACGAGATGCTGTTCCAGGAACGCCTGATCGCGCGCCTCTCGAGCCTCTTCGGACTGCTGGCGCTATTGCTGGCCTGCATCGGGCTGTACGGACTGCTGGCCTACGAAGTAACGCGCGGCACGCGGGAAATCGGCATTCGCATGGCGCTGGGCGCGCCGTCGGGCGATGTCTTGCGGCGCGTGATGCGGCACGGCGTCGCGCTGACCGCCGCCGGCGCAGTCATCGGCGTGGGCGCCTCGCTGGCCGTGACTCGTTTTCTGGGCAGCTTGCTTTACGACGTAAAGCCCGGCGACCCGTTAACGCTCGTGGCTGTCTCCGTATTACTGATCGCGGTTTCGCTGGCGGCCTGCTACATCCCGGGCCGCCGCGCCACCCACGTCGATCCGCTGGTGGCCCTTCGTCACGAATAGCGTGGACCCTCCGCTCCGCTGTGATAATATTGGCGGCATCGGCATCCGGCGGAGGGATCATGCATTTTCGCGTTCTAGCGCTCTATGGATTGGCTCACGTAGCGTTGGCCGCAGCCTCCTCCGGCGTCGATTTCGACCGCGAAGTTCGCCCCATCCTTTCCGATAATTGTTTCGCCTGCCACGGCCCTGACGAAAAACATCGCATGGCCGGTCTGCGCCTCGATATCAAGGAAGGCATTTTTGCCGATCGCGGCGGACATCCCGTCATTGTTCCCGGCAATGCGGCCGGCAGCCGGCTCTTTCAGCGCATCAGCGCCGCCGACAAGCAGCATCGCATGCCGCCGCCTTACTCCGAGCGGTCGCTCACCGAAACGCAGATCGATCTCATCCGAAAATGGATTGATCAGGGCGCCAAATGGGAACTGCATTGGGCCTACGTTCCACCCAAGCGGCCCGATCTGCCGGCCGTCCACAACACCGCATGGCCGCGCAATCCAATTGACAATTTCATCCTGGCGCGTTTGGAACGCGAAGGCCTGCATCCGTCGCCCGAAGCCGATCGCGCTACCCTGCTCCGGCGAGTCACCCTCGACCTCACTGGCCTGCCGCCCACACCCGCCGAGCTCGACGCCTTCCTGGCCGACCATTCGACCAATGCATACGACAAGGTCGTCGACCGCCTGCTCCATTCGCCGCACTACGGCGAGCGCATGGCCATGCAGTGGCTCGACCTAGCGCGCTACGCCGATACGCACGGCTATCACATCGATAGTCAGCGCGAAATGTGGCACTGGCGCGACTGGGTGATCGACGCCTTCAATCGCAACATGCCGTTCGATGAATTCACCATCGAGCAACTGGCCGGCGACCTGCTGCCGAACGCCACCCTCGAACAGAAGATCGCCACGGGATTCAATCGCAACCACATGATCAACTTCGAAGGCGGCGCCATTCCCGAGGAATACCAGGTGGAGTATGTGGTCGATCGCGTGGAGGCCACCAGCAACACCTGGATGGGCATGACCCTGGGCTGCGCCCGCTGTCACGATCATAAGTACGACCCCATCAAGCAGCGCGATTTCTATCGCTTCTTCGCGTTCTTCAACACTATTCCGGAAAAAGGCCTCGACGGGCGGAAAGGCAACGCCGCGCCGGTCGTGCAAATTCCGTCGCCGGAACAGGCCGCCGAATTGGCCGCTGTGAAGAAGACGCTGGCGGAGACTGCCAAAGTTCTGGATTACGACAAGGTCACGGCCCTGTTCGAGGAGTGGCAAAAAACTAAGCTCGACAAAATGCCCGCGCCCAGCCACGCGGCGCTGCTGGCGCATTACGAGATGGACGGCAACTTTGCCGATCGCTCGGGCCGCTATCAGGACGGGCGCGTCCTGAGCGGCGCGCCGGGCTTCAATGACGGCCCGGTTGGTAAATGTGCGTCATTCGAAGGGCAGGCGCAAGTCACCTTCGGAAACACCGCCAATTTCGATCGCGGCGATGCGTTCTCCCTCGCGCTTTGGGTGGAGTCGAATTCCAAAGATGACAACCCCATCCTGCAGAAGATCGACGGCCCTTCCACCCGCCGCGGATTGGAACTGGCGTTTGAAGAATCCACCGTCCTGCCGCGCTTGCGGCGTGGCGCGCGCGTGCGGTTGCGGCTCACGCACCAATGGCCCTCGGACGCGATCGAAGTGCGCACCCGCCAGCCTCTGATCGAAGGCGAATTCGCGCACCTGGCGATCACTTACGACGGATCGGGCAAGGCCACCGGCGTCCGGATGTTCGTGGACGGCAAGCCCGTGGAAATCGAAATCGTACACGACAGCCTGACGGGCGCGATACGTACTGCGGCGCCGCTCGACATCGGTAACAAGCGTCTGGGCAACGCCTTCAAAGGTCGCGTGGATGATCTGCGCATCTACGGCCGCGTCCTGCCGGCGTCCGAGATCACGCAGTTGGCCATCGACCAACCGGCGCGCGCCACGTTGTTCGTGCCGGAAGAGCAGCGCCCCAAACCGCAAGAGAAAAAGCTGCGCCAGTATTTCCTGACCTATGACGCGCCCGCGCCGATACGCACGGCCTTCCTCGAGCGCAAGCACGCATTAGAACGCAAGGAAGATCTGGATTGGACCGTTCCCACTTCCATGGTCATGCAGGAAGCGCTGGCGCCCCGCGACACCTTCATCCTGGCGCGCGGCGATTATCGGAACCACGGGCAGAAAGTCACGCCAGGCGTTCCCGGCATGCTCCCGCAGCTTGGGCCGGATGAGCCGGCTAACCGCCTGGGTCTCGCGAAGTGGCTGGTGAGCCCGGCGAATCCTCTCACGGCGCGCGTGGCCGTGAATCGCTATTGGCAGATGTACTTCGGTCACGGCATCGTGAAAACCTCGGAAGACTTCGGCTCGCAAGGTGAAGCTCCCGTGCATCCGGAGTTACTCGATTGGCTCGCCACCGAGTTCGTTCGCACCGGTTGGGACATTCGCGCGATGCAGCGGCTGATCGTCACCTCTGCCGCATACCGCCAGGATTCGCGCCTGACGCCCGAGTTACTCGAAAAAGATCCCGAGAACCGCCTCCTGGCGCGCGGTCCGCGCTTCCGCTTGCCTGCCGAAGTGGTGCGCGACAATGCGCTCAGCGTGAGCGGGCTGCTCGACACGCGCGTGGGCGGCACCAGCGTCTTCCCTTACCAGCCGAAAGGTCTGTGGGAAGAAATGGCGTTCGGCGACGTTTACTCCGCACAAACCTACGTGCAAAGTCACGGCCCGGATCTCTATCGTCGCAGCATGTACACGTTCTGGAAGCGCACCGTGCCGCCCGCGTCGTTGAACACGTTCGATGCGCCGGATCGCGAAAAATGCACGGCGCGCCGCACACTGACTAACACGCCGTTGCAGGCGCTGGTATTGCTGAACGATCCGACCTATGTGGAAGCCGCGCGGGCCCTGGCTGGCCTGATCCTCACCGAAGGCGGCAAAAATCCGGCTGACCGCATCCGCTTCGGATTCCGCCTGGCCACCGCGCGCACGCCCGAAGCTAAGGAAGTGACTGTTCTCGAAAATCTGGCACGCGAGCAGTTAGCGCAATATCAAAGCAATCAGGCTGCGGCGCGCAAGCTGCTCGCAGTGGGCGAATCGCGCAGCAATCCGAAGCTCGATACGAGCGAGTTGGCCGCATGGACGACGGTAGCCAGCGTGATTCTGAACCTCGACGAAACCATAACCAAGGAGTAGCGATGGATAACGAATTGGGCCTGGCAGTAACTCGCCGGCATTTCTTTGCGCGCACCAGCACCGGCATAGGTATTGCCGCGCTGGCGTCCTTGATGAATCCTCGCCTGTTCGCCGAGGAGACCGCCATTGACCCGCGCACCGGAGGCCTCGTAGGTCTGCCGCATTTCGCCCCGACGGCCAAACGCGTCATCTACCTGCACCAGTCCGGCGCGCCTTCGCAAATCGATCTGTTTGACTACAAGCCCAAGCTGCTTGCTGAGCAAGGCAAAGATCTGCCCGACTCCGTGCGCAATGGCCAGCGCATTACCGGCATGACCTCCGGACAAAAGTCGCTGCCGGTGGCTCCCTCCATCTTCAAGTTCTCACAGCACGGTGAAGCGGGCGCGTGGCTCAGCGAACTGCTGCCGCATCACGGCAAGATCGTCGACGATATCTGCCTCATCAAAACGATGAACACCGAGGCCATCAATCACGATCCCGCCATCACATTTATCCAGACCGGCTCGCAGCAACCGGGCCGCGCCAGCATGGGTTCCTGGGTCAGCTACGGCCTCGGCAGCGAGAATCAGAATCTGCCGGCGTTCGTGGTGCTCATCTCACAGGCTAATGCGCTGAACGTCGATCAACCGCTGTTCTCGCGCCTGTGGGGCAGCGGCTTCCTGCCTTCCAATCACCAGGGCGTGCGCTTCCGCGCGGGCAACGATCCCGTGCTGTACCTCGCCGACCCTCCCGGTATCGACAAGTCCACGCGCCGCCGCATGCTCGATACTATCGCCAGCCTGAACCACATCGAGGCGCAAGCTTACGGCGATCCGGAAATCGAGACACGTATCACGCAGTACGAGATGGCGTATCGTATGCAGACATCCGTCCCCGATCTGATGGATCTCTCGAAAGAGCCAGACAGCATCTTCGAGATGTATGGACCTGATTCCCGCAAACCCGGCACTTATGCCGCGAATTGCCTGCTGGCGCGCCGTCTGGCCGAACGCAACGTACGCTTCGTGCAACTCTATCATCGCGGCTGGGATCAGCATTCCGATCTGCCGCGCGACCTGGCATTACAATGCAAGGGCACCGATCAGGCTTCCGCCGCGCTGGTGCTCGACCTGAAGCAGCGCGGCCTGCTCGACGACACGCTGGTCATCTGGGGCGGCGAGTTCGGCCGCACCGTATATTGCCAAGGTAACCTGACCCCTTCGAATTACGGCCGCGATCATCATCCGCGGTGCTTCACCGTGTGGATGGCGGGCGGCGGCATCAAGCGCGGCGTCACAATCGGCGAGACGGACGACTACTGCTATAACGTAGTTTCCGACCCGGTGCCCGTCCACGACCTGCAAGCTACCGTCCTGCATTGCCTCGGTATCGATCACAAACGGCTGACCTTTAAGTTTCAAGGCCGCCACTTCCGCCTCACTGATGTAGCCGGAAATCTGGTGCCGAAAGCACTCGCCTGACAAACTAACCACCCATCGCGTTGTAACGCCCCGCCAATCCTCTTCACTTAGACGTGGATGCGGTATCAGATCGATCCGCGTTCGTCTAGGAGGAGAAAGTGAAAAACGAGAATCTTTGTCGGACTCCGCGGTCTATCCGCGGCCTACGCGTATCGAATCTGATCATTGCAGGCGCAATGGTCTTTCTGGCAGCGGCACAGTCGCAGCTTTACGCCCAATCCACTGCCGTACAATTCGTGCCTTTTGCGAACTTCATGGAGGGCACTCAGAGCGCGAGTTTCAGTGAGTATGCGGGCCTTCCGGGCATCCAGGTAACTGACGCGGGTGCGTTTGAAGAGATGCGTCAGCACATACTCACCATGTATCAGGGTGTGAATGTACAGCATAGCTTTGTGCAGGGTCAGCAGCACTTCGACTGTGTCCCGATGGGGCAGCAGCCGTCTGTGCGTCTGCTGGGACTGAGCTCCGTGGCTGCGCCGCCGCCTGTTTCGGCGATAGCGCACAATGCTCCGGCCGCGGGCGCAATCAACGTGACTTCACAAACGGCCGCCCAAGCCGTCGACCAGTTCGGCAATGCCATGGGCTGTGCCGAAGGCTCCATTCCCATGCGCCGCATCACCTTGACCGAAATGACCCGCTTCCCGACCTTGCAGCGGTTCTTCAGCAAGAGCCCGGATGGATCTGTCGATGGCGTGCCCGCGGGCGCGGCCAACCCGAGTTCCACCGCGCATAAGTATTCCTATACTTACCAGTATGTGACTAACCTGGGTGGTAACTCCAGCCTGAACTTATGGAAGCCAAATGTGAATACGGGCCTGGGTGAGGTGTTTTCGCTCTCGCAGCAGTGGTATGTAGGCGGCAGCGGCTCGTCGACCCAGACCGCCGAAGTGGGATGGCAGAATTATCCGTCTAAGTACGGAAGCGAGAACTCCGCGCTATTTATCTACTGGACTCGCGACGATTACAACAAGACCGGGTGCTATAACCTCGATTGCGCGGGCTTTGTCCAGACTAACAGCTCCTGGCACTTCGGCGGAGGCTTTAGCAACTACAGCACCTTTGGCGGCTCTCAGTATGAATTTGCCGCCCAGTACTATCTGTCCGGCGGCAACTGGTGGCTGGCGTTAGGCGGCGCGTGGGTAGGTTACTATCCAGGATCGATCTACAGCGGCGGCCAGATGGCGCACAGTGCGCAATTGATCGAGTACGGGACTGAGTCAGTAGGTTCCACCTGGTATCCTCCGGAAGGCAGCGGCGACTGGTCGAGTCTGGGCTGGGAATACGCTGCGTACCAACGCAACCTTTTCTATATCAATACGTCTTCGGGCAGCGTCTGGGATACGCTAACCCCTGCGCAGCCCTCGCCGGCTTGCTATAGCATCACGGGACCGTACTACAGCAGCTCGAGCGGCTGGGGTATTTACTTCTATGAGGGTGGGCCGGGCGGTACCGGCTGCTGAGACACACGGTTCGTTTGAAGGTGCCGCCGGGTCACATGGCCCGGCGGCAGCTAACAAAGGGTACGCCGTTTATTGCCCGGTGCCGGATAGAGTTAGCGACTGCGGACTACCCGTACTGCTGTCGTACACCAGGTAGGTCGCGGACTCCGAACCAACGATGGACGGCTTGAAGTAAATAGTGAAGGTGCAGGGCGCCCCAGGAGCCAGGGAGCCTCCGCACGGCGGATCGCTGGCATTGGTGCTCCAGTCACTGGCGTTAGGCCCGGTAATGGTGCCGGCGGTGAAGGTAATGGCCGAGGTGCCGACGTTGGCGATGTTCACCGAGACCGAGACCTGTGTCCCAACCGTGCTGGTCAGGGACACGGTGGGGGGCGTGAATTCGACCGCCGTGGCAGTGCCCGACAGCGATACCGTTTGCGGACTGGTGGCATCGCTGTCGAGGACGCTGAGCGTCCCGGTTGGGTAGCCTACGGCTGTAGGTGCGAATTCAACGTAGATCACGCAACTCCCGCCGGTGGGGATCGCCAGGTTCTTGGTGCAGGTCGTGGCGCTGCTCGTGCTGAACGGCGCGGCGACCGACAAGGGCGGGTTTTGCAGTGTGAGCGTTGCCCCAGTATTGTTAGTCAGCGTGACTTTCTTCAGAGCGCTGGTGGTGCCCGCCGCTTGTGTGGGAAATGTCAGTGAAGCGGGGCTCAACACCACCAGGCTGGTGCCCGTCCCGGTCATTCCGACGATCTGCGGGCTGCTCGGATCGCTGTCGTTGATCACTAACGCGCCCTTCTTCGCCCCCGTGGTTTTTGGGTCGAAGACCACGCTGATGGTGCAACTGGCTCCGCCGGCCAACACGCTGCCGGCTGCCGGGCACTTATTCGCCGCGATGGCGAAGTCCGTATCGTTTACCGAGACGGTCCCCATGGTGACGCTTGCTGTGTTCTTGTTGGCGACCGTTACCGTCTTGGCAGCGCTGGTAGTTTTGACGGCTTCATTGCCGAAGATCAGCGGACCGCCCGTGACCGATAGGGCGCTTCCCGTCCCTTGCAGGCTAATGGTAGTGGTGTCGGTGAAGAAGCCATTGTCCTCGATGGTAATCGCGCCAGTCTGGTCGCCGGTCACGGTGGGTTTAAAGAACACGTACATGATACAGGTCGCGGCGTTGGAAAGGCCGCTGCCACAGTCGTCGTATTCGGTGAAAGGTGCAGTGACTGAGATGTTGCTGAAGGTCAGCGGGCCGAGAGCGCTGAGAGTCAAGTACTGCGAACCGCCGGTGGACCCCAGAGTGACGAGGCCGAAATCGAGGCTGCTGGGAGAGGTGTTCAGCGCGGAGAATGCCGTGATCTGACGGACACGAAGGTTGGCATCGTCGCCTACGAAGATGTTCCCCGAGGCATCCAGGGTGACACCATTGGGGCCGTTAAACTCACCGCTGAGGGCCGGACCGCCGTCGCCGGCGAGGCCTGCTGTTCCGTTACCGCCTATGGTCGTCATGATGCCAGCGGGGCTGATCCAGCGCACACGTTGACTCTTGTAGTCTGTGACGAACAGGTTGTCGTTCGCATCCAGGTAGACACGGCTAGGGTAATTCAGTTCGTGCTCGGTTGCCTGTCCGTCTCCGTTGAAGCCGCAGACACCGTTGCCTGCGATCGTGTTGATGATGCCCGTGGCTGCAGTCACCTCGCGAATTACACAGTTACCATAGTCCGCGATGTACACGTTGCCGGCGCTATCCACCGTAACGCCAACAGGCGTCTTCAACTCCGCAATGGTCGCCGGGTCGCCGTCTCCTATATAGCCGGCGGTGCCGTCGCCAGCGATGGTGTTAATCGTGCCATTGGTCACCTCCCGGATGCGGTTGTTGCTGTAATCGCCGATGTACACGTTATTCTTGCGGTCCACAAACACGCCGGCTGGGTCGTTTAGTTTGGCGCTTGTAGCGGGGCCGCCGTCGCCGCTGTATCCACAGTCCTTGGGCGTTACTCCCGCGAAAATGGAGATATCGTTGGTGCTCGCGCTTACTTCCCAAACCACACAGTTTGTCTGATCTGCGATGTAGATATTACCGGAAGTGTCGCGTGCGATGTCACCGAGATTACCGAGCTCAGCGCTGGTCGCCGGGCCGCCCGCGCCGCTGAATCCACAGGTCCCCGTGGTGGCGCCCGATGCAACGAAGCCGGCGAAGATGTTCACCAGTCCGGTGGCCTTCACCAGTTCGCGAACCATACAGTTGCCATACTCCGAGATGAAGACATTCCCCGAGGGGTCCTCCAGTACATCGCTAGGGTCATTCAACACCACGCCCGACGGCGGCACGCCGCTCACGAGCGTGGGATACGTAGTGCTGCCGTTTCCGGCCACGGTATTGATGTCGCCGCCGACAGTGAACGCACGGATGCGGTCATTATTAAGGTCAGCAAAATAGATGCTGCCGGAGGCAGCGATAGCAATTCCTTCCGGCGTATGTAGGCACGCGCTGGTAGCCAGTCCCCCGTCTCCGCAAAACGACGCGCTACCTGTGCCAGCGATGGTGCTGATGTCGCCACCGACCGTGAACTGGCGAATCCGCTCATTATTCGCCGCGTCCCCTATGGTCACGACCGTCCCCGCACTATTTACCGCTACACCGGTGTAGACTTGGCTAATCTCGGCGCTGGTGGCTAGGCCGCCGTCGCCCGCGAACCCATCATGGCCGTTCCCAGCCACGGTCGTGATTAAACCGCTGGAAAAGGTCACCTCCCGTATTCGGTAATTGTCTTGGTCGGCGATGAAGAGATCTCCTGCGGCATCGATCGCCAGTCCTGACGGGTAGTACAGTTCCGCCGTGGTGGCCGGTATGTTATCGCCGTTGTATCCTGCCGTTCCCGTGCCAGCGTAGGTGCTGATGGTGTCCGTGGAGAGAACCAATTTACGCACGCGCTGGTTGTACTGGTCGCAGAAGTAGAGGTCACCAGCGCCATCCAGCACCAAGCCATACGGGCGGTTGAGGTGGAGGCTTGTGGCAGGCGCGCCATCTCCGTCGTAGTTGCACTGCCCCACCACGCCTGCGATGGTTGTCAAGGTGCTCGTGGTGGTGTTGATCTCGCGGATGACACAGTTGTTATACTCCGCGACATAGACATTCCCGGACGTGTCCACGGCAATGCCAACCGGGAGGTTTAATTCGCCGTTCGCGGCGCCGCCCGGCACGCCATCACCGGCGTATGAGGCAACACCGTTTCCAGCCACCACCGTCAGGGTACCGCTGGTGCTCACCTTATACACGCGGTTGTCCGCAGTGATGTAATAATTCCCAGCGGCGTCGAATGTAATTCCGTATGGGCCATTGATGTCGGACTGGAGCGCGGGTATGTTGTTGGGTCCGCCACCAATGTACGTGTTAATGACATCCTGCTGGGCTTGGGCTGCCAGTAGTGAAACTGTCAAGAGCGTGCACAACGTTGCTATCTGTCGCATAAGTTTCTCCTTTGATCTCGACTCGTTTCCCCACTGGCGACGCCCGGCCCTAAGAACCGGCTGTTTCGCCCTCCACGGTTCTATCTGCGCGGCGGGCGGACTTTTTTGCCCGGAAAGTTTCGATTTATGTCATGGCCGGGTGAAATCCGCGCAGATATAAGTTGTATAAATGGATTGATAATGAACCGGTTCCCTCGCGGAGCGTCTCGTGCGTTAGTTTGGTGTCTTCTGGCTGGTGCCGGCTCCCAGTTATGCGCTCAACAATATCCTTTCCTTCCGGTAGCCGGCTCGCCCAAAGGCGTGACGGTTCTGTTTCAGGACTCGCAAGGCCGTTTGTGGCTGGGCGGCGCGCAACTGACCTGCTTTGACGGCACCCGTTTCCTCCCCCTGCGAGATTACGGTTTCCCCTCTGTGGGCAGTCACGACATCGCCGAGGACCCGAGCGGCGCCATCTGGATCGCCGCCGATACTGGTGTTTATCGGTTCGTAAAAGGCCGCGTAGAATCGCTGGCGAAAGCCGCCGCCGTCAGCGTGATTCCCGCGACGCCGGACGTGGCCGTTGCACTGGCTGCTCCGTTGGGCCACGGGTTACCGACTACGAGCGCGACGTTGCTCCGCTTTAAACGCGCCGGTGACAAATGGCAAAGCGAAACCGTCGCAACTCTCGATACAGCCGGACCACTGACGCGCGATCCCGCCGGCATGCTGCTCTTCCCATTGCCCGGCAAAGGCTGGGCCGAGATGCGTCTCGATGACCTGGTGCACTGGCAGCCAGGTAACCAACCCCACGTCATCCGCCATTTACGCAATCCGTTTCCGATTGGTCCGCTCAAAGTCATGCGCGACCGTGCCGGTTGTATCTGGTGGGGATACTCAGGCGCGGTGGAGTACAATTGCGGACACGGCTTCCACGTCGCGCCCTATCTGGGCGCAGAAACACAGTCCAGTCTGCACGAAGGGCCGGACGGCAGCATGACGTTATGGGGTTTCAACCTCTTAGCCGCCGGGCGGCCCGGCTCGTTCCACGTCGCCACCACGACCAACGGACTGGCTGGACCTGAGGACGCGATCTTCGCCAGGGACGGCACCATATGGCTAGGCAACGCACAAGGCCTGTACCGGTTCGCCTCGCCCTTCCGCATTGAGTCCTGGACAGTACACGAAGGCGTCGCGAGCGCCCCCTGGTCGTTCGCGCGCAGTGGGGGCAGGATGTTCGCGGGCCTCGATCGCCGGCTGGTCAAACTCAGCGCAGACCGTCTTCGTTGGGAGGCCTTCGCCACATTCCAGGAAAGTGGCTCAGTCTCCAGCCTCCTGGGAATCCACGACGGACACCTGGTAGCGGGCTTTATCTCCCGGGGCGCGGTCGAGTTGAACGCGCACGGCAGAGTAGTGGCCCGCACGGACGCCGCGCAGTTCCGCTCGCCCGGCATGCGGCTCGCGCGCGCGAGCGATGGAAAAATATGGATCGGCGGCTCGTTGCTGGGGCAGTTCCAGCGCCGCGGAAGCACGCTGGAATTTCAGAATCATCCGCTGGCCACGCAGCCATCCGCTAATATTCTCGCCGTCAAATATGAGGACCACACTCGTCAGCTCTGGGCCTGCTACGCGGGCGGCGCGGTAGTGCGCGACGCGAATGGCGAATGGCGCGAGATCACGCAGCGCGATGGGCTCCTCACGAACGGTTGCTGGTCGCTCGCGCCGCTCCCCAACGGCGATGTCTGGTACAGCTACTATCGTTCGCCTGCGATCGCTTTGATCCGGCCCGGCGCGAACGGACGTGTCGCCGTGCGGCAATATGGACTCGCCAGCGGCATACCGGAGCCCGCCAACGATACGATGGATGCCGACCATCGCGGCTGGCTCTGGCGCGCCGGCGAGCAGGCAATCTACGTAGCCGACCCAGCCGAGGCCGAGGCGGGCCAGTGGCTGCAACTCGACCAAGCGGACGGCTTCCCTGCCAACGACATGAACACTGGCAGCGTGTTCGTGGACGATGACGGCTCGCTTTGGTGGGGCGCCGACAACGACGTTGCGCATTACACTCCGCCGCCCGATCTCGTCCATCCCAAGTTCGCGCCGCAAGTGTTTGTCTCCGCGTTCTCCTGGGACAACAACCCGCCGCGCCTGGCCGAAGCCGTCTCCAATCTGCCGCACGGATCCAAAATCGTCGCCCACATCGGATCGCTCGAATTCGACCGGCGCAATGCCCTGCGGGTGCGCTATCGCCTGCTGCCGGAACAATCCGCGTGGCGCGAAACCCGAACTCTCGATTTGCCTCTCGGATCGCTGTCACGCGGTTCCCACACGCTCGAAGTGCAGGGCCGCGTCTTCACCGGACCATGGTCCACTACCGTGCGCCGTTCCTTCACCGTGCTGCCGCCCGCCTGGCTCGCCTGGCCTTTTGTCACTGCTTATCTCGTCTCGGGCGCGGGACTGGCCACCGGCGGCTACGCACTGCATCGCCGCCGCCGGCGCGAGAAGGCCACACTGCTGCCGGATCTCACCGCCTGGCGCTTGGGGGCTTTGCTGCCCGAAGTGCACCAGCTATCGGGGCTGCTGCTCGACGGGCGCTTCGAAACCCGCGGCCTGCTGGCGCGCGGCGGCTTCGCCAACGTCTTCTCTGGCTACGATCGCGAGCAGCAGCAGCGCTGCGCCATCAAAGTCTTTCGCGGCGAAATCAAAGATCGCGACTGGATCCGCCGCCGCTTCGAGCAGGAGGTCATGGCCCTGCAGCGCGTGCGGCATCCCAACGTGGTCTCCATCTACGCGCAAGGCAGCGCTCCCTCCGGCGCGCCTTACCTGGTGATGGAATTCGTGGAAGGCCGCAATCTGCGCGAGGTTCTCGACGAAGGTTCGCTGCCTCCACGGCGCATCGCGCGTCTGCTTGGCCAGCTTTCCGGTGCGCTCGACGCCATCCACGCGCTAGGGATCTGCCATCGGGACGTGAAGCCGGAGAACATCATTATCCGCCATGAAGGCGCGCGGCACGAAGAAGCCGTGCTCATCGATTTCTCCATCGCCATCGTCAAAGACGCCGATGAGACGCTGCACGGTCTTTCGCGCGCTGCCGGCAGCTTCGACTACATGGCGCCCGAGCAGGCCGTCGGCTATGCCGAATCTTCGAGCGACATTTACAGTCTGGCCAAGCTGACCATCGAGATGCTCACCGGCCAGCGCTTGAAAGATCTGTTGCCCGACGCCGCGCTGGATCTTCCGGATCGCGTGCGCGACCTGCTGCGCGCCCGCTACGCGATTCTCACGGCGGAGTCCGTCCATATGCTCGGCACGGCTCTGGAATTCGACCCGGCCAAGCGGCCGCACGCCGCCACGGAGTTCGCCGCGCCAATTGTCAACGACCTTGCCCAGTAGTCCCGGTGCGCGGCCGGTTGGCCAGCATCTTCTTCAACCACTTCAGACCGCGCTCCCACCGCGAGCGGACCTGGCGAAAGGTCAAGCCGGTTTCGCGCGCCACTTCCTCCAGGGTGAAACCGCTGAAATAGTGCATGTCGACCATGCGCGCAGCATCCGGATCTTTCTCCTCCAGCCGATCCATCAGGATTCCGATCTCCACAATCTGCTCGGCGTCGCGCACGGGGCCCACCAGGGGCATGGACTCATCCAGCTCCACAGCCGGTTCACCGGCGCCGCGCCGCGCGGCCAGCCGTTTGCGCGCCAGGTCCACCAGCACGCGCCGCATCGCCAGGCTCGCCAGCGCATAGAAGTGCCCACGGTCGTGAATCTGCCAGCCGCCCTTCGACAGGTTGCTCAGCCACACTTCATGGATCAGTTCGGTTTTCGAGAGCGGCGCCAGATAACGCTCGCGCTTCAGCTCCCGCGCGGCGATTTCATGGAGCTTGGGCAGCACCTCGCGCAGCAGGGCATCCGCGGCCGATTGATTCCCCTGCAAGAAAAGGTTGAGCCTTTCCGTCAACGATGCATCACTCGTCATTGAACGGACCTTTCGATCAAGTATAACGGACCGGGCGAAGCGCCTATGTTAAATTGAAACTTGTCCCCCACCGCTGGTGAAAAATTTCAAAAACTCGTCGAGATTATGGCGCGGCTGCGTGCGCCGGGCGGCTGTCCGTGGGATCGCGAACAGACTTTTGACACCATCAAACCATATCTACTCGAAGAAACTTATGAGGTGATGGACGCCATTGATGCACGCGATTGGCCTGAACTTACTGGGGAACTGGGTGACCTATTACTGCAATCCGTCTTTTTTTCGCAGATGGCCGCGGAACAGAATCTTTTTTCCATCTCCGACGCGCTCGACGCCATCAACGAAAAACTGGTTCGCCGCCATCCGCATGTCTTCGGCGAACAGACTGCCGAAACCGCGGGCCAGGTACTGCGCATCTGGGATGCGGTAAAAGCGAAGGAAAAGAAGCAGAAGGGCGCGAGTACTGCGGGCCTGCTCGATGGCGTTCCGCGTGCCCTGCCCGCGCTGGTGGAAGCGCAGCAACTCACTTCGCGCGCCGCCAACGTGGGCTTCGACTGGCAGAATGCCGCGCAGGTGCTGGAAAAACTGCACGAAGAACTCGCCGAGTTCGACGAGGCGCGGCGCAATTCTTCCGCGGAAGAACTGGAAGGCGAGTTGGGTGACATGTTGTTCGTGCTCGTCAATCTCGCGCGCTTCGTCAAAGTAGATCCCGAGCAGGCGCTGCGCAGGACCAACGCGAAATTTCGCAAGCGCTTCGGCTACATCGAGCAGAAGCTCGCCGAGCAAGGTAAGTCGCCCGCGGAATCCACCCTCGCCGAAATGGATGCTCTGTGGGAGGAATCCAAGCGATGATCGAGCTGCGCGCGCTCATCGAAAACGGCGAGTTTCACGAAGCCGTCGCACTGCAGAAGACCGTCTGGGGCTTCAGCGATATCGAGTTGTTGCCGGTGCGGCTATTCGTGGTCGCGCTCAAAGTCGGCGGGCAAGCCTTCGGTGCTTTCGACGCCGGTCGTATGGTGGGCTTCCTGTTGTCGATCCCCGGGCTGAAGCCGGGCGGCGGATCGTACTTACACAGTCACATGCTGGGTGTGCTTCCGGATTACCGCAATCGCGGCGTCGGCCGCATGTTGAAATTGTGCCAGCGCGAGGACGCCCTCGCCCGCGGCATCGATCTGATCGAGTGGACCTTCGATCCGCTGGAGCTGAAGAATGCGTTCTTCAATATCGAGCGGCTGGGGGCGATCGTGCGCCGGTACGTCGAGAATCAATACGGGACCACCACCAGCCCCCTGCATGGCGGGCTTCCAACGGATCGCTGCGTCGCCGAATGGTGGCTCGCGAGCCCGCACGCCGAGGCGGTGATCGCGGGCCGTGCCCCGGCGCGCAAGATTGAAGAACGCATCGAAGTGCCCGCGGAGATCGCAGCGATCCGCCGCGAAGAGCCGCGCCGCGCACGCGAGATCCAAAAGTCGCTGGCCGCCAGCCTGACGAATGGATTCGATCGCGGCCTGGCGGTGATCGGCTTCGAACGTTCAAATCACGCGGGCGCATACCTGCTCGGGAGGTGGCCATGCGAATCGAACGCGTGACCCTCCGGCAGATCCGCATGCCGCTGGTGCACTTCTTCGAGACCAGCTTCGGGCGCACGACGGAACGCGACATTATCCTAGTCGAGGTCGCCGGCGAGGGCGCATCCGGATGGGGCGAGGTGACCGCCGGCGAAAGCCCGTTCTACAACGAAGAGTGGACGGATTCCGCGTGGCTCATCCTGCGCGATTACGCCATCCCGCGGGTGCTCGGCCGCGATCTCGAAAACGCTGCCGCAGTTGCTCCGCTGACCGCGCAGATCCGCGGGCACCAGATGGCGCGCGGCGGCTTGGAAGCAGCCGTGTGGGATCTCGAAGCCCGCCTCGCCTGCCAGCCGCTCTGGCAGACTATCGGCGGCGGCGCGCGACACGAGATTCCGTGCGGCGTCTCCATCGGCATCCAGGATTCGGTCGATCAGCTTCTCGAAAAAATCGCGCGCGAGCTGGCGGCGGGTTACCAGCGCATCAAGATGAAGATCAAGCCGGGGTGGGATGTGGACGTGATCCGGCAGGTGCGCGCGCGCTTCCCGCATATCAAGCTGATGGCCGACGCCAACTCCGCCTACACACTGGCCGATGCGGACCGCCTGAAGCAGCTCGATGAATTCTACCTGATGATGATCGAACAGCCGCTGGCGCACGACGACGTCATCGATCACGCCGCACTGCAGGCCAAACTCGACACACCCATCTGCCTCGATGAGTGCATCCGTTCGGCGCATCATGCCGAGCAAGCCATCCGGCTGCGCGCGTGCGGCATTATCAATATCAAGCTGGGGCGCGTGGGCGGCTTCCGCGAGGCGCGCCGCGTCCACGATGTGGCGCAAGCGGCCGGCATTCCGGTGTGGTGCGGCGGCATGCTCGAAGCGGGCATCGGCCGCGCGCACAACATCGCATTGTCCACGCTGCCGAATTTCGTGCTGCCGGGCGACGTCTCGGCCAGCAAGCGTTATTGGGCGCGCGATATCATCGTGCCACCGGTTGAGACCACGCCGCAGGGCACCATCCGTGTTTCCGGCGAGCCGGGCTTTGGCTACGCGTTGGACCGCGATTACATCCGGTCGATCACGGTCCGGGAGGAGTCCGCCGGTTGAACAAACCTGCGGTACTCTACGCGCTCATCGTCTTGATGGTGGCGTTCTGGGCGGGCAATTACATCGCCGGCAAAATTGCCCTGCGCGAGTTTCCGCCCCTGCTGTTGGCGGGCGTGCGCATCGCCATGGCGGGCATTCTGATTCTGCCGTTGTACGCATGGCGGCACGGCGCTGAACTGCACAGCCTGGAGCCGCGCTTGGTGATGCTCGGACTGCTCGGCGTCACGCTCAACCAGGTGTGTTTTATGATCGGGCTGAGCCTCACCAGTCTCGCGCATGCCGCGCTCATCAACGGACTCACGCCCATCCTGGTGCTGCTGCTCGCGTACCTGCGCGGCCTCGAACGCATGACTACGCGGAAAGTCGCTGGCATGATTGTGGCGCTCGCCGGCGTGGCCCTGCTCAAAGCGCTGGAACCCGCGATCGGCGGGCAAGCTACCTGGTCCGGCGATTCATTCATCCTCTGCGGCGCGCTGTGTTTCGCCCTCTTCACGGTTTTCGGCAAGGAGACCGCCAAGCGCTACGACTCGATCACGCTCAACACCGTGGCCTATGTCGCCGGCGCCATCGCGCTGTCGCCAATCACCGTGTGGCAGGCCGGACGCCATCCGCTGGCCACCATCAGCGCGGGAGCCTGGATGGCCGTACTCTACATGGCGATGTTTTCGTCCGTCGTCGCCTACCTGATTTACTACTACGCCCTCACGCGCATCGCCGCCTCGCGCGTGGCGGCCTTCTCCTATTTGCAGCCGGTGTTCGCCTTGGGACTGGGTGCGGCCATCTTGAATGAAAGCATCGGCGCGGCCGAGATTGGCAGCGGCCTGGTGATCCTGACGGGCGTCTACCTCGCGGAGCGCGGCTGATGGCATCCTTCGTCGAGTTACTACGCCAGAACCGCAACTATCGCTATACCTGGATCGGCCAGGTGGTCAGCGAGATCGGCGACCACTTCAACAATATCGCCGTCTTCAGCCTCGCGTTAGCGACCACGCGCTCGGGGCTGGTAGTCAGCGGCGTGATGCTCTCGCGCGCAATCCCCGCCGTACTCGCAGGGCCGATCGCCGGCGTGCTGCTGGACCGGCTCGACCGCAAGCGCGTGATGATCGCGAGCGACCTGATCCGCGCCGTGCTGGCTGCAGGCTTCATCCTCACGATTCACCGGCACGATACCTGGCTGCTCTATCTCTTCAGCGCGCTGTTGATGTTCGCCTCGCCTTTTTTTACCAGCGGCCGGTCCGCGATCCTGCCCAGCATCACGACCAAAGAAGAACTGCACACCGCCAATTCGTTGACGCAAACCACCGGCTGGACCACGCTCACCATCGGCACGTTTCTCGCGGGCGCCAGCGTGGCCAGCTTCGGCTATCAGTGGGCGTTCCTCGGCAATGCGCTGTCGTTCGTGATGTCGGCCGCCTGCATCTCACGCCTCTTTCTACCCGGTGGCGGATTCCGGCCCAAACGCGAGGCGCTCACCGAAGCCGACGTGGTGCGGCCCTGGCATGAATACACCGAAGGGCTGCGCTACATGCGCACGCATCCGCTGATCTTCGGTATCGCCCTGATCGGCGTGGGCTGGGCCAGCGGCGGCGGCGCGGCGCAAATCCTGTTCAGCATCTTCGGCGAGATCGTCTTCAATCGCGGGCCGGCGGGTATCGGCATCGTGTGGGGCTTCGCCGGCATCGGCCTTCTCATAGGCGGACTGGCGGCGCACAAACTGGGTGAGCATCTCAGCTTCAACGGCTACAAGCGCGCGGTCGTGGTGTGCTACGTCGTTCACGGCGGCGCGTACGTGCTGTTCAGCCAGATGCGCAACTTTCAGATGGCGCTGGCATTCATCGCCTTGTCGCGCGCGGCCGTGGCGGTCAGCTCGGTATTGAATTATTCGCAATTGTTGCGCCACGTGGCCAATGAATTCCGCGGGCGCGTCTTCGCCACCATGGAATCCATGGTGTGGTCTACCATGATGATTTCGATGATGCTGGCGGGCATCGCATCGCAGTATTACAACCCGCGGGTGATCGGCGCGATGGCCGGCGTGCTCAGCTCGACGACCGCGGTCTTCTGGGGCTGGGCGCACTGGACCGGCCGTCTGCCCGAGCCCGCGCAAGAAGGCGTAGATCCGGAGGATGTGGAAGTGCATGGCGAACCTACCGTCTAGTTTCGAAGATAAAGTCGTCCTGGTAACCGGCGGCGCTAAGCGCATCGGACGCGGCATTGCGTTGCGGCTGGCGCGCGAGGGTGCGCGCGTGGCGATCCATTACGGCAACTCGGAAGCCGAGGCCCGGGCGACCGCGGCCGAATGCGGCGGCGCGCCGATATTCCGCGCCAATCTCGAAAGCGTGGCGGAGATCGAGCGCATGTTTGGCGAGATCGAAAGGACGCTCGGGCGGCTGGACGGCCTGGTGAATAACGCTGCGCGCTTCACCCGCCGCAATCCCCTCGAAATCACAGAAGCCGATTGGGATTTCATCCATTCCGTGAATCTGAAGTCCGTGTTCTTCTGCTGCCAGCAGGGCGCCCGGCTGATGCTGAAGACCGGCGGCGGCCGCATCGTGAACATCAGCTCTCTGGGCGGGTTGCGTCCCTGGGCGGACCACGCGCACTACTGCGCGTCGAAGGCCGGCGTGATCATGCTCACACGCGCGCTGGCGAAGGCGTTCGCCCCTGCGATCACGGTGAATTCAGTGGCTCCCGGAGTGATCCCGTTCGGCCCGCTCGATGATGAAGCCACCCGCATGATCCAGGCCACGCCAGCGCAGCGCGGCGGCACGCCGGATGAGATTGCCGATGGTGTTGTGTTCTTTCTCAGAGCGAGTAACTACATCACCGGACAGATTATGGCGGTGGATGGCGGACTAAGCCAGCGATAAGGCCGCCGCGGTAGAATCTTGTTAGCGGAGTTCCTTATCGCGCATGAGGAGGCCCCCGTGGACCCTGAACTGCTCGCGCGAATCGACGCGGCACGCATGCATCCTTCCACCGGGATTCGGCGCCAGGAGATTCTGCGGCAGTTCGGTAAATAGCGTATCTTTTTTGACATGGACGCCCCAGACCAAGTGCGTATCCACGGCATCGACAATCGCGGTGAAGCTCACTGAGTCTCCAGGCCGCCTGCGCCTGCCTGAAATCCCTCCGGCCCCATCACCCGCGCACGCGCCCAACTCGTATCGCTGAACCGCTCTGGCGAAGCCGTGAGCACGATGGGAAAGCTGGAATCGTCCGCCGGTGCCTCAGGCGGCTTCCCGGGCTTGGGCGCGACCAGCGCCAGGTACTTCAGAACGGTATAAACATCGCCTTCCTCCGGCAAACGGAAATCAAAATCCGTCGTGCGAAAGTGGATGCCGACACCCTTGTCCGCCAGGCGCCAGGAGAGAAACGCGCAGCAATCCACGGCATGCTCGAACCAATCGGCAAAACCCGTAGGCGTATCCAGATCGAGAAACAATTCCACGGTCTGCTCCTGGTCGCGCGCGAACTCTCGCACCTGCAAGCCGCCGGTGTGCGCGGTGGCCTTCCAATCCACGTGCCGCGCGCTTTCGAAAGCCTCATACGGACGGATGCGGTAGAAATCGCGGCCCAGCCCGCGGTAATGCGTTTCGATCTCGCCCGTCAGGTCGGCCAGCAGATCCTCGAATCCGGCCTGCGCATCGATTGAGGGATACACGATCACCTCGCGGCGGAGGATCACGCGCGCGGTCTTCTCCAGGAATCCGAAAGGAAAGCGGGTGTGAAACGCGAAGCGGTTCTGCCGGTATTCGCCGCGGCGCGCGAAGCGCACTTGCACGGTTTCCTCGAGCGTGGCGCGGCCCGGAATCACGGGAAAGTAGACTGGCGCCTGGAGCACGGGCGTAGCGCCTTCCTCGACACCCACCACATGGATCGAAAACGACGGCATCCAGAACTTCAGATTGCGGACGTAGAGCTTAGCCGGAATCGTGCGTCCGGCCGAGACATGCTCGGGGATCAGAAAATCCAGCTCGAGGCCGGCCAGGCACAGGCGGCTCACCAATCCGGAGACCATCAGCGTCGAAAGCATGGTGGCCAGGATCAGGAACAGCAGGTTATTCGCCGACGCCACCGCCGCGAAGCCCACCAGCACTACCGCGGCCGTGAAGAGCACGCCCCCGCGGGTGACTTTGTAGCGGATCCGCTGCAGCCAGAGACTCCGGACTTGAGACCAGCGCGCGCGCAGATGGTAGGCCTCCAACGCCTTACTTCAGATATGTCACAATCGAGTCTTCCATGTCGAGTGCTACCGGTTCGGAACCAGCGCCCCAATCCGGCGCGCATTTGAAGCGCGCCCTGGGATTGTGGGACCTAGTCTTTTACGGAATCATCCTCATTCAGCCGACGGCGCCGATGCCGCCGTACGGTGTGGTCAGCCAGGCGGCGCGCGGCCACGTAGTCACCACAGTGCTGCTGGCCATGGTCGCGATGCTATTCACGGCCATTAGCTACGGCCGCATGGCGCGCGCCTATCCGAGCGCCGGATCGGCTTACACCTACGTCGGCCGCGAGATTCATTCGGGCCTGGGATTCCTCACGGGATGGAGCCTGGCAATGGATTACATCCTGAATCCCATCATCTGCACCATCTGGTGCAGCAAAGCGGCCTTGAACCTGGTGCCCGAGATTCCCTATGCCGCGTGGGCCGTGTTCTTCGCGCTACTCTTTACGCTGCTGAACCTGCGCGGCATTCGCGCCACCGCGCGTACCAATGAAGTGCTGGTGCTGGCCATGTGCGTGGTGATCGTCTACTTCTTCATCGCGGCGGTGCGATTCATCATGCATCAGCACGGCATCTCATTTACGCAGCCGTTCTACGATCCGAGCACGTTCAACCTGAGCCGCATTTCGACCGGCACTTCGGTCGCGGTGTTGACGTACATCGGATTCGACGGTATCTCGACCCTTTCCGAAGAAGCCCACAATCCGCGGCGCAACATCATGCTGGCGACCGTGCTTACCTGCCTGATCACCGGCGTGCTGGCCTCGTCAGAAGTCTACGCCGCGCAACTGATATGGCCCAACTACAGGACCTATCCGGACGTCGACACCGCGTTTGTCTACGTCGCGGGGCGTGCAGGCGGCATGTTGCTGTTCCACGTCGTGAACCTCACGCTGCTGGTGGCGACCATCGGATCGGGCATGGGATCGCAACTCGGCGCGGCGCGCCTGCTCTACGGCATGGGACGCGACAACACCATCCCGCGCCGCTTCTTCGGCGCGATCGAGCCCAAGCATGGCATCCCGCGCAACAACGTGTTGTTCGTGGGCGCGCTGGCGCTCATCGGCGCATTCGCCATCACCTACGGACTCGGTGCGGAGTTGCTCAATTTCGGCGCCATCATCGGCTTTATGGGCGTGAATGCCGCGGCCTTCATTCACTACTTCCTGCGCAGCGAGCGCAAGACCCTCGGCGCGTTTTTGCCGCCGTTGCTTGGCTTCTTTTTCTGCCTCTATATCTGGAAAAGCCTGCACCAGCCGGCCCTGGTCGCCGGCAGTATCTGGCTCTCGATCGGCATTATCTACGCGGCCATCAAGACCAAGGGCTTCCGCGAGGCGATCGTGTTTTCCGATCCGCCGCCCGACGAAGCATAAGCTGGTAAATTAAGAAAAGACTCGGAGGCAGCCAGCATGGCGCAAAGCGCTACCATCGCATGGTCGGAGCAAACCGCGGAGCGCACCGCGCGCATCCCCTGGTATCTGTGGACCTGCGTCATCGCGATCACATCCGCCTCCACCGGCGGTATTTGGGACATCTCGTGGCACAAGAGCATCGGCCGCGATACATTCTGGACCGCGCCGCACATGCTCATCCAACTGTGCGGGATTCTGGCGGGGATCTCTTGCGGTTACCTGATCCTTTCGGCCACTTTCGGCAAGTCGCGGGCGGCACTCGCGGCATCGGTGCGCATTTGGGGATTTCGCGGACCGCTGGGCGCGTTTGCGTGTGCCTGGGGCGGCGTCGCCATGGTGGTCTCGGCGCCGTTCGATAACTGGTGGCACGCAGCTTACGGGCTGGATGTGAAGGTACTGAGCCCGCCACACGTGCTGCTGATTTTCGGCATCCTGGTGATTCGCGTAGGTACGCTACTGATGATCATGGCGTTGTTGCACCATGCGGAAGGCAAGTTTCGCACGAAGCTGAACGCCTTGCTGATCTACACTTACACGTTTCTGCTGGTCACATCCTTCGGCGTCTTTCAGGAATTCCTGATCCGCAATTACATGCACAGCGCGTTGTTCTACATGCTGATGACGCTGGGCTCCTGCTTCTTCCTGGCGGGGCTGTATCGCATGACGGATTTCTGTTGGGCTGCCACCGCCACAACTGGATTCTACACCGTGATGAATCTGGCTTACTGCTGGATCCTGCCGCTGTTTCCGGCGGAGCCCAAGCTCGGTCCGGTGTACCAGCATGTCACCCACTTCGTGCCGCCGGATTTTCCGATCCTGGTAATCGTGCCGGCGTTCCTGCTCGATTGGTCGCGTCCGTACTGGCAGCGCTGGGGCTATTGGGCACGCGCCGCCGTTATCGCGCCGGTGTTCGTAGTGGGACTGCTCGCCGTGCAATGGCCGCTCGCCGATTTCCTGATGACGCCCGCCGCGCACAACTGGTTCTTCGTCTCGGGCAACTTTCCCTTCTTCGTGCCGGGCACCACGGATTGGGTGCGCAATGTTTTCACGCAGGTCGAGCCCACGGCGGCATTGTTCTGGAGGCGGTTGGCCTTCGCCGTAATTCTTGGAATTGTAACCGGACGCGCCGGTTTTTCATGGGGAAACTGGATGCGGCAGGTGCGCCGGTAGGATAATAAGACCAGTGAAGGTCTTACTCGCCGCGGTAGTTTCTCTGGCTACCAGTCTCTTCGCCGGCAACCAGGCCACCAGCCAGTTAGTCGACGAAGGTTACGACCATTTCTACAATCTGGAATATGACGCGGCGCTAAGCTGCTTTGAGAAAGCGATTGCGCTCGATCCTTCGAATCCGGACCTGCACAATCATCTGGCCGAGGACATCGTCTTCCGCGAAATGTTCCGCGATGGGGCGCTCGAAAGCGAACTGGTCACCGGAAACAACTCACTGCTGCGGCGCGCGAAGTTGAATCCCACGCCCCAGACGCGCGGCCAGTTTCTGGGCGAGATCCAGAAGGCGCTCGACCTCGAGCAGGCGCGGCTGCGCAAGAATCCCGACGACACCGGCGCCTTATACGCCATGGGCATCACCTGCGGCTTGCGGGCGAATTATTTCTTCCTGGTGCAGAAGGCCTGGCTGGACGCCCTGCGCGACTCGACCACCGCGCGCAAGCTGCACAACCGCGTGAGTGAGCTCGATCCATCGAACGTGGATGCGCGCCTGGTGCAAGGTTTGGACGATTACGTGGTCGGCAGCCTGCCGGCGTTCTATCGTATGTGCGGCTTCCTCATCGGCTTCCATGGCGACAAGGAGCGCGGCATCCGCACGGTGGAGAACGTCGCGGCGCACGGCACCATTAATCGCATCGACGCGGAGGTCTTCCTGACGGCCATCCTCCGCCGCGAGCACCAGCCGGCCAAGGCGCTGCCGTACCTGAACGATCTGATCGCGCACTTTCCCCGCAACTACCTGCTGCGTTTCGAGCTGGCGGGCATGTACTCGGCATTGGGCGATAAGAAGAAGGCCATCGATTGTATACAGACCGTCGCGCAATTGAAGGCGTCAGGCGCGCCGGGATACGCACGCGTCCCGGCCGAGTCGATCGATTATCACTTGGGAACCATCGAGTTTTGGTACGGCGATTTGCCTGATGCCCTCGCCAATATGCAGAAGGTCACCGCGCATGCCGACGAGGTGGATCTGAATACAGGAGTGCTGGCCTGGATGCGGGTGGGACAAATCTATGATCTCACTGAGAGGCACGCGCTAGCCATCGAAGCGTACAAGAAAGCAATCGCCTTTGCTCCGGAGGCCGAAGCCGCGCGCGAATCGCGACGCTACATCTCATCTCCCTACCGGAGGGAGAAGAGCTGAGGGCCAAGTCTTATTGTTCGACGGTCAGCTTCACCGGTTGCTCGATCAGCTTAGGCTGTTTGCCGGTGGTCAGTAGCATCAACGCGAAGCGTCCGGGCGCGACTTTGTCCGGGACTTTAAACTTCAGGGTGGTAGCCGTCTGCTCGGTCAAATCCACCTGCACGTCGTGCTTCTCGTCGGTCAGGTACACTTTGGCGACCAGGTCTTTCTCCAGATTTTCCCCGGCTACCGTGATTTCATCCCCGGCTCTGGCGCTCATCGGATCGACGGTGTTCATTCTCGGCATGGGTTGCTGAGCGAACGCGGTCAAGCCGGCGGCCAGAACAAGTGGCGCAACAAAAGACAATCTCATCTGAAAACTCCGCCTTCCAGTCTTAATGTATGTCGAATACACCTGAAATTCAAGGGGTTGGCACGCGGAGGTCGCGTCAGATCATCTCGTTGAGCAGTTCGGGACGCGGGCGCGGAATCACTGCTTTATTGACCAACAGGCCTTTCTGTCCGATGGCCTGGGCCGCCGCGGCAACGGCGCTCTCGACCGCGGCTACGTCGCCGGTAAGAGTGACAAATGCCTTACCGCCCAGCGCCATGGCCAGGCGCACCTCGATCAATTGCACATCGGCAGCCTTCGCCGCGGCGTCGGCGCCTTCGATCAGCGACGCCACCGAGAACGATTCCACGATGCCCAGCGCGTCCAACTGCTCCACCTTAGCCGTGCCGCGGATGGCCGGGAAAATGGATTCGTGCAGGTTGGCGATGGTGAAACAGTCGATCACCGAAAAAGTGCCGGCCGTGTTGCCTGAGGCGACGGCCGCTTGCACGGCGCCCACTTCGCCGCGCACCATCACCATGTACTTGCCCGAGCAGATCGAGCGCGCCAGCACCAGTTCCACATCCGCCGCTTTCAGCATGGCGTCGCACACCTGGTAGCCCGCCGCGATGCTACCCAACTCGACTAGCCCGATGGAATTCTTTGCCATAGTCCTATGCCACGATTTCGATGAACTGCTCCGTGATGCGCGCCACGCGGCCGTCGATGCTCGCATGGATCGACGCCCCGAGTTCGTTGGCCGCCACGCGCCCGATCACCTGCCCCACGCGCACGCGCGCACCCTGCTCGACCGCGGGCTTGGCCGGCACGCCCGCATGCTGCCGCAGTTTGATGCGCGCCACTGCCGGCCGGTATTCGCGATCTTCGAACGGCGTGTCCGCTTCGTACTCTTCCACCTTGAGCCGCCGGCGCAGCATGCTGAGCGGCACGCGCCGGTATTCCTTCATGGGATGCACCTCGACCGGCTTGCTCTGCACGAACTTCAGTCCCGCCGCGCGCCGGTCGCCCTTGCCGCGATCGCAAGCTTCCTTCGGATAGAGATCTTCCGGACAGGCGTACAACGTGCAAAGCCCGCAGGAGCAGCACAGCTCCGCCCACTGATTCCAGTTCGACTCGCCCATCAGCGTGAAGCCCAGGCTGCGCATCACCTTGTGCGGCATCACTTCGTAGCCCAGCAGATAGCGCGGGCAGAATTCCGTGCAGTAGCTGCATTGGTCGCAGGCCGATTTGCCGATGTGGTGCATCTGCCGCTCGGGGCGATCGCGGCGCGTGATCAGGTAATGATCGCGCGGCAGAACGATCAGGCCCGCGGTAGTCTTGCTGACCACATCGTCGAGATCGAAGCTCAGCGACCCCATCATCAGGCCGCTCACGAACAGGCCGAAATCGGGCACGCGCGCGCCGCCCGCGCGCACCAGCAGATCGCGGAACGGCGTGCCCACCGGCACCCAAAACGACTTGGGCTCGCGCACGGCGCCGGCGATCGAGACGAACTTGCGCGTCACCGGAACGCCGCGCGCGGCCTGGTCCACGTTGTACAGCGTCTCGACGTTGTTCACCACGCAGCCCACATGCAACGGCAGCCCGGCCGGCGGGATCAGGCGTCCGGTGGCGGCGTAGACCAGTTCGTACTCATCGCCCGAAGGATAGAAATCGCCCAGCATCACGAACTCGATTTCCTTGCCTGGAGCTTGCGACTCGAGCGCGGCGAGCGATGCCGCGTTTTTCGACTTGATGCCGAACTTACCGGCGGGCGCGCCGATAGCCTGCATCATGGCCCGCATGCCCGATAGAATCTCGCCCGGGAAATGCTTCATCAATTCGGCGTCTTTGTGGATGAGCGGTTCGCACTCTGCGCCGTTGGCGATCATGTATTCGACGCGCGATGCGGCTTTGACATGCGTGGGGAACCCAGCGCCGCCCGCACCGACGACTCCGGCTTCGCGCAATTGTTCGTTGAGCATGGTAGCCTCAGGCCGCGCGCGACACAATCAAAAACGCGCAGGCCACCGCGATGAGGTCCTCGAGTAGTGCGATCGGCAGATCTTTGCCGGCCGCTTTCGCCAGGCGCGCACGGAACTCGTAGCCGCCAAGTGTGCCTACCACCGCGCCCGCCATTCCCGCAATCAGGCCGCCGATCCAACTCCGGTTGGACAGGCCGAAGGCCGCTCCGCAAACCGCGCCCATCACGATACGGGCAATGAAACCGGGAGGCGCTTTGCGGCTGGGCGTGCGGGGAAGTTTGTCATTCACCAGTTCGCCGAGGGCGGCCAGGGAGAGGATATATGGCGTCGCCGCGAATCCCAGAAACCCCAGCGCCGTGCCATTCAGGTGCAGCCAGCCCAGACGCGCCGCCCAACTGACCGCCGCAGGCGCCGTCATGGCGCGCAATCCGGCGATCACCCCGATCAGGAATGCCAAAGTCAGAAATCCGGTCATCCTCACGCCTCCCCGTTCAGCACCCTATCCTAGCATCGGTCAAACGAGCGGCTCCAGATCTGCCAGCATCGTGGGCACGAGTTCGGAAACCGTCGGATGGATGTGTACGGCGCGCTGAATCGTGGTGTAGGGCGCCTTCGCGTACATGACGTCGAGGATCGAGTGGATCACTTCATCGCCGCCCACGCCCAGAATCGCCGCCCCCAGAATCTGCTTCGTCTCCGCGTCGATCACGGCTTTCATGAAGCCTTGCGTCTCGCCCTTTTCGACGGCGCGGCCCACTTTGGTCATCGGCCGGCTGCATACCAGCGCGGGACGTCCGCTGCGGCGCACTTCCGCTTCTGTCATGCCTGCGCGGCCCAGCGGCGGATCGATGTACAGCGCATAAGCCAGGATACGATCGCTTACCCGGCGCGGATCGTTGTCGAGCAGATTCGCCGCCACGATTTCGAAATCGTTGTAGGAGGTGTGCGTGAACGCGCCTTTGCCGTTGCAGTCGCCCAAGGCCCAGACGCCAGGCACGCTGGTGCGCAGTTGATCGTCGACCGTAATGTAGCCGTGCGCATCCACCGCGATGCCTGCTTTAGCGAGGCCCAGGTCGTCGGTGTTGGGTACCCGCCCGACCGCCAACAGCACGTGCGAGCCGCGCACTTCGCGCGGATCGTCGCACTCGGCGTGAGCCACAATCTCGTCGCCGCGCTTCGAAAAACCGATGCATTTGGCGTTCAGCCGTATCTCGATACCTTCGCGTTCCAGGATCTCGCGGATCGCCGTGGAAACGTCTTCGTCTTCCTTCTGCGCGAGGCGCGCTCCCATTTCGAGAATGGTCACGTCGCTGCCGAAGCGGCGGTACATCTGTCCAAACTCCAGGCCGATGTAGCTTCCGCCCACGATGATCAGATGGCGCGGTAGAAAGTCGGCCTGCATCATCGAGCTGTTCGTCAGGTAAGGAACCGCGTCGAGCCCCGGCATTTGCGGTACGGCCGCGCGCCCGCCCACATTGATGAAGATGCGGTCGGCAGTGAGCCGCTCAGGGCCGGCGCTCACCTCGTGCGGTGCTTCGAAGCGCGCGTGGCCTTCGTACACCGTGCAGTTCTGCATGCCTTTCAACCAAATTTCGACGCCCGTGCGCGACTTGCCGGATACCGCATCCTTGCGCGCCTTTACGCGTTTCATATCCACGCTCAATCCGGCCGTATCGATGCCAAACTCCGCGGCCCGTCGGACCATCTGCGCGGCATAGGCGCTCGCCACCATCGTCTTGGTGGGGATGCAGCCGGTGTTGACGCAGGTGCCGCCGAACAGCTTGCGTTCAACGATGGCGACTTGCATGCCCGCTTTGGCCAGCCTTCCGGCAAGTGACGGGCCCGCTTGCCCGGTGCCGATGATGATGGCGTCGTAGTGCGTGGACATGTCTCCTCTATTGATTACCCGCGGAGGTCAGTGTCTTCAGGTAACGATAAAAGAAGTCCACGCCATCGTAGAACGCCTCCACCCGCACGCGCTCGTCCTTGCCGTGCGCGCGGACATCGTCCTGGTCGATGGCCACGCCGCTCACGCCATAAGTCGGTATGCCCGCCCCGATTGTGTAGACGCTATCCGAAGCGCCCGTCTCCATGTCGGGAATGACGGGCGCGCCAGGCCACATGCTGTCCACCACGCGTTCGAGCGGCCGCAGGATTTCCGGGCTCGGCATCACCGGCGGAAATGCCGTCGTCTCCGGAGCGCGGTCGAAAATCTTCCCGGAATTATCTACATACCTGACGATTATCTTCGGGTCGTCAAAAATGGCGATCAGCCGCTGGCGAATCTCTTCGGCCGAATGGCCGGGCAGGATCCGGCAATTGACATTGGCCTGCGCAAGCTGTGGCAGAGCGTTGTTCGCATGCCCGCCGCTCAGCCGGGTGGCCACGCACGTGGTGCGCATGGTGGAGTTGAAGCGCGCATCGCGCGACAGCCGGGCGATCGCCTCGGCGGAAGGCGGATTGGTCAGAATCGCGCGCATGTCCGCGGCAGTCTGGCCGGATTCGAGAGCAGCGCGGCGCGCGAAATAAGTGCGGGTCACCGCGTTCAACTCGAACGGGAAGGGCGCGTGTTCCAGGCGCGTCAGCGCACCCGCGATGTGGTAAATGGCATTATCCGGAACGGGTAGCGAGCTGTGGCCGCCAGGATTCGTCGCGGATAAGTCGAAATCCGCGTACAGCTTTTCACTCGCTTCTACATCCACATCCAGAGCTTTACCCTGGATGGTGGTGACGCCGCCACTGTCAGGATTGATGGCGAACGCCGCATCCACCAGGTCGCGATGATTGCGCAGCAGCCAATCGACCCCATTCGATTTGCCGCCTTCTTCGTCGGCCGTGAGCGCCAGGATAATGTCCCGATCGGGGCGGTAGCCTTCCTGCTTGAAGCGGATGAACGTGGTCACGGCAGCCGCGTCGCTGACCTTCATATCCTGCGTGCCGCGGCCGTAGAAGTAGCCGTCCATTTCCACGAACTCGAAGGGATTCGTCGTCCAGTCGGACCGGCGGGCTTCGACCACATCCAGATGGCAGATGATCAGTAGCGGCTTGCGGGCGCCCGTGCCGTGCAGCCGCGCCACAAGATTGCCCTTGCGATCGTTGGGTCCCAGCACCTGCGCGTCGGCCGGATCGAATCCGGCGTCCAGCAGGCGGCGCCGCATCGCCTCCGCCGCGGCCGTGACGCTGCCGGTCGAATCCGTCGTATTAATTTCGATCAACTGCTGAAAGATCCCGCGCGATAGTTGGCGCGTGGCGTCGTCCAGATGAGCGCCCGCGGCGGCCGCCGCGAACAGGCATGTCAGCATGCAGACATCGCGTGAAAGAGCCATGTCTGCCTATTGTACGGTTTTTATTTGAAGCGATAGCCGAAATAGATCACGACGGCGGCCAGACCCGCGCTGAGCGGCGCGGCGTTCTGTGCGTAGACGGGCACACCACATTGCGGCACGAAGATCATCCCGAACAGAAAGGCCAGTGCACCAATCATGAAGGCCCTGAGGCCGCGTCGCCAACTCATGCGTACTCTCTCCGTTAGTGATGGAGTCTAACGGAACTGTGACGGAAAACACAATACTGCGAAAGGTTAAGGGGAATCCCTGGCAATTTGGATCAAATCGAGGTGACGGAACAGACAAACATTGGCGTAGCTGTAACTCTTCTAACAGAATACTGGTGTCCGGCGTGCAGAAAACACGCCAGGAGAAACCAAGATGAAGTACCCGGTGGCGACTTTCGGTTTAACCGTGATCCTTTCCGGCCTGCCTCTCGCGGCCCAGGACGCGATCCCCAGAAAAGACGGCGCGCCGCTTTATACGGTGACCGTGGTCGAACGCACGACCGAAGCAATCAATTATCAATACCGCGCCGGCCCCACGCAAATTCAGTTCAAAGGCACAGTGCTGCTGCCGGAAGGCAAGGGCGATGCGACTGTCGAATCGCGGCGCGGCAGCACTGAGATCGATGCCACTTTCAAGAACCTGAAGCCGCCATCCCGTTACGGCCCGGAATATCTTACGTACACGCTATGGGCGATTACACCGGAAGGCAGCCCGCATAACCTGGGCGAAGTCGTGCCGGATAGCGGCGACAAGGCCAAGGTGAAAGTCGCCACGGATCTGCAGGCGTTCGGCTTGATCGTAACCGCGGAACCGTATGCTACGGTGCGCCGGCCGAGCAACGTGGTGGTACTGGAAAACGTGGTTCTGCCGGGGACGCTCGGCAGCAGCAAACCGATCGAGGCGAAGTACGAGTTGATGCCGCGTGGCCACTACACCTGGAACGTTCCGAACCAGTTTGAATCGGAGATCGCCAACGCGCCGAAGGTCTCCATGTCGCAGTACGAAGCGATATTGGAACTCTACGAAGCGCAAAACGCCGTAGCCATCGCACGCGCGGCCGGCGCGGACACTCTGGCTCCCAATACCTTTCAAAAGGCACAGAGCCTGCTCGAAGAAGCGCAGCGGCAGGAAGCCGGCAAAGCGCCTTCCGCGGTAGTCGTGCAGAACGCCCGGGAGGCTTCGGAGACCGCTGAGGATGCCAGTGTAATCGCGGCGCGCCGCCGGCAGGAAGCGCAAGTGGCTCAGTTGAAGGCGCAGACGGCGCAAGCGCAGCAGGCCGCGGCTGCGGCGCAAGCCCAGGCGCAACAGGCGCGCGCCGAAGCTGATGCGGCACGGGCACAGGCGGAAGCTGAACACGCCGCGCGCGAACGTGCCGAGGCAGCGGCTGCACAGGCCCGCGACCAGGCGGCCCAAGTCGCGGCCGCCAGTTCGCAGATCGCGCCGCCACCTCCGCCGCCCCAGCAACAGGATTCCCAGAAGACGGCCAATCGCATGCGTTTGCTGGAACAACTGAACGGGGTGCTGGCTACGCGTGACACGCCGCGCGGGCTGGTGGTGACAGTGGGCGATGACGAATTTCGCGGCGGCGACTTGCGGCCCGAGACGTCCAGCCAACTCTCCCGCCTCGCCGCCGTCCTGGCGCAACAACCCGGACTGCGCGTGAGCGTGGAAGGCTACACCGATTCCGCTTCCACCGAAGATCTCGCGGAGCAGCGCGCGCAGGATGTGCAGCACGTCCTGGTGGCCCAGGGTCTACCGAGTGACAGCGTTTCGGAACGTGGCATGGGCGATGCGCGCCCGGTGGTATCGAACGCCAGCGTAGCCGGACGCGAGGAAAACCGGCGCGTGGAGATCGTGATCACCGGACCGCCGATCGGCGACATGCCGTTCTGGGACCGGGCGTATAACCTGACGGTGAGGCGTAGCGCCCAACCCTAGGCACTACATGTTTAATGCGCTGACGCCTGTCATTTCGGAAGTGCGCGGACAAGTCGGCGCCAGTGGTTCCGTTTCGCTGTTTCTGGATTTCGACGGAACCCTGGTGCCGATCACCGCCGATCCAGCCGAATCGCGTTTGGATCCGGATACGGCCGAGATTCTGCAATTGATTTCGAGACAGGAAGGCGCTACCACTACCGTCATCAGCGGCAGGGCCGTGGAGGATCTATATGCGCGCATCCGGCTGGCGGGCCTGATCTACGCCGGTAACCATGGACTGGAGGTTTTCGGGCGCAGCCTGCGCTTTGTGGAGCCGCAGGCCTGGGAACGGCGCGATGCTCTGGCGCGCCTGTGCGAGAAGGTGGCGGACGAGCTGTCGCCCATCCCAGGCGCAGTGGTCGAGTGCAAAGGCCTGACCGCCAGCGTGCATTACCGGCTGGCCGCCGCGGAGGACCGGCCCGAGATCCAGCGCGTGGTTTATGCGGCGGCCGCACGCAATAGCGTATGGTTTCGCGTGACGCCCGGCCGCATGACCTTCGATGTCGTGCCGCGGACTAACTGGCACAAGGGCGCCGTCGTAGAGTGGATCAATCGCCAGTTCGACCGCAAAGACACGCTGACGGTTTACATGGGAGACGACGACAGCGACGAGGAGGCTTTCAGCGTCTTGTCGGGCGCCATCACCATCAGGGTAGGCAAGGCACCGCTCACTTGCGCGCGGCATCGCCTGCCCGATCCGGCGGCCGTACATGAATTCCTGCTGTGGCTGGCAACCCGAATGAGCTGAGTGGCGAAGCGCGGCACAACGCGATGGATTGAAATCGTCCTGCTGACGGCGGGGGTGGTCTGCCTCGGCATCTGTGGCTGGTGGTACGCCCGCATGGCGATCTTCGAACGCCGCGCCAACCAGGACCTGGATCGTATGATCCAAACCCGCCCGGCGGCCGCTCCACCGGCGCGCGCGGTTCCGGCGCCCGCAGCCCGTCCTTCGGTGCGCAGCGGCGTGCTGCTTGGCCGGCTGGTGATCCCGCGGCTGCATATGCGCGCGGTGGTGCGTGAGGGCGCCGGCGACGATACGCTGGACCTGGCGCTAGGCCACATTCCCGGAACGGCGCTGCCGGGCGAGCGCGGTAACATCGGCATCGCGGGCCATCGCGACACGTTATTTCGCGGCTTGCGCGGGATCGCCCCTCACGACGTGATCCAGTTTCAAACGCCTGCCGGCAGTTATAACTACACGGTCGAAACGACGCGCGTCGTGGAGCCGGAGGATGTGAGCGTTCTGAAGGCAGGAACCGATTCCGAATTGACCTTGGTGACCTGCTATCCGTTCCACTTCATTGGTCCGGCACCGGACCGTTTCGTGGTGAAGGCGCGCTTGATTACCCCGGAATCGCCCGCTGCGCCTGCACCTGCCCGCGTGCCGGCCCCGCGCAAAGTGAGCTTCCGAATCGCCGTGCGGCGCAGCCATGAATTGATCCCGGGGGTTGTCATGGGAGTGGTGCGCACCGATCCCGCGCGCCAGCGGCTGAGCGGCTGGCTGTGGATACCGCGCGAGCGGCGCACGATCCGGCTGAAGAATCAGGCGGTGCGGCGTCCGATCGTCTTCCGCGTCTCGGCGAAGGGACCGCGGCACGAGCTCGTAATCACCAGCGTGAGTGCGAAAACGGTGCGCGGCTACGTGCGGCTAGCGGGCCTGCGCGGCCGCTTTCTGCCGGTCAAGATCGAGCAGCGCCCTGGCGATCCGATTCACCGCAAACTCCTCGTCGCGGCGGCTGGCTTCTGATCGCGGTAGCGAAGAAAGCTCCAGGTGGATCAGCTCATGCACCACGGTGAATTCCATGTCGGCCAGCTTATCGCGGCAGGGCATATCGTATTCAGACGCATCGAGCACGCGGATCACAGCGCTCTTATCTGTGCTGTCCCAGCGGATATGGCCGAGTGTATTGGGCTTGAGCTGGCTGCGGCGCGACATGATGATGGAGATCTTCCAGTCGGACAGGTTCAAGCGCTGCTGCCAGATCGCCAGACGGCCGTCCAGGTAGCCGGGAGCCTTCAGAGCGCACGCGTGCTCGTCCGGGGATGTTCGTGGTTCTGCAGCAATCGCGGGAAAAGAGATAAAGATCAGAGCGCACGCCGAAAATCTGGCGGGGAAACTGGCACTCATGGTATTTAATCATACAAAATTCGGCCGAGAGTGTCAGTTTTCCATGCGTATCTGGATCGGGACGTATTTCTTGCCTGCCTCGGAGAAGGCGTTGGCACGTCATTTGCGGCCGCCTAAGCCATGCGAAGAATCTTGATATTGAGCGGGCTGGTGGTAATCGCGCCGGTCCTGTCGTTTGCGGACAGTTTCAGCGGACGGCTGGTGGATGCAGCCTGTGCGTCGCAGCAGCGCGGATCGACTTGCAATCCGACGAGCAAAACGACCTCATTCGCTCTCGAGCTGAACGGCAAGATGCTTCGGCTGGATGCCGCCGGCAATCGCAAGGCCGCGGACGCCTTGCAGGGCAGCGACAACAGCGCGGATCGAGACCAAAAGGTGAACGCCACGGTGGAAGGCACGCTGAACGGCAGCGAGATCCAAGTCGACACGATTGAGATTCAGTAACCTGTCAAGCGCGGCGCTACGGCTGCGGTCCCTCAGACTTCGCTACTGCAGTACGCGGAATGCGATGTTACTGGATAGTGTTCCGCCAGGTTGCGTCACCCGGATCTTACCGCTGGTGGCGCCAGCCGGAACGGCGACGGTGATGGCCGAAGGTGTCGCGGCAGTGATTACAGCGGGCGTGCCGTTGAATGTGACTCTGGCAGGACCGGCTAAGCCGGTCCCGAGGATTTGAACTGTAGATCCCACTTTACCGGAGGTGGGCAAGGGCCTGACGAATGCGCCGAGGCCGGTGGAAAGCCGGAATATCGTGCCGGCGCCGAGTGTCCCGCCTGTGTAGGTCGTGCCGTAGAACGCGCCGTCGGTGCCCTGAATCACGCCACCGAGAGGTGAAGCGCCGTCTGAACCGTTGAAGCTGTGCAGGATCGAAACTTCACCGCCAGGCGTAATCTCAAATACCTCGCCTTGCCCGTATGTGCCACCCTCATATCCTGTCGAATAGAAATTGCCGTCAGTGGCCTGAATCAGGGCGGAGTAACCGAGGAACGTTGGGAAGTTATAGACAACGGTCAGGGTGCCCTGCGGGTTGATCCTAAATATGGTTCCGGACACGCTTGAGCCACCCGCACCGGTTATGCCCCAGAACTCCCCGCCTGTCGCTTCGACCAGTCCGGCGACCGGGTACCCGCCGTCAAGCTTTCCCTGGAAACTGTACAGGGTAGTCAGAACGCCCTGTGGGGTGATTTTGAAGATCGTGCCGTAGTTGGCGGTCCCGCCCTCCGAAGTGGCCCCGTAGAAGTTGCCGTCCCTGCCCTGGAGAAGCCCTAGCGCCCATTGCCCATCGTATCCATCGAAGTTGTGCAGGGTGGTCAGTGTGCCGCTGGGTGTGAGAGTAAATATAGTGCCGTAGCCGTAAGCCCCATCGGCGAAGGTCACGCCATAGAAGTTACCGTCGGCGGCTTCCAGCAGCGCATCGGGCTCTCTGCCGTCGATCGCGTCGAAGCTGTGGAGCGCCTGCAGGCCTTGGTTTGAAAGCCGGAAAACCGCACCGTTTCGGTGCGTCCCTCCTTCTCCCGTAACGCCATACAGACTACCGTCAGACGCTGCGATCAGTGTGCTCGTAGAATTCGCGCCATCTGCACCGTTAAACGCGGCCGCCAGAGCCAGCACGCCGGCGGGGGTGATGCGAAAGATCGTGCCAAGAGCATTGGGGCCGAAATACTCAGTGGTGCCGTAAAAGTTGCCGTCAAGACCTTGCACCAACGCAGCGTTTGGACCGGAGCCGTCCGTCTGGTCGAAACTCGCCAGGCTAGTGAACGTCTGGGCGGGCGCGATGGCCGCCGCGCAACAACTGAGAAGCGCCAACGGGACCCAGCGGAGCACGATCATCGTGGGATCATATCATACGGCCCCGCCGGCGTGGACCAGCGTTCCGTGCTCCACGAGTGCGGCGCTCCGGCCGTTTCCGCTGGATACCGCTGGGTCTAGACGGATTCCGGCCAACTCTCCGATCAGGCTGCCCGCCCACCGGTAGACGTTGTACTCTCTGACCACCTCGCGCATCCGCCGCATGCGCTCCGCGGCCTCCTCCGGGGGCATGGTCAACGCCCCGTGGATGGCGTGCGCCAACTCATCGGTATCGTACGGATTCACCAGCAGCGCGTCCGGCAGTTCGTGACTCGCGCCCGCAAAGCGGCTCAGCACCAGCACGCCCTGCTCATCGTCGCGCGCCACCACGAATTCCTTGGCGACCAGGTTCATGCCATCATGCAGAGAGGTAACCAGGCACACATCCGCGGCGCAATAATACGGATGAATCTCCGCGTGACTGTGCTGCTTCTTTAAGAAGACTACGGGCTTCCAGTTTCCGATCATGAAGCGCCGGTTGATGCGCTCGACCTCGCCTTCGACTTCCGCAGTCAGGTCCTCATAGCGCTTGATGTGCGTTCGGCTGGGCGCGCCGATCTGCACGAAGGTGAATTTCTCGCGATACGCAGGGTAGAGATCGAGAAAACGCTCAATGCCGCGCAACCGTTCGACGATGCCTTTGGTGTAGTCGATGCGATCGACCCCTAGGGCAAGAGGCGTGTCTTTCACCCCGAGGCCGCGCAGCAGCGCGGCGCGATCGCCAGGCCGCCATGTTTCGCCATTGAACGCCACGCTGATGGGAAACGGGCGCACCGAGGTCAGGTGATCGCCGCGGTTGACGGCGAAATGTTCCCGGTCGATACGCGACTCCAAGGCGCCGTCGACGGTCTCGAGGAAGTTGTTACAGTGCGCCTGAATGTGGAACCCGATCAAGTCCGCGCCCAACATGCCGTCGAGCAACTCGCGCTGCCAGGGGCAGATGCCAAAAGCCTCGGGATTGGGCCACGGGATGTGCCAAAAGAGGGCCACGCGCGCATCCGGCCGGCTCTGTTTAATGATGCGGGGCAGCAGTGCGAAATGATAGTCCTGCACCAGCACGAGCGGCTCTTTTTCGCCGCTCATCTCCTCGAGCAACGCCGCCGCGAACTTTCGATTCACCGCGCAATATTGCTCCCAATCCTCCGTGCGGAAGATCGGCCGGGTATGCGCGATGTGGCAAAGCGGCCAGATGCCTTCGTTCGAAAAGCCGAGATAGAAACCCTGTTCTTCCTCTTTGCTCAACCAGACCCGGCGCAGCGTGTATTGCGGATGATCGGGCGGGACGCGCAGCCGTCCGAAATCGTCGGAAGTCTCCCTATCGGCATCGCCCGAGGCCTGCGCGACCCAAGTGCCGTCGCTGGCGCACATCACTGGCTCGAGGGCGGTTACCAGCCCGCTGGGCGGCACTTTCCAGGCGATTGAGCCGCCCTGCCGCACGTGCTCGTAAGGCTCGCGATTGGAAACGGCAAACAGGCGGCTGCCCTGCAGTTTGGCCTGCATGGAGATGCGCAGCCGCTCGGCGGTCCACCAGGATAAAGCCGCATCGCGTAGGCGGGCTTCCTCCTCGGCTGCCGCGCGCGCTTCGTGCAAACTGGTGGCCAGGCGCGTCACTTCGTGGGTGAGCGGTTGGAAGATCCCCTCGCTCGGCGGCTGGGCCCCAGCGGGAGTTTTCCCGGTGCGCAGGTCACGCAGCCATTGCGCCATGTGGCGAAGGGGCCGCTTCAGGCTCCATTGCACAAGCAGCAGCGTGATGGCGACGATCAGCAGTGTCTGCGCCACACTGGTCAGCGCGTGACGCCAGACCGGCGCGGCGACAAATGCGATCTCATCGAACACCGCGATGGCGCCGAGCTGGCGGCCATTGTCTTTCAGCGGCAGGGCGAAGACATACATGGACCGGCCATTCATGCTGAGCGATTCGCCGTGGCCGCGGCCCTGGCGCAAAGCCCCCGAGACCGCGTCCGGCGTTCCCTGGGGGCGGGGCGTCATGCCCGCCGTGAAGGCCAGCGGTTGACCCTGGATCGAGTAGATCGCCAAGCCGGCCGTGCGGCCATGGCTCTTGAGCTGATCGACGACCGCCTGCGCGTCGCCCGGAAAGCCGCTCTCGATCGCCAGGGCCGCGGCGCGCCGCTGGCTCTCGGCCAGGACCTGCGCTTGTCGCTGCACCTCGGACCGCAGCGCATGCACCTCGGCCTCTGCCTGATACGCCGCGAAGAGTATTGAAACTACAGCGACGCAGCCCAACAGAGACAGCATTAACCGGCGGTCCAATTGCATGCGCGTTTCCTCCCGGAACGGTAGCTCAAGAGCATGCTCAGGGCCAAAGTGGCTCTTGCTACCAATGGGGACAATACCGGTTATTCTTCGCGCAGCGCCGCCATCGGATCGAGGCGCGCCGCGCGGCGGGCGGGCAGATATGCCGCCAGGATCGTGGCGGCGGCGAGAAGCAGCACCGCTCCCGCGAGTTGGATCGGGTCGCGGGGTCCCACGCCGAACAGCAGACTCGCAATGAGCCGGCCGGCAGCCAACGATGCCGCCAAACCCAGCGCAATACCAATGCCCAGCAGCAGCAGCACGTCGCGCAGCATGAGCCACATGACTGATTCGCGCGGCGATCCCAGGGCCATGCGGATGGCGATCTCGCCTTTGCGCCGCGTGACGCCGTATGAGGTGATGCCGTAGAGACCGACCATGGCCAGCAACAAGGCAAGCGCGGCAAACGTGGAAGCCAGCAGCGCCACGGTGCGCGGCTGGAGCAGCGATTCATTCACCTGCGTCTCGAGGTTGTGGAACTGCAGTGAGATGCCGGGGTCGACTCCCGCGATCGCCGCGCGCGCGGCTGCGATCAGCGTGTCAACGGGCACTTCCGCGCGCAAGGTGAAACGCATGGTGGGACTTGGCTGCGGATCCTGCGCGGCAGCCAGGTAACCGATCCGGCGATCCTGTTCATTGATGTGGTTGTACTTGGTGTCACGCACAATGCCGACGACGTGGTAGACATCATCCCGATTCATGCTGATTATCTTGCCAATCGGGTTCGCCGCGCCGAAGAACTGCCGCGCGGCCGACTCGTTGATGATGATGGCGTTCGGTGCGTGCGGCACATCGTGATCGTTGAAGTCGCGGCCGAGCAGCAGCGGCGTGCGCAGGGTGGCGAAGTAACCGGGCGATACGCTATTCAAAAACATCAACGTTTCGCGCGGCGACTTGCCTGTGAAGCCTTCGGGGTGCACGATCTGGGCCCAGCCTTCGGGGCTGATGGGGGTCAGGAATGAGCTGGCTGCCGAGGCTACGCCAGGCAGGGCGCGGAGGCGATTGAGGATCTCACGATACGTGGCCAGGCGTTTTGCGGCCGGCACTTCGGCTTGCTCCGCGTCGGCGGTGATGATGAGGACGTTGTGGCGCGTGAAGCCGGGATCAAGGTCGAGCAGGCGGCGGAGAGTTCCGAGAAAGAGGCCGGCCGCCACTAGCAGGACGAGAGACAGCGCCACTTGGCCGACAACCAAAGCCTGGCCCAGATTGACTCGTCCGTTGGCGCGCAGGGCGGCGCGCGAGTTCTCTTTCATGACCTGGTTCAGATCGACGCGCGTCGCGCGTAATGCCGGCGCGAGCCCGAACAGTAGCGCGGTGGCGAGCGCGGCGCAGATAGTGAACGCCAGGACGCGCAGATCGAGCGAGAGGTCCAGATCGAGCGGGTGCCGTTGGGTCGATAGCATGTGCACCAACAAGCGGCTGCCCCAGGCCGCCAGCAGCAGGCCGCCCGCCGTGCCGAAGGCGGACAGTAGCAGGCTTTCGGTCATCAACTGGCGGATCACGCGCGCGCGGCCGGCGCCGATGGCCATGCGCACGGAAAGCTCGCGCTGGCGGGCCGTGGCGCGGGCGAGGAGCAGGTTCGCAATGTTGGCGCAGGCGATCAGCAGGACGATGGCAACGATGCCCATCATCACCAGTAGCGCGGTGCGATAGTGCGCGCCCGTCTCCGAGAAACCGGTCGCGACGGGCTTCAGGTAAAACGCATTTTGAAGATAGCTATTCTGCGCATCGCTGGGAAAATCGTGCGGGAGCGTGGCGCGGAAGACCGCGGGCGAGAGGGCGCGCATTTTGTCACGGGCTTCAGCCAGGCTCTCGCTTTCGGGTAGGCCCAGATGCCCGTTGCGTAGTGGCTCTCGCCGCCATCTGCCAGATCGAATCGATCCGAGGCGTAGGCGAGCGCGCCCGCGAAGGCCTGCTGGTGATCGCGCACCTGCTCCCAGATGGGGTTGGTGAGCTCGTCGTCGCCTTGGGGACCGAGCCGGACCTGCACCAGGCGCGCCGGATCTTCGACGGGCAGCGAGCGCAGCATGACGGCGTTGAGGATGCTGAAGATGGCGGTGTTTGCGCCGATACCCAGCGCCAGCGACAGCAAAGCTGCCGCCGTGAATCCAGGGCTAGCCGCAATACTGTTCACTTAACGATCCTGAGTCGCGTGGTGAAATCGAGGCGCCGGGTGCGCTGGCGTTTGCGAGGCCGAAGACTGTAGTTGCTCATTTTGCGCTTCACGCCCCGCGCATTAATCCGGTTG